>Ga0210385_10000008_pt1 | contig 553358 bp, 475 predicted proteins | sample IncBWH26OmetaG_FD_160107 | JGI IMG/M metagenome (GOLD analysis project Ga0210385, IMG submission 160107) | Forest soil microbial communities from Barre Woods Harvard Forest LTER site, Petersham, Massachusetts, United States - Inc-BW-H-26-O ...
GCATGGCCAGACCTCTTTAAAGAGGATGGTTCACGCCGGTACGCACGTAAATACGGCCTACGCTGTAAATGAAAGTAAGTCCGCGCGTAGCGCTCAATAAGGTCATTCCAACGCTCGATTTCAGGGCGGCTTGCTAATCAGGGTCGATTTCATTCTGCACCGGCGACAGCGCGGGAACATCCGGGTGTTCCGCATCCCGCCAGAAAATATGGAAGCACTCGCCATACTGCTCCGGGGCCCACGTGCTTCGGTCCTCATAAGTGATGGATAGGGGAAGGTAAGCCAAGCCCAAAACTCCCGCAGCATCCTGAGCGCGCAAGCCCGGCTTCTCCAGTACTTGCTGTTGCCCCGGCGGAATCGGCCGCGCCGTTTGCCAGTATCCCATGTACGGCGTTCGCATATCGCCCGCGGCAAAAAAGACTTCAGAGGCAATCCTGATGTTGGTAATGGTTTTATCGCTGAGATTCTTCACCGTCAGCCGGTACTTTTCCGCTCCGTTCCAATAATCCACCGCGCTGAACTCAACCGGACAGCTGCGTTTCGGCGGCGTATAGATCGTGTAAACCGCCATCATTCCGGCTTCCATGTGATCGTCCACATGGCAGTGAAACATCCATGTGCCCGGATTATCGGCGACCATGTCCGCCGTCCGCATGCTTCCGGGCAGCAGTTCCACCACATCCGTATGCCGGCTCTCGTAAGTCACCGTCTCGCCGTGCCAGTGCGGAGTGTGCAGATCGATCTCGTTCCCCATCGCCAGCAGATACCAGCGCACCTTTTCGCCTGTCTTCATGTACAAGCCGGGAAGATTGCCGAAGATATATCCGTTGATCGCATAGTAAAGGCCCTCCGGCTTGCCTCCCATCTGATCGAAGATTTGAAAGTCGGCGACAAATTCCTTGTCCACGTCTTTCGGAGATCCATCGGGGTTCGCTTTGCCTTTGGCGGTAACAATGATCGGCCCCAGCAGGCCCGCATTGACCTCCATCGCCGGATCAACGTGGCCGTGATACCACCACACAATCGAACTCGGCTGCCCCGGCCCCGGTCCGCTCGCCTCATTGGCGAACCAGCGATAGGTAAATTTCCGCCCCGGCGCAACCCGGTCTCCCTTGCCGAATGGAATGTAGAAAGAGCCTTCGCTGTTCTTGTCATATCGCAACCCGTGCGGATGCATGTTGTGCGGCAGGTGGGTGCGGTTCATAAATGTGACATCGACTTCATCGCCAACTTCGGCGCGAATAATCGGCCCGAGAATCCCCAGCCACTCCGGCTGCGGCTTTTTCGTGGCGAACGTGTCGTCTGTGTACTCGATGAAACGGGTCTTTGGCCATTCGAGCTTTGCGCCCCATGGGCGCGGAACTGGCAATGCGCGCAGCAGGTTCATGCCGCTAGGCGCATAGTTCCACGGAGCATCTTCGGCGGCGATGTAGTAGTGGCGGGTGACGGCGAAGCAGGTAGAGACGGAGAAGAGGAGTAAGCAGAAGACCGAGGCGCGCAGAATGCTCACGGCTTCATTATCCCATGTGGGTTGTGATCTTGCGCACGCCGTAGGCTCTGAAACTGCCTAGACCCTTCGGCCACGACGAATGCGACCGAAGGATGGCATTGAAAACCGCTCACTGAAAATTCGCCTGTACGTACTCGGCGGAATTGACCGTGATCGTACAGGTCGGCGAAGTACCGCTACACGGCCCAGGATTGTTTCCTTCGCCGAACCATCCGGTAAAGGTGCTTCCGCTATTCGGCGTCGCCGTCAGCGTCACGCTCGTGCCGGGAGGAAACACATAACCGCAGATCGAGTTCGGAGGTTCTGAGAAGTCGGTGCTGCAACTGATGCCGCTCGGAGTGCTGGTAATCGTACCACCACTGGCAACTGCAACCGACAACTGGGTCGGCTCATTCCAGCTTGCCGGCGGAACCTGTGTGCAAGCGTCGTTAAGGGTAACATTCTGTGGCAGCGTCGGCGGCGTCAGCCATGGCGGATTGGCGAAGTTGAAAAACTCATCCATTCTAGGCTGGGATGCGTCGCGGTTGGTCAGCGGCGTGAGTCCGAAGCGCTCTTCCACAAGATTCAGTACCGATGTAGTGTCGCGAACCGTATGCGAAACGTAGTTCATATTTGCAAATGGCGAAATCACGATCACAGGAACCCGGTAGCCGGTCCACGAGAAGTCGCATATGCCCGTTCCAAGCTGGCCCGTGCCTGTGCAGATATCGTTGAGCCCCGGATTAAGGTCCGTTGGGTAGGCGGGATCGCCGGGATCGTAAGTACCGGCACCCGGAGCCGTGGCCGGCTGAGGCGGAACGTGATCGTAAAGTCCGCCCGCTTCATCGTAGGTGAAGATCAGCGCCGAGGTGCTCCAACTTGCGCTTTGCATCAGCGGCTGGATGATGCTGTCAACTGCATACTGCATTCCACTCTGGACATTCACCGGGTATTCGTCAGAATCCGAGGGATGCTCATCTTCTCCAGCCGGCGAGGCTGGCTCGATCAAGGCAAATGCCGGCAATTGATTATTGGCGACATCTGTTTGGTACTGCTGAATGGGCTGTACATTTTCCAACAGCGTCGTGTTATTTAGAATCGTGTTTTCATACTGGAACTCGTTTATGTAGGAGTTCTCCGTCAGACACGATGAAAGCTGCGAGCCGGTCATGCCAACGCAACTTGTACCGGTTGGATCTACATAAATTCTCCACGATATTCCCGCATTCTGAAGTTCCTCAAAGATCGGCGTCGAGGGAATTTGCTGGCTGGTGTGAACGCAAGGAGGGTATGAAGCACACCCCTGCCCAATGGGATACCCGTGCCCGTACGAAGTCGCACCGATCAGATACATGCGGTTGAGCTGAGTGCGGTCCATGATCGGCGAGAACCATCTGTCGGATGTGGCAAAATTCGAGGCGAGAAAATAATAGTACGGCAGATCGCCGCTATCGTAGTAGCCCATGGCTCGAACTCCGTTGAGATCCATAAAGCCGTTACCATCGGCATCGTACGCGGCGGTGAATGCAAAGCCGTCGAGCGGCGGATTGGCGAGATCATTGGGATTGCTGCCAGTCGGGTCAGCGTAGTCCCACTGATTGTGCGCCTCATTCCAGAAGGGGCTCTGATTCTCCATGCAGGCAGACTGGAGGTGGAACGAAGCGATCTGGTTGGTTGGATCCGGAGAGCAACTGCCGCCATAGGTTCCGGCAGCACAACCTGGTACTGAAGGTGCCGTTCCGCCAGTGTTGAACTGTGCTAGCCCGTCGAAAGTGACGCCGTCGCTCTGATGTAGGCCGATCGACTGCCAATACGACAGCATTGCGCCGAAATAATGATCGAGCGATCGATTCTCCTGCGCGAACAGAATAATGTGCTGCACGCTCGACTGTAGCGTGCCGGGAACCGCGAAGCTGGCCTGCTCTGAATTCGTCGCGCCCGCCAATGTTAAATTGCAGGTGGTTGCCGTTCCGCTGCACAAGCCGGACCATCCTGAAAAGGTGTTGGTGCCGTTGGGTGCTTCCGTCAGCGTCACGACCGTATTCGGCGGAAAAATCGCCGAGCAGCCTGTCGTCGAACCGCTTGAGCAACTGATTCCCGATGGATTGCTGCTGACAGTGCCGGTGCCAGTGCCCGACGTTGTCACGGCCAATGTGTCGCCAGCGGTAAAGCTCGCGGTTATGTTTTCAGACGCGCTCACTGTCACGACGCAGCTGGTGCTGCCCGTACAACCACTCCACCCGCCAAAATAGAAGCTCGTTCCGGGGGTTTCGCTCAGCGTGACCTGAGTGCCCTGAGGAAAAGCTGCCGAGCACCCCGTGTTCGATCCGTTGGTGCAACTGATTCCTGAAGGGGTGCTGATTACCGTTCCCGTGCCACTTCCCGCGAGACTTACGGTGAGGCCGTCTCCGGCTGTGAAGGTTGCATTGACAGTCGTCGCCGCCGTTATCTTCAACGAACACGTAGTAGAAGTGCCGGAACAGCTACCGCCCCATCCAGAGAAAAAATCGCCTGTGCCTGGAGTTTCGGTAAGAGTTACCTGCGCATTCTGGTTGAAGCTGGCAGAGCACGTCGTGGGGCAGTTAATTCCAGCGGGGCTGCTGGTAATCGTTCCCATGCCGGAAGCTGGCGCTGTGACCGTGAGCTGGTATGTGGTCGTAGTGGTAGTAGTGGTCGTGCTGGTGCTCGGACTTCCTCCACAACTGGCAAGTACCAGAAGACCAGATAAGCCGAGCAACAACTTCCAATTGAATTTAGACTGCGATTCCATGACGCCAACTCCCACGGACAGATAAGCAGAATTTTGATGAGGTTTCCCGCGCTGCGGTTGGTTGCTGAGGAAGCGGAAGTTGGCGCTTATCACTTACTTGACGGCAGGATATGGTGGCTCTGTCATCCTGCGCGTAGCCGTTTTTCAAGCGTAGCGAAGGATCTCCCGCTGAACCGGCCTATTCCGCAAGCCGAACTGCACCCCTCAGGGCAGCAGTCCCTACTCGTCATTCATCTTCAGAAAGCGCCGGTAACTGGCTACACGCAGGGACTTGATCGGCGATACGGAAGACTTTTTCCCCAGGAAATTAGTCTCAATTTCCGAGCTTGCGTAGGCGCGTTCCAATTCCTTTGCAATTGTCTCTCCGAAGGTTTTTAACTGGTTGGCAATGAAGAGAGTTACCGAGGCAAACAACGACATCAACCAAAACCAACGGGACTTCATGGCGCGCCACCCCCCCAGCGACTAGCCGTGACGTGCGTTGGATGAGGCTTTCCGGGAACTGGTTGTTTTCCATGTGGCAAATCAGGAATGCGTTAGCGGCAAAGAATTTGCGAAACGCTCAGCGCGGCTCAATCTGCATCTGCATTCCATATTTTGGGCGGAGGGTGATTAGAGGCTGCGGTTCTACGCAATGTCCCGGAACCAGCCGCAGTTTGTATTTCTGCGCCAGCGTCGCAAGGATCAGCGTGCCTTCCATCCAGGCAAACGATTCGCCGATGCACTGCCGCAATCCTGCTCCGAATGGAAAATAGGTGAATTTGGTCCGGCCGGCTTTATTTTCCACCGAGAATCGATCGGGATCGAAGCGCAATGGATCGGGGAAAAACCGGGGATCGCGGTGGGTAACGAACTGGCTGATCAGCACGGTAGTTCGCGCGGGAAGAAAATAATCACCCAGGGAAAAATCGTTTCGCGCATAGCGGCCCATGGCCCACGCCGGTGGATACAGCCGCAGCGATTCCGCCATCACGTTCTCGGTATAGCGCAGGCGGGGAACGTCTTCCACTGCAGGAAGTCGGCCGGTGAGCACATGGTCCACTTCAGCGTGAAGCTTGTACTCGGCATCCGGGTTTTGCGAAAGCAGATACCAGGTCCACGACAAAGCATTGGCAACCGTTTCGTAGCCGGCAAGAAAAATGGTGATGACCTGATCCCGCAAAGACTGGCGGGACGCTTCATCATTTCCGCGTGAACCGGCCAGCATGAGATCCAGCAAACTTCCGCGATCGAGGCCGCCGCGTTGGTGCGCGTCGATCATGCGGTAGACAACGGCATCGATTCGCTTTCGTGCTCTGACAAACGCAGCCAGGCCGGGCGGACGCAAATGCACCAGCCACTCCGCCGCCGGCAGCATCACCAAAAAATTGTAAAGGCCCATGATGCGGTTGATGGCGGCCGCGAGTTCGTAGACTTCCTCTCGCAGGTCGGTTGCAAACAGCGTGCGGGCCACAACATTGAGCGTGAGGTGCATCATGTCGATGGCGACATCTTTTTGCTCGCCCGCGTGCCACGAATCCCGGATTCGCACCGTCTCTTCCACTATGACGCGGCTATACTCGCCAATGCGTTGCCGGTGGAATGCCGGTTGCGCCACTTGGCGCTGTGCGCGATGCGCTGCGCCTTCGCTCGTAATCATGCCGTCGCCCAGCAGCATCTTGCTACGCTGCACGGTGCGTTCTTTGATGAAGTTGTCGTTCTGCACCACCAAAACTTCACGGATGTACTCGGGATGATTCAGGAAAACGATGTGGTGATGACCCAGTTTGTAGTGCGCGATGTCGCCGTAGGTTTCGGCGAGATGCTGAAACAGAAAAATTGGATTAGCCGGGCGAAACTTGCGAAAAGCAAACCATAGGAGATTGCGCTCGAAGCCGGGCGGAAATCGATAGCCAGCCTTCTTTTGAGAAGGCTTTACCTCCGGTTGCCGCACCGCTGTGCCCATTTCACTAGTTTAGAGCATCGCCCGCTTTTGCAATTGATCAAGCGCGGCCAGGACCTCTTCACTATGACGAAAAGGATTGACGCTGGTATAAACCTTCACGATCTTTCCGCTGGGATCGATTAGAAACGTATGGCGCGCGGCGAATCTTATAAAGATGAGATTGGTTAGCGATCCGTAGGCGCCGCTTACTTTGCCTTCCCTGTCGGCAAGCAGCTTAAAATTCAAACCTTCCTTGGCGCAAAACTGCTTGTGCGAGTCCACGCTATCCATGCTCACGCCGAGGACGACAGTATTGTGCTGATCGTATTTGGATTGATCGATTTGAAAGTTGTGCGCTTCGCGCGTACAGCCTGCCGTCTGGTCCTTGGGATAAAAGTAGAGAACCACCCATTTCCCCCGGTAATCCTGCAAGCGCACGGGCGTATCTTCCTGCGAAGGCAATGTGAAATCGGGAGCAACGCTGCCCAGCAGGGGAGTAGATGATTGCGACCCCGCGAATATTCGGAGAGCAAGAAATACGACAACCCCGATCACCACCACGAGCAGCAGAATTTTTGACATAAATGATCTCCAAAAGAACCTTGGCCAGCGTGGGAGTTCGCAGCATTCGCCAAGCTTCGAGCATTGTAGAACTTTTGGCCATTCCCTTTCGTCCAGCAAGATTTCCGATAATTGAATATCATGGAGTGTTCCGACCAATCATACGGAGAAATCAGACGTGGCTCAGACGGAAACGAACGGTCAAGAGGTATTGGAAACACGGGAATGGGTCGATTCGCTCGACTATGTGCTCTCGCAAGGTGGTCCCGTGCGCGCGGGGCGGCTCATCCAGCAACTGGCGCTGCATGCACGCCGGGCGGCGGGAGTAAACCTTCCCTTCTCTGCCACCACCCCTTACCAGAACACGATTGCCTCTCCGCAACAGGCGCCATTCCCGGGAAGCCAGGAGATGGAGCGGCGAATCAAGAGCCTCGTACGCTGGAACGCCCTTGCCATGGTGGTTCGCGCCAATAAGATTCAGGAGGGCATCGGCGGTCACATCTCCACTTTTGCCTCGGCCGCTACTTTGTATGAAGTGGCCTTCAATCATTTTTTCAAGGCGGAAACCGAAAGCGGCGACCGCGACATCGTTTACTTCCAGGGTCACGCTGCGCCCGGAATCTATTCTCGCGCTTATCTCGAAGGCCGCATTCCCATTGAAAAATTGCAAAACTTTCGCCGCGAATTGAAACCCGGCGGCGGGTTGAGTTCTTATCCGCACCCGTGGCTGATGCCGGATTTCTGGGAGTTTCCCACGGTTTCCATGGGATTGGGGCCGATCCAGGCGATTTATCACGCTCGTTTTATCCGGTACCTGGAAAATCGCGGGCTGAAACCATCGACTGGCGGCAAGGTTTGGGCATTCATGGGCGATGGCGAAATGGACGAACCCGAATCGCTGGGATCGATCACTCTCGCTTCGCGGGAAAATCTCGACAATCTGATCTTTGTCGTGAATTGCAACTTGCAGCGCCTCGACGGTCCAGTGCGCGGCAACGGAAAAATTATTCAGGAGCTGGAAGCGATTTTCCGCGGCGCGGGATGGAACGTCATTAAGTGCATTTGGGGATCGGACTGGGACGCTCTGATCCGCAACGACCGCGATGGCCTGCTGGTAAAGCGCCTGGGAGAAGTCAGTGACGGGCAGTACCAGAAATATTTTGTCGAGAGCGGAGCTTATTTCCGCCAGAATCTGTTCGGCACCGATCCGCGGCTGCTGAAAATGGTGGAGCATCTCTCCGACGAGCAGCTTTCGCGCATGCGACTCGGCGGGCACGATCCCATCAAGGTTCACGCTGCCTATCGCGCCGCCGTGGATCACACCGGCTCTCCGACCATCATTCTCGCCAAAACAATTAAAGGCTACGGACTTGGCGAAGCCGGCGAAGGCAAGAACATTACCCACCAGCAGAAAAAACTGAACGAAGAAGAGCTGGAGATGTTCCGCTCGCGCTTCGGAATCCCGATTCCTGACGACGAACTGCACGCCGCGCCGTTCTACCGTCCGTCCGACGATAGCGCCGAAATCAAATACATGCAGGCGCGCCGCCAGCAACTCGGCGGATATATGCCGGCCCGCAAAGTCCGCGCTACGCCGATGAAGCCGGTGCCGGAATCCTACTTCGAAGAATTTTACAAAGGAACCGAAGGCCGCGAAGCCTCCACCACCATGGTTTTTGTGCGGCTGCTGAGTAAGCTGCTGCGCGATCCGGAATTGGGCAAGCTGATCGTCCCCATCATCCCCGATGAAGCCCGCACGTTCGGTATGGAAGCACTGTTCCGCCAGGTTGGTATTTATTCCAGTGTCGGCCAGCTTTACGAACCGGTCGATATGGACACGCTCCTTTATTACAAGGAGGCGAAGAACGGGCAGATTTTAGAGGAAGGAATTACCGAAGCCGGATCGATGTGTTCGTTCATCGCCGCCGGCACGGCGTATGCGAACCACGGCATCAATACAATTCCATTCTTTATTTATTACTCGATGTTCGGCTTCCAGCGCATCGGCGACCTGATTTGGGCGGCTGCCGACATGCGTTGCCGCGGATTCTTAGTAGGCGGAACGGCAGGAAGGACCACACTCGCAGGCGAGGGTTTGCAGCATCAGGATGGCCACAGCCATGTTCTGGCGCTTCCCGTTCCGAATCTCCTGGCTTACGATCCGGCTTTCGCTTACGAAATTGCCGTCATTATTCAAGATGGTATTAAGCGCATGTATGTAGATCAGGAATCGATTTTCTACTACCTCACCGTAACCAACGAGCCGCTGCCGATGCCGGAAATGCCGCAAGGCCCGGGCATTCGCGAAGGCATCCTTCGCGGGCTCTACCGCTTTAATACTTCGGACGCACCCAACTCCAAGCTGCGCGCTCAACTGCTGGGCAGCGGAACCATCATGTACGAAGTGCTGAAGGCGCAGACGATCCTCAAAGAAAAATATGGCGTAGCTGCCGATGTGTGGAGCGTGACCAGCTACAAAGAGCTTTACCGCGATGCCAACGATTGCGAGCGCTGGAATATGCTGCATCCCGGCGAACCGGCGAAAACGCCGTATGTCACCACAACGCTGAAAGATGCGCCGGGGCCGTTCATCGCGGCATCTGATTATATGAAGGTGCTTCCGGAATCGCTGGCCAAATGGGTGCCGGGACAACTGGTTTCGCTGGGAACGGATGGTTTTGGACGCAGCGAGAACCGCGCCGCGTTGCGCGATTTCTTCGAAGTGGATGCAAAACATATCGTGCTTGCTACGCTGGTGGCTTTGGCCCGGGAAAAGAAAATTAATCTTGATCTCGTGCGGCAGGCGGTGCGCGATCTCGAAATTAATCCGGAAAAGTTGAATCCGGCCATCAGTTAAGAGCCATTTTGCGAATATGGCTCGAAACTTTCAACACTAATGTTTTCATAGCTAATCTTTGTTAAAGGTTAAAGGCTAATTAAAGAATGGGACCCGTGATCGAATTCAAGCTCCCCGCACTCGGCGAAAACATTGAACAGGGCGATCTGGTTCGCCTGATGATTGCGCCCGGTGCCGCCGTGGCCGAAGGCCAGGCGGTAATGGAACTGGAAACTGACAAGGCTGTTGTCGAAGTGCCTTCCTCGGTGAGCGGGACGGTGAAGGAAATCCTGGTCAAGCAGGGCGACAAGATCAAGGTCGGGCAGGTGATTTTTACCGCCGATAATAACGGAAAGAGCGCAACGGCGGAAGCTTTGCGGAAAACGCTGCCCTCACCGGAGCGCACAACCGCGGCGGCGGAGCCTGCGGCTGAAGCGAAACCCAAAGCCGCGGTAAAAACGCAGGCCGCCGCACCCGAGGTTACCCCTGAACCGCAATCCCAATCTCGCTCCACAACCCAGCGCACGCGATCCAGTGACGCCGCCGCCGCTGCCACCGAATTCCGTTTGCAGGAGTTGGGCGAGAACATCTCGCAGGGCGATCTGGTGCGCTTGATGATCGCGCCGGGCGCGAAGGTTTCCGAAGGCCAGCCCGTCATGGAACTGGAAACCGACAAGGCTGTCGTCGAGGTGCCATCGACTGTCAGCGGTGTGGTCAACGAAGTAAAGGTCAAAGAGGGCGAGAAGATTAAAGTCGGGCAGGTAATTTTCACGCTACAGGGAGCGGCCTCTGCTTCACCCGCCGAACCAACTCGGCCGCCTCGCGGCCCGGTCGAGCATGTCTCCGGACAACATGGTGCGCGCCTCGCATTCCAGGCCGCCATTCGCGCTGAAGGCAAAACCGAAGAACAGGCGCTGCCTCCCGATCAGCCGCAGCGGCGCCCAGAAGCTTTTTCCATGCCAGTGCAATTGGGCAAAGTGGCGGGAACCGAGCATCGTCAGCCAATCCCCGCCGCGCCGCACACCCGCCGCTTGGCTCGCGAAATCGGCGTAGACATTTATGAAGTAAAGGGTACCGGCCCCGGCGGACGCATCAGCGAGGACGATGTAAAGGCTCATGCGAAGGCAGTTTTGACCGCTGCAACCAGCGGCACGGCAACTCCGGCGCGCGCAGGACACTTCATTGCACCGAAGCTCCCAGACTTCGCCAAATGGGGGAAGATCGAGCGCGTTTCTATGCGCGGCGTTCGCCGCAAGACTGCGGAACATCTCGCGGAATCGTGGAACATTATTCCGCACGTCACGCAGCACGACCGCGCCGATATCACCGAACTCGAGCACCTGCGCGCCCGCTTCGCCCCAAAAGCCGAGCAGGCTGGCGGAAAAATGACCGTGACTGCCATCGCGCTGAAAGTTTGCGCTGCCGCGCTGAAAGTTTTCCCGCAGTTCAACGCCACCATCGATATGGAGAAGGAAGAAATCATTTACAAGCAGTACATTAGTATCGGTGTGGCGGCGGATACCGATCGTGGCCTGCTCGTTCCCGTGATTCGCGATGTGGACAAGAAAAATATCGTGGAGCTCGCGGTCGAGCTATCGCAACTTTCGCAGAAGGCGCGCGACAAGAAAATTACGCTTGCCGATATGGAAGGTGGGACATTTACCATCACCAACCTCGGCGGCATTGGTGGCACGGCGTTCACGCCGATTGTGAATCATCCCGAAGTCGCCATTCTCGGGCTTTCGCGTTCGCGCATGGAGCCAGAATGGATCGGCGGAAAATTCGAACCCCGTCTGATCCTGCCGCTTTCGCTCTCCTACGATCATCGCCTGATCGATGGTGCGGACGCCGCGCGTTTTCTGCGTTGGGTTGCGGAAGCTTTCGAGCAACCGTTCTTGCTTTCAGTCCAAGGATGATGAACTTTATATATTGTCATCCTGAGCGCGTTTTTTGCGCGAAGTATCTCCGTATTTTGATAGAGTCACGCACCGCAACTTCCTTATAACCAATGACAGACCCTCAACTAAAAATCGCAGTAATCGGCGCCGGTCCCGGCGGCTACGCCGCCGCCTTCCTCGCCGCCGACTTGGGCATGCACGTTACGCTCATCGACCCCGAGCTGAATCCCGGCGGTGTCTGCCTTTATCGCGGGTGCATCCCATCCAAAGCTCTTCTGCATGTTGCCAAGCTGATTGAGGAATCGGAACAGTCTAAAAATTGGGGCATCGAATTCGCCGCGCCGAAGATCGATCTCGCACGCCTGCGAACCTGGAAGGAAGGCATCATCAAGCGGCTGACTGGCGGCCTTGGGCAGCTCTCCAAGCAACGCCACGTGGAATATATTCAGGGCCGTGCGGCTTTTGAAAATTCCACGACGCTGCGCGTCAGCCAAGCGGATTCAATCGAAGCCGTATTGTCTTTCGATCGCATCATCATTGCTACCGGCTCGCGGCCCGCAATCATTCCGTCATTCAAACTGGATTCGTTGCGGCTGATGGATTCCACCGGCGCACTGAATCTCGATGATATTCCCAGCAGTCTTCTTGTGGTGGGCGGCGGATACATTGGCCTGGAACTCGGCTCTGTTTACGCGGCGCTGGGTACGCGAGTGACTGTCGTCGAAGCGCTCTCCGGATTGCTTCCTGGCGCTGACCGCGATCTGGTACTTCCCCTGCACAAGCGGTTGGAAAAAATGTTCGAAGCGATTCTGTTGAACACAACCGTCTCTTCTTTAAAAGAAGAAGGCTCCGGGATTCGCGCCACATTCGAGGGCGCATCCGTAAAAGAAGATCAGCGGGAAAAAGTATTTGACCGCGTTCTCGTCTCCGTCGGGCGCAAGCCAAATTCGGAAATCGCGGGCCTGGAAAAAACCCAAGTCAAAGTCGGCGCGCGAGGATTTATCGAAGTCAACAAGCAGCTCCAGACGGCCGACCCCTCCATCTATGCCATCGGCGACGTCGCCGGCGAGCCCATGCTTGCGCACAAGGCCATGCATGAAGGCCGCACTGCCGCCGAAGCCATCGCCGGACACAAAGTGGCATTCGAGCCGGCCGCAATTCCAGCGGTCGTTTTCACCGATCCGGAAGTGGCCTGGTGCGGCCTGACCGAAACCCAGGCGGAAAAAGAGAACCGCGAAATTAAAGTCGCAAAATTTCCCTGGGCCGCGTCCGGACGCGCCATTACACTGGACCGCCCGGAAGGAATGACGAAGCTGCTCATCGATCCTAAGACGGAGCGTGTGCTGGGCGTTGGTATCGTCGGTGTGGGCGCGGGAGAACTGATTGCCGAGGGCGTTTTGGCCATCGAGATGGCTGCACTGGCGCACGATGTCGCCATGACCATACATCCCCATCCAACACTTTCCGAAACCGTCATGAATTCCGCCGAAGTTTTCTTCGGCACCAGCACAGATATTTATCGTCCGAAACGTGGGTAAGAAGCGGTAATGGTGCAGTTCGGCCTTATCCGACTTTTTGTCATCCTGAGGTTGCCGTTTTTCAGGCGTAGCGAAGGATCTCCTGCTCAACCAGCCTGATGCGTAAGCCAAACTGCGCACTACCTAAGAAGCTTGCCTCGGCTTTCGCTCCCGGCCTGTTTCGCTACAATAAAGTCTTGATTGCCAGCCGCGACACACGATGCACTCGACCGCTTGGCGAATTCATGTCAAAACGTTTCTCACGCACGTTCTTCCTCAAGCTGATTCCGGCGATCTTTACTCTGGTGCTCTTTGTACCGCTCGCGGCTGTCACTGCAGTCAGTCAGATTTTACCGACAGCCGCGCCCGCTAGCACTTCCTCAAAATCACCCACAGATGCGCTGGGCCGCGAAACGCCCTACGGCACTGTCTTCGGCTTTCTTGAGGCGGCGCAGGCGCGCAAATACGGCATTGCCGATCAATATTTACAGATGAGCGCATCGCGTCGGCAGAGCGAAGGCGAAGCCACGGCGCAGAAGCTGAAAGCCGTAATGGATACGGCTTTTGCTGGCAGCCTGAAACATGTGAGCACGCAGCCGGAGGGCACGCCGCAAGAGGGTGTTCCTGCCGACCGGCAAAAGTTAGGAACCATGTCTTCCGGCGATGCGGAAGCGGATCTGGTATTAGTCCGCGTCTCCGATCCGAACGTCGGGAAAATCTGGCTGATCTCTTTCGACACTTTAACCAAAGTTCCGGAACTCTACGACCAGGTGGAAGCGCGCCAAGTGGAAACGCGCCTGCCTGCCTGGGTGGTGAAGCATCAATTCGCCGGAATGCCGCTATGGCAGTGGTTTGCTTTGTTCCTCTTGATTCCGGTGGCGGCGGCGGCGGCATGGCTGCTGCTGGTGGTAGCGCAGATTCCGATGCGCTGGTGGGCGCACAGGCACGGGCACGCTGAACTGGAGTCACGCTCAGTTTCTGGGGCGGCGTGGCTGCTTTTGGGCACGGTGATCCACCGGATTTTTGCCGGCTACCTCGGCATGCCGCTGCTGCAGCGGCACTACTACGGAGAGGTCACGGCCGTCGCGGTCATCATTGGAGCCAACTGGATTCTCTGGCGCGTGGTTCGCTGGTTCCTGCGGCGTCTACGTAATCAGGCGCTGGCGCGCGGCCATGGCGGCACGGGCTCGCTGATGCTGCTGGGCGAACGCCTGGTCAAGGCGTTCATCTTCGTGATGGCGATATTTTTTATTCTGGGCGTGCTTGGTTTTAACCTCAGCACAGCTCTGGCCGGAGTTGGCATCGGCACCCTGGCTGTCGGCTTCGGCGCGCAGCAGACCATTGCAAATTTATTCGGGGGCGTCTCCGTACTCGGAGATGAAGTGATTCGCGTCGGAGATGTTTGCAAATTCGGCGACCGCACCGGCACCGTCGAAGATATCGGCTTGCGCTCGACTCGCGTACGCACGGAAGAGAGAACGCTGCTGGCCATCCCGAATGGCACCGTGGCAACGATCAACGTCGAGAATCTAAGCCGCCGCGACAAGATTCTTTTCAAGACCGTGCTGGGTTTGCACCTAAATAGCACCTATGACCAACTGCAAGCCGCGCTTTCGGAGATTCGCCGCGCGCTGGCGGCTCATCCCAAAATTGAGAAAAATACCACGCGCGTTCGACTGATCGAACTGGGCGCGAGCGCCATGAACATTGAGCTTGTCTGCTACGTTCTGACAAGGGATTTCGACGAATTCGCCGCCGTGCGCGAGGAAGTGTTGCTTCACATCATGAATCTGGTGGAAGATTCCGGAACCACCTTCGCTTCGCCTTCGCAAACACTCTACCTTAGCTCGGACTCGGATCAGGACAAAATTAAGGCTGCATTAAAACAAAAACGCGATTCAGGCGAGGGCAAACAGACGAAGTCTTTAGGCGGCGACAGCGCGAAACAAGATGGGGTAAAGAAGTGAAGCGTATTTAAGAGCCACGATGCCATCGTTGCGCCAGCCAGAAAAGAAATCTGTGCGTCGGATAGTAGACCATCGCGGGAACCACGATGAAGTAAATCAATAAATACATGAACCCGGGCACGGTATGTTGTTCGTGGAAAAACAACCCGCGTGCCCAATTCACATCGTATTCCGGACACCAGAAATAATTGACCGGGACCACGATCCACGCAAGCAGCGTTTGCCATTTCCATCCTCTCGAGTCATAGCCTAATTTCCAAATCGCCCATAGCAACAGCGGCGGCGTTACCACATGAAATAAACTCAGCAGCCGGACCGCCGGCGAAATATGGGGATCGAACATGTATTCGGTCCCACCGATCAGGTGATGCCCAGATGCGAAAGCTCCTACCAGATCGATAGTGAACAGAGTTTGGAATAGCATCAGTCCGCAGGCTTGCATGGAAAATATCAGCGGACTTTCAAGCCACAAGCCAGCAGCTATAAAGAAGTTTCCCAGATCGCAGAAAAAGAGAAAATTCTGCAGACCATACTGCCGCCAATAGATGGGTATCCAGGCGAGCAGGCATACAGTCCAAATCAACTTCAGCCAGAGCGGAATGCGCATGACAGCGTATTGTATTCGCGCAAGGCACCTGAGCCGAGAGCCGCGAAAGCCCTTGGTGCAAGCCCCAAAGCGGCGTAAGTGCAATTACCAGCGTAACTTGATGAGCCTTACGAGTGTACCTACGATGAACTTAATATGGGTTACCAAGCACTCCTCTTCTGTCCTGATGAGAAGACGGCTCGCGTCGTTACGCAAGTTCTCAGCGAGTTGGACTTCGGGGTTGTCCCCTGTTCCGAGCCGTTTGGCGCGGTGAAAAAGTTAATGGGGGAGCGCTTCGACGCCGTCGTGGTGGATTGCGATAACGAGCAAAATGCCACATTACTTTTTAAGAGCGCGCGCAATGCCCCCAATAACCAGTCGGCGCTTGCAGTTGCGGTGGTGGAAGGACAGGCTGGGGTCGCCAAAGCTTTTCGCATCGGCGCGAACCTGGTTTTAACCAAACCTATTAATGTCGAACAAGCCAAAGGCACGTTGCGGGTTGCCCGCGGACTTTTGCGAAAGGGAGAAGCCGCCAAGACTGCTGCCCCAGCCGCAGCGAAGCCGTCCGCTCCAACTCCAGTAGCCGCGCAAACTAAGCCTACGCCCGCAAATCCGATCTCTTCTCCGCGGCCTGTATCCGCGATGGGGCAAGCTGCTCTGATAAATCCGGTGGTGCCGAAACCCGCGCCACAGCCTAGTTTTGCCGCCTCGGCTTCCAGTGCTATTACCAAAACGGCGGAATCTGTCGAACCCGTAACGTCAGTTACTGAACCTAAAATCGCTCCGGCCGTGGTTGTTGAGCCGAAAGCGGTTATATCGAGCAAGCCCGAAATTCCCGCACCGCCAGCCGGATTTGCTACGCCCTCCGGCGCGGCCAGCGCTCCTGCTCCGGCACGAGAGCCAAAGCAAGATGCGCCCAGCGTCGAGAAATCTTCTGCAGTGACTGAAGAGGCGATAAGTCCGGCGCAAGAAACCACAGCTGTCACAAATGATTTTAGTTCTGAATCCAACGCCGTCTCGGCGCCCACGTTTACCTTTGGCGCAGGCAGCGAGACGGACTCCGAAAAAAGTGGCAACAACAAGGTTCTCTACGTAGTCCTTGCCATTGCTTTGACTGCAGTGGCGGCTTACTTCGCCTGGAATCAATGGGGAACGACGAAAGGCGGATCCGGCGTACAAGCGCCGGTTGCTCCGCGAGTACAGACTCCTACTGGAGTGCAGCAAACGCCGCAGAGCGCGCCGGCAGTCGCGCCCGTAACGCCTGCCGCTTCGTCTCCGTCTTCCACAACATCGATGTCGCCGAGTTCCACGAACACGATGCAGCCCAGCGGATCGGCAAGCGTTTCTTCCACCGGCGCAACAGCTTCGCACAATGACAAGTCGCCAGTTCATCCCGCCGAGGCGAACTCCGGGGATGACGCGTCCACTCTGGTATCACCTGTGACGGCCAATAAAGCATCCGCCAAAGCAAATGCGCCGCAAGCTATCCTGATTAAAAATGGCTCTGCGCAACCCGTGGCCGCAAATAACTCCGCCACCGACGCGCCGGCTCCGAGCATAAATGCAATTGCTTCTGACAGCGGAAGTTCGATGCCGAACCTGATGGGCGGCGCAAACAAAGCTCCAGCTCCGGTGCTTCAGACAGTCACCATTTCGCAGGGGATATCGCAGGGACTGCTGGTGAAAAAGACACAGCCAGCTTATCCGGCCAGCGCATTGCGCATGGGCATTCAGGGTCCAGTGCAACTGCTGGCAACGGTCTCTAAGACCGGCGACATTTCCGCCGTAAAGATTCTCAGCGGCGATGCGAGTTTGGCGCGCGCCGCATCCGATGCGGTGAAGCAGTGGAAGTACAAACCGTATTTGCTGGATGGATCTCCCGTCGAGATTCAGACGCAGGTCACGGTGAACTTCAAGCTGCCGCCGCGGTAAACCTCAGCAATCTTCTCGGACGTCGGCTCATTTGCGCCCGCCCGTGAAATCCAGCCAGTGAATCTCTGACCACAAATAAATATGAGTGCGGACTCCTTTGGCGCCTGCGGGCAGCGCGATTTCTGTTCGTTTGGGGTATACCCCTCCCCCCTCCCTCTTGAAAGCCCTGCTGGGCGCGGGGTTCGCAAAATGTGCCTGCAAAATACGTCTTCCAAAAGACTTATAGGCAAAATACGTGAGCCATAGGAGTTAGGTGCATAGTTCATGTGGCTGCATTTGCCGCCAGTGCTTCGACCATGACGAGCTGATTTTTAGGCGAGGGCAAGGTTGGATGTCACAGAGGGGGTGTGGAAAGGTCAAAGGCCCCGCTCCTATTTGCGAGAATTGGCGCTAGTCACCAAACGTTCCACCAAAAAAATACTTCCCAGTGGCTAGATTAGATATAGGAACATCCTCGCCGACACGAATCATTGGAGGTATAGAACCATCTTTTGGTTGAGGATGTGAAACATTAAAAATGAACCGGGTTTGGTGAATATCTTTGGAGAATGGAAATTGATAGTTGACGCATCCGTAAACTAGAGGAACGATGAATTTTCTCTTCAGTTCCCCGACTGGATAAGTTGCAGAACTCGACTCGATTTCTTCTTTGGTAAGCTCAAGACCCATCGGCTGCCATGCGTCTTCATGAGGAAAAAGAGTTTTGAGAAAGCGGGGGTCCGGAGTCTCCTTGCGGACGCTATCACACCATTCGGCCTGCCGAGTAAATGGCTCGACAGAAGCTTGCTGGCCAAAAATATTTCCCATCATCTGCGGACGCAAATAAATGTTGGAAGCTATCGACTGTCCAATATTCTTGATATGAAAACTAAGGTTAACATTAGCCCTCCCGTTTGGAAGAAACCGCAACGGACCAGTGGCAACCATTGCATCCACGACTACCCAAGGGCGCTCGCTTACAATCAGAGTGTTCTCAGCAGTCTTTGCTGCACTACTCGCGGCGTTAGCAGCATCCCTGTTGGCACAGTACATCTTGATCGAATACCAAGTGTAGACAGCTAAGAGACATATACCAACAATTTCTGCACCATCTTTGAACTTATCCCACGAAGTTTTTTCTGTCTTACAAGTAATTTCATAATGAGGATTGGATAGTGGAGAGGCCAGCATGTGTTGTGTAGTCAGCACATCTGGATTGCTTTGTTTTGTTCGTGCATTGGACTCCTCATCAGGGTTTGGAGTGATGGGCTTTTCTTGGGGAAACTCTGTATCTGGACTCATGTGGTATTCACTCCTGCTATAAAAGGGCAAAATGCATGAAAACTTTAAATGCCTAGCGACCGCAATCTTCGAAGTTCCCAAAGCTGGGAGATACGATACGGCCAAGAAGTTTAGCAAAAATGCTAGTAAGGCAACTACTGCTGTACATCGCGATCAAAATATGACACTAACCACAACAGATTACTGCTCACTTTTCGCCGGTTTCACCGGCTCCGAGTGGCTCGGAATGACAAATCTTGAGCAGGGCTGAAGCTTCTAGTTACTTTTCATTTTTCGCCATTTATCGAAGTGCTTAAAGCGCTGCGCCACCTAAAAACACATTGGCGCATGTCCCCGCCGCGCGAATCTGAAGTCGTAGCAGGAATGCCTTGTCATGCCTATGCTGGGTGTGCGGGGAATAGGGACCCTTCGACTACGCATAACTTCCACTTCGTGGACGCCATGCTTCGCACAGTATGACAACTCTCACAAGGGCGGCTGGATTATCGTTCTGCGAGCGTTGCAGGATTTATTAAAACAGTGAATGAGCAGACGGAGGGGCAGAGAAATTCGCTTATCTCTCTGCCTCAGATTTATTTGGGATTACTGGTGCTGCATGACCTCATCAATCACAGCTTTGCCGCCTTTATCCACGGTGATGACTTTGTGGATGGGCGCGTAGCCGGTGAGCGTGATATCAACGACGTAGTTGCCGGGGTCGAGCACGAAATCGACGGGAGATCCTTTATCGAGCATGTGCTGGTTTACCGCGACCTGAGCGCCTTTGGGTTGGGTTTTGATGCTTACCGTTCCCATGCCCTGCGCTCCCTTGCCGCCAAACAGCTTGTTCATCTTGCCGACGGTCTTGATGTCATCCACATTGCCGAGTGCCCGCAGCGTGGGCGAGAAGCTTACGGTCTGAGCGAGGACAAACTGAGCACTGGTGGTTTCATCAATGTATCCGGCTTTGCGCACCAGAACCACATGCTGGCCTTTATCTACTGAGACTTGCGCGGGAGTCAACTTGCCGGTATCTCTGCCATCGACATAAACATTGGCGCCGGGTGGCGTGCTGGCGACCGAAAGCGTTGCCATCACCTGGTTCAAATGGCTCACGACAAATGCCTTGCTGCCGCTGGTGATTTCAACGGTGCGCGTATCGGTGGAATAGCCGGCCTTGCTGATGGTAACGGTGTGCTGGCCGGGATCGACACCGGATAATGTAAACGGTGTAACCCATGCAGGATCGGTTTTTCCGTCGAGCTGGACTTGCGCGCCCTGCGGGCTCGAATCGACCGACATCAGTCCCGGAACAATCGCAGGAGCAGCCGGGGCAGCCGACTTTTTCTTGCCGTTTTTACCGCGTGCAGCGGTTGCGGCAGCGTGCGTGGGTGCCGGCTCGTTCTCTACCACATTCGCTGTAGGCTGATCGGAAACTGGCGCGCTCAATGCAGGTTGTTGCGGTTGCGCGGGCTGAGCCGGCGCTGGCTGGCTGGCTGCTGTCTGCGTTGCCGGCTCGGGAGCCGGACGGCCGCCATCATCATCGCTATTGAGGCGATTGACGTGGAGCACCAAAACGATCGCGATGATCAAAATCAAAACCGCCGCGCCGGCGATGGAATAAATCATCAGACTGGGCGGAACATTTTTGATTTCCTTGATCGCTTTTTCGGCGACTTCGCGCGGCTGAATTTTCGGCTTCTCATCCTCCGCGCCGGCTTTCATATTGGGCGCTTGAGATTTGGGCGCTTCGTATACCGGTGGCGGCGGAGGCGGCGCGACATAAACTTCCTTCAACGGAGGAAGCTCGGTCATCTCAGAGAAGCTGACACCGCCGCGAGATTGACCGCCCCCTGCCATCATGGGATCCACCGCTATTTTTGGCGACTGCGGCGCGGGAGCTTCCACTTCCGGCTCATCTAGCACGGCAGCAGACATTGAGGCGGATGGCGGCGGAGCGTCGATATTCACGTTGGCACGAGACGCGATTGCCGGGCTGGATTGTTCAAGATTCGGCGTGGAGGAAGTAGATTCCGCACTGCCTCCCCATCCAGCTGCCGCGGCAACAGCTTTCTGTCCAACTTCTTTTTTTGCCACTGCCGGCTGCGGCGCTGGCTTAGGTGGCGCTGGTGCGGCAGGTTTCTTTTCCACCGGCGTTGTTGCCGCGGAGGCGAACTTCGCCTGCGCTGCGGCGGCATTTGCCGGAGCCGCTATTGCCGGCGCTTTGGCTTGCGCTGCCGGAGCTTTTACCGCCTGCGATTTGGATTCCTTGCATTTCTCCAGATCGTCGAGCAGTTCCCTTCCGCTCTGATAGCGCTCGTCCGGATCTTTCGCAAGCGCTTTCATAATGAGGTCGCTTAATACCGGATGCAGCTTGGGATTCACGTGCATCGGAGGTACAGGCGTACTTTCGAGAATGCTCTGGCGTAAGGATTCAGCATCTTCACGGTCGAAGGCCTTGCGATCCGTCACCATTTCGTAAAACAGTGCGCCCAGACTGAACAGATTCGACCGCGCGTCGATGCTCTCTCCGCGAATTTGTTCCGGCGACATATAGTGCAGTATGTAAGGCACGTCGGGCATTTGCGCGGTGAACTTGCCCACGCTGGAAACACCGAAGCTCAGAACGCGGACGGTCCCGTCCCACCCGCACATAATTTTGCCGGGCTCAAGACTGTAGTGAAAAACTTTGTGCGAGTGCGCGTGATCGAGGCCGCCGCAAACCTGCCGGCCGATATCGAGAAGATCCCAGATGGAAAAGCCTTCTTTGCGCGCCAACATGGTAGCCACGCTGTTGCCCTGGATGTATTCCATGGCGGCGCAAACCTGGCCATCTATTACGCTGGCGCCAAAAACCGGCGCAAGGTTGGAGTGGCTCAAAACCTTGACGGCCTCAGCCTCTTCTAAAAGACACTTCTCCAACTCCGCCGCATGTTCGCCAAAGGCAGACAGTTGAATGGCTTTTAGCGCGACAGTTTGGCTGGTTTCAGGATCGTTAGCCTTGTAAACAACGCTGGTGGCAGACTTTGACAACTCGCTCAGAATCTCGAAGTGGCCGATTTTCGTGGACATTTGCTCCGTGCCTCATCACACAAAAGCCGCGCGGATTCCCTTGGGAAACCGCGTGGGTTAAAAACCCGGGGCAGGGTTGAAATCAGGATAACGCTCACGGAATCTGTCTTCGAGTTACCGAAGTACCGTAAGAACTGGCATTCCGGCGGATGGCTACGGCAGCCAGGGCGACTCACCACAAGGCGAAGCTGATAAACTTCCCACCAATGGAAGGAAAAACCGGTACGCGAATTGTCATTCCGCGATCTGTGTGGTGGCTGGTACTGGTTTCCTTTGTTCTTCAAGTTGTAGTGATTGGCATATTTCGCCAATACCGCACGCGCCCGATTGAAGACCACTTCGCTTTTGGCTGGGAGATGGGCCGGGTCGCTCGATCAATCGCGCTCGGGCAAGGTTTCAGCAATCCTTACGGAGGCAATACTGGACTTACGGCTTGGGAACCGCCTCTTTATCCTTACCTGATGGCCGGGATCTTCAAGATTTTCGGCATCTACTCTTATGCGTCAGCCTGGATGCTGCTGGCAATTAATTCACTCTTCTCCGCATTCACTGTAATTCCGATTTTTCTGATCGCGCACCGGATATTCGACGGGAGGGTGGCGCGCTGGTCGGCATGGGGATGGGCGCTCAATCCTTATATATGGTATTGGTCCGTTCACTGGATCTGGGACACGACTTTTACTCCGCTGATTTTAAGCTTAATTTTTTTGATCGCGTTGGAACTCCAGGACTGGCAGGGCTTGCGGGGCTGGATAGTTTTTGGGAGCTTATGGGGGGTTGGGGCGCTGGCGAATCCTTCTATGCTGGCGTTCCTGCCTTTCTGCGGTTTGTGGATCTGCCGGCAGAGATTTAAGAACAGTTTGCCTTCTGTAGGCGGCGTGGTGCTGTCATCGGCAATCTTTTTTCTTGCGCTCTCGCCCTGGCTCATCCGCAATTACGAAGTATTCGGCCGGTTCGTTTTTCTGCGTGACGATTTCGGTTTGCAATTTCGATTGGGAAATGGGAAAGGCGCAGATGGAATGCTGATGGCATACCTTCAGCCCAATCTCAATAAACTCGAATGGGAAAAATTCCAAAGCATGGGCGAATTGGCCTATGCGGAGAACTGCAAACAATTGGCATTGGGCTGGATTCGAGAAAATCCCGCCCGCTTCACGGCGATCAGCTTAAAAAGGTTTTTTTATTATTGGAATGGCGTTCCGAAGCCTACCGACAGCCGGTCTATATGGGATTTTCGCACTTCATTTTTTCTGGCATGGTCGGTCCTGTCCATTTGGGGCGTGGGTCGAGCGGTGCGGCTGAAAGTTCATGGAGCGTGGCTCTTCGCCGGACTGATGTTAACTTATCCAACTACCTATTACTTCGTTTTTCCTCATGCCCGCTACCGGCATCCTATCGAACCTGAAATGGTCATTCTTGCGGCATTCTTGCTGTTGCAGATCGGGAAGCCTACCTACGCGCGTAGGTTAACCACTGATAGTTAGCTTTCAGCGGCGGGTACAAGCGAGAAATCCTGTAGAATTCTGGGTTCGTTTCAACACTTTGCTTACAGACTGATGTTCAAGAAAATTCTCATCGCCAACCGGGGAGAGATCGCCGTGCGCGTGGTGCGCGCGTGCCACGAAATGGGGATTGCCGCGATTGTGGTTTACTCCGACGTGGACCGTGCCGCGCTGCACGTGCGCAAAGCCGATGAAGCTTATCCCATCGGCGCTGCGGCCGCTTCCGAATCGTATCTCAATATTGCAAAGATTCTTGATGTAGCAAAGCGCTCCGGAGCCGATGCCATCCATCCCGGTTACGGATTTCTCTCGGAGAACGCGAAATTTGCGCAGGCGTGCGCCGATGCTGGAGTGAAATTTATTGGTCCGACCGCCGCGGCGATGGAGGCGATGGGATCGAAGACGCGCGCGCGGCAGGCCATGGAAAAGGCTGGCGTTCCGCTCGTGCCGGGCACTTCGCGCGGCGTGGAATCTTTGGAGCAGGCGCAGCAGATCGCCGCAAAAATCGGCTATCCAGTGATGTTGAAGGCCGCGGCGGGCGGTGGGGGTAAAGGCATGAGGCTGGTGCATGCTCCTGAAGAATTGAAGTCTTCTCTGGATGCGGCGCGCAGCGAAGCTGAACGTTCCTTTGGCGACAGCGAAGTCTACATTGAAAAGGCCATCCTCAACCCGCGCCACATCGAGATGCAGGTGCTCGCCGACGAGCATGGCAACACAGTTTATCTTGGCGAACGTGAATGCTCGCTGCAACGCCGCCATCAGAAAGTTTTGGAGGAAGCGCCATCGCCCATCGTCGATGCCGTTATGCGGCGCCGGATGGGAGAAGCTGCGGTACGCGTGGCGCGGGCAGCGGCTTACACGAACGCGGGCACGGTGGAATTTCTTGTCGACGAGCAAAAGAATTTTTATTTCCTGGAGATGAATACACGTTTGCAAGTTGAGCACCCGGTGACAGAGTTAGTTACGAGCATCGATCTGGTTCACTTGCAGATTCGCATCGCGGCGGGAGAAAAGCTTCCCTTCGCGCAAGACGATGTGCGCATTCGTGGGCACGCCATGGAGTGCCGCATCTACGCCGAAGATCCTGATAACAATTATTTCCCCAGCCCTGGCAAGATCACTCTGCTCTTGTCTCCGTCCGGGCCCGGGATACGCATCGACAGCGGGATGTACGAAGGCTGGACAGTACCGCTCGATTACGACCCGTTGCTGGCCAAACTGGTCGGGTACGGAACGGATCGCGGACAAGCCATTTCGCGGTTGATGCGAGCTCTTGATGAATATTTCGTAGGCGGGATTAAGACGAACATTCCATTGTTTCGCCGCATTCTGCGCGATCCGGATTTTCAAGCTGCCAAACTCGACACCGGATTTCTGGATCGGCTGTTGAAGCAGGCTGATGATAAGGCGCCTGATTCAAATACGGCAGAAGTAGCAGCGATTGCCGCGGCGATATTTGCTGCGCTCGGCGTTGCGACGTCTGAAGCGCCAAGCAGTTCAGGCAACACAGGCGTGAATGAAATCAAATCAAATTGGAAAAGCAAGAGCCGTAGCGAAGCATTACGTTGATGCAAAGAATATCTGATTCTGTATAACTGGCCCCTAATCCTTAGCCACTGACCACTTTATTTATGCTCTACGACGTAAACATCAACGGCAAGAACTACCGGCTCGAACTCAATCCTGTCGATGGCCGGTGGTCATACCGCGTCGACAGTAAAGCAGTCGAAGTCGATGCGGTTCCCATTCGCCCGAATGTGCTTTCCCTTCGCATCGGGAATACGGCCTATGAGGTTAGATCCGAACGGATAGCAAACGATTGGTATTTATGGGTTGGCAATACCCGATTCGCGGCGGAGGTTCGCGATCCCCGTTCTCTCCGCGGCCGCAGCCGGGCTCAGGAAGAACGAGGACCCAGGAAAATTGTCGCGCCCATGCCGGGCAAGGTGGTGCGCGTGCTTGTGCGCGAGGGAGATGAAGTTGAACTCGGTGCAGGCATGGCTGTGGTGGAGGCGATGAAGATGCAGAACGAAATCAAATCGCCGAAGAAGGGAAAGGTTCAGAAAGTTTTAGTCAGCGAAGGCGCCGCGGTGAATGCTGCCGATGTATTAGCGATCGTGGAATAAACCGCGCTTTCCACAACCATGCTAGAAATCTACCACCTCTATTTCGTCAGCCCGTTGCTATCCAAAATTTGCCTCGCATAGTAGTTATCCACTTTGGCGGAATCGCGCAGCACCTCATAATAAGCGGCTTTAAGCAACTGCTCGCGGCGATCGTGCAGCTGCGATCGGATGGCTTGCTGTACGCGCGGATCGGATAAATCGCGCTGGCCCGAAGGTTCTTTCGACACCAGCTTTACGATCCGGAATCCTACCGCCTGTTTGTTCGCTGGATTGGTGACTGTGATGATCGGGCTGTACTGCCCCGGTTTTAGTTTCATCACAAGATCGCGCGTGGTGGGATCGGTATTGCGCAGCGAGGATTCCGGAACCGTTCCCAGATCGCCGCCGTTTCCGGAAGTTTCCGGATCTTCGGAGTAATTCATCGCCAGCGTGGCGAAATCGTCGCCGCTATCCAGGCGGTTGGAAATCATTTGAATTTTCTTGCGCGCGTCGGCTTCATTCTGCGCCTTGTTGTTTTGATTGTGCACCTGCGGATTTGGCCCGGGCGTAACGAATATTTGCGCCAGATGATACTGCGGCTCGATCAGATTGAACTCGGATTTGTGTGCCGTAAAATAAGCGTTGATATCCTGGTCGGTCACGTTGATCTTCGACGACACTTCCTTGTTCATGACCTTATCGACGGTAATGGAACGCCGGATGTCGCGTTTGAAATCTTCCAGAGTGATCTTTTTCTCTTGTAACCGCTTGTCGAACTCCTCCTGCGTGTAAGGAGATTTAATTTCGTTGAGCTTACGGTCGACTTCCTCTTCGGTAGCCAGCAGGCCGAGTTTTTCCGCGCGGCGCATTACCATCTCGTCATCGATCATTTGGCGCAGGATATTCAGGCGGAGAATCGTGGCCTGCTCGCCGACGGGTGCTTGCTGTGCGCTGGCCACCTGATTTTCGTAATACTTATCGACATCGGAGCGGAAGATTTTGCGCCCGTCCACAGTGGCCATTACGTCACCGCTCACCTGCGATTTGCAACCGAGCAGCGTTACCAGCAACGCGGCGGCTATGAATGCCATGAGCCGGGGAAATTCCGGATTTTGTTTCAAAGAGTTCGTTCTCCTGGTTGAAGGTCCGGACTGCGGACAAATTTCTATTCTCACCATCACTTCGATGCGGGCGTTGCCGTGGCTGCGGCGTTATGATCGGGCACCGGCAAATTGGCCTCTTTCAAAGCGCGATCCAATACCGCGCGCAATTCGCCTGGCGGCACCGCGCCATCGATTTTTTCACCGTTGACGAACAACGTTGGCGTAGCTTCCACTCCAATCGCTTCCGCTTCCTTCATTGACGTCTTGACCGCACTTTCATCCTGCGCCTTGATGCAGGATTGCAACTTCGCAACATCCACATTGTGCTTTTGCCCTTGTACCACGGTCAACTTGTCGAGCGCGTCGAAACGGGCTTGGGGAGTCTTCTCATTGCTCACTTCGTGCTGGTTGGCATGAATATAGTCGGCGAAATCCCAATAGGCATCGACGTTCTGCGCGGCCAGGCAATTCGCGTCTACTGCGGCATGCGTCGCCCAGGGATGAATTTCCACCAGCGGATAGTCTTTATAGACGAATGTGACGCGGTCGCCGTACTCCTTAAGAATTTCCGGGAACAACTCCTGGTGCATGCGCGAGCAGAAAGGGCATTCGAAGTCATCGAAATTAACCACCACCACCTTAGATGCGGTGGCTCCGCGCGTAGGCCGCCCAGTCACGTTGATCTTGCTCATCGTGTCGGCGTAGGGATCTTTATTCAGATCAAACTTCACCACCCGCATCATGGAGGAGCGGTCTTTGGAAATCAGGAATTTGATGTCCTGCTTTTTCTCCCCACCATCGACAGTAACCACCAGCGAGTCGTAGCCGGGGAAGTCGGTGGTCGGCGAAGGGGTCCCGATCAACACCTTAAGTTCGGCGGGAACCTTGTAGTAGGAGCGAACCTGGCGTTCGATTTTTTGCGCCAACTCGGGTGAGACCGACTGGGCAGCACACCCCAGACAAATAATCAGCAATAGACAAAAAGTACGCCGGAATAAAGTCACTAAGAACCGCCTAAACATGCGAGTTTAACGTTGATTATCTCATAGCATTCGGTGGGCGCGGGAAATGGCTGTGCTACGGGGAGTATTCAAGTTTCTTTAATCGTGAAGGCTGGGAAGTCGCGAAGGTGAATGATATCTCACCCTGTGCGCCGCGCCAGATCTCCCACGGGGAGCAGTGCATTCATCGACCCGGAACGGAATCCTTCAAGATCGAGCGTCACAAATTTGAATCCGAGTTCTTTGAAGATTCGCGTGAACTCGGCGGCCATGGCCGGATTCAGCGCGCGCGTGAATTCTTCACGCGCAATCTCGATGCGAACGATGTCTCCGTGATGGCGGACGCGAAACTGCCGGAAACCAAGAGCGCGCAAGGCATCCTCGCCTTTTTCCACCATGGCTAAAGCTTCCCCGGTGACCGGGCGTCCATATTCAATGCGCGACGAAAGGCAGGCCGAAGCGGGCTTATTCCAGATGCGAAAACCAGCTTCGCGGGCCAAGGCGCGAACATCATCTTTGGAAAGTTTGGCATCGAGCAGAGGCGCGACCACGCGATGATTCACCGCAGCTTTCTGGCCGGGACGAAAATCGTCCTGATCGTCTAAATTAACGCCATAGGCAATCGCATCGAAACCGCGCTTCTGGCGCAGATCTTCCATCACAGTAAAAAGTTCATCTTTGCAGAAAAAGCAACGTTGTGAATCGTTTCGAACATATTCCGGGCGTTCGAGTTCCGATGTCGCAATCACTTCAAGCGGAATGGCCTGCTCTTTTGCAAAGGCGAGCGCGTCCGCCAGTTGAGTTCGCGCCAGGCTGGGTGAGTCGGCGATGACTGCCAGCATCTTATCTCCCAGCGCATGGTAAGCGGCCCACGCAAGGTAAGCCGAATCGACTCCGCCAGAGTAGGCTACGAGAACCCGTCCCAACTCTTTTAGCCGGGAGCGCAACAGCTCCGCTTTGCTCTTAAGATTGTCGTTCGCGGCAAACATATCCTTCATGTTAGCAGTCTTGGATGCCTGTTCGAACCGGCCTGAGCGCCAAAAATTCTAATACAGGCTTTCCTGGTGGCGCAGGCTTCCGAGGCTCGCAATATTGGCCAGATTAAAAGTGAAGCGGAAGAGATTTTCATTGCGCACATTGGCGACCGTATAGCTGCGATATTCCAGAGTCATGCCGCAGCAGTCCCAGTTATAAGTAGCCTGCGCGCTGAGAAACTGAAGCTGGTTGACCTCCGCATCAAAACCAAGGCTGGTGGCGCCGCTGAAGCCTCGCTTGCTTACGCTGCCATAGCCCAACGCGGCGCGAAACTGATTGAACGTTGCGGTTTGCGCGGAAGTAGAGGTCGCTGTCTGTGTGGGGATTTCCAGCAGAGCATCGCCGCCGCCAATCGTGACCTGCCCCACGTGATAGTTGAACAGCACCGTATTAGCGTTCACATGGGTGTTTTGAAAGTCGTAATCCAGGTCCCACTCAGTATCGGTGCGCGAACTGGTTTCTACTCGCAAGCGCGAGATCAGCGGAGAAAGATGGCGCGGCTCGGTTAAAAACGCAATACCGGTCAAATCGGCCGTGGTGGTGAACACATTGCGCTGGCCGGGGATCAAGGCTCCGCCGAAGGTTGGGTCGAGAAAGTATTTTTGTTCCAGCTCCCACGTCACAACTTCGCGCACTTCCGGTCCGGGTTCGCACGGTCGATTGGCCAGGGGATTCGTATGCTGCCACGGTATGGCAGCCGAAGGCGACGCGCCACCTACCAGAAGCGCCGACATCAGATTTGTGCAATCCTCTGGCTTGCTCGAAGTTCGTTTGGCGTAAAGGCGGGTCACGAAACCGTATTCCACCTCGTGCGTGTCGGTAAGAATGTCACGCTCGTCGAATTTAAGAATATTTCCGTAGTTGTTGACTCCAGTCACGAACCGATAAACGGCGCGCGGCTCGATCACGTGCTTCCATTTTCGTCCGAGGAATTCTTTGTTGAAAACGCGTTCGAGGACGGGTGGCCGTAGCTCCACGGATGTATCCAGCGCCTGGCGGTTGATGTCATTATCCACCGCCTGCCCCGGATTCGATCCTGTTTCTCCCACCAGCCGTTGCGTGTAATAAGTTTCATGCAATGTCAGGTCGGGACGAATAGACCATCCATGAAATAAAACCGGCAAGGAGATTTCCGGATTCAAATCAAAGCGGCCGAGCAGATTGGCGGTACGGAAGGGCGGCGTACACGACTGCAACAAGCCCACAGTCGAGCAAACCCCTGGTTCGCTGCGGGACAATCCCGCGGCGGAAGCGTCGAACGACCAATACAAAGGCGTGCGCCCCAGCTTCTGATCCACGCTGGAAAAATCGAAACTCGGAGCGTGCAGAATGGTGACCACCTGCCCGGGCGTGGTGCTCAAAAAGTTTTGATAGCGCTCGGTGAATCCGTTGAAGTTGAAACCGTTGGAGGACTTGGAAAGAAACGCCTGCGATTTCACCTCCGAATACACCGCCTGAGTAAAAATCTCGTTGAAAGCCAGCCGGAAGAGAAAAGAACTTAGGTAGTCGATGTTGGCTACGCCGCGAAAACCATCGAGAATGCCGGCCGCGTTCAGCCGGGCGTTTTCACCGCCTTCCTTCAGCGGAGGTGTACCGATGCCGCGATCGATCACGCCAAAATAATTGAGATCAACATAGGAAGTTTCGCTGGGACGGGCGCGAAACTCTCCGCGCTGCGACCAGCCGCGCAGAGAAAAGTATTCGGCTGCCACATTCGCGTCCATCATGCGATTGATCACCCAGTAGTAGCCCGCTCCAAGGATGCTGCCTTTGGTCGAGGAGTGGCCAACCGTCGGCATTACAAACCCGGAGGTGCGCGATTCCTTTTCCACAGGATGGGTAGCATACGGCAGATACAAGATGGGAATCCCGTGCAAAACGAATTCACTGCGATAGATTTTTGCGTTGCCGCCGACGTCGACATCCACCTTGCGCGCGTCGAACAGCCAGTTGGGATGCGGCAATTCGCAGGTGGTAATCGTGCCGTCGTAGACAAGGTAATGCTCGGCGCTGACCTTATCCACAATTTTTCCGGTGAAGGCAAATGGCGCGTTGGAAGTGAGCACCGGGCGATTGCCGCGAAAGCGTAGGCCGGTGGTTCCCGTTACGTCATAGAATTTGCCGGTTTCCAGAGCGAAGTTGTAAGTGCCGTGAGAGGCGCGAATGTGGTCGTCGTTGGGACCGCCATCGAGAGCGAAATGGCCGGTCGCGGTAGCTTCGTTGGTGTCGGAGTTGAAGGTCGCTTCGTCGGCCTTCAGAACATAGCTCTCGTAATAGATTTCTACGGCCCCATGCAGGTGATAAATGGCACCGTCCCGCTCCTGTGTAATGGCGCAAACCGTAGGGTGGTCGTTAGCCTGCTCGGCAAACGCTTGGCCGCACGGCGTAGGCGCAACCTTCGTCGATTTTTCCGCAGCAATGTTCGTATTCTCGGCGGAATTCGCGGGCGGCAACTGGCTGGTAACTAGTGGCGGCACCAGAAGCAGGTGACAAAGCAACCCCGCCGTGATAAGGAATCTGTTGCGAAGAGTCATCGGAACGAAATCATCGGGACCGGATCGTTGCCCTGCAATCAGTCCGAGCAAACGAAAAAGCACTCGGATGCTTCTAACAGCCAGCAGTCGTGGTGAACTTAGCACGGCGCTGCCTCACGAGGCAAAGCCGCAAGGTGGTTGGATTCCAGTGTCGTCTTCGTGGTTATCCGAGTGACTCCGAACAACTATTCTTAATTCAGACTTTTATTCATGACGTGTTCTGTTTGTGGTGACATTTGCCGTTGTTCTGTCGAAGAGGTAACTCCCGCTTCGCCGCGCTCGGACAGCATTCATGTTAGTTCAGAATCTAACGCACCGCAGGAAGTAACGGCATCGCTCGATCCTGGACCGGCATTGGTGGAGAATGCTTCTACTTCAATCGACGGCGCTCAGGCAGCGCCGGAGGAGGATTCGATGGCGTGGCGGCAAGAGGTTGCCGCACGGCTCAATCGATATCAAGCCCGGCGTAAGCCGCGGCCCCCGCGTTACCCGTCGCTGCGCCTGCGTTTCGAAGTCGAAGAACAGCCGCGCACGCCGGTTACGCCGCCGGATGATTTTTTCGCCGCGCCGGTCATGCCCATATTTTCCAATCAGGCGCTGGCGCTCGACAGAACTGTCGAGGAGTTTCCCTCAGAAGCGTTTTCCACGTCCCAAATCATTCCCGGCACGGACGAAACGGTGGAGCAAGCACCGCCCCAAACGGCAAAAATTATCGAATTTCCGCGCTCCTGGACCCCCGCTCCAGCTCCTCTCGATCAACTCGCCGAGCCGGTCATCACCCAGCCTCGTATCCTCGAAGCGCCGGAGTTTGCCCCTCCGCCGCCGGCATTAGGCGGAATTACCATTGAAGCCCCGCAAAAACCGGATCTGGAAAAACGTCCCGGTATCGACATCCCACTGCAAAATGCGCCCTTCGCGCGACGCTTACTCGCAACCTTCGTCGACAACGTCATTATCGCGGCCGCCTGCGCACTCTTCGGATTGGTTTTTTGGAGGCTCACCGCGATTCGCCCACCTCGGATTCCGATGATCGCCTTTTTCGCCGGGCTTGCCGGATTGTTCTGGGCCGCCTATCAATATCTGCTCGTAGTTTATACCGGCTCTACGCCCGGACTCCGTTTGGCGAAGCTCGAGCTGACCCGCTTCGACGGGAGCCGTGCCAACCGGCGGCTTCGCCGCTGGCGCGTCCTCGCTTCGTTCCTCTCGGCCGCCTCATTGGGCATGGGCTATGCCTGGGTTTTCCTCGATGAAGATTCGCTCTGCTGGCACGATCGCATCACAAATACCTATGTCGCGCACCAAACCAAAGCAAATCAGCGGCAAGCGCACTCGGAATCCCACGCAGGCCTCACACAATAAAATTCGGCGAAAATCCCCGTCCTGCTTGAGGTCGGCAACTCTCCGGTCATCCTTCGCCTGTGCTATCTTCTATGAGTTTCCATTTATATTTCTGTCTGGCACTCCTCTGAAGCATGGCTACATCGGCTGAAGGATCAAAACCGGCCATAAAGGTCTTCGTCGCTACCACAGTGATGTTGACCTTCATCTCTTTCTGGCGGGCCTCCGCCATCGTGCTCTCCGACCTCGCGTCTTCCGCTTATTACGCTGGCGGCGACGCCGAAAAGGTCATTGGCAAGAGCGCACCCTGGTTCATTCTTGGCGTCATGCTGTTCAGTTACGCCGTGCGGGCGCTCTATATCGAATCGAGCAGCATGTTCGTGCGCGGCGGCGTTTACCGCGTGGTGAAAGAGGCGATGGGCGGCGGATTGGCCAAGTTTTCCGTCTCCGCGCTGCTTTTCGACTATGTGCTGACCGGGCCGATCAGCGCGGTTTCCGCCGGACAATACCTGGCCGGTTTCATCAAAGACATGGGCGTCTACCTGCACCGCCCGCTGAATTTTTCGGACGACCATTTTGCCGCGGGATTAGCCGTGGTCGTAGTTGCCTATTTTTGGTGGAAGAATACGCAGGGCATGCACGAGTCCAGCCAGAAGGCGCTCCAGATCATGGCAATCACCACCGTGATGGTGGTGATTTTGCTGATCTGGTGCACCATCACGGTTTTGCGCGCGCCCATCCAACTGCCGCCGAATCCGCTCCATGCAGGCGTGATTCCCCTAAACAAAGACTCTCTGGGTTGGCTCAACGGAACCTGGTTCGGGCACATTACGTGGATCATTCTCTTCGTCGGCTTCGGACACTCCGTGCTGGCCATGAGCGGCGAAGAGACGCTGGCTCAGGTGAACCGCGAAATCGAGCACCCCAAGCTGAAGAATCTGGAGAAAACCGGGCTGGTAATTTTTATTTACAGCCTGCTGTTTACCTCGCTGGTTTCATTCTTTGCGGTGATGATCATCCCCGATAAGGTAAGGCCCGATTATTTTGCCAACCTGATCGGCGGCATCGCCATGTATTTGGCCGGCCCGGAGAGCCTGAAGCTGCTCTTCCATGGATTCGTAGTGTTGGTCGGCGTACTAATTCTGGCCGGCGCGCAGAATACTTCCATCGTTGGCGCGAATGGGGTTCTGAATCGTGTGGCCGAAGATGGCGTGCTCACAAGTTGGTTCCAGAAGCCGCATAACCGTTATGGCACCAGCTACCGCATCATCAACTTGATCGTGATGATGCAGTTGCTCGTCATCTTCCTCAGCTTGGGCAATGTGTACGTGTTGGCGGCGCTCTATGCCTTCGGCGTGATCTGGAGCTTCGCCATGAAGTCGATCGCCGTACTCGTGCTGCGTTACACCGAACCGGGCAATCGGCAATGGAAGGTTCCGGGCAACCTGCACATCGGCAAAACTGAGATCCCCCTGGGATTAATCCTGATTTCAGCGGTGCTGCTGATCACAGCTATCGTGAATCTATTTACCAAGTACGAAGCCACGATTGCCGGATTGATTTTTAGCGCCGTATTCTACACGATTTTCACCATCTCTGAGCGTCACGTGGCCAAAGAGCGTCACGGAAAACCGGAACAGCTTGACCAATTCCGCGTTTACGGCAATCAGGAACTGGGCAGCGGCGCCATGGGTGTGCGCGCAGGAAATGTTCTGGTCGCGGTGCGTGATCCCCGCAACTTGTACTATTTGCGCCATATTCTTGGACATACAGATATCACCAAGCAGGATGTCGTGGTGATGAGCGCTCGCCTTTACCATCGCGAGCACACGTTTAGCGGCAGCTCAGTGCTGGAAGCCAGCCAGGTTTTCGATCATTACGAGCAGGAGTTGTTTACCGCCGCGGTCGCGGTCGCTGAAAAAGAAGGCAAGCCGATTTCGCTGCTAGTGGTTCCCGCGACGGATGTTTTCGAAGCCATCATGGTAACCGCGCAACGCCTCGATTCCAGCCGTGTCGTCTGCGGACTCTCCAACAAGCTGACCTCCGACGAGCAAGCCAAGCTTACCGGAGACGCGTGGGAGCGCATGCCCGAGCCGCGCCCCCGCATCACCTTGGAGGTCTGCGCGCCCGATGGAAGCGTTCGCGAGTACGCCATTGGCCCCCACAATCCGCGATTACGTCCGCAAGATGTTGAACTCATGCACAAACTCTGGCTCGACATCACCTGCGATCCCAAGTTTGCCGGCACACACCATTACCACATCGTGGCTCTGGCCTTGGAAGAGTTGCAGCGGGAGTTGACTACCGAGCAGCGGGCCGACCTGCTGCAAAAACTTCACGAAGAGATGCGGCGGTCGGAACAGAATTAAATCAGCGCCGAATTAAAGTCAGCGGAGGAGCGCTTCCAGCGAAGCCCGCAGATCCCGGAAGCGAAAAGGATAGCCGCTCGAAATCAGCTTGCCGGGTTCCACCTTTTGACTCGCCAGCAACAATTGTTCGCCCATTTCACCGAAAATTGTTTTCACCATGAAGGCCGGCATGGGGAAAATTGCCGGGCGCGAAATTACGCTGGCCAGCGTTTTGGCGAATTCCGCGTTCATCACCGGCTTGGGAGCGACCATGTTTACGGGCCCCTGAATCAGATCATTTTTCAGAATGTGGTGCATGGCTCCGACCATATCTCGTATATCGATCCAGCTCATCCATTGCCGCCCGCTACCGGTGCGTCCGCCGAGGCCCATTTTGAATGGCAGCAGCATGGCTTTAAGCGCACCCCCGTTAGGGCTCAGTACAACTCCTGTCCTTATGTGCGCGGTACGAATATCGGCCTGCACCGCCGGCGTAGTCGCTTCTTCCCACTCCTGGCAAACCTCGGCGAGAAATCCCGTGCCCGGTGCACTCTCTTCGCGAAGTAGTTCATCACTGCGATCTCCGTAATAGCCAATCGCCGAGCCGCAAATAAAAACTCGGGGCTTCTCCTCGGCGTTCGCCAGCGCATGGGAAAGATTCAGCGTTCCATTCACGCGGCTGTGGTGAATCTTAGATTTCTTGGCCGCCGTCCAGCGCCCCATAATGCTCTCGCCCGCGAGATGAATGACGGCATCGAAGCCGCTGATCAGCGCGGGATTCAGAGGTTTTGAAGGGTCCCATGAAATCTGGTCGTCACTTTTCGCCGGACCACGCACCAGCCGCACCACGGAACTGCCGTTCGTGCGAAGCGATGGAAGGAGGGCTGTCCCAATTAAACCGGAGGTTCCGCTGACGAGAATTCTGGAATTCATGGCTGGCAATGGTCACTCTAACAGTTCGGAAAGTAAGGGAACAAATTATGGACGGGATTGAACGCTTTGAAATGGCGAAACTACTCATTTTCAGCTCTGATTTCATAAGCAGCATGCATCTGCAGCGCACGGGCCTAAGTCTCCGCAAGCTATAATCCTACATGGCGAGTCTGCGCCAACAGATTGCGACCACCGCTCTTACGCTCACCAAGTTCCGCGAGCTGATGAAGCGGATTCAGGAAAACCGCCCGCACGACGATCTCTCCATCGTCAAGAAAGCCTACGACTACTCCCTGAAACATCACGAAGGCCAGATGCGCGCTTCCGGCGAGCCTTATCTGGTACATCCGCTGGAAGTGGCGCTGGTGCTGGCCGATATGAAGATGGATCCGGTGGCCATCGCCGCCGGGTTGCTGCACGACTCGGTCGAAGATACATCGGTCACCATTGTCGACATCGGCAAGGAATTTGGCGAGCAGGTGGCGCACATCGTGGAAGGCGTCACCAAGATCAGCAAAATCGACTTTGCCACGCGTGAAGAAGCCCAGGCAGAAAATCTGCGCAAGATGATGCTCGCCATGGTCGATGACATTCGCGTGGTGCTCATCAAACTGGCCGACCGGCTGCACAATATGCGCACTCTGGAGCACCTTGAACCCGAGCGTCAACGCAAAATTGCCGAAGAGACGCTGGAGATTTACGCACCCATCGCGCACCGGCTGGGCATGGGAAAAATTCGCGGCGAGCTGGAAGATCTGGGCTTCCGCTTTCTCGATGCCACCGGCTACGAGAAGGTTGAAAAAGCCATTGACGCACGGCGCAAGCAGGGCGAAGCCTTTCTCGCCAAGATGCAGGCCATCATTCAGGACAAGCTGAAAGAAGCGGGCATTCAGGCGAAGGTGGAAAGCCGCATCAAGCGGCTATACAGCATTCATAAAAAATTGCAGCGCCAACATATTTCCGTCGACCAGGTTTACGACCTTTTCGCCATGCGTGTGATCACGCGCTCCTTGCAGGATTGTTATGCCGTACTCGGAATCATTCATAACATCTGGCGGCCGGTCCCGGGGCGCATCAAGGATTTCATCGCCATGCCGCGGCCGAATTTTTATCAGTCGCTGCATACCTCGGTGATCACGGAGGACGGGACGCCGTTCGAAATCCAGATTCGCACCGAAGAGATGCACAAGATGGCCGAGGAAGGCATCGCGGCCCACTGGAAGTATAAGGATGGTCCAGTCTCGGCGCAGGATGAGCAGCGGCTGGCATGGCTGCGGCAGGTGGTCGAGTGGCAGCGCGACGTGAGCGATCCCAATGAGTTTTTGTCCGCGCTAAAAGTCGATCTTTATCCCGAAGAGGTTTACACCTTTTCGCCTAAGGGCAAAGTCGTGGTGCTTCCCCGCGACGCTACGCCCATCGACTTCGCATACACGATTCATACCGAAGTCGGCCACACCTGCGTCGGAGCCAAAGTCAACGGACGCATGGTGCCGCTGCGTCACAAACTGCATTCCGGCGACATCGTCGAAATTATTACGCAGTCCGGGCACAAGCCCAGCCGCGACTGGCTGGGGCTGGTCAAGTCATCGCGCTCGCGCAACAAGATCAAGCACTGGCTCAACGTGCACCAGCGCGAGCGTTCGATTGAAATTGGCCGCAAGGTGATCGAGAAAGAGGCGCGCAAATACCGCATCGCGCTCAAGGATCTTAAGGACGACGAACTGTTGAAAGTCGCAGCCGCTTACGGCCTGGGCAAGGTCGACGATTTGATGTCGGGCATCGGCTACGGAAAATATTCCGCGCGGCAGGTGCTGGCGCGCCTGCTTCCGGCGGGCGCTACGCCCTCAATGGCGGGAGACATCGAAGCCGAGGGATTATCCAACAAGCCCGGCGCAATTGCCAGCGTGGTGCGCCGTGTTTTCGGAGATCACAACGCCATCATGGTCAAAGGCCAGGGCGATATGCTGGTCTACCGCGCACGCTGCTGCAATCCGATTCGCGGAGAGAGCATCGTCGGTTACATCACGCGCGGCAAGGGAGTCGCCGTGCATTCGGTGGGCTGTCCCAACGTGACCAATCTGATGTACGAACCGGAGCGCCGCATCGATGTCGAGTGGGGACGCGACGAAACCACACCCACAGCTTATCCGGTCAAGTTGACGGTTTACTGCGACGACCGCTTCGGGATGCTCAAGAATATCACCGGAGTAATTGGCGACGCGCAAAGCAACATCCGCAACATTGGCGCACGCACGGAAAACAGCCAGGCCAGCGTCGAGATCGTTCTCGACATTTCAGACCTTAAACATCTTGAACAAATTATGGCTGGGCTGAGAAAAATTCCGGGCGTGCATGAAGTGCAGAGGTTGCAGAAGATCTGAAGGGAAGCGAACCCCGGGCCTCCCTCGGTGGACTCTTCCAGTACAAATCCCCACGCAAATGCCGTAGCAATATGGGTCAACCCCCATGGTATTACCTCCTCTATTGTGAAGCTTGGCGAGTTCCGAGTTTCTCGGTGAAGATCTTGTCCATCAACTCCTGGTCCGAAAGCCCGAGATTGGGGTTCGGAACGGGTACTTTGACGATGGTCGGCGGAAATGTCTTTAGCCCGGCCTCATCGATCACCTGAACGGTTACCTCATCCTTACGTACGCTGTCCGCGACGGCTCCGAACTTGGTGGATACAATTACCGTTCGTGTCTCGGAATGGGCCGGATTCGGATCCGAAGGGCCTGCGTACTGGTCGATCTTCATGAAGCCAATGACCAAATACCCGCCCTCGTGCTCGACGCGTTTCGAAGAAGAATCCACGACATGACGCGCACCATTACTCCCCGTCAGTTCGACGACGGCGGTTTTGTCCGTGACGGCTCCTTCCTTCTTAGTGTCGGATGTTAGGAGCCTCCAGGAGATGGGCTTCTTTAGCGGAACGGCGGCGTTTGACTCCGTGGATGCCTGAAGGGAAATCGAAGCCACGGAAATACCCGCAGCCGTTAGGGCTGCCCGGAGCAGGAACTCCCTTCGATCCTCGCCCTGTTGTGCTTCGTCTTTGTGGTCGTTTGGCAGTTCGTCCCTTTTGGAATTTATGGGACCTCCTTTTGGCCGAATATAAGCAAAAATGGGCACTGCGCCAACGTAAAAAATGTTCTTGTCCGGATTTCGTAACAGACTGGTCTCGCGGCTTCTCTAAGTCGTGCCTAGCGTACCCCCCCACCGCTTTCTCCCTGCCGCCGCCCCTAAGGCCTTCTTTTTCGGATTTCGTAACAGCCGGCACATAGGATTTCCCGCTGCGGAATGACCTCCGGAGCGAGCATCAGCGTCAACGATGGCCGCGACATCCCGCCCGCCGCCACTTTCCGGTAATCCCCATTTGTGTGGGACCTGTTGTTTCGGGCGCCCTCAAAGGCCGCTTTGCGCGCGCTCGGGCCGAACGGCGTCACCTACGCTCCTGACCGGGCGTCGCCCACCGCAGATTTGACCTTGCCGCTTGCATCTGCGTTAATTGACGGCGGAGGAACCATGCGCGAAGTCGTTTCTACCAAAGACGCTCCTCAAGCCATCGGCCCTTATTCGCAAGCCATCAAGGCGAACGGATTCATATTCACCTCGGGACAAATCGCCATTGATCCGGCCACTCAACAGGTCATCGCGGGCGATGTCGCGGCGCAAACCGATCGCGTGCTGCGCAATCTCTCTGAAATTCTCGAAGCGGCGGGCAGCGGGCTGGGAAAAGTTGTGCGCTGCACCGTCTTTCTCAAGGACATGAATGACTTTGCCGCGATGAATCAGGTCTATGGAAAATACTTCAGCTCCGCGCCGCCGGCCCGCTCCACGGTGGAGGTGGCGCGTCTGCCCAAGGACGTGTTGGTGGAGATCGACGCGATCGCTCTGGCCTGAAGAACTTAATCTTCGAGATTCGCGTCCTTGGCGATCCCTTTGCGAAGATCGCAAAGAAGAACCTTGGTCAGAACTCCCTCGGCTGCGTTTCGGTTGTCATTTAGTTAAGATAGTGTCTGAGAATCGTCGGAGGAATTTGAATGACCAGGTTTGTCATTGCAGTTGCCATCGTTCTCTCGTTGACGGCAGCGTTTCTTCTCGCGCAGACCGCAACCCGAAAGTCTGCCGCTCCGAACACCAGCGCTCCGACAAAGGTCACTGGTGACGGAGTGAAGACTCCTTCGGGGCTCATCTACTGGGACATTCGCGTGGGTAACGCTGCGACTGCCAAAGAGGGCAGCCACGTGCGCGTGCACTATACGGGCTGGCTCACCAATGGCAAGAAATTCGACAGCTCAGTCGATGCGGGCAAGCCATTCGATTTCACCATCGGCAATGGCGAAGTCATCAAGGGATGGGAGGAAGGCGTCGCGGGAATGCGGGTGGGCGGCAAGCGGCAGTTGCGCATTCCTCCCGACCTGGCCTACGGCGCGGAAGGAACTCCGGACGGACCGATTCCTCCGAATGCCACCCTCATCTTCGATGTGCAGTTGCTGGGAGTGCAGTAGAAATTTTCGATTGCCGGATCAAAATCGAAAATTGCGCCTACGCCTTAACCACTTTGCCGCTGCGCAGGCAGGAGGTGCAGACGCGCATGCGCTTGGTGGTCGCGCCTACGCGGGCGTGTACCGGACGCAGATTCACATTCCAGCGTCGCTTGGTAACGTTATGCGCGTGGCTGATGCGGTTTCCCGATTGCGGCTTCTTGCCGCAGATATCACATTGTTGTGCCATGACTGCTGTTCGATCCTTTCAGAACTTCTAACGGAAGCTCCCATTTTACCGGATTATGGCCTTTCCGACAATTCGCCCCTTATAGCCTCGGCAAGGTAAACTATGTTTGCCTTTCAGTGCGGGTACGGAGCGATATATGGCAAACCGTGGGAAAGCAACTTTAGCCGAAAGCGCGCTCGTTCTGGCGTTGATGGGAATCCTGGCTGGCGCTCTTGGAGGGTTAGCCGTAGGCATTGCTACCAGTCCTAAACCCGCTACGGGCGGCACCTCGACTTCCTCTCACTGACGCTGGCCTCAGCCTGTGAATTCCCTGTGCGATACTGAAATCATGCAGTCCCCGCTTCAGTCGTCCACTTCCACCACAGATCCGAAGTCGGTGAAAGTAAATCTGACCACCGGTACCGGACTCGATATTGAGTGGAAAGACGGTCACGTTTCGCACTACGATTTTGTCTACCTGCGAGACGCCTGCCCTTGCGCCATGTGCAACGAAGAGCGTGAAAAGTCCGGGCGCAAGCCCGGTGAGCCGCCAAAACTTGCACCCGGCATGTTGCCCATGTTCAAAGCTGCGGCCAGGCCCGTCTCCGCCGAAGGGATCGGCAAGTACGCGATCCGGTTTGCCTGGAACGACGACCACGATCTGGGAATTTATTCCTGGCGGCTTCTCCGCGAAATCTGCCCCTGCGAGGAATGCAAGCTGGCGCGGGCGGAAACTGGAGAACCAGCCTGAGTTCACCATTACCCGCTGACGAACACGATTCCAAAATATGCAGGAAGGCACTTTCAGCAGAACAGCTCACCGCGTGGCCATCCGCCGCGCCGCGCATCAACTTCTCGACCACCCCAAAGTTCTTGACGACCCGCTGGCGTTGCGGATTATTGGCCGGGATGCGGCGGAAGAACTTCAATCCAATCCGAAAGAAGACCACACATTTTCCCGCGCCTTCCGGGCATTCATGGCCGTGCGCAGCCGCTACGCCGAAGATGAACTGGCGCGCGCCGTTGCGCAGGGCGTATCGCAGTATGTAGTTTTGGGCGCCGGACTCGATACGTTTGCCTACCGCAATCCGCACGCGGGCTTGCGGGTATTTGAAGTCGATCATCCTGCTACGCAGGCATGGAAGCGCGAGCAACTGCAAACCGCTGGGATTACGATTCCATCGTCGTTGACGTTCGTGCCTATCGATTTCGAACAGCAAACGCTCGAAGCCGAATTGAAACGATCGGGATTCAACATCAATTCTGCCGCGTTCTTTTCCTGGCTGGGCGTGACGCCGTATCTAACGCGCGAAGCCTGCATGACCACTCTCAGCCTGATTGCGAACATGCCTGTCGGAAGTGGTGTAGTGTTCGACTTTGCTCTTGACCCGGCGCTGCTGAATGCAGGGCAGCGGCAAGCGCTGGGTGCACTCTCAAAACGGGTTGCATCCGTGGGCGAGCCGTTCCAGTTGTTCTTCGATCCCGCGAAGTTGCAAGCCGATTTGAAGAATCTAGGCTTCCACCGCACTGAATTTCTGCAAGGCGCGCAGATCAACGAGCGTTATTTCAAAGACCGTTCCGACGGCCTGCTGGTTCGCGGAGGAGTCGGGCATTTGATGGGCGCGTGGGTTTAATCTTCATTCCCCTGTAAAATTGAATCATCACGACCGGAGCCACTCCCGCATTGTCTTTTCTGGAACAACTCAATCCGCAGCAGCGCGAGGCCGTCGAAACTACCGAGGGCCCGGTGCTCATCCTCGCTGGCGCGGGCAGCGGGAAGACGCGTGTCATTACCTACCGGATTGCTTATTTGATCGAGCATAAGGGCGTGATGCCGGAATCCATCCTGGCGATGACCTTCACCAACAAAGCCGCGGCTGAAATGGCCGAGCGGGTGGAAAAACTGGTTGGTGGACTCAGCATTGCCAAGCCGGTGATCTCCACTTTCCATTCGTTCTGCGTGCGCGTTCTGCGGCGCGATATTGAAGCGCTGCAAATTCCTTCAGCCGTGCATGGCCAGCCGCCGATTGGCCATACAAAAAAATTCGTCATCTACGACGAGAGCGACATGCAATCGGTGGTGAAGTCGATCATGAAGCGGCTCGGCCTTGACGACAAGCAACTCACCCCGCGTATCGTGCTCTCGCGCATTTCGTGGGCGAAGAATCACATGTTCAATCCGCAGGAATTGTATCTGCAATCGGCCGACCCAAAGACTGAGAAGATCGCGCACTTGTACGAGGAATATCGCAAGGAACTTCGCAAGGCGAATGCGCTCGATTTCGATGACCTGCTGCTCGAAGCCACGCGGCTGCTGAAAACTTCTGCGCCCGTGCGGGAGTATTACAACAAGCGCTTTCAATACCTGCTGATCGATGAATATCAGGACACTAACCGTCCGCAGTACGAACTGATGCGTATGCTGGCGGGTGAGCGCCACAACGTTTGCGCCGTGGGTGACGAAGATCAGTCGATTTATTCCTGGCGCGGGGCTGACATTCGCAACATTCTCGAGTTTGAGCAGGATTTTCCCGAAGCAAAAATTATCCGTCTCGAACAGAACTACCGGTCTACGCAGAATATTTTGCAGGCTGCATCGTCTGTTGTCGCCAACAATCTCCGCCGCAAAGGCAAGAATCTTTGGACTTCGCGCCAGGGAGGGGCGAAGATCGGCTATTACGAAGCTCCGGACGGGGAAAACGAAGCGCTCTTCGCCGCCGATGCCATCGCGAAATATCTGCGCGAGGCCGCACAGCGCGGCGAAACTCCGCGCGCAGCGGTGCTTTACCGGACGAATTCGCAGTCTCGTCTGTTTGAAGAAGGCATGCGCCGCTACGGCCTGAAATATCACGTGGTCGGAGGATTCTCTTTTTACGACCGCTCCGAGATCAAGGACATGATCTCCTATTTGAAGGTGATTCAGAATCCTGATGATTCGATTTCGCTTTTGCGCGTCATCAATCGGCCAACTCGGGGTATCGGCCAGGGCACGATGGACATCATCGAACGGCTCGCGCTCGAAACCGGCCTTTCGCTTTGGGGAGCTACCAGAGAGGCGATTCGACGGCAGTTGCTTCCTCCGCGTGCGCTCGCGGCGTTGAAGAGCTTTCAACAATTGATTATCGACGCGCAGGCCATGCTGGCCGGAACGTTCGCGGAACAGTTGGAAGAAGGCGCGGAAGCGCAGCATGTAAACACCGATAATCTTCTGAAAGAAGCCGCTGGGAATCCCACTCAACTTCCAGAAGCGCCGCAAATCTTGCACGCCGACGAAGACGATTCTGAGGAGGACGATGCAGCCGCCTTCGACCCAACCGAATTCGAAAATACGTCCTTCGATTTCGGGGGAGCTTACATCGGAGACGAAGTCGAGAGTGGCCCGAGTGTTCTGCCGGCAATTCCTCCGCAACAAGAAATCACGGCCCATAAAACTGACCCTGAAACTGCTGCGCCAGATTCCTTTTCCGCTCCAGCGGTTAGCACTGCCGATATCCTGAAATTCCTGATCGATCGCACCGGCTACATCAAAATTCTCGAAGCCGAGGACACGCCGGAAGCCTTCTCCCGCATTGAAAACCTGCGCGAGCTGGTGAACGCCGCCATGGACTCGCGCGACCGCGGCGAGACTCTCGATCAGTTTCTCGACCACGCCGCCCTCATCAGCGACGCTGATGATTACGACGAGCGCTCGCAAGTCACGCTGATGAGCCTGCATGCCGCCAAAGGCCTGGAGTTCCCACTCGTTTTCCTGAGCGGCCTCGAAGAAGGATTGTTTCCGCATTCGCGCACCATGCTTCAGCCTGATGAAGTAGAGGAAGAACGCCGCCTTTGCTATGTGGGCATGACGCGTGCCATGGATCAGCTCATCCTGACTCGTGCGGTCTACCGTCGGCGCTATGGCACCGACCTCCCAGAAGCCAGCGTTCCTTCGCGTTTTCTGGAAGAAGTTCCGGCGCCACTGATCGAAGAACTGGGAAGAAGCGTCTCTCGTGCGGGGACCGCCGCTCTCGCCCGTCCAGCATGGCAAAACAGCGTAGCGCAGAACGCTCACTACTCCTACGAAGACGAAGATCAAAGCGCAAGCTGGAAGCGCGGAACGGCCCAGGCAACACGCCAGAAGGCCACAGCTCCGTCCAAACCCTATAACTCCATCGAGAACATAGCCGAGTTCTTCGCCAGCCGTGGGAAGAAGTTTACCGTCCCAAAAATGCCGGTCGAAGAGCCTACCGGCAAGCGCGGCTTCCGCCCCGGCCAGAAGGTCCGGCACCCCAAATATGGCGAGGGAACGGTCTATTTGCGAGAAGGAGAAGGCGAAGAAGCCAAGATTACGGTACAATTTCCTCGCTTCGGATTGAAGAAGCTGGTAGAAAAGTACGCCCAGCTGGAGCGAGCCTAGACCGTTCGTTGGCGCTTTGAAGCGGCGGAATTAAGACCCCGGGGAGAGATTCATGGTGAACACAAGCAGCAAGTGGATATGGGTTGGTTTGTTGGGAATGTTGACGGCATCGCTGGGTTTCGCGCAAACGCCGCAGCCGCGCCATGAGCGCCGGCCAGCCGCGCAGGCGGATTCTGTTCCCGCAACCCCGCAGAAACAGCCGACCTATGAATATTTCTCCATACTCGATGGATCGCCCCAGGGCATGTGGCTGCACCATGACACCGAAGTAGGCACAAACAAACCGGTGGATGTCTATCAATTCGCGATTGAGTTGCAGGTGTTGAATTCGGACGGTAACTTCGAGCCCGAAGGGTTGATATTAGATAACTTCTACACAGCCAAACCGGTGAATGCGCTCACCGCGCCGAATCCGCATAACGCGCGCGATTGCAAAATCTGGAACGAGCTAGTGCTCAATGAGATCGCCATGCAGCCGCCGCAATCTCCCACGTGGTCATATGTCGAGTTCACTGTGGCCTACGGGGCGCGCACCATTCAGACCAACGAAGATGGGCAGGTTTACTGGAGCGACGACATTGAGTGCTGGGGATCGCGAGACCGGTTCCCTCCATTCTGACGGAGCGCATTAGCAAGTCCACGACACAATCGTGGGCGATGAATCACAATTCGTAATGAGAGAAGAGGAAAAGTAAAGCATTCATGGCAAACACAGCAGAACTAAGCAGAGAAGAACGCAAGAAATCAAAACGCGCTTCGCGCAAAAAAGCAAAAGTGGAAAAACCGAAGAAACCCCGCGATTACGCTCGCGGATCGAAAAAGCGCAAAGTAAAGAAGCTGGTGCGCGGACAGTCCAAGCGGTAAGCGGCACTTGGCATTAAGCACTTGGCATTTGGTCCATTCGGATTGACAAAATACCGGAAGGGCTAAATGCTAAGTGCCAATTGCTAAATGCTTAGTCAGGAGACAACCACCACTTGTCCCAACCAACCACGGAACCCGGGGAATCGGTTCGTACCTCCAACAACCAGCTTTTCTGCTGCAAGTCGATCGACAAGCTGATCTCCGAATCCGAAGCGCCCGGCCAACGGCTGCAAAAAACTTTGGGACCGTGGTCGCTCACGGCGCTGGGCATCGGCGCCATAATCGGTTCGGGAATTTTCATCCTTACCGGCACTGCGGCCGCGGGCGAATATTTCCAGGCCCCATCCATCCTGCATGCGCAGGCGCTCGACGTGATCATTAATTTCGTGCGCACCGGCAGCACGGCGGGAGCGCTCATGCACGGCCGCCCACCGGCCGGCCCTTCGATCGCGATTTCATTCCTGCTGGTTGCCGTCGCCTGCAGCTTCGCCGGACTCTGCTATGCCGAACTGGCTTCGATGATCCCCATCGCCGGCAGCGCCTACACCTACTCATACGCCACGCTCGGCGAAATTTTTGCCTGGATCATCGGCTGGGACCTGATCCTTGAATACGTCGTCTCGAACGTCGCGGTCGCGGTTGGTTTTGCCGGTTATACGAAAGCGCAACTGGCCGTGTTCGGCATCAACCTGCCGGACAAATGGGCGAGCCCGGTCTGGGCCGGCGGGCAATGGACGGGCGCCTATTTCAATCTCCCCGGCTTCCTTATCGTTTTTGCTCTCACGCTGCTGCTGGTGCGCGGCGTGAAGGAGTCGGCGGAGACCAACAACATCATGGTCACGGTGAAAATCGGCGCCATCCTGACCTTTCTGGTCGTCGGTGGAATGCTGGTGAAGCCCGCGAACTGGGTACCCTTCGCGCCTTCCGGTTTCGCTGGAATCGTCACCGGAGGGGCCATCGTTTTCTTCACCTACATCGGATTCGATTCGGTTTCCACCGCCGCCGAGGAATCGCGCAATCCGCAAAAAGATTTACCCTTCGGCATCATCATGTCGCTGGTGGTGTGCACGCTGCTCTATGTCGGCGTTGCCGTTGTCCTGCTCGGCATGATGAAGTACACAACTTTCGTGTCGGGTGCAGCCGCCGAAGCGCCCGTGGCCTACGCGATGAAGTATCTGGGCGTGCACCCGTTCTTCCGCTCCGTCATCGTAATCGGAGCGCTCACGGGCATGATCTCTTCGCTGCTCGTGTTTCAGTACGGGCAAGCGCGCATCTGGTACGCCATGTCGCGCGACGGCTTGTTGCCCAAGCTGTTCTCTGCGGTGCACCCGAAATATAAGACGCCGCATTGGTCCACCTGGATCGCCTGTTTCGCCGTAGGGATTCCCGCCGGCCTCGTCGATATTGGAGATGCCGCCGACCTCGCCAACATCGGCACACTTTTTGCCTTCGTTCTGGTTTCGCTGGGAGTGATTCTGCTTCGTCGCAGACAGCCCGATCGCAAGCGCGCCTTCCGTGTGCCCTTTGTTCCGTGGTTCCCTCTGCTCTCCGTGCTTTTTTGCGGCGGCCTGATGTTCGGGCTGACGATCATCACCTGGCTGCGCTTTGTGATCTGGCTTGCCCTTGGCCTGGTCATCTATTTCTTCTACAGCCGTCACAGGAGCGAGTTCGCTAAGAAGTAGCTAGCAGCCATAGGCTCTCAGTTCCTCAGCCTCAATAAGACGTGCACTGTCATCCTGAGCGGAGCAGGCCGATGAGCAACGCGAGTCGGCCTGCGTAGTCGAAGGATCCCTTTACCCTTTTCGGTACTACAGCCTGAATGGCATCCCACGACGGCCAAAGTTCTCTTCTTTCCGCGATAGTGCGCTCCTCCTCGCAAATCTTCCAGCAAGAATCTACAATTGACATGTGATGTCCATGCCCGATCGACCGCCGAGTAGTTTTATCCGCCTGCTTCCCAAGGCCGAGTTGCACCTGCACCTCGAGGGTTCCATCGAGCCGGCAACGCTGCATGACTTGCGCCAGCGCCACGGTGAACACGTCAGCCGGGCCGAAGTGGATGCGCTATACCGCTATGCCGACTTCCCCGGCTTTTTACTCGCCTTCAAAAACATCACTGAGCACCTGCGCACGGCGGAAGACTACGAACTCATCACCTATCGTCTGATGCAACGGCTGAAAGAAGAAAATGTTTTACACGCCGAGGTTTATGTCTCGGTCGGAGTCTGCCTGTGGCGCAAGCAGGATTTTGACGCTATTTTCGAAGGCCTGGATCGGGGCCGCGCCCGCGGAAAGCGCGATTTCGGAGTCTCTCTGCTTTGGCTCTTCGATGCGGTTCGCCAATTCGGCCCGGAGCCCGCGCAAAAAGTATTCGAGATCGCAGTCCGCTATCACGATCGCGAAGTCATCGGCATCGGCATCGGCGGTGACGAGCAGAAAGCTCCACCGGAACTCTTCCGTGATGCCTATGCTTGGGCGGCCGACCACGGCATGAGGCTTACCGCACACGCTGGCGAAACCGGACCGCCGGAATCCATCTGGGGTGCGCTCAACCTGCGTGCAGAGCGCATTGGCCACGGCCTCACCGCCTTCCACGATTCCGATCTTGTGGAAGAGCTTGCCCAGCGCCAGATTCCCATCGAAATCTGCCTCACCAGCAACGTGCGCACCGGGCTTTGCCCCGGACTCAGCGAACATCCTGCGAAAAATTATTTTGACCGCGGGGTTATGATCACTCTGAACAGCGACGACCCCGCCATGTTCGGTACCACGCTTGCGCGCGAATACCAGATCGCGCAGCAGACTTTCGGATTCACTGACGAGCATCTGCGCGAGCTGGCGCGCAATTCATTCGAAGCATCTTTTTTGCCAGCGGAAAAGAAGCTGGAGTTCCTTAATTTGTTCGATGCCGCGGCGGCAAGATAACCGATCGCCCGTAAATGCTAAAATTCCGCCAATTACTCGATCGCTATGCCGTTGTGCGCCTTGCGCCAGATGCATCCATTCCCGGCTGGGCAACGAGAGGCGACTTCACATCGATCAGCCGCACTTCCGATGAATTATCGATTGTCTGCCCCATCAAAAATATTCCGGGCGAATATGCTTCGGGTCCGCGCTGGGTCTGCCTGAAGCTCGAAGGCCCGTTTTCGTTTTCGCAAACCGGGGTGCTGCTCTCCTTTATCGAACCGTTGTCGAATAATGGCGTTCCGATTTTCGCGATTTCAACCTACGACACCGACTACATTTTGATTCAGGAACAAACCCGAGAATTAGCAATTCAGCTGCTGGAAGCGGCAGGACATCAGCTTCAATCGTAACGAAGCTGTAAGCGAATTTTTAGAGGCTGGAGAACTTCTCTACAAAATATCCGAAGGAAGACGCGAAAAGCTGACCGCAAAAGGAGCAGCAACAACGGCCGGAGAGTTCGAGCGGACCCAGCTTGAGCGGCGGCGAAATCGGTACCGCACTAGGGTCCAGATCGCCAGCCAGCCATCGGAGTGGCGGATTTTTTTGCCTTCGCCTGCCGAGCGCGGCGAGTAATGAATGGGCGCCTCGGCAATTTTTTCGCCCATGCGGCAAAGCTTTGCGGTGATTTCGGGGCAGAACTCGAAGCGGCGGCACTCCAGATGAATTTGTGCGATAAGCGAATGGCGAAAGACCTTGTAGCAGGTCGCCTCGTCATGAATGCCTGCGCCATAGAGCAGATTGGTGAGGTGGGTCAAAAACTTCGCCCCTAGAAAAAATCGCAGGCCGCGTTCCGGGCGGTCCGGACGCACGCCGTAAACCACGTTCGCCTCGCCGCGTTGCAAAGGATGCAGCAGCGCGGGATAGTCTTGCGGATCGTACTCGAGATCGGAATCCTGAATGAGAACGTATTCTCCGCGGGCATACTCCAGCGCCGTGCGAATGGCCGCTCCCTTGCCGCAGTTTTTTTCATGGAAGACGACGGTCACATCGTCGGCCAGTGGCATAGCTTGCAGCTTTTCGCGTGTGCCGTCTGTGGAACCATCATCTACTACGATGATTTCTTTTTTTACCGGCGAGGCATGGATCGCTTGCAGCAGTTCGTTGACGTGAGCCGCCTCGTTGTAGACGGGCACGATCACCGACACGCATCCGGCCAGCCGCTCGTTATCATTGCCCTTGCCAGCGCGGTTGCGCGAAGTTGAGGCGGAGGATGCCACGGTCATACGAAACCAGCCATAAAAAGCCTAATTATTGCAGCCTACTTTTAGCATAATATCATTGGAATTTCGTGCTTTTTGCCGCGCCGCCAGCATGACGACTTCGCCAACTCCGGTAAATTCGATGCGCCAGTCTGCAGATGCAGACTACTCGCCGCCGGTCCATCCCGCTCAGCCGCGTTTGACGACGGCATGCGCATTCACTCTGGCTTTACTGACGTTGACCGCCACGGTGTTGCGCTTTCTGTTTCTGGCGAGAAAACCTTTTTGGTTTGATGAATGTTTCAGCGTCGAGGTGGCCCGGCTTCGATGGCACGATTTTGCGCTGTTATTGTGGCGGCGCGAAGCCAACATGTCGCTGTATTACATGGTGCTGCGCGGGTGGCTGCATTTTGGGTCCAGCCCATTCTTCATTCGCAGCTTGTCCGTAATTATTTCTGTGGCAACTTTGCCTGCGATTTTTTGGCTGGCGACGAAACTGTTTGACCGCCGCACTGCACTCATTGCGGTCGCGCTGATAAGTTTCAATGCCTATCACATTCGCTATGCCCAGGAAGCTCGCAGCTACTCGTTGTTGGTGCTGCTAGCTACGTTGTCGAGTGGATTTTTTGTTATCGCTCTGCCGAAACCAATGCGGCGAAACCGCCGAGCTTACAGTTTAACCACTATTCTCGCGGTTTACGCCCATCTCTATGCCTTGTTGCTGCTGGCGACCCACTGGCTATCGGTGCGCGGTCTGAATCAAACACGCGTATGCATTCAGACGTTGCGCCGCGCATGGATATGGATCAGCCTGGCGTCTCTACCCTTGCTGATCTTTGCAGCTAAAACGGGTGCAGGCCCGATTCGATGGATTCAGCGACCTGGGATACGCGACCTGATAGATTTCGGCGAACGTATCGCGGGTAACGAAGGATTGCCTCTGCTTCTGCTCTACAGTACGGCTTGCGCGATCGCCGTCGTGCCGGGGAGAACATCAAAGATTTTGCAAACCAATGTTAATTGGTACGCGTGGCCGGTTCGCTTCCTGCTGCTCTGGCTCATCTTTCCAATAACGCTTATTGTGCTGCTCTCGCTGGCGCGGCCGTTGTTTCTGGGCCGCTATTTCATCTTCTGCCTCCCCGCACTCGTGATTCTGGCTGCGGCGGGCATCGGGAAGCTGGGCAGACCATGGCTGATTGCTCTGACCCTTACGGCCATGCTTCTGCTCTCATTGCAAGGGACGCTCTCCTATTACAGCCACGACTTCGATCTTGATCGCGATGACTCGAAGGCCTCGTCAAACTATGTGCTCGATCATGCGCTTCCGGGCGATGCGATTCTGTTTCACATCGCGGAGGCACGTGTGCCCTATGAATTCTTCAAGTCCCTACGCGCAAACGAATCGTCTCCAACCGTGACGACTTTCCCGCAAATTATCTATCCGCGTCACGATGATGACCGGCTCGACTATCGTGACTTCACCGGCAAGCCCGCCGGTGAATTTGTGCAGTCGATCTCCGCTCATTATTCGCGCCTCTGGGTCGTGCTGATGAGTAATGGAGCGCCGAGCCATCCCGACGCTACAACGATGATGCTCAATCAGGTTCTGGGAGCATCGTTCGCGGAAGTTGAGAGGAAGCAATTCCCACAGGTGGAAGTAAGGCTTTACAGCAAGCCGGCAGGCTTACCGTAAGAACGTACGAGAGCAAAATGCACAGCAAAAAGCCCCAGTGGTATCTGGGGCTTTCGTGCACAACAACAATTTATGACCGTCAATTTTACTTCGGTTGGTCCATGGTGATGCCGTTGGTTCCGGGTTGCTTCTCGGCCTTGGCTTTCTTGGTAGCCAGAGTCTTGTCGACCCAACTATCGGCGGTTTTCAAATCTTCCTGGCGGGTGGCGAGATCGTCGCATTCCACATCGGCTTTCTCGCGGTACATCAAATTTAAATATGCCATGGCATCGTCGTAATCGGGACGAAGCTGAATGGCTTTATTCAGGCTGTCGATGCCTTCCTGAATCGAAGGCATATTTTTGGTCTTCAGTTCATCACAGGCTTTTTTCTGATCTTTATTCTTTGGGTTCAGGTTCTCGTCCGGCTTCATGCCGAGTTTCGCACGCTCTTCCATGCGCGGCTGGTAGCAGGCGGTCCAGTCGATCACGCCTACAGAGTAATAAGGCTCGGGATCGTTGGGATCGAGGTCGCCAGCCATGCGGTAATACTTTTTGGCGTCGTCGAACTTCTTCATGTTGAGATACAGATAAGCGATGCCCTTGGCGGAGTTGACTTTCTGATCGCGGGCCGCCCCCGCCATATCGAGAACCTGCTTATATTGCTCGATGGCCTGGTCCGCCATTTTGTTGTTTTCCGGGGTATCGGCGCCGGGAATGTATTGCTGCGCGAAGGCCGTGGCCAAATACATTTTGGCGTTGATCAAAGTGGGATCGAGGGCGACGCTTTGCTGGAAGTGGTCAATGGCCTCTTCGTACTTAGCGTTCTTATAAGCAGTGACGCCTTTGTTGAGCTGGTCGCGGGCGCGTAATTTGCCGCAGCCCACCGAAGATAGAATCGCCAGCATCGCGGCCGCCAGCGTGAGCAGTCGAATGGATTTATTCATTGCAGTATAAGTTCTCCCTTGCCACACAGCATCCTAGGCCCAGAGACAGCAATTTGACAAGCGCGGTGGCGCATCTTTAACAGGCGCGGCACGGGAGTATCGACTCCCGTGCCGCAAAGCTTGTTCCGGGCACTTACTTCGAAACGCAGAACGTCGTTTTGACGAACCAGGTTTTACTGGCCGGCTTCAATCTTCGCGGTGATCAAGCCGACTTTGTCGACGCCCGCAGCGTGCGCGATGTCGATCACATTTGCCACATCCGCGAATGGAATTGGATCATCGCCCTTCACGAACATGACTTTCTCGGCGCGGGTTTTGTAGATATCGGCGAGACGCCCCTGCAGATTGTCCCAGGTCGCATCTTCCTGATTGATCTTCAATCCGGGCTCGCTGCCGGCGCCGCGGTCGATCAACTGCACCACAATCGTGCGGTCGGGGGTGTTGTTCTTGGGCGCATTCGGCGGGGGCGGCTGAGGAACCAGCGCATCCAGACCTTTCGGCGTCAGCGGCGTGATCACCATAAAAATGATCAGCAGCACCAGTAGCACATCAATGAGCGGAGTGACGTTAATATTTGCGCTTTGGCCGCCGCTCGGGCCAACTGCCATACTCATAGTCGATCTCCTCTAATTTCTGCCTGCTTCATTGGCCAGGCGCCGGATTGGTCTCTGGAGCTTTCGGCGTATCTTTTCGCTGGTCGGTAAGCAAGCCCAAGTCGTCCACTCCCGCGGAGCGAACGCTGTCCACTACTCCAACCACATTGCCGAAGTGCGCGCGCGCATCCGCCTTCACATAGACGCGCTTGTCAGTCCGGTTGGTCAGCCGATCCTTTACTTTTCCGGTCAGGCTGTCTACCGGAACCTTATCGGCGCCGAAATAGACTGTGCCGTCGCGCATCACCGAGACCAGCAGGGCGTCTTCTTTATCGGCGTCGGCCATCGGCGTGGGATTGTTTACCTTCGCCATGTCCACGCTGATGCCCTTCTGCAACATGGGCGTAATGACCATGAAGATAATCAGGAGCACCAGCATCACATCCACCATCGGGGTTACATTGATGTCGGAGTTGACGTTGGCTCCTACGTTTCGTTTTGCTAATGCCATAGGGTGAATCTCCAATGCTTCCGGGTGTCGCTGAGATCAGGGAGCTAGCGCCGGAAGTTATTCCGGCGCTAGACAAGCAACTCACAGCTGAGGTCAGCTCTTAAAAAACCGCTGAAGCTAGGACCGGCGAACGTCCCGGCGCTTCAGGAAGTAGTCGATCAGTTCGCTCGACGAATTGTCCATTTCCACATCGAACGCTTCCACGCGTCCAGTGAGGTAGTTAAACATCATCACGGCCGGAATCGCCACGAGCAAACCGAAAGCGGTGGTGACCAGCGCTTCCGAAATGCCACCTGCGACCGCGCCCAGACCGGTAGCCTTCTGCTCTGAGATACCTTTGAAGGCATTCAGAATGCCCATCACGGTTCCGAACAGGCCGACGAACGGGGCCGTGGAACCGATGGTGGCCAAGCCGCCGAGTCCACGCTTCAACTCGGCGTGAACAATGGCTTCAGTGCGCTCCAGAGCGCGCTTGGAAGCTTCAATGGTTTCGCCGGGAATCGTGCCCGGGCTATCCTGGTGGGCCTTGAATTCCATCAAGCCGGCGGTAACAACCTTGGCCAAATGGCTCTTCTTATTGCGCTCGGCAACCTTGATCGCCTCGTCGATGCGGCCATCGCGCAAAGCTCCCGCAACCGCGGGGGCGAAGGCGCGCGACTGCTTGCGGGCTGCGCTGTATGCCATGGCGCGATCGATCATGACGCCGATCGACCAGCCCGACATAATGAACAGGATGATGACGACCGCTTTCGCTATGATACCCATCTGCTTCCATAGCGAAATCGGATCCCATCCCACTGCGCCACCTTCCTGCACCACCCAGGCGGCGACCCTTGGAACATGACTAAAAGCTGCTACTGCAAAATTAGCTACCATGAGTTGCTATCCCCTCCTCGAACTTCTTAGACTTTGATGCGAAATCGTGGAACCACGCCAAGCCTGGCGCACACAAAGTTGTGCCGCCACACCTGAATTTAGAGCGCTCACAGGATCGATAAGCCTGTCGATTTTAGGCTCCAACGATCCGGCCTTGGCGATCCTTAAGTCTTGCCGACAAAGGACGCCATCAGCGCCGGTAAACGGGCCTCCCGGCCACGAATGTAGGTGGGTAGGGGAGTCCTTGCCACTGCTAACTGCTTTTTCGCTACCGCGTTTAACCGCCGGCCAGCGTAAAGTTCACTTGAACTTCGGTATCCACTTCCACAGGCTCGCCGTTCAGCAGATACGGCTTATACTTCCACTGCTTCACCGCATCGATGGCCGCAGGAGCCAGCATTGGATGCCCACTCACCAGCGTCAGGTTTTCGATGGAACCATCCTTACTGATTACGGCACGCAATACGACTGTTCCTGAGATGCGAGCCTGCCGCGCAAGCGGAGGATAATTTGGATTCACTTTGCGGATCAGCAATCCGGTGGAAACGCCTTGCGAAACGCGTACGCGTTGCGGGGTTGCGACCTTGGGCACGGCTACAGGCGTAGAGCTGATAATTCCGCCAATTACGCCACCCATCTGGCCGCCCGGAATGCCGCCCGGAACGCCGCCCACTACGCCAGCCGAAGCCATGGCCGGCGGAGCTTCGTCCTCTTTAATCATTTGAATTTTCTGAGGAATCTTGGTGGGAGTGCGCAAGGCACCATTCACGATATCGGTTTGAACCTGGTGCACCACATGCACCGGAGCGGCTGCGGGAGGAGGCGGTGGAGGTGGCGGGGGCGGAGCCACAAGAAAGGTCATTAATTGTTGCTTAGGCAAAGCTTCTGTAAAGATAAGGGGCATCAGGACCATGATGCCGATTAATCCTATCTCTAAAATAATCGCGAAGGTTGTGGTGCGCCCCCGCTTCGTTTTCAGCCTGCCACCCGATTCCAGAAGGCTATCTTCAAACATGGCTATTTCTCCCTACTCAGAGCCTACGTAAACTTAGACACCGACCAACACCCCTTTGCTCCCAAAATCCGACTACGCCGCGCACTAACTTTAGTCTCTTTCAGCATCGGCTAATCATCCAGACCAAGGCGTATCACAAAACAAAAAGCAATGCCATACTGCCTTTACTTGGTTCGGACGGGCATAGCCATCGGCCGTTTGCCCTTGCTTATTCTCCAATCCTGGTAGGCCACCAAAATAGGAGCAGCGATGGCGATCGACGAATACGTGCCGATCAGGATGCCAATCACCAGCGCGAGGCTGAAACCACGAAGCACCTCGCCTCCAAATAGATAGAGAGCAAGTACAGTAAGGAAGGTTAGCCCGGCTGTCAAGATGGTTCTGCTTAAAGTTTGGTTGATGCTGCGATTTACGATCTCCGAGAGTTTCTCACGCCGCATGAGTTTAATGTTTTCCCGGATGCGGTCAAATACCACGATCGTGTCGTTATTAGAGTAACCAATCAGGGTGAGAATGGCGGCGATGACCGTAAGCGATATGTCTTTGTTGAGCAGCGAAAATGCGCCGACGGTAATGAGGGTGTCGTGAAACACGGTGACCACGGCGGCCACGCCGTAAATCCATTCGAAACGGAATCCGAGGTAAACCAGCATTCCCGCCAGCGAATAGGCCGTTGCCAGCAACGCCTGACGGCGCAACTGTGCTCCCACCTGTGGGCCCACGATTTCGACGTTTCGCACACTGAAATCTGAAAGGAAGAATTTATCGGGGAGCGACGCTACTACCGCGGGATCAACCGGCCCTTTCAGCTGATCGAAAGATGTCAGCACGCCGCCCTGGCCTTTATCGCGGGCATCGATGACCGCCTGTGCTTGTTGGGTATATTTCAGATCCGCATCGGAGCCGAGATGCATCGGATCTTTGTCCATCAGATAATTCTTGATCGCCAAAGAACTTGCGTTGTTCAGATCATCCTTGCCGGCCGGAGCATTGGTTTCGAGTGTGTTAATGATCTTCAACTTGCCATTGTCGAGTGCCTGCTCGCTGGTCTCTTGCACGTCGAGATCGATCAGCACCTCGTTATTCGAAGGCTGATCGTAACGCTGGATCTTGGCATTATGCAGGCCAGCGCGGTCCATGGCGGCGCGTAGCTCATTGTCATTCGGCGTATGCGAAAACTTCACATACACCAGCGTCCCGCCGCGGAAGTCCACGCCGTAGGGGATGCCGTGCCAGAACAACATGGAAAACACACCTGCCACGCTGAACACAAGCGAGAAGGCGAGAAAGTACCACTTCTTGCCGAGAAAATCGATATTGACGCTGCGAAAGAACTCCACCTGGATGACCTCTTATCCGATTTATGATTTCGTTGAAATTGAGCGATTGGGCGACCGAGTCATCGGGCGAATTGAAAACTCTCACGTCCGTTGCTTTCAAATGACCTGATCACTCAATCGCTAAATGACTCAATTCTCAAATGCTCAGCGCATCGCCGCGCTGTTTCCGGCTCAAAACCCAGTCGAAGATCACCCGCGACACGAATACTGCCGTGAACAAATTCGCCAGCAGGCCGAAGGTGAGCGTGACCGCAAATCCCTTCACCGGTCCGGTTCCAAACAAAAACAAGATTGCCGCTGAAACGATCGTCGTAACGTGCGTATCAACAATCGTGATCCACGCATGGCTGAAGCCCTGATCCACTGCCGATGGCGGCGTCTTTCCGTTCCTCAACTCTTCTCGAATGCGCTCAAAGATCAGCACGTTGGAATCCACGCCCATACCAACGGTAAGGATCACTCCGGCGATTCCGGGCAAGGTCAGCACGGCTTCGAAATAACCCATGAAGCCGAGAAGGATAATCAGATTGAGCAGCAATGCAATGTCGGCGTTGATGCCGGCTGCGCGGTAATAAATCAGCATGAAGATCAAAACAGCCAACATACCGACAACTGCGGCGCGAACCCCGGCGCGAATCGAGTCCGATCCCAACGACGGTCCAACCGTGCGCTCTTCGAGATACTTGATGCCAGCTGGCAGCGCACCTGAGCGCAGAATCATCGATAGATCCTTGGCCTGCTGCTGACTCATGCTGCCGCCACTGATTTCACCGGTATCGCGGATGGCCTCTTTAATATTGGCAACTTCCTGCACCCGGTTATCGAGAACCACCGCTAATCCATCGCCCACATGCGCCGAGGTGAAATTGAAAAAACGCTGCCCACCCTCGCCCGTCAACTGGAAACGCACATTGGGCTGGCCATTCTGGTCGGTGCTGGGTTGCGCGTCGCGCAAATCTTTTCCACGTACAGCCGACACGCGCGACACCAGATACCACGCCTGATCGGCAGCGGCCGCACCGGGCTGCGCATGCCCTTGCAGCAGAATGGCATCCGGCGGCAGTACTCCACCTTTATCTTGCCGCGCCGCATCTTCACTCGGATAAGGGCCGCCCATGACCTGCTTTATTTCAAGCATGGCGGTCGACTGCATGATGTCCTTCACCCGCCCCGGATCATCCACGCCGGGCAACTGCACCAGAATTTGATATTGCCCGAGGCCGTGCTCCTGAATCGTCGGCTCACTTACTCCCAGCGAGTCAATGCGGTTCCGGATGGTCTCGATCGCCTGCGTGACCGCTTTATTCTTCAGTTCGGTCAGTGTCTGCGGCTTCATGGCAAGCGTCCATGAATTGTCGGCTCCCGAGGTGAGGTTGTATTCGGGCAAACGCTCGTTCGCGATGTCGAGCAAATCTTTTCGCCCATCCGCCGAAACACCCTTTATCACTACGCGATCCGGATTATTCTGCGGATCGGGCTTGGAAATATCGGCAAAGGCAATCTTGCGCTTGTTGAGCTGTTCCTTGAGCACTTCGATGGCATTGTCGGAGTCCACATTGATCGCGTCGTTCACCTGCACTTGCAGGATCAAATGCGTTCCGCCCCGCAAATCCAGACCAAGATGAATGCGGTTGGTCATCGCCGTAAGCAGGCCCTCTCCGGAGAAACTCTGGGGAATGCCGAAGATGCCAAACAGGAAAACCAGCAGGACTGCGAAGATGACGATCAATTGCCAGGTAAGATTCTTAGTCATAAAAATAAATCCAAGTCAGGTTGCCGCGATTATTTTGTCTTAACTTCTTCTTCCGTGGTCGTAACCTGGGTCACGGAGGCCTTGGTTACTTCCAACACAATATTGTTGGGCGGAACACGCAGATGAACCGAATCATCCTTAAGCGCCATGATGGTACCGCGCAAGCCGCCGCTGGTAGTGACCTTATCTCCAGTCTTCAGCGCGTCCAGCATGGCGGTCCATTTCTTCTGGCGGCGCTGCTGGGGAAGAATGAGCAAAAAATAAAAAATGCCAAAAATGAAAACCAGCGGGGCTACGCTCAACCACCCCATTCCGCCACCGCCAACCTGCATTGCCAGGAAAAATTGCATATTTGTTTAGAACCACGCCGCCCGATCACTTGCGAAACCAGCGCACTCATGCCCGTCCGCGAACCACTGCCCGCGCCTACACTCACCACGACCCTGTCATTTCACGACGGGAGTAGTATCGATTCTGGCCGGATCAGGACTGCTCAGGCTTGAATCCGGGGAGGTCTGTTCAGCAAGGTCACGGTTTCGGTCGGGACCAAACGCTCGAAAGAGAACGGGACTCTTCCCCAAGTCGAATAGAATGACGCACCCGCCGCATAGTGTCAAGGTAGAAACTCAGGTTATGCAGGGTATTTAAGACCTGAGCCAGAACTTCATTAGAAGCATACAGATGACGCAGATATGCCCGGGAGTAGCGCCGGCACACGCGGCAGCCGCAGTTGGGATCAAGCGGACCGGCATCCTGCGCATAGCGCGCCTGCTTGATCGAAATTTTTCCCTCGGAAGTAAAAAGCAATCCGTGGCGCGCCGCCCGCGTAGGCAGCACGCAATCCATCATGTCCACGCCCAGGTTCGCATATTCGACAATCTCCTCCGGCGTGCCCACGCCCATGAGGTAGCGGGGCTTGTCTTTGGGCAGATATTCCAGCGTGGCTTCCACCACTTCGCGGGTACGCTCTCGCGGCTCGCCGACGCTGAGCCCGCCAATGGCATAGCCGGGAAAACCAATCTCGACCGTACGCTCGGCGGATTCTTTTCGCAGGTCCAGTTCCATGCCGCCTTGAACAATGCCGAAGAGGGATTGAGTCAAGTACTCAGTAGCCAGTAGCCAGTTGTCAGTAGCCGCATTTTGTTGAGTGCGCACCTCTAAGCACTGGGTACCAGGTACTGGGTACTGACGACGGCTCCACGGCACCTCGTGCTTATGCTCCTCAAAATATTTTTTGCTCCGCTCTGCCCAGCGCAAAGTCAACTCCATCGAAGCTTGCGTGCGCGCATGGTCTGCCGGATATTCGGTGCACTCATCGAACGCCATAATAATGTCCGCGCCGATGCCGATTTGCGCGGCCATGGAATTTTCCGGGCTGAAGAAGTGCGAGGAGCCATCCAGATGCGAACGGAAAGTAACGCCGTATTCATTGACCTTGCGCAGCTCGTTCAAGCTGAAGACTTGAAAGCCGCCAGAATCGGTGAGGATGGATCGCGGCCAGGCCATGAAACCGTGCAGTCCGCCGAACTCGCGAATGGTTTCCACTCCCGGCCGTAAATAAAGGTGATAAGTATTGCCGAGAAGAATCTGTACGCCGAGTTCTTCGAGAACATCCTGCGGTACGGTCTTGACGGTCGCGACTGTTCCTACGGGCATGAAGACCGGTGTTTCGATCTCGCCGTGAGGCGTAATCAGGCGTCCAGCCCGGGCCGCGCCAGCGCGCGCCTCAACATTAAATTCGAGTGACATTGCTGTGTGATTGTAGCAATGGACGAACCGGTGATTAGGGGTGGTCCACCGACAGTTGCAGGATTTCTCCCCGGACTGCGCCATTTTCCACGATCAACCTGCCCACGCTGACCGGCAGTTTGAACCGCCGCGGCCCGGCACTGCCGGGGTTGAAATGGAGCACTCCATTTCGCGTTTCTTGTTTCGGAACATGACTGTGGCCGCTGATCACAACCGAAAAACCGGAAGCTTCCGGCTTGAGATCCAACTGCGCCAAATCGTGCAGCACGTAAATGGAAATGCCGCCGATCTCAACCACTTCGGTCTCTGGCAGTTTCTGTGCCCATGCGGCTTTGTCGACATTGCCGCGCACAGCTGCAAGGGGAGCGATAACGGCCAACTTTTCCAGAATCTCAGGCGATCCGACATCTCCCGCATGAATAATCTGATCGGATCCGCGCAGAGCTTCGATCGCTTCCGGCCGCAACAGGCCATGAGTATCGGAGATAACACCGATTTGGATGGGCATCATCGGGCCTTGAGTTTAGCGATGCAGTGGGCTGGGATGTTTTGGCTCGTACACACCGATTCTGCCACCACCGGGAAGGGTGAGGCTGGCAAGCTTTCCCCAACGCTGTTCGCTGACCTCCGAGACCTTCGCATGCTTCGATTTCAGATCTTCCAGGGTGGCGGCGATGTCGTCGCACATCAGGTAAAGCTCGTGCCGGTCGTTATCCTCGGAATCATGAAATGCGGCTTCCGTGGGCGGCATGGCAAAAATCAGCCAACCGTGGCCGGCGTCAATGCAGGGGAACTTCAAAATGTCGCGAAAGAAAGCCCGGTCCGCTTCCGAGTCCGTGGTGTGGATCACAACATGCGCGCCGTTGATCATTGTGAACTCCGGCTCTGAAACGGCGAATTATATCTCAGGTCCGCAAAGTAACTCTGGCCGTTTTGGACGTTCCAAATGAAAAATTTTCATGGGTTACGGACAGACAAAATAGCAGTATGCTTGTGCCGTTCCGAAGCCAGGAAGGGGGGCTCCGAAATGAAGACTCGACATGCTGCGTGGTGCTTGTGCTGGCCCTATCGCTGCTCGCTGGCGCGCAACAATCTCCTTCTGCTCCTAAAAATCTATTGGCTGGAGTAGGTCTGCTATTGCAGTCCTCTGGCGCGTCCAATTGGACTGGCAACTAAATCGTGGAGAATATTCCCGGCACATCCCTTTACCCGGTTACAAGCGCTGCGACGTTTCGTTGCCGGCACTACTGTGGATTTCGGCAATATGTCCTTTACACAACCGCTCGGGAGAACTCCACGATCACTGCGGTGACTCCAGTGAAGTAGGGGGAGTGTCTAATCCAAGTATTTCGCTAACCGACCCAAAAGTATGTCCGAACCAGCCACTCTCGGCCGCCACTCCGTGCATCATCCGGCTCGGTCCGATCAAGCTTTCGCTCTCGACGCTGAACGATTATTACTTCGCGGTGTATTTCTCAAAAACCGATGACGATACTCACGTGGCGCGGCCTCGGACCTTTATCGGAAGCCTGACTGGCGGTGAAGATGCGGGTAAAGATGACACTCGCTTGCAGGTGGGCGGAACCGTGCCGAGCCTGCTGGGCAACAGCGACTCCGAGCCGCCTTCTTTTTTGCTGGTGGACGTCATGAACAATTAGGAACGGCAGATCATCGGGTTCGTTGTCAATGCTGGTTCCTTTGTTTGCCCTCGCGATAGCAAATAAAAAGAGCCAGTGATTGCGTTAAGATCGCAAGGTTACTGGCTCATAATTACATTAATAACCAACTTATGCCGCGCAAGCAGTGCGCGCCGCTTCGATGCCATCCAACGCCTGCCACAACATTTTCGCCGTGTTCTCGGCAACATTTAGCGCAGCTTCCACCACTTCCGGACTCGCCGCTACACGCTTCTCCATCTGATTACGCCAGACATTCGAGTGATAGATGTCGGCGGTGGCATGCAGCGTGAAGTAGCCGCAAGTTTTCTCGTCCGCGCCGTACATCTCGCGCAGGCCACGCTCTTTTTCCACGGCCACGCGCGGCACTTGAGATTCGTAGGCATAAAACGCAGCCAGCGCCTCTTCCGGCGTGCCTTCAGCGGCTACGCGATGAAAGTGCGCGATAAGGCGGTTGATCTCCGGTAACGGCTGATGTCCGCGGATCGAACGGTCCGCCCCCATGCCTTCAGCAAAATCCAGCCAAAGGTCGAAATGTGGCACAGAATCAGTTCCAGAGCCATTTTCGTCGCACATATTCGTCAGCACCGCGCGGCGCAACTCGCCTTCGTCCAGACGCATGGCGAACTCGGCCAGATAAGACGGAAATGCTTCAACGTGATGGTAGTAGTGCTGCGCATATTCCCGCAGATCGTCGCGTGTCAACTCGCCCGCAGCCCACGCTTTATAGAACGGATGGCAAAGCAAATCGTACTTTGCGATGCGCAAATCCAGTTGCTCGAAAAATTGTGCGGTATTCATGATTGCCTCCTGACCTTATCGATGACTCATTACTATACGGACGAGCCCGTAGGTCGGCAAGTGACAGCTTACCTTTCGCGCAAAATTGATAAGAGCAGCTTTATTCCTACGGCGATATCATCATTCAACTACCATGTCATCACTAAACAACAATGTCATCCCGACTGCGGCGAGAGCCGCAGGAGGGACCTTACGTGTCGCTCTTCCTAATCAGCAGATGACGAGACTACACAGGACGATTCCAGTGGCACACTTATCGGCAACCCAGCTGCGTTATGCGTATCGTAAGGTCCCTCTGAGAGCTGGCGCTCTCTTCGGGATGACATCGTGGAGAAATTGCTAGAATCAAACTATGCAGTTCACGGAACAATTCGACGTAGTCGTAGTCGGCGCCGGCCACGCGGGCTGCGAGGCCGCGATGGCCTCCGCTCGTATGGGGCTCAAGACGGCGCTCTACACGCTAAACGTCGATCTAATCGCGCAGATGTCATGCAATCCTGCGATTGGCGGGATTGCCAAGGGACATCTTGTTCGCGAAGTGGATGCGCTCGGCGGAATCATGGGCGAGATTACCGACGCGGTTGGTATTCAGTTTCGTCTGCTGAACACGTCGCGCGGACCTGCCGTGTGGTCACCGCGCGCACAATGCGACAAGCAGGCATATCGGCTCAAAATGCGCGAAGTGCTCGAATCGCAACCGAATCTGAAGATCAAGCAGGCGGAAGTTGCTGATCTAATCCTCGAGAGCAGTCAGCACTCAGCATTCAGCACTCAGCCGCGAAACGGCAATACCCATGTAGGGAATGCTCATGTGGGGACGGGCGTCTCGCCCGTCCAGGAGCGCAACTCCGCAGCTTTTGATTTTGCCTCCGCTAATGCTCCCAACCGCATCCTCGGCATCAAACTCCGCGACGGCCGCACCGTGGGCGCGCAAGCCGTCATCATCACCACCGGTACTTTTCTGAATGGCCTGATTCACTGCGGCGAGCAGCAGTATCCTGCCGGACGATCCGGAGAACCCAACGCAGTTCTGCTGGGCGAGGCTTTGAAGAATCTCGGCCTGCGCGGCTGCCGCTTGAAGACTGGAACACCGCCCCGCCTTGATGGACGCACCATCGACTGGTCGCGCTTCACATTGCAACCGGGCGACGATGATCCCACGCCCTTCAGCTTTCGCACAAAGCGTGTGGCTCATCACGATTCGCAAATTCCCTGCTACATCGCGTGGACTTCACCGGAAACCCATCGCATTATCCGCGAAAACGTGCACCGCTCCCCGATGTACAGCGGCCAGATTCAATCCATCGGGCCGCGCTATTGTCCCTCGATCGAAGACAAGATTGTTAAATTTCCCGACAAGGAAATGCACCAGCTTTACCTCGAACCCGAAGGCCTGAACACCCACGAAATTTATGTCAACGGCATGAGCACCTCCTTACCGGTAGAGGTCCAGCTGGAAATTTTGAAGTCGGTCCCCGGCCTTGAAACTGCGGAAATGCTGCGCCCGGGCTATGCCATCGAATACGACTCGATCGATCCCACCGAACTAGAGCGCACGCTGGAAACGAAAAAAATCGCGGGACTATTTCTCGGCGGACAGATCAATGGCACTTCCGGCTACGAAGAAGCAGCCTGCCAAGGATTAATCGCGGGAATAAACGCGGCTTTGAAAGTGAAGAATGAGCCGCCGCTGATACTCGACCGCACCGAAGCCTACACCGCGATCCTGATCGACGACCTCATCTCCAAAGGTACAAACGAACCGTACCGCATGTTTACCTCACGGGCGGAGTTTCGCCTGCACCTGCGCATCGATAACGCCGACCGCCGTCTCACGCCGCACGGCCGCCATGTGGGACTGATTTCGGATGCGGCCTGGAAAAATTTTCAGGCCAAGCAGCAGCGTCTGCAGGGTCTTAAAAAGCTGCTGGAGCAAACACGCCTGACTCCTGACCTTCTAGCGAAACTTTGTCATTCCGAGGAGCAAAGCGACGAGGAATCTGCTGCCCTGGACAGCGGCACATCCGCCGGACTTGAAGCGACGGTAGGCCAAACCTGCGCCCAACTGCTGAAGCGCCCCGAAATCAGAATTGAGCAACTAGCCCCGATTCTTCGCGAGCTAAACCCGGAGTTCTTCGAACCAGAAAAAATCCGTGAGAATCCGCGAGAACTCGTGGCCACTCTTCCCTCCCAAGTTCGCAACGAGCTTAAGTCCGTGGAAACGGAAATCAAATACGAAGGCTACCTGCTGCAACAGCAGCGCGCCATCGAGCGCATGAAGAAGTCGGAGCAGCGTGCCATCCCCGGCTGGTTTGATTACGGCTCGGTCAGCGGCCTCTCGCACGAAATGCAGGAGAAGCTCACGCACGTGCAACCGCGCACCTTGGCGCAGGCCTCGCGCATCCCCGGAGTTACGCCGGCAGCCGTCTCGCTGGTGAACGTCTACATTGAAATCCAAGCGAAGCGCCGCGAGCAGGCTGCCGCAATCTAGAAAGGGCACGGTGGAACCCCGAGCCCTTCTCCATCCTCCTACTTACTTTGCGCTGGGATCGTCGGCCGGATTGATGTAATTGAACTTGACCGGTGCCTGGCCGTGAATCTGGATCACAGTTTCCCCCGATGCGCCGGCATAGTGGTGCATGCTCGGGTCCAGAAAGGCAAAGCTGCCGGCGGGAAACTTCATCGTCTTGCTGTCATCCCACTTATCTCCCATGCCAACTTTCAGCGTACCCGAAATCACTGTCACGTTCTCTCGCAGTGGATGAGTGTGTGGAGCGATTTTGTATCCATCCGGCATCTTCAGGCGAATGGTGTAATCTCCCGACGTTGCCATGGGATTGCCTTCGAGCACTGCCAGTTGTGCTCCCGCAGGGATGAAAGGCGGAGCCGGTCCCCATTTCACCTGATCTGGAGTAAAGGCGTTTTGCGCCCGCAACGGTGCGGCGAAAAGCATGCCGGCCGAAAGAACAACGAGAAACGGTAGTTTCATCACACCTCCTATGAGTGGACTGCCGCAGGATAGTCAGTCGCCGTCGTCTTTGCAAGAAGGCAGCCCTGCGACCAACCTGGGGAAATCAGGCGATTACGCCAAGTTGAACCTGGATTCCTGCCCGGAAATTAACCCAGCGTTAACAATTCAATCCTGGCCGCAAGCTAATATTTTGCCCATGCCGCAAGACGTTCTACGTATTGAAGACCAAGCCGGATCGCAAGCCGGACAGCGCGTCCTGCGCCTGAATGGCGCGCTGGTGATGACCACGATGTTTGAGTTCCAGTCCATGGTTCGCTCCGATACCTCCAACTCGTTGATTATCGATTTTACCAACGTGCCTTATGTCGACTCGGCGGGAATCGGCGCGCTCGTCGGAGCCTACGTCACCCGCCAGCATGGCGGACGCAGGCTGGCTCTGGTGGGCGTGAGCGAGCGCATTCATAACGCTTTGAAGGTCACGCACGTTGAGCAGTTCTTCCGCTTCTTCGATTCAGTAAGCGCGGCAGAAGCGGCGTGAAGTGTCGGCGCTCAGCGATTCGCGGCATACGGACTCGAACGTAGTGTCGATTAGGGATCAGGGAATAGGGTCAGGGACCCTAACCCCTGATCCCTATCGCCCATCCCTAAATTCAAAAGGCGGCCATCTCTGGCCGCCCTTTTTCGGATTGTTAGGTGTAAAGCGGTTTACGCACCCTTCACGTTCTCGGCCTGCCAGCCCTTGGGGCCTTTGACCACGTCAAACTGCACTTGTTGACCTTCCTGCAGGCTGCGGAAGCCGCTTGCCTGAATGGCCGAGAAGTGCACAAATACATCTTCGCCGTTCTGGCGGCTGATAAAACCGTAGCCCTTGGCGTCGTTAAACCACTTTACTGTTCCTGTTTCCATGTTAGTGCAAATTTCCTTTGTGTTGATGTAGCGCTGAAACTTGATGGGTTCTTTGCAGGCAGGTCACGCGCTGGTAAGCGGAGAAACTGGATACTGCGAGGAACTCTAAAGTCAAACGCAGCTAAATTGTATGTGAAGCGTCTCAAAATTGCTACAAAAAATCTTGAAGTGCATGGGCAAACCTCCCATTATCAGCAAGATACAACGGTTCTGGCTATATTCTGTCGGCAAACAGCAGTTGCCAGCCGGGCACAAAAAGGGGATCATCTAATCATGCGAGTGTATCGGTTTCTACTGCTTCTTATCGTCGCCGTGAGCCCAGCTTGGGCGGGAGTTGTCGAGGATGTCCGCGGGGCTCTCGCGCAGAACAGCTTTACTGCGGCGGATTTATATCTCAAAGCCTATCGTGGCAAAAACGGCATCACCGGAGAATATGTGGAAGCCTACTCCTGGATGGCGCGCACCGCTTTGAGCAATAGCGACTACGATCAGGCCGCATCGTACGCAAAACAAACCGAAGCGCTCGCGCTGGACCTGCTGAAACAGCGCCCCCTCGATGCCGAACCGCATTTGCCCATCGGCCTGGGTGCGGCGATTGAGGTCGAATCGCAAACCTTGGCGGCGCGCGGGCAAACCACGCAAGCCGTTGCGGTTCTGCAAAGCGCCTTGAAGACCTATGGCAGCACTTCGATCCGGCCACGTTTGCAGAAAAATCTCAACCTTCTCTCCTTCAACGGACATGCCGCTCCGGCACTTCACGAAGAAGAATTTCTAGGCTCCAAGCCGCGAACGCTGGCGCAACTCAAAGGCTCGCCGGTCCTGCTCTTCTTCTGGGCCCACTGGTGCGGAGACTGCAAAGCCGAAGCTCCCATCATTACCCAGCTTCGAACTGAGTTTGCTCCTAAAGGATTGGCGGTGGTCGGGCCAACCCGGCTCTACGGCTACACCGCACAGGAAGAACACGCCGCGCCCGCTGACGAGTTGAAATATATTGACGCCGTTCGCAACCGCTTCTACAGCGGCCTGCTGGATATGCCGGTGCCGATCAGCAAATACAATTTCGAAGTCTACGGCGCTTCCACCACACCCACGCTCGTGCTGCTGGATCGTGCGGGTAAAGTGGCTATGTATCATCCGGGAGCGCTGCCGTATGAGGAGTTGAAAGCAGAGATTGAGAAAGTGGTGAGGTAAAAGGATTCTGTGAAGAAATGGCGGCCTCTCGACGAAAACTTATCTCCGACCTGCCTCGATTCTCAGTCGGTGCGGTTCGAGGTTATGAAGACGAACACGCGACGATTGAGGTAACAGGACAATTCGACAGGCCGGAAGCTGTTCGCGAAGGCATGTGTTGGTTATTGCTCCCTGACAAAGAAAATTATTACGGCGAACTCTTTTCGTTCAAACTTGAGACTAAAATCGGGAAGTTTCGAACCCACGTCAAAAGCCCTCCAAGATTTGATGGAAGAACGTTCTACCATCTGAGTGCCTACTGGCAGGCGTATCACGTCTGGATGGTTACGGATGCAAGCCTAAGCTGGCAGAAGTTGATCTTCCAATCGTTCGATGCGGTATCTGATCGCATCGAGGGCAGCGACGGGCAAAGACTTACGCGGCTCAGAAAAGCCACACCCGAGGACCTGCGCAATCCCGAGCTCGACATCGTGCAACGCGGTTGGGATCATGAGCATTGCGAGTTGTGCAACGCGCACATTGATCCCGGAGATTGCTGTTATTACGGTGACGCGAGTTATTGGGTATGTCAACGTTGCTATCACAAATACGTTCAGCCTCACGATTTGTCATTTGTAGACGGAATCTGAGGTAGAGACAGATTTGTCATAGCCTCAACGCTCGTTCACTTCCTTCAGCCTGCCCGTCTTCACGTCATAAATAAATCCCCGCACCGGAATATGCTTCGGGATCCACGGGTGCGATTTCACCTTCTTCACCTGCTCCCGCAAATTCGCCTCCAGATCGTCGAACGCATAAAAATGCGCCGGCTCGCTGGCGATGGCGTGCATCTTGTCAGTCAGGTGCGCCCTCAGCTCATATTCCTTCACCTTCAGCAATCCGCAGTCGGTGTGGTTGATGATGATGAACTCCTGCGTCTCCAGCAGATGATGCGAAACGATCAGCGAGCGCAGCGCGTCGTCGGTGGCGATGCCGCCCGCATTGCGGATCATGTGCGCATCGCCCGGATGAAGTCCCAGGCATCGCTCGAAAAGAATACGCGAGTCCATACAGGCCAGCACGGCCACGCGGCGCCGCGGCTTCACCGCCAGGTCGCCCAGGTCGAAGTTCTTCACGAATTCCTGATTGGCTTGAATGAGTTCGTCTGCGACGGACAATTTTCTACCTCGATTTCAAATGCTGCGGCCTGTTCGAATCGCAGCCGCTGGTTGCATGTCCAGTGTAACCGCTACAATCGCCTCGTGAATCTCGACGACACAATTGTCGCCATCGCCACTCCGCCCGGCCGCGGAGGCATCGGTGTCGTGCGCATTGCCGGCCCGCGAGCAAAAGAGATTACACTCCCGATGCTGCGTCTGAAACACGATCTAAAACCAGCGCAGGCAATCTTTGGCGAACTGGTAGAGCAAGAAAACCATGTGGGGACAGCCGCCCCCGGCTGTCCAGCCGAGCGAAGCTCGGCAACTGCCAATCGCATTGACGAAGTAGTCGTCACCTACTTCGCCAAACCTCACTCTTATACGACCGACGACATTATCGAAATCGCCGCCCACGGATCACCGGTCGTTCTGCGCCACATCGTCGAATTGTGTATCTCTGCCGGAGCCCGCCTGGCCGAGCCGGGAGAGTTTACCATGCGCGCCTTCCTGAACGGCCGCATCGATCTCACGCAGGCAGAAGCCGTCCGCGATCTAATCGACTCGCAAACGCTCTATCAGGCAAGGGTAGCGGCACAGCAGCTTGAAGGCGCGCTATCCAAACGTTTGCAGCCGGTCAAACAGAAGCTGGTTGAATTGATCGCCGCACTCGAAGCCGGAATCGACTTCGCGGAAGATGATGTTTCAGTATTGCCGGATGCGACAATTCTCAATCGCATCGCAGAAATACAAAAGCCTCTTGAACAGCTGGCCGCAACCTTCGCCTACGGCAAGATCGTGCACCAGGGATTGACACTCGCCATCGTCGGCCGCCCCAATGTCGGCAAGTCGAGCCTGTTTAACCGTCTCGTCGAGAGCGAGCGGGCTATTGTTACCGCAACGCCGGGAACCACGCGCGATCTCATCAGCGAAACTGTCGCCATTGGCGGCATTCCGGTCCAGCTCGTCGATACCGCCGGAATCCGGCAGGCACTCGACGAAGCGGAATCGATTGGCATCCGCAAATCCATGGAAGCGTTGGCCGACGCCGATCTGGTTCTGGTCGTCCTCGACGCTTCGCAGCCGCTGACGGAAGAAGATGATGAGTTATTGCGCCAGACCGCCAGTAGGCCGGCCATCGTCGCGGAAAACAAATGCGACCTGGAAATCAAGGCAGCGAGATCAAATGCGCGCGCATTGCCCGCGCGCATTTACGCATCTGCGATCACGGGCGAAGGCGTTGCCGCGCTAAGAGCGGAAGTTCTGCGCAACATTGCCGGCGACTCCAGCACGCAATTAGAATCGGGCTTTCTGACCAACATCCGCCAGCGTTCTCTGGTGCAAGACACAATCGCCGGCCTGGATGCGGCCAACGCCGCTGTAGCGGGTAAAGTTCCACACGAGATGCTGTTGCTCGACCTTTACAACGCCCTGCGCGCGCTCGACGCCATCACCGGCGCCACCACCACGGACGACATCCTCAATTTGATTTTCAGCAAATTCTGCATTGGAAAATAATCGCGCTTCCAGCGATAACCAAAAACTCAAAAAAGCGGCCGGATTGATCCGGCCGCTCGTTGAGATTCAAACTAATTATTTAACAACCAGGGTGAGGTTCATCGTGTGAGTCAACGCTCCCGTGCCCGTTCCCGTCACCGTGACGGGATAGCTTCCGGCAGGCGTGCCCGGATTGCCAGGGTTGGTCGGGCTGGTGGAAGTGGTACCGCCGCTGCTGCCTCCGCAACCGACCATCGTGAACATCATCACGAGCGCCAGTATGCACAGGACGACAACCATGTAGCGGCGATTTCGCTTCTTGGCTCCCGCCAGCACGAGTCCGAATACACCGAATCCATTCAGGCTGGCCAACAGCATGGGTACGCCGGGTTTGGAGTTCAGACGCTCCGGCATGTCGAGCGCTGTCGTAGCTCCAACCGTGGTAATGGTGAGCATAGTTGCCACCGTCCCGCTTGCCGGAGACACGAGTGAAGCCGGCTGGAAGCTGCAAGTAACGGTTGCGGGCAATGTACCGCAACTGAGGCTTACTGTTCCGTTGTAACCGTAGGCCGGAGTCAGCGTAATGGTGAAGCTGGCCGAACCGCCAGGATTTACCGTCGCACTCGTCGTGTTTGCGGAAAGCGCGTAGTCAGGAACTCCCGCCACCACCTCGGTCACTACCGTTGAAGTTGTGGGCACGAAGTTTCCATTTCCACTGTACTGCGCCGTGACGCTGTGTGAGCCAACAGCTAAGCTGCTGGTCGTAAACGTCGCGCTTCCGTTAGTCAGATTTGCCGTGCCGAGCGAAGTGCTTCCGTCCATGAAAGTCACAGTCCCGGTGGGAACGGCAGTTACGCCGCGTACTTTGGTTGCAACCGTGGCCGTGAGAGTAACCGACTTGCCCGCGGTCGCCGGATTCAGCGACGAAGTCAGCGTGTTTACGCTGCCGCTATTATTCAGCAGCACAGTCACGCCGGCAAAGTTATTGTTCGCAATCATCACATCGACTGCGCCGTCCTGGTTGATATCCGCCAACGCGATAGACAACGCATCGCTGCCGCCGGTAAATTCCACCGGAGCATAGAACATGCCCGCGCTGTAAGGGTTCGTGCCGGTGTTGTACAGCACGCCGATCGTACCGTATTGCGAGTTGCTGTAAACAACGTCCAGATGGCCGTCCCGATTGAGATCGATCATCTTGACATCGCCCGGAAGCGGCTGCGCGATAGCAACGTTTTGCAACGTGGTCGCGTAGAACACCGGAGTTCCGAAGGTGCCATCGCCGTTGCCCTTGGCTACAGCTAAGCCTTCCGAAGCGGTCGCGTCGTCCACTGCCACTGCCAGATCCACTTTGCCGTCGCCATCCAAATCTCCCAGCGCTAAATTGCCGAGATAGTTAAATGCAAACGTAGTTGTGGACGCAGATTGGAAGGTACCGTTTGCATTTCCCAGAAGAACGGAGATCGCTCCAGTCGAGGAACGGCCGGTAACGACCAGATCCAGAACGCCGTCGCCATTCACGTCGGCTGTAGCAATTGCTTGCGCATCCGCAGTTACGGGGTACGTGACCGGTGCGAGGAATCCGCCCGTGCCATCGTTCAGCAGAATGCTGACGTTGTCATTGTTCGTGTTCAACACGGCAAGGTCAGGATGGCCGTCTTTGTTGAAGTCAGCGGTAATCAGCGTATACGCGCCGTTGCTGCCGGTTGGATATGGAGTTCCCTCGGTAAAGGTTCCATCACCATTGCCGTAGTAAACCTGCACGTCGCCCGTGCCGTTGTTATTGAAGTCGACCGCGGCGAAATCGAGCTTGCCATCGGCGTTGAAGTCGGCCGTTACTACGCCTTCCAATCCGCCGCCTGATCCATAGTTCACTCCCGGCCTCAGGCTTCCATCCGGGTTGGCCAGATAGACGGTCACGCCGATTTTCAAATCGCGGGTGTTGCCGACGACGAGATCGGGATAGCCATCGCCATTAAAATCGCCGCTGGCGATGGTGGTTGCATAGGCCCAATTATTGTCCGAAACCGGAGAGAAGAAATCCTGCGCCGCCTGGAAAGTTCCATCTCCATAGCCTTGCAGGAAGGCGAAGCTGAAGTTCTCGTCGGGGACAATGATGTCCGCGAAGCCGTCGCCGTTGAAGTCCGCTACCAATGCTGAGGTGCGCGGGAAACCGCCGGTGGAATAACCAGCTGTCGGCGTATTCACCGTGCCATCGCCGTTGCCCAGCAGAATGGTGACATCTCCACCGTTAACGTTGGATGACACGATGTCCATCTTGCCGTCGCCGTTCACATCAGCAACCACCACTGCCAGTGGGAATACGTCGGCATTCGTGTTCGTGACGGATTCCGTACCCACGGAGTAATAAACGCCGGTCGCGAATGTTCCATCGCCGTTGTTGACGTAAACCGTAATGTTGCCCGGGCCAAAAATCGAAGAAGCAAGCAGAGTGTTGCAATTTACGGTGACAAGATCGGGCTTGCCGTTCAAATCACCCACAGAGTTATTGCAAATGTCGTAGTTCGCGTCGGGATTAGTTAATGGTGTAGCGAGATAAGGGCCGCTGCTCTGGCTGAGGAACACGACGTTCTGTCCAGTGGTCGAGTCGACAGCTGCGAAGTCCATGATCCCGTCGCCGTTGAAGTCAGCAAACACGATGTTCGACAAGGAACCGCCGGAGAGTGGCACAATCGCTGGTGGCTCGATAAACGTTCCGTTGCCATTGCCGAACAGCGTCAATAAATTGGCTGGAGTTTGATCGTCAATCACCATCAAATTCAGTTTTCCGTTCGCTTCCACCAGCGCGCCGCCGTAAACCTGGTTAGCGGAAATGGGATTTACCGCATTGCTCTGCACATTAAAAGTTCCGTTCCCGTTACCCAGCCACACTTCGAAGGTCGAAGGCTTATCCGGGTGAATCACCATCAGATCTTGAATGCCGTCTCCATTGACATCGCCAACGAAGATGTGGTCGGATTTGCTGCCGTTCGGGTTCGCGGTAAGGATTGGCGCCTGGAAAGTGCCGTTGCCGTTGCTCAGAACTACTGCAACGGAAACGCTACCATCCGCATTCAGCACCGGCGCGGCCATATCGAGGTTTCCGTCGCCGTTGAAATCGGCGGCCACCGCCGGCCACTGTGCTCCACCGCCTGCGGGAATGTCGGATCCGCCTACGAATCCAATCGTGGTAGCCGGAAGATTACTGCCGCTGGTATAGCGGTGACTCTGTTGAGCGTGCACTTTCCCCGCAACATTCGCTGGTACGCGGCCGGTGTTCGCCCTCGCGCTCAGAGCCGCTTGCAGCGCACTCTTCTGTTTCGCCGTTTGCGCGGAGAACTGGCTGGGAATATTTTGCGATGCAAAAACCTGTAAGGACGCCCACAGCAGAAAAACAAATATCGTGGAAAGCTTCTTCATAGACGTGTGGCACTCCGTTTCATCGACTTCGAGTAGAGGAAGTGATCGATGTTTGGGTTTTCTTCAGGCGGGGGGACACCGAAGTCCGCAATCAGTGTGCGATAAACAGATCGAAGGAGGAATAGCTCTTACGAGGGAGGCACAAAGGTAATAGTGCTAATCAGACGTTTGGGTAGTCAGGTAATTCTCTGAGAAGGTTATAAGAAGCTGCTCTCTCTGTGAAGAGTACGCGAGTTACCCAGCTTAGTAAGTAACATTACGATAGTCATCGTTGTTCTTGGATACGATAAGTACTTACCCGCTACCATTAAATGGGGCAAGAAAAACGCCGGGATTCGTTTTCGAATCCCGGCGTTGTTGTGTGAGTTCGCCGCGCTGCTGTGGCAGAACGGCAACCTTATTACTGAATGTTTACAACTTTTGGCGCCGATGCAATTCCATTGGCCACGACGAAGATTCCGGTTTCGCCAGTCTCGATGTTCGAAGGAACATCGAAAGAGGTGGAAACGATCGCGCTTCCGGTGGCAATGCCCATCGTGCTGAAGTTGTGCGTCCGACCATAGAAAATATGTCTGGTCTTGGCGTTTTCAAAGCGTACCAGCGGGAAGCTGGTAGCCATCTGGGCGTCGTCACCGTACGTGGTGCCGGCATCCAGTCCGTTAAACTGAGTACCCGAGATGTTGTAGGTGCTGCCCGGGGTGAGCTTGGTGGGAACCGAGGTGATCGTCGGCTTCCACGCTGCGCTCACAGTACCATTGGAGGTATAAAGTTCCACGTCGATGGTGCTGCCGTCAGCGCCCATCCACATGACCTGACCGGTAGGAAGCAACAGCTGACGGGCATCCCATGATTCCAGCTTTCCGCCATCCGCGGTGGATGGAGCTGCTACAAAAGTGTTTCCCGGATAAGTGAATTCATAGAAGGAGCCGGTGCCGCTGAAAACCCCCGGGCTGGTGTAGACAAGGATGTTGCCATCGGGAAGGATCGATGCATTGCCATCGGCAATGTCGTCCTTGTTCGGGAACTGAGGACCAGCGGTCCACTCGCCAGTGGTGCTGGAGTAGATCGAGGTGTTGGTGGTAGCGCCAAAAGCAACCACGCTGCCATCAGGGCGCTGCATGAGTGGTCCCATTTCAGGGACGATACCCAGGTTGCCGCTGTTGGGCAAAGCAACGATCGTGCTGCCCGCGCTCGACCACTTGGAAGTAGCGACATTGTAGATTTCGGAGTTGGTTCCGTCTTCGCAGTCCACGGTTAGCACGTTGCCATCAGGCAACAGAGCAAAACCTTCTTCCGAGAATCCATCTGCCTTACCTGTGCCGATTGCGGTCCAGGTCAGCGTAGCTTCGTCAAAGATCACCTGCTTCTCGGAAGGTTGGCCGCCCTGTCCCATCATGAACGTTCCATCGGGAAGAACAACGGCCGGCGAGTCGCCGATCGTGGTCCAGCCGGAGGGCGGGTTCACGTTCGTCCAGACATTCGTAACCGGGTTGTAGATCGCGCCTTTGTTGGTTTCATCCTGATCGAGATCGTTGTACTCTCCGCCTTCGACAAGAACCTGACCATCAGGCAGCACAGCGGCCGCGAAATAGAGCGGCTCGTAACCACTCGGCATCGAAGCCAGCTGCGTCCACGTACCGTTCGCGTAGTTGCCGGTGATATCCGGAGTCAGCCGCCACCAGGCGGTGCTGTTGTACTGGTGCATCATGATGGTGCCGTCCGTGAGTTGCAGAGCGGTATCCGTGTTGAACTTGGGTTGATTGGTGAGCTTGGTCCATGTCGAGGTGAGCGGTGCCTGGGAACTGGCAATACCCGACCACGCCAGAATTGTCAGTAGCGCGATTGCGAGTGTGCGAAAACCCTTCATTGTTTCCTCTCGTTTCCTGGTTTTTTTGAAAGTGAATGCTGCGCGGCGTTTCCACAGAGTAACGCCGCAGAAGAAGGAGACTACGTCCGAGGTTTATCTCGGAATCTCAACGCCGCCGGATTATAACTCTTTTCACACGCATTGCTACGTTGCTGGGAAGCAGATTTGACAATATTTTTCGAAGTTATTTGAAGAAGACCAGGAGCTTGCAAGATCTTGCACACGGCGCAGTGAAAACGGGGACGAATGCTAACTTTAGGCCGTAGATTAAATGCTCCGTTTCGTGGGGAAAACAAATCCAGAGTTGTGCGTCTCTCAACCTTCTTATTCTGTTGAGAGACGCGGTTGCTCTCGTGGTTCATCATCCTCAGAAGCTGAAGCGCGCCTGTAGCTGTATCGTGCGGCTGCCCAAAGCTGCCTGTTGTCCATCACCGCCGGCCACGCCAAAATCGGAATTCGGCGAAACGACTCCATTCGGTGAGACCGAACCGATGACGGGATCAAGCGACTGCACGTTGAGATTCGTCTTGTTGAACAGATTATAGAAATCGGCACGAACCTCGAACCGTGCCGCTTCCCCGAGAATGCGATTATTCGGCAGTCCGAAACCTTTGCTCAGGCTGGCATCTACATCGTTGTATCCTGGGCCGTTCAAAGGATTGCGCCGAATGCCAATTGGCGGCGCAGGAGCGAAAGCGGGAAACGCCGGACCTTGTACATACGTTGGCGCCGTAAAGAATTGCGCAGCATCGCCGCCGTAATTCGGATTCACGTCCTGCTCAAACGTTTTGTTGCTGGTGCTGAGCCCATATCCTGGCACTACAGCCACCGGGCGAAGATTGCCATAGCCGCTCGACCCGTAATAAACGTTTCCGCTCGTGTTGTAGTACGGGTTCCATGGGAAACCGGAGTGCAGATTCCAGATCCCGCTCAGCGACCATCCTCCCGCGACTTTCTCAATCCAGCTATGGCTGCCGTGGAAGAAGACCGGTTGCCACAGTCCGAATAGCTTAAACGCATTGCGCGCATCGTAGTCAGCGCGTCCATAAGCGGCGCTGGTGTTGAATGGATAAGGATCTTCGTAATAAGGTCCTGAATTCTCGTCCATCGCCTTCGCCCAAGTGTATTGCGCCGTTACCTGAAACCCACGCGACATATTGTGCGAAACCGTGCCAATCAAGGCGTTGTAATTTGCGGTTCCTGCGTTCTCCCAATAGTTGAGAGTCTGCACTCCCGGATTCAGCGCCAGCCCTTGCGCCGCGGCGATCGCATCGTAGTTTTCCTGTACGAGCAAATGCCGGGTTTCGTTTCCTTGATATCCCAAGGTGAACACGGAATTGAATGGCAACTGGCCCTGAACATCGAGCGAGTAGTGATAGACGGCAATCGTCTTAGGGTTCGATGGGAATCCCGCGACAGAAATGGGCGATCCGCATGGTGCCGGGCAGATCGGCAGATTATTGCTGCCGTAAGTTGTAATGGCACTGGGATTCGGCGCGTAGCCGAAGATCGAGTTAAGATTGTTTGCGGTCTCGTAGAAAATTCCGTTACCAGCGCACGACGGATTCGTTGCAAAGGTAACGTAGGCGCACGCGAAATTCGCATTCACTGCATTCGGCGGATTCCCGCTGGAATTCGCCGTGATCGCGATTTCATTCTGGTTGTAGCCGATTCCGAATCCGCCGCGAATCACGATCTTGCCTTGATAAATATTAGGCTGCCAGGCGAACCCAACCACCGGACCAAAATTATCTTTCTGCGGCGTGTAAAGATGTCCACCGACACGAACATTCAATCCTGTGAGCACATTTGATCCCGAACCAAATTGCAATACGTCCTGATTGTTCTCCTTCGAGTAAAGCGAATCGAAGTACGACCAGCGCAGTCCAAGGTTGACCGTGAGGTTGGGACGAATCTTGATGTCATCCTGACCGAAAAATGCCCATAAGTTTTCGCGGTCGTCCTGGCGATTGGCAAACGGAACGCCCGTTTTCGAGTCGAAATATCCGGACTCGGAATAGGGCGCATCGTTGGCGAAATCCCAAAGATTTTCAAAATTGAAAGTCGGTCGCGCCGCGCCTAGATTTGAGTTCAAATAGGAAAGGCGCGTAAGTTCTCCCCCAACCTTAATGCTGTGCTTTCCCGCGATCTTGGTAAGAACGTCGTTGTAGGTATAGGTCCACTGGTTAAATTGGCCCGGAGGAGGCGCGCCAAAAGCTCCCGGGGTGATGGAACCAATCGCCTGAATGTTATCCGAGGGCAATCCAAACGGCTCTTGCGGGTTGCTGGACAGTTCGTTGTATCGCCAGCCCGCAGCGTTGGCTCGCGCCTGATTCAATAATGACGGAGAAAATGTATGGTTCCAGATCAGCGCAAACGCATCGTTGATTATCTGGTCATGCCAAAGATTTTCCGAACGATTCGGGCCGTTATAGTTCGTGCTATTGTCGGGCACCCAATAAATCGTGAAGGTTAACCGGTCTTTCGCAGTAAGGTCCGCATCCAGGCGGCCGTTGTATTGAGTTTGCGATATCTTGGTCGGGTTAAGCAGGTTGTAGAACGCAATATCTGGTATTCCGTCGAATCCGCCGCCGACTCCGGGCGTGTCCGAGCTGCCGCCGTAGGTCAAGTCTTGCAGGCCTGATCCCGTTTTTAACGGCGAGCCAATGTCCAGCCCGCCATTCACCTGCATGCAATTCACACCCTGTAGCAGCCCGGCCGCGTTGCATTTCTCAGCAACGATTCCGCTGGCAGCAACCGCATTGCCGGGAAAAGATAAGTAAGTTTTGGCAATGCTTCCGGCCGCCGCCGCGGAGGAATCGAATTGCGAAGTTTCGTACCAGCCTTGCGAAGTCGTCACCGCTGTCAGTGGGCTGGTCTCAATGTTAAAGAAGGCAAATATTTTGTTCTTCCAGATCGGCCCGCCAAGGCTTCCGCCGTAATTGTTGAATCGGTTCTCATCCCGGTTCAGTCCGCGTATCGCCGGCGTGCCCGGCTGGTCCGAGCCAAGACCATTCCATGCCTGATAGGCATTCAATCCCGGCCGCGAAGCTTTAAAAAACGCACTGCCATGAAACTGATTCGTTCCGCCTTTGGTAAGCACCTGGATTTGCGCTCCGCTGAAGCGCCCATTTTCCGCATCGTAACTGTTGGAGACAACTTTCATATCCTGCACCGAGTCTTCGCTCGGCGTGATCACCGACGATCCGCCCCAGACCGCGCTGACCGTGCTGATGCCATCGATCGTGATGCTGTTGGTCTCATATTGCCCGCCCGCGTTCTGTAACTGCACGCCGTTTTCAGTCGCGAAGATGCCTGCATCCCCGCTGCCAGAACCGCCCACACCTTGATTGCCCGGCTGGTTGTTCGTGCCTCCGCCGCTAGCCTGGGAACCGTCGGCAAAAACTCCCGGCGCGAGCTGCGCCAGTTGAAAAATATCCCGGTTGTAGGAAGGCAAATGCTGAATCTGATTGCTGTTGATCGTGCCGCTCACGGTTGCTGTCTCCGTATCAAGCGCCTGAGTCGTACCCGATACCGTCACCGTCTGCTGCACTTCTCCCAGATCGAGCTGTAAGTCGAGCGAGTTGAGCTGTTCCGGAATGATCTGCACGTGCTCCAGCACTTTTTTCTGGAAGCCTTGGCGCTCCACGGTCAATCGATACGGCGCAGGCCCGAGCGCGTTGAAGATATATGTGCCGTTGTCGTCGGAGGTCGCGACTACGGTGCGGTTGGTGTCCGTGTCCACCAGGGTCACGGTCGCACCGGGAATCACCGCTCCCGAGGGGTCGTGTACCGTGCCACGCAACGATGCTCGAAACTGGGCTTCGGCAGCGGCGACAAAAAACGTGATTGTGCAGAGTACGATCAGCGGCAACTTATTACGTAACATAAACGGGCTCCTTACGGGGATACGACGTGGGGTAGATCGGCCTGAGATAGATCGGCGGGTCGGGCTGGGTACGTCAACAAACATCTGCGTTCGCGGAACCACGCCGATGCTCCCGGCCGCACCCTCATCACGGAGTTGCGATCTGCGATTCCTGATGTTGAGTTACAGTGCTCAATTACAGGAAAGCGCGAATATGGTTCTAAGTTTTGTAAGTGTCAGATGTACTGAATTCGCTTTAGGTTGCGGGAAAAAAAATGGAATATCTGCAGTTCATACCAATTCAGCACTACCGGCTTACCGGATTTTCTTTATTCTCTTTGTTCGGGCTGTCGGGGCCCGGATTCTCTTTATCCGGACTCTTTTTGTCCGCGACGAATCCGACTTTGCCCAGCATCGGCTGAATCTCGGGATTCGACATAAACAATTTCCAGATCAAACCGGTGCGATAGTTTTCCACCATGACCACAATCGGCGCTTGATCGAGTCCCATGTAGACGGGAGAAAACCAGTTGCGGCTCAGGTTAAATGCATCGTGCGGCCCGTAAACTCCCCACAACCGGTCGCCGAGATCACGATAAAAAAACTTAAGCGCGGCCATGGACGCTTCCGGCGTGTACGGAAAAGACGCCAGCGCTCCGGTCGGCGTGATCGTGCCATTGTCGGTCGTAAGATCCGGACCATGAGCCAGATAGCCTAGCTGATCGTCGCTCGCCGTGAGCCCCCAATCGTTTGCGCCATAGCCCTGATAATGGCCGGGATTGGCTACGCAATAAGCCAGATCGATGAGTGCAAGATTGCGGTTGTTATCAAAATAATCTGTATAGCGGTCATGTATGCCGCGCGGGTCGAATCCCATAAACGAATACTGAGTGAAGAACAGCGGCCCACCGCTGCCCACCCCAACGTCGAGCTTGATGCCGTAATAAGTATGCCCATTGCGATAGCGGTCGCCTTCGGTCGATCCCGACCATCCGCTGCGGTATGCGACGGCCGCTTCCGATTGCCCCGCCCATCCTGTGTAGTAAAGCTTGGCTGGAACTCCGTGCGTGGGTGAAGCGATGGCAAGCAGATACGTAATCATGGTTTCGTTGAACCCGGTCAGCCGGTGATCGATGAACCACGACCACTGCGGAGACCAATGCCATAACAGCGCATCGTTCTGCGGCGTGCGCTGATACCAATCCCACTCGACCGTTTCCCAGAGGTGAGTGATTCTCGCGTAAATACTTTTTTCCGCCTCGCTGTCGCCTTTGAAATATTGGCGCGCCGCCAGCAATCCTTGAACTAGGAAAGACGTCTCCACCAGATCGCCGCCGTTATCGAACATGCCGAACACGTACATGCTCTGCGCGGTATCGCCATTGAGAAAGTGCGCCCACGCGCCGTGATAGCGCGGACACTTCTCCAGAAAATCTAAAATCTTGGTGAGGCGCTCAACGCCTTGCTCGCGCGTGATGAAGCCACGATCAACGCCCACGATCAACGCCATAACGCCAAAACCGCTGGCGCCCGTGGCCACAATGCGCTCATCGCCGGGAATATTCTCCAGCGTGGCGCCCGCGATCTGGTGCGCTCCTTCCCAGTAATAGCGGAAGCAAGCTTCCTGCAGCATGGTTAGTAATTCGTCGTCGGAAAATTCCCTGGTCGAAGCGCTTGCCGCTTCCGAAAGAGCGGAGCGGCGATAGGTCCGGTCTACCGCTCGCACGCGATACGTTGCGTTTACCCCCGAACTGCCGATGAAATCGGTGTAACGATCGGTATCCGCGCTTTGTATTCCTACCGGTTGAAACTTATGGCCATTGATTGCGCGGTAGATTGCGTAGCTTTGCAGATCGCTGTCTTTCACGGGGTCCCAGGTGATATCGATGTGGCGGTCGTATCCCTTGGCCTGTACGTTTTGCGGCGCAGGCGGAGCGCTTCTCACTTCGGGCCCAACCGGCGAAGCGGCGCTGCTGTCGTCGATTTTTATCTCGTCGATGATCAGTGTGTGCGGCGCATTGTCCGTCTCACCTTGACCGAAATGGATGCTGTGCAATTGCTTTGCTTGAAAAGGATGGATGGATGCCGTGGAAAATTCGTTGAGCGGCAGCCGGACTTGCACCCACTTTTTAGCCGGTATGTCCCCGGCGATTCCGTCGAGCTTAACGGGTGCGGTAAAATCATGCGTTTCGTCTTCGAGTTGAATGAAAGGCAGATCAGCGGCAGGAATGGGCTCGGGCGAGTAACACCAGATGTAAAGCGTGTCGCCGCGGAAATCCGTCAGGCGATTGCGCACGCTGACCACGCGCACTTCCGTCTCCCAGCTTCCTCCCGCAACCGATCGCCATTCCAACCGGAGCGCATTCGGCGCGGTAAAAAAAGTTTTCTTTTCGACAGGCAGCGCACCCGACAACAATCCTACTGTACTGGGATATACCGCTCTGCCGGTGCTGTAGTAGTAGTAATCGGGCGTAATACTGTTATCGAACACCACGTGGTTGTAGTAGTCCGAAGGAGAAGCCGCCCAGCACGGAATTATTAAAACGAGAAAGCAGAGAAAAAAGTATAAGAAAGACCAGCGCACTTCACGCTCCCGCTCCTGGCAGATAGAGAGTGTTCTATTGCACTCAAAGTTGCATTTTATCAGATGAAAAACGGCGTAGCGGCGCGTAGATCTCTCACTTTCGAGTAGCAAAACGCGGCGAATGATAAAGTCAAATATGGCGTTCTTTGTTGTTAAAAGTTGGTTGAAAGTTGCGGCTGTAGTGTTGCTCTCGATTTGAGGAATTTGTCACATTGACCACCCAAGCTCCCGCCTTCGATTCCTCGGTTCCATCGCGGGGTTTCGCAACTCCAAAAATTCAGGCAGTCGGCGTCCTGATCTTATTTGCTGTGGTGTATGTCGGCTCGCTTTTTTCTCCGGGAATGCAGGATGATGCGGATTCCACTCATGCCGAAGCCGCGCGCGAGATGTTGGTCACGCACGACTACGTAACGCTGAAGATCAACGGGAACCGGTATCTGGAGAAAGCTCCGTTGATGTATTGGGCGGTTTCGCTTTGCTACTCGCTTTTTGGCGTGAATGAATTTGCCGCTCATTTGCCGGTCGCAATTTCCATGTTACTGCTCGTGCTATTGGCAATGCGCTGGGGTTGCCGCGCATTCGGCAACCACACCGCCGTTTATGCCGGTATGTTCATCACTACGACTGCCGGCTGTTATCTTTTCACGCGCATTTTGATTCCGGAATCCATTCTTAGTTTTTTCATTGCAGCTTCCTTCTATTTCTTTGCTACTGCGCTCGAAGATGGCCATGCATGGCGCTGGTATGCCGGATACGCCAGCATAGCTCTGGCTGTACTAACGAAAGGCTTGCTGGCACTGGTTGTCGTAGGATTGGCCTCGCTGCTCTATGTCGTGATCAGCGGTGAATGGCGGCGCTGGCGCGAGTTTCATCTCTTTAGCGGGACTCTGCTGTTCCTGCTTATCGCCGCGCCCTGGCACATTCTCGCCGGCATTCGCAATCCGCATTTTTTCTGGTTCTATTTTGTGAACGAACATTTCATGCGCTTCCTGGGCAAACGCATTCCAAAGGACTACAACAAGCAAACCAGTTCTCTCTACTGGACGCTTCACCTGGTTTGGTTGTTTCCCTGGAGCTTGTATCTACCCGTAGCCCTGCGCCGGCCAATCGCAAATTGTATGGCACGCCGCAAGCACGGTGAACCGAAGCTCGCGCAGTCGCTCGATTTTCGGTCGCGTACTGAATTGCTATGCCTCGCTTGGGCGGGAGTCACGCTCGTCTTTTTTTCGTTCTCTACCAATCAGGAGTACTACACATTTCCCGCCTATTTCCCGATCTTGTTGCTGATTGCTGCGCGGCTCGCGGATGAAGAAGAATGGGGATCGCAGCGCTGGCTGGTTTGGACCTCTGGCACGCTGGCTGTGATCTGCATTGCCGCTTCTATAGTGCTGGCGGCAGGATTGTGGAGTTCGCACCAACTGCCGTTCGTGCCCGATATTGGCACTGTGCTCGCTAAGCCAAACTTGCAGGCCGAAACGCTTTCCATGGGCCACATGCTCGATCTCACTGGAGAGTCGTTCGCAGCGTTACGCCTTCCCGCGATTCTCGCGGCAATCGTGCTGCTGATTGGACCCACATTCGCTCTCTGGTTACGCCGCCGCAATGTGCAACTGGCCGCGACGTGGACAACTGCGGCGACCATGGCCATCTTCCTGGTCGCGGCTCACATCGCGCTAGTGCGCTTCGATCCGTTCCTGGGATCGCGCGACATGGCGCGAGCCATCGCGCCTGAACTGCGGCCCACCGATCGAGTGATGATTTATGGCGACCAATCGTTCGGCTCGTCGTTATTGTTTTATCTGCAGAGGCCCATTGAGTTGGTAAATGGCAACACGACATCCATGTGGTGGGGTTCCACGTATCCCGATGCTCCGCACATTTTTCTCAACGATCAGGAACTGCTACAGGCGTGGAATTCGCAGCAAAAGATTTTTCTTTTCGTGCCGCAACACGAGCGGCCCAAAGTAAAAGCCTTGCTGCCTGGGCCGCTGCACATCGCAAGCGAAGCCTCAGGCAAAGTGATTTTTGTGAACCATTCTTAGCTCTTACCAGCGGCGCTCTTAGCGGCGGGAGACGGCAGCAACGCGCGGTTTCGCAATCGGCAGGGAGTATCCTGACTTCACCGCGTCGCGGCGAAACATCTGCACGGTTTCCTGCGAAAACTCGTGCAAATCTTTTCCAACGAGCGGGAGCTTTTTCAATACGTCCGAAGTAGCCGTAATCACGTGGCACCCAACCTCATCCGCCTGGAAAACATTCAGCAGCTCGCGCGGGCTGGCCCAGATGAGCTGCGCATTCACATCGTTGACCGTGGCCACAGCTTCGCGCATCAACGGCATCGGGTCGCGGCCGGTATCGGCGATACGTCCGGCAAACACCGAAACGTACGCGGGAACACTATCCTGCAATGCGTCACAAACTTTGTGGACTTGTTCCAGCGTCAGCAACGCAGTAACGTTCAACTGAATTCCATCGGCGGCAAGATGCCGGACCAAATCGTATGTCGGCTTGCCCTCCGTGTTCATCACCGGAATTTTGACGAACACATTCTTGCCCCAGGCCGCGATATGCCGCGCCTGTTCTTCCATCTCAGACTCGTCATCGGCAAACACCTCGAACGAAATCGGGAGGGTTTGAATGGTTGCCAGCAGATCGAGCGCGAAACTTTGATAATCCGTCACGCCCATCGCCCGCATCAGCGTGGGATTGGTCGTAAAGCCCTTGATGTAGGGCTTGCGATAGAGCTCCAGAAAGCTATCCCGGTCAGCTCCGTCCGCAAAGATTTGCACGTGCAAGTCGGACAAGGACTTCACGAAGAATGGGCTCCTTTTTGCGTGGAACGAATAATCCAGTCAGCCGCCTCAGCCAGAGATCCTACCCGCAGGTCGGGTAAATGTTCCGGTGATCTCTCCGAATAACCGTAATCGATCAGAATAGTCCTGCATCCCGCATTATATCCTGCATCGATGTCGCGCCACCGGTCCCCGACCATGAAACTGGAGGCAAGATCGATGTTGTGTTTTTTTGCCGCCTCGATCAGCATTCCCGGCAATGGCTTGCGGCAATCGCAGCGGTCGTCGTCTGTATGGCAGCAAACCAGAATATCGTCGAGCGGAAAACGTTCTAACAAATCCCGATGGATCGCATCCAGCGACTGGCGCGATTGTTTTCCGCGGCCGACATCGGGCTGGTTGGTAACCACCAGCAACTTGTAACCATGCGATTTTAGCTGGCGCAAAGCCTCGGGCACGCCGGGCAGTATTTCAAGTTCTTCCATGGTTCCCGGCGAAAAAGGTTTGCCATCACGAATGGAAGCGCGGTTGATCACGCCATCACGATCCAAAAATACCGCTCTGGTTTTGCCGGTGGATGCCATCGACTCCCATTTCGTCGATTGCATCTTGACCGCTGGGTGCGAAACCAGCAGATGCCAAACCACAGCCTGGAACGCTTCCGAGTGCGGAGTGATGTGAGCGGGATTTACTACAGGAATTAAGACGCAAGCGTCGGCAACCGTTGCGGTAAAGCCACCATCGCGGCCAACCAAGCCAATAATCTTCGCGCCAACCGATTTCGCATACTTCAGCGCGGCAACTAGATTTGGGCTGACATTCTGCTCCACGTTTCCACCACCGACAGAAAAGATCAGCAGCAAATCGTTCGAGCGCAAACGGCTGGTATGCAGCCAGCTATCGAAGATGGAACTCCAGCCCTCATCGTTGGCCCTTGCCGTCAACTCCGATACATTGTCGGTAGGAGCGTAAGCTTCGATGCCCGCGATCTTGCGGAAATCGTTAACGGCGTGAGAAGCGTTGGCCGCGCTTCCGCCTACACCAAGAATGAATAAACGCCCGCCTGCGGCACGGGTGCTCGCGAGCAGGCCGGCAGCTTTCTCGATGCTCTCCACATCGAGCTTCGCGATAATTTCGGCAGCCTCAGCAAGAAAGCCTCGGGAAAACTTGGCTTGATCGGCGCTCATTCGCAGCCTCCTGCTGATCGAGCGAGAAAGCCTGTCATCTCCTGTAATCCGGCAGCCGAGCCGATCTCGTAAAAGCGCTCGTGAACTTCCACAGCAGCTAATTCATTGGCCTGAAGCAGTTCCGCATAAACATCGGCTAAATCAGCAGCGTGTGTTCTCTCAAGCGCGGCGGCGCGGAACACACCCAGCCCGTAGTCGATGTAATGCATGCGATCGCTTCGATTTTTTTTGCTGTAACTCAGAATGAGTCCATTCTCAAACTCAACATTGCTTGTATCCCACTGGCCGTCATTTCGAAATACCGTCATCAATCCAGGTTTTCCCAACTGCAAAAACTTCTGTTCGACCGCCGCATAATCGCAGGCCAAATAAGAATCGCCATACATCACGAAAAAACTTTTGCCAAGCTTGGGCAGAGCATTTCTGATGGCCCCCGCCGTACCTTGCAGCTTTGCGCCATCGTAGGAATATTCCACATTCAATCCGAAGCCGTCGCCATCGCCAACAACCTCTTCAATCATCTCACCCAAATGACCGACACAAAGGATGACATGTTGGATGCCGCTTCTTTTTAATAGCCGCAGTTGATGCGCGACAAACGGCTCGCCCGCAACCGGAATCAGTGATTTCGGGGTCTTCTCGGTTAACGCGCCCAGGCGCGTCGCCAGGCCGCCGGCAAGAATAGCTACGGGTAGCATGAGTCAGGAATGTGCGAGGACAGAAGTTCCGCTGAAGTCGAATTGCAGGCGGACCTCGCGCAGTCCAGCCCCGCGCATCGCCGAGCGCAAACGAATTTTGTCCTCGGTGTAAAGCATCAGAAAGCCACCGCCGCCCGCACCAATTAACTTGCCGCCGAGCGCGCCGTGGGCGCGGGCCCGTTCATACATTTCATCGATAAAGCCGCTGCTCATACCCGGGGAGCGTTTCTTCTTGTGCTCCCAATGAACATGCATCAATTCGGCAAACTTGCGCAAATCGCCGGCCAGAAGCGCGTCCCGGCTTTCGTGCCCCAGTTGTTTGGTGAAGTGCAAATTTTCCAGCATGTCACTTGCATTATCGCGGGTGCGCGTGTCTTGATCGCGTAAAACGTCAGCCGCCGAGCGCGAGGCTCCGGTAAAAAACAAAAGTAAACTATCCTCAAGATTCGCCAAAGTATCCGGAGCAATCTTCAAGGGTTCGGCGACTACGCGGTCATCTGGAAGAAAATCGAAGCAGGTAATACCGCCGAATGCAGCAATGTATTGGTCCTGCTTGCCGATTGGTTCTTTTAATAGATCGATCTCAATGTGGCAGGCCTGCTCCGCCAACTCCTGCGGAGGAACAAAATTGCGCTTTACGGTGTGTAGTGCGCGCAGCAAGGCCGTCGTAAAGCTACCCGAGGAACCTAGCCCCGTACCAGCAGGAATATCCGACAAGCTGACGATTTCCAGATACGGGCCCAGCACCCCCGTTAATCGAAGCGCTTCACGAATAATGGGATGCTGGATTTCTTCCCACCGCTCCACATCTTCCAGCTTCGAATACTTCAAAATAATGCGGGGACGAAATGCCTCATTGATCGTGATGTAGACATACCGGTTGATCGCCGCGGACAGCACAAATCCGCCGTGCTTGCGGTAATACGATGGAAGGTCGGTGCCGCCTCCACCAAGCGAGATTCGCAACGGGCTTCTTGTGATGATCAAACCAAGTATTTCCTAACGGCTGGCAAGTATAGCGTATCCAAACTAAGCTTTCTGAGCGGCATTCTTCCCGCTGACAAACTTGATCGTCGCCACGACTGCTTCCTTAATAGTGAGCCGCGGACGCCAACCGAGCGCCCGGATGCGCGAACAATCGAGCAGAATAAATGGACTGTCTCCGACCCATCCGCGTTCGCCGCCCGAGTACGTAAGCTCGGGGCTAAGACCCAGATACTCGCAAATCCAGCCGATAGAATTATTAACTTCGCAATATTCGTCAGTCCCCAGATTGAAAATGTTCACTTTGCCCTTCGCTTTATCGAGGGCCACCAGAATCGCATCAATGCAATCCTGCACATATAAATACGATTTCCGCTGATGGCCGTTGCCCAACACATGAAGATGACCGGGGTGCTCGGCAAGCTGTTTGTAAAAATCGAATACGTGGCCGTGCGAGTAACGCTCACCCAAAATCGATACGAAGCGGAAAATATATCCCTGTATGCCGTAGCCTTCGCAATAGGCTTGAATCAGGCCTTCAGCAGCCAGTTTGGAAGCTCCATACAACGAGGTTTGCAGGGGAAAAGCACAAGTCTCGGGCGTGGGAAAGATTTCAGGTTCGCCATAAATCGATCCCGTGGAGGAAAACACAATGCGATTGCAACCTTGCTCGCGCATCGCTTCCAATACATTCCACGTTGCGACGGTGTTCTGATCCAGATCCCTCCGCGGATGATCCGTGCCGAAGCGCACATCGGCATTGGCGGCGAAGTGGATTACCAGATCGGCGCCCGCCATTGCCTTACTCAGCGCATTCCGCTCCAGCAAATCCCCTTGCACGAGATTGAATTGCGGATGCGCCAGAGCGTTTTCTAGAAACCGCCGCTGGCCGGTCGAAAAATTATCGAACCCGACCACTGTGTGGCCCGCAGCCAGCAGCCGGTCCACCATATTGCTACCGATGAACCCAGCCGCACCCGTCACAAAAATACGCAAGAGAACTCTCCGTTAGAGATAAAACTCTGGATTTTGATTTAAGAAGAATTACGGCTCTGCCGCAGAGCGATACGTGTTCCCTTCAGCTCAAAACGGCTGTCGCGCCAAACATAGCGCAGCCTCAAATAGCTGGCAAACCAAACGGCAAAGCCAAGCAGATCGCGCAACGGATAAAGCCAGGGAGCGCGCCGGATCGCCGGATCGTGAACCACCGTCCAGCCCACTAGCCACGCTTCCACCAGCCGGTTCAGCACCGCCACTGCGAATAGGGCCACGCCGATTTTCCAATATCCCAAAGCCGCAGCCGCGAACAATCCCAGCAATCCATAAGGCATGGCAAATATCAGGCCGCTTCCAAAATGGCCTTTGGGCCGGGAATAGCGCGTGGTTTGCGCCCAGCGCAACTGGTTTTGCCACATGTGGCGAAATGATTTTTGGCTGACCACATGATCAATGATGTGACCGGAGAGAACCACGCGATAACCAGCTTTCGCAATCAGATTACCGATGGCAAAATCATAGGCAATGTAATCACGTAGAGCAGTGTAACCGCCAATGCTGGCTAGCGCATCCTTGCGAACCACCGTGGTCGGACCTAATCCAAACTTCATACCTTCCAGCAGATTCGCCACCAACACGCCCGCCGTCATCTCCACCGACATGCCGATGGCCGTGAGCCCAGAGCAGAAGTTCGTCACATTCTTGCCGCGATAAACGCAGGTGACCATTCCAACTTTCGGATCAAGCAACGACGGCACGATCTCGCGCAGATATCGAGGGCCAACCCGCACATCGCTGTCCGTCGTCACCAGAATGTCGTGCGCTGCAGCCTCTGCCATGCAATGAAATGCATAAACCACGGGATTCGGCCAGGGTGTGCCGGTCACCAGAATTCGCGTTGGGATATTTGGATACCGCGCGCAGATCTCCCGCGCCACGTCCAACGCTGCATCGTCGGCTTCATCGGCGGCAAACAAAATTTCATACGCCGGGTAGTCCTGCCGAAAAAAACTCTCTATGTTTTCTTTGAGCTGCGCTTCCAGGCCATGAACCGGCTTGAGAATGGAAACCGGAGGCAGAGACGCATCGTCAGGAATAGATCGCAACTGCCGGCGGGCGTCCGAGTGAAACCGAATCACTCCGATAACCGCAAGGCCGAGAAATACGAGCGAAGATAGAGTACCGATGACCGCGACCGCCAAAACCAGGTAAGCGAGATATGAAACAAACCACATTAAGCTTGAAAGTCCTCAACAGAGTGCTGTCAGATGCAAGCCCGCCGATAGAGCCACGATAGTCAACTATACCGTTTCCAGTAGTGCGGATGTAAGTTGGCCTCTCGCGACTTTGCTAACTTCTCCTGGGATGCCTCAGCCTTTTTAGCATCGGATTTCGCGCACAAAAGGCGCACTTCGGGCTCTGGACGATCTGTTCGGCACAAGAGTTGCAAGATGATTCCGAGAGTTTTTCGTCGAGGACACGACATGCACATTCATCCCAACCAGACGAACCCGTCCGCCCAACTAGACGCGCTCTATTCCGCTGAGAAAGCCGCGGCCAAGGCAGCGGCGGCAAGCACCAGAAAAAAACTCCTGGAACATGCCTCGGAAATATCTGGTGACGCCGAAGAGGCCTATGTTGTGCAAGTAGAGTCCCGCGAAGAATCGCAACCGCACCCGCAGCGGCAAAATGCGCACAAAATTCTTGGCAAAAAGCGGGGCGTTTCGAACCCCGAAGAAGAAGAGGAAGATCACTCGGTTTCCGACTGGGCATGAGCAATGATTACAGAAAGGAATCTGGGAATGCTTCCGCGCAAGTTTACTTCGATAACAGCGCGAGCGTTTGCCGGAACATCGCATCGAATGTTCCGCCGTTGCTATTCTTTACCGCCCCAGCCAGCGCTTTCTCGGCTGCCGGCCTCTGGTAGCCCAGGTTCACCAGCGCAGACAGAACATCTTCTTCCGTCGCATTCATTGCTGGAATAACGCGCTCCGCAGTTCCCATGACCTCGGGCAGCTTGTCCCGCAGCTCCAACACCATGCGCTCGGCGGTTTTCTTCCCAATGCCCGGAATCCGCGTGAGGCGCGCAATATCGTTGCCCCGGATTGCGCGCGCCATATCTTCCGCAGCCATTCCGCTCAAAATAGTAATGGCCAGCTTTGGTCCGATGCCGCTTACCGTGATCAACTTCTCGAACAGCTGCTTTTCCGCAGGCCTTAGAAATCCGTACAGCGCAATCAGATCTTCCCGCACGTGCGTGTGGATATGCAGCGCAACCTCAGCCCCAATATTCGGCAGCTCGGAAAACGCAGGCACGCTGATGTTGACCTCGTAGCCTACGCCCGCCGTCTCCACTACAGCCTGGTTGGGATGCTTGGCCAGCAATTTTCCGCGCAGATGGGCAATCATGGTTCAGGCCATTGTAGCCGCAGTGATTCGTACCGCAGAATTTCACGCACAAAATAAAAACGGCAGGGCCGACCCCCTGCCGCTGAAGGCTGCAGATTTCCGCTCCTACTTTTTGTTTACCGCTTTCTTCAACTCGGCCCCAGGGGAAAACTTTGCAACCTTGCGGGCGGCGATCTTGATGGTGGCGCCGGTCTGCGGATTGCGCCCGTTCCGTGCCTTTCTCTGCGATATCGAGAAAGTACCGAAACCTATTAGAGCCACGCGATCCCCTTTCCGCAAAGCACCTGTAATACTGCTCACCGCGGTGTCAATGGCAGTTGTTGCCTGCGCTTTGCTGATTTCGCAAGCGCCCGCGATCTTGTCGACTAGATCGGCCTTATTCATAGTTTCTCCTCGCAGGTCTCGTTCATACCCAGCACAATACCGGGAGGACAAAAGCTCTTGTCTGAGTTGGGAAACCTGACGGGAGGTATTTTCCTCTCTCCACGCAGAATGTCAACTGTGAAAATCCGCGCCGGAAGCCTGTTTCACAACACCCGGTGCCGGATTGGGCCGGGGATGGCGGCTTTTCACACAGTAGGGATGGGTTTTCCTCATGTCTCCACAGCCGCCATCACGCCTTCACAGGTTGTACACAGGAGTTGAGCCTTTGCCACTTGCAGGAAACGGGCATACGGGTGCAAAGTCGAAGAATAGATTTTCAACAAGAGAGGCTTTGTCAGGCTTGAACGGAATCAAGACAGCGGTTGAAGTTTGCCCTCTGTGTGAGGGCACGGGCTGGAAGACGGTCCCAGCCAGGGCGGGTTCTTTGAAGGACCGCCGGGTCACGCGCTGCGATTGCCAGCTGCGGATGCGGAATCAAGGTTTGCTGGCCGCAGCACGCATTCCCCGCCGTTATGAGCATTGCGAACTTGCCAGCTATACCATCGACTTTCCCGGAGCCAATCCCTCACTGGCGTTTGCGCACCTGACAGCGACTACGTTCGCCCACGAATATGATCCCCGCGATGGTATGGGGCTTCTGATTATCGGGAAGATCGGCACGGGAAAGACGCACCTTGCCGTTGGCATCACGAAAGAGTTGATTCTGAATCGGGGTATTTCCTGCCTGTTCTACGACTACCGTGAATTGCTGAAAGAAATCCAGAATTCCTATAACGCCACGGTTAAAACTACCGAGTTAGATGTTTTGCGCCCGATTTTTGAAACTGACGTGCTCGTTCTCGACGAACTGGGTGCGGTAAAACCGACCGAATGGGTTTGGGACACAGTAAGCCTTATCCTCAACACGCGCTACAACGACAATCGTACGACGATCATCACGACGAATTTCGAAGACCAGCCTGCCGCCGGCGTGAACAATAGCGGTTCCGCCGCGCGTGCGGCAACGCGATCGGAAACGCTGGGCGACCGCATCGGCGAGCGCATGCGTTCTCGTCTCCATGAAATGTGCCGTGTCATCAAAATGGAAGGCGAAGACTTCCGCCAGAAATTCCGCAGCGCCAGCTTCCGGTAGTTATCGCCCAAGACTTGCTACCATATAGTTTGGTAATCAGAAGGGAGCGGCAATGCGCTGGTATCACTATGTGGCGTACTTCTTCGGGGGCATATTTCTCGCGAATGCTCTACCCCATCTCGGCAATGGAATCTCGGGTCATGCCTTCCAAAGTCCCTTTGCCTCACCACCCGGCGTGGGCTTGTCTTCCTCCACGGTCAATGTTGCGTGGGGTCTCTTAAATCTTGTCATTGCCTACCTGCTCGTCTGCCGTGTCGGCAACTTCGATCTGCGCAAGACGCAGCACGTACTCGTTCTCGCAGCAGGCATCCTGATCATGTCGCTAAATCTTGCCCATTATTTCGGACGGTTCCACGGCGGGCTGTAAGCCAGCTTTTTGTAATAAATCATTCTCTACCAGGCATAGAGCGCGTTGCTTTTTGATTTCCTCTGTGCCCCTGTATTGAATACTTACTTACAATGTTTTTGTGCTGACCGAGCGCCTGGAATTCTCGCCTGAACGCGATACGGAAACCTTTTCCGCCGTTCCCGCCTCGCCGGCTGTATTTCTATTGCGCGGCGAAAACACCCAAGCCGAGCCTTACATCAGCAAAACTACGAATCTTCGCCGCCGTCTGCAACGACTGCTAGGGCCAGTAGACGAGCGCACAAAAAAGCTCAACTTGCGCGACCGTATCCACTCTTTCGAATATGCACCGACCGGCTCCGATTTTGAATCCGGCTTCATCCTCTACCGAGTTCTGCGCGAAGCCTTCCCCAAGACCTACGCCAACCGCTTGCGCTTCCGCTTCGCCGCGCTGCTAAAGCTGCACCTTGAAAACGCGTATCCCCGCGCCTCGATCACGACCCGTTTAGGCCGGCTCAACGGCCGTTCGCTCTATTACGGCCCATTCCAGTCCCGTACTGCGGCCGAGAAGTTCATGAACGACTCCCTCGACTTCTTCAAGATGCGCCGCTGCGTCGATGATCTGCATCCCGATCCCAAGTTTCCCGGCTGCATCTATTCCGAAATGAAGATGTGCCTGGCACCGTGTTTTAAAGGTTGCAGCGACGAGGAATATTCCGCGGAAGTGGCGCGGGTACAGGCGTATTTCGATTCCGGCGGCGAATCGTTGAACCGCGAACTATCTGCGCAACGCGACACGGCCTCATCCAATCTAGCCTTTGAAGACGCCGCCGCGCTTCATGCGCGGGTCGAAAAATTAAAACCCATTCTGCATCAGCTTCCCGAGATTGTGCGGCGTATCGATCGACTTTCGGCATTGATGGTGCAGCCTTCCCCTCTGGCCGACTCCGTTACTTTTTTTAGAGTCGATAATGGTGCGATCTGCGGCCCGGTGAACTTTTGCATCCAAAATACCGAACAAGCCAGGCCGCAATCCATGGAGTCGCGCATTCAGGCAGTTCTTGATTCCTTGCGGCTGGGTAAATCTCTCACCGCCGGTGAAACCATGGAGCACCTTGCCCTGCTCAGGCGCTGGTATTACCGCGGCCGCCGCAGCGGAGAAATATTTCTGGCCGACGATAAAGGCGTCTTTCCCATGCGCCGCATCGTGCGCGGCCTCGGGCGCGTTTTCCGCGGCGAGAAGCCGGAGGATGATTTGCTCGAGCAGGCTAAAATCCGGGAAGGAATTATGGAATTTCAAGCTGAAAAAGGAAATCAACCATGACGGCCGGCAAGAGCAAAACCAAAGACCCGCACCAGCAATTGCGCGAGCACGTGCTCTATCTCCTCGAGGGCGGCGGAGCTCACGCCAATTTTAATGACACGGTAAAAAACATGCCGGAGAAGTTACGCGGAGTAAAACCTCAGGGATTACCTCACACCGCATGGATGCTGCTGGAGCACCTTCGTCTGGCGCAATGGGATATTCTGGAATTCAGCCGCAACTCGACATACAAGGCTAAAAAATGGCCCGACGATTATTGGCCAAAGATAGAAACGCCGCCCAACGCAACCGCGTGGGATAAAAGTATTCAACAATTCCGCAAGGATCTGAAAGCGATGCAGGATCTGGTTGCAAATCCCAAGACTGACCTCTACGCTGCGATTCCGTGGGGCGACGGCCAGACCATTCTGCGCGAGGCCCTGCTGGTAGCCGACCACAACGCCTACCACCTGGGCCAACTGGTTGACGTACGGCGATTGCTGGGCGCTTGGAAGAGCTAAGGCGAACAGACGAGTCATTCCTTGTTTCCAGCGGGATCGAGGTTCTTGTGCCCGGCTTTGCACACTAAAGCCAGACTGGGTGCAGCCCGTCATGGTGCCCTCAAACCGAGCCAGTCCAATCGAAATTCCCGAGCCGCTCATTCAGATTGGCGCACCTCTTTTTGCGGCTGTTTATTTAAGTCCTCCCACTTGGCAACAACCTGATCTCTGTCGATGAGGGTTTTAGTTGGAAGGGGGACATCCTTGGACCGGTCCAAGTCAGCTTGGATGCATTGCGCCGTCGATGCATCCGATGCGAGCCGGGGGTCGTTCGTGAAACTGGAATCAAGTTTGATCTGGCAGACGGCGCGTGCAAACTCATACTCACGCCATGCCGGTTCTCCCGATCGATCTCGAATCCGGATGGCGTCGTTCAAAAGACTATGGGCCCTGCTCCAATCGTCGCCAGAAGTTTTGGGATCTTTCTTTTTTCCCATCAGAGCCAGCGCATACTGGCTTCTGTTTCGGTGAAAGACTCCTTCTGAATCTGCTTCGACCAGCGCCTGGAAGACGGGAAGCGAGCGCTCGTTCGCATCTTCGGTGGAAGACTTGCGGTATTCCTCTGCCTGGAGGAAAATGCGCATCCTCGCCGTAGAGGAAGCGTTCTTGACAGCATCCATCATATTCAAGCGCGTTTGATCATCCGGGGCGGGGTGCGCGTTTAGCCAAACATTCACCAACGCCGCAGCTGCAGTATCGCCCGCCCCGTAGGAGGTTACGGCATCTTCATAGCGCGTCCAGAGATAGCCGTATAGAAGGCCGCAGGTCGAGAAAAATGCCATGATGGCTAGTGCGATAGCGGGGTTGGGGGTTTCCACTCTTGGGTCTTCAACTACTCCCAGGGCTATCAGGTTGGCGAATTTCCAAATCGGACCCGGCATGCTGGTCAGTTGCACGAGACCCGCTCCGAGGATTATTTTTGTGAGCCAGTCCGCAATCTCCGCGAGATTAGTCTGCGGGTGCGCGCCCGGCGCCTGGCCGGTTGACTTTTGAGAATTATCCGTTGGACGAAGTCCGAACAGATATCCCAATAGCACTCCGGATATGAAAGCAGCTCCCGCTATCAGAATCCCGTAGCCGATCGCCCGGGCGACGATGCCCTCCACCCAGTGTTCAGTTCGGGTGGCAATCGTGAGCATGGCCAGGATGCCGAAGGCGACGCACCACAACAACTTGTCCAGCGCCCGGTGATAGATGGCGGCTCCGCGTGAGAGTTCGGGGGCCTCATTACCATCCTGCCACCAACACCAGAGCATTAGACCCAGCAACGCCAGGGTTGTCACAAGACTGACTTGGGCCGCTAGCCAGTTCTGAGAATCTTCGGCCCTGACGAGCAGATAAACCATTACAGCGGCCGCGGGCAACAGCAGAGGGTAATATCTTCGTACTCTCGCGAGCCCGTTGAATCTTGGGCCGCTTTGATCGGGCGGGAAACTGGCAGAAGAATCCTCAGCCGCCCAAAGAATCGGGATCCGCAGAAAAAATGGAATTTTCATAGTAGCTCCCCGATGCGATAAGTGAATCTTGAGTGCGAGGGCGGCGGATAATCAGGCGCTGTTTGGATCGACTGCCCGCGACCCTGTGCCTACTCAGAGCAATGACTTCCAGGCAAAAATTGGCCAATTACTTATACCCTCGGCAGATTTCTGTGTTGTTAAGAAATGAGCCGGCCCTTTTTTCGGGCCGGCTCGATTGTTTCTGCAATTAATCAGCCCGTCACGGTGCCACAGTTATGGTGACCGGTATCTCGTTCGTGGTTGATCCGGAAGTTCCGATCAACTCAATGGTTGTAGTCCCAGTTGGCGCACGCCTGGTAGCGCTCCACGTGATCGTTACAGTCGTGCTGCCATTTGCCGGAGGCGTCACGGGGTTGGCCGAAGCCGTTGCCGAGACGTCAGTGGGGAATTCATTCACGCTCAATGTGACTGCAGAATGGAACCCGCCCACGCTGGTGACAGTGAGTGTTGTAGACACGCTGCCGTTGTCATCGATCGTGAAAGAAGATGGCGACAGGGACAGGGTGAAGTTCGGTGACGACGAAGCAGTCACGGTTAAAGTAATCGTGGCGCTGTGACTGGTCGAGCCCGAAGTTCCGGTGATCGTTACCGTAGCCGTGCCGACCGTTGCGCTTGAGGAAGCGGTCAGCGTAAGGGTTGAGGTCGCGCTTCCGTTCGCCGGCGGAGTTACCGGGTTGGTGGAGAACTTGGCCGTCACGCCCGAAGGCAGGCCGGACGCGCTTAACGTGGTTGCGGAATTGAAACCGCCCGTGCTAGTAACGGTGATCGTGCTGGTCCCGCTGCTGCCCTGAGCTACGGACACAGACGTAGGCGAAGCGCTTACGCTGAAGGCGGGCGTCGCCGACGAATTGACCGTAAGAGCAATAGTAGTGGAGGCGGTCAGGCTGCCGGAGGTGCCGGTAATCGTAACCGTCGCCGCTCCCGTGGTAGCTGTGGCGCTTGCTGTCAGCGTCAGTACGCTGGTCCCGGTTGTGGGGTTCGTACCGAACGCCGCAGTTACGCCGCTAGGCAGACCGGAAGCAGCCAAAGTTACGCTGCCGGTAAATCCGCCGACATCAGTAACCGAAATCGTGCTGGTGCCGCTGCCGCCTTGCGTGACTGTTACGCTGCTCGGCGAAGCCGAAAGCGTGAAGCTCGGCGTCGATGACGAAGGGGCCAGCAGGTTGATCATTCCGGTCGTATTCGGACTGCCCCAGCCGGTGCACAGATCGTAGCCGGTGATTCCCGAATAGGTGCCACAGCTGCCGCTGGTAATGTCGTGCAGATAGGTGCCGTAGCTTGAAGTCAGAGCCGCCGGGTAAATAATCGGATCGATAAAACCGATTGTGTCCCCGTTGGCTGCCGCCTGTTGATTGGCCAGAGCCAGATAGCCGGCCCACATGGGCGCCGCAAAACTGGTTCCGCCGTAGTCGTTCGCCGTACAAGTGGTTTGGTCGGCGCAAACGTAATAAGTAAAATTCGCGTTGCCCGCCACGTCTGGACCGTTCCGCAAAGTTGTCGATCCCTTGTTTGTCGAAGTAATTACACCCGAAAGTTTCTGCCACGAGGGGATCGGGATGGAATCCGGGGAGATGCCGCCGCCGCTGTCCGCCCAGGCGGTTTCCGACTTCCAGGGGCCAGCCGCGCTGGAGGTGGTCAAGTCCGTGCCGCCGACCGAGACGATATTCGCATCGTCTGCTGGCCACGCTTCATTCGAAGCAGACCAGGCCGAACTGTCGCCCGCTGCGACAAAGAAGTTCTGCCCCTGCGACGCCATCTGCTCAAAGTACGGGTCCAGAGTGCTGGGGTCCGCCGGGGTCCAGCCCCACGAGCAACTGATCTGCTTGGATAGGGGAGCGTCCGTGGTCGAAACCATCGCGCTGATGCAGGCCGTATCGCTGATGCTTCCTGATCCACTGGCCAGGACGTCGCCGCAGACGTACATGTAGAGCATGGTGGAGCCGGGGGCCATGCCCATGAGCTGGGTCATGTCGAGGGTCTGCTCAGTATCGTCACATGCGCTGCTTCCGCTATCCACGCAACTCGTGCCGAACCCACCAGTAGAAATAAGAGTGGGAGTGTAAGGCTTGGTTTGCCCGACATTGCTGTAATACGTGTTCAGATCGGCCAAATCGGTGCCCGCGTATTCGAACAGGGCGACGTTCTGGCCCGTGCCGGTTAGCGCCGTTCCGCCGTAGTAGGCCGCGCGCATATCACTGCCTAAAAAGGAAGCCGAAGGGCCGGAGCCGGTAGTGGCATGAGACACAACCTTATTGGGGTCAAGCCCATGGGCCTTGGCGTAGTCGCTCTTCTTGACATACATCGGGTGCGGCTTGGAATCGTTATCCAACCCGGTGATGTGCCAAAGCTGGAAGGGGAGGTCCACCGTTGGCTCGCGGTCTATGGCAAAGAATGTGCGATCTTCGGTGAGGTCCTGGTAGGTCCCGAGGGTCACATGGAAGGCCTTCTCAATGTTCGCCACCGTGCCGGTGAGTCCCAGGTCCCTTTCCTCGCGGTTTCCGCTAATGATCTCAAAGCCGCTCGCCTTCGCGAAGGCAACCAACGTGTCCCAATCTTCCTGGCTGGGGCCGAACCTCGCGGTGACTTCCTGCGGCGTAAGGAATTGGTGGTAGGAGGGACTCGTAGGATCCTGGACTTCCTGCACGAAATTTTGCAACCCAGTGCGATCACGCAGTGGCATAACAATATCAAAGCGCAGAGTCTGGGTTGCCGGGAGTTGTCCGACCAACTGCGCCTGACCGTTGACCACCTCTGGGCGCACATGATGCGTCAATAGAGGCTGCTGAGCTTGTGTGGGGATGGTGAACAACAAGAACAATGCCGCACAGACGTAAACCACGAGTCTGGGCAGTGGGGGAGTATGGTTTTTCATCTTCATTTTCCTCGATTTTTCTGGACGTGTAGGACGGCCCGAATTCGATCAGCCGTCCGATAATCGGGGATAGTAGTCCGGATTCAAGAAGAAGAATTAAATTTCTCGCGTTCGTTACGAAATGCGAACTCCCCAACGGGAATGCGAAGTGGGCTGGTTAGCGGACCTTTTGGCATATTGAAGTTTGAATAGTGCTTTCGCCGGATAGAACTCTCACGCCGCAGCGTCGCTGGAAGAAGAAGCGTGCCCGGGTCTTGCGCGCTCCGGTCGCTTTCGGAACACAACTTTTACTCCCTCCCGCCAGCGCTCGTCAATCCCAACAAACTCCCACTCGATCTCAGGCGCGATGTAGCGCAGTAGAGTGTCAGTAGCCGGATGCACGTGCAGCGCCGGCGCAACCAGAAATAACAAGGGCTTTTCTGCGGACAGTTCACGGCTCTCGAAATATCCGAACCGGGGAAATTCGCCGCGCGAGTGGTGCCACTCGACCCGTGCCCAGTAATCAAGGCCTTGCAACGGCAGGTGAATATCCTCGTCAGCCTTGAGTTCGACGATGGCCAAGCGTCCCGAATGCGTGGCGGTCAGCACGTCGATCATCGCCCGATCTGCACCCGAAAATGCGGGAATCTGAGAATAGCGGCAGGAAGAATCGAGACTTCCCTCGATGACACTTACGTCGGCAGCCACCATCGACTCCAGCCACCGTTCCGGCCGCAACCGCCACAACAGATGTTGCCGCGGCCCATAGGGATGACGAGCCTCGCGTAATGCGTGCGCCAGTTCGGCGAATTCGGGCTCGTTGTGTTCTCGCAGAATCCGTTCCTCCGCGCCAACTCCAAAAACGATCTCCTCCTCGCTGCGAAACGACCCAGGAACGAACCCCAGCCGCGCGCCAGCAAATTCCAACCCTCGCCATCGGAAGGCAACTTCCGCGGCGGACACCACGGCGATTTCACAATTCGGAAGGACACTGTCAATCTTCGATATCGATTTTTTGAAGCGCTCTTTCGCCGCAGTCTCATCGGTTGCATGCACCAGCCTCGTCGATACATTGCCGCGATCCGAGCAGTCGATTTCCACCAGCGCATCATGCCGTTCGTCCAGCTCAAACAGCCGCCACTTCGCGGCGTCGCGGTTCAGGTTGGCCAGGCGCTCACGCACCAGCGTGGAAGTTCCATGCGGGACAAACAACTTGAGCCCTTCCACCAGCACATTTGCCGCCTGCTGTTGGCGGCAGACATCGAGCCATAGAATGCCGAAAGTCAAAGCTGCATCAATGGAAGCTTGCGCTTCCTGCGCATTGACTCCGAGGAAGGCAAAAGCGCTGCGCCCGCGCCGTATAAGACCACGCGCATAAACCGGCCCAAAAGATTTCTCCAGATCGACTCCACTCGTCAGCCGGACAACTTTGAAATCGGGGAAATGCCGGTCCAGCGTTCTTCTTAGTTTTTGTTCATACGCCGCGCGCGCGATTTTGCGCACCGTAGGCGAACGGCGGTCCCGTTCGCGGCAAATTTCAAGCTTCGAGGGCCGTGCCTGCCCCAGCCGCTGCACCGCCAGCCGCAGGGTGCCCTGTTTGACTTCAGCCTCAAGTACGCGCCGCACCGTGTTTCGTTCAGCCGACCATAGATGAAGCAGGCATCGGTTGTACTCGCCAGAAATGGAATACTTGGACTGCGAGAGATCGAACGCCACCGCGCCATTTTCCAGAACCACAGCTCCCGCAGCCTCGCTTAGAAAGTCTTGCACCGTGCGGGTCAATGCCTGTGGCGTTACGGTTGGCATGTAACTCTCCGCTGGGGATTTTCTACCCATCCAGCCATCCCGTCTGTGACATGTGACCATCGTTACACCCAGGCCGTGCCGGTTTCGCCCGCCCCGCCACATCTGCCTGTGGGATAATGGCCTTATCCGCTCAACTGAGTCCGCGTTTGGCACGGGGGCATCTAAACACTGTGAGTAAAAGCTTGGACAAACCAACTCTGGCAGATAAGCAGCGCTTCTTTTTCGAGCACTACGGCGTCACCGAAAACGACCTCGAACATTATCTGGCGGCCGCGCTTTCCGCAGGCGGCGACTACGCCGATCTCTACTTCGAATATCTTTCCTCGACCTCGTTGATGGTCGACGAATCGATGGTCAAGTCCGCATCGCAGGGCATCTCCGCCGGCTGCGGCGTGCGCGTAGTTTCCGGCGAACGGACCGGATACGCCTATACCGACGATCTCTCGGCCAGCCGCATTCTGCACGCCGCACGCACCGCCGCGTTGATTGCCAGCGCCCCGGCCAAAACTCCGGTAGCCGGATTTCAGAAAACTGCCGCGCGAAGTTTGTATCCCGTAACGTTGCCGTCGGTCGATGCCGAGATTACAGCAAAAGTCGAACTCGTCATGCGCGCCGACAAGGCCGCCCGCGCCTACGATCCGCGCATTCAAGAGGTTCGCGCCAGCTATTCGGATGAGTTGCGAAATATTTTGGTCGTCGCCTCCGATGGAACCTTTGCCGAAGACTCCCAGCCGCTGGCCCGCATGAACGTTTCCTGCATCGCCAAAACCGAAGGCAACTCCGCCCGTGGCGGCTCCGGCGGCGGCGGGCGCGTGGCTTTAGATTTCTTCTTCGGCGACAAAAATCCCGAGTACTTTGCCAAAGAAGCGGCGCGGCAGGCGATTCTTCAACTCGACGCGCGCGAAGCTCCGGCAGGAGAAATGGAAGTCGTTCTCGGCCCAGGCTGGCCCGGAGTTCTGCTGCACGAAGCCGTAGGCCACGGACTGGAAGCCGACTTCAATCGCAAGAAAACATCGGCATTCGCCGGACTGATCGGCAAGCGCGTAGCCAGCGAAGGCTGCACCGTAGTCGATAACGGCACTATGCCCTGGCGCCGTGGCTCGCTCAACGTGGATGATGAAGGCAATTCCACGCAGGAAACCGTGTTGATCGAGAAGGGAATTCTAAAAGGTTATCTAAGCGATAAGCTTTCTGCCCGTCTGATGGGAATGGCCAACACCGGCAACGGACGCCGCGAGAGCTACGAGCACATCCCCATGCCGCGCATGACGAACACCTACATGCTCGCAGGCCAGGATGATCCAGAAGATATTATTCGCTCCGTGAAGCACGGCATCTATGCGGTGAATTTCGGCGGAGGGCAGGTCGATATCACCAACGGCAAATTTGTCTTCGGAGCCAGCGAAGCCTACATGATCGAAGACGGCCAGATCACTGCGCCCATCAAAGGCGCGACACTGATCGGCAATGGTCCCGACGTTCTTACGCGAGTATCCATGGTGGGCAACGATTTGAAACTCGATGAAGGCGTCGGCACTTGCGGAAAAGATGGTCAGGCTGTGCCGGTAGGCGTGGGCATTCCAACGATTAAGATCGATCGGCTTACGGTGGGCGGAACGGCTAAGAAGGAAGCTGGCGGGTTTATGCAGTGAAAAGCTTGGAAGAGGTCAAAGAATTAACGGGGTCGGAAATGAGAGGACAACTACAGCGCCTTTCGACGGTGCTGCGGGATTGCGGAGCGCTGGTGTCGGCCGCCGCCGTCGAAGAAGCGATCTCCGGTTCAGAGGAGGAAGTCGATGCGTTCCTCATATCGAACGAACTATGGGGAGGCTCCGGCTCGATTGCCGACCAAGCGGGAATGTACGCAGGATTGCGTACTGACGATACCCGAAAGATCGAGCGTGCCCTTGTTCAACTAGGCAAAGAGCAGATTCGAAAAGGTAAAGTAAATCCGCGGACAGCAACGTGGATCGCTGCTTTTGAGAAATGGGAAAAAGCTGGTATCTGACGCCGACTGCTACAACAACCGCACCGATTGCCCCTTTTTCCTGAGCATCTCCACTGCTTTCCTGTCGAACGAAACAAACGTCTCTGCCCCGAGCCATCGACCTTCGTAGGCAATCACGCCGTCGGCAAAATCGCCGCCAGCGTCGAGCATCATTAGGCCTGCCGCGACTGTGGGACGGTCTACGGCTACGTTGCCTGCCCCGATCAGGGCGCGAATCGCGTCTGCTGCATCTATAGCCGAGAATCGGTATACGCGGCGCAAAACCCACACCAGCTCGCATAGACTCGACACGGCGACCGCCACGAGATCGGCGCTGCGCAATAATTTGGCGGCGGCATCCGCCTGCCTCTTGTCGTCGCGCACCACCGCGCGTATCAGAACATTGGTATCGACGGTGACTTTCATTCCTCGCCCATGCGTACCTTTCCAGCCCAGCCGTCCGCTGCCGCCTCATTGATCTCCTCGATGGTCGCGACCTTCTTCGTTTTTCCAGCAAGGAACCCAATGAAGTCGTCAATCGTTCCCCTCGGTTTGGCCGCCTTGATCATGCCTCGGCCATCCGGAAGTAGCTCCAACTCGATCTTTTCTCCGGGCTTAACGCCGAGGTGACGCATCACGCTCTTGCGGAACGTCACCTGTCCTCGCGCGGTTACCGTGAGTGTGGTCATAATCTCTATTGTAAGGTAATATTGCATTATACTTAAAGGTATTCTCGCCACCGCGCAGGTCACGCCTTTAGAAGCGACACAGCCCCGCAAACTTGGGATAATGAATTTATGCCTTCAACCGAATTCGAAACTCGAAGCCCGAAGCTCGAAACTGACCTGAAAGAAATCGCCCAGGACATCGTCCGCCGCGCCATGAACGGAGGCGCAACCGCTGCCGAATGCGTAGTCCGCGAAGGCGACGAATTCTCCACGCTGGTCCGCCTCGGCCAGGTCGAAACCCTCAAAGAATCCGGATCGCGATCCATCGGCGTGCGCGTCTTCAACGGTCAGCGCGCCGCCAGCACCTACTCCAGCGACTTCTCACCCGCTGCCCTCGACCGCATGGTCAAGTCTGCGCTGGAGCTTTCAAAGATCACATCCGAAGATCCCTTCGGTGGAATTCCCGAACCTTCGCAACTCGGCCAACTTTCCGGCGACCTCGATCTCTACCACGAAGATGTTTACTCGCTCCCCGGCCCGGATCGCATCGACTATGCCCGCCGCGCCGAAAAAGCCGCGCTCGATTTCGATCCGCGCATCAAGAATTCCGAGGGCGGATCGTTTGACGCCGCCACCGGCCACAAAGTCCTGGCCAATTCGCACGGCTTCGTTGGCGAATACCGCCGGTCGTATTGCTCGCTGGCCGCCGTTCCCATCGCACAAACCGAAGATGGCGGAATGCAGCGCGATTACTGGTTCTCGGTAGCGCGCACGCTGCGAAAGCTCGAATCGCCGGAACAAGTCGGCAAAGTTGCCGCCGAGCGAACGCTACGCCGCCTGGGCGCGCGCAAGGCCAAGACCGCGAAAGTGCCGGTCATCTTCGATCCCATGGTCGCCACGTCAATCCTCGAGCATATTTTTGAAGGCGTGAACGGCGATTCGGTTTACCGCGGTGCGTCGTTTCTTGCAGGCAAACTCGGACAGAAAATTGCCGGCGACAACGTCACCATCATCGACGACGGCACCCTGCCTGGCGGCTTCGGCACCAGTCCCTTCGACGGTGAAGGCGTGCCAACGCGCCGCACCGTGGTCATCGATAAAGGCGTGCTCGCTTCGTACTTGCTAAATACCTATACCGCCAAGAAGCTGGAACTCGCCACCACGGGCAACGCTTCCCGTGGGCTTGCCGGCACACCGGGAATCGGTCCGGGAAATTATTTTATGCAGCCGGGATCGAGAACACCGAAACAAATGATTGCCGATGTAAAAGAAGGTTTGTACGTGACCGAGTTTCTCGGCCACGGCGCAAACCTCGTTACCGGCGATTACTCCCGCGGAGCTTCCGGCATATGGATCTCCGGCGGTGAATTCGCTTATCCGGTTGAAGAAATCACCGTCGCCGGCAACCTGAAAGAGTTATTTTTCAATATCAACGAAATCGCGAATGACCTCGACTTCCGCGGCTCGATCGCTTCGCCGACGATCCGCATCGATGGGTTGACCATTGGCGGGGAGTGATACCGGAAAGCGCACTTGCTCCTTGCGTTTTCGGCTGGTTTCGTTTTTACGCAGCCAGCTGCTGAATTCTTCCGGTTTCCTCAGCCGTACGACATCCCTTTTCGTATACGTGTCGAACTGTTGTTCAAGGCACTTGCCCCATTGGGAATAGCGATCGATTTCCAGCCAGGGCCCCTCGAAAGAATGCTTCCAGCGAAGATAGTCCCCCTTGTAAATTACCTTGTCGCACACGATTAACGGCGGCGTGAGCCATCCATTGCAGATGTCCACTTCGAACCGGCAGTCGGATCGGGCGAAGCTTCTCATTCGGCTGACGTCGTCAAGCACCATTTGTTCCCCATAGTTGGCTTTGTGGTGAAGGGACCGGCTGCGTGCACGAAGTTGCTTGGACCTTGGCTCCGCGAAGCAAATCCGGATCGCTCCATTTGAACGACGGAGAACAGCGCCTATAGACTCGTCGAATTTTTGGTCTGGGAGAAAAGTCTTGCTAATCTTGACTTGATCCGAAGCGGCAATGTCTTCACAAACTTTTTGCGTGGGTAGGTTTTTATGGAACCGGCGTAAGCCAGCCTCATGGTTATCGGAGTATCCCCGCAGATCCTCCCGCAGGGCTTCCTTGACGGCTATTAGCGTGTCGCATAGGTGCAACGGCCCGAGTTGAGTTTCGTAGAGGAATTTAAACGTGCACGTACCAATGAGTATGCCCCCCAACTCTTGAAGCAGCGGCGCAAGCCACGCCAGCCAGCCAAACTTAACAAAGAGTATCTTGTCGGCGACCAGCGCGACGAGAAGCAGCACGATTCCACTGACTACACCGAGCCAACCGAACAGCCACTCGGCAAGATGAGGCTGCGGTCTGGTTTGCCAAGATCCTCCTGCAGTGCGAATAATTTTCGGTGAACGCTTAACAGCCCAAGCTAAGGCGACCAAAACCAATACGGCGACGGCGGCTTCATACGTGAGCGGAGTCCTCATATGCATCCCCTTATTTCTAACTACAGAGATGAAATACTCCAATCCTCATGCGTTGTCAAGAACATATTGTATGTTTTTAAGTACAATATGCAACGCTCTTGGCGCGATATGCCGCATTGCACGCAACATAACTATACTGATACTATTCGTGCCCGAGGGTTAACCGATGAAATCTGACACAGTCTATTGGCGTGCCCTGGAGGAAGCGCAGCGTACCCGCTCCATCTCTATCCGGAAAATTGCCGCCAAAATCGACCGTTCCCCCAGCTATTTATCGCGAATTTTTGCCGGAAAAATTCCATGCGACGAAAAGATGGCACGCCAAATCGCCGGAGAGTTGTTCGATGAGGCCGGTCAGCAGGATGTTTTTGTAAATGCGGCGCTCGGGGAAAACGAACGATTGCAGGTTGGCCGCCGCTTTTCAGTCTCCCTTGTTTCTTACGGCTTCCTGACTCCCGAGGACGCCAGGCGCAAGGTTGTATTAAGTGGAAAATCGCACATGACCGGGCCCAGTGGATTTCTCATTGATTGCATCGGCCGCTTGATGCACATGATGGGTCAGGACGGGTTAGAGCGGGAATTGAGTCGAGTTCCATTAAGCAAGCTCATTTCAGGCGCGGGAAGACCAAATGGAGAAGTTGTTCTTTCGCATCTGGCCGCCTTGAACATGGTTGCTACCTCGCAATTTTTTTGCACACCCATATCGGTCGGAGTTTCAGGCGTTTTATTTCTCGGCCATTTGAAGGATGGCAACGCGAGACAGTTGTTGGTCAAGGAAGTCCGGGAATCCCTGCGTCACCACAATCGAAAACACCTTGATCAGCTCCAGCTCATTTGTATGGAGCGCGAAGTCGGACACTACTTCGCAAGGTCTTTATTCCCGATGTCGGAGCGGCAAGTATCCCCCGAAATAGAGGAATTAACGCCGGAAAACTGCCGGAGAGCTCTCGAGTCTGCTTCATCGCGTTTGGGAAGAATTCCTGTATTGATTGCAGATGAGCTGACCTGCTATCACGTCCTGGACCAATTGTCCGACGATGCGGCGCTCCTGTTCGGGCCCAACACGGAAGTTCCACGCTTCTATTTCGGTTTCTCGACGTCGCGCTCTGACTATGAGTTGCGAAAAGACCTTGACCGCGTTACCGAGCTCTATCTCAAATCGGATGTTCATTTCATTGTCGAGCGATATTGCGAAATGCACCGCCAATTAGTCACATTTGCCGCAGGTCTGCGGGATTGCTTTGGAGAGGGCTGGACACCCGAACAGTGCCTGCAATGGGCAGACCAGGTTTGCGGAATTGACGAATACGCGACCGATTCAACCTTTATCAGCAATGCGTGGAGACGTATATTAAATCATGTGCAAGTCGAAACTAGACCTCCAAGCAGGAAGAGCAAATCTCGCGTGCGGAAAACAGTTTAAGTCTGTATCTGTAACAGAGAAGTCCGGCGGATGACCATGAAATTCGCAAAGATCGTTTTTTTGATCGCCGGCATTTGGGGCGTGCTGATCCTCACGCCACTTTATTTCATGTTCGATCTGATCGGCAGACAGGACCCGCCACCGATCACGCATCCGGGCTTCTACTACGGTTTTGTCAGCGTCGGTCTGGCCTTCCAGATTGCATTTCTGGTGATCGCGCGCGATCCGGTCCGCCTGCGGCCGATGATGATTCCATCGATGATCGAGAAGTTCGGTGCGGGTACGACTTTCGTCGTGCTTTACCTTCAGCATCGCCTCACTCCCGGCGATCTTGGGCTCGGGTGCGCCGACTTGCTTTTCGGAGTTTTCTTTGTCGCCTCATATCTCAAGACTGGCAACTAACCTCACAGAGTACAATCGAACTCGCATGGGCGCCCTGATCCAACCATCCCCGGTAAATGAAGAGCGCGACTCCAGCGGGCGCATCATCGCGATTGCGGTTGCCGCTGTCATCGTTATCGCCGTCGGCGTTGCGTTTCTCCTGCGGGGTCAGCCTAAAGGTCCATCCGGACCGCCTCCTTACACCGCCAACCTCAAGCTCTCCGATTTCAAAATGAGCGCGGCGGAGAATTTTGTGGGAGCAACCGTCAGCTATGTCGATGGAACGGTTACCAACAGCGGCAATAAAACGGTCTCGCACCTGGTAGTTCAGGTGAACTTCAAAGACGACATGGCGCAAATTGCGCAGCGCGAAGAAATCCCCATGCAAGTGCTGAAGACAGATGGCCCGTATCCCGAGGCGGTCGACTTCAGCGTTTCGCCGCTCAGCCCCGGCCAGAGCAAACCTTTCCGGCTCACCTTTGAAGGCATTTCCGCGCAATGGAACCATCAATACCCAGACATCCAGATCATTGATGTCGCTGTTAAGTAGCCAACTCTTTGTCACCGCGGAGGCACGGAGACACACTGAGAAACCCTTGGCTTTGATTCTTCGTTCTTTCTTGATTTCTCCGTGCCTCCGTGCCTCCGTGGTAAAGCTAATTCCATTACGCAACTCGGTACAATGACTCATGGCCGAAACGAAACCATTCCGTCTTACGGAGTCCGTTAAAGCCGCTGGATGCGCTTCCAAGCTGAGTCCCGCAGCCCTGGACAAGGTGCTGGGTAAACTGCCCCGGCAAAACGACCCGAATGTTCTGGTCGGCTTCGATCATGCCGACGACGCCGGAGTTTACAAAATCACACCGGACCTGGCGATGGTCCAGACAGTCGATTTCTTCACACCGGTCGTCGACGATCCCTACGTCTTCGGCCAGATCGCTGCAACGAATGCGTTGAGCGATATTTACGCCATGGGCGGAAAGCCAGTTACATCGCTGGCCTTGGTTTGCTTCCCCGAGAAAGCCGATCTGGACATTCTCGAGCGTATCCTGGCCGGCGGCCTATCGAAAATGGTCGAAGCTGGATGCGTTGTGATCGGTGGCCACAGCATCCGCGACCAAGAACCTAAGTTCGGATACGCCGTCACCGGACTCATCGATCCGAAAAAAATCCTTGCCAACGCGGGCGCCAAACCGGGCGATGCTCTCATTTTCACCAAAGCGCTGGGCACAGGAGTAATTTCCACCGCGATCAAAAGAGGCAAAGCCGAACCAGCATGGATCGATGCCGCCATTCAGTCGATGACCACGCTAAACAAGCGCGGCGCCGAAGTAATTCAGCAAGGGGAATTTCGCATTCACGCCATGACTGACGTGACCGGCTTCAGCATGATCGGGCATGCGCGCGAAATGGTACTTGCGTCGGAAGTGTCATTTCGCTTGAATGCGGACAGCATCCCCCTACTCCCGGGCGCGCTCGAATGCGTGCGCGCCGGCTATATTCCCCGCGGCCTCAATAACAACCGCGATTTCGCGGAATGTGTAGTCGAATACGGCGATGATGTTCCAGAAGACTTACGATCGCTACTCTTCGATCCTCAGACGGCAGGTGGGCTGTTAATTTCTGTCGCATTGGAAGACTCCGCGCGGCTTACCCAGTCCCTCAACGCAGCAGGAGTGCCAGCAGTACAGATTGGAGAAGTGGTATCCCGTACCAAGCCACTTATCTTTATTCAGTAACTCGCTATCCAGTAAACGTTGCCCAGTAAACAGGACCACCTCTGATCGTTAGCGTCCAACTATTTCGGGATTTCGACCAGTTCCCAGATTCGCGCCAGATGGTGGTCGTCGTGTTCGGCCACAAAATATAAATGATCCACCAGCCGCATCGGCGTTTTCAGACGCGGGTGCGGAATGGCTCGAGCAAATAGCGAAGCATCCAGTTCGTCTACGCGCTTCAGCAACCTTGCCCTCGCGGTGCGGAACTCCGCCAGAATCTGTTCCAGTACATGCGCGTTGTAGTTGGCTTCATCGGTTTTTCGATTCCGCAAGTCGGTTGCAGTGAGTTGGTCGCTGGCCGTCACGTAGTCGCCCACTCGCGCCAGCCATAGCGGTTCGAGGTCAAGCAGGTGCCCAACGTGCTCCTGCGCCGACCACTTTCCTTCCGTTTTCCTGACTAGTATTTCCTGAGAACGTCCGCGTACCACTTCTTCGATTCTTACGGGAGTGCCGCGCAGACGCGCCAGCAAATTCGGACACAGTTCTACCGGATACGAAAACTCGAACTTACGTTCAAACCAGATGGGGACTTGACTCATGGATTCCGCTGCAAATCAATATCCGTACAACATGAAGATGCACGGAGGCACACGGGGACTCACAAATTGCCTGAGCCACAACGCGCTGTGAACGCATCTCTAAGAAGTGCAGGCAGTTGGATCGCCTGCAACGCCATTATTTATAAAGGGAGTCATTATGGAATTTCGTGAACTTGGAAACAGCGGAGTCAAAGTCTCAGCCGAAGGCCTGGGCTGCATGGGCATGTCAGAGTTCTACGGCGGGCGCGACGACGACGAATCCATTGCTACCATTCATCGCGCTCTCGAACTCGGCATCAACTTTCTCGATACGGCTGACGTGTACGGCCCCTACAAAAACGAAGAACTGGTTGGCAAAGCCATCAAAGGCAAGCGCGACAAGATTGTTCTCGCCACAAAATTCGGCATCGTCCGCGACCCAGCGAATCCCAATGTTCGCGGCGTGAATGGCCAGCCCGATTATGTTCGCAGCGCCTGCGAAGCCAGCCTGCGGCGGCTTGGAGTGGAGACGATCGACTTGTACTACCAGCATCGTGTCGATCGCAGGACTCCTATCGAAGAAACGGTCGGAGCGATGGCGCAGTTGGTGCAGGAAGGAAAAATCCGCCACATCGGCCTATCCGAGGCTTCCCCGCAAACCCTTCGCCGTGCCGTTAAGGTGCATTCCATCACCGCGCTGCAAACCGAATATTCGCTCTGGAGCCGCGAACCGGAAGATGAGCTTCTTGCCACCTGCCGCGAACTCGGCATCGGATTTGTCGCCTACAGCCCGCTCGGCCGTGGCTTTCTCACTGGCCAATTCAAGCGATTCGAAGATTTCCCGGAAGATGACTACCGCAGATTCTCTCCGCGATTCCAAGGCCAGAATTTCCAAAAGAATCTCGATCTTGTGCAGCGTGTCGAGGAAATCGCGAAAGAGAAAGGCTGCAAACCCTCGCAGTTGGCGCTGGCATGGGTACTGGCGCAGGATAAGAATATAGTTCCTATTCCTGGTACGAAGCGCCGCAAATATCTTGAAGAAAATGTCGCGGCAATCGAGGTGAAGCTGAGCCAGAAAGATTCGCAGCGGATCGACGAAATCTTTCCAACAGGTGCGGCCGCAGGAGATCGCTACCCCGAGCACATGATGGCGATTGTGAACGGATAATATCTGCAAAAACGAGGGGCGGCACGATGGCCGCCCCTATTCTTTGATTAAAATTAACTTACGCTCGTGCCGGACTCTCCCCGCCCTTGGCAATTCCCGGGCGACCCGGCTCCGGCTTTAAAACCTGCTGCACGCCGTCATCCGGCTTCGAAGGGGATTTCATTGGAGGTAGTTCCTTGCCCTCGACGAGCATCATTACTTCAGAGGCATCCAGCACTTCCCGTTCCAGCAACGATGCGGCAATCTTCTGCAACGTGTCGCGATTGCCTTCGAGGATGTTCTTCGCGGTCTCGTAACCCTGATTCACCAGCTTGCGGACTTCCCCGTCAATCTTAATGGCGGTGTCCTCGCTGTAATCACGATGTTGGCTGATCTCGCGTCCCAGGAAAATCTGCTCTTCTTTCTTGCCGAAGGTAAGCGGACCAAGATCACTCATGCCCCACTCACACACCATCTTGCGCGCCATTTCGGTCGCCCGCTCGATGTCGTTTCCGGCTCCGGTGCTCATCTGATTGAGGAAAATTTCCTCAGCCAAACGCCCGCCCATCAGAATCGCCAAATCGGTCTTCAGATATTCGCGGGTGTAATTGTGCCGGTCATCTACCGGAAGCTGCATGGTGACGCCCAATGCCATGCCGCGCGGGATAATCGTGACTTTATGCACCGGATCTGAACCCGGCAGCTTCGCCGCTACCAACGCGTGTCCAGCTTCGTGATACGCCGTCACCTTCTTTTCCTCATCGGAAAGAATCAGCGACTTGCGCTCCACACCCATCAGGACTTTGTCTTTGGCAACTTCGAAGTCGAACATCAGCACGGCCTTGCGATTCTGCCGTGCCGCAGCCAGCGCGGCCTCATTCACCATGTTAGCGAGATCGGCGCCAGAAAACCCCGGCGTGCCACGAGCCAGCACCGAAAGATCGACATCTTCCGCCAGGGGAATCTTACGGGTATGCACGCGCAAAATCTCTTCACGTCCGCGCACATCCGGGCGGCTGACCACCACGCGCCGGTCAAAACGTCCCGGCCTCAATAGCGCCGGATCAAGCACGTCAGGCCGGTTCGTCGCGGCCATCAGAATAACGCCTTCGTTCGACTCGAAGCCGTCCATCTCAACCAGCAATTGATTCAAAGTCTGCTCGCGCTCGTCGTGCCCACCGCCCAAACCAGCGCCACGATGACGGCCCACGGCATCGATTTCATCGATGAAAATAATACAGGGCGCATTCTTCTTGCCCTGTTCGAACAAGTCGCGCACCCGGCTTGCGCCGACGCCGACAAACATCTCCACAAAATCGGACCCGGAAATCGAAAAGAAAGGAACATTGGCTTCGCCGGCTACCGCGCGTGCTAACAAAGTCTTGCCAGTTCCCGGCGGCCCAACCAGCAACACTCCCTTGGGAATCCTGCCGCCCAGCTTCTGGAATTTCTGCGCCTCGCGCAGAAATTCGATAATCTCGCGCAGCTCCTCTTTAGCCTCTTCCACGCCCGCCACATCTTTAAATGTGACTTTCTTCTGCTGCATGGAGAGCAATCGCGCCCGGCTCTTGCCAAACGACAATGCCTTGTTGCCGCCCGTCTGCATCTGCCGGATCATGAAGAACCACAGCGCCCCCAATAGAATCAGCGGAGCCCATGTGCCCAGCAACTGCAGCGGCCAGCTTCCGCTGTTGGCGTCGCGGAAGGTCATGGAGACGCCTTTGTCATGCAAGGACTTGATCATTTCGGGATAATTCGCCGGAACCGTGGTATGAAACGCGGAGCCGTCGCTATACTTCCCGTGCAATTGCATGCCGTCAATCTGAACGTCATGCACCTTGCTTTGATCTACGTCGTTCATGAACTGGGAGAAGTTCACCTCCCGGTCTTTTTGCCCACCGCGCCCCTGCTGGATAACCTCCCACAACAGTAGAGCGGATAGCCCAATCACCAACCAGAACGCTACAGTTTTGACTGTCGAATTCACCAAGAAACTCCTCGAGAAACTGGGACTCGGTCGACTTGCGCGAAGCCCCGCGGCTCTGCCACTAAATTAGATGCCATTCAGGCAATTTCGATAGGGGAAAATCCCCAAGACCTTCTATTCTACCTTTTCCGCCAAAAAAAGGCGCGGTGATGTTGCCATAACTTAAGTCATCGGAGGTGCAGGAGCGGCAGCCAAATAGGGAATGTTCCGATTGGTCTGCTCCACCGCACCCAGGCCGTAGCCGATAAGAAAAACATCATCCACCAGAAAGCCGAAATAATCGGGCTGCAAGGCCACGCGGCGGGCAGACTGTCGGTCCAACAGCGTCACCAGCTTCACCGAAGCCGCACCACGGGCGCGTAAATCGTTCATCAGGAACTCGCTGGTCACCCCGGAATGCACCAGCCCTTCCACCAGCAAAATGTGCTGGCCGCGAATGTCGGGCTCATGGCTAAAAAAAATCTCCACGATGTCGGCGGCGCTCCCTTGCTGCTGTTTGCTGTACTTCGGCTTAATGAACTGACACACCACTGGCACGTCGAGCGCCCGCACCAGATCCGCCATGAACATGAATGCATTTTCCAGAACGGCCAGCGCCTGGATGGTTTGCCCCTCGTAGTCATCGGAGATATGCCGCGCCAGCTCTTTCACCCGCTTTTGAATCTGCTCGGCCGCAATGACCTGCCGGAGTGATTCGGCTTTCACGCTATTCATGAAGTGGCGTACCTCCTGTGCTTCTCAACAATAAATAAATCTAAATAGCATCATCATCTTCCCACGGTGCCTCGCGGATCAGAACCGCTTCCTGCTCCCGCGAAGCCCGTAGCCCCGCGGGTACCGGAAACCCGCGCATCCACACGATTTCGTCAGCGCTTACCACGACCGGCCAAAGCCTGCGCTCCGTTTGCGCCACATGCCGTTCTTGCAGAAGCTCTTTGATCTTCTTCGGCGATTTCGTGTGCGCCGGCCAAAACCGATCGCCCGGACGCCAATTACGCACGACCAACCGCTCCGGCACTAATTCCGCACGAAGAAGTTGCTGCGGATTATACCCTGCGCTAACCTCCTCCGGAGCAAGGCGCAACGCTTCGATTACTATCCCCAATTCCGGCACCCGCACGCGCCCCGGCACGAGCAGCGAGTATTCGTAGTCCGTAATCCGCTCCTGCCGCCGCAAGTCGGGCGTTACAAACACCATCGCTTCCGCCTCGCGCACCACCTTCCAGCCCAGCGGAAGCGACAATTCTTTGCCCGATGGACCATCCTCGGCCGCGAAGCGCAAAATTTCTTCGATGTGCTTGAACTCGAGCGGAATCCCTGCCCGCTCCCCAATGGCTTTCAGCACTCTTCTTTGAACGGCTCGTGATTCCGTCAGCAGCCATGGCCGGCTGATGGAAGCGTTCGCGCTTACACCGGCAGCCTCGTCGCTTCCAAAACTCTTATTACCGCTGTCAAAGTCCTTGTCATCCCGAGCGAAGCGAGGGACCCCATGCCCGTTCGCATCACCACCAGCCTCGCCGGGCGTTTCGGCCCCAGTCTCATCCTCAACCGGTTCCACAAGCTTCCCCGGCTGATGCGTGGCAACAGACGGCTGAATTTGAACAAGTTGCGGCAGCGCCCGCGCCCACTCCGGCTCCGACCACTGCACCACCGTCCCAAACCAACCCGAGATCTCGTTTTCCCAGTAATCTTCCTCATCGCGTGCAATCTCGGCCAGTTCGGAGAAACCTTCAAGCACGGCCGGATTGAACTCGCTCTCCAGCAGAGGAAGCACCAGCTTGCGCGAGCGATTGCGAGTGAACTTGGAATCCGCATTGCTTGAATCTTCTCTCCAAGGCTGCTTGAGATCGGCCAGATACTGTTCCAGTTCGCGCCGCCGGATTCCAAGCAAAGGCCGAATAATCTCCCCGCAACCCTCCCCATCGTCGTCTTCTACAAAGACCCGCGGATAGATTCCTCCAAGCCCGCGTAGGCCCGTACCCCGAATCAGCCGCATGAGAACAGTCTCAGCCTGATCGTTGAGTGTGTGCCCCGTAGCAATCTTGTCCAGTAGGGTCCGCGAAGCGTGGGAGCTGAAATTTGGAAAGGACTCGGTTTTAGCCGCAGCTAGGATCGGGAAGGGCACGGCTTCAGCCGTGCCGTTAAGGTTCACTAAAGAATCGGGCTTTAGCCCCTGAGGCGTGCCTTTGGGTGGCGCAGCGCTTCCAGTGCTGCGATGAATGAGTTCGGAGTTCTGGGCTTTAGCCCCTGAGTTACTTGAATCTCCCGACCCGTCTTCGCCCAACAGCTCTCGAAAAAATCCATACCGCAACTCGCGCGCAGCCGCTTCCAATCCCGAGTGTTCCTCGGCCGCCAACTGCGCCACATCCCCACTTGCAGCATAAAACTCCAACCCATGCTGACGAGCCAGTCCAGCAACAAACTCCTGGTCCGCCTCAGACTCCGCCCCGCGCAGCTTGTGATTGAAATGGACGACGGAGAGAACGATGCCGAGTTCTTGCCGCAGTTCGAGCAGAAGACGGAGGAGCGCTACCGAATCGATGCCGCCAGAAACGGCTACGCCGATGCGATCGCCCGGGTGAAGCAACTCCTGCCGGCGAATGTGAAGAAGCACGCGGTGTGCGAGGGAGTGCACCGACACATGGTAACGCACTGCCAGGCGGGAACAGGGCTGGCTCAAGGAGGCTGTGGGGCAAGCACTTTTCGGATCGGTTGATTTGCACGTCGTCATCTCGAAGATGCCGCGTTTTCACCAGCGGGTCGAGGGATCGTCCCGCGATTAGGACTTGGGTGAGACCAATGTGGGGACAGCCGCCCCCGGCTGTCCAGCGGAGCGAAACTCCGCAGCTTCGCTCACTTGGCTTCCCGCAGCATGCGCTGGCGAAGAATCTCGTTAGCGCGGGTCTGATAGCGTTTGCCGGGCTTTTTGAGCCAGGCGATAACGTCGGCGTCAAGCCGCATCGAGACCGCCCGCTTTATGGGCCGATAGAACTTTCCCCGGACTGCGTCCTTCCATGCAGTTAGTGGCAGCTCGGGGATGTCGGACGTGTCAATCTGGTCGTCGGGTAGCTCGGGGATGTCGGCGAGTTCGCGCTTTTCTCGCGCGTCAGGGGCTGGCCGTGCTTGCTTTGCCTTCGAACTTCGTTTTTTGGCTTTCTAGTGGCCTTGGGCATAGATTCTCTGTTCAGCGCGAGTCGCCTTTCGCGCCGAAATCACTCTTATTTCATCGGCCTACCGATGTATGCGCTAAGCCAGTAGTGTCATTGAATGGAGCTATGGGCCGGCTGCGCCGGCTGCAGCACAACCTTGATGTCAAGTCCTTCAACCAGACCAATCGCCTCCGCCACATACGCCCAGCGCACCTGGTCTTGCGCTCCAACGTACACCGCTTTCCGCGAACGGACACGTAATTCATTTTGCAGAGCGGTCCCAAAACCGTCCCAAGTCGTCTTTTTGGAATTTATATAAACGTCGGGCCTGGGGTCGTCCTTCGCAGTGCGGAGCGTGATGACGACCTGCTCTGCATCAGATAGGGGCGATAGTCTCACGTAAAGCCCTTTGGGATAGAAGAAGGCCGGATGAAGTAACATAAACGCGAGGGCGGCGAAGCCGAGACAGGGAATCGCGATGAGGGGGAACGCCGGCAGGCGCGAGAACGGCTTGGCGAGCGGAAGTGTCTGTGCGACTTGAGAGCCGTTGCGTGGCGCCCGGAGCACTCTGGCATCCAGCTCAGCAATTCGTGACTGGAGATGGTTATAGAACCAGGTTGCCGGAATAGCCACAATCAGTCCGGCCGCCGTTGTAATGAGCGTTCCAGCCACTATCGCGGCGATGCCAGTCATAGAAGTGTGTCTCATCGCCGCACTGGCGCTGAACGCATTAAAAATGCCTTCACACACGCCAGCAAGGCCTAAGAAGGGAGCTACCCGCGTGACTGAGTCCAGAGCTTTAACCCAAACTCCTAGGCCAGTTGCGGGGCTCATACGACCACGCTGCGGCGCTGAGTCATCGTTCCGAGGTGTGCTGGCATTGGCTGAGCGGATGCGACAAGTAACATAGAAGGCGGCGACCACGACGTACGCGAACAGAAGCGCAAGTACAGCAGCATCAAGGCGCTGGAAGAAGCTCATCCAGCGCCAGATTTCCCAAGGTTTCCACCCGCAAAGGTAAGGCGGCCAAAGATCGCAGCCATTGGGCATTAGAAAAATCGCCGGTTCGGTCACGGTCACAAGGGAATGACACCGCGGTAGTGGTTTTCGCTCCCCAAGTCGTCGAAGTTCGCGAAAACGCCGTATACGAGATGGCTGATCGGGACGCTGAGCGCAGATGGCAAGCTGGACAGCCGAGGGCGGCTGCCCCCACACGTTTTCCTCCGTGCCTCTGTGTCCCTAGTGAGTCTTACGTTACAACCCCGCACCCTTCTCCCCAATCAACTTCCCAATCTTCTCCACAAACTCCGTCGCAGCCATATCCTCAGTCTTCTCTTTCCCGCGCGTGCGCACGTTCACCTTGCCCGCCTCAGCTTCTTTATCTCCGACGACAAGCAGGAATGGCACCTTCTGCAACGCATGTTCGCGAATCTTGGCGTTCATCTTCTCGTTGCGCGCGTCCACTGCGACGCGCACGCCAATAGCCTTAAGCTGATCTGCGACTTTGTTCGCATACTCCGCATGCCGCTCGCTGATCGGAATCATCGCCACCTGCACCGGCGCAAGCCACACCGGGAACGCGCCCGCGTAGTGCTCGATCAGCACGCCGAAGAAGCGCTCGATCGAGCCGAACAGCGCGCGATGCACCATCACCGGCTGCTTGCGCGATCCGTCTTCGGCAACGTACTCCAGGCCGAAGCGCTGCGGCAGGTTGAAGTCGACCTGCACGGTCGAGAGCTGCCACAGGCGTCCAATCGCATCCACCAGCTTGATGTCGATCTTCGGCCCGTAAAATGCCGCCTCGCCGGGGATGGTTTTGTAATCGATCTTCCGGTCGTCCAGCACTTTCTTAAGCGCCGCAATGGCGCTCAACCATTGCTCCTCGCTGCCCACAAAATTCTTCCGGTCGTTGGGATCCCAGGTCGAAAGCTCCGTCTGAAATTGGGTGAAGCCGAAATCTTTCAGCACATCGAGCGCGAATTCGAGGCAGCCGGTGATCTCGCCTTCGACTTGCTCGGGGGTGCAGAAGATGTGCGAGTCGTCTTGCGTGAAACCCCTAACCCGCAATAATCCGTGCATCACGCCCGAGCGCTCGTAGCGATAGACCGTGCCCAGCTCGCCCAGCCGCACCGGCAAATCGCGATACGACTTCAGCGAATCCTTATAAATCAAAATGTGGCCGGGACAATTCATCGGCTTCAGCCGGTACTCGGCGTCGTCGAGCTCCATCGCGTCGAACATGTTCTGCGAGTAGTAGCCTTCGTGCCCCGAAGTAAAAAACAGCTGCCGCCGCGCCACGTGCGGCGTGTAGACCAGCGAGTAGCCGCGCTTCAAATACTCCTCGCGCATCCAGTCTTCCATCTGCTTGCGAATGATCCCGCCCTTGGGATGCCAGAAAATCAGCCCCGGCCCCGCCAACTCCTGGATCGAAAACAAATCGAGCTGCTTCCCCAGCACGCGATGGTCGCGCTTCTTGGCCTCTTCTACCTGTTGCAAATACGCATCGAGATCCTTTTTCGAAAAGAACGAAGTCCCGTAGATACGCTGCAACTGCGGATTCTTTTCGTCGCCCAGCCAGTACGCGCCCGCGATGTTGAACAGCTTGAACGCCTTGATCTTCCCGGTAGAAGGGATGTGTGGCCCGCGGCAAAAGTCGACAAACTTGCCGGTGCGGTAGATGGAAATTTTTTCATCGGGCTTGGTGAATTGCTCGATGAAATGGCACTTCATGAAGTCGCCGTCTTTTTTAAACTCGGCCAACCCCTCTTCGCGCGAACGGAACTCGCGCGCGTAAGGAATATTCTGCTGCACCAGTTCCTGCATCTTCTTTTCGATCTTTTCCAGATCTTCCGGCGTAAACGGAGTCGGGCGGTAGAAATCATAAAAAAATCCGCTCTCCGTCGCCGGACCATGCCCCAGCTTGGTCTCCGGAAAAAGCTCCAGCACCGCCGCTGCGAGCAAGTGCGCGGAAGAATGCCGGTAAACTTCCAGCGCCTCAGGATCTTTCTCAGTCAAGAGACGCAAGTCGGTGTCTTTTTCTAGCGGACGAGTGAGATCGATGAGATCGCCATTCGTCTTCGCGGCCAAAGCCGCATCCGCCAGCCGCGGGCTGATGGACTTCGCAATATCGAGCGCGGTCGTGCCTTTGGCAACGTCCTTCACGCTCCCGTCCGGAAGCTTCACATGAATGCTATCTGCCATAAGTTTGGTCTTTGCAGGTGGACTGAATACTTCAGTTTATGGGAGGGATTCGGGAGGGTCAAACGCGCGAGGTGAAACGTGGCGCTTGAGATTAGACAACATCAAGATATTGTCATTCCGAACCGGCAATCTTTGCCGGTGAGGAATCTGCTGTTGGCCCGCCAAAGCGGATTCCTCGCGCGATAAGACTGCGCTTCGGAATGACAAACCTCTCAAACTGCTGCCCATTTCTACATCGCCATATCCTTCACATGCGTCGCCACATACCAGATATTCCCAAACGAGTCCGTCACCGCGGCGTTGCGGTCGCCATAAGGCTGGTCCTTAGGTTCATGCAGTGACTTCGCCCCCGCTGCCAGCGCCCGCCGATAAAGTGCATCGCAATCCGGCACATAGAGGTAGAACATCGCGGGCATGGGCTCATACTTGCCATGCGCTTCGCCCATCTCCACCACCGAATCGCCGATGCGAATCTCCGCATGATGGACAACCCCATCCGGCGACGCATACTTCGCAACTTCCTCCGCCCCGAAAGCCCGCTTCATAAAGCCGATGAGCGGCTCGGCCCGCAACGGATGCAGATACGGATTCACATTATGCAACCCCTTCGGCATATAGCTCTCACCCTTGTGCGTGGCGATATACCAGAAGTTGCCCGCCGCATCTTTTACCGTAGCGGAGCGCTCGCCATACTCCTGGTCGCGTGGCTCGTCGAGCGACGTCGCTCCAGCCGCCAAGGCGTTCTTGTAAGTAGCATCGGCATCTTCCACATAAACATGCAGCGCATTAGGATGCAGCGTAGACGGAAATTTCTGTCCCGCGATTCCGCCGCCGATCATCATCATCGAGTCGCCGATGCGGACTTCGCCATGCACGCCAGTCGGCATGACTGCACGTTCTTTCTCCTCAGCCCCAAATGCCTTGATGACGAAATCGATCAGCCCATTGCCATCTTCCGCGACAAGATAAGGCGTCACCATGCGGAAGCCGCGCGGAACGGGGCTTACGCCTGCCTTCTCGTCCTTCCCCGGCATGCGTCCGCCCTCGGGCCCGGCGGTGAGCTTCGCCATACGCCGGTGCATCTCTGCCACCGGCATTTCTTCCGTGACGGTATAAATCCCCCACGTATAGCCAAAAGGATCGGTGAGATTGGCGTCGCGATGGCCGTAGAACTGGTCAGCCACAGGTCGAACAACTTTCATCCCAGCCTCGGTCGCGTGCTCCACGAACGAATCCACATCGTCGACGCGCAGCGTGAGCCATACCGGCGACTGGCCGAGGGTTTCGGCGCTGAAGCGGCCGCCCTCCGGCCATTCCTCGGACAACATGATGGCCGAATCGCCAATCCTGATTTCGGCCGCCGGAATACCGTTTGGAGTCTCGAAGCGGAATGTTTCTTTCGCGCCAAGAGCGTGCTTGTAGAACTCGATCGCCTTGGCAACATCCTTGAATGTCACTCGTGGCACAGCGTGGGGCTGGACGGCAACAGGCGCAGGTACGGATTCAGGCACAGCGGATGTAGGCACAGTAAGAGTAGCCATTTTCTTTTTCCCTTCAAATTCGGATTTCAATCGTGCCTTAAAACTCGCATTCGGCAGATTGCGCAATTCCGCCGCGATGCGTACCAGTGGCTCGATTGCAGCCACTATCTTCGGAGCCTTGCCATCCTTTCCAGCCAGCATCGAGTCGACGGCCTGATTCAGCTGCTCGATCTTTCTGGCCTCGTTGTTGCCCTGATTTAGAGAGCGCTTAGGCATCTGCACCCTCCATTCTGGCGCGTAGCGTGGTCAGTCCCCGGAATTGCAGTTGCTTGACCGCGCCTTCCGTCTTGCCGATCTCCCGCGCCACATCTTTTATGCTCTTCTCCTCCACAAACCGCAGCACCAGGACGCGTTTCTGTTCCGCTGGTAGCAGTTCAACCAGCCTGAATATGGTTGCCCTGCGCTCGCACGCTTCAATTTCCGCCGGACCAACCGCGGCTTCGTGCTCGGAACCATCCGCCACTTCGCGTCCCGAGCGCTGCCAGCGATCGGCAATCAGATTCGCCGCAATGCGAAACAGCCATGCCACGAACGGAATGCCACGCCACTCAAATCGCCGCAGGTTCGCCAGCGCATGATGAAACACCTCCGAGGTCAGGTCCTCGGTTTCCGTCCGGTCATGAACCCGCCGCACAATATAGGCGTAGACGCGCTCAAAGTGACACTCGTAAAGCTCGGCGAAGCGCGCAGGGTCCTGCTGCGCCGCCTCGATCAGAAGCCGCTCGTCCGCTTCTTTTTTCAGAGCCTTCAACCAGTTCTCCGACCTACATCAAGTGAAACCGCCCAACAGCGCAAAAGGTTACGGCCCGAATTACGATTCCACAAACTTTAATTGCGGCAGGGGCTGATTATTAATTCATCTGAGACAAAACGGTCAATATTCAAACCCTTGTCATTCCGAACCGAGCGATAGCTCGGTGAGGAACCTGATTTAGTCTAACGCCCAAATCAACAGCATGCCACGACCATAACCGACTCAGGAAGGGCGCGAGATGCAATCACGAGTAGTCCGCACAGAGCGCAATTTCTAGAGGGGTGGAATGAATTTTTCGGCAATAACGGCAGATGAGCGAGTGCTGGACGTGCATTTCACGGACGACGCACTCAGGGTTTCCCTGCGCGACGGCCGAGTAATCTCCGTACCGCTCGTTTGGTATCCGCGCCTGCTTAATGCCACGCCCGCGCAGCGCAAGAACTGGAAGATTGCGGGCGGAGGCTACGGCATCCACTGGCCCGAGATCCGGCGCAGACCTGAGCAGGGAGTTTCTGGACATCGCGCATCAGAGGGTCGAGCTGGCGATGCAAGGAAAACTGCCACGACGACCTCTGGGCAAGTTTGGTATATGTCCCCAGCCCGAACGACACCATCACAAAGCGACCTAAAGAACTGGGAGAGCCAACGAACGGTCACCATCCTTACGACCACTCCGGCTCGCTGTTCGCTTAAAGGATTGTCATCCTGCTCGCCGGATAGCTGGCCTAGCTTTAGATTCTGCCAACACAAACCATAACTGCGGGCTGCCCAAGAGAGTGGCGCTTCTTTAAGGTGCCGATACAAATCCTCAACGCTTTTACGCCCACGAACATCTCCCATAAATATGGCAATATGGGTCAGTGAAGACGACCCTTGAAATCCCGGATTTTCTCTTCCGCCGGGCCAAGTCGGTGGCCGCCGAGCGCGGCATTCCTCTCCGCCAGTTCGTGACCGAGGCTGTCCAGGAGAAGCTGAGAATCGCGCCTCAGGAAAAACCCTGGACGAAACATCTGGGCAAGCTCAAGCACCTCCGCAAAGAGCGCACGCGGATCGAGGAGCGAGTGGAGGAGGCCTTCGAGCACGTCGATCGTGAACTCTGAGCGGTGATCTCAGCCTGACAAGCCCAACCAGCACACGCCACAAATCCACAATCCCTATGTGATACCCAACCTTGTACCTCACCTGCAATCTGCGTCATCATCGAATCCAAATAAGTACCTGCTCTTTGAAAATTCAACTAAGGCAATCTAAGTCCTTTTGTCCGAAATATTTTAGGGATAAAATCTTTCGATTTAATATTTTGCCGGATTTCAATCGGATCAAGAGTTCATAACTCCCCTGAATCCAAATATCTAGCAGGTTCGATCTGAAATTTTTTTTATCTGGATTCCGGCACTGGCACGAAGAACTAGGGGCCGTTAGCTCGATAAAATAGCCGGTGCGTAGTAGAGATCCTCGAGCGCTTTTTGCACCTTAGCCGATAGTGCATCCAAATCCCGCATCGTCAACCCCGTGGTCGAAATCGGTTCTCCGACCCGCATCTCCAGCGGTCGGCACTTGATATGGTAGGTATCCATTGGCAGCAATTCGTACATTCCCACCAGAGCGATCGGCACAATATCCACCTGCGCTTTGAGCGCCAGAAAAAAAGCTCCGGGCATGAAGGGCTTGATCTCGCCATCTGGCGTGCGGCCGCCTTCGGGATAAATTACCAGAGGCATGCCAGCCTTTAAGCTTTTTACCGCCGAGCGGATTGCCGCAATCGAATTCGTCGGCTTTTGCTGGTCGATGCACACCTGCCCCGACCGCTTCAATTGCCAGCCCACCACCGGATACACCAGCAATTCCTTTTTAAAAACGATGCGGAATTGAAACGGCAGGTAAACGTACATTGCCGGAATGTCCATGGCCGAGGAATGATTCACGGCATAAACATGCGGCTTCAATGTATCGATTTTGTCGAGGCCAATGACTTTCATCGGAGAGCAGATCGTCTTCATGATCAGCCACGACCATGCGCGCGAAAACCAGTGCAGCCTGCGTCCGCTGCGGTCGAACAATCCGCCGGGCAGCGCAAGTATTCCAAGAAAAAATGTGTAGAACCAGATCAGGGGATCGAATATCAAATACGACCGGAGCCTGCTCAACCAGCCGTAATGCTCCCCCGGAATCTCATGCGGACTTTTCCCCGGCGCAACCGCCGCTTCGGCGCCGCTTTCCACTTCCATCGATGTATTCAATTCCGGCACAATATTATTTTAAGAGAAACTGTCTGCTTTTAGATTCGAGCCGCAAACAAACGCATCACTTCGCCCACCAAATAAATCGATCCGGTAATAACAACAAGCCCATCCTTGCCGGCCAGCGTTCTGGCGCGCTCCAGAGCCGGCTCTACGTCTTCGATAAGTTCAATTTCAGCGCCGGTTCGGGCAGCGGCCTGTTGAATCTCCTCTGGCGATGCCGCCCGCGGATTCTCCGGCCTGGTCGCAATCACCCGCTCCGCCAGCGGAAAGAGAATTTCCGTCATCTCCGAGATTGCCTTATCCCGCATCGCCCCGAAAACCAAAATCATCCGGCGGTCTTCATAGCGCTCCGAAAGCGCAGATCGCAGCGCCCAGGCGCCAGCCGGATTATGCGCGACATCAACTACCATCTCAGGCCATCCCGGCGGAGTAGTCAAAGCTTCAAACCGTCCCGGCCATCGGGTTTCTCTAATCCCGGTCTCAATCGTCTTTGGAGAAATCTTTTCAAACCCCAGCTGCTTCAGTTCAACCGCCGCCGCAATCGCCAAAGCAACATTGCGCAACTGATGCCGCCCCACCAAAGGCGTCTCCACCAAAATCTCCTCATCCATTACGTGAAGCGGGTAGCGATACACAACATTGGGACGGTCGTCTTGCCCGGTACTAGCTACCAGGTACTGGGTACTAGCCGGCGAAACCGGAGGCACATAAGGAACCGCATTCACAGCCCTTGCCCCGAGATCCAGAATCGTATTCCCAATCACATCATTCGCCTCAGCCAGCTGCGGCAAAGTCACAACCGTGCCCCCGGAACGAATGATGCCCGCTTTCTCATGCGCGATCTCGTTCACCGTATCTCCCAAAAACTTTTGATGATCGAGCGAGATATCGGTAATCACGCTGACCAGCGGCTCGACCACATTCGTCGCATCCAACCGGCCACCCATCCCGACTTCAAGCACAGCCACGTCGACCTGTTCCCGGGCAAAATATTCAAACGCGATGGCAGTCATCATCTCGAAAAAGCTGGGATGCCATGGCAGCTCACCCCGCTCCACCAAGCCTTCCGCAACCTGATCGACTTTGCCTTGCAGGGCCGCAAAATCGTCGTCGCCAATCTCATCCCCATCCACGCGGATTCGCTCATTGATCCGCACCAGATGCGGAGATGTATACAAGCCCGTTTTCAAACCAGAAGCCCGCAGAATAGAAGCCAGCGTCGCCGCCGTAGAACCTTTGCCGTTCGTCCCGGCAATCAACACACTGCGAATACGCCGCTCGGGATGAGCGAGGGCTTGCAGCAAAACGCGCATGTGCGCCAAATCGAATTTGTGCGAAGGCGTCTGGGCCAGTTCGTGCCCAAGCGCAAACATGCGCGCTACCGCGGTTTCGTAGGACATAAAGAAGCTCTCAGCTATCAGCTGTACTTTCTTCAGATTATCAAGTTGGGAGACAAAATTCGAAGTGTGTAGACGATCTATGATTCGTCAGTTTGGTTTAGCTGATGGCTGATGGCTGATAGCTGCCCCACCCATAAAATCCAGCGCCCGCGCAATGTAAGGCTTGAGTTCCTTGCGAGGCACAACCGCATCCAGCATCCCATGCTCCAGCAGAAATTCGCTGCGCTGAAAGCCCGCAGGCAGTTTCTGGCGAATCGTTTGTTCGATCACGCGCGGGCCGGCGAAGCCAATAAGAGCACCCGGCTCGGCGATATTCAAATCGCCCAGCATGGCAAACGACGCCGTCACGCCGCCAGTGGTCGGATCGGTCAAAACGGAAATGAAGGGAACTCGTTCCTTATCCAATCGAGCCAGCGCCGCAGAAATCTTGGCCAACTGCATCAGGCTGACCACTCCCTCCATCATCCGCGCACCGCCCGAGGCTGAAATAATAATCAGCGGATTCTTAGCCGCGAGCGACCGCTCCACAGCGCGTGTAATCATTTCTCCCACTACCGCGCCCATACTGCCGCCGATGAATGCATACTCCATGGCGCTCACCACTACGGGACGCCCTAGTAGTTTACCTTGGGCATTGATCACCGCATCGTTCAGCCCCGTATCATGCTGCGCCTGCCGTAACCTCGACGAATATGGCTTCAAATCGACAAATTTCAGCGGATCTGTTGACGACAGATTCCCATCCAGCATTTCAAACTGACTCTCATCCAAAAGCTGCGCCAGCCGCGTTCGCGCGTCGATGCGAAAATGCTTATCGCACTTCGGGCACACATTCAGATTCTCCTCCAGATCTTTCTTCCAGATAATCTGACGGCAGCCCTCGCACTTTACCCACAATCCTTCCGTGCGGACAGTCTTCCGCCCGGATGTATCAAGTTCCCCGGATTCGCGCTTAAACCAAGCCATAAGTCAGCACCCGCATCCTGCTGCCAATCGCCGCAGCGTTCCCTCGCCACGATTAGAGCTTTGATTCTACTAGAAGATTCTCTCTACTTCCCAAGCCGCTATGGTAAGCTCCCTTGGTTCAACCTCGTCCATATTTTCGCGAAATTGAAGTTTTCCACAGAACTCACGCATCCAACACGGCGTATAGGTGTGCAAGCAGATCTCTGTCTCCCCTGGCAGACTGCGGAGGTCTCCGTCGTGATCAACAAGTGGTGGTTGTTATTGTGCGTGCTGGTGGCCTTGCCTGCATTTTGTGCGCAGCACATCGCCATTCACCCCCGGCCCAATTCTGAATCTGTCGAACAGGAAATTATTCGCCAGATTGTCGACATGGAACGGCAATCCAAAGAAGCCAGCCTGCGCCGCGATTCCGACTTCTCCCTGCATACCCTCGCCGAGGACTATGTAGCCATCACCCCGCTCGGCCAGGTGACGACCAAGAAGGAAACTATCTCTGCGCGCCGCAGCGGTCAGCTCCGCTACGAAGCCATGAATATTACAGATATGGTGGTGCGGGTTTACGGCGATACCGCCGTTGTCACCGCTCGCGCCGACGTCAAAGGCCATCAGCTTGGCGAGGATTTCAGCGGTCCCTATCGCTACACCCGCGTTTGGGTTCGCCGCAACGGACAGTGGCAAACGGTAAGCTATCAGGCCACGGTTACGCAATAGAGCGGACCGCTCTTCAAAATCCACAATAGCTATCTGTTATTGTTGGGGTTTCCATGCGTCTAAAATACTCTTTTTTCATGCGCCCTCCTGCCCGGTTTCAACTGGCGATTCTCTTTGTAATCTGTTCATCTTGTGCTCTCTCCGCCGCGCAAGAATCCAAACTCGCTCCGGCCAAACGCGCTCAAATCGAGGCTGCCGTTTCCAAATTTATGGCCTCCACTCATGCTGCTGGAATAGCCGTCGCCGTCGTCGAAAATGGCGAGTACGCATGGAGCCAGGGCTTCGGCTTTGCCGATCTCGAGAATAACGTTCCTACCAGCGGACACTCTCTCTTCCGTTTGGCCTCCATCTCCAAATCCCTCACTGCGACCGCTGCTATGGAGCTTTGGGAGCGCGGCAAGCTCGATCTCGATGCTCCCATACAAAAATATTGCCCCACGTTTCCTGCAAAGGAATGGCCCATTTCTACGCGCCAGGTGCTCGGTCACCTCGCCGGAATCCGCTACTACAAATCGGAATCGCAGGATGATTCCGAATTCGGCAATACGAAGCACTTCGACGACCCCATTCAGGCCGGCCTGAATTTCTTTAAAGATGAACCTTTACTCACCCAGCCGGGAACATCGTTCCAGTATTCCACGCAGGGATACGCAGTGGTGGGCTGCGTGATCGAGGGTGCGTCGGGAGAAAAATATGCCGACTTCATGCGCCAGAACATATTCGCTCCAGCTCACATGGAGCAGACTCAGGTGGACGACCGCTTCGCCATCATTCCCTACCGCGCGCATTTCTACCAGCAAGATAAGTCCGGAACTGTGCTGAACGCCGACTTTCTCGACTCCAGCTACAAAATTCCTGGCGGCGGTTGGTTATCTTCCGCCGAAGATGTGGCGAGATTTGAAGTTGCGATTCTCAACGACAAACTAATACGCCGCACGACTCGTGATTTGATGTGGACGCCGCTCAAGCCCACCGACGGTAAGAAAGATACTTACGCTCTGGGATGGCATTGGGAAGAACAAACCGACACGACAGTTGCGAATGCAGGCCACAACGGAAGTCAGCAGGGGACGAGCACCTCTTTTGCTATCGCGCCTGCTCAGCAGGCTGGGGTCGTGGTGCTCATCAACATGGAACATCTAAAGGCAAATGATCTTGCGCGAGAACTTTTGACCATCGTGGCGGGCGCTCCGGAAAAGAAGCCCTGAATCCAGCAGAAAGAGATGTTAATTCCCCGTGGCATGGCCATTCGTCGGCGAGGGCGGCACCAGCGGATCTTCTTCTGTACTCAGCAACGGCAGGGCAACTCGCAAAGCTTCGACCTGCCGTTTTACTTTTAGTAATTCCTGTTCTTTCGACCGCAGCAACTCCGTCACATCTTTCATTAACGAACTCCCGAAATCTTGGATGCTCCACTGGAGATTATGAATAGAACGATAGCAGCATTATCGTCTTTTCAAACTTTATGCGCCCGGCAGCGTAAGGACAACGCACGAAGGTGCAGCGAAATTATTCCCCGCACCCTCAGTGCCCGCAATGATAAGGATGTCCTTTCAGAATCGTGAACGCGCGGTAGACCTGCTCCAGCAAAACCACGCGAGCCAGTTCGTGCGCCAATGTCATCTTGCTCAGCGAAATTGTGTGTTGCGCCGCATGGCAGGTTGCGTCACTGAATCCATCCGCCGGCCCAATCGCAAGCACTAACGGCAACTGGTTACGATCCTGATACTCCCCCAGAAAACGCGCGAACTCTTCGGAAGAAAATTGTTTGCCACGGGAATCCATCAGAATCAAAGTCGATTTTGCGCTCGCCACCCTGCCAGTCTTCGATGCTCCCGCCCGGCCACACAGTTGCAAAAGCGTTGCCTCATCGCGCAGCGACATGCCTTCGATCGGACCAAACCGGGAGATTCGCTTCAGATACTCGTCCGTCAGCGTCTGGATCGCTGCTTCTTTCGTCTTTCCGATCCAGGCAATTTTGATCTTCACGGCAGGAAGAACTCAATGAGGAATAATGACTATTGCTTTCTTTTAAGAACTATACTTTCTTACGTCGAGGCGCAGCCTTCACACTCCGCTTGCGCGGCGCAGTCTTCGTTGCCGCTTTCGTCGCCGTTTTCGGTTTTGGCTCCGGTTTGAACTGGGAAGGCTCCAGCCGCTTGGCCGTCTTCCACAGCCGCTCCAGATCGTAGTATTTGCGCGCCTTCTCCGCGAAAACATGCACCACAAAATCCACGTAGTCGACCAGAATCCACTCTGCCTGCTTGTAGCCTTCGACATGCGCCGGATACAGACCCGCAGCTTTCAAGCGCAACTCCACCTCGTCGGCAATGGCTTGCACCTGCCGCGGATTGGTTCCGCTGCACAGCACAAAGTAGTCGGTAAACGCGCCCGACCCTTTTTCCATTTCGAGGACGGTAAGTTCTTCGGCTTTTTTATCGAGGCAGGCTTGGATGGCTGCCGTCACCTGTCGCTTCAAATCGCTTTTTTTCATGCAGTGAGTCGTTCGTGGTCCTGGACATTGTAAATGGGATAGTGCTCCATCGCCGAGGTCATTGCTGTGGAAAGCCGGTTTTGTACAGCCCCATCTTTTTGATATAGGCCTCGACAGCCGGTTCCACGAATCGGCCAAGCGATTTACCGGCAACTGCGGCTTGTCGAATGGCAGTCGAGGAAATTGGTTGATAAACGCCGTCGAGCAGATGAACGGTCACGCCGCTAAGCACCAGATCTCCCGTAGCGGCCTGCTTCTTAAAAGGAGTGGTCACGTGCTCCCGCGGACGCAAACTCGCGGGCAATGCGTTGGCCACATCGGCCAGCGAGTAACCCGGCCGGCTGGCAACTACAAACTCGCATTCGCGAAACAAAGCTTCCGCCTGATGCCACTTGGCAATCTCCGCGAAAGCGTCGATGCCGATCAAAAGAAAAAGCCGGTCCGCTTTCTTGCACGACTGCTTGATCCGCTTCACGGTATCAACCGTGTAGTTGGGAGTTGCTGCATGTTTCTTGTCATTCTTCTTGCGCGAACCCTCTGTGACAACCTCCTCCGGAGACTCTAGCAACGAGGGGAAGAAAGTTTTTTCTTCGCCGGTTGCCAGCGCAACCATCGCATACCGGTGAGGAAACTCTGTAAGCGGCTGGCTCTGTTTGTGCGGAGGCACATTCGCCGGCACAAAAAGGATCCGGCCCAGTTTGTAGCGCTCGCTCGCCGCGCGCGCCAGGGCAAGATGGCCGCGATGAATTGGGTCGAATGTCCCACCAAATAGTCCAATATTCATGAGCCGTTAGTGTCGTCGTTTGCAGCATCGCTTGGCAAGCATGACATCTTTTGCCGCGTGATCGATATGCTCCCACATGAAGAAGCATTAGAGAAGAAAGACCCGACATTGTCCGATGGGTCAGTGCATCGAATGTCTGCCCGGCCCAGAGTCATCAGCCCACAAACATCGTTGCAAAAGAATTTGGAATGAACTCATGTAATCTCGCGCATCTAAGAGCCAGTCATTAATATCCATACTCATGCGAGTAACCCTCCCCCTACTCCGCATTAAACCTGCTCGTGCGCCCATCCTGCGCTACGGCGTGGCCGTGCTCAGCACCACTCTGGCGCTGATTCCGGCGGTTCTTCTGCCCAACATCACGGAAAGCCGCCTGGCGGTTTTCGCAGTGGCAGTCATGGTGAGCGCGTGGTATGGCGGCTGGAAACCAGGTCTGGTCGCCACCTCGTTTGCCGTCACCGTGAGCGCGTACTTCTCCTTTTCCAGCGAGCAAACGCCCGCGCAATTCCGTTCTACAATGATGCGGCTGGCTCTGTTCGTAGTATTGGCGGCGTTGATCTGCTGGCTCAACGCCGCTCTACGCGCAGCGCAGGAAAACCTACGGCGCTCCGAAAGAAATTTCCGCTCTCTCGTCACCAACGCTCCCTCCGGCATTTGCCGGTGTGATTCCTCCGGCCAGTTGCTGGACGCCAATCCCGCGCTCCTGGCCATGCTGGGATATTCCTCCGAGGAACTTGTCGGCAAGCATCTCGGCGAACTCTACGCCGACGGACAACACTGGTTCGAGCTGGCTGACCACTTGCGCACTACCGTCCCATTCAATGGACTCGTCGTTGAATGGAAGCGCAAAGATGGAAACGACACCCTGCTTCGCGTCTCAGGCCGCGCTGTCACTAACGGCGGCGGCAAGGGGAAAACTTTCGAGCTGTTTACCGAAGATGTAACCGAACGCCATGCCCTGCAACAGCAACTTCAGCAATCTCAAAAAATGGAGGCAGTGGGACGACTAGCAGGCGGTATCGCTCACGATTTCAATAACCTTCTCATGGTAATTTCCGGATATTCGGAATTCCTGCTCGACCGCCTGGGGTCGGACGCGACCTTGCGCGCTCCCGCTCAGGAAATCACCAGCGCCGCTGCGAGAGCATCCTCGCTCACCCGCCAGCTTCTCGCCTTCAGCCGCAAGCAGATGTTGGCCCCGAAAATTCTCGACCTCAACAGCATCGTTACGGAAAACTTGAAAATGCTCACCCGCATGATTGGCGAAGATATCGATCTCGTAATGATTCCGGGCGCAGACCTGGGCGCAGTGCGCGCCGACGCGGGGCAGATTGAACAAGTCATCATGAATCTCGCCGTCAACGCGCGAGACGCCATGCCCACCGGCGGCAAACTGACCATCGAAACTTCCAACGTCTCGCTCGACGAAGAATATGCCCGCTTTCACGCTCCACTCACCCCGGGCAACTACATCATGATGTCCGTAACCGACACCGGCGCCGGCATGGACGCGGAAACTCAATCGCACATTTTTGAACCCTTTTTCACCACTAAAGGCCCCAAAGGAACCGGACTCGGTCTTTCCACTGTTTACGGAATCGTGAAACAAAGCGGCGGCTATATCTGGGTGTATAGCGATCCGGGTAAGGGAACCGCGTTCAAAATCTATTTGCCGCGTGTCGCTGAAATTGCAGAGCATTCCACGCAAGTTGTGATTCCTGCGGAATCTGAGTCTATCGAGCCCGGCACAGAAACAATTCTCGTCGTCGAAGATGAGGCTAACCTCCGCTATTTGGCAAAACAATTTCTAGAAAAACAGGGCTATCGCGTGATCGAAGCCGCCGATGGCGCAGTCGCCATGCAAATTGCCGTGGCCCACGAAGGCGTGATTCATCTGCTGCTCACCGATGTAGTCATGCCCGGCATGAATGGCCGCGAGCTGGCGCAGCGTATTTCAGAAATTCGCCCGCACACCAAAGTGCTTTATATGTCGGGTTACACCGAAAATGTGATTGGGCACAACGGCACGCTGGACGAGGGAATTCGCCTGCTACAAAAGCCGTTCACGCTCCGCGACCTGAAAGCCAGAGTTCGCGAGGTGCTCGATTCCACTCCATTTGCCCGTGAATCCGCAGCTGTTCGCGCGGCTTACATCACCGCGGGACATGAACCCCCGAAGCGCGCGCCCCGCTTCCAACTCCAGTTGCCCTTGAAATACCGCCGGCTCGACGAAGAAATTTGGCACGATGGCGAAACCAGAAATATCAGCCGCTCCGGTTTGCTTTTCGAGGCGGAAGATCCATTGCAACCGAATGTCGTGCTCGAAATCAATCTGGTGTTGCCAGCGGAAATTGCAGGGCTTTCACCCACGGAAGTAGTTTGCCGGGGAGAGGTCGTGCGCGCGGTGGCAGCTACTGCGGGAGAAATGACGCCGGCACTCGCCGCAAAAATTCTTCAGTATCGCTTTCAGCACAGCGGGCACCTGCCGCGAGCCTGAAAGAATCAACCCTGACTTATGCACTTTGGCTGGCGCCAGGCTCCGCGTCCTGTAATTCGCGCTCACGCAGAGATTGCACTTCTTTAGCCATCGCGAACTCCAATTCCTCGATGCCTTTTCCGGTGACGGCTGAAATCTCGTACAGCTTCAATTTGCGCTTTTTGCAGTAGCGCTTCAGCGCCGCGAGTTTTTCCTTATTGGCCGCATCAATTTTCGACGCGACCATAATCATCGGCTTGTCTTCCAAACCAGCCCCAAAGCTGGCCAGTTCACCAACAATAACTTCCACATCCTTCACCACATCTGTCCGTCCGCTCGCGTCCGATACATCGACCAGATGCACCAGCAGGCGCGTGCGTTCGATATGCCGCAGAAACTGCGTTCCCAGGCCCGAGCCGGTGTGCGCGCCCTCAATCAATCCGGGAATATCTGCAACCACAAAGCTGATTTCATTTCTCGCATCGCCCACCGCAACCACGCCAAGGTTCGGTTCCAGCGTAGTAAAAGGATAATCGGCAATCTTCGGCCGCGCCGCCGAGATGCGGGAGATCAACGTAGACTTGCCCACGTTCGGATATCCAACCAACCCAACATCAGCCAGCAACTTGAGTTCCAGGCGATAGTTATGCTCTTCGCCGGGCCGTCCCGGTTCGTGCTCGCGCGGAGCCTGATGAACCGAAGTCGCGAAGCGCGCGTTGCCCCGGCCGCCGCGGCCACCCTGGGCGATCACTACATGCTGATCGGGCGCGGAAAAATCAAAAACTTTCTCGCCCGTTTCCTCGTCGTAAACAATCGTTCCCACGGGAACTTTCAAAACAATATCGACACCCTCACGCCCGGTCTTGTTCGAACCTTCCCCATGGCGTCCGCGCTCTGCCTTGTATTCGGGATTAAAGCGGAAGTGCACCAGCGTATTGTGGCGCTCGCTGGATTCCATGATCACATCCCCACCCTTGCCGCCATCGCCGCCCGACGGCCCGCCGCGCGGAACGAACTTCTCGCGGCGGAAAGCCATGCAGCCATTGCCTCCGTCGCCCGCCTTCACTCGAATTTTCGCTTCATCAATAAACATTACGGTTTACGTGCCATTCCCCGGTAAAATCCCATCGATCTCAATCCTTGAGTATAGCGAGTATTGCAGACTCACATTGCCAAGTTGGCAAACACGATCCGGCCACGCGCTCCTAACAATTTTAGAAAATTCAAATTCATGACGGCGGCAAAGATCGCCGATGAGTTCTGGAGCCAGCTTCATTCAGCCAGGTCTTACAAATTAAAATGAGCGTCTCCCCATCCATCGACAATCTTTCTGGTGTCGCTCCGCAAACCACCTGGGCAGTCGTTCTCCGCGAAACCGCGATCGAAGTTTTCTCCATGATGGTCGGCGTTCCGCTTGCAATCCCGGAAGGCGACGTCCCGGTGGTGGCTCAAATCACCGGCATGGTGGGAATCGCCGGCCCGCTCACGGCGATCTTCAGTCTCCGTTGCAGCCTGCAAACGGCAACCAGCATTGCCTCAAAAATGATGGGAGTTCCGGTCGAGGAAGCGGACGGGCAAAAGTGCGACGCGGCCGGCGAAATCTGCAACATGGTGGCAGGTTACTTCAAGGCCAAGATTGGGTTGGGCGACCGTTGCGGGCTAACCGTACCCACTGTGCTTGCCGGTACGGACTATCAGGTCCGCTCCCGCACCGGCGATGTCCGGATGGAAATGCCTCTGCTGTATGAGCACGAACCCGTCTGGATCGCACTCGACATTCGCCCTTAGCGATTGACGGTGAGGACGAAAACTACTCGGCCACTTCCACCGGCTCGACCATCACGAACTTGCCCATCGAACCCTTGTTCAAAAACTTGATTCGTCCGGTAATCTTGGCAAAAAGCGTGTCGTCTTTTCCTCGACCCACGTTGAGACCCGGTTTCACCCGCGTGCCGCGCTGCCGCACGATGATCGTCCCGCCGGGCACCAACTGCCCGCCGAATGCCTTAAAGCCGAGCCGCTGCGCATTTGAATCGCGGCCGTTTCGTGAAGTGCCTTGTCCTTTTTTATGTGCCATAAATCACTCTCGCTCTAAGATTTCCGTTATCGCAAGACTTTCGTCACTACTGCGTAACCGATGAACTTGTCATTCCGAACACGCCTGAAGGGCGGGTGAGGAACCTGCTTTTTAGCCGACACCAAAAATGACTCTACTTTTTCTTCTTGGCCGATTTCTTCGCGGCTTTTTTGGGAGCAGCTTTCTTCTTTGCCTTTCCTTTGGCCGCATGCGTTTTGGTCGATGCCTCAGCTTCGTGCTCGTCCGCGTGCGTGGTCTTTTTCACCTTCGGTTGCTTCTTCGCCAGTTCCGGAGCCTTAAAGCTCTGCCCGTTAAAAGCAATCTCGGTAATGCGCACCGCAGTGAACGACTGCCGGTGTCCGCGCAGCTTCTTATATTGTTTCTTCCGTTTGTAGTGGAAAACGAGGATCTTTGGACTGCGGCCCTCTTCGACTACCTGGCCGGTCACGCGCGCCTCCGACTCCGGCTTGCCAATCTGCCCGGCTTCAGCCGAAACCGCCAACACTTCAGGAAACTCTACCTGGCCGTCGGTGCCCGTGGCCAGGCTCTCCACTCGAATCACGTCTCCGGGCGCCACCCGGTACTGCTTTCCACCGGCGCGGATAACCGCGTACATACGTCTGCCTCCATCCAATGTCGTGAAAGTAGTCCCTTAAGCGCTTGCGCACACGCGTCCAACCTGCGCCCATGGAACTTACATGCTTGCTGTGTTTTCCGCCACGGCGCTTCGGCAGCCAAGGCAGGCGTCCCCAGAACGGGTCGGCGAGTACAGGCAAACTCAACCATTTTATCGTGCGCTGTGGAAATCGGTCAATGCAAGCTTTGTTGAATCGCTCTTTCTTATGCGAAAATTCCGACGACTCCCGGAGGAATCGTGAAACGTCTGTCCGTGCTCCTGTGCCTGTTCATGCTCTCTTTTTCCGCTTTGGCAAAACCATCAAACAAGAAATCTTCCGTCCCAGCCGCTCCCGACGGGAACTATTTGCAAAAAATCTGGGATGGCTGGTCCACGCTTAACCCGGACAACGTTGCAAAATTCTATGCCGGCGGTCCGCACACGTTTTTCGATATCGCACCGCTGAAGTACGGCAGTTGGGACGAATATAAAACCGGAGTAAAGGGTGAGTTGTCCGATTACAAAAGCGCGAAATTCACGCTGAACGATGACCTTGCCATCCATCCCCATGGGGACCTAGTGTGGGTCACATCGACACTAAAAGAAGAGATGACGACAAAATCTGGAAAAGTTCAGATGGGCAGCTTCCGCTGGACCGCAGTTTTCGAAAATCAGGACGGCAAGTGGATGATCGTGCACGAACACGTCTCCGCGCCGTTACAGTGAATTACTACTGTAACGTTCAATAACTCATCTGTGTTGCGGAAACAACTGCCATGCGGCAGGGTTAGTATGAGCGGAGTAAGCGAATTTTAGAAGTCGAATTTTAAAACGAAGAGAGCTGCCATGCCAAACCGAATCGCTTTCCTGATCTCTATTTTTATCCTGACCAGCGCCGCCTGGGGACAGCAACAGCCTTCCAACGGCTCGCAGAACATGCCGGGCATGGATATGCCGGGCCACGATATGTCGAACATGAAAGGCATGTCGATGGGCAACGACAACGGCAAGGATGCGGACAAAGACGCCGATGCCGGCGCCGTGCACTCCATGGAAGGCCACATGGACATGGGCCCGCACATGAAGATGACCGCGTTGCGCCCAGCCAAGCCCGGCGACGCCGACCGCGCCGAAAAAATCGTGGAAGGCGCGCGCAAGGCCTCAGCCAAATATATGGACTATCACACTGCGCTGGCCGATGGCTTCAAGATTTTTCTGCCCAATATTAAGCAGCCAATGTATCACTTCACCAACTACAAATACGGATTCGAGAACCGGTTCAACTTCGATCCCGAGCGCCCAACATCATTGCTCTACGAAAAACACGGCGACGATTACAAGCTGGTCGGTGTGATGTATACCGCATCGCGGGAACTGAGCGAAGATCAGCTTGACGAGCGCGTTCCCCTCAGCATTGCGCAGTGGCACGAGCACGTAAATTTCTGCAAGGCGCCTCTGGACAAAAAAATGGAATCGTTCGGACCGCATGCGCTCTTTGGCTTTAAGGGATCCATAGCGACGCAGGAAGCGTGCGATGCCGCGGGCGGAACATTTCTTCCTGTTGTGTTGAATTGGATGGTTCATGTCTACCCCTTCGAAAAAGATCAGGCGAATATCTGGTCGGTCAAGCGGCAACACGGCGATGCGGATTAAAGACTGCTATCGCCGCTCGTTTTCTCTTAACTTCATTTTCCTGATTTGAAATTACATTTCAATCATCAGCCTCTTCTAAATTGCCCCTTTCCGCGGGGATAGTTATTGTCTTCTAGTTCGGCCACCACACAAACATTACACGCATGTTACGAATAGTTTCATGCGTAACTCTTTGCTAACGGAGACGCCAGCCCCGCGTCCAATGGAGGAAAGAAGCATGATGGACAGGCTGGCAAAAGAAGTGAGAGGGAAACAAGAAATAACGGAACTTTTTCAGGCGTGGGTTCGTAGTAAATGAAAGAAGGGCAACCGGCCAGGATTTTTGATCGGTTGTGTATCGCAAAATTTAGCGGGGTTTAGGGATTTCCTCACTCTCGGTTTGGCGGCCCAGGTGCGAAAACCCCTATTGTGCAGTGCGGCAGGCCTTGCGGCTTGCCGACTGAACCCCGGCGGATGCATTGTAAGGCGATTCGCGGCAAAACACCAAAGTTTTCTCGCGTATGTCGTGAGCCGGGCCGCCCTAACCGTTTCCCGACGAAATTTCGGGAAAGAAAAGGGAGCAATCATGAAGTTCGCGACAGTTTCAAAGAGTCTTGTGCTTGGTCTGGCGGTTCTGTTGGCATCGAGTGCATTCGCCGCAACCAAAGGCAGTTTGCAATTGAGCAATCCCGTTCTCGTCAACGGCACCACCCTGAAGCCGGGAGATTATAAAGTTCAATGGGAAGGCACCGGATCAAACGTTGAACTGAGCATCATCAAGGGCAAGGATGTGGTTGCAAAGGTGCCCGCGCACCTGATCGAACTACAATCACCGGCCGCAAACGACGCAGCCGTAACCCGCACCAACGCCAGCGGACCGAACACGCTGGCCGGCGTCCGCTTCGCCGGCAAGAAAACCGCGCTCGATCTCGGCGATGGCGGCATGGCCGATGGCTCGAGCAAGTAACTTTCGCCATAGCAAAAACAACGGGAGCACCATGGCGCTCCCGTTGTTATTTTAAAAAGCCCATGCAAAATTTGCCAAGGCGTTCCCAGCCACTGACTCCTGCTTTTAATACTTCGGCACCTTCGGATCCACTCGCTCTGACCAGGCAGTAATCCCGCCAGCCAGATTGTGCACCTTCGCGAATCCCGCCTGTTGCAGGAATGCAACCGCTTTCGCGCTGCGTCCGCCCATCTTGCAATGCACGACGATCTCGCGGCTTGAGTCCAGTTCGTTCACGCGCTTCGGCAAATCATTCAGCGGAATCAGATGTCCGCCGATGTTACAGATCTGATACTCATGCGGTTCGCGCACGTCAAGCACAAACAGATCCTCTTTCGCATCCAGCCGCCGCTTCAGCTCTTCTACCTGAATCTCCGGGACTCCATTCGACACCGATTTTTCCTCCCCGCGAATTCCACAAAACTCGTTGTAGTCTATCAGCTTCGTCACGGTCGGATGCGCGCCGCAAACCGGGCAATCCGGATTTTTTCGCAGTTTCAATTCGCGGAACTTCATGCCTAACGCATCCACCAGCAGCAGGCGCCCAATGAGCGGATCGCCCGCGCCGAGAATCAGCTTGATCACTTCCGTAGCCTGAATCACGCCGACCAATCCCGGCAGAATGCCCAGCACACCGCCCTCCGCGCAAGATGGCACGAGCCCCGGCGGTGGAGGTTCGGGATACAGGCAGCGGTAGCACGGACCATCCTCGGTGGCAAACACGCTCGCCTGTCCCTCGAAGCGGAAGATCGATCCGTATACATTCGGCTTGCCGGTAAGCACGCAAGCGTCATTCACCAGATAGCGCGTGGGAAAATTATCCGTGCCGTCGGCAATGATGTCGAAATCGCGGAAGATTTTGAGCGCGTTCTCGCTGCTCAGCCGCGTATCAAAAGTGCGGAGATTCACAAAAGGATTGATCGCGCTCAGCTTGTCGGCCGCCGAATCCAGCTTCTTGCGCCCCACATCGGCGGTGGAATGGATAATCTGCCGCTGCAAATTCGTGTAATCGACCACGTCGAAATCCACCAAGCCAAGCGTACCCACGCCGGCCGCGGCAAGATACAACGCCAGCGGCGACCCCAACCCCCCGGTACCGATGCAGAGGACGCGCGCCGCCTTCAACTTCTGTTGGCCCTCCATGCCCACTTCGGGCATGATCAAATGCCGCGAGTAGCGCAGGATTTCGTCGTTATTCAACGTGACTGGAGTTTCGGTTGTAGGGGTGGCCATAAAGTCCTCGGTTGAAATGTCATTAAGAGAGGGAGCAGAATCCTGACGCTAACAACAGGAAAGGCGACAACAACAGCGGCTTGTGGTGAAGCGGTTCATCCTCAATAGCAACTCGCGTTTAAGCAGCGCCTCCGGCAATGGAAGGCACAATGGAAATGTTATCACCTTCCTTGACCGCGGTTTCCTCTTTTTGCAGGTAGCGGATGTCTTCGTCGTTCACATAAAGATTGACGAAAGCGCGCAGTTTGCCATCGTCGGCATAAAGATGCCGCCGCAGATCGGGATGCTGCGCCAGCAAATCGCCCATGGCTTCGCCCACGGTCGTGCCCTTCACATCCACGGTTGATTGTTTGCCCACATACTGCCGCAAAGGCGTAGGAATATGAATCTTGCTCATAGCGTCTAAGCATAAAAGATGCCCCACAAATAGGGAAGATTCAACCATATTGCTCCGAAGCGCAGCGTCTACCAAACAGATGTAATCCCGAGGAGAGCGATAGCTCTCAGAGGGACCGTACGCCCTCGCAAACCACCACTGTCGGACCGAAGCGCGCATCGCATCATGCAGCCTAGGGTTCCCTGACAGCCACTTACCCCAGCCCGCACTCAACCCTAAAATTGCCTCGGGGGCGATAACGATGACGATCTTTGATCCAGTGCGCGGGCGAGTGATTGATGGCGGCGGTCACGGTTTCGGCGGGCTGATCCGCCTGATTGGCATCGGCATCGCCGCATTCGTGCTGGTCATTCTATTGTTTAGCGCGGTCACCAGAGTGGGCACCGGCCACGTCGGCGTACTCACGCTTTTCGGAAGAGTGACGGGCGAAACTCTCGGCGAGGGCATGCACGTCATCAACCCGCTGAAGACCGACAACGAACTTTCCATCCAGACGCAAACGCTCAAAGAATCCGCCAGCGTGCCTTCCAGCGAAGGCCTCATGATGAGCCTCGATACCTCGCTCATTTACCATCTCAATCCCGACCGCGCCTCTGAGGTTTTCCAGAAGATTGGCGCCGATTACGAAAACGTGGTGGTTGAACCCACACTCCGCTCCGCCATCCGCGAGGCCACGGCATCGCACACCGCCAATGCACTCTACACCGGCGAACGCGAAATGGTGGGCAAGCAGATTTACGATCAGGTAAGCGCCCAGCTCAATCAGCGTGGCCTGACCGTGGAGAACGTTCTCTTGCGCGACATCCAACTGCCGGCCACGCTAAAATCCGCCATCGAAGCCAAACAGCAGGCCGAGCAGGAATCGCTGGCCATGAACTTCCGCCTGCAGAAAGAAACGCAGGAAGCCCAGCGCAAGCGCATCGAAGCCGCGGGTGTCCGCGACTTCCAGCAAATCGTAGCCCAGGGAATTACGCCCTCTTTGCTGGAGTGGAAAGGCATCGAAGCCACGGAGAACCTGGCCAAGAGCCCGAACTCCAAAGTAGTCGTAATCGGAAATAATAAAAACGGCCTGCCGCTGATCTTGGGACAGTAAGATTTGTATGGTTAGCCGATTTCAACCGAATGGTTGGGGTCAGATGAGAAGTAAAAAATTAAGAGTTCCGAGGTAATGTCAGGTCCATTCGTCTCGGCCAGTAGCTCGCGTTCGACCCTTGCTTGACCTGCTATGGCAGCCTCCCTTGCGGGTGCCGCATGCGATCTTCGCTTGGGCTCCGGGCTTACCGCCAACCGGAAAAACCTACCCAACGCCTCGGAACTCTATCCTGCCTTCGACGTTTCTTCTTGTTCTTCTCAACCAGTGCTTTGCAATCGACCCTTGCTTGCCCTCCCTGCCCGCTTTCGCGAAGAGGGTGACTGCGCTTGAGTCCCGGACGCCGCACCAACCGGAAAAACTTTAGAAGCTGTCAAAGAACGAGTATGGTTTTACTCTTTTTAGATTTTGAGTCAACAGAAAGTTGACGTTTGTAACTGGCGTATTTTCAGTGGAGTGCACGGGGTCCACAAGCCTATGACGGGAATTGGTGCAATCACTTTCACGAGATCAAGCAAAAGGTCCGCAGAATGCGGCTTTTCGCAGTTGCTCGTGAGTGAATATGCAACTCCGCGTTTTCATCGATTCTTTAGACATTGTGAAAATCACGCAGAAGCTGCACCAGGCAAGGAATTTATGCATGGTTAATTAGATCTAGTCCTAGCCGATCTCGATTTTTTCATCGACCAGTTGCTTATTAGACTCGTCGGACCCGGAGAGCTCGAAAGAATTGGTGATCGCCGCTTTGCCCTTGTCCACGCTGGTGATGACATAGGAGCAGCCGATCCAATGCGCCTCGGCAAAATCGGTAGGCGACCAACGCGCAGGGTGGTCCGGGTGGGAGTGGTAGAAGCCCACAATGTCTTCGCCGCGCTCGCGGCCTTCCCGCTGAATGCGCACCAGTTCACGCGGATCGATATTGTAGCGGTTCTGCGGCGAATCGGTGCGGGTATTGCCGCAGCGCGCGGTCGAAGTCACAATGCGGGAACCGTCGTCGTCAAAGCGCCCAAGCAGCACGCCGCAACACTCGTGCGGGTAGGTTTCTTCGCCGTGTTTGCGGAGGGCCTCGTAATCTTTGGATGCTAGCTTCAACATAAAAGGCGATTCACCACGGAAGCACAGAGACACAGAGAAATCAAAAAAGAAAGAATTAGAATCAACGTTTATAACGAATTGCCGCGCTTTGATTCCCGTTTTTGTTTTCTCTGCGCCTTCGTGGTGGTACTTACTCCGTCCAGAATCTTTCACTCAGATATTTATCCCCGGAGTCGCACAAAATAGTCACAACCACTCCCTGTTGATCTTTTCTTAATCGAAGGCCTTCGGCGATTTTTAAACTGCCGAACACTCCGGCCGCGGCCGAAATCCCCAGTAGTAGTCCGCACTCGCGGCTGATGCGGCGCGCCATGGCATAGGCGTCTTCGGTTGCAATTTCCAGATTTTCGTCGGCCAGCTTTCCATCATAGATCTTAGGAACGATCGCTGTCGCCATGTGCTTCGCGCCCTCGATGCCGTGAAAAGCGGAATCGGGTTGCAGCGAAATGCAGCGGATTGCGGGATTAAGTTCTTTCAGCCGCCGCGTCGTTCCCATGAATGTGCCGCTGGTGCCGAGCATGGTAACGAAGTGAGTGACGCGGCCAAAAGTTTCCTGCCAGATTTCGTTGGCGGTTCCGTGATAGTGCGCCTGCCAGTTCGCGTCGTTCGAGTATTGATCGGCGTAGAAATATTTGTCGGGATGCTTGGTGGCAAGTTCGCGCGCCAAACGGATCGCACCGTCGGAGCCTTCGCCGGGGTCGGTGTAAAGAATATTTGCGCCGTATGCCGCTAAAATCTTTTTGCGCTCATCCGAAACATTGCGTGGCATGCAGAGGGAGACGGGAAATCCCTCGGCTGCTCCCAGCATGGCATATGCAATACCGGTGTTGCCGCTGGTGGCATCGAGCAAGGTTTTGCCGGAAACAAAACGTCCGGTGCGCCTGCCTTCGGCGACGATGTTGGCAGCCGCGCGGTCTTTTACCGAACCGCCGGGATTATGCCATTCGGCCTTGCCCAAAAGTGTAACGTTCGGAAGATGCCGGGTAAGCTGATCGAAACGCAACAAAGGTGTATTGCCAATGCGCTCAAGCAGAGTCAGTCCGGGACGCGGCGTTTCAGCTTCCTCTGCGTGCGCCGGGATCGCGCCGTCCAACATGTTGGAAGGTTGATTCATCTTCAATTCTGATCGAACTCTACTTTGGCCCAGTCAGGAAACTTTTTCCCATGACTATCGTAATATGCAACAACGATGGAAACACGCTATGTAGTATGGTGTCCTTAGATGAAACGGATGGCAAGTCTGATGCAGCGTTGCATTGATTTCGCACATTTCACGAAAAGCTGCATCTAAACATGAGATTGGAAGCGTAAAAAATGCCAAAAGAGATTGAAGCAAAAACTTACGAGGAAGCACTGGCCTGGCTGCGCGATCATGGCTTTGACGTGACGGATGCGCCGGGAACGAATGGGCGCGTGTTCCTCCGGAAAAATAACGTGTCGGCTGCGATTCAGAAGACCGATGACGACACCGTGAAGATCTTCGCCTATCCGGGATATCTGGTGGGCAATGAGATTTCGAAGCTGGTGAACCGCGGCTATCAGCAATTTTTGAAGACCTCGAAGAACGAAATTCCAGCTACGGCGGATCATCTGAAAGCACTACAATCGTTCGCCGAAGAGCTGAAAGTTGCGCTGGGGCTGCCCAGCCTTTATAACGAGTCGCTGGGAACGGTGAGCGAGTCGTATCATTACGACCGCATTAAAGATCGCGACAAGGCCACCGTGGATCGCCCGAAACGCCCCTGGGAAGTTGCCGGCAAGGCGGTTGCGGGTAAGGCCGTGGCGGCCAAAAAGGGCCGCGCTTAGGTTCAGAACCTAATTATTTCGCTTGGGCTGCGCAACTCCGTCAATCACTCCACTTTCAACGGCGCGGAAACGGAACCGGTACGTCCACTAAGGTCATCACGAACAACGAAGCGAACGTTATAGTCTCCCGGAGCTAGATCGACGGCGTCGGTATAGAGGACGCCTTGCTGGCGAATCGCAGTCAGCCGCTCTGGTGGAAGATGAACGTCAACCTTTTGTCCCATCGGCTGGCCAGCCAGTTTTCCATCCGGAGCTTTCGCCAGCGCCACAAAGTCGAGCACAAGGTGGTTTTTGTCCGAGTCATCGATCAGCGCCGCGCCTGGGGCAATGCGCACTTCGTAGTTCACATGTTTGGTGCCCGGTTCTTTTCCTGCCTCAACTTTATTCCAGCGCGCCACCAGAGATAGCGAAGTGAAGTCGACGGGAGACTGCAGAGCTGTCGAAATGTCGAGGCTGCGGTTTTTCGCCGGATCGCTATTTGCGTCCGACAGGTAAAAGCCGCTGCGGGCGCGGACTGCCACGTGGTCGCGATCGGTCTTTACGGTGAGCTTGCGCCATCCCGGTTTGGTCTGCGAGCTATCGCGATAGTAGCCGAGCATATAGTACTCGGACGAGTCATTGACGGCATCGCGGAATCCCTTGGCCAGATCGTTGGAGCCGAAGTAGGAGCGGCCACCCGTCGCGGAAGCAAAAACGTCGAACGAGGATTGAGTATCGAGTTCGCGCCAGCGCGCCTTCTGCTGGGAAAATTTCTTTGGGTTGCCGCCGGACCCGCTGGTGATCGGCAACACGCGCAGTCCCTTCACATCCACGGGATAAAGCGCGATCTGCGCCTGGTTCAGCAATTGCCAGGTATGCTCGTACAAGGGAAGAACGTCAATCAGGGAATCGCGTCCGGGCGAAAGTTGCATGTTGTCGCTGACGTTGAAAGGGAATCCGCCGCTCGCCCAGATCAGCGATTTGCGTCCCGGAATTCCACTCACTGCCTGCGCAATCTGCTGTAAACCCTCCAACGTGTAAGTAATCGCGATACGCTGTTCAAAGGCGCGGAAATTCTGTTCCGGGTCTTGCGCCAATTTTTGCAGCGCCTGCGATTCTTTCTGCGCCGCGGTATGAGACGAGCTTTTCGATCCCTGATGGCTCGCCGCGTCACCCCCGGGACTGGAACTTCCCGAGCCAGACATTCCTAGGTCGTCAACTATCTGGTCGACATTGCCATTCACCATCTTCAGCGCGGCGGCTAAAATCGCAGGGTCGCTGGTAAAGTCGTGGATGACTTCGATGCCGGTCCGTGTGAGCGTGTAAAGGCCGGTGGGTTCGCGGGCGTCCGCCGATTGCGCAAGGTACTTGAGCAATTGCTTGCGCGCATCGGCTTGCGCCATGAATGGTGTGTTGATGAAGTCGAGCACAATAATGGTTACTCGCGCGGCTTGCCCGTTGCCCGACAGCGAATTACTGAATTCGTTTTCCTTTACCGCGCGCGCCACCTGCGCCGCATTACTCGTGACTTCCTCGAAGGTCGCAATCTTCTGCGCCGTTCCATTTTCCAGCAGGGTGAAGTCCTCCTGCTTGAGTCCGCTGATGTGATTGCCGGATTTGTCCGTCACCAGCGCCGGCACCAATACCAGGTCGGAGTGCGCGGTAATTTTGAGTGGGTCAGTTTTACTGTCGTTAGTTTTATCTTCAGAGTGTGCGGCGATCAGGAGACAAAAGGCGATGGCAGCAATGGAGAAAGAGAAGTGGCGAAACTTGTAACGGATTATCATTCCCATCCTCCTTACGAATAGAGGGAAGCGGCATGGGCATGTTACGGTTCGGGCATATTATAAGCGTGGCATCCTGGCAGTTGTAAATCTTTGCAATTTATTACCTCTCCAAGCAAATGACGGGAGATCATGCATGAAAAAACTGCTGCTGTCGGCAGTTATTTTGGTTCTTGCTTATGGCGTTAATGCTCAACCGCGATTAGCGAGTGAGGACGACCGCGCGAAGGCTGAGATCGAACACGTGCTGCGAACGCAGCAGGAGTCCTGGAACCGTCACGATCTGGATGGTTTCATGGCCGGCTATTGGAATTCGCCCGTGCTTACATTCTTCTCCGGCGCGAAAGAAAGTAATGGATGGCAGGCTGCGATGGATCGTTATCGCGCAAGGTATATCAGTCCGGGCCATGAAATGGGCAAGCTGGATTTTTCCAGCTTGCGCATTGAGGTGTTAGGCAGCGACGCGGCTTTCGTGCGCGGAGCGTGGTTATTGACGATGCCCGATGGCAAAACGCCGCATGGGTTATTCACGCTTGTGTTCCGCAAGTTTCCGGAAGGCTGGAAGATCGTTCACGACCACACTTCAGTTGCGGAATGAAGTGATCGAGTTTAGAAATAACCGATACCGCTTACAACTACTTCTTCGCTCGTACCTGCACTCGAGTGCCTTCGGGAAATTTGCCGTTCAGCAACTCTACAACTTCATTGCGGACGATGCCCTCCAGTTCTGCTTGGAGTGGATTTACCGCAGGACGCGCGGGCGGGTCGCCCGCACCCACGCGAGCAACGCCACGGCCCATACCTTTGTCCATGGCTTCGTTCGCCAACCTGTCAGCTTCCTGATTGTGCTCGCGTAGAGCATGTCCAATAGAGAACCATTCCAACCGCGCAATCAATTCCTTCGCGCGCGCGTGAAGATCCTGCAGCACCGGATTCTTCACTTTGTAGATGCCTTTGATCTGGCGAACCAGCAGTTCGGAATCACTGATCAGCTTGAGTGCTTTTGGGCCATGTTGAATCGCATATTCAAGCGCGGCAATCAGGCCTTGATACTCGGCAAAATTATTGGTCTGGTGGCCGAGATACTCGCTGAGCTGGGCGACTTTATGTCCGGCCTGATCCTGAATAACCACACCATAGCCGGCTGGACCGGGATTGCCGCGCGCGCCACCGTCGCTGTGCGCAATGAGGTAATGATCGGGAGGATTGTCGCGCGGGGAATCCTCGTGAGCGAACAGAGTTTTATTTATAGAGCGGCGCGGGTAAGGCATGTTTGAGTTTACAACGAAATAATTAGCGTCCGGCGGCAAGCCGCGTAGCCAGGCGCGCCGGTAACTCCGCGGCAAAGATGCGGTCCTGCGCCGCTTTCAAGTTATAGGGAGTGCGGTGGAAATGAACAATTTGTGCATCGGTATCGAACAGCGCGAAGGCCGCGCGCCAGTCTCCATCGCGCGGTTGGCCGACGGAGCCGGGATTGATCATGTAGCGCGTGTGCGGCTTTAGTTGCAACGAAACCGTCTCGGCCTGTCCGACGGTGCGATACTCGGGACGAAACCCGTCGGCACTGGAGCCATTGGCGAAGAATCCACCTTGCAGATGCGTGTGGCCAAAAAAGGTAACCGGCGTGGCATTCGCAATCAGCGGAACCAGCGCATCTCCCACGGAAACCACGTATGCGTCTTCATCTTCGGGCGAGCCGTGAACCAGCTGAATTTCCTCGAAGTTCTCCAAAGGAAGCGGCCCTTGCGGCAGCGCATGCAGCCAGTCGTAATGCTCGGGAGTGAGTTGACTCCGGGTCCAGATCGCAGCAGCTGCGGCCAGGGGATTGAAGTCATCCAGTTCAAGCAGGCCAGTTGCAGCTTTGTCGTGATTGCCGCGCACAAAAATCTTACCTAGCTCGCGTGAGCGGTCGACCACCTCGTTGGGCGATGCTCCGTAGCCGACGACATCGCCGAGGTTGGCGACGAGATCGTATGCCGGGGCGGCCGCGAGACAGGCTTCCAGGGCTTCGAGATTGGCGTGAATGTCGCTAAGCAGGAGTATGCGCAATGAACACCAGATGGATGGCGATTATAGAACGAGTTTAGCGAAATGCGATATAGAACGGGGGATTTGACCGGATTTTGTAAAATGCCGGGCTCGTGTTTTTTCGTGTTCGCTATTTCGGATTCACCACCGGGCAGCGAGCCCAATGCGCAGGCGCAACTTCCGCCAGCGGAGGCAATGCCCGTGCGCATTCTGGAATGCGAAACGCGCAGCGCGGCTCGAACGCGCACCCGGAAGGCATTGCATGCAACGGCGGAACTGTCCCATCGATGGTTCCGAGGGGGTGATGCCGATCAGTCTTCAGATCGGGCACCGCGTTGAGCAGGCCGCGAGTGTAAGGATGAGCCGGCGTGCGGAAAATATCCTGCCTGGTTCCGAGTTCGACGATACTTCCCGCATACATTACCGCGACGCGGCCAGCGACTTGCGAAACCACAGCGAGATCGTGCGAGATGAAGAGCATGGCCAGGCCGAACTTGGAACGCAGTTGCGCGAGCAGTTCGAGGATCTGCGATTGAATCGTCACGTCAAGTGCTGTGGTCGGCTCGTCGGCAATGAGTAGTTGCGGACGGTTCACGATTGCCATCGCAATCATGATGCGCTGCCGCATGCCGCCTGAGAGCTGGTGAGGATAGTCGCGCGCGCGACGGCCGGGTTCGGGGATGGCAACATCATTCATGGCGTCAACGGCGCGTTGCCATGCCTGGCTTTTCGACACACGATTGTGAGCCAGCACCGCTTCCGCGATCTGATCCCCGACGCGCATAACGGGATTAAGTGCTGTCATTGGCTCCTGAAAAATCATCGCAATGCGTGAACCGCGCAGTTGGCGCATGGATTCGTCTGGGAGGGTTGCCAGATTGTGCTGCGAACCATCCCCGGAAAAAACAATTCCTCCTGAAACCAGCGCCTGCGGCGGAAGGAGGCGCATAATCGCGAGCGATGTAAGGGACTTGCCGGAGCCGGATTCGCCGACCAGTCCCAGGACTTCACCCGGTGCGATGGTTAAGCTGAGATCACGCACGGCACGAAGAAGCTGGCGAGACTGGCCTTTCGCAGCAGGAGAGTTGACCGGAAAATCGATGTTCAGATTCTGAATTTCGAGAAGCGGGGCCACGATGGGATATTAGCAGCGTCGCAGTGACACAGAAATGCTCAACATCTATACACTCTACAGCGGTATGTTGCCATGTTTCTTCGGCGGGTTTTTATCGCGCTTGGTCACCAGCATAGCCAAGGCCTGAATCAGCTTCTTTCGCGTCTCCCGCGGCTGAATGATGGCATCCACAAACCCACGATCAGCGGCAACATAAGGGCTGGCAAAGCGGTCGCGGAATTCTACGACTCTGCCCTGGCGCACCTCCTGCCGCTCCAGCGCATTGGTAACTCCGTCCAGTTCGCGCTTGTAAACGATATCCACTGCTCCTTCCGGCCCCATCACCGCAATCTCTGCCGTAGGCCAAGCATAATTCACATCCGTGCGAATGTGCTTTGACGCCATCACGCAATAAGCCCCGCCGTAAGCTTTGCGCGTGATCACGGTAATTTTCGGCACAGTAGCTTCCGCGAATGCGTAAAGCAGCTTCGCGCCATGCTTGATAATGCCGCCGTATTCCTGCGCCGTGCCAGGCAGAAATCCGGGAACATCTTCAAACGTAATCAGCGGAATGTTGAAGCAGTCGCAGAAGCGTACGAAGCGCGCACCCTTCACCGAGGCATTGATATCGAGCGTGCCCGCCAGCATCGCCGGTTGGTTGGCAACGATTCCTACCGATCGCCCATCCATCCGCGCAAATCCAACCACAATATTTTTCGCGAAATGCTCCTGCACTTCGAAAAAATATCTGTCGTCGACCACGGCATGAATCACATCTTTCATGTCGTACGGCATATTCGATTGCGCGGGCACAATCGTGTCGAGCGCGGTATCAGCCCGGTCAATCGGATCGGTGCAGGCTTTACGCGGAGGATCATCCAGATTATTCGATGGCACAAAACTCAATAGCTCGCGCACCATCGACAAACACTCCGCATCGTCATGCGCCAGAAAGTGCGCCACGCCTGAAGTTTCGTTGTGCGTCATGGCGCCGCCGAGTTGCTCTTTCGTGACTTCCTCGTGCGTCACCGTCTTAATCACATCCGGCCCGGTGATAAACATGTACGAAGTTTTATCAACCATCAAAACGAAATCGGTGATCGCGGGCGAATACACCGCGCCGCCTGCGCACGGCCCCATAATCGCAGAAATCTGCGGCACCACCCCGCTGTAAATCGTATTGCGCATAAAGATATCCGCGTATCCGCCCAGCGAGAGCACGCCCTCCTGAATGCGCGCCCCACCGGAGTCGTTAAGGCCAATCACGGGCGCGCCTATCTTCGCCGCCAGATCCATGATCTTCACGATCTTCGCGGCATTCGTCTCCGAGAGCGACCCGCCGAACACCGTAAAATCCTGCGCGAACACATACACCAGCCGGCCTTCGATTCGCCCGTAACCCGTGATGAATCCGTCGCCGTAGAATTTCTGCTCGGGCATGCCGAAGTCGTTGCAGCGGTGTGTGACCAGCTTGTCCGTCTCTTCGAACGTTCCGTCGTCTAGCAAGAACTCGATGCGCTCCCGCGCCGACATCTTTCCTTCTTTATGCTGGCGCTCGCGGCGCTTCGCGCCTCCGCCTTCTTCGGCAAGCTGGTTGCGTTTTTTTAATTCGGCAAGTTTTTCTTCAAGATTCATGCGGAGAGAATTATAGCGGGTGGGATCGCTGGAAGAATGTTAGGAACTGGATTTGCACGCAACCGCCACCAGCCGCGTGGCCTCCAGGTTGTAAGGGGAGCCCAGCAGGTCTCCAAACAAATGCACTTGGCTAAATCCGCAGTTCAACAGGCAGTCTTTGAGTTCACGGCCGGAGTAGATCGTGTGCTCGAAGCTGAAGCTGCGGGTGCGTCCGTCTTTCACCAGTATCCAGTCTGAGTAAACCCGGCAACAGTCGTCGCGCAGTTGAGGACGCTGCACTAACACCGAGCCGTCTGCCAGTTCGCTGCTGATTGTATTTTGCCATGTTCGCGCCAGCCGCTCTTTACCCACAATCTCAATCACCAGCACCCCGGTTTCTTTGAGGCTCTGATGAATGTTGCGCAGAACCCGAAGATTGTCCTGCTCCTCTTTGAAGTATCCAAACGATGTAAAGAGATTGCAGACCAGGTCAAACGTCGCAGGACGAACAAAACTGCGCATGTCTTCCTGTACCCACTCAATCGAGACCGCGGCTTCGGATGCATGTTCGCGTGCCCGTTCCTGCAGAAAGGGAGACCGGTCAACTCCTGTGACTCGAAAGCCTCGTTGCGCGAACTCCACCGCATGACGCCCCGGCCCGCAACAGAGATCGAGCACACTGCCGCCACTGCATCGGGTCAAAGCCACAATCCGGCTGACCTCCTCCTTCGCGGCAGAGAACCGCTCCGGAGGAAACATGTAGGGATAGAAATCGCGCCAAAAGTCTTCGCTTTCGAACCACTCCATGGAAGCAAAGTTTACAGCGCAGGCTGAATAAAGGAAACAGGCAGGTACAAAGCCGCAGTATAGCTTAGCTATACAAACCTATTCGAAGTCCGCCCCCAGAATCTGATAGCGATATCTTTTGCCGTCCCAGAAAACCACGGATGAAGTCTGCTCACCCTCGCCCTGCTCTTCCATATAAACCCCCAATACGGTTCTCTTTTTCAGCGCCAGCTTTTTTACTGTCAGGGTTTTGAAGGGCAGATTAATCATCACGTACTTCTGCTTGGGTTTGTCGGAGTGCCACGCCTCCGTGCCCACGCCGTGAACCACCAGCAGGCACACGCCTTTACGCTCCGGTTCATCCGAAGCAAATGTCGAGGTGACCTTCACATCGCCGAATCCCAGAAATTTGTCGTAGGGATCGATAACCAGAAACCCATACTCGGCCTGGTCGGCCATGGGATTTTTACAGCGGCCCGCGACCACCAGATCGTCCACACCGTCGCCATCGAGATCACCGACAAACTGCGGCGGCCCGCCCAGCAGCGAACAGTTATCGCCGAACTCCTTATGGACATATTCGTTGTTAACCGCAGGTGTAGGCGTGTGCGCGGGCTTCGGCGGCGGAGGCGGTTCTTTCTTTTCAGCCGACAGCGTTGCGGACATGGCAGAAATCGCCAACACAAGAAACAGGACGCGAGGGAGAAAAACTCGGGAGTTCGACATGTCCCTACTCTAGTACCGCTCGCTGGCCGGAAGGTAGGGACATCGGGGATAACCGGAACCAAAGTAACGTTACCTGTGAAAGTGTTCCCACCCCTGCGGCTTAAGTTCGCGGCCGCCGCCGTCGTTCATGAGGATGATTTTCCTGGAGCGTGTGATGTGCCCGATCTGAGTAATCGGGACTCCGGCCACGCGTGAAGGGATTCGTTTGCCGGGACACGTGGTAAACAACAGTTCGTAGTCTTCCCCGCCATGCAGCACGAATTCAAGATCCACCGCGCGCAAAGGCTTGCCTACGGCAGCTCGGGGAATAGCCTTGGCGAGTATCTCCGCGCCCACACCGCTTTCCTCGCAGATGTGAGCTAAATCGGTTGAGAGGCCGTCGCTGGTATCGATCATCGCGGAAGCCAGGCCTTTCTCACGCAGCGCGCGGCCCAGCTCGATGCGCGGCTCGGGAAAGAAATGCCTCGGATACTCGACCGGGTTAAGTTTGCACCTGGGCTTATTCTTCATTTCGCGCACCGCAGCTGCCGCCCCGCCAAGCTCTCCGCTTATGTAAATCCGATCTCCCGGCCGCGCCCCAGACCGCAGCACCGCTTTCCCCTTCGGCACGCTACCCACCACCATAATGTCGGCCAAAATTCCATTCGGCGACTCCGCCGTGTCTCCGCCCGCCAGAGTCACACCATATCTTTTAGCCAAATCCATCAGGCCCTGCATAAAGCGCCGGACCCAGTTTTGCGGCATATCCCGCAGCAGCGCGAGCGACAGAAATGCCGCAACCGGCGTCCCTCCCATGGCGGCAATATCGCTTAACCCTCGCGCCAAACACCGGCGCCCGACCGATTCCGGCGAATGCCACTCCCTGCGGAAATGAACTCCTTCCAAAGAAAAATCCGTCGTCACCAGCACATCGGCTTGCCTGCCATCAGACTTTGGAAGCCGCAGCACCGCGCAGTCATCGCCAATGCCTTTAGGAACCGCCGGGTTTCGGCCCAGCCCGGCGAGGCGGCGAATTTGCTCAATCAGCGCTTTCTCGGCAATTACCACGGCAACCAATATAAACGGATCGGCACCCTTACTTACGGCGGAGAGGCACAACATGGACGCGCTTTTTGACCAACACCAGATCGCGCCTCAAACTGTCGCGGTAACTTGTCCGGGAATGACCTCGGATTACCCGCCTTAAGTAACATTTAATCCGGCGCTGGGTCGTTGACACGGGAGAACCCAGTTTGTTACCTTTACCCAGCATTCACAACAACCTTTGGCTGCGCTAAGTTCTGTAACCCCTTTAGATTGCGGGGAAACGGAGATTTAAGCTCAGGGCCGTAAGTTAAAGTGAGTGTTAAGGTCACATTAAGAATCTCCATTCCCAAGATGGGAACGTGACTAGGGTAGCAATCAGGTGGTCCGAACAGGCTTTCTGGAACCGCAGAACTTGGCCTGATTTCCGGCCCTGATTATTCAAAAAACGGAGAAGGCAGGCTTTTTTGCAAAAGCGCTTTTACATACTATTCGTGGCTCGGGGAGATGATGGCCAGTTGCGCAAGATATCCATTCCCGTCCATTATTTGTATGTTTTTGTAGTCGGTGCGGCCATCGGATTCCTCAGCCTCACCGGCATCGCCAGCTCCTATACCCGCATGCTGCTGAAGGTTTCGCGCTATAACGAGCTGCGCACCGAAAAAGAGCAGCTTAAGGATCGTTACTCCAAGCTGGAAGAAGTCGCCAAAGAACGCGACGTGCAGGTTGCATCGCTGGGATCGATCGCCAGCGAAGTTTCCGCGCTGTATGGTCTAAAGTCTCAGCCCACGCTTGTAACTGCTTCCGAACAAAAAATCGAAGACGCCGACGTCACTTCTTCACTCGACCGCCTGGGTGCGCTGCGCTCTTCCGCTCTTACTGGCGATGCCACAGTCGGCATCAGCCTGGGTCTCACCCGTAACGCCACCACCGCCGATTGGTACCGCGCCAACGCCGCGCCGAATCTATGGCCAGTGGAAGGCCAGGTGACGGGCAGCTTTGGCGAACGCATCGATCCGTTCAACGGTGAAGGCGCATTTCATAGCGGAGTCGATATCGGAAGCACCTACGGCAAGCCGGTCATCGCTCCGGCCGACGGCGTGATCACCTTTGCCGACTTCATGGGCGGATACGGCAAGGCCATCATGATGGATCACGGCCATGGCATCACCACGCGCTACGGCCATCTGTCCGGCTTCGCCGTTACTCCCGGACAGCACGTCCATCGCGGCGATACCATCGGCTACGTCGGCCTGAGCGGACGCTCCACCGGACCCCATCTACACTACGAAGTCCGCATCAATGACACTCCTGTGAACCCCTACAAGTATCTCCGCATCATGGTTGCGCACAACGGCGACCTGCAGACGGGCAGCTAGTTTTTCGGTTTCAAGTTTTCTAATTGGACTCTCCGAACCTTCCCACTCGAGATGTGTCATATGAAGCCTTGTCATCCGAACTCGGCGCGATGCGCGGGTGAGGAACCTGCCGTCTTTCGCCCTCGGCACCGCAGCCTCCGAGAACGCCTTGCACTCTTCCGCTACGTGCGATAGGTTCTCAGCATATGTAAGCGGCCGGCGCTTCTGCCGGTCCGCGGACGCATGGACTGAGAACCAGCAACTGAGAACTTGATCAGCTTCCTAAAATCCGTTCGCGAGGATATCGCAGCCGTCTTCGAGTCGGACCCTGCCGCTCGTTCCTACTTCGAGGTCCTTACCTTATATCCTGGCCTGCACGCGGTATGGGCCCATCATTTGAGCCACTGGCTCTGGCTGCATAACATGCGCTTTCTGGCAAGATTTGTGTCGCAGGTGGCTCGCGTATTCACCGGAATTGAGATTCACCCGGGCGCTGAGCTCGGACGCCGTCTATTTATTGATCACGGCATGGGCACGGTCATCGGCGAAACTGCCATAATCGGCGACGATGTGACGCTCTATCAGGGCGTGACCCTCGGAGGAACCGGCAAAGAAAAAGGCAAGCGCCATCCCACGCTGGGCAACAATATTTCCGTCGGCTCCGGTGCAAAATTATTAGGCAACATCACCATTGGAGACAACTGCCGCGTGGGCGCGGGATCCGTGGTGCTGCGCAACGTGCCGGCAAATTCCACCATCGTGGGCGTGCCGGGTCACATCGTTCTGCGCGATGGAAAACGCGTCGTGATCACCGATCCCAAAGACATCCGCGATCCCCTCTCCGATGTAATCATTCGCTTGGCCACGGAGCTGCATGAACTACGCGACCAGTTTCAGCAACACACGCACGAAGCCCTGGGCGCGGAGCCCATCGCGAAAATCGAAGAAGCGGCTTCGACTCCCAATATCTCTCCAGAAGAACTTTTTCAGGAAGACTATCAAATATGAAATTTATGTAAGCAGCATTGCATCCCGCAGCTTCCGCCGGTCCTTGGCATATAATCGTGGCCGCGTATGTCACTCCGTTCAGGCACAAAGCTGGGTCCTTACGAGATTCAATCGCCCATCGGCGCCGGCGGTATGGGCGAGGTGTACCGCGCTCGCGACTCGCGCCTCAACCGCGACGTCGCCATCAAAGTTCTTCCCGCGTCTTTTTCCGCCGATCAGGAGCGCCTGCAGCGCTTCGCGCTGGAATGCCGCGCCACGGCAGCGCTGAACCATCCCAACATTTTGTCGATCTTCGATATTGGAGAAGATCACGCCGCGCCATATGTAGTCTCGGAATTATTGGAAGGCGAAACTCTGCGCGACCGCTTGCGCGAAGGCCCACTCACCTCGCGCAAAGCCATCGACTACGCGCGGCAAATTGCCAACGGCCTCGCCGCCGCGCACGAGAAAGGCATCACCCATCGCGACCTCAAGCCAGAGAATTTGTTCATCACCAACGACGGCCGGGTAAAAATTCTCGACTTCGGTCTGGCCAAACTCACGCATCCCGAGGCCGATCAATCCGGCGACGCGCCCACGCAGCAAATCGCCACCGACGCCGGAACCGTGATGGGCACAGTTGGCTACATGGCGCCCGAGCAGGTACGTGGCAAGCCCGCCGACCCGCGCTCCGACATTTTTGCCTTCGGCGCGATTCTTTACGAAATGCTCTCGGGCAAACGCGCGTTCCACGGCGATTCTCCCGTGGATACGATGAGCGCGATTCTCAAAGAAGATCCGCCGGATCTCACCGAAACCAATCGCACCATTTCTTCTGCGCTCGAGCGTATCGTCCGCCACTGCCTGGAAAAAAATCCTGCCGAGCGTTTTCAATCGGCGCGCGACCTCGCATTCAACCTGGAAGCGCTCACCGACGTTTCCACTTCCAGCCGCGGCAGCATTCAGGCATTGCCGCTGGAAGAAGAGAAAAAGAAAAGCCGCTGGCTGATTCCAGTGCTCGCCGCTGTGCTGGTGCTCGCGTCATGGGCGGCAATTTATTTTCTGGCGCGTCGCGGCGCAGTCTCCAATCCCACCTTCCACGAAATCACCTTCCGCAACGGCACCATCTGGGACGCCCGCTTCGCGCCGGACGGCCAGAGCATCATTTATGGCGCAGCCTGGGAAGGTAAGCCGCCGGAGCTTTTCTCCACTCGTTTCGATAGCACCGACTCCCGTCCGCTCAGCCTGGGACCGGCACAAATTCTCGCCATTTCTTCGAAAGGCGAGATGGCGATTAGCCTTGGGGCTGCTACTTATTCCGCCTTTACGCAAACTGGAACGCTGGCGCGGGTTCCGCTTGCCGGTGGCGCGCCGCGCGAGGTTCTCGATCAAGTGATGTGGGCCGACTGGGCGCCTGACGGCGAATCGTTTGCCGTAATTCGCATCTCCGGCCCGAACCACAACCATCTGGAATTTCCCATCGGCAACGAAATTTACACACCGCAGGCCTGGGTCAGCCACGTTCGTTTTTCTCCTGACGGGCAATTTCTTGCCATCGCCGATCACATCCCGAGCGGCGACGACGGCCGCATCGTCATCATTGACCGGCATGGTAATCGCAAGGCTAGTTCTTCGTTTTATTCCAGCGTGCAGGGTCTCGCCTGGAGCCCGAGTGGCAAGGAAGTGTGGTTTACCGCCGTGCCGGGCGGTGCGGCACGCTCACTCTACGCCCTGGATTTTTCCGGCAAAGAGCGCCTTATTTATCGCGCACCTGGCGGCGTTACGATTCACGACATCAGCCGCAATTGGTTGGTTTTGCTCACCGCAGACAAGTCCCGCATCGGACTGTTTGCGCTCGCTCCGGGAGAAACCAAGGAGCGCAGCCTTTCCTGGTTCGACTGGTCGCTGCTCAACGATATTTCTGCCGATGGCAAGACCATACTTTTTAGCGAAAGCGGCGAAGCCACAGGCGACAACGATTCCGTCTTTATTCGCAGCACAGATGGCGCTCCCGCCGTGCGCCTTGGAAGTGGAGACTTTGGCAAGCTTTCTCCGGACGGCAAATGGGCCATCATTGAGACTGGCAAACCCGCCAAACTTATGCTCGTTCCCACCCGCGTGGGCGAACCGCGGCAGCTCACCGACGATAAAGTTCGCCATTTCAATTCCGGATGGCTGCCGGACGGCAAGACCATCTTCTTCAGTACATTCCGGCAAGGCCAACCGCAGCGCAGCTATCTGCTGGATATCGACTCACCGGGAGCCGCTCCGCGGCCCATCACCCCGGAGGATACCGTTGCCTTTCTTGCGACACCCGATGGCAAGTTCCTTCTCGCGTACGACGCAAACCGGCAGCGATGGCTCTATCCCGTTGCTGGTGGAGAACCGCAAAAGATGGACGTCACTACCGGCCCGGGGGAAGTCATTCTCGATTTCTTCGATAGCGGCAAGAGCGTGCTGGTACGCAACCGCTCGGTGCCTATAAAAATCACTCGTATCGATCTTGCGACCGGCAAACGCACACCCTTTCGCGAAATCGCCCCTGCCGATCCGGCAGGTGTGCAGAGCATCCCGACCCTCAGGTTCAGCGCCGACGGAAAATCGTACGCATATTCGCTGGGCCGGCAGCTATCGGATTTGTATGTGGTGGATGGGTTGAAGTAGGGGTTGTGTGGCGCGGGCGCTCTTGCCCGCGAAAGCTAGCGTGCCGATTCGGAGCATCTAGGTGAAGACATTCCCTCGGTCCCTTGCTACGTTTCGAAGAATTGTGAATGAGCGCGGTCAACGACTTCGGCTTCTCGATTTCAATGAAATTGCGCGAATGGCGGACGCGCCGGTCGAGCAGTTATCCGTACAATCGCGTCCTTCAACCATCGGAATATTCGTGGAGAGGCAAGCGAACGGAAATTTGCTCGTGGTATTGCAGGGCTTTATGAAAGCGCGCTACGTGCCCTTCGTCAAGCATGTTGCGTTGGATGGTTTCTACAAGCATCCCGACAACAGCATTACTCCGCTGCCGCCAGAAGAATTCTATCGATTTGATTAGCTGATCGCAGTTGGGTCATTTAGGTCCGCACCACCATCTTCCCCACCTCATCTTTCTCCACGTACGCCCAAGGTATTTTCGGATCGTGCGTAAAAACCGTCAGCCATTTCCCGGGAATCGCCTTCGTGTAGTACTCCTTCTTGCTCTCAATAGTCTGTAGTGGATAGAGATCGAAGCCCATGCCCCAGGCGATGTCGATATGCGCTGTTGTGGGGATGAGGTCGCCGATATAGCAGGCGGTAGTGAAACCAGGGTGCCCCATATCTCGGATCTTTTGCGAGATGTGGGAACTCTCACCAGGAGCACGAACGATCACGCCCAGCATGCTCGCCGTGTGCCCTGGGAAAGTCTTCACCGAAATACCGGGAACGATTTCCTCGCCACCCTTAAGCAACGTCATCTGTCCGCTTTCAACCAACGGATTGTAGTTGTCGGAGATGTAGCTGATGGAGTCGCGCTCGCTGGGATGGCGCGCGTATTGCCACTCGCCCTCCGGCGCATAATATTTCGCGCGCGGAAACGTCGGAACGATTTTGCCATTTTTGTCGCGCGTCGTGTTCCATCCGCAGTGGTCAAAATGAAGATGCGTGTTGATGACGATGTCGATGTCTTCGGGCGCGACACCCGCTGCTGAAAGATTCGTGAGCAACTGCGCGGGCTGGCCGTAAAACTTGATCATTCGTTCGGAGAGCTTGTTGCCAATGCCGGTTTCCACCAGGATAGTTTGTTTACCTGTGCGGATAACCAGCGAGTTCAGTCCCGATATAACGCAATTCTTTTCGTCAGCCGCCATTTTGCGTGACCACATGACCTTGGGGATCACGCCAAAAAATGCGCCGCCGTCGAGCGGGTAAGTGCCGTCAGAAAAAACGCTGAGTTCGAAGTCACCGAGGGTTAGGCTGGGCATGAATCCAGTGTGCCATAGTCAAGAAATTCATCGCCACGGATCCACACGGATCTCCACGGATAAATCGCAATGATCGCCGCAATTACGTAGAGCCTTGTCATTCCGACCGAAGAGAGGAATCTGCTGTCGCTGGCAGCATTTGATACTGCCGGCTACAAGCAGATTCCTCACGGCTTACGCCCTTCGGAATGACAAAATCTGGGACAATGAATCCTGAAAAAGACAGCACTCAATCTATGGAACGTCCCGCCAGCGTTACGGTGATCTCTGGTTTTTTCTTTTTGATCGCGGCATACCTTATCGTAATCGGATTCATCGAGTTCATATCACCGGGAACGATTTCGCTGACGCGGGTTGCAGGAGTGACGTACGGCAGAGAGTTGGACGGTCCGCAGACCGCGATTTCCGTGGGCTTGGGATGGGCGCTGGTCGGCTGGGGACTTTACCGGCTGCGCAATTGGGCACGCTGGTGCGCGCTTGTCATTCTGGTGATCGGGGTCGCAGGATCAGTTCCCGCAGTTTCCGCCACCGCACGCGATATCACTTGGCACTTTTTCTGGCTCGGTGGACAAATCATGGTGCGAATCGTGATCGCATGGCTACTGGCTGCGTCGCCCGAAGTGGTCGAGGCTTTTGTAAAGAAATAACCGTAATACTCTCGGACAACGATTCGTATAACGATAACGTTGCATTCCGACCGCAACATTTTGTCATTCCGACCGGGGGGAGGAATCTGCTTGTCGCTGGCAGCGCCGATACTGCCGGCGACAACAGATTCCTCGCGGCTTGCGCCGCTCGGAATGACAAGATAAAAAAAGGGACAGCCGAGGCGGCTGTCCCTACATGGTTCATTTTTTCGCTTTGACTGGTTCTTTCTCGCCCACGCGTTTGCTGACCTCGAACTTCATCTTGCCGGCCTTTTTATCGGCATCGATGACGATGTGGTCGCCGTGCAATATCTCGCCGTCGAGAATCTTCAGCGCCAGCGGATCTTGCACCAGCTTCTGGATCGCCCGCTTCAATGGACGCGCTCCGAAGTTAGCGTCATAGCCTTGTGTGAAGAGCAATTCTTTCGCAGCATCCGTAAGCTCGATCGAAATCTTGCGATCCGCAAGCAGCCGCCGCACATCTTCCAGCCGCAACTCGACGATCTTCACCAACTGATCTTTCCCGAGCGGACCGAAGACGATGATGTCGTCGACGCGATTCAGGAACTCGGGCCGGAAGTGGCCGTGCAGCGCGCCCATTACCTGCTCACTAGCCTTCTCGAAATCCTGCGGCGTGCGCAGATTCTCGGCCTGCAAATAACTCGACCCCAAATTAGACGTCATGATGAGGATCGTGTTCTTGAAATCGACCACGCGGCCTTTGCCGTCGGTGAGCCGGCCATCGTCCATGATCTGGAGCATGATGTTGAACACGTCGGGATGCGCCTTTTCGATTTCGTCGAAGAGCACAACCGCGTACGGACGGCGGCGCACCTGCTCGGTAAGCTGCCCTCCCTCGTCGTAGCCGACGTATCCCGGAGGCGCGCCGATCAGGCGCGACACCGAATGCTTCTCCATGTACTCGGACATGTCGATGCGGAGCAGCGCGCGTTCGTCGTCGAACAGAAATTCGGCGAGAGCGCGAGCCAGTTCGGTCTTGCCTACGCCAGTCGGGCCAAGGAAAATGAACGAACCGATAGGCTTCTTCGGATCGCTAAGCCCTGCTCTCGAACGGCGGATAGCATTGGACACGCGCTCGAGAGCCTGATCCTGCCCGACCACGCGATGCCGCAGCCGCTCTTCCATGTTGACCAGCTTTTTCACTTCGCCTTCAAGCATCTTCGAGACCGGAATGCCAGTCCACTTGGAAACGATGCGGGCGATATCTTCCTCGTCCACTTCCTCTTTCAACATCCGTGTAGAGCGGGCGCCCTCGCCCGCTTTTTCTGTAAGCTTGGCGAGTTCGGCTTCAGCCTGCCGCAGCAGGCCATAGCGAATCTCCGCCACGCGCTGCAAATTGCCCTTGCGCTCTTCGGCTTGTTCTTCGAGCTTGAGTCTTTCGATCTTCTCTTTCACCTCTCGAGTGTGCGCGATGTCGTCCTTTTCTTTTTTCCAGGCCGCCTTCAGTGCATTCGACTTCTCGCGAATCTCGGCCAACTCTTTTTGGATCACGCCCAGCCGGTCGCGCGAATTGGCGTCGTCTTCTTTCTTTAAGGCCTGTTTCTCGATCTCCAGCTGCATGGCGCGGCGCTCCAACTGGTCGATATCCGTAGGCAGTGAATCGATCTGAATACGAATCGAAGCAGCCGCTTCATCTACCAAATCGATTGCCTTGTCAGGGAGAAAACGATCGGAGATGTAACGATGCGAGAGCGTCGCGGCGGAGACAATCGCGGAATCTTTAATACGAACCCCATGATGCACCTCGTACTTCTCTTTCAATCCGCGGAGGATCGCAATCGTATCTTCGACGTTCGGCTCGCCGACAAAAACAATCTGGAATCGCCGTTCGAGCGCGGCATCCTTTTCGATGTACTTGCGGTACTCGTTCAGCGTCGTCGCGCCAATCGCGCGCAGCTCTCCGCGAGCGAGCGCTGGCTTCAGCATGTTGGAGGCATCGATTGCGCCTTCGCTGGCTCCAGCTCCGACGAGCGTGTGCAGCTCGTCGATAAACAAAATCACTTGCCCGGCCGCGTCTTCAATTTCTTTAAGCACAGCCTTCAGCCGGTCCTCAAACTCGCCGCGGTATTTTGCGCCAGCGAGCATTGCGCCCAAGTCGAGCGAAACCACACGCTTATTCTTGAGAATTTCGGGCACGTCGCCGGAAATAATTCTTTGTGCCAAGCCCTCGACGATGGCAGTCTTGCCGACGCCCGGTTCGCCGATGAGCACAGGATTATTCTTCGTGCGGCGCGAGAGAACCTGCACCACGCGGCGAATTTCTTCGTCGCGTCCGATGACGGGATCGAGCTTGCCGCGCCGTGCCTGCTCGGTCAGGTCGCGGGCGTAGCGCTCCAGCGCCTGATACTTCGCTTCCGGATTCTGGTCGGTAACCTTCTGCGATCCGCGAACCGAGGTTAACGCCTTGAGGATCGCGTCATACGTCGCACCGTGTTGCATGAGCGCCTTCGCGGCTGCGTCCTGCTTGAGATGCGTGATCGCCAGCAGTAAATGCTCGGTGGAGACGTACTCGTCTTTAAAATTGGAAGCTTCTTTGAACGCCTGCTCCAGCATCTTGTTTGCGGCGTTCGAGATCGTGGCCTGCGCGGATTCTCCGGAAACTTTCGGCAGCTTTTCGATCTCGCGATACACATCGCTGAGCACGGCTTGCGGGCCGATGCCGATTTTTTCGAGAACCGGCGGAACGATGCCTTCTTTATCTTCTAGCAGTGCCGCCAGCAAATGCAGCGGCAGCAGCTCGGGATTGCCGTGCTCGGAAGCGAGATTGTTCGCTCTTTGTACAGCTTCTTGCGCTTTCACAGTGAATTTGTCCCAACGAATGGGCATGGGAACCTCGATTTAGTAATTTAGTGATTTTGTAATTGGGTAATTGGATGATGCCAGTGGGCGTCCGGCTTAGATTACTCGATTGCAAAATTTCTAAGTTGCAAAATTATAGGAGGCGTCATCTCTGCCGCCTCCTAATTAAACCCCCAGGGGCTAAAGCCCGCATAGTTCTTGCCTCTGGACGGCACGATTAAAGTCGTGCCCTTCCCGTTCATGCTGCTGTCAGCAAAGAGCAAGTCAAGCTTCGCTCGACTGGACAGCCGAGGGCGGCTGTCCCCACATGAGCACCGCTAGTCCCGAGCATCGCCGAGCTTACGCGGCTTTGCTGGGCCCTTTGGCTTCGAGCGTCTTCTCGACGCCCGCGCCTACGTTGACCTTGATCTGCTTCGGCTTGGCTTCGGCTTTCTTGGCCAGCGTGATCTTTAACACGCCTTTATCGTAGTTCGCCTGCACGCTTTCGGTGTCCACCGTGGTGGGCAGGGTGAAGGTGCGAGTGAAGCTGCCATAGCGGCTCTCCACGCGGCGGAAGTTCTCTTCTTTCTCTTCCTTCTCGATCTTGCGTTCGCCGTGGACGGTGAGGGTGTTGTTCTCCAGGCGCACGTCGATGTCTTTCTCATCGATTCCGGTCGCTTCAATCTTCAACGTGATGTTGTGCTCGTCTTCGTAGACATCGACGGCTGGGGAAAAGCTGGATGCGGCGAGGGATTCGTCCCGGCCACTGTCGCTGTAGGACTCGCGGAACGCGCGGTTGATGCGGTCCTGCAAGGTGGAAAACTCACGGAAAGGCTCCCAACGGGTTAAAACTGTCATGGCTAAAAATTCTCCTTCTGTGCTGGATTCTGGAATTCGGCGTTGCCGTTCAAATGCTTAGATGTGTCATCAGCACAAAAGAAGCATAAAATATGAGTGTATTACTGTCAAGTAAGTTATTTGCAGCAGTTTCAGTTTGTTACAGAGGCTATAACGCACTTTAGATAGGAAGTTTCCGCGATGCTCAGCAGGACTGGATGGTCTTTGGCCTGCCCGCGAACCTCGACCAGCCGAAGCTGCCGATGCGCGTCACGCGCCGCTCCAGCCAGCATTCCTAGAAAATCGGCCTGACTGACGTGGTAAGAGCAGGAACACGTCACCAGAATCCCTCCCGGACGCAGCATCTTAAGGGCGCGCAGGTTGATCTCTTTGTAGCCGCGCAGGGCGGCATCCAGCTCGCGTTTCGACTTGGCAAAGGCTGGGGGATCGAGAACGATGCAGTCGTATTGCTTGCCCGAGGCGGCGTAGTCCTTAAGCAGATCGAAGGCGTTAGCCTCGATCCATTCGATCTCCTTGTCGCCGAGCAGCGCCTGGTTCAGCGCCATATTCTGATCGGCCACTTCGAGCGCTGGACGCGAGCTATCCACGGCCGCCAGATGCGCACAGCGCGGAGCAAGGTGCAGGGCAAATCCTCCCTGATAGCAAAAGACGTCGAGGGCCTCGCCGTGGGCATACCGCGCAGCGGCAGCATAGTTTTCGCGCTGATCGAGGAAGGCTCCTGTTTTCTGGCCTTCGAGGGCGTCGAAGTGGAAGCGCACTCCGCTCGCGCCGCCTTTCCCATTCATCGTGAAGACGGTCGAGGTGCGTTCGCCACTCAGCAGGCCGGAGGTGCGCGGCGGCAAGTCTTCCAACAGGCGGATTTTCGGATCGACGCGCTCGATGATCGAAGCAGGCTTGAGGCGTTCGTCGAGTTCGGAGACGAACGCTTCGCGAACCGCTTCCGCATCCATCGCCTGCGTGAGAACTTGAACCGAAAGAATGTCGTTGTAGCGATCGACAATCAGTCCCGGCAGGAAATCGGCCTCGCTGAACACCAAGCGGTAAGCGTCGGTATCGCGGACCATGGAGTCTCGATACGCAACCGCATCGGCGATGCGCTTACGAAGCAGTTGAGGAAAATCAGCGACGGGTTCTCGGGAAACTAAACGAATCGCGATCTGCGAAGAACTGGAATAGAGGGCGGTCCCGAGGAACTGCCCACGGTGGTCGTTGACCGCAACGACAGCACCAGGCGGCACGCCCTCAGCCGAAACGATATCGGAGCGATAGACCCAAACGTGACCATCCTTCAGCCGAGTCGCTCCGCGCGGGGAAACTTTGACGGTAAAACCGGAATGCGGATCCGCAATCTTATTCACTATCTGATGTTAACTGAACAAGGACAGCGCAAGCCGGATGAGCGGAGTAGCAGAGTATGACGTTCTATTTCCTAATTAATTTCCGCACCGCCTCGCCATATTGTTTTCCGCTACTCAACCGCGTGCCGTTATGCAGCTCAAGCTGATAGGTTCCGCTCAAGAAAGGACGGACCGAACTAACCCGCGACACGTTCACGATGCGGCACCGATGAATTCGGAGAAAGCTATCGGGGCTAAGACTGTTCTCCAGGTTGGTTAAAGTCTCTCCCATGATGTGATGTTTTAAGCCACAATGGAGCACAACGTAGTTGTTCGCCGACTCAATCCAGTCCACCGTATCCACCGGCACTAAACAAAAAGCCTCGCCATCCCGGAACGCCAGCCGCTCTGGCCATTTGCGCTCTTTCATTTCCAGGAGCGCCTGCAATTGTTGCGCGAGGGAAGCTTCCCGTTGGGACGAGATTCGTTCCCGAGCCCGCCCGATCGCGGCTCGCAGCCGGTCATCGTCAAACGGTTTCAGCAAATAATCGACGGCATTCAGCTCAAAGGCGCTAACGGCATATTGGTCGTAGGCGGTTACAAAAATCACAGCTGGCATGCGCTGCGGGCCCACGTCGCGCACCACGTCAAGCCCGGTGCAGTCGGCCATCTGCACATCCAGGAGAACAAGGTCGGGGCGCGCGGAAAGAATCGTATCGATGGCTTGCAAGCCCGAGTCGCATTCCCCGGCGATCTCGATTCCCTCGCAGCCGGAGAGGCCGTTGCGGATGCCCTGCCGAATCAGCGGTTCGTCATCAACGATCAACACTCGCAAGCTGTTCACTTTGGATATTCTCCTCTTGCGGGTGATCCCTTCGCGCATAGGGAAGCGCGATGCGGACTTCAGTTCCGCCTTCGTCCAGTTTCCGAATCGCGAATTGGTGATCGCCGGGGAACATTCTCGCCAGTCTCTCCCGCGTGGAACTGAGCCCAATGCCAATGTGTGACTCGCCGGACCATTCGGCAGGAACGCCAACTCCGTTATCGGCAACGATCAGCACCAACCGGTCGCCGTCGATCGTGGCGCGGATTGCGATGGTGCCCACTTGCGAGATTCCCCGAAGGCCATGAATGATGGCATTTTCCACCAGAGGCTGAAGCAGGAAGCTAGGAATCAAAGCGTCATCGGATTCCGGCGTCACGTCCACCAACACCGTAAGCCGATTGCCAAACCTCATTTCTTCGACGGCCAGATAATCACGGACCAATGCCATTTCCTCGCTTACCGTGGTCTCGGCTGAAACGTTGCGCCGAAGCGCCGAACGGAGGAGATCCCCCAGGCGAACCAGCATTTGACTGGCAACTTTCCCGTTCTGCTGCGCGAGCACGGAAATATTCTGCAAGGTATTAAAGAGGAAGTGGGGATTCAGACGCATCCGCAAGTTTTCTAATTCCGCCTGACGCAGGCTCGCTTCAAGCTGCGACTTTTCCAGGGCAAGCTGCGTCGCCTGGCGCGCTTGGCGATGGAATTGAGTGAAGTGCCGGATCGCACAGGCGGCGGTAAAAGTGCCCCAGAAGAAAAATTCTTCGAAACCGAATTCGATCCAGGGAAAACTCCGGAAGAAACCAGAGAGTGAAGCAGGCCGGCCGAAAGCGTAGTCAATTCCAAAATTCAGCAAGGCGCTCATCTGCATGGCGGCATAGGAAAAGATCACGCTGGCAACAACAGCAATTCCTAACCTGCGCTTCCATGCACTCCCCGCCAGCGGGAAGCGCTCCTCGATTCGGAAAATAAACGGGGTTAGCACTGCCCAGGGGTAGAAACAACCTAACCAGGAGAGCAACTCGGGCCCTGATCCAGTGGACCATGCGATTGGATGAGTAGACTCGAAATAGTGGCGGGCATAGCCCACAATTGCAATCGCGGTCCAACTTAACCACACATGAGCTATGAAATGTGTGCGTTGTTTTTTCGTTGCAACGTTGCCCTTCGTCATAGAGGCTCCTTCAGACCCGGCTTGTCGTGCAATTCTGGCTCCGCGAAGGCATTGACGCAATAGAAACCGGGCGAACGCACATTCTTCGCTGGCGAACGCGCTTGGCATGGCTTCGAACGCCGAGGTCTTCTTTAACTTTGGACCAGGCCGCTGTCATTTTGGTAGCAACACTGCATTCGGATTTTCCCCCACGGCTGGCTGGCGCTTGCCAAGAACAACCGGCAGTTGACCCATTTTGAATTGCCAGCGCGGTCATGTGCTGACAGATTCGGCTCATGACTACCGTAAAACGCTCTCACCGCTTCTCAATCTCCACGGTCTACGCGTGCTTGCTCTGCATCATCTTTCTCGGCGCTTGCCCTCATGTTGCGAATGCTCTGCAGCGAAAGCAGAACAGTGCCCTCAAAACGCAGGAGTTTTTCTGCCACACGGGATATGACCCTCAGGTTTGTGGACGGCGCATCGCTCAGTTGAAAGCGCTATTAATCCAGTATCCCGCGGGTGCGCCGAAGCGTTGGAGCTGGGTGATCATCTCTTCCGAAGATTGGCAACCGTTGATGCAGAGCCTTCAACTGGCTCGGGAAAGCCCCGCGTTTACCGCCCTCGGGCAACGGGAAACATTCCTGGAAGATGCTCTGTTCTTTCCGCAATCGAAGCGGACAGAAGAATTAGTGCAGCGTTTTCATACGCCTTTCGACCAGTTGCTCCCCTTCGCCGTGAGTCACGAACTAGCGCACGCAATCTGTCATGGTGGCAGCGAAGCGATGGCGAACCGAGTCGCTCAACAATTGCGAGGGGGAAACTATCCGGATTGCGGCCAGAACGTGAAATCTCCGACACCGATCGAGGAATTGTATTTACACAGTCAATTGCCCGGGTTACATCGTTTTTAATGGATACCACGCCACATCCATTCAACGCTGGCAGCCTCCGGAGCGAGCTTTAGGCAGCAGGAAAACATCTCTCGGTACTATTTGTGCTAGCTGGCGGCTTGTCCGGTGGGGATGGCAGCGGTAACGTCGGGCTTCACCGCAGGACGCGCCTTCATCTCATGCCGTGCGGCTTCCAGATCAAAATGGAGAGAATCGAGCGCATTGGTAGGCATTTCGGTGCCCCAAGTTTCCATCTCGTCTTCCGACCAGTTTCCGTTCAGGCGGATCGCGCCGGTAATGTCTTCCGGAAAAGCCTGACGGTAATCGCCTTCGCGGTTGAGGATGTCGCCCATCAGGCGGCCGGTACTGAAATCGAAGACGCGTCGGCTGGCTTGCCCACCGGCATTATTCAGGCACAAGAGTGCTTCGCCCAGCTCGCCGTATTCCTCACGGTAATACCAGGCCTGCGCAGCATCGATCTTCGGATGATGCCGCCGCGCCCGCTTAAGCTCCGGTTCGATTGCCTGCATTTCATTCGCAGGATTGAAGTAAAGAATGCGCTGGCAGGAATCGCAGACCACGGTTTGCTGCCCGGTGCGCACATCGTTATAAATCTGTGGCCGCAGCATCACCTGGCAGGCCATGCATTTGTGATCGCGCACTTCCGATATGCCGCTGCCGCGAAATTTTGAAACGCGCTCGTAGTGCCGCAGCAGGTCTTCGCCCACTCCCGCGCGCATCTGGTCACGTTTCCCGCGCCACTCCACCAGTTGTTTTTCATCCTCGGCGGTACGCTGTCGTGCTTGCTCTTTTTCTCTCTCAATCTCGGCGGTTTCCGCCTTCAACTCAGCCTGCGCTGTTTTTACTTCTTTATCGCGCGCATCGGCATTCACCATCAATTCAAGGATCTTGTCCTCGGTCGCGGCAATCTCTTTTTCCGCAAACTGGATCTCGTGCAATAGCGCCTTGTACTGGTCGTTGGTTTTCACATCGAGCGACTGGTCGCGATACTTGGAAATCTTGCCGCGCAAGTCGGCGATGGTCGTGTCGAACTTGCGCCGCGCGGCTTCATCGGCCTTCACTGCAGTCTGCGCTTTTTCCAGGTGGAGTTTCGTGCCGGCCAGCTTAAGTTCGATTGCGGCCACGCGTTTGGGAAGTTCGGCGATTTCATCCTGCAGGCGGCGAATTTCCTTGTCCGCTTCTTGCAGTTTCAGAAGGTTTTCTATTTCTGGCAGCATTCCAGGAGAACTCAGCTTTGATTCTAGCACGCGCAAACACGGCTTTCGGCCAGCCATGCGGATAGCGGCTCAGTTTGGAATGTCCGTATTTGGCATTGCTGTGACATCGTTTTAGCAATGCCGTTCGCGGCACAAGAAAAAAACGGCATCAGCCGCTGTGCGTAACTGACAAGGCGCAGAGGCTAAAGCCAGCTCCAGCTTGATGTTTCAGGGCATCCCTGAAGGCATGCCCTGATACAAATCTTTCTCAAACCAATCCGCCACCCAGCGGCAGGCCCAACTGCACTAGACCCCGTTCTGGGTGTAAACTTTTCGGTTCTGCTTACCCGCATTTCTAATTCCGGGGTCCACTGTGAAAAAAAATGTTTCTAGCGCCAAGCGCTGCTTCGCCTGTGCCGTTCCGCTGTTCCTGCTTTCCACCCTTTGGGCACAATCGTCATCGCCAACCAAGCCCCTCACTATTGAAGCTATCTTCGCGCCGGGCGGCCTCGGCGGACGCGGTCCGGAAACTTTTGAATGGAGCCCCGATGGCGCCAAGCTCTCCTTCGTGCAACGCGATGGCGAAGGGGAACACGGCGAACTCTGGTACGTGGACGCCGCCACCGGCGAAAAGAAAATTTTAGTCAGCGCGGCCAAACTTGCCTCGCTCGCGCCTGATTACAACAAGGTGAAAGACGAGCGCGAAAAAGAGCGCCTCACGCGTTATCACGTCGCCGCGTATTTATGGTCGCCGGATTCGAAGCATCTGATCTTCGATTCCCAGGGCCAGCTTTGGCTCTTCGATTTAGCCTCCGGCACCGCTGTGCAGTTCACCTCAGCCACCGATCCCAGCGGCGACCCAAAATTTTCTCCCGATGGCAGCCGGGTTTCGTACATCCGCAAACACAATCTCTACGTGCGGCCCGCCGATGGCAAAGACGAGAAGCAGCTCACCCGCGATACCGCCGATGATCTCTTCAACGGCGATATCGACTGGGTCTACGCCGAAGAATTGTCCGTGCGCAGCAATTATTTCTGGTCGCCCAACAGCAAAGAGATCGTCTTTCTGCACATGGACGAATCGAAGGTCCCGACTTACCCGATCACTAACTGGATTCCCACACATCCCACCGTCGATAACGAGAAATATCCTAAAGTCGGCGACGTAAATCCGGTCGTAAAACTTGGAGTAGTTGACGCCGAAAAAGGGAAGACTCGCTGGATTTCTTTGACCAACGACCCCGAAGCCTACATTCCGCGCTTTGGCTGGGTGCGCGACGGAATCGTCTGGGCCGAAGTCCTCAATCGCAATCAGGACAAAATGGATTTGTATTTTGTCGATGCCAAGTCCGGCAAGTCCACGAAAGTACTCGCCGAAGACGCTTCCGGTGCATGGATCGATGTGAACGACGACTTCCGCGTTCTCAAATCCGGCGATCGTTTCCTGTGGTCAAGCTGGCGCGATGGCCATACCCATCTTTATCTCTACAGCTTCGACAAACAAAACCCTCTAGGCGCGGAAGCGAAGCTCGAGCGGCAGCTTACGCAGGGTGATTTCGAAGTGCTGGGAGTCGAAGGCGTGGACGAGGATGCGGGCACCGTATTTTTTTCCAGCGACAAAGACGATCCCCGGCAGCGTCACATTTTTTCCGTCAAGCTGGATGGAACCGGCATGCAGCCGCTGACCCATGATGAAGGCATGTCGTCCGCAATGTTTTCCGAAGACGGCAAGCACTATCAATGGACATTTATGAGCCCGTCGGTTTCCCCGCGCATATCGCTATGCACGGTGGGAGCAACTTGCGCTCCTGTCTGGCAGGCGAACGACCAAGTAGCGGAATATGGATTGCGCGCGCCAAAGTTTCTGGAGTTCAAAGCGGACGACGGAACAACTCTCTACGGCCGCTTGTTGCTTCCGCCCAACGCGCCCGCCGGCGGCAAGATTCCGCTGATCGTAAATATCTATGGCGGTCCGGCGGCGCAGACGGTTTTGAAAGCGCCATCGAGTGCATTCGATGAAATCCTGGCGCGCCAGGGCTTCGCAATTTTCTCCGTCGATAATCGCGGCACGCCCGGCCGCGATCGAAAATTTCAAACGGCGATTCGTCACGAATTTGGCGCGATTGAATTGAAAGATCAGCTCACCGCGCTCGATCAGCTTTTCGCCAAATATCCGCAACTCGATCAGGACCGCATGGCGATGTGGGGATGGTCGAATGGCGGCTCGATGACCCTCTATGCCATGACGCATTCCGATCGCTTCCGCGCTGGCGTGGCCGTCGCGCCGGTGACGGATCAAATTAATTACGACACCATTTACACCGAACGCTACATGGGCCAATTGAAAGATGACGCGGCCGGCTATCGCGAATCCGACGTCACCGCTTCAGCCGCCAATCTCCACGGCGCATTATTGATAGCGCACGGCACCGGCGATGACAACGTTCACTTCCAGAACAGCGTTCAAATGATCGACGCGCTGATCAAAGCCGGCAAGCAATTCCGCCTGATGATTTATCCCAACAAAACGCACAGCATCGCCGGCAGCGACGCCCGCGATCATTTGTTCCACATGATCGAAGAGCACTTTGAACGGGAGTTAAAGTAGAAGGGTAAGAAAATCTGGGAAGGTACGACTTTAGTTGTGCCGTCAAACCTCAAAAACAAAAAGGGCTTTAGCCCGGTTGAGCCTACTTGTTTTTGCCTGTCTTTCGGCTCGAACTATCTTTGCTGGAACTCGCTTTTCCGGGGGACTCTTTACCCGAATCGCTCTTCGAAGATTCTTTCGCGGAGGATTCTTTGGAAGACGATTCTTTCGAAGAATCTCCGGGCTTCGACTTTTCGTCTTTCTTCGACTCTGAGCCGCCATCGGACGGTGCATGCGATTTATTCGCGTAATCGGTCACATACCAGCCCGATCCCTTAAACTGCACCGCCGGCGCGGAGATCATTTGCTCCACGCGCCCGCCGCACTCTGGGCACTTCTTGACCATCTTGTCGGAAAATTTCTGAATTTTTTCGAAGCGATGACCGCACTTCTGACACTTATATTCGTAAAGAGGCATGAGTTTGAGACGGTTGTAACGGAAAGCAACTCCACATTGATTCTAGGGGCGAAAGTTCACTGCCGTCAATGCAAGCGGCAAATGCAATGATAGACTCCGGCCATGAAGAGCGCAGATCGAAAATTGGATGGCTCCGAAATCGCCGGATGCCCACCCGCGCTTTACATCGTCGCTACCCCCATCGGTAATCTCGAGGACATTACCCTGCGCGCCCTGCGTGTGCTCAAAGAAGTGGATGTGATCGCCTGTGAAGACACGCGGCAAACCCAAAAACTCCTCAATCATTACGCCATAGCCACGCGTACCATCAGCTATCACCAACACAATGAAGCGGCGCGCGCGGCTGAGCTGGTAAAAGATCTTCAGCAAGGCGCCAGCGTCGCTCTGGTAACGGATGCGGGCATGCCGGGAATTTCCGATCCCGGATTTCGCCTGATTTCTCTGGCCATCCAGCATCGAGTGCAGGTGGTGCCGATCCCCGGCGCGTCCGCATTTCTCGCTGCACTGGTTGCGAGTGGCCTGCCTACCGATTCCTTCCGCTTCAACGGATTTCTTCCCCCCAAACACGGCGCGCGCCGAGCGGCATTGGAAGCGATCGGGGTATCGCAACTAACGCAGGTTTTCTACGAAGCGCCGCACCGCATCCTTGAAACGCTTGCCGATGTTGTGGAAGTTCTAGGCGCCACGCGTCAGGTCGTGATTGCGCGCGAAGTCACGAAGCTGCACGAAGAATTTCTGCGCGGAAGCGCGGCTGAATTGCTCGACACACTGAAATCACGCGACGCTGTAAAAGGCGAAATCACGCTGCTGATCGGCAAACCGGAAGACAAAACCAGTGCCGCAACGGGCGCCCTCACCCATCCTTCAATTCGTCAACGTATGGAACAAATGATGACGGAAGAAAAGCTGGATGAGAAAGATGCGTTAAAAAAAGTTGCCAAAGAGCGCGGGATCTCAAAAAGCGAAGTCTATCGCGAATGGCAACGAGTTAAATGATGCACTCCGAATCATGCGAAAAGCATAGTAGATCAATCAAGTGAAGATTTGTATCAAGGCATGCCACCTATATCAAACTTGAGAGCGGGATTTAGTGCTGCCTTCGGGGCGGGAATCAACTCCCGCCCCGAATTGCCACCGCGGTCTAGAATCTGAGCACAATACCCGTTGAGAACCGCACGTCGTTTTGCGTATTGCCAAAGAAGCGTGTTTGTACATAGTCGCCCTGAAAGCGCACCGCGACGGGACGGATGATTTTGTAATCGAGGCCGCCGCCGAGCGCCGTGGCAAAAGAAGTGTCGCTGGGCGATACCAGACCCACCCCGCCCGATGTGTCGCTGGTTGTAATGTGGCCCGCTCCAAACAGCGCCTCGGCGAAGGGACGGAATTTGCCGACGCTCACTGAAACTCGCGGCCCAAAGAGCGCCGTGAATTCGTGCGCATTTACGCTGGCCGTCGAATTGATTCCGCCCAGCTCGAATTGTTCCGTCTGTGTGCCGTAGTGGCCGGCAAAATCCGCCACAATGCCCACCCAGGGAAACACTTTGCCTTCGAGCGTGGCTTCCCACCCATTAAGATTGGCGCGATTCGAGTTGAGGAAATCCAGCGACGACGAACTCGTGTTCTCGAACGAGTAGCCCACAAAAACGTTCCCGCTGGTGGGAACCTGCGCGCTCGCCAGACCCGCAAACAAAAGCAAAGAAGCTACGATGAGGCTGATTTTTTGCATGACAATCTAAACCTTCCCTTTCCGGTCTAACCGCTTATATGGAAGTAAGTTGGATACGGAGGAATTAGATGCGGGAAAATCTTAGTTAGGTATGTGGAGTGACAAAAATTTACAGAATTTGCGCAAGTAAAATCTGGTTAATATTCGGAATCATTCCAAAAACGAAATCGTTCACCTGCAGAAGGGTATTCCGCGCGAACAATAGACCATCAAGTTCAACCTGCGCAAAAGCGAAATCAGAATCGCCAGACCAATCCCGTCGATCCGCGGAAATCATTTTGCGTAGCGCTCAACGTATGGGTGTGCATGTAGTCGAACTGCACTCGCCACGCGAAATGATGTAAAAACCAAAACTGAAATTTGCGATCGACTCCGCCGCCCAGATCTTCCGCCACCGCATAATGCACAAAGTTGTCCGAGTCCATACGTTGCTCGCCGCCCAAAATATGCACGAACGGCCGCCACTTACCATAATTCATGGATACACGCGGCCCCAGGAACAGGTTATATTGCTGGATTCCCTGGCGGTAAAAACCGCTGCCATCGAGCACCGCGCCGAACCACGGGTGGCGGGTGAGCGGGAAATCTTCAAACGACGCGTTCCATCCGCGCAAGGTGTAACGGTTGATCACGTCCACCGAATCGGCGTAAGAGGCTCCCACATATACGTTTCCACCCGGAAGCAGTTGCGCGTGCGACGTATTCGCCAGCAACATCATGCCCAGCAACGCCAGAACCAAGGCTGCGGTTTTTGACACGAAAATAATTCCTCCCCGGCAAATTATTGCCAGCAGCAAATTCTACCTGAATGCGTGAAATTCGTTAGATGCAGTGTACCCGAGCGCCAAGATGCCAGCCGTTCCAAATTTGTGGGCATCCGGCTTTGGTACCTTCGTGCAAAAATTTCCCCATTTTTTATGATTCCGAAACCACTTCCCAAGCGTCTATCTACTAGCATGCAATCTACAGAGGCAGTTTGGCAAACATGGGCGCCCCCGCAATGTGTGGTCGCGCCGGGAATTCAACCCAAGGAGTCGCAGTTGAAGCTCAGTTTAGAAACTCGCTATCGCGCCGACGTGGTGATTATTCACTGCCAGGGCCGTATCGTGTATCGCGATGAGGCTGCGGCGCTGTCGCACCTCGTGAGCGAAATCGTCGAGTGCGGCGGCAAAGTCGTGCTCGATCTCAGCGGCGTCAGCGCGATCGACAGCGCTGGGATCGGTGAATTGGTTCAGCTTCACACCTGGGCGCAGGATAAAAACGTCGAATTGAAATACGCCGGTCCGCGTCCATTTGTGCGCAATTTGTTCGACCTCACGGGGCTCAATTCGTTCTTCGAGATTCACCCCAGCCTCGGCGAAGCACTGGCGTCCTTCCAACCGTCGGAAGTCTGCGCCGATTGTTGATTCTTTTTTGAACAGAACGTGTCTTCCTTAGAATAAAGGCGGGATCGAATTCGATCCCGCCTTTTAGCTTTCCCGCTGAAATCGATAGCGCCCCGCCCGCTCCGTCGCAACCGCTTCCGCCACCTTCAGAAATGCTCGCGCCGCATGCGAAAGCCCCGCCTCTTTCCTGTAAATCAAGCGCAGCTTGCGCTGCACCCGCAGCTCGCGCACCGGAATTCGAATCAACTCCCCGCGCGCGATTTCCGTCTCCACGCTGATCTCCGGCATCAGCGCCACGCCGCTTCCGAAAGCCACGAATTGTTTGATGGCCTGCAACGTAGGCAGTTCCAAAGCCATGTGCAGCGGCGTTTTGTATTTCTGAAACATCTGCAAAACCTTGTCGCGGTATGGAGAGGAAACAATGTGCGCCACAAACGACTCTGTTCCCAGTTGCCGGATACTCACCTCCGGCGCCGCGGCCAGAGTATGCGTGGGAGGAACTACCAGCACCAACTCATCGAGATAGGCCACCACGGAATGCAACCGCGGTTCCTCCGGCTTATACGACAGCACTCCGAGTTCAGCGCTGTGCTGCAAGACATCGTCCGGAATTCTGCTGCCCAGCGCCCGCTGCACCGTGATTTTTATCATGGGATGCAGCCTGCGATACTCGGCCAGCACCGGCAGCAAATAAAGCGCGGTCAGTTCATTCGCGGCAATCACGAGCTTGCCTTTTTGCAGCTCGCGCAACTCGGAAAGCGATTCCTGCGCATCGTGGCGCAGGTTCAACAACTTCTCGGCATATTCATAAAGCACCTGCCCCGCATCGGTGAGAATGCCCTCGCGTGAAGAACGATCGAACAAAGCTTCGCCCAGCTCATCCTCCAGCTTGCGGATGGTCTGACTCACCGCCGATTGCGTCCGGTGTAGCTTCTCCGCGGCGCGTGAAAATCGCCGCTCCCGGGCCACGCTTAAAAACACTTCCAATTGCGAAAGTTCCATAAATCACGCCTTAATAAATTATGCAATATACATTAGTAAATCTTATCATAGAAGAAACACTAATGATTGCTTAATAATTATAAGCATCACTTCATCTGCCTCACCCCGTATCATGAAGTTACTACAGCATTCGTAATTCTTTGAGGAAAGAATTCATGGCCGCAGAGCAAGTTCGCATTACCGTTTTCGACACCACGCTGCGCGACGGAGAACAGTCGCCCGGTTGCAGCATGAATCATCAGGAAAAGGTCCGTCTGGCGCACCAGCTCGACCGCCTGGGCGTGGATGTAATCGAAGCCGGATTTCCCATCTCATCCGACGGTGACTTTGAATCCGTGAAGGCCATCGCCAGTGTGATCCGCCGGCCCATCATCGCGGGCCTGGCTCGCGCCTGCCGCCCCGACATCGAACGCGCCTGGGAAGCTCTGAAAGACGCCGCCCATCCCCGCATTCACATCTTCCTCGCCACTTCTGACATCCACCTGCAATACAAGCTGCGCATCACGCGCGACGAGTGTCTCGCGCAAGCTCGCGAGGCTGTGCGCTTTGCCAGGTCGCTCTGCAACGATGTGGAATTTTCTCCGGAAGACGCCACCCGTACCGACCCCGATTTTCTATGTCGCGTGCTCGAAGCCGTAATAGAAGCTGGCGCAACCACGCTGAACATTCCCGATACCGTTGGCTTCACCATACCCACGGAATTCGGCAATCTTATCCAGACCATCCGCCGCCGCGTGAAGGGAATTGAAAACGTAACCATTTCCGCCCACTGCCACAACGATCTCGGCATGGCCGTTGCCAACACCATGGCCGCCGTCGCCGCCGGTGCGCGGCAAGTGGAGTGCACCATCAACGGGATCGGTGAGCGCGCCGGCAACGCTGCGCTGGAAGAAATCGTGATGGCAATGCGCGTACGCCGCGATCGCTATCCTTACGAAACCGGCATTGCCAGCGAACAACTTTTCTCTGCCAGCCAGATGCTGAGCGAGATTATCGGCGTACCCGTGCAGCCCAACAAAGCCGTCACCGGACGCAACGCCTTCGCCCACGAAGCCGGAATCCACCAGGACGGCGTGCTCAAAAATCCGCTGACCTACGAAATTATGACGCCGCAATCCGTCGGCGTGCCCGATTCAAAACTCGTGCTGGGCAAGCACTCCGGACGCCACGCGCTCAACATGCGTTGCGAACAACTCGGCTATCACTTCGACCGCCGCGCCCTGGATGACATCTATCGCCGCTTCGTCCGCCTCGCCGACAAAATCAAGCACGTGGAAGATCACCACCTGCTGGAGTTGATCCGCGACACGCACAAGCCCGCAGCCTCGGCCACACCTTTGTTCGAGCCGCTTCCCAGTGCCGCAGCCGCCGCCAGCGTGCCCGTGCACGAATCGCCGCGCCCATTTCCTCTCGTTCCGCCAAAAGACGCCTTCAATCTCCCGCTGCCCGTCGCCGCGGAACAGCATCACGATCAGGAAGATTATTTGTGGGGCGTGTAGCGTTTTAGTCAGAGCGTAGAAACTTCCGCTAAACTAACTCCCTGCATGCTCCTAAACCTGACCATCCTCCCCGGCGACGGCATCGGCCCTGAAGTCACTGAGCAAGCCGTCCTAATTCTTCGCACGATTGCCGATTCCTTCGGACATCAACTTCAACTGCAATCCAAAAATATCGGCGGCGTGGCGCTAGCCGCTGTAGAAGATCCTCTGCCCGCCGACACTCTGCAAGCCTGCCTGACTTCTTCCGCAGTGCTGATGGGCGCGGTCGGAAATCCAAAGTTCGATCACTATCCCAATCACCTTCGCCCGGAAGCCGGATTGTTACGCTTGCGTCGTGAGCTAGGCGCCTACGCAAATCTGCGCCCCGCGATTTGTTTTCCTGCACTCGAAGATTCCTCGCCGCTACGCCCGGAACTGGTCCGCGGAACCGACATCATGATCGTGCGCGAGCTGCTGGGCGGCCTTTACTTCGGCGAACCGCGCTCCATCACAGGCGCGGCGGGCGCGCGTGTGGCCACCAATACCATGACTTACGGTGAAGCAGCCATTGAGCGCATCGCCCGCGTTGCCTTTGACCTGGCGATGAAGCGCCGCAAAAAAGTCCTGTCCGTCGACAAAGCCAACGTGCTCGAGTGCTCGCGCTTGTGGCGCGAAGTCGTGATCCACTGCGCCAAAGATTATCCCCAGGTGCAGCTCTCGCACACCTATGTCGATTCCGCCGCCATGTACCTGGTGCAGCGCCCCAAAGATTTCGACGTGCTGCTCACCGAAAATATGTTCGGCGACATTCTTTCCGATCAAGCCGGAGGCGTAGTGGGATCGCTGGGCCTGCTGGCCTCAGCCAGCATCGGCGGCCCGGTCGGCCTTTACGAGCCGGTACACGGCTCGGCACCCGACATCGCCGGCAAGGGGATTGCAAACCCATTAGGCGCAATTCTTACCGTGGCCCTGCTCCTGCGCCATTCCTTCCATCTGGAACGCGAAGCAGAGTGCGTCGAGGACGCCGTAAGCGCCGTCCTGAATGAAGGAATTCGCACCGCGGATCTGGTCCGGACAAGGGAGACTGCGGCCTCTACGTCGGAGATGGGAGGTAGAGTGGTTGAAGCGGTGCAGGCTTATCAAAAGCAAAAAAAAGCTGAATAGAAAGATCAAATTCTCGATGAAGGTCGCCCAGGCAGGGTCTTCACTGGCTGCGGAGCCACCGCAACTCCGCCATCGTATTTTCCCGTCATGCTGTACCAGCGTACCCGCAGCATCTCCTGAAACATGCGTGCTCCATCCATCAGCGGATTGATGCGCGTGCCCCCGCTGTGGCCCCAGCGCACCGGGACCTCTTCCACGCGGAAACTGAATTTGCGCGCCAGAAAAAGAATCTCCGGATCGAAGCCCCAGCGCTCAATACGCTGCAAAGGAAGGATGGTCTGCGCCGCGCGGCGCGTAAACGCTTTAAAGCCGCATTGCGTATCTGCGAATTGCAAACCCAAAATCATTCGCAGCAATAAATTGAAGATTCTGCCAAACAACTGCCGGTGCAGCGACTGCCGGTGCGTTTGCAGCTCCGCGCGCAGCCAGCGCGATCCAATGGCAATGTCCGCTCCCCCATCCAAAGCTTGCAGCAGCTTCGGCATTTCCTCGATCGGCGAGGATAAATCGGCGTCGCTGAACAGTACGATATCGCCGCGCGAACTCAAAATCCCATTGCGCACGCTATAGCCCTTGCCGCGATTCCCCGGATTCTCCACCAATCGAAGGATGGGATTCTTTTTGGCAAATTCGCGTACGATCTCGGCCGTGTTATCGCGCGAGCCGTCGTTCACCACAATCACTTCCGCATCCCATCCCTGTTGTTGCACATAGGCCAGCACTTTTTCCAGGGTTGCCCTGAGGCGCGCGCTTTCGTTGTATGCGGGGATAACGATGCTGTACGTCATATCACTGTCGATGCGCTTGATCATGCCATCCGGCCGCCCGGATAGCTTAAGATGTAGGTTTTCTCTTACCTGTTGCCCATCCAAATGCTGAGTTATTGTACGTCCCGGGCGGACGATTGGGAATTGAGGTGCAAGGCACGAACCGGGCCTTTCAGGCCACATTTCGCTCTTCCCGGAGCATGCCGAGAAACGCATTCACCAGGCCGCCATCGAGCAATCCCTGGCGGGCCTTCTCAAACATTACCTGCGCCGACTGATCGTGGCCAAATGCCGGTTTATAAGGCCTTTCCGTGCGTAAAGCATCATACACGTCAACCACTTGCAAAATCCGCGCCAGCAGCGGAATCTCACCCTCCCGCAATCCATCCGGGTAACCCGAACCATTCATATGCTCATGATGATGCCGGATAATCGGCAGCACCAGCCGCAGTGATTTCAGCGGCTTGCAAATATTTTCCCCAGTCACCGGATGCTGCTTCATAATCTCCCACTCATCCGGTGTAAGATCGCTGCCTTTCTTCAAAATTTCGTCCGGGACGGCAACCTTTCCCAAATCGTGCAGATACCCGCCCCGGCGTAGGGCGATAATCGAATCCTCGTCCAGCCGCAAATACCGCCCCATATCGGCCGCGTTCACCGCCAGCCGTTCGCAATGTCCCTCGGTATAAGGATCGCGGCCCTCCACGATCAGCGCCATAGCGCAAAGTACGGAGTCCACCGTCTCCAGTTCGTCGGTAAACTCCTTCATGCGCAGCAGCGACTTGACCCGGGCCGTCAGCTCTTCGGCCAGCACCGGCTTGTTCAAAAAATCGTCCGCACCCGCCTCGATGCCGCGCACCTTATCCGAACTGTCCACCAATCCGGTAATCAGCACAAAAGGAATCAGCCGCGTCGCCGGATTGTCTTTCAAATCACGGCACAACTCATAGCCCGATTTCCCCGGCATACGCACATCCGACAAAATCAAATCAGGAGGCTGGCGGCGCACCTCCGCCTCGGCCTGCTGCGCATCCGCCGCCGTAATCACTTCGTAGCCGCGCATGGTAAGCAGTTGCGTCATCAGCCCGGCGATGCTGGGGTTGTCATCGACCACCAGAATTCGCGGCGCCTTTCGGCTTGTCGCTACCTCACCCATCCCTGGATGAGAAGCGCGTTCGCGCAAGGAAGTTGTCAGCAGATGATTCAGTTTCGAACGAAATTCACGCGGAAGGCTCATGATGAGATGAACGAATTTATTTTACTGCAATTCGTGCAGTCACAACCGTGAGACGCGACAACAACAGAACCAGCAGTCATTTATTTTTGCATTCCCAATTCGGCACAACGTTGCTTTGCTGTGACGCCGATCCTTGTGCGATTGTGCAACTTCTGCCTACTCTCGCCTCATGCTCCAGCTATCTCTATCGCGCTTCCACCTACAACTGATACTCATCTCCGTCATAAGTCAAAGCACAACCGCCTTCTCCACAAATAAGCCGCATATCATCACCTTCGGCAAATCGATTTCAGTCCAATGGTTTGCGGAAAGGGATGCCGAAAATGCAAAAGCGATCCCGCTGAAAGTCCGGCCGCTGCTGGTTGATGCCCGCATGAAAGAATTCACTCTCGGCCTGCCGCACGACGTCACCGACCGCCTGTTCGTGATCCGCCGCGCCTTTCGCATGAATGACAGCCTGCCCGAGGAATCCGCATCCCCGCCGCATTGGCAATGGCAGCGCGGTGGATGGCTTCTGGTCGACCGCGTAACCGCCCGCATTTCTCCTTTGAATCTTCCCGAATTCGACACGCAATATTCCGCAGTCAGTTGGTACCGCGACTACGCCGCCTATTGCGGTCTCTCCGACGATGGTAAAAAAATCTACGCCGTAGTAGCGCAAATCAACCGCCGCAAGCCGGTATTGAAAAAGGTTCTCGACAGCGCGGCCATGAAAGATGAAGAAAAAATCCCATCTCCCGACTCCATCTGCCCAGCCCCCGCGTGGCAACGATCTCCCGCCCGAGTAAGTTTCGAGCCAACAAACGCCGCCAAACAAACCTTCGCTGTCCGCGGCCACTTAGTAGACCTGATCACCGAAGAAGAGGACGACGAAGAAGCCGAAAAGTAATTACAACGCGCGCGCGAGCAAGAACGCGCCCAGCGTAAACAGATACATTCCCGAAAATCCCACAACCAGGAGCAACATTTGCGTCGCCCGCGTCCGCTTCCGCAAGTACGCCGTCTGCTCACGCACCAGCGCCAGGAATGGAAAAGACGAGTAGAACAAAGCCTGCACTGCAGGAGCGTCGCGATAGATCTTCGTCAGCCCCATGTATAACGCTGACATCGCCAGCGCGCTCCAGATCATAGTGCGCTGTGCAGCCTGCCGGTCCTCCCGCGAAAGCTTTGGCCCGCCCGCCGCGCATCGTTGCAACAGTTGAAATGTCATTGTGTCCTTCCCTTCGATTAGTGTCGCCTGCGATTGTTGAAGCGTTGCCTGTTGAAGCAAACCTTGTTGAATCGACGCTTGCTGCAAATCCTGAACCTCTTGCTGCTGAATGTCCGACCGCGGAATCTGCGGATAAAGGTGAGCATCGATAGCCCCCGCTAACACGTCCAACACCAGCCCCGGAGAAGTTCGCTGGCTCGCCAGCACAGCCCCGAACTCCTCGCCGTAGCGCTCCCGCCACCGCGCCGGATAAAGCCGTAGCAGCCAGTTCATGCGCTGGCCAGCCTCCGCTGCCCCGTGCGTGCCACTGCCATCATCGAATCCAGCCGGGCGCGCAAAGCGCGCTCGCCCAGTGCAGTCAGCTTGTAAGGATTGCGACGGTCTTCACTTTTCAACGGCTCAATCAGCCGCCGCGCCTCCAGCCGGGCCAGCGCTCCATAAAGCGTTCCCGGCCCCAGCCGCACCCCGGCAATGGCTTCAATATCTTCCGTCATGGAGTAGCCATGCCTCGGGCCCTCCGCCAGGCTCACCAGAATGAGCAAGGCCGGCTCCGAGAATCTGCCAAAGTCATCCAGCTCAGCATCGTTGTTGGTTTTTCGCATCATCCCGCATTCACTCCATATAGTACGCGATACGTACTACGTTATACGATATAGTACGTTGCACGTACTACGATGTCAAGGGATAAATGCGTTGACATGAGGTTGTTGTCTTAATCTCCGGAAACGAAAGACCTGAAGCAAAAAGACTTGCAAAGGAAGACAAACAAGCAGCCGCAAAATACCCGCCCAGAGCCGCTTTCGACACCTCCGCGATAAATATTTAGCCGCTGTGTGAACAGCCTTGTATTAAAATTAGCCAGCTTCCATTCGCAGTCCCTTTTTTCCAATTCACATTTCCCAAAGGAACCAAATGTCCGAGCGCCAGTCCCGTACCCGCCAACCTATCAAGCTTATCCCCTCTCTAGAAAAACGATTGAGCGCCTATGCCCTGACCGCCGCAGCCGTAGGTTTGGGTGCTCTTACTCCTTCGAGCGTGGAAGCGAAAGTCGTCTACGTTCCCGCAACCAAAGTTCTCACCAGCGGAAGCTTCACCCTGCCAATCCAGGGAGGCAACGGCGCTGGTTGGACATTCTTTGACGGCTTCCATGCGAACTCTTTCTCCTTCGATAACCTGTCGGTTCGCCCGTTGAATGGAGCAGCCGTCGTGGTTGGCAAGGGATACGCCGAAGCGCTTGCCGCGGGCGCCAGCATAGGCCCCGACGCAGCTTTTCAGTCCAGTCCCATTCGCATGGAGAAAGTTGAATTCCTGTCCGACAGCAGCCTGACCATGGCCTACGGCCCGTGGGCGAATGTCAGCAACCGCTATCTGGGATTGCGCTTCGTTCTCAACGGCGAAACGCACTACGGCTGGGCCCGCTTCACCGTAGCGAACTCGGGAAACCTGACCGGCGGACTCCACATCAAAGCGACCTTTACCGGCTACGCGGTAGAGAGCGTAGCCGATCGTCCGATTCAAGCCGGAACCACATCAGGACCGGAAGAGGTAAAAGAATCCGGCAGCCTGGGATGCCTGGCGCTCGGTTGTGCCGGACGAGAACAGTAGTAAGAACCGAAATAGTTACAACCAGCGGGTGACCTAACATCGGTCCTTGTCATTCCGAGGCGTGCGTCCTTGGCGGGCGCCTCGGTTATCTCTTCACAAAAACGTGAGTAGCGTTTTCTCCCGCGACGGTTTGCGAAATAGAGAAGCCAAGCTTCGGTAGATCGATCCCGGAAAATAAATTCTCCCCTTCGCCCAGCAGAACCGGTGACACGGCTAAATGCATCTCGTCGATTTGGCCGGCGCTAAGGTACTGACGAATCGTGGAAACTCCGCCGCCAATCCGCACATCCTTACCCGCGGCCGCCGCTTTCGCTTGCATAAGAGCAGCTTCCAATCCATCGGCGACAAAGTGAAACGTAGTGCCGCCTTCCATCGCGAGCGGAGCGCGCACGTGATGCGTGAGCACAAAAACCGGCGTATGGTACGGCGGATTCTCGCCCCACCATCCTTTCCACGAATCGTCTTTCCACGGACCACGGACCGGCCCAAACATATTGCGCCCTAAGATCCACGCGCCAACATTTTCGAAAGACAGCGCAGCTACATCGTTGTCGATGCCCGTGTTCCCGCCGCTTTGACTGTGCATCTTCTTGAATGCTTCTGTCTGGAAAAACCAGCCATGCAGTTCGAGCCCGCGCACGCCAAGCGGATTCTGCAAATCCTGCCGAGGCCCGGCCCCAAACCCATCAATGGAAACCGAAAATGCAGCAACTTTTACTTTGCCCATATTGCAATTGTATTCAACGCGAGCCGATTCAGTGGAGAGGATGTCCGTTGGAACACTCAAGGCTGATTGTCCAACTGCTGGAGGTTTGAGGTAGCGATTTGCAGGGAGTAGAGCAGCAGGCTGGCAGTTTTGCGGTCGATCTGGCCGGCGGCCAGCAGGCGCATGACTTGGGTGAGCGAAAGCTGGATGGAGTCGGCGTCTTCGAGGACGGGCAGCGTGAAAGGGAGGCTGCGGTTGTTGCGCACGCGCTCGGCGCTGACTGCAACGCGCTGTTCGTGGTGGCGCTTGTGGTGGTAGCAGAAGCGGCTGCGGCGCATGGCAGGCGATCCGCAGTGGACGCCCTCCGCCATGATGTGCATGCACGGCTTTGGCAAACGAGCCATGATGATCTCCTACGGTGTTACCCTATGCCCCTGCGGGGTCTTGTAATGTGAGGGTTAGCGGAAATTTGCGAGTTAATCTCCGGGCTGTAATTGGTTAGAGGCAAAATCTTGAGCCCTCGCGGGTTAGTCGGCCTATATGTTTACTTGAGTTAATGAGCTACAAAAGACAGTATTTGATATTGCGGAAAGCTAGACAAGGGTAGATGAACGGTGGGGTGTGTGAAAAACGAGAGCCCAAGAGGTTGAGGGCTGTGGAATCCCACCTTGGGCAAAGAACGCCAACGATGGGGCACCGGGCAGCTTTTGGGGTGAGCAAGGTTCTCTGCTGCCGGAGGACTTTAGCCTCAGTGATCAGTTGAAAAGCGGCCAACGATAATCACTTCAAAACCGGCCAAGGGAAGATGCCGGGGACGTAAGATTCTTTTACTCTGCTACTCGTATTCGCGCAAGTCTGCATCGAAAGGGCGGCCCATCTTCCGCTGACCGGCGGTGATCAGCCACGATCCCAAGATAGCTACTCGACCTGCTACGCATTTGAGTGATGGGGATGTTACGACAGTTAGAACGAGATCAGCACCGATCACTCTGTAGACTTTAAGAGCAGTTGGGGCTTATCCAGTTGAGAACGCAAAGTCTCTGAGCAGGCTGTGAGTGGCCGACTTGATCCAGCCCTCTGTTGTGCCACCGGCAGTGCGCGCTGCAGATCGAGTTTTGCTCCCGTCAGCAGGGTGCACGCTGTACTCGTGCATTATTATATCGGGCGGGAACTGAAGCGAATTACTCGGTAAACTACTGGTCCCAGCACCAACGCAATCGCGCCGCCGATCACCGCAAAGTGGTCGCTGCCTAAGAGTGCTACCAGCGCCATCACCACCGGTGCCGCCACTACGTAGAACAATCCTGTACGACCGCCGGGGATCAGGAATGTCCGCCGCCTCTCTGGTCGGGTGCGACGAAGCTTCCATGCCGATAGCACCGTCAGCACCGTGGTTGCCGAACGCAGCCAGATGTATACCGAAATAAGTTGACCAAGACTTTGCCACGCCAACAGCGCGTAGATCACCGTCGACACAACAATGGCCAGCCAGGGCGTTCCATAGCGCGAATGCTTGTGAGTGAGCACGGCGGGAAGATATCCGTCTTCCGCCATGGCAAATGGCATACGGGTGGTTGTGAGGACAGTGCTGTTTAGCAAGGCCACATTGCCTACCATGGCTGCTAGGGTCATCCAGGTGCCGAGCCATGGTCCGCCGATGATTCTGGCTGCATCTGAAAAAAATCCGGTGTGCCATTTTTCCCATGCCCCTGCCGAAGCGAGTGCGGCCAGCGTGGGCACGAAATAGGCTGCAATCGAGAGCGGCACCACTAATGCAAGCGCCCGCGGATAGGCGTGTTGTGGGTTCTCGACTTCTTCCGCTACGGTGGAAAGTTGTTCGTAGCCCGAGTAGAGCCAAAGGCCGAGCGCCAATCCCACGCCGAAGATCTTAAATGTAGGCTGATGCGGAGGAACCAACGGGACAAATGGGTTGTGATGCCACTTCATGAATCCCATCACGATCATCGCGATGACCGGAATGAAGATGAAAATTTCCAGCGCGGTCGCGACTTGCCCCACCATTTGAATCCCACGCACGTTGATCCAGGTGATGACGGTGATCAGCGCGACAGAAATCAGATAGTGCTTCCACCCCGTGATGCCGGGATAGTAGTAGACGAGATAATCGGTGAAGAGAACGGCGTAAGCTCCGCCCAGCAGAAACGAAGCGGACCAGTTCCACCAGCCGGCAAGAAAACCCCAGAAGTCGCCAAATGCGGCACGGGTCCAGCGATAGAAGCCGCCTTCCACGGGCATCGCCGTGGTGAGTTCCGCCGAAACCAGAGAAACCGGAATGCACCAGAAGAACGGCAGGATCAGCAGGTAGATCAATGTCATTCCCGGACCGGAGGTCGTGACCATATCTTCCAGGCCGAACGGCCCTCCGGTGGTGTACGAGAACATGACGAAGACGAGGTAGAAGAGGCTGGCTTTGCGGAGCGTAGAAGTGTTGGAGGTGGTCAAAGTGTTTTGTTGAATCTTTGCGAAACCGCTATGCGGCCAACGGCTTTGTCAGCGCGCCTTCCAACTCCAGTAGCCGGCGTTTCAATTCCAGGCCGCCTCCATAACCGCAAAGTGTGCCATTGGAGGCGATGACGCGATGACAGGGGACGACGATCGCAATTGGATTGCGGTTGTTCGCCATGCCTACGGCGCGAAAGGCGCTCGGCTTGCCAACTGCACGCGCTATATCTGCGTAGGTGCGGGTTTCGCCGTAAGGGATGGCCAGCAATGCTCGCCAGCAAGCAAGTTGGAAATCGGTGCCACGCGGATCGAGGGGAAAAGTGAACTTGCGCCGATCGCTGGCAAAATATTCTTTGAGTTCTTCCGTGTAGAGACGAAGGCGATCCGGAGAAGCTTCGAACACGAATCCCTTCTTTTCCTCCCGAAGATCGCGCGGGTTAGGACGGATGGATTGCTGTCCGGGCAATCTGGCATCGAATTCCAAGGCGACCAATCCTTTGGCCGACGCGGCGAAAAATAAAGGCCCAATGGCCGAATCGATACTCGCGGTGTGCAGCGTTTCCATGGCAGCGATCTCCTTACAGCACACCACGATAGCAGAGGTCCTGGGCAATTTGACCCCGGTTCCGGCCTTAAGGTCCGAATTCGGCTGGTCCACCCCAAACTGAAAAAAGACATCAGACGTTGACAGAAAGGCAGTTTTGCCCCAAAGTGTGTGCGGCGTGCTTATGGCTCTCTTCCGAAGTCCTGTGAAAAAAGGCTTCCTTGTTGCTCTGGTGCTGGTGCTTGCGCCAGTTTTGTTTGTAGGCGTGGTCGCGCTGGCTGCGGGCGACTGGCGGTCGATTGGGTCCACTGCTGGCGGAGACGAAGTTTCAATCAGCTCGGTTACCAATCACAAGAACGGCCTGCGCAGCGCGTGGATTCGCGTGGAATATAAAGACCCAACGAAGTTGCCGCAGGGTGGCCCGTTTGTCGAGCTGAGAGCCCGGGTTCGATTTAATTGTGCGAGCGGAAGCGCTGTGCCGAATTCGGAATGGTTCTATTCGCGCGATCACAGCGGAAAACTGGTGGTAAGCAAGAAGACCCGACGGGACGATCAATTTGGCGAATTGGCTGAGGGCAACTTTGGCGAATTGGCTCGAGATTTTGTTTGCAAGCAGAAGTGAATCATCCCGCCCGAGCTACCTCCTTACTTATCACAGCGTTTGCGGAAGAACTCTGGCTGGTTGTACTCTCCAAAGTTCGTTGACCGCGAGGTAAATTTTCCACAAGGCTGGCACCTCGGTAACCTCTCGACCACTTCCACCTGCGGCGTTTCCGTCATATGCTGATATTCGAAAAGCAGCCCACGTAAGCCTGCTGCAAAATTCACTCTCAGTATGGATGGACTTAGTTTTTATTCGCTGGTGGCTGCAGGCGGCACTATAGTTCTTTTCGGCGCATACGTGCTCCTGCGCCGCAAACCCAAAGGCCCAGCGGAATTGGAGCGCGAACGGCGCACATGGCTCGACGGCATCGGCCGCATCACGGATGGTACTGTGATTGACGTACATGAAATGCCGCCTCTCGATGGCCATCACGCGGCCGTTTTGCTGATTTACAAATATGACGTGGCGGGAGTGTCGTACGAATGTTCGCAGGATGTAACCTATCTGCGGCAATGGATCAATCTTCATTCGTGCCGGCTCGGGCTGCCGACCTCAGTCAAGTATGACCCGCACAATCCCGGCAACTCGCTTGTAGTTTCGGAGAGCTGGATGGGATTAAGGCAGTAAATGCTCGTCCAAGGGCTGACCGGCAGAAATTGCCAGACAGGGTTAGCGCGAAATTCAAGTCTGTGCGATTGCTCCGGTAGTTTCCTGGTCCATAGCCTGCCCCGCGTCACACAATCTCGCTTCAAAGAATTCCTCTACCCTCGTTAAGATATCGACCGCGCTCTTCGAGTCGTAGATTGCCTTGCGAAGTCCGGCTCCACCGGGTACGCCATGCGTAAACCAGGAGGCAAACTGCTTCATTTTGCCAACTGCATCGGGAAGTTCTTCTTCGATCAGCATTTGAAAGTAGGCTCGGATCATCTGGTAGCGATCGGCTTCGGTGGGTTGGTCGTAAGGATTACCAACTACACCGCGATACTGTTCAATCTGGCGGAAAATCCACGGATTCGAGGGCGCGGTCCGGCCGATCATGACTGCATCGCAACCAGTCTGCGTAACCATGGCGCAGGCGTCTTCCGGTGAGCGAATGTCGCCGTTGCCAATCACGGGAATCTTTACTGCGTCTTTCACGGCCGCGATCCACTCCCAGCGGGCCTGGCCGCTGTAACCTTGCTCACGAGTACGGGCGTGAAGAGCGACGGCGGCCAATCCGCAGGATTCGGCCATGCGAGCCAATTCCACGCACACGATTTCGTCTTCGTTCCATCCCGCGCGAAATTTCACGGTGAAGGGAATGGTCACGGCGGCGCGTACGGCTTCAAAGATGCGGCCTATTGCTGGAAGATCGCGCAGAAGTCCGGAGCCTCCATTGCATTTCACAACTTTTTTCGCGGGACATCCCAGATTCAAATCAACGAGATCGAAACCGAAACCCTCGACCATACGGGCGGCCTCGGCCATCACTTCGGGATTACTGCCAAAAAGCTGCGCTGAGATGGGATGCTCGTCTTCGTAGAAATGCAGGTAACGCTTGGCCTTCTGATCTTTTTTTCGGAGGATACCATCGGCTGAGGTGAACTCGGTCATGATCAGTCCGCATCCGCCGAGATTGCGGATGAATCGGCGGAAAACAGTGTCGGTGACCCCGGCCATGGGGGCGAGGACTGTGGCAGGGGCAATACGGACCTTGCCGATCTGAAGACTCATGGGAACAACCTTCGAAGGCCCAGCCTGGCGGACGAGACTGTCTGCCCTACCCGAGTTGTCCCAGAACTTCTTCACCGTTCTATTCTACTTGGGCCTGCAAAATTAAGGCCCCCGCCGAAGCGAGGGCCAATGTCAAAGTGTTGAAAAACCTTACTTCTTGGCAGTTTCGCCAGCCTTGGCGTACTTGCGGCGGAAGCGCTCGACGCGGCCGGCGGTATCCATCAGCTTCTGCTTGCCGGTAAAGAAGGGATGGCAGGCGGAGCAAATTTCCACAGAGATATCGCCCTTATGGGTAGAGCGGGTCGTAAAAGTGCTGCCGCATGCACAATGCACGCGAACTTCGTTATAAGCGGGATGAATGGCTGCTTTCATAGGTTAGACCTCGATGCAAACCTATAGATTCTACCGGAACTGTTGGGGATTCAGCAATGCCGAGCCTTGGGCTAGGCCTCAGAACCGGAACTGATACGACACCTTCACGAAGAATTGCCGGCTATCGTTCATGAAGCCCCGGGACGTGTAGAGTCCGGCCAAGCCTGCTGGGTCCTGCATGAGGTCGTGATTCAGATTTTGTAGGTCGCTGTTGTAGCCAACGTAAATTGCCGTTCCCGGGTGCACCAGATACGTCAGCAGCACATCGGCGTTAAATTCCTTCTCGGTGGGCAGATAAGTGTATGGATAAATGGTGTTTCCCGGCGTGCTGGCCAGCAACCCGTTGTATTGCATGATGACGCGCAGAGAGAGCTGCGGGGTGAACTGCCAGTTCCATTTGCTGCGCACGATGTGGTCGTTGAAAATGCCCTTGCCTATGCCGGGAATCTGAGAAGCGGCGATCAGGTACGTGTTCTCTGTCGCCCGCAAGCGTTCGTAGAGATACGTGTTTTCAATTTTCAGGGGCTTCATGGGGCGAAGCGTCAGCGTGCCTGTTGCGGTGTCTTCCCTCGCCAGAAATGGCAGGTTGAGCGGCGCAGGGGCGCCGGGAGACGCGACGAAGTTCCCGCCGTCACCCCAGTGATAGCTGGCGCCCACGGTTATTTTGGGGAGAACGCTGGTCTGCACCGAAGCGCCGCTGCTGTGCTCGTGATAGTCCTGATTGCCTTGGACCTGGCAGGAGAAGCCGAGGAAGCAGAAATCTTGCGGGCGCAGCCGCTCTCTTAATTCTTCGTAGGGAAACAAATAGATAAAAGTCTGCCCGCGGCCTTGTATCGCGAGGTAAGGCTGATAGTCGGTGTCGAGTCGATTGCCTTCGTGATCGAATACATAACGCTGGTTCAGCGAAGGACCCCAATCGACGATCCAGCCTTTTTTCGGACGGAAGCGATAGTCGGCAATCTGGTAAAGTCCGCGAATGTCGACGCGGTTCACGAATCCCGGCACGGTGACGAAACCGGGGCTGATGTCGTCGTAAATTCCCTCGTAGGAAAAGTGCAGGCCTTCGCGCTTCAGGTCGAGTTTGTCGGCGGGTCCGGCGTAGTAATTGTTGTTACCAAGGTTGCCGGAGTTAAAGGGATACAAATTGTATTCGCAGGTCGATTCCAGGTTGCCAGTGTTCAGGCCCAGCAGATTGCTGGAGCTGGTGACTGCCTGTGCGTCAAGACTCCAATTAGAGTTGAACTTTAGCCGGGTATCGACTCCGCCCACGCGGTTGAACTCACCGGTCGTCGGACATTCCCAATCGGTATAGACCGCACCGATGCTCGACTGCTTAAATATGTCGCGGCTTACGCGGGCAATCGTGAAATAGGAGCGGATGCCGGACAGCGCGTCGGAGCAAATGAGGGAAGTTGCGGGGCAGTAATCGGGCACGGCCAGTCCGGGTGCTCGATCGTCGGTCGACATGATGCCGACCGAATACGGCCCTTCTTTTCCCGTGAGGCGAATGCCGGCTGACGGATCCTGAATGTTGCGGGTGAAAAACAAGTCGAGGGGCGTGCGGAAATAATCTTCATTTTCCAGAAAAAATGGACGCTTCTCCGGAAAATAAACTTCGAAGCGCTGATTGACAGTGATCTGCGGATCTTCCGACTCGACCTGGCTGAAATCTGGATTCGCCGTTAGATCCAGGACAAAATGATCGCGGATCACAAACTTCGCGTCCATGCCCGTTTGGCCCTGGGCATCGGCATTTTGAAAATACGGATTGTAGGGATCACGCTGATCAAGCGCGCGAAAGCCGCGCATGATGCCGTAAGGGATGAGTTCGATATCGCGGCCCGGCGAGATGCCTTCCAGGCCGAGTAACGTCGCCGCCTGGCCTAGCCTGCCTTGCACCTTGTAAGAAATTTGCGGCCAAAATGAGTCTTCGTTTTTACGGACTATGCCGCGATAAAGGATGATTCCCCAATCCTGCTGTTTTGTCGAAGGAAAGCGCAAGCTCTTGAATGGAATTGCCATCCAGACGACAAAGCCGCGACCGGTGACTTTGCCTTTTGAATCCCACACGGTATCGAATGAGGTGTCGAAGTTTCCGCTGATTTCATCGCGTGTGGCTTCGCTCCAGATGGCGTCCCATTGCACGCCGAGCGGCGTGGTTTGGAAGGCATAGGCGCGTCGACGATCGTGAAAAGTATCGAGCATGACTTCGACTTGATCATCATCGTAAATATCCTCGCGGCGGGACATGCGCGCCCGCACTTTCCGAGGATCGTCAAAGCAGACGAAGACGATGTAAAGATTTTTCTGGTCGTAACCGAGATAGGCCTCCGTCGCCTCTGAAACTGGTTCGCCGTCATGCGGATTACGCTGCGCGAATCCGGTGACCTTCGCCATCTGCGAGGCCGTTTCTCCTTCGGGCTTCATGGTCAAAAAATCTTCCAGCACAGGCGCATGCGCGAGGCGCGGAATGGTTAGCGCGGGCGCCACCTTCGGCGCTTTCGGTGCAGGCTGAACTTCGGGATTTTTGATGGCAGGCTCGGGTTCCTGCGCCGAGGGCGCTGGATTTTGCGGCGTAGGCTGCGGCTTCTGACCGGGTGGTGAAGGATTGGCTTCGGGAGGCGGCGGCGGGTTTTGTGGTGTTATCTGCGGATTCTGGGGATTGGAATTCGATGGCGATGAGCCGGTATTCTGCAGATTCGCGCTTGAATTCTGCGAAATTTCAGTCCGCAACTCTTGCGCCAATACGAAATTTACTGTCCCACACAAAGCAAGACAGGCGACAAGAGCTAGCTTCGAGGAAAAATTGTTTTTTCGTGCCAGAAATCGAGACGGACGCAAAGCTCCCCGCTTCTCCCCGCCCCCTACGGGGAATTGTGCAAGATACACTATTTGCGGCGTAATGAAACAAAAAAGAATGTTTTGTTCGGAAAACCGGAATTGTGGACTTAACTTGCCTGAGATGAACTCACCCGCTGCGTTTCAGAACAACGAACTCTGCCTTCGACTCGGGGTAATGCCAAAATATTCATACGCCAACTGCGTGGCCACGCGGCCGCGGGGAGTGCGGTTGAGGAAGCCGATCTGCATGAGGAAAGGCTCGTAGATTTCTTCGATAGCATCGGGCTCTTCGGAAAGAACGGCTGCGAGCGTGTTCACGCCCACTGGACCACCCTGATATTTCTCGATAATCGTCAGCAACAACTTGCGATCGACCTCATCGAAGCCATATTGATCCACTTCCATCATTTGCAGGGCCGCCTGCGCCGTGGGCAAGTCGATTTTGCCGGCGCCGCGCACCTGCGCGTAGTCGCGCACGCGGCGCAGCAGTCGATTGGCGATGCGCGGCGTTCCCCGCGAACGGCTGGCAATTTCGATAGCCCCAGCGTCGTCGATCTGCACTCCCAGAATCTCGGCAGACCGTTCAACAATCACCTGCAAGTCTTGCGGCGTATAAAACTCCAGCCGCAGCACGATGCCAAAGCGTGCACGCAGCGGCGCGGAAATCAAACCCGCGCGCGTGGTCGCGCCGACAAAAGTAAAAGGCTTCACTTCCAGCGTGTGGGTACGCGCCGAGGGGCCTTGTCCAATGATGATGTCGAGCTTGTAATCTTCCAGCGCCGAATACAGCAACTCTTCGAGCACTGGCTGCAGTCGGTGAATCTCATCAATGAAGAGAACTTGCTTGTCCTGCAAATTGGTGACGATCGCCGTCAGGTCGCCTTTGATTTGCAGCAGCGGGGCAGCGGTTGGCTGAAAGTGAACTCTCAGCTCATTAGCGATGATATTCGCCAGCGTTGTTTTACCCAGGCCGGGAGGACCGTACAGCAACACATGATCCATGGCCTCGCCGCGAGAGCGCGCCGCCTCAATCGCAACCGCTAGATTTTCTTTAACCTTGGCCTGTCCAATGAACTCGGCCAGCCGCTGCGGGCGCAGCTTAAGCTCAAACGAAGAATCGTCTTCCACCGCTGCCGCGGAAACCAGGCGCTCCGGGCTGTAATTCAGGTTGGGATTTCGTGCGGTAGCCACTGCCGCGATAGTAACAGTTCAGGATTGCAAGTTGCCAGATGCAAGTGCGGCGCACTTTTATGAGGGTAGTTCAACGAAAAGACCGGGACAAAAGCTCAACTTGCCGCATGTGCGGAAGCAACATCTTGCAAAAGATCCAATGCCTGCCAATCCGCTCCGTGATACCACTTAAAGATCTTTCCATTGGGAGCGATCACTGCGGTGCTGAGCGAGTGCGTGATCATGCCACCTTCCTCTTTGTAGGTGAGAGCGAAATAATTCGCGAATTGCGGCAATTCGTCTTGCGGGATGACGGTGAACTCCCAGTTTTGAAACAGCGCAGGGTCTTGGCTTCCCGCGCACGAAAAACCGTAGGCGCGCAGAACTTTGGGCGTGTCGTGAGCCGGATCGAAACTGATGCTGAGCAAATGCGTCTTGCCGTAATGAGCCGGGTCGCTACGAAGTTGGCGGTCGATCTCAACGAACTCGTGGCCGACGCGCGGGCAGAAGTCGGGAAACGGGCAGCGCGTGTAGATGAGAGTGAGAAGTACAGTCTGGCCGCGATACTGATGCAGGGAAATACTTTTGCCACTCTGGTTGACGAGCTTGAAATCCGGAACTTCATCGCCGGGTGAAGGAATGTGAATGCTGGCGGTTGGCTTATCCGCGGGCGCTTGCGAATGCCCGGTCACCTTAACGTTCTCCAGCCAATATTTTTCGGAATCGACGACCACATCGGCAGTGATTGAATCACCCGGCTGAAGTTGATCGATCTGGCTCAGCGGCTTAAACGAATACGGCATCACCATTGAGTCCATGAAACCGGCGATGGGTTCGTTATCGATATTGGCCGTACCGGCATTCTTGTCCACGGACATTACCTTGCCTTTGAACGCGTAGCGCTTGGCGCCGGAGGATTGAAAGCCGGCGGCGGACTGTTCTTTTCCACGATTACAGGCACCGCACAAAATGAGCAGACCGGCGAGGCACAACAACAAAAGACGCGGCGAAAGTGAATTTCGGTTTGTGGGCATGTTCCGTTTTCTTGATTATCTCCGATCACGGCGTATTTGTTTTGTTTACTGCTTCAGTAGTGAAACCGGTAGCGAAACTCCGCATAGATTTGCCGGGGGTCGTTCCAGTGGAATCCGCCAAACGTGAGGCTGTTATCGAGTTGCACGCGGCGGTTGGCCACGTTCAAGGCGTCCACGGAAACGGTGTATTTTTCGGCGAAGGTTTTCCCGATGGCGAGATCGAATGTAGTGTGGCCGGGCAGATAATCACCGGGATACTGCACGCCGGGAAGGCCATTCGTGAAACCCGAGCCGTAATACACGTTAGTTGACGCATAGGCGTGCCATGGCAGAGTAGAGTTAAAGCCTACGTTCAAGGTGTTCCGTTGATCGTGATCGACAGGCGATAATCCCGGAGGAATATCGAGCCCGCACGATGGTGTGATCGGGCTGGGGCAGATGAGGCCGCCGGTGATTGGCGAAGTAGCCTGCGCGATTTGATTGGCATAGGCGAGATGAAATTGCCCGTGATGCCAGGCTTGCGGAGAACGCACAGTGACCTCCCAGCCCTGGATCAGGGCATAGTCCCACGTGATGGGCCAGAAGATGTTTGACTCGCCGATGTTGTTGTGATCGAGCCAATTTTCGGCGCGGGTTTCGTAGTTGTCGGCGCTGAGGGTCCAGCCTTGTAGTGGGATGGTGACGCCAAATTGCCACTCGATATCGCGTTCGCCGTGCAACGGAGAAAAAGCGAAGCCCTGACTGCTTGCCAAATCTTGCAATTGACTGGTCGCCGTAGAAAGCGGCGGCGCCTGGTAGAAGTAGCCGTAAAAGCCGCGGAAAACCCAACTCAGGTGGGGAATTCGGATGGCCGCGCCAACCCGGGGATCGCTTGCGTGCTCGGAAATGGTGGAGCTGAATTCCGTTTCGCGCAGGCCGGCGATCAACGTAAGCCAGGGTGTGACCTTGAACTTGTCGTTGATGAAGAATGCAGCCACGCCACCGTTGACGGCGATCGACGAAGGTGAGACGTTGGGCGTGCCGTCCGTGTATTGGTTGAAGAAGTAGTTGTATTGGTGCTGGCCGAAACCATAGACGCCGGCCTGAAGATCGTTCTTCGAGAAGTTCGCGTTGAAGGCTATCTGTGCGCCTCCGTAGCTGGCGTTCTGGTTGACGGTAGAGATCACTGGAAAATCGTTCGCTCCGCCTTTATAGTCGGCGCCATTGTAGTGATAGAAGGGTGAAACGGTGAGTAGATCATGGGGATTGAACGTGTGCACCCATGAGAAGGTTGCGTAGCCATCGGGTTCGCGCTCGGCATCGCGCAGACCAAAGCTGGGAAAGTATACGTTTGTTACCGAATGAGGATCGGGGTCGATGGGAATCTGATAGTAATCCTGCCGCAGCGAGCCGACGATGCGAAACTGATTTGCGGCATTCGGATTGAAGATGAAGGAAGCGAACCCTCCATAACCGTTGTCGGCATCGTGAACCACCTGCGGGATCGGGGTTTGCAGGCCGTAGTTGCTACGGTTGCCATTCAGGCTGGCGTAATATGCGAAGCGTTCCGTGTGCCCGCCGCAGCTGATCTGATCGTTGGTCTGATAAAAATTTCCGGCGCTGATCATAAGATCGCATTCGCGGTCGCGCTCAAAACCTGTGCGCGGCGCAATGTTGAAGATTCCGTAGGTGCGATCTCCATAATCGGCGCCATAGCTGCCGCGTTGAACTTCGAGATAGTCGATGTCCTTGGGATCGATCTGCGGCCCGATGTTCGTGGCGATATTCGTATTTGGAATGGGCACGCCGTCGATCAGCCACTCCACCTGATGGCCTCCGCGCATGTGCAGCATGTCGTGCGTCACATATGCGGCGGGCACGTAATCGGTAATCATCTGCATGCCGTTCGTGCGGTCCGCGCCGGGAGTTTCCTGAATATCCTCGCGGTTCACCATCGTCGTAGGAGTTACACTCTCGGTCGTCGCTTCCACCGGGGTTCCGGAGACGGCGACGGTTTCCTTCGCACCCGCGACCGACAACTGGAAATGCAGCACGGGGCTTGTGTCGGACTGGACTATCACGTCTTGTTGGGTTTGCTCAAATCCGCGAGACAAGACTCTAACCGTGTAATTCCCGATGGGGACGGAATTGAATTCAAATTCTCCCCTGTCGTTGCAATCCTGGGACTGTGTCCAGTCCGAGTTTTGCGCCTTCAGCGTAACGCGCGCACCCTGGATGGGACGGTGCTGCGGATCATGAATAATGCCGCGAACGGAGCCGAAAATCGTGGCAAAAACCGTGGCCGCCAGGAACAAAACCACGGCTGTCGAGCCGACTAGCTGTCTCATAAAATCTCTCCATTTTTCAGGGCTGTCGAGCCATGCCGCCTGTCCGCCGAAATTGCGGAACAGAGCAGTCAAATGGAACGATTGCCGCATCGCTGGAAAGACAACGGATGGCGACACGTTCCGAAAAATTGCGCAAAGCGAATGGAATTTAAGCGGGAGACAACTTCAGCACGCAGGTGGAGCGCGCGTGGATTGCAAGTCGACAGAGACAGTGGCCGGAGCATCGGGTTGAGATCCAGCCCGTCGTAGCTTGACGATCTCTAAGAAAAAGACGGCTGGTTTGGGCTGTGAGTGAGCCCATTTGGCGTTGATTACAGCGCGGCAGCATCCGTTACAACAGCTGGCATCGCGAACAATAGGTTGGGAGGAGTCGTTCTGGCCCGCTTCAGGGCAATGATGAGAGCCCTTGCGCAGGCAACAGGCATGTGCCGGGGAATACGCAGCGGCCAGCGCCAACGGGGCAAGATTTCCCGCGAGCGCAACGAACAACAATAATTTGGCGATGCGACGCTGCATGGGAAACGTTGCTGGAAGCTTATCAACGCCAGATGCGGAAAGCAAACAGAAGGCAAGATTGGTTCATACTTACGTTAACCTCTCTCTTTCGATGTATGGTTGAATAAGAAAATAGATTGCCGAACATAGGCGCCATTTGGTAAATCGGACTCAACCTAAGGTTGTGGATATAAATTCATACCTAGACTCAGATGGTCCGGCGCTAAGCTCTTCCACGAATCTTGGCCCACCACCAGCGCACGCCGACAAAAAGAAAACGCCAATCCTGGAAAAATTCAGGAGGCTTGCCTTCAAAGGCGTGGCCGATGAATTGAAAGATCCATCCGATAACAAACGAGGAGAGCGCATACGGCCACAACCGGTGAATGAAAATACTGCCAACAAAAGCGCCGAGCGAAAGCAGAATGATTGGGATGCCTAGAGTGTGGCAAATCCGATTTGCAGGATGCTGGTGGCTGGAGGCATATTGTGCGATCCACTGGTCGCTGGTCCGTCCGCCAAGCATGGCGGAATCATACACCTGCGTGGACGAGAGGCGGTAACTAACCGCGTAGATGTATATCGGATTTTTGCTTGGATGCGAGGTCAGAAGAAGCTTCGAGTTTGCAAGTAGCAGAAATACGATGACGATTATGTGCGAACCAGCGATAGGCGAGATGCATAAGCTGGTTGAAGCCGGGCAGACTAAATACCGCATAAAATGGCCACGCCCACCAGATTTGCCGTGTTACATACAAATAGACGTCGGCTCCCGATATGACGGCACTCTTTGCCGTCAAAAGGCGGATATCGTGCAAAAGTTCGTCGCCAGTAAGTCCTAGTCGTTCGATGACCCAAAGCTCTTGCAGCCCGGCGATACCAATATCCCGCTTGGCGAGCACCCCTTGCCAGAACCGAACCAAGCGTGAGCAAAACCCGCATTGGTTGTCGTATAGAACCCATTGGCTGAAACGGTGGGCATTGGGTTCGTAGTCTGCCATAACATATAGTCTACTGCTTCGATAAACGACAACTTGCGATCTTCACCAAATCTTCACAAACATCGTGGGGATATTATTCACGATCTGTGCAGCAACGCACGGACGACCGTGGCAATATCGTTCTCCTGAAAGAGGCGAATTGCGGCAATGCCGGCTGCACCCGCGCGGACACAGGATGCGGCATTTTCAAGAGTGATTCCTCCAAGCGCGAAAACCGGGATATTGACGCATGCGGCCTGATGAACGGCAGTTAAGCCTTTTGGCGCGGCGCCCGGAACATCTTTTTTTTCAAATACGGGGCCGAACAGGGCCAGAGTGGCTCCGGCGGCGGCAGCATGGATAGCTTCTGCCGGTGAGTGACAGGAGACAGAAATGTGCGGCGAGAGTTCGCTGGCGAGTTGCCCATAACCACGCGAGTAGATCTTTCGAACTTCTTCCAGAGAGATATCGTTTGAGGGGATATGAACACCATGCGCTTTTGTAGCCAGCGCTACATCGGCGCGGGAGTTAATTAGCAACGCTGTTTCCGGTTGCTGGTTTTGAGCATTCTGCTCATTTGCCCGCTGGATGATTCGCATGGCTTCTCGAGCCAATGATTCGAGTTCGCGCCCAGGGAGATCCTTTTCCCGAAGTTGGATGTAATCGACACCGGAGTTCGCAGCCTCGGCAATTTTGTCGAGAAGACTGCGGCGGCGCGTGGATTCCTCGCCGGGGAAGGCTTGACGGTTGGTGATGTAGTAGAGAACGCAGCTATCAGCCATCAGCTTTCAGCTATCAGGTCAAGAGGGAAAAGGCAAGTGCGATGCTGGAAATTCTTTGACGGGCCGGTGGTAGTGCCAGAAGTACAAGAGGTTCTTTGCTTCGCTCAGAATGACAAAATTTTGGGAGTGATTAAGAGATCGATCAACAATTTCGTTTGATAACTTACGGTCTCGTCTTCGCGATTTCCGGCAGAACTTCTTCCTTTTCTTTCTTGGGTGTGCCGCCTAAATGATATTCGGAAAGGCCGTCGCGGAGAAACGCGAAGGCGTCTTCGGGGGTTTCCACGAATTTAAACAAGTTGAGATCATTTGGAGAGATGGTGCCGGCGTCGACAAAGGCCTGAAAGTTCATGATGCGGTGCCAGTATTCGCTGCCGTAAATGACCACGAGGATTTTTTTGGCCAGCTTGTCGGTTTGCGCGAGGGTGAGGATTTCAAAGAGTTCGTCGATCGTGCCAAAGCCGCCGGGAAAAATCACCAGCGCTTTGGCGAGATAGGCGAACCAGAATTTGCGCATGAAGAAATAATGGAATTCGAAGTTGAGCGCGGGCGTGATGTAGGGATTGGGATACTGCTCGAACGGAAGATTAATATTGAGACCAATGCTTTTGCCTCCCGCTTCGTGAGCGCCGCGGTTCGCGGCTTCCATAATGCCGGGACCTCCGCCGGTGGTGACAACAAAGCGGCGTCGGCGGGCGGGAATTTGAATTGACCATTGGGTGAGAAGGAACGCCAGGCGGCGCGCGTCCTCGTAGTAGCGGGCCATATCGACCGCGGCGCGGGCGCGCTTAATATTTTCCTGCTGCTCGGCAGCCAGAACTTTGGCGCGATCATGCTCGGCTGCGTCGAGATTTGCTTTTGCGGCATCGCTGCCCTGGAAACGGGCGGAGCCGAAGAAAACTACCGTGTCCTGAATCTGCTCGCGGCGAAAACGTGCCAGCGGTTCCTGATATTCGGCGAGGATGCGTAGAATGCGTCCATCGGGGCTGGTAAGAAAAGGTTGGTTTTCGTAGGCGAGAGGCGCTGACTTGAGCTTGTCGATCATGCGGGCACTTTTGATTCCAGATGAATATATTAAGCCTGAGGGGAAGGCTAACACAGTGGAGAGTATGTCTGCCCAAGGTTCACTGAAGGTCAATTCCTATGTTCTATGAGCGTCCAAACGGCATGGCTTGAGATTGCAAAAAACACGGACAAGAATTGACTTTGGGATGGCGATCCATAGAAAAAGCTGCTAAGAAACAAACCAGTGGTCGGAACGGACTCAGTTTCGCGAACGGAGACGAGAAAATGCTTACAAGACGTGAGTTTATCGATGCGCTGGCGATCGGTGCGGCTGGCCTTACCGTGGGATCGACAGCCAAAAGCTACGCACAAATTCTCGGTTCGAATGAGCGCGTTAACTTTGCGGTCATCGGTTTGAATGGCCGTGGCTATGCACATCTGGCATCTCTCAAAGCGAATAAAGATGCTGCGCGCATCTCGCACATTTGCGATGTGGATGGCAATATTCTTAGCAAATTCTCTGACCGTACGCAAAAAGAGATGGGCGAGTCTGCCGTCGCCGAAAAAGATTTCCGTAAAATTCTAGAATCGAAAGATGTGGATGCCATCACGATCGCCACGCCCGACCACTGGCACGCGCCCATGGCGATTGCCGCATTGCAGGCGGGTAAGCACGTTTACGTGGAGAAGCCATGCAGTCACAATCCCGCTGAGGGTGAAATGCTGGTACGGGCACAGCAGAAATATCGCAAGCTGGTGCAGATGGGCACGCAGCAACGCTCTTCATCACACACGATAGAGATTGTCGAAAAAATTCATGGCGGGGTAATCGGCAAGCCGTACTTTGCCAAAGCCTGGTACGTAAATGTGCGAAAGTCCATTGGCACCGGCAAGGAAGTACCTGCGCCGCCGCAACTGGATTGGGATTTGTGGCAGGGACCGGCTCCGCGCCATCCCTACCGCGATAACGTTCATCCCTACAACTGGCACTGGTTCAGAATGTATGGCACGGGCGAGACGCTAAACAACGGCACCCACGAGGTGGATGTTTGCCGGTGGGCGCTGGGCGTTGATTATCCGGAGCGAGTTGCAGCCTTAGGCGGCAGATACCACTTCAAAGACGACTGGCAGTTTTATGACACGTTGGTGACCAGTTTCGAGTACGAAGATTCAATGATTACCTGGGAAGGTAAAAGCTGCGAGGGAATGAAATATTACGGCCGCGACCGCGGTTCTACAATCATGGGAACGAATGGCACGGTGTTGGTGGACCGCGATGGTTATGAAATCTACGATCTCGGGGGAAATAAAACCAGCGAGTTTAAAGCCGGAAGCGAGAGTTCCTCGGCCGATCTCATTGGCAGCGATTCCATGACCGACGCTCATTTCGCGAACTTTATCGCTGGCATTCGCAAAGGCGAGAAGCTCCATGCTCCTGTCTCTGTCGGCAACATCGCGGTGACGATGTTGCAATTGTCGAACATTGCGTGGGGAGTAAATCGCGAACTGCGTCTCAATCCGAAAGATGGGTGCATACAGGGCGATGCCGAGGCGATGAAAATGTGGGAACGGGAATATGAAAAAGGCTGGGCGCCGCATGCCTAACAAGACTGCCATCTCACGCCGCGACTTCGTGCGCGCGAGCGTAATCGGGGCAGCGGCTATTCCTGCGTCGAGCAAGCTCTCGGCATTTGCGCTGGGCCGGCAGCCGGTTAATCACGCGTCGCCGGCTCGCCTGGGGCTGGCCAGTTACACATTCCGCAACTTCACTCGCGCGCCGTTGATCGGCTTCATGAAGCAGCTCAATCTATCTGCGCTCAACGCGAAAGATGTGAAAGATCATCTGCCCATGGATCCGCAGGAAGAATCATCGGCGCTGAACGACTACGCAGCGGCGGGCATCAAGCTTCACGCCGCGGGAGCCATCTATTTTCCGAAAGATGAGGATGCCGACATCCGCGCTAAGTTCGAGTATTGCAAGCGCGCCGGCATCGCCGTGATTGTTGCCGGCGATCCAGCGCTTGAAACTTTGCCGCGCCTCGAAAAATTCGCCAGAGAATACGACATCCGCATTGCGATCCACAATCATGGTCCGGAAGATAAGCTTTGGCCTTCGCCGCTGGATGTCCTGAAGGCCGTCAAAGGCATGGATCCGCGCATGGGATGCTGCATCGACGTAGGTCACGCGGTTCGCGCCGGCACGGATGTGCCACAAGCGATTCGTGAGGCAGGCCCAAGATTGTTTAACGTACACATGAAAGACCTTACGAATTTTCAGAGCAAAGAAAGCCAGGTCGCGGTTGGGGAGGGAATCATGCCTGTGCGCAAGATTTTTGAAGCCCTGATTGCGACGAGGTACAACGGTTTCGTTGACCTGGAGTATGAGGTTCATCCCGATGACCCCATGCCCGGCGTGATCGCCAGCTTTTCTTACATGCGAGGAGTTTTAGCGGGCATGGGCTATACCTTTCCAGCTCAGGACAAGTAGTAGTTTTCCATCCGCTTACCCGCGCGGTGCCAGCAGGGTTGCCAGGAAGATTTTCGTGGCGCGTAGCGCTGCCCGCAGCCGTGTAATCGGGAAGGCATTTGAAGCTGGCCGGGAAGGGGTTGGTTTGGAGTTGCTCCGGGTTCGATCTTTCGCTCCGCGCAGTCGGCGAATCTTGGGCGAAAAATTGATCTCCACACATTTCAGACATGGACATTTAAATGCCGAATCGTCGGGAAAAACAATGTGCCCGCAGTTGCCGCAGATCAGTCGGCCGTTAGAAAGCACGTTCATCACGCGAAATTTATCGTCCTGAATGCAATAGGGACAACGGGCGTCTTCGCGTGTATCTTTCAACGTCAAACTTGGCGCTCCTTTTCGTTTTGGGACAGCCATGAGAAAGCTCACTATATCGGCCATGCATTTCGCCGACTGTTCGATGCCGAACCGTGCACGAGTACTAAGGTAAGGGTCGATTGCTTAAGTCGATTGTTTTAAGCAGATATTTCTTGGTTCGTGCCGATAATCAACTTTGCAGAGTTACTTCTTTAGTTACCTGCACCGATTTTGATGCAATTTTCACCCGTTCTTAACACTCCTTCAACATTTCCTGACTACAACTGGAACATGGATCTGCCCGTGTACAACACGCTGATCCTCTCTGACCTGCACCTCGGTGCGGCAACGAGTCACGCGCGCGAAGCCACCCGCGTGCTCAAGGAAAACGTTTTTCATCGGCTGATTCTACTGGGCGATATCTTCGCTGACTTGAACTTTGCGCGCCTGACCAAAGACCACTGGAAATTTCTCGGCTACATCCGCAAGCTGTCGAACCCGAAACGAAATATTGAAGTGGTGTGGGTGGAAGGCAATCACGATCACGGCCTTACGGACATCATGTCGCACCTGGTGGGAGTGCGCGTCTACCAGCGTTATGCGTGGCAGTATGACGGACTAAGGCACATTGCGATTCACGGGCATCAGTTCGACGGATTTCAAGTGAACAATGTGCGGCTCAGCCGGGTGGGCACTGAGCTGTACCTCAAGCTGCAAAAATTGGATTTCAAGAGCAAGCCGATTGCGCGGCTGATCGACCGCCTGAACACGCGCTGGCTTCGCATGTCGTCGAAGGTGGCAGCCGGAGCTTTGCACTATGCGCGGCAGCACCAAGCCAGCCGCATTTTCTGTGGGCACACGCATGAAGCCGTGCGCGTGGAGCAGGAGGGAATCGAATATTACAACTCAGGCGGCTGGGTCGACTCCCGCCTGACTTACTTGACCGTTGGTGACCAGGGGGTTCGCATCCATGACTATAACGAGCGTGACTATGACAAGCCCGAATACAACGAGCATGAACACATCCAGCGAGCTGACGATCGTGATTCCAGCGAAGAACGAAGCGAAGCTGATTCCGCGTTTGCTGACTTCGCTGATGAATCAGGATTACTCGAAGATGTCGAGTACGAGAGTGTTGGTGGCCGACGCTAATTCGACCGATGGCACGCCGGAAGTTGTGCGCGGCTTTCGCGACCGCTTGAATGTAAGCGTGATTAGGGGCGGTATGCCTTCGGTTGGGCGCAACCTGGGAGCGGCGCAGGCGGAGAGCGATTTCGTTCTGTTCCTCGATGCGGATATTGAGCTGGCAAGTCCGTCGCTGGTGCGGCGAACGGTGGAGCTGGCGCAGCGCAAGCGGCTTCACTGCGTGACCACGAACATTATTTGCCGCGACGGCAACTGGATCGACAAGGTTTTCTATGCGGGCAACGATCTTTTTCAATATCTATCGCAGTTGCATCATCCTTTCGCGACGGGAATGTTCATGCTGTTCGACCTGAAACAATTCCGCAAGCTGCGCGGGTTCCACGAGCAGGTGGCGTTTGCGGAAGATTATCTTCTCAGCCAACAGGTAGAGCGCAAGCGCTTTGGGATTGTGCGCGGCGGAGTTTACACGACCAACCGTAGATTCAAGAAGATGGGGCATCTGCGGGTGGGCTGGCTGTTTCTGAAGACGGCGATGAATTATTGGAACGAGAGTTACTTTTTGCGCGATCACAAGTATTGGCAGGCATAACTCGCTGCCAGCTTGCGCAAGTTTTCACAGCGATTTTTCCTGGTGGCCACAAAAACAGGATCCAGCCAACCAGCCGGATCCTGTTTTGCAGGGATGAGAAATTGCGAAGCTTCAAAAGCGAACGACAAGTCCGGTGGACGCGCGGACATTGTTCTGCGTGTTGCCGAAAAACTGGGTTCGCACGTAATCCGCCTGCAAGCGCCAGCCGAAGCGGCGAGTAATTGTGTAGTCGGCGCCGCCGCCAATGGCCGCCGCCCAGGAATTGTCGGTACCGGCAAAAACACCTGCATTCACGTGCGCGCCGCCCACCAGTACTTCCGCGAAGGGACGAAAAGCTCCTGTCGTAAACGAGACTCGCGGGCCGACTAAAAAATTCCGCTCGATAATATCGGCGGTGAAGGTAGAGCACCCATAGCCGGTGGTGGGAAAGGTCTGGCAAATGGGAAAGCCCTGTTGTCCGTAGTGAGTGTCAATGTCGCCAACGATCCCCACCCAGCGATAGAGTCTGACCTCGCCGGAGCCTTCCCAGCCATAGGTGCTAGCTCGTCCTTGCGACGAAAGAGCAGTGCTGTAAAACGAGTAGCCTGCAAAAACGTTGACGCGCGAAGGCGCAGTTTGTTCCGGCGCTGGCGCCTGCGCTAGCGCGAGGGTTGGCAAAAAAAGAATTGTGAAAAGGAAGAATCCGATTGTCCGCATATCGATATCAACATTATCTTATATGCGTGGAATGGGCCAATGCGTTGCTTGGAGTCAAGCTAACCACTCACTTCCCCGCCAGCTCCCTCTTCACCGCTTCGCTTACCATCTTGCCGTCCACGCGCATTCCCGCGCCGGAAAACCGCGCCATCGCATTCTTCATCACGGTGCCCATATCTTTCATCGTGGGCTGGCCCATCTCGGCGATGACCGCTTTCACGCCTGCGATTACTTCATTTTCTCCGGCAGCCTTGGGCAAATAATTCTCGATCACAGTAATCTCGGCCGCTTCCTTGTCAGCCATCTCCTGACGGCCACCTTTGGTGAACTGCTCAACTGACTCCTTGCGTTGCTTGATCAGCGTGGTGAGAACGGCCTGCGTCTCTTTCTCGTCGAGGGGCGCCATTTTTTCGATCTCGCGATTTTTCAACGCAGTCTTAACCATGCGCAGAGTGGATAAGCGTTGCTCCTCGCGCGCCTTCATGGCGGCGATAATATCCTGCTGTATCTGTTCGATAAGGCTCATGGGCACCAATTATATCGAAGGGCCTCGCGCGCCTTTTTTTCGTTTTTTCTATTGTCGGACCGGCCACTCGTGCATCAGATGCTTAGGAGGAATTCATCATGAGTAAACTTGCCATTTGGGCACAATTCGAAGCAAAGGCCGGTAAAGAAAAGGAATTGGAGGAATTTCTGAAATCGGCTCAGCCGATGGCCGAGCGGGAGCCGGGAACGGTTTCCTGGTATGCGATCAAAATGGGGCCGGGAAAATTCGGCATTTTCGACACTTTTGCCGACGAAAATGGCCGCAACGCGCACTTGAATGGCGAAATTGCCAAGGCCCTCTTCGCCAAAGCGGACGAACTTTTGGCGAAGCCTCCCGAAATGGCCAAGCCGGAAGTCCTGGCGGCAAAAGGGATGAAGCGCTGAATTCGTTTTTTGATTTCTCGCGATGCGATATTCAGATCGTTAATTTCGTGAGAAAGCTTAACCAGCAACGCCGATAGCGCGTCCGCTTCCGATAAACTGTGTAGGAAGCACTATTTTCTTCTTTTCAGGATTATTGGAATGCTACGCAAGAACCGCCTTTTTACTCCGGGCCCAACGCCGCTACTGCCGGCGGCGCAAACGGCCATGGCATCGTTCACGGCGCACCACCGCACGGCCGATTTTAAGGCACTGTTTCAGCGCGTGCTGGCCGACATGAAGGACTTTATCGGTACGAAAAATGACGTGCTGGTGCTGGCTTCTTCGGGCACGGGCGTCATGGAAGCTTCGGTGTCAAACCTCACCTCCCCGGGCGATAAAGTATTAGTGCTCACTGCGGGCAAGTTTGGCGAGCGCTGGACGGGTTTGGCGAAGGCGTTTGGCTGCAAGGTAGAAGTGTTGAGCAAGCCTTACGGCGAAACCTTTTCGCTGGATGAAATCCGCGCCCGGCTCACTCCCGATGTGCGCGCGGTATTTGTTCAGGCGACAGAGAGTTCGACCGGAGTGCGCCATGATGTTCGCGGGATCGCGAAGATTGTTCGTGAACAGGAAGACACCCTGCTGGTTGTAGATGCCATCACAGGATTGGGAACGACTCATCTCGATGTCGACGGTTGGGGTGTGGATGTGATTATCGGCGGCTCACAGAAGGCGCTGATGATGCCGCCAGGGCTTGCGTATTGTGCAGTGAGTGAACGCACATGGAAGCGGATGGAGACAACGACATCGCCACGTTATTATTTCGATCTGCGTAAGGAGCGCAAGTCGGCGGCGAAAGGCGAATCGGCGTACACGCCTGCGACCTCGCTGTTTGCCGCGCTGGGAGCGGCGTTGGAGTTCATCCGCGCCATGGGTAATGGCCATTTGGCGAAGGGTCGCGAAGCGCTGGTGGAAAATGCCGAACTCTGCGCCGAGATGACGCGTGCCGGAGCCAAGGCTTTGGGTTTGAGGCTTTATGCGAGTTCTCCGGCTGCGGCGCTGACTGCCATCTGCTCACCCGGTGGAATGGACTCCGGAAAAATCGTGAAAGAATTCCGCGAGTCGTTCGATGCAGTAGTCGCGAATGGCCAGGGCGAGATGAAGGGCCAGTTGTTCCGCATCGCGCACATCGGCTATTACGATTATCTCGACACTATCGGTATTTTGGGCGCTCTTGAGCATGTGCTGGCGCGCGTGGCCGGAAAAACAGTGGATTATGGTGGTGCTCTCCGCGCTGCGCAGGAAGTCTATGCGCGGGGCCTAAAGAGCGATCCACAGCCGGTGGGAGCCTAACATCGCTAGAACTTCATAGGTTAAAGGAATGGTTGCGCCGTCGCGATTCCGGCGCTACCAATCGTTGTCTTCAAATTCCTAAAATCATCATTACTAAACTGAGAAAGAGAAGAGTGCATCCGTGAAAATTCTGATAGCGGAAAAAATTTCCGCTTCGGCAGTGGAACAACTGCGAGAGCCGGGCTGGGTTGTGCTTACCGCAGATCAGCTCGCCGGCAAGCTGGAAGCGGAATTAGAGTCCGCCGATGCGCTGATTGTGCGCTCCGCCGTGCAGGCGGATGCGGCTCTGCTGGCACACGCAAAAAAGCTGCGCGTGATCGGCCGCGCCGGCGTGGGCGTGGACAATATCGATCTCGATGCCGCGACGCGCCAGGGCATTGCCGTAATGAACACGCCGGGCGCGAATGCCGTGGCCGTAGCCGAACAGACATTGGGCATGATGCTCGCCATGGCGCGCCATCTTTGCCGCGCCGATGCATTAATGCATGCAGGCAAATGGGAGAAAAAAGCGCTGCAAGGGACCGAACTGCGCGGCAAGACTCTCGGCATCGCCGGCCTGGGCCGGATCGGCATGGAGGTGGCGCGGCGGGCGCGGGCATTTGGAATGGAGATCGTCGGACACGATCCGTTCGTCTCCGTTGCCGTGGCCAAGGAACAAGGCATTCGCCTAACGAGCCTCGATGAACTCTATGCCGCGGCGGATTACATTACCCTCCACGTGGGCCTCACACCGCAGACCACGGGAATGATCAACGAAGCCGCGATCAAGAAGATGAAAAAAGGCGTGCGTCTGGTAAATTGCGCCCGCGGAGAGCTGGTGAATGAAGTAGACTTGGCAGCGGCATTAAAGCAGGCCCACGTAGCCTCGGCTGCACTCGACGTCTTCAATGAAGAACCGTTGAAGAGCTCACCACTGCAGGCGATGGAGAATGTTATTCTCACGCCCCACATCGGCGGACAGACTTATGAGGCGCAGGAAGCTGTAGGTGTGCAGATTGCGCAGCAGGTCCGCGAATATCTCAAGCATGGCGTCATTCAAAATGCGGTAAACGTGCCTTCTGTCTCCGCCGAGGAGTATGCCGAAATGCAGCCCTACATCGTTCTGGCGGAGCGCATGGGATCGTTCCTGGCGCAAATTTCTGCCGGCTCGATCGAGGAGATCTCGCTGCGCTACAGCGGTCATATTGCGGAGTGGAAGACGGAACTGATTCGCAATGCAGCCATCAAAGGTATTTTGAACCAGACGCTGGAGGAAAAGGCTAATCTGGTGAATGCGGCATCCTTGGCCGATCTACGCGGGCTGCGCGTTCACGAAGCGCATAAGGCGAAAGCCTCAACCGGCGGCGCAGGCAGCGTGCTCTCGGTTTTCCTGAAGAGTTCCACCGAAGAGCACATGGTGAAAGGTGCGGTGCTGCATGGCATCGCGTCGCGATTGCTGCACATCGACGATATTGATGTAGAGGCTCCGCTGGGACGCGATCTCATCTTTCTGCGGAATAACGACGTTCCGGGCGTGATCGGCAAGGTGGGCACGATCCTGGGCGAAAACGAGATCAACATCGCTGACTTTTCCTTGGGACGGCGCAGCGCTGAATCATCTTCGAAGCCGCGCGAGGCCATTGCCGTGGTTCACGTGGATGGGCATGTGCCCGAAGCAGTGCTGCGGAAGTTGGAGGAGATTCCTGCGGTGCGACAGGCGAAAGCGGTAAGGCTGTTCTAGAAAAATAGACAGTAGAACAGGTCTAACCTACGCTTCATCCCGGCGAAGCTTGCGGCTCTCGGCCAGTAACGCCATGGAATGCATCAAATTTTGCAGCGTTACGATGCCCACCAGTCGCTCGTCCTCAACCACTGGAATGATGCTGGCGTTGCGCGCGGTGAGCTTGCGGAAAGCCGAGGCGAGTGATTCCTGCCGCATGGAAACTTCAAAGAGCTTGTTCATCACAGCCTGCACGTAGCCGTTGCCTTCAACCCGCAAAGCTTCCAGAATGCGCTGCCGTGAAATCACGCCCACCATGTCGCTGCCGCGAACCACGGGGAAATCATCCTGTAGCGAGTGAACGGCTTTATCCAAAGCATCTTGCAGCGTATCCGCCGGCGATAGGGTCGCAAAATCGGTGAGCATAACTTCTTCCAGCCGCACATTATCGAGCACCGACTGGAAGATCACCGCGCGCTCTTCGAGTTGCGCCGCGGAAAAAATAATGACGCCGACCATGGTGAGCCAGGTGTCGCTGAACAATCCGGCAACCATCAGCAGCATCGCCATGGCATGGCTGATGGAAACCGCGCGCCGTGTTGCGGCAGCAGGATCGATGCTCCGCGCAAAATAAGCTCGCAGCACGCGGCCACCATCCAGAGGGTAAGCGGGCAAAAGATTGATGCCCGCCAAATAAAGATTCGCCCAAACCAAACTTCGCGGCAAATTACCGGATTGGAAAAATGGCCACTTCCACAAATTAGCGCCGGACCCGGTGGCGTAGATCACGCCTGCCGCCAGCGCGGCCAATCCAAGATTGACCAGGGGCCCGGTAAGGGCAATGCGCACATCCCGCGTCCACGCTTCCTGGCTCGATTGCGCTGGTTGGGTGCGTGATTCTTCAAACACGGTTACGCCGCTGAGCGGCAGGAGAATCACGGCCTTCGCCGTCAATCCAGCGCGCTGCGCCACCAGCATATGGCCGATTTCATGCGCGGCTACGCACGCCAGCACAATTCCCACCAAGGCCACATCGCGCGATCCGTTGGCGGAGCCGTGCACGTTGTACTCCGTCCAGAAAACGAACAGCGGCAAAAGCAGGAAGGTCAGATGAAGGCGGACTTCCACTCCGAATAACCGCCCGACGTGGATAGAAAAGCTTCGCATGAGTTTGGGTACTACTGTTATTTTACATGGTCGGATATAGTGTCTGCGGTACTCGAAGGTTCAAAGCCGTGCGGGTGATCGCAGGCAAATATCGCGGGCGCGTTCTGCGCTCATTGAGCGGCCAGGATATCCGGCCCACTTCCGACCGTTTACGCGAGACTTTATTCAATGTGCTGACCGCGGGCAACCCTGCCGCGCTCGAAGGCACCGTTTGGATGGATTTGTTTGCGGGAACGGGCGCGGTGGGAATTGAGGCGCTCAGCCGGGGCGCCAGGCAAGTCTACTTCGTGGAGAATTCGGACCGCGCGGCGAAGTTGATCGAGCGAAACCTGCAGAGCCTGGAAATCGGCGAAGGTTACAAAATTTTGCCCGACGACCTGGCGAAAATTATCTGGCGATTGCAGCGGCAACATATCACGGCTGATGTTGTGTTCCTGGACCCGCCTTACCGCATGCGGGAGGCCTACAAAGAGACGCTTACGGCGCTCTCCGAATCAACACTTGTTTGGGCTATGTCATTAGTGATTGCGGAGCACGAAAAGCAGTTCGACCTGGGCGACGAATTTGGCTCATTGCGACGCGTGCGCCGGCTGGTGCAGGGAAATAATGCGCTCAGCTTTTTCCGTATCGGCGGAAGCCCGGATTTGAACGAGCATTTCGGTAGGAAGCTTTCCGCCGAATAATACGCGCAATTACATGATCAGTTCGGTGCCTCTGCGCATAATTGGGTGCTGCATCTCCTGCAAATCGTTCTTCACCATATTCAGGCCGTAAACGCAACCTTCAAAGTCTTTTGAAAGATGCGCAAACAAGGGTGCGACTTTCGCGTACTCGAAGTGCTCAAACTTCGAGACAATGTAATAACTCTCTTTTCCAGCCTTCATCCACTCGACAAAACTCTCCAGCCGGTTACGGCGCAGGCGAAGATGATTAATGCTCTCGGGAAACATTCCGGTGAAAAACAAAGCGTAATCGCCAATATGTTTTCGCACCTGGCGTTCGCGGTCGAACGAGGGCGCAGGGCCGTAAACTGGATCGGACTCGAGCAGCATCTCGCCTACATCGGTAAGCGGGCGGTCGGCGATATCGTGAATCTTAAACAATTGATCCGCCTCGCAAAATTCGGTCAGCAAATGGGAGACGTAAGAAACAACTTGCGGATCGCGGATGCCGATCTCTTCGGCGTAGTGACGCCCAACCAATTCTTCGAACAGTTTCCGCAACGGATGCGATTCCGGAATCATTTCTCTTTCACTCCCCAAAAGCCGCGTTGCAAGCGGACTTTCTCACGTACTAAGTAACTAGTTACCTCACATGCAAGTCAAAAGCAAGTGACTTTTGTTTCTGGCATGCATCATTTCCGTCAATGATTGGAGGCGCAAAGCTTTGCAAAGTTTGCTAGGCCTTTTTTGTTGGCACACTGGAGCTGCGGCTGCTAATGCTACGCGTAAACGCATTAGAATGGACATGCCTAAGGAGGAAGTGAGCGAATGGAAAGAACGAACATTTCAAGTGGCACGCAGTGGGAACCCATAGTCGGTTACTCTCGCGCGGTAAAGATTGGACCATATGTGCACGTTTCAGGCACGACGGCGACCAGTACGGATGGCAAGATCTTGGGCTTGGGAGACGTATACGCGCAGTCAATACAGATCCTAAAAAATCTTGAGAGCGCTCTGCAGAAAGCCGGCGCCAGCATGAAAGACGTGGTGCGCACGCGAATCTATGTGACGGACATTACGCAGTGGGAGAAGGTCGGCAAAGCCCACGGAGAATTTTTCGGCAACATTCGTCCCGCTACTTCGATGGTTCAGGTGAGCGGGTTGATCTCGCCCGAGATTCTGGTGGAGATTGAAGCGGATGCTTATATCGGTTGATGCTTAAGAATTCCTTTCTTGATCAAGAACCGGCTATTTATTAATTTGCTCTAATTCCCTTGACATCGGCCCCGGCACAAGCATAATTCAGCCATCCCGATTTCTAATCTGGCAGTGAAACCGGCTCCGTATTTTGAGCCGAGGGGGATTTATGAGCGTGCTGGAACTTTGTGACCGGGAAATTGCGGCGGTTCCTCTGGAAGCCAGCGTAGCCGACGCTATCAACAAAATGCTCGATCATCACGTCGGTGCCGTGGTCGTGGTCGACTCCGACTATCGGGTCGCGGGAATTTTCACCGAACGCGACGTCCTTCGCAAAATGGCACTCACCCGCACAGACCCGGAAGCTACATCGATCCGCGAATTGATGACTACGCCGGTGGAGATGGCAACGAGGCGCACCGAACCGGATGAAGCGCTAACTACGATGCTGGAGCGCCATTTCCGGCACTTGCCGGTGGCCGACGAGAATGGCCGGCTGCTGGGAATTCTTTCCATTCGCAATCTGTTGGAATGGCAAGTTGCGGACCTCAACCGCGAACTGGAATCGCTCGAACAGTATGTATCCAATGACGGACCCGGAGGCTAGTTCTTCATGCACAGCGAAGGTCTCTGTCGTCCCCCGGGGCTTGGTCCCTATACGTTTACCTCTACCCAGCACTGAAGTGCTGGGCTTCCATAGGGTGCCCCGGGGCAGTCGCACATTGTGAGGGAAATGATCATGAGGGGATTTCTACATTCTGTTGTGGCTGTGGTTGCGGTTCTGGGGATTTGCGGGCACGGCATTTCTCAGCAGACCGGTGGTGAGCAGAGTTCCAATGTTGTCGCTATCCATGCCGGGCACGTGCTCGAAGTTAAGACCGGCAAACTGCTTGCCGATCAAATCGTGGTCATCACAGATGGCAAAATCGTAAGCGTCAGCGAGGCCTCGGCATCAAAAGCTCCGGCCGATGCCGCGCGTATCGAACTGCCGAACGCCACCATTCTGCCCGGGTTGATCGATGCGCACACGCACCTTACTGCCAATCCCACGTTTGGCTATGAAGAGTTGGCCATCTCGATACCGCGCGAAGCGCTCATCGGAGCCAAGAACGCTCGCGTCACTCTGAATGCCGGATTTACCACAGTGCGCAACGTCGGCGCCGACGGCTATACCGATGTTGCCCTGCGCGATGCCATCAATGCCGGCGATGTCCCCGGCCCGCGGATGCTGGTGAGCGGCCCGGCGCTGGGTATTACCGGTGGGCACTGCGACAACAATCTGCTTCCCTACGAGTATCACGCCGTCGGCGACGGCGTAGCCGATGGTATTGCCGGGGTGCAGCATAAAGTACGCGAGAACATCAAATATGGCTCCGACCTCATCAAGATTTGCGCCACCGGAGGCGTACTCTCCAAAGGTGATGACCCGCAGGCTTCGCAGTACACGCTCGAAGAGATGACAGCCATCGTCGCCGATGCGCATCGCCTGGGACGCAAGGTCGCGGCCCACGCTCATGGTGCACAGGGCATTCTCTGGGCATCGGAAGCCGGCGTGGATTCCATCGAGCACGGCTCCTATATTGACGATGCCGGCATCGCCGAGATGAAGAAGAACGGCACCTATCTCGTCCCGACGCTTTATCTGGGCGATTGGTTCCTGGAAAATGCCGCCGCCAATCATGTGCCCGATTTCTATCTCGCCAAGGCCAAAGCTGTAATGCTGGTCGCGCGCAAGAATATTGCGCACGCCTTCGCCAGCGGAGTGAAAGTTGCCTTCGGGACCGATGCTGCGGTTTATCCCCACGGCATGAATGCGCATGAGTTCGCGGTGATGGTGAAGCTGGGATTGACTCCGCTACAGGCTATTCAATCGGCCACGATCAACGCCGCTGACCTGCTTGGGTGGTCAGGGAAGGTCGGGAGCCTTGATCAAGGCGCATGGGCTGATATCATCGCCGTCGATGGCGATCCGCTGAAAGATGTAACTACACTGGAGCGCGTGAAGTTTGTGATGAAGGGCGGAGAAGTGGTGAGGAACGATTACGCGAAGTGAGCCGCAATTGCTATTTCAATTGTGCCCGCTCCGTGATCCAGTCGGTCCAGTAAGAATCCGCACCGCTGGCCAGTAGCGCAGCCTTTCCATTCACCGCATCCGCAAAATTTTCAATCAGCGGGACATGCACGTTCTCTTGTACCGGGAGATGTTCCCGCCCACCTGGATAAATCAGATCAGGACCGTTCAGGGGACTTAACTCCATCTCGCCGTCGGTGCCCCGAATGCGGCATTCATCACGCTTTACCTTCGAATGCCAGCGAACATCCACTACGCCGCGTACGCCGCCTGCGTAGTCGATCATGACTGTCGCATTGTCCTCTACCGGATAGTGATGAACCACATTGGAAAGAGACCCCGCGGCCCGCACTGGCTGCCCGAACAAAAAATTCGAAACGTCAATGCGGTGCGAAGCGATATCGTAAAGCGGTCCACCTCCCGCCTTTGCTGGATCGAGAAGCCATCCCCGAAAACTCGTGTCGTCTCCGCGCCATTCATGGCAGGTAAGTTCCGCGAGTACAGGTTCGCCGATCGCTCCGGCTGCGAGCAATTGCTTCGCCCGCTGCACCTTCGGATAAGCCCGGCGATAGTAAGCCACGCCGAACATTTTTCCGCACTCTTCCGCTGTCCGCACCATCGAGCCCGCCTCAGATTCGTTCATGGCCATGGGCTTTTCGCACAGCACATGTTTGCCCGCGCGCAGAGACTGGATGGTTTGCGGCGCATGCAGAAAAACTGGAGTGGCCACGTAAACCGCATCTACTGCGGAATCCGCGAGAGCTTCGTCGAGGCTGGTCCAAACGCGAGTTTTATAAGGCGCGGCCTTGGCAGCATCGCGCGTGACTAGTCCGTAAAGCGAGTTTCCCGGCGCAGTCTGAACCGCAGGGATCACCCGCCGCGTCGAGATGTCTCCAATTCCAACCACAATCCAGTTCAGCATAGTCAGGCGATCCTGTTCCGGCGTCGGCAGAAAACGATCAGGCAGAAAATCGAAGGGCCAGCCCGTAAGCCGGCCCTATTCATCGATCTCAGTATATGCAACTACTTCTTGGGAGCGATCGCGTCCTTGGCAGCCTTGGCCACGCGGAACTTTACCACGGTTTTGGCCTTGATCTGAATGGGCTCACCGGTCTGCGGATTCCGTCCCACGCGGGCTTTGCGGTGTGCCTTCACTAAACGGCCCAGCCCGGGCACAACGAATATACCGTTTTTCTTGGTTTCTTTTACGGCAACGTCGGCGAGCTCTTCAAGAAATGCCGCCGCGGTCTTGTTGGGGATTTCGGTTTTCTCGGCCAGATGGCGGACGAGTTGGGTCTTGGTCAATCCTGATGCCATTGTTTCCTCCTTGAAATGATTTGGAAATTTAATTCCGGGTGCGATCTTACATGAACGCCCCTGTGGAAAACACCCTTATTTTACGCGGGTTTTGCATATATAGCACCACGAAAGGGCCATTTTTACAAGCTTTTTTATCAATGACCGTCCCAAAATGGCCCAAACATGCGTATCTGAAGAGTTACCTCACATCGCAGGACAGCTATTATTGGTGGCACCGATACCTGCTTCGGTCGCGATTCTTTTTGGCCGCAAGATCGCGGTGCGATAATGCAACAAAGGAGATTCACCCGGTTTGAGTTGCGCCATCTGCGAAATTCGCAAGGAAAAACGCTTCTGTCCCGCGGTTCACGGCCGCATCTGCCCGCAATGCTGCGGCGAGCAGCGTGAAGTCACACTGGATTGCCCCAGCGATTGTCCTTATTTGCAGCAGGCACGGCAGCATGAAAAGCCGCGCCCAGCCGGCGATTTCGACGCGGCGTCATTATTTCTGCACATCGAAGTCTCCGAACAGTTTACCTACGAGCGCGAGCACCTTCTCATGGGATTGAGCTATGCACTGGCGAAAGCGGCGCAGGCAGATCGTAGCCTTAACGATCGCGATTTAATCTCCGCGCTTTCGGCCATGTGCACCAGCTACGAGCGCCTGGCCAATTCCGGGCTGCACTACGAGCAGCCGCTCACCAGCCGCTCGCAGCAGTCCGTTGCGGCTCAAATAGAAGAAATGGTGAAGCAGTATCGCGAAGCCGAGCAGAAGCAACTGGGCTATTCCAACTTGCGCGACGCCGATGTTCTCGGCGCTTTGGTCTTTCTGCTCCGCCTTGGCCATGGACGCACCTCGGGCCGCCCCAAATCGCGCGCATTCATCGATTTTCTCGTCGCGCAATTTCCTGAACAGCAATCCGCTGTGGTCGCGCCACAGGATGCTGGCAGCCGCATCATCGTCCCATAGGGCTAGTTTTGGGAGCGTCTTCGCACCGTCTGCCCTTCTGGCAGTGCATCCCGCAATTCGCGAATGCTTTTCTTCAACGTAGGATGGTGCACATCCGGCGCAATCTCCGCTAGCGGCTCTAATACGAAGCGCCGCTGGTGCATGGCGGGATGCGGGATCGTAAGCTCCGAAGAATCTATGACCTCATCGCCGAACAACAAAATATCAATATCAATGGTGCGCGGCCCCTTTTTTTGTGCTCGCTGCCGTCCCATCTCCCGCTCAATGCGGAGGATCGAATTCATCAGCTCCTGCGGAGTTTGGCTCGTTTCCAGCGCGAGCGCACAATTTAAAAACCATGGCTGCCCAGTGAATTCAACCGGCTCCGTTTCGTAATAGGAAGATACGTTGGCCACCTGACCAACTGCCTCCAATCGGCCTTGTGCCTCGCGCAGATGTGCCTCGCGGTCGCCGATGTTCGATCCCAAAGAAAGATAGGTCCACATGGTAATTATGAAGCTGATACCTTGGTCACTTTCCGCTCCTGAGGGCCCGCTTCTAGAATTAAACCATGTTGGAGTCTCTGTTACTGAGTCGCGACGTGGAAGTATTTCGCATCCTGCGCCCGACTCTGGAAAAGCTTTCGATCGAGGTCGAAATCTGCCAGGAGGCGAAAAAAGCCAGCGAGATTTTGATCACGGAAAAGTTCGACGCTGTAATCGTTGACTGCGACGATCTGCCGGGTGGCGTCGAAGTGTTGGAAGGATTGCGTGTTACTCCCAGTAACAAAAATTCCGTGACCTTCGCCATCGTGAACGGCAAGAAAACGACCACGCAGGAAGCATTCGGCCTGGGGGTTAACTTCGTTCTGCATAAGCCGCTTTCGGTCCTGAACGCCTCCCGCTGCTTCAACGCAGCTTTGAATTTCATGGTGCGGGAGCGGCGCCGCTACTTCCGCCATCCAGCAAAGATGCCGGTCGATCTGGTGCTTGAGGATAAAGAATTGAAGGCCACCAGCACGAATCTTAGCGAGGGGGGCATTGCTCTGCAACTGCATCAGGCGCTCCCGAAGAACGCGACCCCCCGGCTGAAATTCACGCTGCCGAATAGTACGATTGCCCTGGATCTGGACTCGGAAATCGCCTGGGCCGACCTCGAAGGGTGCGTCGGATTGCGTTTCCGCAATGTCCCCGCCAGCACCCAGGAAGCTCTCGAACGCTGGCTCGATAGCCAGATGGAGCCGAAAACCCCGGTATCGAAAAATTAGAAACCAGATTCATAGATCGTAAATTCCCCATGATCCCAGGTATTCAGTTGGTAATTTGCGCCCGTGTATTGGCATGGCAATCTGTTGGGACCGGAGAAATCGCCATGCTACCTGCCAGTTACCGCGTCGCTCAAGTACAGAAAACCTTGCGCCGGTTCGAAGCGGATGTGCCCCTGCTCAACCTCCGAGTACGGGATCTCTCCGCCGAACGGCAGCAATCGGCGCGCCAGTTCGCCGAAGCACTGATCGATCAAACTCGCGCGGAACTCGACCGCCTGCTCAAGGAACATCCAGCTCCCATGTTGCAGCCGGGTGAGCATCCTTGCGAGCCCGCCGATTGAGTGCGCTTGCCGGCGTTAAGCCGTCAACCCTTCATGAAAGTTTCAGCAATATTTCCAGACAACGCAACTTCCCGCAATTGAATATCCTATAGCGATGCCACAACAATCGCAGGTGCAAGCGCCATGATGAATCTTCCTGTGGCTGCGGCGCTTCTCGCACATATTTTCTTTTGGCCGCTAAGAATATTAAAGCCGGCCGCGGTGGTTGGTGTTGTGGCTTACCTGCAAATTAAATTCCCGCAATTGTGGGCATCTCTCGGTCTCAGGGGGCTGGAGGAGTTTGGAAGGGAAATCTCTAAAAGAAAATCACTCTCCGTTTTTCTCGTCGGGCTCTCGTTGTTTGCAGTCCGAGGAACCGGCACATTGTTCACGGGCGTGCCGTTGCCGCGCTATCACGATGAATTCAGCTATCTGCTGGCCGCCGACACCTTCGCACATGGAAGATTGTCAAATTCTTCGCATCCCATGTGGATTCACTTCGAAACCTTCCACGTGATCTGGCACCCGACCTATATGTCAATGTATCCGCCGGGACAGGGGTTGATTCTGGCGCTGGGCGAGGTCTTGGGGAATCCGTGGATCGGCCAGTTGTTGGCTTCGGCGCTAATGTGTGCGGCAATCTGTTGGATGCTGCAAGGGTGGATTCCTGCGCGCTGGGCGCTGCTCGGCGGCGTTCTGGCAGTCGCGCGCCTGGGATTACTGAGCTATTTCACCAATGGATATTGGAGCGCATGTTTGCCGGCGGTTGGCGGCGCATTGGTTTTGGGAGCATTGCCGAGGCTACAACATGATGCGCGAAAATTACATGCTGCCATTATGGCCGTGGGATTATTCATCCTCGCGAACACCCGCCCTTATGAAGGATTGTTGCTAAGCGCTGGGGCAGCGCTTGCCCTGCTGGCATGGCTGTTCAGCAAGAAAGCGCCGCCGCTGCGGGTTTCCGCAGCAAAGATTGTTCTGCCTCTTGTACTCACGTTGATACCTCTTGCGGCTTGGACCGGTTATTACTACTACCGCGTTACCGGGAGTCCCTTCCACATGGCCTATGACGCCAACCGAGATATGTACGCGATGGGGCGGTATTTCATCTGGCAAAAATCTTGGCCGCCAAAAACCTACGATCACGCCATGATGCGCGCTTATTACGAACGGGAGTTGCGCGAGGCAAACGAGAACCAGACACTTCGCGGATTTTTCGAGCGTGGGGGAAGCAAGTTCTATTATTTCTGGATTACTTATCTGGTTGCGCCGCTGCCTTTTCTTTTGATCGCTCTGCCATGTGCGGTGCGCGACCGGCGATTGCGCATCCCGTGGATGATTGGCGGGATTTTTGTGGCCGGACTGGCGTTGGAAGTTTGGTTTATGCCGCATTACTTTGCTCCGGTAGCGGCGCTGCTGTACTTGGTTTTGATGCATTGCGCCCGGCATTTGCGATGGTTTGAGTGGCGCGGGCGTCGGGTGGGAATCGCGTTAGTACGTGCAATTTGTATCGTATATATTGCCACCGCGCTGCTGCGGATCGGGCTGGCGGTAACACATGTGCATCCGGAAAAAGAGTGGCAGCATGGCGACACGGAGCGGGCGGCGATTGTCCGCGAGTTGGATGCGATGCCGGGACAACAGGTAGTGCTGGTGAGCTATGCTGCGGATTTTGATCTGGATCGAGAATGGGTTTACAACGGGGCCGATATCGATGGACAAAAAATTGTTTGGGCGCGCGATATGGGCGTGGAGAAAAATCGGGAGTTGCTGGGTTATTATCGTGGCCGGAAATTTTGGACAGTGGAAGCGGGCGGAAACACAGAACTGAAACCGTACTCTGAATAAAATCCTCCGGAACGAAAAACCGTGTCTAGCAAACGCGGCGAGACATGGGGTACCCACTTAAGTTAGAGGGAACTTCTAGAACAGCGCAGTAGGCCGCCGCTTCCACGGCTTGCCCTTTTCCACCGAGACTTTTTCCACGTCATTTACGTAGGCGGCGACTTGCGTCACCAGGTGGTGCAGATCATTGCCTACGCTGAAGAAGGTAAATCCTTTGTCGAGAAATTCGCCGACGCGCGCGGTACCGAACAAGAACAGTCCAAGGATGACGTTGTTTTTTCGGGCATGTTCGACCAATTTCTTGGTCGCGGCGTCGAGTTCGGGCGAAGTGTACATGTCCGGAAATTTATATTTTTCGTAAAGGCCCATCGACATGCATAGATCGTTTTGCCCGAGAAAAAGAATATCGACGCCGGGAACGGCGGCGATCTCCGCGATATTTTGGATGCAGGAAGCGGTTTCAACCTGCAGCGCAACAATGCCTTCTTTGTTAAAGGTTCCCGCGTAGCCAAGCAGCCCGGCTTTATCCATGGAACGCTGTGGAAAATAAACCGAGCGCGTGCCGACCGTTGGATATTTCGCGCAACTGATCGCCTGGCGCGCCTCTTCGGCGGTATTGATGTAAGGAATGAGCACGCCGTCGGCCCCGAGGTCCAGCGCCTGCTGGATGCCGGGGCGGTCGTCGTATCCGCCGACGCGGACGATGGATTTCGCACCGCCACTGGCGATGGCGCAGAGCGTATAAGAAAGTTTCTCGTGATCCATCGGTCCGTGCTGGGTATCGACCAGCAGCCAGTCGTAGCCGCTGTGTGCAAGCTGCTCAGCCACCGTGGGACTGTGCGAATTGAGGAACAAGCCCAGCTTGGGCGTACCTTGACGCAAATGATTTTTGAATTCAGAACCACTAAGCACGGATTCGGGCATGTGAGTTTCTCCTCAGGCAATATGAATTGTGTAGTGTATCGCAATGCGGTATGCGAGACGGCGAACCGCGTGTAAATTTATTGCCGGAATGACCATGGGACATGCAGTTTGGTTTCGTGTAAGCTTGCGGGATCATTTATGTAATTCCGATTTTAAGAAGCCCAAGGAACGTATATGCGAATGTTGCTGAACTGGGTCTTGAGTGCACTGGCCGTATGGATTGTGTCGCGCGTGGTACCGGGAATTTATGTGAGCGGCCCGGTAGCCGCGCTCATTGCGGCATTGGCGATCGGCTTTATCAACGCGACGATTGGGCTGGTGCTGAAAATTTTGACCTTCCCTCTGACGCTGCTCACGCTCGGATTGTTCTGGCTCATCATCAATGCGCTCATGCTGAAGTTTGCTTCCGCGCTGGTGCCAGGCTTTCAGGTACGCGGTTTCTTCGCTGCGTTCGTGGGAGCGATTGTACTGAGTTTGGTGAATATGCTGCTGAAGTGGCTGGTGTTTCCGGCTGAAGGCAGATCGTAACCTCTAACCCTTCGTCTTGCGCGGCTTAATCGCCTCCCAATCTGCATCGCTCAACGCCCGGCCGAGGCTGCTGAATTCTCCCGCGCCTTGCAGGAATTCTCCGCCATCCATCCGGATGACCTCGCCATTGATGTATCCCGACCCGTTACTGACTAAGAATGCGGCAAGGTTTGCCAACTCCTCGGTTGTGCCAAAACGGTGCATGGGATTGCGGTCGAGCGCGAGCGTCTCAAGATCGGCGCGCGGCAGGACGCGGGAAAATGCGCCCTGCGTAGGAATCGGCCCGGGAGCAATGGCGTTCATACGGATTCCCCGATTACCCCACTCGACAGCGAGGCTGCGCATAAGGGCTTCGACGCCGGCTTTAGAGACTGCGGAGGGAACAACGTATGCGGAGCCGACAGGTGCGTAGGTAGCCGAGATACTGAGAACGGTGCCGGGATGTTCGGCCTTGAGCCAGCGGCGACCGCAGGCCATCGTGCAGTGCAGGGTTCCCATAAGCACGATGCCGATGACAGCTTCCCAGGCGCGCGGAGAAAGCTCTTCGGTGCGCGCGATGAAATTTCCGGCGGCATTGTTGACAAGAATGTCGAGCGGTCCATCCTGCCAGATGGAATCGATCATTGCCTCGACCGCATCGGGACTACGCACATCGCAGGGAAGAGCGTGAATGGCGCCTTTTGTCACGGAGGAGAGCTCAGCGGCAGTTTGCTCGAGAACGTCCTCGCGGCGTCCACAGATGTAGGCGGTGGCGCCAAGTTCGAGGAAGCGCTGCGCCATGGCTTTACCAAGTCCTGTGCCGCCGCCGGTAATGAGGATGCGTTTGTCTTGGAGAAGATCGGTCCGAAACATGGGGAATTGAGTCATGGAGCGATTAAGCCATTGCGCGATTGAACAACTTGAGTCGAGAGTTGATGATTTCAAATCACAAAATCACGCAATCGCCCATCACTCAATTTTGCATTGCAGCGAGCTTTGGAAGCAAATGTCGCCCGCTACTCGAAATCCGTAATCCGCATACTGAAACTCCGGTGGGATGCTGGAGCGCGCGGAGCAGCGGGAAACTTTCACGTGATGCCGCCACGATCCGCCGCGCGAGGCTTTGCGCAGGCCTTTTCCCGAGCCGGGTTCGGGGCCATGCGGATTGCGATCGGGAGAAATCGCGTAGTAATTGGGGTCGTACCAGTCGCTGCACCACTCATGAACGTTGTCGCACATGTTATACAGACCGAACGCATTCGGCGCATAGCGGGCAATAGGCTCGGGACCGGTTTGCCAGCGCATCGCATAATCGGGCAACGATTGCGGAGGTTCATCTCCCCAGGGAAAATTGGCCTGTTCCAAACCGCCGCGTGCGGCCCGCTCCCATTCGGCTTCGGTGGGGAGGCGGTAACTGCGGCCGGTTTGCGCGCTCAGCCATTGGCAGTATTCCTCGGCCTGAAACCACGAAACACCCGCGACCGGCTGCACTGAATGATTGAAATTCGGATCGTTCCAGAAGGGTGGAGGCTGTGATCCCGTTGCTTGCAAAAAGTGCTGGTACTCCTCATTGGTCACTTGCGTGGCGGCAAGTTGGAAGCAATCGATCCAGACGCGGTGAATGGGGCGTTCGCAATCCTGGCCGGAGTCCGATCCCATGAGAAACCAGCCCTCAGGAATCGAAACGATCCGAGGCGCGACATGGGCCGCAGGAACGGGGTGAACTTGATGAGCCGCCGTCATTTCTTCACTGAAAAATATTGCCACGTAGCACCGGCCGAGATAAAGTTTAACAGCCCAAGCTCGAGTAGGGCTTAGTGGGCCCAAATGGCGAAAGAAACGCTGCGATTCAGAACGAAGATCCAAGGCAGAGAGGCTGGAGTAGTGGCCGCGATTTCTCCTCCGGTGGATGTATTTGAATTTTTCGGAACGCGGGCACGAGTGCCCATCCGGGGAACGATCGATGGATTTCCATTTCGCTCATCGCTCATGCCCATGGGCGGCTGCCACAGGATGCCGGTGAACAAGGCTCTGTGCGCGGGCGCCGGAGTTCAATCCGGGGACGTCGTGGATGTGGTGATGGAGCGGGATGACCAAGAGCGAACCGTGGACGCGCCGGCAGCCCTAAAAAAAGCGCTGGTGAAAAATAAGACAGCCAAAGCGAATTGGGAAAAAATGGCCTTCACCCACAAGAAAGAAATAGCGCTTTGGATTGCCGATGCGAAAAAAGAAGAAACCCGAGAGCGAAGAGTAGAAAAGGCAATCCAAGTTCTGCAAAAGAGGGCGAAGTGGACGGGATGAACGAAAATGAGCCCGAATGCAAGTTTTAATCCTCGCACCGGGCTCAATCAAGATTTGAAACGCTGAGTACCGCGAATAGCCTAGACCACAGCTTCCGCGTGATCGTGAATCCTGATCGGCTCCTCTTCCTCATCGTGAATCGCGGTATGAGTCTTGGCGACCAGCATATAAATCGACGGCACCACAAACAGCGTGAACACCGTGCCGATGATCATGCCGCTGACCAGCATGATACCAATGCTGTTTCGCGCACCAGCGCCGGGGCCGGTTGCGAGAACTAGCGGGAAATGGCCGAAGACAGTCGCCGCTGTGGTCATGAGAATAGGCCGCAGCCGCGTGCTGGCTGCGCCGGTAATCGCCTCCAGCTTGCTCAAGCCGGTTTCCTGCAAATGGTTGGCGAACTCCACGATCAGAATTCCGTTCTTCGCAATCAAGCCGACTAGCGTGATCAATCCGACCTGACTGTAAATGTTCAGCGTCGTGAAGCCGAGGAACGAAAAGGCAAGAGCACCCGAAATTGCCAGCGGAACCGATCCGGCCAAAATAATGAACGGATCACGGAAGCTCTCGAACTGCGCGGCGAGCACAAGGTAGATCAGGATCGCGGAGAGCAGGAACGTTCCCAGAAACTTGCTGCCTTCCACGCGCAACTGCCGGGACTCACCCGCGTAGTCCACGGTGAAACCTTGCGGCAATATCAGTTTGGCTTGATCTTCCAGGAACGTCAAAGCCTTGTCCAGCGGCACGTTCGGCGGGATCACGCCCTGAATACGCACTGCATTCAACTGCTGAAATTTATTCAGCGATCTCGGCTCGGTTGTGGTCTTCAAGGTCGCAAAGGTGGAGAGCGGAACCAGCTTATCTGCCGATCCTTTCACATAAATTTGCGAAAGCTGCTCGGGCGTCAGTCGTTCGGCCCGCTGCACCTGTGGAATCACTTTGTAGCTGCGTCCCTGAATGCTGAAGCGGTTAACATAATTTCCGCCGAGCATGGTCGATAAATCCTGGCCGGCCTGGCTCAGATCCACGCCCTGAGAACGAAGCTTGTCACGGTCGAACACGACTTCGGTCTGCGGCTGGTCGAACTTCACGTCGGTATCCGCGAAGATGAAAAGCCCGCTGGCCATAGCCTTCTGCACAAGCTGCTCGGCAAGCTGGCTTACCTGCTGTGGCTCAGCTGCCGAGACGATGGCAAAATCCACGGGGAAATTGCCGCCTCCGGGTAGCGGTGGAGGCGTCAGTGGAATCACGCGGATCCCGGCGATCTTGGACAATGGCCCGGTTGATTCCACGAGCAATTGCTGCGTCGTTTTCTTACGCTGGCTCCAGGGTTTGGTGACCATACCGCCGAAGCCGCCATTAGGATTCGTAATCTGAAAGATGCTCCCGCTCTCGGGGAACGAGTGATAAACGTTGTAGACCTCATCGGTGAACAGATTGGTCTGGTCGAGAGTGGAGTTCGCCGACGATTGAATCACGCCGAACACAACGCCCTGGTCTTCGGATGGCGCGAGTTCCCGCTGCGAGAACATGTAAAACGGAACCATCAGCACAGCAACGATCGCCCAGAGAGCAAGCACGACCGGGCGATATCGCAGCGTTCCCGACAGCAGGCGAACATACAATGTGCGCACGTTCTCAAAGCGCCGGTTGACAATGCCGGGGAAACCGCGCTCCGTGTCGCCGGAACGTAACAACTTCGAACCCATCATGGGCGACAACGTTAGAGCAACGATACCGGACACCACAACCGCTCCCGCCAGCGTGAAGGCGAACTCCCGGAACAGTGCACCCGTCAAGCCACCCTGAATTCCGATGGGCGCGTAAACCGCGGCCAGCGTGATTGTCATGGCAATGATGGGACCGACCAGTTCGCGCGCTGCATCCTGCGCCGCGCGGAACGGAGATTTGCCTAAGTGCAAATGGCGTTCGACGTTCTCCACCATGACGATGGCGTCGTCCACAACCAGTCCGACGGAGAGCACAATCGCCAGTAGCGTCAGCAGGTTGATGGTGAAGCCGGCGATGAGCATCAGGAAAACCGCGCCGATCAGCGAGATCGGAATCGCAACGACCGGAATAAGAACGGAGCGGAACGAACCGAGGAAGAGGAAGATGACAACAACCACGATCAGCAAAGTCTCGATAAGCGTGTGCAGCACTTCATTGATCGCGTCTTGAATGTATTCGGTCGAATCGTAGGGAACTCCAAGCTTCATGCCGGCGGGCAACTGCTGCTCGATGGCAGGCAGCGTCGCGCGCACATTGCGAATCACTTCCAGGGAATTGGCGGTGGGAAGAACCCAGATGCCCATGAACGTCGCGGTTTCGCCGTTGAAGCGGACATCCTGGTCATAGTTTTCGGCGCCGAGCTGCACATCCGCAATTTCGCCCAGGCGAACAACAACGCCGTTATCCTGCTTTACCACCATGTCACGAAATTCATCAGGGCTGCGCAGATCGGTGTTCGCGATCAAGTTCACCGAAACCATCGTGCCTTTGGTTGCGCCGAGCGCCGAAAGATAGTTGTTCTTTGCCAGTGCATCATGCACATCGGAGGGCGAGACGCCGCGCGCAGCCATTTCCTGGGGTTTGAGCCAAATGCGCATCGCGAAGGTCCGGTCGCCGAGAATGTCGGCCCGCTGCACGCCGCTGATCGAGCTCAGCTTGGGCTGCACCACGCGCGTCAAATAGTCGGTGATCTGGTTCTGATCGAGATTGGCGGACGAAATGCCGATGTACATCGCCGCAAACTCAGTGTCGGCAGTGGTTAAGTCGATGACCGGAATTTGCGCGTCCGGAGGAAGATCGTTGCGTACCTGCGCCACCTTCGCCTGAATCTGGGTCAACGCCGCAGTTGTGTCGTAATTAATTTTCAGATGCACCGAGATGGTGCTCAGGCCCTGCGCGCTAGTCGACTCCATGTAGTCGATGCCGTCGGCGCTGGCAATCACGCGCTCAATCGGCGTCGTCACGAAGCCGCGAACCAGATCGGCGTTCGCGCCCACGTAGACCGTGGTGACCTGAATCACGGAGATATCGCTGCGTGGATACTGACGCACGCTGAGCGAACGGATGGCTTGCAATCCGGCGATAAGAATGACGAGGTTTACAACAATCGCCAAAACCGGGCGTTTAACGAATAGATCCGTAAACTTCATACAGAACCCTCGCTGAAACTGCTGCCGAGATTAACTTTCCTCGGGATGTGGATTCGGGCTGTCGCTGGGCTTTACCGTATTGTTCACCAGAACAGGCGCGGCATTGCGCAGGCGGAAAACACCGGAGCTCACCACTTCATCGCCGGGGTTGAGGCCGGAAGTGATCGCCACCTGATCGCCGCGCGATCCCTCAATTTTTACTACCTGCTGGCGGACTCCGTGGTAGGTGTTCCCCTTGGCATCTTTCATCTCAGTAACGATGAAAACCGAGTCGCCGTAAGGCGCGTAATTAATGGCAGAGGCGGGCAGTGGAATCACGTCGCGCGACTTGCCTACCGGAAGCTCGACCTGCACAAACATTCCGGGGCGCAGCTTGCCTCCGGGATTTGCGAAGGTGGCCTGTACCTGAATGTTGCGGGTCTGCTCATTCACGGTGGAATCAAGCGCCGTAATTTTGCCGTGGAACGAAACCCCGGGCAAATTGTCGTTGGTTACGCGCAACTCGCGGCCCATCATCATTTTCGCCGTTTCTTGCTGCGGCACGCCGAAGTTCACATAAATCGGATTCAACGCCTGAAGAGAAACAATCGCCTGGCCGGCTGCCAGGTATTGGCCCAGGCTGATTTGACGAAGTCCCAACACGCCCGTGAAAGGCGCGTGGATGGTCTTGCGCGCAATTGCAGCGCGAATGTCGTTCGCCTGCGCTACAGTCGCTTTTTGCTGCGCCACGGCGTTGTCGTAATCGGAGCGCGAAATGACGCCGGCTTTTACCAGTTCCTGCGCGCGGTCGTAGTTAATCTTTGCTAAATCGCGCTGTGCCTCCAAATTGGCGAGCTGCGCCTGCTCCTGGCGGGTATCCATCTCTACCAGAATGTCGCCCTCATGCACCGACTGACCGGATTCGAAATGAATCTTGTCGACAGTTCCCGGTAAATCGGCGCTAACCGTAACGCCCTGGATGGCCGCGGCGGTGCCGATGACACTCAACGTTGAAGGCCAAGTTTCCTGCTTTGCCACCACGGTGGTCACTGCGGTCGGCGGCATTTGAAAACTCGCGCCCATCGCGATAGCGGCTTCAACCTGCCGGTATTTCAAAAACCCCAAGCCGCCAATGATGGCCAACATCACCACCAACATCAAAATCATCCGTTTCGCCATGCATTCTCTCCCGCGTCCACAAAAACAGCCTGTATTGTCTGGGATGACTATCGGTACCAAACACGCCGTTCTGCATATGATTTTAACAATTATCAAAAGGATTCAGAGATACAAAAAGCTAATTCGGCAGACGCGGAATTAGACGAATTCGCAGGTAAAAAGTTGGGTTTTGATCACTTGCGGAAGGGTTTCGAAGATGGAATCCAGGTTGGCAGAGTGCAAAATTTGGCGTACCGGCTCGGAGGGATTTTCGAGCCGGAGATGAATTCCCGTCGCCCGTAGCGCCAGCAGAGCGCCGAGCCCTTCCGCATCCATTGCAGTAACGCCACTAAGTTCCAGAGAAATATCCTGCCCGTGCTGGAGCGCCGCGCATAGCAGGGCAAATTCCTCGCCGCCCACTAGTGTTCCCTCACAGCGTAGGGTCACTGCGTCACGCGTATTTTCAACGGTTACATTCAACCCGGACATCGACTGGCTCCTTTCTGAAATGCTGCTTAAGCCTTCTGGTCTGCCTGATCCACACTCGGCGCGCGAAATGGGCCGCAGCGGCCCCGCATGGAACCACGGAATTTCTCGCGCTCCTCCGGAGTCATCCGTGCCCACCGTTCCATCATTCGCCGCCGCCAAAACATATGCGGGCCGGACCGGCCGCCGCGAAATCCTCCAAACAGAATTTTGCTGAGAACCAGAATCCCCAGCGCCTGCCAGAACGTGATTACGTGCCAGCCAAAGAGCGCCGGCGTAAGCCAGTTCCAAAGCCGCATAACGATAAAACTGAACAAAGCGGCAAAAAGTAACGCAATCAGCAAGAATTTAAATACTTTTAAAATTATTCTCATCGTTAAGTCCTCAGATCAAGTCCTCACATCTTCCACAAATTCGTCGTAAATATCCTGTAGACGCTCACGCAGAAACAGCACCGCATTATGCTTGCGTGAAAGCAGTGTGTTGACGTTCACGCCGGTTTGCGCGGAGATTTCTTTAAAGCTGTATCCCATCAATTCATGCGCGATGAACACTTCCCGCTGTTCTTCCGGCAACTCGTCTAAAGCCGTATCCAGTTCGTCAGCCAAGGTGTTGCGAATGTATGCGGCATCCGGGCCGGCATCGGGCGAGGGAAGCATGTCATCGATTTGTAGCGTTTTCCCTTCCTCATTTACATGCTGCGGTTCGCTTCTAGAAGCCTCGCGCTTTTTTCTCCGAAACAGATCGATCATGCGATTGCGCGCGACGCGAAACAGCCACGCGCTAACCTGCTCGACCGGCCGCATCACGCGGTAGGCCTCTACCAGTTCGTAAAAGACTTCCTGCAGAATGTCTTCTGCGTCATCCCGGTCAGCAACCCGCCCACGGATGAACCGGCGCACTCTGGCGTACTCCCGCTCTACAACGTCAGAGATGCGCTTATCCTGTTGCGTCATCAGCCATTGCTTTCTGAGCGCTTCAGCCATCGATGCCTCGGCCATCTATGTAGGTAGACGTTTGGGCGGAGGAAATATTGTAGGGGCTGGGAATGCTTAGTCAGAAGAGAGTCGTCGCGCAACTATCCATGCGACGAAGATAAGCAGGCGTATCGATTTCGCGGCAATGACGGTTACGATTGTTCCTGAATCACTAAACAGTAACCGCCAACGGCAACGAATATGCGCTGGGGACGCCCGATGCGCTGAACGCTCGAATCCAATAGGTATGAGGCCCCGCCTCTGGGTTGGTGTCAACCCAGAGGGCTGCGCGGAGCGGACTCGGGGAGATGACAGTTTTTTCATCGTCCCGGCTGACCTCGTACGAGTAAAAAGTTGGATCCAAGATGGGTTGCCAGCGGAGAATCACCGCCGATCCATAATCTGTTGTGTCCACAGTGTAGGGATCGGCCGTCTCCCACGCCGGCGTCGCCGGAACGTCCGCCGTATTCTCCGTCAGCCAGAACACAATTGTCGTGTTTGCCGGGATCTTGACGACGGTGCTGAACTTCCCGCCCGAAAGTACTTCTCCAACGCTGGAAGCAGCCACGCTGAATTCCTGGCTTTGCCGCACTGCGCTTACCACAGAACTGGCCAGTGGGAGAGGAAGAGAGGTTACCGGCAAAACATCGGGAGTGCAGGACGTAGCCACCGGCTCTGCCGCAGCAGCGCCCGAGGCCTTGAATCCGTTTGAAAGTGTCCCATCGATCTGAAATTGATACCAATTGATAGCGGGCCAACTGATCCCCACGATTGAATAGTTGAGCGTCCACGGACCTTGCGATGGGCCGGTAGGTGGATTGGGCGGGTAAACGCAAAAGACTGAGCCGATGTTGGTGGCTGCCACGGTGATCATGTGGAAGAGATCGGAGTTGTGCGGATAGTAGTTGCTGGCGCCGGTAAGAAAGGTGCCGTGTTGATCGCCGAGCAACCGGAGCACCTCGTAGAAGTTGTAGGCTGGGATTTTCAGTAGATCGAGCGGGCACGCCCCGCTGCTCCAAGAAAAATCTCCGGTCTGTGAATCATCTTTAACCGAACTTGCGGTCATGATAGACCGCTGTTGACCAAAGGCTGCCGGGGCAAAGGTGGGTGCATCACCTGGCGCCTGCTGGATTTGACCCACCAGTTGAAGCTCCGCATTGTCCGATCCGGCCATGAATCGCATCGGCGCATATTCAGAGCTGAACGAGTCATAGGCGATCATCATCGCGGTCAACCATGCGGGGAATTGCTCCGTCATCCGCGGCCGGAAGGGAACGTCGTAGTTCGCCCTCATGTCCGCCTCATCGTTGATGATGGTGATCGAGTTAAGGCCTGCCTTCTGGGCGCTGGATGCTGTCTGATCTGCGCAATTTACCGCCAACTGCAAGACAGGCGCGCCGTTCAGGCAGCCATCCCACTCTCCTTTTCCATGGAACGAAAGGAAGTCGCATTTGAGATTGTTGTCGGTAACAAAATCGATGAAGCCAGACATAAGGGTTGGTAGTGGGCCGGGGAATGTAGTATTTTCTCCCAGCACACTGGGTCCCATGATGGTGGGACCACCCAGGCGAATGGTATAGCCCGCGGTAGTTACCGTTGCTGCTACTGCCGCGCAAGTAGTTTGATACAGCTGCTGGTAATAGGTAAGGCTACCGGTGCCGCCGTCCGGCCCCCAAAAAGATGGGTTGTCCGGTTCGTTCCAGACCTCGAACCACCACTGGGCGATAGCAGCGGGACCGAATCGGCTGTCGGTAATCAGAGCGCTGAAGAAGGCTTGGACAAGGGTCTGCCAGTTCGCGAGAATTTGCGACCAATCGTTAACGCCATCTTCGTTAGCTGGACCGGTCGGCATCGGAAGAAGAGAAGTACCCGCATATTCGGTGAGGTTGTAAACGCCGTCGGGAAAAAAGCTGAGGACGATGAATGGAATTAGCCCTCGCGAGGTGAGCTCATAAAGAGCATCCAGCGTGGTTGTAAAGGTAATCGACGAACTGGGCGCTCCACCCGGCCAGACTGTACCTCCCGAGACAGTTGAAGGATTGTCGCCTACCGGAATTCCCAGTTCCGGTGTTCCCCCACTGGTGAACACTTTCATCACTCGGACAGTCTGGAAGGCAACCGGCGATGCTTGCATGTTGTCCAGCATCCGCTGGCATCCGGGATCGAGCAGCCAACCTACATCAAACTGCTGCACAAGGCTGAATTCCGCCGGATTCACGGCCCCTTTCGGGCCGGATAAAGGTACGATCAAATCGAAAGTCTTGTAGTGCTGCCCCGATCCCTGTTGTTTTCCCAGGCCCAGGATCTTCCCAATGATCTGTTCGATGTTTGCGATTTCGCTCTCGATCAGGCCGAGCACATCTTCCACGATTTCTGCCAATCCTGCGGGCAGATGCAGATGTCCTTCGCACCCTCGGTACATCCTCTCGGGGGATTCATAGATGCATATGCGAATGGCAAACACTTCGCTCACCTGTGCGACCGTGCCCCACAGAATAACGATTCGTTCGTCAACGCTCACCTCAGCCACTCCCAGGCCTTTTTCCCTGGCGAATGCCACAATCCGGTTTAGTCCTGATTGCCCCGCGCTGGCCTTTACGCGGATGGTCACGGGCACGATCTGGTCGGAGTCGGCTTCGCGGACCCATCGGTGACCGCGAGCCAGATGTCGCTCGCTGCCTTCGATTCGTCGATAGTTCTCTGGGACAGGTTTTGGATCCATCGAATTCGGCATGTTGGTCCTCCGGTTGTGCGGTATTCAAAGCTCAGTAGATTAGGTGCCCTGCGCTCTGCCAACTGTTCCTATAGTGACGACCGAATCAAAACCGTTTCGATTGAGCCACTCGGACGCAGAGAATCGTTGCATCCGTACAGATCGGAGACCAATTCAGGATTTCCCACGCACGGGATTCGGGGTTGTGTATCGGGGGCTAAAATGGCGGAGAGTGAGGGATTCGAACCCCCGATACCCTTTCAGGTATGCCGGTTTTCAAGACCGGTGCCATCAACCACTCGGCCAACTCTCCGTTGGGTGTAAAGCTCGCGGCTTCGGCTAGTTTACATCACTGTTTGGTCAAGCCAAACGCGCGGGAGTGGAATTCCATAACCTCCTCAAAGTGCGAGAGAAAATAGGTCAGGCTGTGGTCTCCGGGATAGGAATGGTAGACATGCTTGACTCCCTCTTTTTCCAGTTGCGCGTGCAGCGCGGCTGCGCCTTTTTCGAAGCCGTAGTTATCGTCCTGGCCGCAGTTGAAATAAATAGCGACCTTATGCAGGGCAGTCGCGTTTTGCCGGGCGAGAAGAAATGGATTGTTCGCGTTCCAATGTGGAACGTCAATCGGATCTCCGAAAACGGTTGCCAGAGTCTTGCTCAGCTGGGAGCCCGATTGCATGGCGATATCGAGTTCGTGCGGCGAGTCAGTGATTAACGCGGCGCTCTGTGCGCTGGCCGCCGAGAACATTTCAGGATGATCGAAGGCCAGCCGCAGTGCACCATAACCACCCATGGAAATGCCGCTAATAGCACGGCTGCCACGTTCCCTGCTGATGCGGTATTTTCCTTCGATCAGCGGAATGAATTCCTGAAGAAAAAAATCGCCGTAGCGAACGCGGCCATCGGCGGAGTTAATATAAAAAGTCCGTCCGCCCTCTGGGGCGACAATTAAAAACTCACCCAGCTTGTGTTGGCGGCGAAGCTCGTCGAGTAGCGTCCACCCTCCACTGTTGAAGAGCGTTTGCTCATTGTCGCCAAGGCCGTGCAGAAAATAGAGTACGGGATATTTTTGTGGCGCATGTTTTGCCGCACTGGCGTCATAGCTGGCGGGAAGATAAACACAATAGTGCACCGGATGTTTGAGAATCCGGCTGTTCATCGCATTGCAGTCGATGCGGCTCTGGGCGTGGGCGGGAAGAGCGAAGGCTAGCAGCGCAAAAAAAGTAAGGATTCCGAAACGGCGAAGCATCAGCCCAGTTTACTCGTAGCGCAGGGCCTGTACGGGATCGAGCCGTGCGGCGCGCCCTGCGGGATAGAGACCGGATAGTAGGCTGACGATGAAGGCAAACAGAATTGCCGCGCCGACTAGCCATAGCGGAACCGCCCAGAAATGTTCTGGCGGCAGCGACTGCCGCTTGAGGTAAATGTTTGTTCCCAAATTGATCACCTGCCCGATGGCCCAACCGAGAATAACTCCAACCACGCCGCCGAGAATTCCCATTGCGCCTGCCTCGGCGAAGAAGAGCTTTTTTACATCGCCATCGCTGGCGCCGATGGCCTTCATGATGCCGATCTCGCGGCGGCGCTCAAGAATCGCCATCACCAGCGTATTTACAATTCCGATGGAAGCGACGGCGAGCGCAAGGCTGCCGAAGATTCCGAGAAATAAATCCAGCACGGCGAAGAATTGTTGCATGCTGCGCGTCGCGTCAAGAATGGAAAACGTATTGAAGCCCATCTTCTTGACCGCGTCTTCCACGGCGCGTATCTGCGATGGATTCTTCACCCGCACGCTCACTGAGGAATAAACCGGCTGGTCGCTGGCGGCGTGGGAGATTTCCCGCAAATCCGTAGGCTGCATGACGTGCAGGGTTTCGGCCAGCTTGAGTGGGAGAAAAACGCGTGCCCGGGTCGGCCCCCGCATGCTTTCGGGATCAAGATCGGCGACTCCAACGATTTTTAATTTCAGTTCACGCGAGACTACGGAATATGCGGCGCCGGAAAAATCGTCATTAGCTGCGGCTGTCTTTAAAGGTGGTAAAGCTGGTGTCGGAGAAGTTTCCCGCTGCGCATAGCGCATGGTCAATTCTTTTCCCAGCAGCGGAGCGGCCAATTGCGCCACGTTCGTCTCGTCCACGCCAGCCTTCGGAGCCTTGCCCAATAACTCCTCCGCGAAAGCTTTCTGAATTACCGCTTCCGGAGCCGCGTCGGCGGAGAAGAAATGTCCCTGTAGCGATTCGAAGGCATCATTCGACTTCGACGATTCCGGCAGCGCCGCGACCATGGTCATGTGCGGCTTATCTTCGTAGCGCAGTTCGGTGATGAAGCGAATGTCGGGATAAGCCTCGAGCACATTTGGCAGGCGCTCAATTTCCTGGCGCGTGGCTTCGTCGAGGATGCGGCTCTCGCCGGGAGTTGGCCCGTTACGCTCTTCGTCATGGCCGAAACCGCGCAGATCGCGCCGGGAGCTGACCACGACCGTGTCGAATAATCCCGATTTCATCAGCCGCCGGGAAGCGAGTTGTTGCAGTCCGATGCCTAACGAAAGCATGGCAACCAGAGATGCCACGCCCACCGAAATCCCAATCGTAGTCAGCGAATTCCGGAGAACTGATTCGCGCAAGTTGCGCATGGCTAGTTCGGTTAAATCGGGAAGCTTCATGGCCGCGCCCCTTCTGTGCCTGTAGTCGTGATGACGGCCGATTCATCACCAACTACCTTGCCATCGGCCAGAAAAATCATGCGCTGTGCGTAACGTTCCGCGAGGGCTCGCTCATGCGTCACCATCACGATGGTCATTCCCATCTGCTGGTTGAAGTCGCGAATCATGTTCATGATTTCTGTGCCGGTGCGGCTGTCGAGGTTGCCCGTAGGCTCATCAGCAAGCAAAAGTTGTGGGCGATTGATCAGCGCTCTTGCGAGTGCCGCGCGTTGCTGTTCACCGCCGGAGAGTTCGCTGGGGCGATGATTCATGCGTGCCTGCAAGCCCACTCGCGTGAGCGCTTCACGAGCTAGCGCGTCACGCTTCGCACGATCAACTTCGGCGAAGCGCATGGGCAATTCCACGTTCTCGGCGAGAGTCATGCCGGCGATCAGGTTGAACGACTGAAAGACCATTCCAACCGTATGCAGGCGGTACTGCGCCAGCTCTTCCCGTGAGAGTTTTGCCAGATCACGGCCTTGCACGACTACACTGCCCGAAGTCGGGCGATCCAAGCCGGCGATCAAATTCAACACCGAAGATTTTCCCGACCCAGAGGTGCCGAGCAAAGCAACGAATTCACCGGCGCGTACTTCGAGAGAGACGCCATCTACTGCGCGGATTAAGGTTTCTCCCATGCGGTAATGGCGGCAAAGGGCTTCCGCATGAATTGCCGAAGAGTTGGCCGTCGACGAAGCGCGTTCAGGATTTCCCGGAGTACTCATGCGCTAGCGAACTTCCCCCTTCAAAACACCGATCGCATTGGCGGGCTTACCGTTCCGCGGCTGGCCTGAGTTGCCATTGCCGTCCGCATCCAGCGCAGGAAAATCTCCCTCGCCCGGCGCGAGAAACAGATTATTTTCCACGCCATGCTGCCGCGTATATAAGTCGTAATAACGTCCGCGAGCGGCGTAAAGTTCCTCATGCGTGCCACGTTCCAGAATTTGCCCCTGTTCCATCACAAGAATTTGATCGGCGCGCCGGATGGTGGAAAGACGGTGCGCGATCACAAAAGTCGTGCGCCCCTTCATGAGATAGGAAAGCCCCTGCTGAATCAGTTGCTCCGATTCCGAGTCGAGACTGGAAGTCGCTTCGTCCAGAATCAGGATGCGCGGTTCAGCCAGAATGGCGCGGGCAATCGAAATACGCTGCCGCTGCCCGCCGGAGAGCTTTACGCCACGTTCGCCGACCACCGTGTCGTACTTCTCGGCGAAGGAATCGGCAAATTCATCCACGCGCGCGATTCGGCAGGCGCGCAGGATTTCTTCATCACTGGCGTCGGGGCGTGAAAAGGCGACGTTTTCCCGAATCGTTCCGTCAAAAAGAAAAGATTCCTGAAGCACCACGCCAAGGCGCGTGCGATAAGAATCGAGTCGTACCGTGCTGAGGTCGATTCCGTCGAGCAGAATCTTGCCTTTGGTTGGTTTGTAAAATGCCGAAATCAGACCAATCGTGGTGGATTTACCCGAACCGGAAGAGCCGACGAGCGCGGTCACCGTGTCCGGTTCGGCGTGGAAGGAAATATCGCGCAGCACATCGTGAATTCCATCGTAGGTAAAACTCACGTTCTGGAACTCGATGTCGCCAACGATATCGTGTAGCGAAGTCGAGCGAGCCGGGTCCTGGTCTTCCGGGCGCTCGCGCATGATTTCCTGCGTGCGTTCAAGTCCAGCCAGCGCTTCCGTGAGTTGTGTGCCGATAGAAACAATCTGCATGATGGGCGCAACCAGGAAACCTAACAGCAAAGTATAGGAGACGAAGCCGCCGACAGTGAGGGTGCCAGAAGCGATCTGATGCGCACCCACATACATGGTGACAGCGCCCACAACTCCGAGCAGAACGCTGGCGGAAAGACTCATTACCGAGGTCGCCGTAAGAGTGCGCATAACGTTTTCGAGCAGGCGATGCACGCCTTTAGAAAAAATTGCCTCTTCGCGCTTTTCCGCGTGGTAACCCTTGATTACGCGCACGCCGCCCAGCGATTCCGTAAGCCGGCCCGTGACCTCGGCATTAATTTTGCTGCGCTCGCGAAAAATCGGCCGGATGGTGGCGAACGCTTTATTCAGCGACAGGCCAAAACAAACCAGCGCACCGACGGCGATTAAAGTCATCAACACACTGGTGCGGAGTAACAGAACCAGCGCAATTCCCGATGTGACCAGACCTCCGGCAAAATCGACCAGACCGGTGCCCAGCAAGTTGCGAATGCCTTCTACGTCGCTCATGATGCGCGAGACCAGGCTGCCGGTTTTGTTGGCATCGTAAAAAGCGACCGGCAGGCGCGAGATGTGAACCTGTACCTGTTGCCGCAATTCCGTAATCAGGCGCTGCGCCGCTTTCGATAATGACTGCGTCAGCGAAAAAGACGTGACGCCTTGGACCACCGTCGCGCCCAGCACAAACAGCACCAGCGGCTGCAATTTATCCATGCGGTGCTTGTTGATGACGGTATCGATCAGGAATTTCGTGGAATAGGGCAGCACCAGCGCCGCCACCCGGTTGATCAACATCAACCCAAACCCCAGCGCGAGCAACCCGCGGCGCGGGCGCATCAGCTTTAAGACTTCCGGCAGAACTGCGCGGAGCCTCTCGACTTTGGGCCTATCTTTAGGTGATTTGGGGGCTGTACTCAATCTGTTGTTGGACTCCGCCTAAGCCAGATTCGCTTCATTATTACTGCATTGTGACACGGCGCGTGCCGTCGTTGTATTCTCGGGGCGTGGCACGTCCGCCTTCGCCGGAGCGCTCTCCAACCCCGGGTTTATTACTCGGCCTCGTCGTCACGCTCGCGGCAGTTGTGGCTTATTCGGCTTATATTACCTGGCAAGTTTCCGGCCTGCGCAAACTGCAATCCGATCTGATCGACCGCAACCGCAAAGACTCTCTACAATTGCTGCGCATCCAGAACGATCTCAACCTTTTAGCCGTCGCCATGCGCGATATGATCGACAACGATGAGCCTTACCCACTCACGGCCTGGTCGGCTCAGTTCCAGCGCATCCATACCGATTTGGACGATGCCATGCGATTGGAGGCGGCATTATCCCCGACTAGCCGCACAGCCGAGCTAAACAATTCTCTCAGCAGTTCTTTGGCTCAGTTCTGGAATGCCTCGGATCGCGTATTCGCCATGGCTGCCTCTGGCGATGAGAAAGACGCGAGAGTGCAAATTCAGCTCTCGTTACAGTCGCGGCAGGCTTCTTTAAGCACTACAGTGGCCCGCTTGCTGGTGCAGAACAGCGAAAGCGAAGAGCAGGCGGCGCAGCGCATTATCGAAATCTATGACCGAGTGCAGCGGCAGGTGTATGTATTTCTGACTGCAACACTGGCCGCGGTTGTCTTGACCGGCACGTCGCTGATTCGATGGAACCGTCTTCTGTTCGCGCGCATGGCCGAGCTTTCCGAGCGCCGCAGCGAGCTGGCGCAAAAACTGATTGCTACTCAGGAATCAACGTTGCGTTATATTTCCCGCGAGCTGCATGACGAATTTGGCCAGATCCTTACCGCTATGGGAGCCATGCTAGGCCGCGCCGGCAACCATGCGCCGGAGGGTTCGACTTTGCGTGCCGATCTCCAGGAAGTCCGGCAGATTGCTCAGGAGACTCTGGACCGCGTCAGAAGTTTATCGCAGGCGCTGCATCCGGTTATGCTGGATGAGGCCGGGCTCGAAAGCACGCTCGATTGGTATATCCCGACCGTGGAACGGCAGACGGGAATTGCCATATCCTATGAGAAGCAGGGCGCACCGTTTGCGGTGGATGGCAGCGCCTCGGTTCAGATCTACCGCGTCTTACAGGAAGCACTGAATAACGTGGCGCGTCATGCAGGCGCAAAGCAGGCTTGGGTGCGTTTGCGGTTTTTGCCGTCGGAATTGGAATTGCAAGTGGAAGATCACGGCAAAGGGTTTAACGGACAGCCGGCGAAACACGGCATCGGCTTGGTTGCCATGCGGGAGCGTTCGGAGTTGATGGGAGGCACGATTGCATTTTCGACTCCAGTAAGCGGCGGTACGTTGATGCGATTGAGCGTGCCCAGAGAAAAGATCGAGTCCCAAAATAAAGGCGTCGCGGAATAAAAAATAAAGAGGATCGATAGATTCGAAGCATGTTAGAAGTCGGCATATTATGACCACGAAAATTACGGTGTTGCTGGTGGATGATCACAGCCTGGTGCGGCGCGGTTTTCGGCGCATGTTGGAAGACGAACCAGATATGCAAGTCGTAGGCGAAGCAGGAGATGGGGATGAAGCCGTCAAACTGGCGCGCCAGTTGCGTCCGCAAGTCGTCATCATGGACTGCGCTTTGCCGAGGATGAATGGGCTGGAGGCGACGCGGCAGATTCTTGAAGAGGAGCCTGAGACGGCGGTGCTCATGCTTAGCATGCATTCGGAAAGCACCTGGGTCCGGCAAGCGATCGATTCCGGCGCGAAAGGTTACATCCTGAAAAACGCGCTCAATCTGGAACTTGGTCCGGCGGTGCGGCGTGTCGCCAATGGAGAAACGATTTTCGATCCCCAGGTGGATCAGCATACAACGCTCAAAGGGGAACGCAATAGCGGCCTGACTCCACGTGAGCTTGAAGTGTTGCAGATGATTGTGGATGGAAAGTCGAATAAAGAAATCGCGGCGGTGCTCGATCTTAGCGCGAACACCGTCGCAGTACATCGCGCCAATATCATGAACGCTCTCGACATTCACAAGACTGCCGAGCTTGTGGTCTATGCTATCCGCGCAGGCTTGGTGAATGTTCCGTGAATCGCAGGTCCTTTCTTAGGAATGCTGCGGGAGTGGCGGCGCTGTCGCAGTGGCCGCTTTTACAAGCGCTCGGCGCGTCTCCCTCTGACTCTTCGCCCGGCTTTCGATTGGTTGACGTAACTTCCAGCGCGGGTCTGCAATTCCAGCACAACACGGGCGCGTACGGAGGCAAGCTTTTGCCCGAGACGCTCGGCTCGGGTTGCGCTTTCCTGGATTACGATCGCGACGGCTGGCAGGACATACTACTGATCAACGGAATGGATTGGCCCGGCCACAAGCAGCGGCGCTCCACGCTGCGGCTCTATCGCAACAATAGAAATGGAACGTTCACCGATGTCACATTACACGCTGGACTGGACATTGAAATGTACGGCATGGGCGTGGCCGTTGGGGATTATGACAACGACGGCTTTCCCGACATTCTGATCACTTGCGTCGGGCAGAATCGCTTATTCCATAACACCGGCAAAGGAACTTTCGTCGACGTAACCAACACCAGCGGTCTGGGAAAGCGGCAGGCCTTCAGCACGTCAGCTTTATGGTTCGATTACGATCGCGATGGGCTGCTCGATCTTTTTGTGTGCAACTACGTGAAGTGGTCGCCCGAGCACGACGTATTTTGCAGTCTCGACGGCAAGCACAAATCGTACTGCACGCCGGAGGCTTACCGCGGAGAAACCTGCTGGCTGTTTCACAATCGCGGCAACGGCACGTTTGAAGACGTTACGGCCACGAGCGGCATTTTCGACAGCAGTTCGAAATCTCTCGGCGTCGCTATGCTCGATGATGACCACGACGGCTGGCCCGATCTGCTGGTCGCCAATGACACGCAGCCCAACAAACTCTATCGCAACCAGCGCAATGGAACCTTCAAAGATGCCGCGGTCGAGGCTGGACTGGCTTTCAGCGCCGAGGGCAAAGCGCGGGCAGGCATGGGTGTGGATGTAGCCGACTTCACCAACTTGGGCAATGCGGGTGTTGCGATTACGAATTTCGATAACGAGATGACGGGCCTGTACGAATTTTCCGGCAAAACCTACGAAGATGTCGCGGCGCAGGCAGGCGTTGGCCTGGCATCAAAAAACAGTCTCGGGTTTGGGTGCGCTTTTCTCGACGCGAATCTCGATGGCTGGCTCGATCTGGCGGTAGCCAACGGGCACATCGATGAAACCGTGCGCAACATTCGCGGCAACGTCGGATACGCGCAACCGCCTCTTTTGTTTCTAAATAACGGCAAGGGAAGCTTTCACGATGTGGCGTCGGAAATTGGCGGTGGATTTGATCAGGCAAAAGTCGGACGCGGCCTTGCCTATGCCGACTTCGATCGGGATGGCGATCTCGATTTACTGCTCACGACCAATAATGGTCCCGCGTATCTTTACCGCAACGACCAACTCGCCGGGAATCGCAGCATTCGTTTTCGGCTGCTTGGCACCAAATCCAATCGCGATGGAATTGGCGCAACGATACGCATTTTCTCCAATGGCCTAAACCAGGTGCGCATGGTAAAAAGCGGCTCCAGTTATTTATCGCAATCGGAGCTCCCGGTTACGTTTGGATTAGAAAAAAAAGATCGTGTGGATCGCGCCGTCGTTACGTGGCCGAGCGGAAGAACGGAAGAGTTTACCAATCTGGCCGCGGGCAGATGCTACGAGTGCACCGAAAGCAAAGGCATTGCGCCGTTGGATGGCTTTTAAATTAAGGCCGAACCATGCTTCCTCGAGCAATGCTGCCTGAGGTGGTAACGTCAATGTCCACCGATTCGCTGACCCGCAGAAACAACGTGCTCGGATTCTTCATCCCCCAACTCACATACGGCAGCGTGAAGTGAAACGCTGCTTTCCAGCGATCGGGAAACATCTCTACTTCTGCCGGAACCGTAAGTTCATGCTCCGATCCGTGGGTGGAAAAAATTCCATGCACGCGCACGGTAGACTTTCCCGACAAAGACACGGCTCCATCGACGTGATCGGGGCGAAAAGCAATTTCCGGAAATTTATCGCTCTCCAGCACTTCTCGATGCATCTTGCGGTCGCGCATGCCATTACCGGTTTCGCCGCTTTTTGCATCCACAATAATTTCTCCGGCCAATTTGCCGGAAGCCGGATCAAATTGCAGCGCGCCCTGCTTCAGACGAAAAGTCCCATGAACCGTGTGCAGCACATCGCCCAGCGTGAAATTAACCGTGGTGTGTTGAGCGTCTAGCTGGAGGGCAAAATTTTGCGCGGAAGCCGCAGCGGTCATTGCAAAGAGAAATACCCCGCAAACAAAAACAAACAGCGGCCTTTGCCTGCGACATCGGCGAGTTCCCCTGGCACCCTGCTTCATCGTGGTGTGCAATCAGCAGTCCCATCCCAGGTTCAATCCTCCGAGCGCCGCGCGCATGGGTGAAAGCGCGCCTACGTGAAACGCCAGCAGCCGGCGAAAAACTTCTGGATATCTGCGAAGTATGAAAAGAGTTTGCTGCTGCATCCGTGTATGCCCATCCAACAAAAGCATCCATCGCGCCATGAATGAAGGACGCTGGGCTAGATGGCGGTGTGCAGTCTGGTAAGCGGCGAAATCGCCGGACCGCAGCGAATCGGCCAGAGTCAGAGCCTGGCTGAACGCAAGACCAAGACCTTCGCCCGTAATCGCATCGACTGTGCCGGAAGCATCGCCAATGAGCGACAGATTCTTCCGCCAAACCTGTTTTAGTTTGCGATTTGCGGTCACCGCGCCTCTTTCAGAGGAGGTCACCTCAGCGCCGCGCAGACGGGCGCTGAGTGCAGGGAATTCTTGCAAAGCATCGTCCAAACGAATCTCAGGACTACGCGATGCCACAGCAACGCAAACTTCTTCGCCGTTCACCGCCGTGACATATCCCTGACTGTGTTTTCCCCAATGAATCTCGAGACGATCCGTCCACGGGGCCACGCGATAATGGCGGCGAAAAGAATACCGCAGAGCCGATCTCGACTGAGATTCAAGCTTCCCCCACCGCCGCACCCGCGACTGGACGCCATCAGCCCCAATAATCCAGTCGGCACGCACAGTACGATCATTCAATCGAATTTCATTCCCGGAGATGCCCGAAACCACCTTTTGCCAAAGCAGATCGACGCCTAGCTCCACGGCCCGCTCAATCAGAATGCGATGCAAAATGATGCGGCGAACGGACAGCGCCCGATAGCCCGGCGGAAAGGCGGCGTCAGCAGAGCAACCAGAGCCAAGAAAACGCACGCCACGAATTGGAGCAGCATCGGTTCCCGCGATCCCAACTCCAAGCTTCTCGAGCGCGACAAGCGCATCCGGCATCAGAGCCTCGCCGCAAGCTTTATCAATCGGCGGTTTCGCGCCGTCGGCGACCCCCACACGAAAACCTTGCTGCCGTGCGGCAATGGCGGCAGCCAAACCGGCGGGCCCACCGCCAATTACAAAAACATCTGTTGAGTTCAGCAACTCCCAACCTCACCACTGCAAAAGTACGAGTTCCGAGCAGAATCCCGGTCCCATGGCCGCAAGTAAGCCCAGAGTGCCCGGCTCAGGACGGCGGTTCTTCATCACATCTTCCAGTACCACCAGCACCGAAGCCGAAGAAAGATTTCCGACTTTCCTCAGGCAAGCCCATGAGGCATCCAACTCGCCGTTGTGCAGGCCCAACGCGTCGGCGGAGGCGTCCAGCACTTTGGGGCCTCCAGTGTGCAGAACGAAACTTTTCAGATCGCTGCGCCGGTAGCCGTTGTCAGCCAGAAAAGCATCGACGCCCGGACCTAGATTTTTACGAATGAGATTCGGAACCTCCGTCGAGAGCAGAATGCGGAAGCCTTTCTCGGAAATATTCCAGCCCATCATGTCTTCTGTAGCCGGATAAAAAATGGAGCGTGTAGCCAGAATCTTCGGGCCGGAATTTTCTGATGACCCCGATGACTCGAAATCTTTGCCGGTAACAATCACGGCGGCCGCGCCATCGGCAAACAGTCCCGACGAAATCAAATTCGCCACGGAAAGATCTTCCCGTTGGAGCGTGAGCGAGCAAAGCTCTACCGAAACCAGGGCCGCAGCTTGCGATGGATACGCTTGAACGTAATCGGCTGCCCGTGCAATACCGGCGGCTCCAGCAACGCATCCCAAACCAAAAATCGGTGTGCGGCGGATGTTCGTTGGCAGCTTCATCCGGTTGATGAGCATCGCATCAATGGACGGGCTGGCGACCCCGGTAACAGTCGTGAATAACAACGCGCCCAAATCTTGTGGCTCTATCCCGGCATTATGAAGCGCAAGGCAAAGCGCCTTCTCTCCCAGTTCCTGCGCTACCTGGATCCAGATATCGTTGGCTTGTCCCCAGGTCTTGATATCGACATACTGCTCCGCAGGAATTGCCAGGTAACGGCCATCCACGGTTACATTACGGTGCAACCGCGCCAACAAAAGAGGGTTTTTAAGTTCGGCTCCCCAATAATCCTGAAGGCGCTCCAAGAGAAACTTCTGAGAGTAATAATGTTTAGGAAACGCGCTGGCCGCGCTTGCGATCTTCATGGGTTCGGAGTCCTGACCTTGGTCTCGGCACAAAACCCGCACCCAAGCCGACCGAATCTTAAATACTTGCTTTTCGGATTAGATGGCGAGGGCTCCGGTTGCGGTTGCAACAGGAACGCCTTATGCCGGCGAAGGTATTGTCGCAGACTTGGCAAATTTTGTGTGCCGGAGAGTGGTTAGCAAGAGCCAAAACGCCGACTGGAGGGCGGTTTTTGAGCTCTTAAGAACCACGAATTGAATCGGGCTACTGCAATATGGCAATGGAAGTAGGCGTATTTCCCACGCCATACGTGGCGATGGAGTTCAAGCTTCCGCTGGAATTGCCAAACGCCTGAATTCCCGATGAACCTGTCTGATTGCCCACGTATAAATATTTTCCATTCGGATCCAGAACCAGGAAGCTCGGCTGAGTTTCCGCGCCAAACGGCGAATCGGTGACGGGCACCGGAAATCCGGTTCCCGACGTGATCGTGTAAGTCGAGATGTTGTTGGATCCTTGATTGGCTACGTAGAGGAAGCTGCCCGTCGGATCGATCGTCAAAGCCACCGGATTTTTGAAGTTGTCGGCCAGCGGAGATCCATTGACTGGTGTCAACGTTCCCGTTGAAGCGATCGAATAGATCGAGATGGAATCGGCGGCAGCATTCGCAGCGTAAAGATAAGCTCCTTTGGGGTCGACGGCGAGACCGGAGGGATCGTTATCCGCAGTCGCAGTCACACCAATCAGGCTAAGCGCTCCCGCATTCACGCTAAACGCCGCAATCACACCCGTCGGCGAACTCGGTGCGCTTATATACAGGAAGTTGCCCGAGGGCGCAATCTGCATATTCTTGGCAGACAAATTAATCGCGAACGGAGACCCGGTAATGGGAGTTAATGCGCCACTGCTGGACGCAATGGAGAAAACCGAAATATTGTTCGAAAGAACATTGGCAACATATAAATAATTCCCACCCGGGTCCATAGCCAAAATGAATGGTAACGTGCCAACCGCGGTTCGAGGCGTCACTTCACTCACAGTACCGTCTTTGTTGATGTCGAATAAAGAAACGTCATTTTCGCCCTGGCCAGGATTCGCCACATATAAATACTTACCGGAGGGATGAATCACCACCGACTGTGCTCCGCTGCCTACGCTGTAGGGACTCTCGGAAAGCTGCGTGAGCACTCCCGAGAAAGGATCCTCGCGGAAGACTACCAGCTGACTGACGGCCGGGACTGTGGCGTAAACGAAATGATTCGCCGTATTGCCGCAACTCACGAAGCTCACAATACCTGCAACCGCCAACACCAGCACCAATGCTTTTCGAAGCATCCATGACTCCTGAAAGAATTTTAAGACGAAGAACAATAATACCGGGACGCCGGGAAATCGGCATGGCAAAACCGCTAACTTTCTAATCATACGGGAACCGAGCTGCTCTGCCTCTGCGATGCGGCTCATTCGAAGTCAGGTTGCATGCAGGCGCCCCCCCAGTGAATCTCACACCTGGAATAAGAATTAGTCTGCGGAATGAGCCGGACTGGGCTGGGAACCAATAGACAAGGGCGAATGCTCTCCCCCGCGCAGCAATAGCCTGAAGCGGTCAAGGTAAACATACACCACGGGAGTCGTGAAGAGCGTCAAAGCCTGGCTCACAATCAATCCACCGACAATCGTGATGCCGAGCGGCCGGTGCAACTCCGAGCCGGTTCCTGTCCCCAGAGCCAGCGGCAAACCACCGAGCAAAGCAGCCATGGTCGTCATCATGATCGGGCGGAAGCGCAGTAAGCACGCTTCGTAAATAGCCTCCGCCGGCTTTTTTCCCTGTGTGCGCTCCACCTCCAGCGCCACGTCGATCATCATGATCGCGTTCTTCTTCACCAGCCCGATCAGCAAGATAATTCCGATCGTGCCAATCACGTTGAGTTCGTTATGCGTCAAAATCAGCGCCAGTAGCGCTCCTACACCCGCCGACGGAAGCGTCGAAAGAATCGTAATGGGATGAATGTAGCTCTCATAAAGCATGCCCAGCACAATGTAAACCGTAATGATCGCGGTCAGAATCAAAAACGGTTCGCTGGAGAGCGAATCCTTGAACGCAGCCGCCGTGCCCTGGAAGCTCGCGGAAATCGTCGAGGGGAAATGGATGGAGCGTTGAGCTTTGTCGATGGCCAACGTGGCCTGCCCCAGAGCAATTCCCGGAGCCAGGTTGAATGAAATCGTAACCGACGGATACTGGCTTTGATGATTCACCGCCAACGGTGTATTGGAAGGAACGAAGCGAGTGAACGCCGCCAAGGGTATCGGCGTACCGTTGCTGGAGCGCAAATAAATATTTTGCAGCGATTCCGTCGTCTGCTGGTACTCGGGCGCGACTTCCATCACTACGTGATACTGGTTGAGCGGACGGTACATCGTGGAAACCTGCCGTTGTCCAAACGCGTCGTAAAGCGCGTTGTCGATATCCTGCGCGGCTACCCCCAACCGGCCGGCGGTGTCGCGGTCGATGACGAGTTCCGCCTGCAGGCCCTTATCCTGCTGGTCAGTATTTACGTCACGCAGCTCGGGGAGGTTGCGCACTTTCTCGAACAACCGCGGCGCCCAGGTATTGAGTTCGTTCAAGTCCTCGCCCTGCAGCGTGTACTGGTATTGCGCCGCTCCCAGGCGTCCGCCAATCGTAAGGTCTTGCGCGGATTGCAGGAATAACGTCGCTCCCGGAACTACATTAAGCTTGTCCCGCAGCCGGTTGATCACATCGTCGGCCGTGACATTTGGACACGACTGCCAAAAATGGCGGGTCTGGCAGTGGCCGCGCTGACTGAGCGGCTTCAGCATGACGAAGAAGCGGCCCTGGTTTGTCGCACCGCCGCCGCCTGCAAACCCCACCGCCGTATCGACTGCCGGATCTTGCAACACGATATCCACGAACTGCTGCATTTTGCCGCTCATGGCCTGGAACGAGATATCCTGTGCTGCCTGCACCTGGCCCATGAGCCGTCCCGTATCTTGTTGCGGGAAAAATCCTTTGGGAACCTTGGCGTAGAGATACACGCTCAGGCAGGCCACAAGAATGGTCACGGCCAGCGTCACAGGCTGGTGCTTCAGCACCCAGGTGAGAGAGCGCCGGTATATCGCGAGGAGCGTGTCGAAGAACCATTCACTGGCGCGATAAAAAACATTATGCCGCCCGTTCGAGTGAGATCGCCGTAGGAACTTGGCGCACATAGTCGGAGTCGTGGTCAGCGAGACCAGCAGCGAAACTCCGATCGCGATGCTCAACGTCACCGCGAACTCGCGAAATAACCGGCCTACAATTCCGCCCATCATCAGCAGCGGAATAAAAACGGCAACCAATGAAACGCTCATCGAGATGACAGTAAAACCGATCTCGGCAGCGCCTTTAAACGCCGCTTGCACTGCGTCCATGCCCTGTTCCACGTAGCGCGTGATGTTTTCCAGAACCACGATCGCGTCATCGACGACAAAGCCGGTAGAAATCGCCAGCGCCATCAGCGAGAGATTGTCGAGGCTGTAGCCCAGCAGATACATGCCGCCGAACGTGCCCACCAGCGAAAGCGGCACAGCGATGCTGGGAATCACGGTTGCCCGCACGGTGCGCAAAAAGACGAACACCACCAGGATCACCAGCACGATCGAAATCAACAGCGTGGATTCGATGTCCTTTACCGACGCGCGGACGGTAACCGTGCGGTCCATCACGACTTGCAGCTTGATCGCCGGAGAAATGGAGGATTGGAGATACGGCATCAGATCGCGCACGCGATCCACGGTCTCGATGATGTTGGCTCCCGGCTGCCGGAAAATAACCACCAGCACACCGGGTTTGCCGTTGGCGAGGCCAAGGTTGTGTACGTCGGCCACCGAGTCCTGCACATTCGCCACGTCGCCGACCCGCACCGGGCCGCCGTTGTGGTAGGCGACGATCAGCGGGCGGTATTCATCCGCGGTAAAGAGCTGATCGTTGTCGTTGTAGGTCCAGGTGGTGGTTGCATTCGCGACTTCGCCCTTGGCCTGGTTCGCGTTGGCCAGATTCAGAGCGTTGCGAACCGTGTCCAGTCCCACACCGAGCTTGTTGAGCAGCATCGGATTCACTTCCGCGCGCACCGCCGGCGGAGCGGAACCGTAGGTAAACACCTGGCCCACGCCATTCACCTGGGCGAGCTTCTGCGCCAGAATCGAATCGGAGGTGTCGTACAAACGCGCCACCGGAATCGTGTCCGAGGTGAGCGCCAAGATCAGGATGGGGGCATCGGCTGGGTTGATTTTGCGATAGGTGGGATTGCTCGGCAGATTGGAAGGAAGCTGACTGCGGGCGGCATTTATGGCGGCCTGTACATCGCGGCCCGCGGCATCGATATTCCGGTTCAAATCGAATTGCAGCGCAATGCCGGTCGAGCCAAGCTGGCTCGACGAGGTCATCTGGTTCACACCCGAGATGCGTCCGAACTGCCGCTCCAATGGCGTGGCCACAGCGGAAGCCATCGTCTGCGGGTCCGCTCCCGGCAGCGAAGCGCCAATGCTGATGACAGGAAAATCAACCCTGGGCAGCGAAGCCACCGGCAACAAATTAAACGCGAGAATTCCGGAGAATAACAGCGCCGCTGCGAGCAGCGATGTACCCACCGGGCGCCGGATAAATGGAGCCGAAATGCTCATGCTTTAACGGCGAAGCTAATCCGCCGGCATCTCCTGCGGAATGGTGTTGCCGATTTTGTACTTGGCAAATCTCTGACCCAGCCGATCGAACCACAGGTACACCACTGGAGTCGTGTAAAGCGTAAGCATCTGGCTAAGAATCAAGCCGCCCACAATGGTGATGCCTAGGGGACGCCGCAACTCCGCGCCGGTGCCCGACCCCAGCGCCAGCGGCAAACCGCCGAGCAGGGCCGCCATGGTTGTCATCATGATGGGACGGAAGCGTAGCAGGCACGCCTGATAGATTGCTTCCTCCGGGGGCTTGTGTTCCACGCGCTCCGCTTCCAGCGCGAAGTCGATCATCATGATTGCATTTTTCTTCACGATGCCGATGAGCAGGATAATGCCGATGAGCGCAACCACAGTCAGATCGTTCCGGGTTATTTGCAACGCGAGAATTGCTCCTACGCCCGCCGACGGTAGGGTCGATAGAATGGTGATCGGATGAATATAGCTTTCATACAAAACGCCCAGCACGATGTATACCGTGATAATCGCGGCGAGAATCAGGAATGGCTCGCTGGATAACGAATTTTGAAATGCCGCTGCCGTGCCCTGAAACGACGCGTGAATGCTTGGCGGCATTTGAATTTCTTTTTCCACTTCCTGAATCGCGCGCGTAGCGTCGCCGAGAGACCCGCCGGGAGCGAGGTTGAACGAAAGTGTGACTACCGGGAACTGCCCTTGATGATTCACCGCGAGCGGCGCGTTGGTCGTCTGCATGTGTACAAAAGTTGAGAGCGGAACGGGAGGTCCACTTGAGGTTGCAGCGGCCACATTCGCGGTAGGTGCGCCGGAGACAGGCGTGATCGTGCCGGGCCTAACATAGATATCGTCCATGGCGTCGGGCGTTTTGGCGAAATTCGGCAGAACCTCCAGCACCACGTGATATTGATTCAACTGCGTAAAGATGATCGAAACCTGCCGCTGTCCGAAGGCGTCGTAAAGCGTGTTGTCGATGGCTTGCGGAAGAATTCCCAGCCTCGAAGCGGTATCGCGGTCGATCGTAAGATTGGTCCGTAGACCGCCATTCAGCTGATCTGTCGCTACATCTCGCAGTTCCGGACGAGCGCGCAATTTCTCTACCAGCTTCGGCGTCCATTGCGCCAGCTCCTGCGCATCCGCATCTTCAATGGAGTATTGAAACTGTGTGCGGCTCACGCGATCTTCCACTGTCAAATCCTGCACCGGCTGCATGTAAAGCGTAATTCCGTCGACTTTCGCCAGTTCCGGCTGCAAGCGCCGAATAATCCCCGACGCATCTTCTTTCCGTTCGTCGCGCGGCTTCAAATTGATCTGAATGCGGCCACTGTTCGGAGTTGTATTCGTGCCGTCGACTCCGATAAAAGATGACAGGTTCTCCACGTCTTTATCTTTCAAAATGACTTTCGCCAGTTGTTGCTGGCGCTGCGACATCGCGTCGAACGAAATGTTGTCCGGAGCCTCGGAAATTCCCAGGATCACGCCTGTGTCCTGCACCGGAAAGAATCCTTTCGGAACGACAACGTAGAGAACCAGCGTCAGCACAAGGGTTCCAAAGGTTACAAACAACGTTGCCGTCTGATGTTTCAGCACTAACTTCACGGTGCGTCCATAACCGGCGATCACGCGGTTGTAGAAATTTTCCGTGACCTCGTAAAAACGGCCCTTCTCACCTTCCTTGCGATGCTTAAGTAGCTTGGCGCACATCATCGGCGTCAGGCTTAGCGATACGCCGGCCGAAACTAGAATCGTGACGGCCAGCGTTACCGCAAACTCGCGGAACAACCGCCCAACAATGTCTCCCATGAACAGGAGCGGAATCAGCACCGCGATCAGCGAAACCGTCAGCGAGACAATGGTGAAACCAATCTGCCCTGACCCCTTCAACGCCGCGTCCAGCGGCGAATCTCCCGCCTCCAGGAAGCGATCGATGTTTTCAATCATGACGATGGCATCATCCACCACGAAGCCGGTGGAGATGGTCAGCGCCATGAGCGTCAAATTATTCAGGCTGTAGCCCAGCAGGTACATCACGCCAAACGTACCGACGATCGATAAGGGGACAGCGACGCTGGGAATGAACGTAGCCCGCAGGTTACGCAGGAAAAAGAAAATAACGATCACGACGAGAACGATGGTTAGCGCGAGTTCAAATTCAACATCCTTTACTGAGGCGCGGATCGTGGTCGTCCGGTCGGTAAGAATCTGTACCTTCACCGTGGTCGGCAGCGAAGCCTGCAACTGAGGCAGGAGTTTCTTAATGCGGTCGACCACGCTGATGATGTTTGCGCCGGGCTGGCGCTGAATATTGACGATGACCGCCGGAGTCTGATTCATCCACGCGGCGAGGCGCGTGTTTTCCGTACCGTCGATCACATTGGCGATATCGCTTAGCCGTACCGGCGCGCCGTTGTGATACGTAACCACGATGGGTTTGTACTGCTCGCTGGAGAAAAGTTGATCATTGGCGCCGATGGTGTAGGACTGCCGCGCGCCGTCGATGACGCCCTTCGCCTGATCCACGTTCGCCGCGGCCAGTGCGTTGCGAACATCTTCCAGACCCAAACCATAAGAGGCGAGCGCAGTCGGATTCACTTGCACCCGCACCGCCGGCTTCTGTCCGCCGCTGATGGAAACCAGCCCGACTCCCGGCAATTGAGAAATTTTCTGCGCCAGTGCCGTATCAGCCAGATCCTCCACTTTTGACAACGGCAGCGAATCCGAAGTCATTGCCAGCGTAAGAATCGGAGAATCGGCGGGATTGACTTTGTTGTAGATCGGCGGACTGGGCAGGTCAGTCGGCAAAAAAGTAGCCGCAGCGTTCACCGCAGCCTGCACTTGCTGCTCTTCCACGTCGATATTCTGATCGAGGCCGAATTGCAACGTGATGACGGAACTGCCAAACGAACTTGTAGAAGTCATTTGGCTCAGACCGGGAACCTGGCCGAACTGGCGCTCAAGCGGCGAAGTCACCGACGAAGCCATCACATCGGGATCAGCGCCAGGATAAAAAGTAACAACCTGAATGGTCGGATAATCGACTTCCGGCAAAGCCGAGACCGGCAATTGCAAAAATGCAACCCAGCCGACCAGCAGCACGCCGACCATCAACAGCGTGGTTGCTACCGGCCGGAGAATAAATGACTTTGACGGACTCATGACCCCGGAGTTCCTGCCGGAAAGCTATTTGAGTTTTTTTCGCTCGATGCGTTGGCGGAGCCGCTATTGCGGGGCTCAATCGTGCTGCCGGTTTGTAGCTTGTCCTGGCCGTCGGTGACGACGAACTCTCCGGGATTTAAACCGCTCGTGGTGACTGTCGTGTTGCCTTGGGTCAGGGCAATCGTTACGGGGCGCGCCTCCACGGTGATCTTGTCGGACTTAACCGCATAGACAAATGCACCTTGCGGACCACGTTGCACGGCCGCCGTTGGAATCACCGTGCTGTTCTTGCGCGTCTCCAGCAGCAGATTCGCATTGACGAACTGATTCGGCCAAAGCTGACTATCTTTGTTGTCGAAAACGGCTTTCAGTTTTGCCGTTCCCGTGGTCGGGTCAATCTGGTTGTCAATGGTGAGAAGTTTTCCCGTGCCGAGCTTTGTTTGGTTGTCGCGGCTGTAGGCTTCTACTGCCAGGGTCATATTCTTCATGTGCTGCGCCACGGTTGGCAAAACATCTTCCGGCAGGGTAAAGATCACTCCAATGGGCTGCAGCTGCGTAAGAATCAGCATGGGATTCGTATCGGTCGCGTGAACAATGTTCCCGGGATCGACTTGCCGCAGCCCTACGCGACCAGTGAACGGCGCGGTGATATTGCAATAAACCAGCTGAAGTTTGGCGTTATCGATTTGCGCCTGATCGGTGCGGACTTGTCCGTCGAGCTGATCCACAGTAGATTTTTGTGTGTCTACCTGTTGCTGCGCGATACTGCCGGAAGGAATGAGCGTAGTATAGCGGTCCAGATTGAGTCTGGCATCACGCAGCGTAGCCTGATCTTTAAACAACTGCGCTTGCATCTGTTCAAGCTGCACCTGGTAGGGTCGCGGATCGATGACGATCAGCAGATCGCCTTCCTTCACCAGTTGCCCTTCCTGAAAGTTGACGCGCATGATCTGGCCGTCAACCCGGCTCTTGATATTCGCCGTGTAAAACGCGTTGACCGAGCCGAGGCCCACCAGATACACCGGCACATCCTGCTGAACTACTTGCGCCACGGCCACGGAGACCGCATGTGAGCCGGCAGCCTGCGCCTTTTGCTTGGGATCACTGGCCGAGCAGCCCAGGAACGATGCGCACAGTGCGATGGCCACAAAAAATGGCAGTTTGAAGGAAAACGAGAGTGCTCTCCGGGAAAAATGCGAAGAAATCATAGGCCAGGTCTTTTTCGGCTATTCACAGGCTTGCGGCGAAAGCGCCATTCATTAGACGTTTGCATATCCACTTGGTTGCGGAAGCTTATTGGGGAACGTTGCCTCGTGCCGGGTCAGCCAGAAAAACTCGGGCGCGTATCCGCGCAAAAGGCAAAATTGTGAACTTTACAAATCAAGCATCAACCGTAGGCGGTTGCCGGTCAAGTAGGTGCGAAGCGTTTTACAAATCTTTACTTAACTTATTTCTAACTATGGGTAGTTATTACTGCGTAGTAAATGGCGACGGATTCCGGCCTTCGTAAGCGGCAACTTCGGCTTCATGTTGCAGGGTGAGGCCAATATCATCCAATCCATTAAGCAGGCAATGGCGCACGAATTCGTCAATAGCGAAGCTTTCGCGAAAACCCTGATCATCCCGCACTTCGCATTGTTCGAGATCGATCGTCAATTGATAATCCGGAATATCGCCCGCCCGCCGCATCAGTTCCGCAACTTCGCTTTCACTGAGGCGGACTGTCAGAAATCCATTCTTCGTACTGTTGTTGGCAAAGATATCGGCGAAGGAAGAGGAAATCACGGCGCGAAAACCGAAGTCCGATAATGCCCACACAGCATGTTCACGCGAGGAGCCACAGCCGAAATTCTTCCCAGCGACCAGAATACTTGCTCCCGCATAGCGCGGTTCGTCCAAAATAAAACCCGAGTTCTTCCGCCCATCGGCTGAGAAGCGCCAGTCATAAAACAGAAATTGGCCGAATCCGGTTTTTTCGATGCGTTTGAGAAACTGCTTGGGAATGATCTGATCGGTATCGACATTGACTCGATCCAGCGGGGCGACGCGGCCTCGATGCACGGTGAATGGCTTCATAACATTGTTATCCTGAGCGAAGTCAAAGGATCCTTACCTCACTGAAACTTCCAATTCCGTATATCAGTAAAATGCCCGGTAATAGCCGCCGCAGCAGCCATCATCGGACTCACCAGATGCGTCCGTCCACCGCGCCCCTGCCGGCCCTCAAAATTTCGATTGCTGGTCGAAGCGCACCGCTCGCCCGGCTGCAAAATATCCGGATTCATCCCCAAACACATCGAGCACCCCGACTCGCGCCATTCAAATCCGGCATCCAGAAAAATCCGGTGCAGACCTTCTTCTTCCGCCGCGCGCTTCACCGTCTGCGATCCCGGCACCACCATGGCTCGAATCTTCCCGCTCACGCGATGTCCCTTGGCCACGCGCGCCGCGGCGCGCAAATCCTCAATCCGCGAATTTGTGCACGACCCAATGAATACCCGGTCCACGCCAATATCCTCAATACGCTTCCCCGGCTCCAGACCCATATACTGCAATGCCAACTCAGCCGCACGCCGGTCGGAATCGCTATACCCACTGATCTCCGGCACACGCCCCGTCACCGGAGCCACCATCCCCGGATTCGTTCCCCACGTCACAAACGGGCTAAGTTGCGCCGCGTCGATCTCAATAACTTTGTCGAACCGTGCATCCGCATCCGAAGGCAAACGCCGCCAGCGCTCCACAGCCTTCTCCCATTCGCCATCGCGCGGAGCAAATCGTTTTTTCTTCAAATAGGCAAAGGTCTTCTCGTCAGGAGCGACCATGCCCGCCCGTGCTCCAGCCTCAATGCTCATGTTGCAAAGCGTCATCCGGCCTTCGATCGAGAGGGCGCGCACCGCCTCGCCTGCATATTCGATCACGTAACCGGTAGCGCCATCAGTCCCAATCTGCCCGATAATGCCCAGCGCCAGATCCTTCGCGGAGACTCCATCGGCCAGCCGTCCGCGCACATCGATCTTCATCGTCTTCGGCGTTTGCTGCGCCAGACATTGCGTGGCCAGCACATGCTCCACCTCCGAAGTTCCAATCCCGAAGGCCAGCGCACCAAAAGCCCCATGCGTGCTGGTGTGGCTGTCGCCGCAAACAATGGTCATGCCCGGCTGCGTCAAGCCAAGCTCCGGGCCAATGACGTGAACGATGCCCTGCTCCGGCGAATCCATGTCAAACAACCGGACGCCAAACTCTTTGCAGTTTTTTTGCAGCGCCGCAATCTGCGCCGCCGCGACCAGATCGGTAATCGGAGTGCCACGCGGTTCGGTCGGAATGTTGTGATCCACCGTCGCCACCGTCCGCGATGTCTGGCGAACTTTCCGCCCGGCGGCGCGCAAACCATCAAAGGCCTGCGGCGAAGTCACTTCGTGCACCAGATGCAGATCGATATAAATAATTGGCGACCGACCGTCCGGTTGGGCGACGAGGTGGCTGTTCCAGATCTTCTCAAACAATGTTTGCTTAACGGGCATGAGTCCTGCGATTCCGGCTAATTCAAATGCAAGTCTTAGTTTTTCACAGGCCGCCGGACGGAAGCAAGGACCGGGCGTTCTGGAAGGGCCAAAGCGGGTCGAGATGCAAAAACTACGCCCTTGACTGGCGAGTGCCCCGGTGACAGAATTTGGCCGTCATCAATCCTTCCTGCAGTTGAGTAGTCGCCCTAATCTGCAAGCTGGTCTGGGATCCCACAGGCAGCTCGACTAAGGATGAAAGGAACAGCCATATGTCTCATGCGGTGAACGTCACAGCGAACAGTAATTCCTCCCGCCCACGCCAAATAGCCCAAGTCAACATAAGGCTCGACAAGCGCCTCGCCGCTTACATGAGTGCAGCCGGTGCTGCCGGAGTCGGGATGCTGGCTCTGGCCACACCTGCCCACGCGAAAATTGTCTACACGCCGGACAACCGGCAGCTACCAGCCAACGGCGACCTGTCAGTGGATTTAAATCACGACGGCATCTCTGATTTCATTCTTTCTAACTTCTACAGCTCCACCAGTTCGGTCCTGGGGTTATCGATCTCACCCGTTGACGCGAGCAACGAAATTTTTTCCGCCGGCAGCGTCGATCATTCTGTTTTTGCCGCTGCCTTACCCGCCGGAATAAAAGTCGGCCCCAATGGCAAATTTCAGAAGAGACTGGGCGAGGGCATCGCCGTTGGGAATAATCTGAACGATTCGTGCCGCGGTCCGTGGGTTCACGCGCGCCAACAATATCTCGGCCTGAAATTCATCATCAACGGCGAGACTCACTTCGGCTGGGCGCGATTGAATGTCAACTGCGTTTTCCCGCAGCCGGTCCATGCCGTGCTGACTGGATACGCCTACGAGACAGTCGCAAACAAACCCATTGTCTCTGGCGACACGAAAGGTGCGGACGTCAGCGACAACCCGGGCACACTTGGCAACCTGGCGCGCGGCGCGGCTGCGATCCCAGACTTGCGCGACGAACCCAACCGCAGATGAAATTCACTAACTTAGCAGCCGGACCTTCGGCTAGTATGTTAGACCGCAGCGAGGGATGACAATTCAAGTCATTGATCGTCATCACAACTTTCCAAGGAGAAGGAGCGCCATGTCTCTTCCAGTTAGAACGAAGTCTTCCCGCCCAACCACCCAAGTCAACCCAAGGCTCGACAAGAGCCTTGCCGCTTACATGGCGGCCGCCGGCGCTGCCGGAGTCGCGCTGCTCGCGGCGCAATCTGCCGAGGCCAAAATCGTCTATACGCCGGCGCACACAACCATTGCGCCCCGCAGCTCGGTTCCAATCGATCTGAATCACGATGGCGTTAACGATTTTCTGCTCAGCAATTGGCAATACGGCCAAGTCTCCCACTTGTCGGTTATCCACCAGGCTGCCTCAAATGGCGTGATTTCCAAGAATCAGGCGCTCGGCGCCGCCGCCGACCTGCCTCTCGGAGTGCAAATCGGCCCCGCTCGATTTTTTGAAGAGGTCGGCTCCATGGCGACGCAAGGATTTGTGTCCGGCGTATCTTTCGCCCACGGCCCCTGGGAGGATGCGCACAACCGCTACCTAGGGCTTAAGTTTTCGATTAACGGGGAGACGCATTATGGATGGGCGCGACTGACAGTGACCACGAAAGGCTCGATCTCCGCCACTCTTTCCGGGTACGCTTACGAAACCGTGCCCAACCGGCCCATCATCATGGGCCAAATGTCTGGTACGGATACAGCCAGCGCAGCCAAGCCGGAAGAGATGCTCGCTCCATCCGATCGTTCGGCAACTCTGGGCATGCTCGCGCGCGGCGCAAACTCTTTGACGATTTGGCGGCGGGATGAAGAAGTCATCTCTCCAGCGGTTTAAACGGCGACAATAAAAGGCGCCATACTAAAGTAACCGAAGCAACGGCCTTCGCACCGATCCTTTCGGGTAAACTATGGGCAAATCCTGAAAGCGGTTGCGCCATTTGTCGCGCCATTGAATGATCAACGGAAAACGCATCGCGGTCGTTATGCCCGCCTACAATGCGGAAAAGACTCTTGCAGTTACGGTGGGAGAATTTCCCGAGATGGTGGACATCCGCATCCTTGTAGATGACCGCAGCTCGGATCGTACTGTCGATCTTGCTCAAAGGCTCGGCCTTCAGGTTTTCCAGCACGACCGCAACTACGGCTATGGCCGCAATCAGATGACCTGTTATCGCGAGGCATTAGCCGCGGGCGCCGACGTCGTAATCATGGTGCATCCCGACTATCAGTACACGCCGCTGCTGATCACCGCGATGGCCAGCATGGTAGCTTACGACGTTTACGATGTGGTGCTGGGTTCGCGCATCATCGGCGGCGGAGCGCTGCGCGGCGGCATGCCGATGTACAAATACATCTCGAATCGGTTGCTCACGGCGTTTGAAAATCTTTTCCTGCGCGTAAAACTTTCCGAATATCACACCGGATATCGTGCCTTCAGCCGCAAGGTGCTTACCGAATTGCCGCTCGTCGAAAACTCCGACGACTTCGTTTTCGACAACCAGATGCTCGCCCAGTGCGTACACTTCGGCTTCCGCATCGGCGAAGTTTCCTGCCCCACGAAGTATTTCAAAGAAGCATCGTCGATCAATTTCCGGCGCAGCGTGGAATACGGCCTGGGAGTGCTGGCGACGACCTTGCAATTTGCGCTACAGAGTACCGGGCTGGTGAAGTTGCCCATGTTCAGCCCAAAAGGCCGAAAGCTGGAAGGCGATTATCCCACTTACTATGATCGCCACCCGGAAGATCGCCGCACGCATGATCGCCGCAGGGAAGATCGCCGTACAGAAGCCCGGGCTGCGACGAATGGCGGGGATTCGTAGTTCTTCGTTTGCAAGACGGACTACCCTTTCTTGCCCGAAAGAAATCCCAAAATCTTGCTGGCTAGTTCATCGGAAAACCCGAAGCGCGCCTTGGCGCGCGAATAAAGGTCGACCGCCTTCTTATCGAGCCAGATCATCGCCGACTTAGCCCAGCTATCCTGCGGCCGCGCAAAATAATCGGTCGAGTGTACGGTAACCTTTTTCCCCGGCTCAACCGTGTAGTAGTACAAAGCCAGGCTCTTGCGCGATTCGCCGGCGGGACAAGTTAGCGGATCGGGAAATCCGTGCAGCGAGCGCTCATCGGTAGTGAAGATAAGCGTATGATTCAGCACCGGCGGATATTTCGCTCCACAGCGCGCCATCTTCGCCTCCCACAATTCCAGCGATCCGCCCCATTCTTCTTTCCATCCCGGATTCAGATACAGAATCAAATTCACTCGCCGGTGCCAATGCGTATGGAAGTGGTGCATGGAAAAATCGGTATGGACATTCAAATATCCACCCGGCCCGGACTGGTGCAACCCGCCGCCCTCGAGCATCGGGTCAGCCATAAGATTCGGAATCCCGGTCAGTTTCGAAATCCAGCCCACGAACGCGGGCGAATTCAGCTCATCGACAACCGCGCCAATGGTTGCGGGAAACATCTCGCGCTTCGGCATGCCAAGCTTGTTTTCGTTGGCATGCTTGTACTGCGTCCACGCATCGCTGTTAGGCTGGGGAAACTGCTGGGCCATCACCAACGCGGTCTCGGGATTGAGAAAATCCCTTAGCAGGATGTGCGGGCAAGGCTTGTTCTCGCGATAGCGCCTGCTGAGATCGGGTAACTGACGCTCCCATTTTTGATAAGAAAAAAATGAAGCGGTTTCAGGAATCGCGTGTGCTGTGGCCATTTATATAGTTGGCTTGGTAAACGAGTATTGTACCGAATTCAACGAACCCATGTAGCGACAGCCGCCTCGGCTGTCCCGCTAAGCGAAGCAAGGCGGAACGTCATGGGACCCTGCAAACCACCACTGCACTATTTTGATGCAAGCAATCCAGCCCCAGGATTCCCGGCTGCTGCACAATCACCCAACCAACTCCATATTTGCTCTTCAACCGCTCGAAATCTTCCAGGCGAAGATTTTTCCACGGGGTTTGCGCCTGTACCTGGGCCCACCAATTTTCGGCCAGCGGCGGAAACATGCTGACTGCGCCGTTATCTTTCACGTCGTCGGCAAGACGGCTTCTCTCGGCGGTGCAGCGAAATCCAATTTCATCCTCGCCGGTGAGATTCATGTAATTGGGGTCGAGGGCGAATATCGCATCGACCGGAGTGTTTTGTCGAATCCAGAGAAACGCCTCACCCCATGGATTTTTAGGCGCTGCGCCGGGCCATTCGATATGCTCACTTGCGGGAAACAGCGAACGCTGCGCCAGGAACATGCCCGCGCTTAAAGGAATGAAAAGCAGAAGCCAGCGCCACAGGCGGTTTCGCAAAACGAACTCTCCTAGAAAGCCACCGATCATGACGAACATGACGATGTAAAGAAAATGCAGGCTGCGAAGCGGCTGCAGGCGGGCCAGCGCCTCGAAGCGCGCCGGTAAATCGACTGCCACCGCTCCCCCCAGATAGATCACGCCATAAAAAATCAAGGCACGGCTCACGCGTTCCACCACCGGCCATTGCCGAGTCTTAGCGATCCTTCCAAACCACCAGAAAATGACCAGCGGCGCAACAATTCCCAATAGCTCATACCAGGCCCACCGCTGTACGTAATGAAAGCCGTGAGCCTTCGCGGCCTCGTGGTACGCAGCCGAAGTGGCCGGTGCAAGAGGCATCCCAAAAAACAAAAAACTCGCATGCGCCGCCGCATTCGTATTCTTCCATCGTCCTTCAAGTCGCTCCAGAACCACTAGCAAAACGCAAAACGAAGCCGGAAACACCCACATCAGCGGATGCACGCACGCCGCAAATATCATCCATAAAAGCGCCTGCACATATTTTTCCTGCAAGGTTCGCGTCAATGCGAATACGCCCGCAAACGCCGCCAAATTCCGCGGGTTTAAATACTGATCCAAGATGTAAAGCGCCGTGCCCGCGACCGGAAGCGTCAGAAGCGCAGCGGCGAGGCAAACGCCTCCCCAACGCGCTCGCGCGCTCGAAAAAAACAGGCCCGACAACTCCCAGCAGGCAAGCAGGAGTAGGAAAATCGACGCCACATGCCACACAAACAAACCAAACTCCATCGGCAGGTGGGTTATCCGCAGGGAAAACGCAATCAGATTGGGAAATAACGTAAGGCTGGCGTGCGACAGGAAAAATTCTCGCCCCACGGGAAACAATTGCGGATGCAGAATATGCTCGACTCCCGGTAAATAAATTTCCGCATCTTCCGCATAAGGATGATAACCGTGAACCAGCAGCGCTCCCGCAGTGAGCAGAAGCAGCCACAAAATATCCAGCGGTTTTTGTTTGGCGGAAAAGATTCGTTTCACTCGCTAGTTGGTACTGCAACTTGTCGGAAAGACCGCAGATGCAAGAAAGCAGCCTTTAACTTTGCCACAAGCCAACATCGCAAGTCTGTTTTTCTTGTAATTTTTTACCTTGCCCCAAAACCATTTGGTTGCAAGGCGCTCACATTTCTTGCGACTTTCGCCCCCACTGCGTAGCATCTAATGCAGATGGCCGCTGCTTTAATACCCGACCGCCTTAGGCCCAAGATGGCCTTCGGCGAAATCATCGCTTTCGCCTACGATACCTTTTGCAGCAACAAAGTTCGTTTCATCCTGACCGCGTTGGGCATGGTGATCGGCACCGCATCGCTCATTCTTGTGGTCACCATCGGCATGACTGGCAAGCAGTTCGTGATCAATCAAATCCAGTCGATCGGCACGAATGAAATCTGGGCGGAATATCTAGGCGGCGCGCCGCATATCAGCAACTCCAATCCCGACCCACTCACTATCGATGATCTTCACGCAGTGCAAGAGGACGTTCCCGGCATCGTCGCTTCTTCTCCTGTAACCCAGCTCTCCGACCGCGTTCCCGTCGGCAACGGCAAAGAAAAAGACGTGACGATTCTCGGCGTTAACCCTGAATATGTGCGGGTTCGAAACCTGGTAGTCCCATCCGGAAGGTTCTTCGATCAGGAAGACTCACAAGCGCATAACAAAGTCGGCGTAATTACCGAGAAAATGGCAATCGAAGTCTACGGTTCGACGCAGGCAGCCGTGGGCAAAGTGATCAAGCTCACCGGATTGCCATTCACCATCATCGGGACTTTCAAGGAGCGCGTGGAAACCTTCGGCCAGTCGGAGATCGTCGACAACACCCTGCTGATCCCATACTCCGTCAGCCGCTATTTCATGGAAATTCCCAACGTTAAGCTGCTCTACTTTTCCATGGAAGATCCTTCCATGGTGATCCCGGCCACTGCGCAGATAAAGCGCGTGCTGCAATCGCGGCACCGCTCGGAGTCGGTCTACAGCGTCTCTAATCTCACTGCATTACTTTCCATGGCCGACCGCATCGCCACCGGGCTGACCTGGGTTCTACTCCTGATCTCCATGGTGACACTGCTGGTCAGCGGCATTGGAATTATGAACATCATGCTGGCCACGGTGACCTCGCGCATCCGTGAAATCGGAGTCCGCAAAGCCGTGGGCGCCACCAACCGCGAAATCCGCTTCCAGTTCCTCGCCGAGGCCATCCTCATCTCGCTGATCGGCGGCTTCGCCGGCATCATCATCGGCCTTGCCATCCCTTACTCCGTCCGCTTCCTCACCGAGTACCGCATCCCTATTTCTGGTCTCTCGGCGATCATCGCGATTATTGTGTCATCGATCGTGGGGGTAATCTTCGGCACCGTCCCTGCCGCCAGAGCCGCGCAGTTGGATCCCGTGGAGAGCTTGCGGTACGAGTAAGTTGCAGAGTTTCACGCACGCGCGTGATCCGACTTAGTAGGCCATTCGGGGAGAGAATCCCTGTTATTCGAGAGAAAGCGCGATTTTTGACCATTGCCTGCTGCGAAATCCACAATCCGCCGCCGAAATTTCCCGGAGATGCCCTCTGCCACGAAAAAGTTGCATTTTCCATGCAATCCGAAGTAATATCCATTACGGAACTTGACAAGCTTGTTTCCCAGAGTTCCAGACCTGTACCGCTAATTAACTTCCAGACTGCTGTTCAGCTTGTGTAAAAACTATAACGAGGTGGTTGGTTCGCCTCCGTCCCGGTTCGGAGAGTTCAATATGTCGTGGTACGCATACTGCCTTACCGAGCACCAGACCCTCCCAAATGGCACTCGTTCCCGACGCCCCTTTGTAATTGAAAATGTCCAAGGCGTGAACGGAGCCCCCGTCCTCAGCTATCCCAGCGGCGAGTTTGCTGTGATAGTGAGCGAATACGACACTAACATTGGAGAACTTGATCAGAAGGCAGCTATCGACCATGCCCGCGTGGTTAGCGGCTGCTTCCGTAATTCCACCGTGCTGCCTTTCCGTTTCGGAACCATCTTCGAAAGCGACGATGCACTTCGCCAGGCTGTCCGGGTCAACCGGCGCGCCTTCGGCGTAAGCGTCGCCAAGCTCCGGGGAAAGTCCGAAATGCACATTAAACTCACCGTCAGCGACGGTTCGCTGCGCGAAGCTATGATCGATGTCATTCTGCCCGATACGGTCGGCGGCGACTATCTTTCCAAGCTGCGCGTCAAGGCATCCCGCGAACGCGAACGCCAAACCAAGGCGCGCGCCCTTTCGGTGCAGGTGCATAAGCTGTTCAACCCGCTGGAAGAAGAAGTGAGCTGCAAGAAAGTTGCCCCTCAAGGCATGCTCATCGACATCGCCCACCTCATCGATTCCAAGTCGGTGGAGAAATACCAGAACCGCTACACCACCGCTGCCAAGCAGTTGAAAAACTGCCAAGTGGCGATCAGCGGACCTTGGCCTCCCTACCACTTCATGCCCGGAAAGTTGCGTACCGTGGCCGGAAACAGCTAGTTTCCATCTCTATAAGCCGCCAGTTTTTCAACTGGCGGCTTATCTGCATAATCTCCAGAGCATTCCCATGCAGTGAATGTGCACCCTTGTGCACTTAGAATTGGGCAAAATCCTTGTGAACACCTTCCTCTGCGCTCTTAATTCCATGTAAGTTGTTTTGTTTTATTGTGCTTACGAGAATTGCCGATGCCGGAGCGACTAGTTCCCAATTTGGTTCGGCAAATGCTTTATCTAGATGTAACGAAAGAGGCCGCAACCAACAATGACCTTCACTCTCTTTTCTTCAATCGTTCCCGAAGTGCCGTTCCTGCTGGTGGAGCGGTAACTTGCATCGCCTTTCCTGACATTGCCCACCAAACTTTGCCTCTTTAAAATGGCCCCAGCAATGGGGCCATACTTTTTGCGGACTCAGCCCGGACGAGTTTTAGAAGATTCTCCACACAAAATGCCCCAGCAGGGCGAAGATCGACAGCATAAAAACGCCGCCCACCCAAATCAGGAAGTTGAGGGTCATCTTCGGAGAGTTGATCTGTTTTTTGTCCATGGCCCAAAATAAGCATGGGATGGCGTTGAACATATAGGGTCAGCGCAGTAGATGGCGGCTTTATTTATGCGCTTCCTCTCGGATACACTTCCTGCACTATGGCCCGAGTTCTCCGCGCATCCGTGTCTTCCGCGTTGCTATTGTTGTCAGCCGGTTTAGCTAACGCTCAAAACCCACCACAAACTCCCTCCTCGGCAGCCGCCCGAATAATGGGTCAACTTCAGTCCTCGGCCGCCGACCAGCACAATTTTCCTCCGCTCCTGCTCCAGCAAATGTCGGCAGTTAAAGCCGCCGCGCTCAATGACGACTATGCCTACCACCAGCTTACGCATCTGACCGAAAACATTGGTCCGCGCCAAACCGGTTCGCCTCAGGCCACGGCTGCCGCGCAGTATGTTGCGGATGAACTACGGAAACTTGGCCTCGAAGTCCGGCTGGAACCGGTCACCGTAGCCCACTGGGTTCGCGGTGCGGAGACGGCAGCCTTGGTCGAGTATCCCGGAATGGTTCCCGGCACGTCGCAGAAGATCGTATTGACTGCCTTGGGCGGAAGCACAACCACACCTACCGATGGTGTGACGGCAGACGTAGTGGCCGTCGACAATTTCGAGGAGCTACAAGCCCTCGGCCACGACAAAATTGCTGGAAAGATCGTCCTGTTCAACGAAATTTTCGACAAGCAGAAATCGGCGGGAGGCCAAGCCTTCGCCGCCTATGGCGAGGCCGTCCGCTACCGCGGCGCCGGACCCAAAGCCGCCGCCGATCTGGGCGCGATCGCCGCGCTGGTTCGCACCGTCGGTGATGCCGATTACCGCATTCCGCACACCGGATTCAGTTTTCCCGCCGGAATTCCTGCCGCCGCAGTCACGTCGGAAGATGCCGATCTAATCGCCCATCTCACCGCCGAGGGCAAGGTCCGCATGCATTTCACGCTGGTTTCGCAGAAGCTTCCCGACGAAACCAGCTATAACGTCATCGCTGACCTCAAAGGTTCCGAGCATCCCGAGCAGACCGTGGTTGTTTCCGGCCATCTCGATTCCTGGGATCTGGGTACCGGAGCGATCGACGACGGAGCCGGGGTGGTAATCGCGATGGAAACCGCGGAGATTTTTCAACGCCTACACCTGCGCCCGGCACGCACGCTTCGCGTGATTGCCTGGATGGATGAAGAAACAGGAGGAGCCGGCAGCAAAGCCTATACCGCCGAACATTCGCGCGACTTCCCGAATTACGTCGCTGCCATTGAAAGCGACGCCGGTGCCGCGCACCCGTTGGGCTTCGACGTGAAGGCCACGCCCGCCGCCATTGACGTCCTGCGTCCGGTGCAAAACGTACTCCTCAGCGTAGGCTCTACAGTCTTCCAACCCTCAAGTTTTTCGCCGGGCGCGGATATCACTGCCATGTCCGACGCTGGCGTTCCCGCCTTCGGCATTGCGCAAGACGGCCGAACCTATTTCCACTATCACCATTCCCCGGCCGATACGCTCGATAAAGTCGTTCCCGGCGAATTGCGCGAGAACGCCGCCGCGATGGCCGTCATGGCTTACGCGCTGGCTAACATGAAAGACACACTGCCGAGATAAGACGAGAAAAAATCGGTTTATTTTTTATCTGAATCGGTTGAGAACGCCAGCAGCACATTTCCAGCGAGCGCGTTGGTATAGCCCGTATTCACATACACCATCCCGCTTACTACGGCCGGACCGGCTCCATTCAGCGAGCCCCCATGCGCCTTCACTCCGTTTGTGGTGTGAAATTCCTGGGCCGTGTCGAAATCCCAAAGCACGCTTCCGTCGCGTGTGTCGTAGGCGCGCAAGTGTCCATCCAGCGATCCGGCAAACACCAACCCCGGAGTTAATGTCGGTGGCGCCATCTGAGCCGCGCTACATCCGAATTGCCCGGCGCAAGCCGGTTTCACCGGAGGCGCATACCAAATCTGCCTGCCATTGCGCAGATCTAGGGCAAATACTCCTCCGCCGGCGAATTGATTGTCGAAATCGTAATCCGACAACGTGAAATAACCGTAATGGTTGTCCGCCGCGCCGCCCCACTCGACGCCACCCAGCGGCCCGCCTTTACCGATGCGGGTCTTCCACAACAAGGCGCCACGGCGCTCAGGATCAAGGGCATACACTATCCCCGATTTCTGCGCGAGCAAAAGAACATCCCGCCCGCCCACGGATCGCAAAATTGGCGGTGCGCCGAAGTCATAATCATCGCCATGGGCTTGTGGACAATTATCTTTTTTCTCGGCCACGCAGCCGGCATTCCACAAATCGTCGAGCGTGAACTGCCGTGACCAGAGCTTTTTCCCGGACTTCAACCTGAATGCGATCACAGCATCCGACGACGAAGTAGGCGGATCGGAATAATTGTTCCCGGTAGCCACATAGAGCACGTTGCGTTTCAAGTCCGCTGTAGGAGCCGACCACACTGCGGCGCCAGAAGGCCCAAAGTACTGCACTCCCTGCGCGCTCTTCCGTGTCGGCTGGGGAGTTTCGGCCAGCGTGTACGCTCTCCAAACTTGTTCCCCGGTCGAGGTCTTGAGTGCCGCCACGCTGCCGCGAAGGTGCAGCAGGGATAACTCGGATCGGCCGCCGCTCCCTCTTCCCCGGAGGAAAATGGAACGTATAATCGCTCCCCAACCAATAGCGGCGATCCCGTAATGCGTGCCGCCGGGTGTGAATCTGGCCGCACCTTCCATACGACCGAACCGTCGTCGACCTTCAGAGCGTAAACAAATCCATTTGTATCGCCGAAGAAAGCGGTCGCTCCTTTGTTGCCGATGGAAATTGCGGTCTTTACAGTTGCCGATGCCTTAAAGCGCCACCACAAGCATCCCGTCGCCGAATCGAGCGCGTACACACTCCCGTCTTCACTTCCCACAAAAAGCCGGCCGGCATACGAAGTCGGCTGTCCGAATGTCGCCGCTGCTCCGGGAAAGCCGAATGCCCATTTCAGCTTCAGGTTCTTTACATCATCCCGCTTAAGTCCTGCGGCTGCGGCTGGCTGGTAGCGGCTGTTCTCCGCATCGCCGCCCCATCCTGCCCAGCCCGGCGGATTCGGCGGCGGGTCCAGGTCTCGCGGGCAAAACCCTGTCATCTGCGCCGTTGTCATTCCATCCGTAGTGCCCAAAGAATCCGCGATCGCATGTTTCTCCGCTTTGGAAAGAAACTTTCCTTCCCACTTCATGCGGCCGGAATCGAGCGCGGCATAGATGGCATCTTTTGTCATTTGTTGGAGAGCTTGCTGCGCGGGCGCGCGGCTGTCGGTATTGCCCTCGTGACAACCCGCGCACTTCTTGGCAAATAATGCCTTGCCGTCGAGTGGTGGCGCAGTCTGCTTGCGCGAACAACCCTGGAATAAGAACACTGTAAAAAGAAAAATGAAGACCCGGAATAAAACCCAACGCGAATTTTGTGCAGAAAAAGTGGCGGCGTGTTGCTTTTGTATTTTGCGTCGCATCAGTTTGGCGCGTACCTAAGCGATTTATATTTCCCAAACCATCTGGCTTGCATTTGGTTGGATGACGCACAAGTGCGCAGCGAGTGTTTCAACCTGGTAGAGAAGAGTAAAGATTCACGAAGCCGTCCTATATCGACGCTACTCGGCCTACAGGATCAACCTGATTTCTTCTGAAAGCGCGTCACGACAAGCGACCCAGAAAATAATCTCTACCCGAAGGTCCGCAACGTTAAGCCGCATTAACTTATCGGCTATACAGGATGTACAGTATCGAAATACGCGAGTGTAGACTCATAAAATCCGGGAAGTTTTGGGGCGATAACTAACGGCAGGTTCCTGCCGCATTTGAGAGGAGAAAGCCTTGATTCAACGAATTGGAAAAGCAGTAACCGCAGCGATTATGGTGGCGGCGCTTTCGTGGTTTGTAGCCATCCCGGTAGCGCACGCCGACGACCGGTCGAAATGCCAGCACGCCGTGGAAAAAGCCGAGGCCAGACTGGACAAAGCGATTCATGACAACGGCGACCACAGCCGCGAGGCAGATGGTCGCCGGCGCGACTTAAACGCCGAGCGCCAGCATTGCATGGATCAGTACCATCAGTGGTGGAATGGCAAAGAACACCGCTGGGAGACAGAGCGAACTTGGTAGTCTGCTAAACAATCAGCCGCATCGTTTGTCAGGCATCGGATTCCCCACCTTTTCGACTTTTACGGAATGGGTGGGGAATTTTCTTGTGTGTGGGTTTGCACCCGGAATATCCGCGCTTCCCTACAGTGCGAAAGGTCGCCTTGCACCCTGACCACCTGTTGACGCATCTCATTTTTGGCGCTTATGATCTTCGTTTGGTCTTTACCTCAGGGCAGCTCCGGTGAGCCGCCGGATTTTAGAAGTGACATTATGGATAAGAAGAAGTTAGAAGCATTCAAAAAGCGGTTGGAGACACGGCAGCAGGAATTGCGCCGCACTGTCTCGCGCACCCAAGCTGACGGCCGGTCAGCCGATGAAGACACGGCGCAGGATGTAGCGGACCGCGCCGCAAGCTCTTATACAAAAGAGTTCCTTTTTAGCCAAAGCAACAATGAGCGTCAGCTTTTGCAAATGGTCGACAAAGCCCTGGCCCGCATACGCGAAGGCAGCTTCGGCGAGTGCAGTCATTGCGGCAAAGAAATCAATGCCAAGCGTCTCGAGGCCGTTCCTTGGACGCGCCACTGCATTGAGTGCCAGGAAAAATTGGAACAGGGCTTATTGGAAGAAACGCGTCAGTAGCATTTAGACCTTGTGAAGGTCAGTTCGCGCTTTGACGGTCCCGTTTACCGGCTGCTAAACTAGTCGTTTGCCCCACCAGGATATGCCATCCTTGAGATTGGAAGGTAGTTGTGCGCGCAGAGACACGCCATCAGCTTAAACAGGACGCATTCAGCCGGGTCACCATCGGCGCTGCCGAAAAGACCGCTCATTGGAGTGGGGAGCATCGAAACACTCTAATTGCCGCCGTTACCGCCACCATCGTAATCGTTGCCGCCGTCGCCGGTGGATGGTATTACCTGAGCGCGCAAAACGAAAAAGCCAGCCTCGACCTTACGCAGGCCGTTCGAACTCTCTCGGCGCAGCTTCGTCCTGCCGGCACGCCCGCGCAACCCGGAGTTCCCAGCTATACCTCCGCGAAGGAGCGTGCGGAGGTTGCTAAAAAACAATTCCAGGCGATTCTCGACAAATATCCGCATACCCACTCGGCCGATATGGCGAAGTATTTCCTGGGCGTGACTTCAGCCACCGAGGGCGACAATACTTCCGCAGAAAATGATTTTAAAGCCGTGGCTTCCAGTGGTGGCAAAGAGCTGGCATCGATCGCCAAGCTGGCGCTGGCAACTTTGTACGGCAACACCAACCGCGTAAAAGAGGCTACCACTCTTTATCAGGAACTCATCAACAAACCCACCACGTCGGTGAGCAAAGTAACGGCTCAGCTGCAATTGGCGGAGCTTTATCAAAGCAGCAACCAGCCCCTCGACGCCAAACGTCTTTACGAGCAGATCAAGAAAGACAATCCCAGCTCCGAAGCCGGACAGCTCGCAACCCAAAAGCTGGCGGAACTGAAGTAGAGCCGGCGAAGCTTTTTATCCTCTTCGTTGCTCCAAGCGATTCTCACTCACAATCTATTCCACTCTATCGACCTACTCCCCATATTTATCGCTAAGATACTTCGCCAGATCGGCTTCCAACTGGCCGTAATCCGAATGGATGGTAGCCCGCAGAGCTGCCTCGGTTGAGCTTCCTTCGCTCAGCCGCTGGAGAATTCTTTGGATGTCGCCCATTCCGTATGTGTCATTGATATACGAAACGGCTGCTAGCGACTCCGCATAAGCCAAGGTCGCTTGCCCGCCGGACAAGCGCATGAAGCTCCCCTCAAGCACATTCAGCTGGATGTTTCGTTGCGACTTGAAAAGCTGTGCCAACAGATGCCCATCGCCGCCCAGCAACTTAGGTTCGAGCAATTGCGCAATTCCTTCATGAAGCCAGGGAGGACAACGCCCGACTGAAATCTGATTGATGAATGAATGCGCCAGTTCATGTTTCAGAACTCGCGCCAGTTCGGGCGTAAGCGTGCTTAGCCCGTTGATTGGGATGCGTAGCTTGCCATCATTCAGCGCTCCCGTCCACGAGGGCGCGCGCGTTACGTCGAAAAAAGCCTGCTCGGTATAAAGCGTCACCAAAATATTGTCGTGGGGCGGCGTTCCCAAATCGCGAGCTAGATCGTCATAATCGGATTCAAGCGCGGCCAGGATTTGCTCGCGAAATGCCTCGGAAGTCTGCTTGCCCTCATAGTGCAACACAAAGTGGCTGCTCTCGCGCTGCGCGAAGTCAGTCTCGGCACTTTGCTCGCGCTGCGCCTTGGCCAGATATTGCTGCACGTTGGCATCAGGACGCAGTTCGAGCGAATGCTTCCACGAAGCGACCGCATCGTTGGTGCGGTCGCAAGCCTGCTGAGCGTAGCCCAACACGGTATAGGCATCCGGAGAGTTCGGCGCCGCAGCCACAGCCCGTTGAGCGAAGCTCAGAGCCTGCGATGGATTCCCTGTTCGAACCAGCAGCGCCGCATAATAAATAAGTACCGTGGAATTTTCGGCCTGGAAGCGCAGAGCGCTGTCGAAATAACGGCGCGCTTGATCAACGTTGCCATGATCGAATTCAAATTTGCCCGCAATAAAGTCTGCGGTAGCGCTCAGCTCCGCATTCCCTTTGCCCTCTAGCTTCGCCAGCGAATCGGTATCGACTTTTCCGTCCTTAACAATTGTCTTGGGTAGATCGCTGGCAGTCGCAAGGCTATCTGCCGGAGTAAAAGTCGGAAGTTCGACTGCACTCTTTCCGGCGGCCGGATAGCTAGTGCTGGCAGGCATACCGCCAGCTTCTATCCGTTCCACCGAAACTTTGGGAATCGCATACGTGTCATCGCCCACATCGTATTCATAGCGGCTGCCATTTTCCCTGACGTGGTCGGCAAGGATGGTACGGCCATTCTTCAAATGGATCGTGTCCGCGAACGCTACAGGCAACAACACCATCCAGATAAGCGTCAAAATAGTGACACGAAGCCTCATTCAGGCGCATTCTAACAACCGTGGGCACACATCCCTACGTCACCAAAGTACCGAACGCGCTGCGCAAATTTGTTGTATGCCTTGCCATCTGTATCTTTCTCTTTCCATGTGCGAACGCGCAAAGCTCGCAACAGGCTCCTACTCCATCTCATTCATCCGGCCCGGCGGAATCGCTCTACCTGCAATTAAGCAATGTGGGACTCGACTCCGCACGCGTCTTCAAAGTTCGCGACAGCTCGATCGACCGCCCCTCGATTCACATCACGCTGGAAGACGGAACCATCGCTTTCACCCAGGATATTTTCGGCAAAATAACCGGTGCATTCTTCGAGGGTGATGGAGAGGTACTGCTCGTTCCGCCCAACGAGGTGGAACGCAAGTCACTAAGCCTCTTCACCGGGATGGCAATCCTCGAAGAGCGTTTCAGCACCGCCTACTTCCGCTTCAACGATCAAACCGCAAACGAGCTCCAGCCCGGCCTCCGGGCGCCGGACGAGGCGCAAGGATTTATTAAGCGCTGGGACGAAACCGCGCGCAATCTTGCACAAGTAGACGCCATGCCGTTGCTGGCAACCTTCAGCGACATGCTTCCCATGCAATCTGGCAGCAATGATGGACAAGCTGCCCCATCGAAGCAGCGCTTGCTGCATGCCCGTATCCAGGGAAACACTTTGGGCATCTTCGACATCGTTTACGACTCAGCCGCCAGTGAACAGGTAGAAGCGGGTCAAAGCAAAACCGTCGAGGACGGAAGCGTGTATTACGACGTCTGGACTTCATTCTCCACCAACGACACAAAGCAAGATCATGCAGCCGCGTCGCAGACACTCCAGACTGTGCCCGCGGAAACAGAATCCTATAACGATCCGGTCATTGCAAGCAGTTACGTGATCGATGCACAAGTAAAGCCGCCGAAGGAACTTGATGCCAACGTGCAACTGAATTTAGAAGTCATGCACAATGGATCGCGCTTTCTGGCCTTCGAGCTGTCGCGCTTTCTTCAGGTTCAATCTGTGGAGGCAGATGGGCGCGCCGTAGAGTTTATTCACAATCCCGCCGTGGAAGGGACGAGGTTGGCACGGAGCGGCAATGATCTCCTCGCGGTAATCCTCCCAAAGCCCATACAAAAAGGACAAAAGATCAGCCTGCGCTTCATCTATAGCGGGGAAGTTTTAGCGGAGGCTGGCAAAGGACTTCTTTATGTAGGCGCTCGCGGTAACTGGTATCCCAACCGCGGACTAGCCATGTCGAATTTCGATCTGACGTTCCGTTACCCTCCCGGCTGGACGCTGGTGGCAACCGGAAAACCAACGCCTCCCCGGACAGAAGCCCAAAATTCCAGTCAGGATCAAATAAGCCGGTGGGTTTCCGAGCGTCCGTTACCAGTTGCCGGATTCGATCTTGGCAGGTACATTCGCGCCAGCGCACAAGCCGGAAATGTCACGGTAGATACCTACGCAACTCTTGGGGTCGAACGAAATTTTCCCAATGCCGCTCCGCAAGTTCAATCCGATCCCGACCCGGCAATGCGCAAACTACCCCAGGCCGAATTCGTCCCCCTCTCACCATCGCCGGCGCGCCACGCTTCCGCCGTCGCCGAAGCCACGGCCCAAGCCATTCGCTACTATGCCGATCGGTTCGGCCCATTTCCCTACAGCAAGCTTGCTCTAACGCAACTGCCGGGACGTGAGAGCCAGGGTTGGCCGGGCTTGATTTTCTTATCTTCCTATGCATTCCTCACAGGGGATGAACGGCAAGCTCTCCGCATGAATGCGGTACACGAGCTCATGGATCAGCAGGTCCCGGCCCACGAAACGGCCCACCAATGGTGGGGCGATTTGATTACCTGGAGTACCTATCGCGATCAATGGTTCTCCGAAGGCCTGGCAAACTATTGCGCACTCCTGATTCTCCAGGGGAAAAATCCCACTGGCTTCCGCCAGATCATGGAAAAATATCGCAACGATCTGCTGGAAAAAGATAAAAACGGCAACCTGCCCAAAGATGCCGGTCCCGTCACCCTTGGAATTCGCCTGCTCTCATCGCATTTTCCCGAAGGCTATCAGGCCATCAGCTACGGGCGCGGTACCTGGCTATTCCACATGCTGCATTCCATGCTGCAAGACGCCGCGAGCGAGGAAACTCGAAAAAATCCGGCGCATGCTCCAACGGAAGACCCCTTCATACGTTCCCTTCGCAAGCTTCGCGATCGCTATGCCGGAAAAAACATTACAACGGAAGAACTCCTGAAAGTTTTCGCCGAAGATCTTCCACCCTCATTGCGTTACGAAGGAAAAGCTTCTCTAGATTGGTTCCTTGACGGCTGGATTAACGGGACGTCCCTGCCAAAGCTGGAACTGCAGAACGTTAAATTCGCGTCAAAGGGAAATAGGATCGCAGTGACTGGAGTGATAAAGCAAAAAGACGCCCCGGATACTCTGGTAACATCCGTGCCGATCTATGCTCTAACCTCTAGCAGAACTCCCGTATTGCTGGGGCGTGTCTTTGTGGATGGGCCGGAAGCTATATTTCACCTATCCGCTCCGGCTGGAACTCATAAGCTACTACTTGACCCGAACGAAACCATCCTTACCGGCCCGAAGTAGTCAGCCGGCCAGCTGAAGAATTTTTGTAATTGCAACACTCCCAAGCTGGAACGAAATCCATGCGGCATTCCCGAAAAGGATATCCCTTTTGCCGCGTGATCTCTTTCAACACCTTGAATCGCTGGATAACCATAATTATCTATCAATTTACTTGCCTGAAAACCGATGGCTCTAGCCCACAAGACAATGGCAATTCATCTGCTCTATCGAAGACAGATTTGCCAAACTCTTGAATTCCACTCCCAAAGTCGAAGAACTAAGCCAAACCACCGAACCGTTATCTGTACCGCAGATCGACTCGACCATCTCGCCTGCAACCATTATCGGCACTACTTCCACAGAAGTAATACAGTGGAACGGAAACGAAACCATCCTTCTTATCGAAGACGAAGCTTTTGTCCGCAAAGCAACCGTCGAGGCGCTCGAATTGGCGGGCTACACCGTAATAGCCGCGGAAAGTGCGGGCTTTGCTTTAGAAATTTCCCGAGAAAATCTCGAGGCGATCCACTTGTTGATTTCCGATGTAATAATGCCCGGGATGAGTGGTCATGAATTGGCGAATGAACTTGCGGCAAAATCTCCCAATCTGCGCATTCTGTTGATCAGTGGATACACGGAAAAACTCGACTCGCAAGAACTGTCCGCATATCGCAAAGAATATCTGGCCAAGCCTTTTTCGTTCTATGTTCTGTTACGAAAAGTACGTGAGATATTGGACAGCAAGCCCGTCGAAATAAAAGCATCGGCTTAACCCACACTCATCTTACGGTAGCGCGTAGCCAGCAGAATTTCCTGCGGAATCTGTGAAAGCGGCACGACCCGGTCTAAAACACCCTTCTCGGCGCAGACCCGAGGCATGCCGTAAACCGTGCAACTCTCCTCGTCCTGACCCACCGTCAGCCCGCCTTCGCGATGAATGGCATGCATTCCCTGCGCCCCATCATTTCCCATACCCGTCATGATTACGCCCATGGCCAGCGATCCAAATGCTGAAGCCACCGATTGCATCATCACGTCAACCGAAGGAATGTGCAATTCATTTTCAGGCCTGGCCGAAAGTCGAACTGTGCTTTGCGAAGCGTCGCGCTCCACTGTCAAATGCAATCCCGCAGGAGCGATATAGACGACTCCCGGCTGAACTGTTTCTCCATGCATGGCCTCGCGAATGGGAATCGCGCAAAGGTTGTCCAACCGCTTGGCAAATGGCGCCGTGAAGCCGAGCGGCATATGCTGCACGATCACGATTGGCACCGCTATATCCGCCGGAAGACTCGGCAAAATGTCGCACAATGCCTTCGGACCTCCTGTCGAAATTCCTATTGCGACGATGGCTCGCGCCGCATGGAAATGTCGCTGCTTCGATATCGCCGCCTTAGGGCGCTTGCGTGGCGGAAATGGACGCTCGTGCGAGCGCCGCGATTGCGCCGCCGCTTTGATCTTTGCTGTCAGATCCTCGCGGAGATGCAAAATATCCAGCGACGTGGGTGAGAGCTGCTTCGGCAAATAATCGAACGCGCCCGCTTCAAGCGCGCTCAGTGTATCTTCCGCTCCATACGAAGTGAGCGAACTCACCATGATCACGGGCCGCGGAAATTGCACCATGATCTGGCGGAGCGTTCGCAGCCCATCCATCCCCGGCATCTGGAGGTCGAGCGTAATCACATCGGGATCGACGGCTGGAATTTTTTGCAGCGCTTCCTTTCCGTTGGCAGCCGTCCCCACCACCCAAAGTGCGGGGTCCGATGCGATCATGCGCGAGAGCGCGGTCCGCATAAAGGCGCTGTCGTCCACAACGAGCACGCGTATTTGCGAATTTCCAGACTCGTTGCTCACGTTCGACAAATCCGTCGGGGTCCCAAACCGCACACCCGCCGTGATTTCTATCGGCACCGCTGCGAACGCGCTTTAGCTTGGGTTTATCGAGGCTAAGTTGAAAGGCGAGAGTCGCCAAAACCGGACCATCACTGAGGCGATGGCCCCCGCACAGCCGTCGAAGGCGTGCTGGTGGCGGCTCGCACCACCTGCGAGGTCAAAATAACAATGTCCACCCGGCGGTTCTGCGCCCGCCCCTGCGCCGTCAGATTGCTGGCAACTGGATGATATTCGGCGTATCCCGCCGCGGAGAGTCTTTCCGGCGCAAAACGATGCCGCACAATCAGAATTTGAATCAGTTCGGTGGCCCGCGCTGTGGAGAGCTCCCAGTTGGAATGGATCAGCGCCGTATGAATCGGAATGTTGTCGGTATGTCCCTCGATCCGTAATTTGCAGGTGCGGATCGCCAGAATCGAAGCAATTCGATCCAGTGCAGGCAGCGCCTGCGGTTTAATGGTTGCCGACCCGCTATCGAAAAATCCGAACTCCCGCAAACTCACCACCAATCCCTCCGTCTCGCGGCGTATCGATACTTCGCGCAGTGCAATTTCCCCGCGCAGCGCCTGCTCCAATTCGCTTTTTAGTGTGGCCATGTCTGTTTCTTCGGACGCTCCCGCGAGAGAATCTGTCGGCTGCGACGAAACCCGCCCCAGTTCCGTGCTGCGTTCCACATTTTCGATCGCCTGCACCGTGCTGAACGGCATAGGATTGTTTACATCCAAAGGAATCTGCGTCGTTGATGCGGGAAAAACTCCCATCTCCTGAAACGCAATCTGAATCGCCAGCGAAAGTTTCCCCACCTTTCTCTGATCCACTTGCGAGGATGCGTAGTTAATGTAGACGTCAACCACGTTGGTGGTAGTGTCGTAGGTCAGGTTCCAGACATGTTCGATGATCATGGCGCGCGAAACCTGGCGGCCGCTGTTGCGCATCAGGTATTCGAGCAGGGCGAATTCTTTGGATGTAAGATCGATGCGCCGTCCGGCCCGCTCGGCGCGGTGTTCCACGCGATCAAGTTTCAGGTCTTCCACCGCCAGCACCGACTCCGACGGCAAGTGACTGCGGCGGAGCAGGGCGCGGATGCGGGCGGAAAGTTCGCTGAAAGAAAACGGCTTGGGAAGGTAATCGTCGGCTCCGATATCGAGGCATTGCACGCGGTCTTCAACCCGGCTGCGCAAGGTTAAAACCAACACCGGCAGACTGGGACGGCGAAGGCGCAAATGGCGCAGCACAGCTACGCCATCGAGGCGCGGCAAATTCAAGTCAAGGATCACCAGATCGTATTCCGTCTCGCTTCCCATGGCGCGCGCCTGCTCGCCATCTTCGGCCACATCCACGGTATAGTGCTCGCCCTGCAAGCCCTGGCGTACAAAACCGGCTAGAGCGGCGTCGTCTTCAGCTATCAGAATTCTCATAAGGAGGCCTTAATCACAGTGCGATTCTAGTTAGAAAAAGCTGAAATGCAGCGGGAAGGTGATGCACACGAAAGTCTGTGCTTCCGGGATCGGAACGTGGTTCAGGAATGGAATTTGAAATGAAAGCCGCCCACCACCCCCGAACCCTATCCGTCAACTACTCTCCCTCTTCGGCTCCGGCTAACCTGAGCAGTGGAAGCTGAATCTTTCTTAAGCAAGACACGCTGCGGGCCCTTAGCGCGGCGTGAATCCCTGCCATGACCGGCCAGGCCAAACCACGATGAAGTCTCTGCTGGCGCCCGCCATCTGGATTGTGCTGTTTGCTGCGCTGCTGCACACCGGGCTGGTTGCGCCGAGTGTGGCAGTGCTTACCTTTGCGTTTTACGCGGCCCTGATTGCCGGACTTTTGATGGCCTGGCGCTTTCACTCCAGCAGAATTTTCTTCGCCTTGCTGGTTTTGTTCCTGGCGGAGCACGGCATTTCTTATTTCTCTTCGGGACATGCGGCAGCTGGCGGTCCGGGAAGGATGGCCGTTGCCGCCGTCGGGCTGCTGCTTCCGCTCAACTTCGTTTTGATTTCGTTTGGCAAAGAAAAAGGATTTACCTTTCCAACCTTAGCGCCTGCGGCTTTATTGTTGTTTATCGAGTGCGTGACGGTTGCGGTTTTGTGCCGTCCGGAGGCGCTAGCTCCCTCCGTGCGCGGAGCGCATCATGCGGCGCTTGCGCCGCCTTTGCCTTTTGCCACGATGGTGGCGTTCGCTGCCGCCACCATTGTCTTATTAATACGCTTCTTGTTGTTTCATAAACCGGTGGAGAGTGGGCTATTGTGGGCGCTCGCAGCATCGCTGCTCGCGCTGCACTTTGGAGGCGCTGGGCGCTTTGCCTCGGCTTATTTCGCGACTGCGGCTTTTATTCTTGCGGTTTCGATGGTCGAGACTTCGTATCTGCTGGCCTATCACGATGAACTCACCACGCTGCCTTCGCGTCGGGCTTTTCATGATGCGTTGCTTCGCCTGGAGACGCCTTACTCGATTGCCATGTTCGACATCGATCACTTCAAGCGCTGCAACGACACTTACGGGCACGATACGGGAGATCAGGTACTGCGGCTGGTCGCGTCACGTCTGGCGCGGGTTACGGGCGGAGGACAGGCTTACCGGTGCGGCGGCGAGGAGTTTGCCATTGTCTTTCCGGGTAAAACTACCAAGGATGTGCTGGACCATTTGGAACAATTACGGGCCAGCGTCGAAGCCAGCAGTTTTCGGCTGCGCGGTGGAGATCGGCGGCAGGTCGAACGGGGCACGGATCGGCGGAATGTGCGATCCGCTGGGCGTGGGCGCGCCGGACATGCCATTCGTCAACTCGCGCGTGTAACCACGCCCGGTGAACTCTCGGTTACAGCCAGCATTGGAGTGGCAAGTTCCGATCGTGAGAATTCATCTCCTGAAGAAATCCTTCAGGCAGCGGATAAGGCGCTTTATCGAGCCAAGGCCGGGGGACGCAATCGCGTAGAGGTTGCTTCACCGCCGCGACGCCGCACACGCAAGACGGCAACAATCGCCTAGTTGCATTACAAAATTTTCAGAAGTTGGTAGAAAAATTAAGAACGTAGGACCCAGCGCGCCGGTTCAGGGCGGGGAAGCACAACGCGCCGGGCACATACGTTTTCGCAAGCACCACAGGCCGTGCGGTCAGCCCGCGGTAGAAGGTGGAATGGAGTTTTTCCCGCTGCCTGCGCAAGCCGGACACTTCATCCGGATAAAAGCCACCCGTTCGGACCTGCCGCTAACGTCCACCGGTTTGGCAACATATCCGGTACCGCCGCAGCGCGGACAGTCCGTAGGATCCACTCATCCCCCTCAGTTGAGTTGAGTCTTGCACCAAATTACGAAATCAATCGCGAAAAGTGATTTTTGTTACGAAAACCGAACAAAAATTGGTTGGACCTATCGGCCACCTTCGTAAAAGCGGCGCTTTTGAGGGAATTTTAAGGGTTTGGGCAGGAACGATCGGCCTACGCAAATGGGCTGAGAGAGAATCAAGATTGTAACTAGAGGACGAGCTGAGATCAAACCGTAGTTCTATAAAGTAGCGATCAGTTCGACTCCCAAGGCTGCCAACGCCGCATCTTCGCTCGACGACAAACCGCTGACGGCAATGGCTCCGACCACCTCGCCATCCTTCGAGATCGGGAGGCCGCCACCCCAACCTACATAGTTCGGATCGCCGTAGTAGGCAATGTCGTGTCCGCTTTCCGGATGTTTCACCTTATCGCCAACTTCTTTCGTCGGTTTACGCTCGCGCGCCGCCGTCCAGGCTTTATTCATGGAGATGCGAATGGAGGAAACCGGAGCGCCATCCATGCGCGCGAAGCAAATGAGGTCGCCATGAGAATCGGCAACCGCGACCGAAACGGCTTTTTGCATGTTCAGAGTTTTTTCAATGATGAGATCGAGGGCTTGTCTGGCTTCAGTGTAGTCGATGGTTTGAAGGGTACGCATACTTGAAGAATACAACGGCTGGGAAGTTCGGGGAACACCGGCAGACTAAGGTTACGCAATCAGGTATACAAGGAAGGTCGCTGATCGAACAAAAAAATCCGGGCCAGAAATTATTTCCTGGCCCGGATCGATTGTTAGAACCGGACTACCGTCGCGAACTGAATCAGACGTGGATTGCCATAGGTATTAGTTACCTGTCCGAAGCCGTTACCCGCAGGGACGCCGGGACTCGCGGGAGTTCCGTTGAAGCCCTCACCCGGAATGCCGAACTGAGGATGGTTGAAGAGGTTGAAGAACTCGGTCCGGAACTCGATGCCCACTTTCTCGGCAATCGTGGTTCTCTTGAAGATGGCGAAGTCAAAGTTCTTGGCCCCGTCACCGCGAAGGACAGAATCTACGCGCGACTCGCTGCCGAATCCCCAGTCAGGCGGGGTAGCGAAACAATCTGTGTTAAACCAATTGGCAACTGTGCCGCCGCCCGCTTTCTTGTCACATCCGGCGATAACATCAGGACGTACGTTTGCTACGCCCAGGTTAGCCGCCTCCAAAGGCGTGGAACCGGAATAACTGATCTTCAGCGGGAAGCCTCTCTGGAAGGTGGTGATGCCATCCACACCCCAACCGGAAACAACCTTGTCAGCAGCACCCCTCATCCCCGCGAGGAACGCTTTGCCATGGCCAAAAGGTAGATCAAGCACATAACTGATGACCAGCCGTTGAGAAACATCCTGTGAGGAAAGCGATCTTTCTCCCGCCAGATTGTTCCAGTCCTGGACTGCTCCCACCCCACCCGTTCCCGAGGCTCCACCTTCGAGCCAACTGGTGAGTGTGTCGGTATTGCTTAGCAGTTTAGAGTTAGTGTAAGCCGCCAACAGCGTGCCACCACCCTGGAACCTGCGACTTACCGTCGCCTGCAGTGAGTTGTAGCTGCTGCCGCAGCAGCCATATCCAGCAACAGATATGTTGTTGTATTCGGGATAGGGCCGATCAAGCTGCCCTGCAGGGATTGTCGGCCCGTTCAGGCCAGAATATGGACTCCCAACCAGCGGGTTAGTAACCGCCGTGGTGAGGGCTGTGGTCTGTGAAAGGAAAGAATCGGGTATCTGGTTAATGTCAGTATTGTACTGCTCGAGATGTACGCCGTGGGAACCGGCATAGGCCACATCGGCAAAGAACCCGAGGGGCAACTGGCGCTGAATGTCGAAGTTGTACTGCTCGACATAGCCGTACTTTGGATCGGTCCAGGGCGCCAAGGTTGGCGAACCGTTCGCGGCCGCGGTGAGCGAAGCGCTCTGCGTCCGTCCCGGTGGCAGCCCGATACCTCCCGCACCAAATGGTCCCGAATTGTCTCCGCAGGTCGGGGCGACGCCATTGAATGTGCAACCTACCCCATTTGCTGTCGTGCCATTCAATGTGCTGAACGGGGTGAGGTATCCGTTAGTCGTTGCAGTAAAGGGCGTGGTTGCCAGGTTGATTACATCGTTGTCTGGATTCAGACCGAACGACACGTAGTTCGGGATGAAAAATACGCCGTAGCCTCCGCGGATGACCGTTTTAGTATCTGCACTATAAGCGAAGCCGATACGCGGCGAAAACGCCTTCTTGTCCAAGGGAAGGTTGTTGCCACTTGAGTTTGGTCCGGTCTTCACGAGCATAGCGTCGCCCGGGCATGTTGTTCCCGCGCCGGCGCAACCTGCGACCGTGGCATTGGTGGCATTGGGATCCCAGTAGCTCAGCCGGTTGTAGCGTTCTGACCACGTTCCGGGCAGTTCGTAGCGCAGCCCGAGGTTTAAGGTAAGTTTGCTTCTTGCGTGCCAGGTGTCGTCGAGGTACAACGCGCGATAAGTTTGCCGGCCAGCGGTCAGAGCGGGTACCTGTGCCGCACCTTCGGTCTGGTTCACAAAGGTCCCTTGGTTTTCGGAAAGGCCCAGCAGGAAATCCGCGAAGGCGGCTTGCGTATTGGTCACAAGATTGGGTCCGCCGGTGCTTGAGGTCCAGACGCCACCGAAACCGAAAGCGCCGCTGGCGATGTTGGTTTGGTAGTAGTTATCCAGGCCCAACTCGTATTGACCGCCGGCTTGAATCGTATGCGTCCCGCGGATCATGGTAAGTTGCGGCGAAATGTTGTACTGAGTGTTGTGATCGCCGATGGCGCTGTTACCCTGCGATCTGCCGACGTCATTCGGGAACGGGAAAGCCGGCGTTGGAGGCGTACGGATGGCGGACGCAGGACTGTTGTAAGCTGCCGACCAGCCAAGGGTAGTAAGATCAAAGCCCGACAAGATGGGAGATCTCAAATAGATAAATCGGCTGCCTGACAAGTTAACGTCGAGGATAGTAGTTGGCGTGAAAGTGTGATTGATGTCTACCGCTAGCGCCTTAGTATGGTAATCCTCGGCGCAACGATCATTGCAGAGGCCCGTGTTAAATGGATTGGTAGGCAAATCGAGCAAGCCGAAATAGGTGAAGCGCGCAAACAAGCGTGTGCTGCTGTTAATGACCTGGTCTCCGCGGGCCACAAATTGATTGGTGTTGCCTCCGGAACTGGTGGCGCTGGTGAAATTGTTGGCACCCGTGAACTGGGACTGTGGAAGGTTGGGTGGAATATAGTACGTATCCCACATTTTTGTCGTTGCCTGGCTCCAATATGCGGACGGGATCTGGTTATTAGGGAACGGATTGCGGTTGCCGGCTGCATCCAATGTGTAGGGGTTGTAGATCTGGTCAGGTGAGGTGGGTTCGCCGTTCACCACGGTGACATTATCACCGCAAATCGGGTTGCCGTTGACTACGGGACCGGTGAAGCCCGTCGCACACAAGGAGGAGAAATCACCATGTCGCATTCCACCCGTGACACCAGCGGGAGTAAATGGACTTGAGCCAGTAACGGGAACCGTCGTGGTCAGCACCGAACCGGTTCGCAGTCGGAATTGTTCCCAGCTCACAAAGAAGAAGGTCTTATCTTTGATAACTGGTCCGCCGAAAGTGAACCCGTACTGGTTCTGCACGTAGGGGGGCGGGGTATTTGGGTCACCATTCGCAATTTCTAATCCCTTATTAAAGTACTCGTTCGAGTTGAGCGCCTTGTTGCGCAGATACTCGTAACCCGAGCCATGAAACCGGTTGCTGCCTGACTTGGTGCTGATGTTCATCACGCCACCGGAAAACTTGCCCCACTCGGCGCCCAGGTCGTTATATTGCACCTTGAACTCGCCCACCGAGTCCTGGGTAGGAATGATGATGGGCAGGTTGATGTAGCCGATGTTGAGGGGTTGACCATCCAGGTACTCCGCGCTTTGATTACCGAACGAACCGCCTATCTGGTAGTTGCCCCAACTGAATGGGTTCTGGCTCACTGGCGTTCCGCCGGAGCCGCCCTGGGCAATCGCCGCGGGAGAAACCGTAATCAAGTTGAAGATGTTGCGACCATTCAACGGCAACTCGTCGGCTTTGCGCTGCTCGACGACCTGGCCCAGAGAGGAAGTCTCAGATTGGAGCAGCGGGGTTTCACCCGTCACTTCGACAATCTGGCTGACCTCGCCAACTTGAAGCGCGGCAGCGATGTGCGTGTCCTGCTGCACTTCGACTGAGATGTCGGCGCGGACGAAGTGCTTAAACCCTTGTTTTTCCGCGTCAATTCGGTATTGACCGGGGACCAGATTCACAAAAGTGAAGAGCCCGTCATTGCCGCTGGATTGTGTGCGCTTTTCCCCCGTACCCAGGTTGGTGAGCGTGACGGTGGCGTCGGCGATAGCCGCCCCAGATGCATCCGCAACCGAGCCGCTTATGGAACCGTATGTGCTCTGGGCGTGCAGGGAAAGCGAGGCAGAAGCGAGTAGGCCTATTGACAAAAGAATGGTCCACAATCTGCGTGACGACATGGTGCCTCTTTTCGAATACAGGAATTTCCCAAATGGTAGAGCGACCGGATTCTTGTTCACATCGTCGACCGTTGTCAAGAATAAAATGCATGATTCCCATTTGAATAATCGTTAACCCTACCGCTTCGGTGATATGCTTCACGGTCGTGACCGTAACCATGATGGACATCGCGAAGGACTTGAAAGTCTCCGTGGTCACGGTGTCGAAGGTGTTGCGCAATCAGGGCCGCATTAGCGACGCGACGCGTAAACGTGTACTTCGGCGCGCCAAAGAACTGAATTATCAAATGAACTGGGTGGCGCGCAGCCTGGTAACGCGGCGCACCTACACCATCGGCTTGCTGCTGCCGGAATTCGCCCACCTCTTCTTTGCGGAAATCGCTCGCGCCGTGGCGCAAACCGTCCGCCCTCACGGCTATCACGTTGTGATTTCATCGTTTGAAGAGGATCCCGAGCTGGAAGCGAGCGAAGTCGAATCCCTCCTCGCTCGGCAGGTAGATGGGCTGATCATTGCATCCTCGCAGCCGCCGAGGCGGCTGGCCATGTTCGAACGCGTACGCGATCGCAACATACCTTATGTATTAATTGACCGGCCGATTGCCGGACTGCGCGCCTGCTACGTGGGCGTGGATAACCATGCCATCGGAAGAGTGGCGACTGAGCATCTGATAGCACAGGGATGTTACCGCATTGCTCACTTGCGCGGACCCAAAGTGGGAATTGCAACGCAGCGGCTGGAAGGTTATCGCGAGGCACTCGCAAAAGCTGGCTTTCGAGCACGTTCCGACTACGTAGCCGAAGGTGGACACAGTGATGTGGCAGGACATCAAGGCATGAAAAAGCTATTAAGCGTGAAGCCTCTGCCGGATGGAGTTGTCTGCTACAACGATCCAGTTGCGATTGGCGCGATGAAGGCAATTCTCGAGGCGGGATTGAAATTGCCGGAGGAGATCGCTGTGGTAGGTGCTGGAAATGTTCATTATTCCGATGTGCTGGCAGTACCGCTCACCACAATCGACCAGGGGACTTGCAAAATTGGCACGCTCGCGGCTGAACTGCTGCTTACGAGGATTTCTTCGAAACGAACCCTGAAACCGGAAGAAATATTGATTCCTCCCAAACTGGTGGAGCGGGAATCGACCCGGCGGCAACCACAAGCTGGCGCCACTGAACGAAGGAACTGAAGTTGCTGAACTTATTCTTTCGCGGATGTTGCGTGTTGACGCTCGCTCTGTTGGCTGCGGCGCCTGCCGGACCGGTGTTTGAGGTAAAGCTGCCGCACGGTTTGGATTTCACGCTGCAAAATTCTCCAACGCCGCAAAAGTATTTGATCGAAACCATGCCGGGCGGAGTCGCGCTCCTGGACTACAACAACGATGGCTTGCTGGACATTTTTTTAGTAAACGGCGGGCGCGTAACGAGCCCGATGCAGACCCCGGAAAACTTTGATCGCCACGAGCCTAAGTACTGGAATCGGCTTTACCGGCAAAACAAAGATGGCAGTTTTACTGACGTGACCGAGCAGGCCGGGCTTTCCAAAGCGGGCGATGGAAATTACGGTATGGGAGTAGCTGTCGGCGACTACGACAACGACGGCTATCCCGATTTATACGTCACAAGTTACGGAAAAAATATTCTTTATCACAACAATGGCGATGGAACGTTTACTGACGTGACCGCAAAAGCCGGAGTGGCTGGAGGAGGATGGTCGGTTTCTGCCGGATTTTTTGATTACGATAACGACGGCAAACTGGATCTTTTCGTCACCCGCTACATGGAATGGGACACAAAACACAGCAAAGATTGCGGCGGCAACTATCACACGTATTGTCCGCCGGAAGAGTTTCCCGCGACGACGAATATTCTTTATCACAACAACGGCGATGGAACTTTCACGGATGTGAGCCAGCCCTCAGGGATTGCGTCGAAGAAAGGACGCGCATTGGGTGTGGCGTTTGCCGACTATGACGGCGATGGATACACCGACATATTTGTAGCCAACGACGGCATGCAGCAATATTTGTTTCACAACAACGGCAATGGAACTTTTAAGGAAGTGAGTCTGGAAGCGGGTACGGCGCTTTCCCAGGATGGCCGCCGGCTTTCGGGCATGGGAGTGGTTTTTCAGGATTACGATAATGATGGACGGCCGGATGTGATCGTGACCGAATTGCCGCGAGAGATTTACGGCGTCTACCACAACGATGGTGACGGCACGTTCACCTATCGCAGTCTTGAAACCGGGCTGGGCTTGCTTTCCAGTGGAAGTGCGGGCTGGGGAGTTGGATTGGAAGATTTCGACAACGATGGCTGGAAAGATTTGTTTGTCGCACAGGGGCATGTGCTCGATAACGTCGAGCAGATCGATCCTTCGCTGCACTATCTTGAGCCGCCACTGCTGGCCATGAATCACGATGGCCGGTTCGAACGCACCGATTCCGGAGATGCGACTCCCTGGGCCGCGCGAGGTGCGGCTTTTGGCGATTTGAATAACGATGGCTGGCAGGATGTGGTGATGACCACTCTTGGAGGACCACCGCAGGTGTTTATCAATCGCTGCGGCAAACAGCATTGGCTGACTATCACTCTGCGCGGCACACGAAGCAATCGCGATGGCTTCGGCGCGCGCGTGCAGGTGAACGGGCAGATGCGCTTCGCGACATCAGCCGGCAGCTATCTTTCCGCCAGCGATAAGCGCTTGCATTTTGGGCTCGGCACTGCCGATAGAGCCAAAGTTGAGATCAACTGGCCTTCTGGAATTCATCAGACATTGAATGATGTTCACGCCGATCAATTCCTCGAAGTGCGTGAACCGGAGAAGCCGTGACTCGGGCACTCTTACTCTTATATTTTGCATGGCAGATTGCATCGCCGCAGGCCACCGAACATATGCAGGCGGGAATGGCCGCGGATAAAGAACGCAAATTTGATGTGGCCGTCGCGGAATATAAAAAAGTTACCGAACTCGATCCCTCTTTTGTGGATGGTTTTATAAGTCTCGGCCAGGCTTACATGGAGAGCGGGGATTACGGCGCAGCGATTCCTGCGCTTAAACATGCGCTGCAACTGAGTGCGGATTCTGTACCCGCTCATCAGTTGCTCGGGTACGCGTTGCTGGCGCAGGGGTACGCGAGCGAAGCGATTCCGCATTTGCGGCGCTCGCCCGACAAGAGCGCCTTGGGCATCGCGCAGATTCAAACCGGGCAACTGCCGGAAGCGGTTGCGAATTTGCAGGCTTCGTTGGCCGCGCATCCCAACGATCCCGATCTTCTTTACTACCTCGGCCGCGCCAGCGGATTGCTCGCGAAACAATCGGTCGACACCCTGCTGGCCGCTTACCCGGACTCGGCCCGCGCGCATCAGGCCATGGCGGAAAACTATTACGTGCTGCGGCGCATGCAGGATGCGGAGAAGGAATATCGCGATGCGCTGAAGTTGCGGCCGGGCTTGCCGGAAGCTCATCTTGCCTTGGGCGAAGTATATGCGGGCGCTTTCCAGTGGCCGAAAGCGGAAGAGCAATTTCGCTTGCAGGTGAAGTTGCAACCGGGAAATGCAGAAGCAGCCTATCGATTAGGGGACGCACTGCTCGAACAAGGCAAAGCGCATGAGGCTCGCGCCGAACTCGTGCGCGCCGACAAATTGCTGCCCGATATGCCGGAAACGCTCTATGCGCTGGGCAAGGCAGCGTCTCTCGAAGGCGACACGGCTGCCGCGGAAAAAGAGTGGACGAAGCTTCTCTCGATTGAGCAGCAAAGTTCGCTGGCCGCGCAGGCACATTTTGGATTGGCGGGAATTTATCGCAAGCAGGGAAAAACCGCGGAAGCCAAGCGCGAAATGGAAGAGTTCGAAAAACTGCAAACCAATTCGGCGCAACCGCAACCGGCAGGACAACAAGATTCGCAACACTAGCTGACATCTACAAGCATAAGGAACCCGAGATGAAAATCATGTCGCATGGATTTATTCCTATTCCATCTGTAATCGCCAGGTCCTCCATCGCCGTTCTGCTTCTATGTTTTATTGGCGTGCTGCCTCTGCGCGCTGCCGAACCTTCCTCGCGAACGCTGGATTCCGGCTGGCAGTTTCGGGCGGTGGCCAATGCAGATCAGGCCGAGGTTAAAGAGTGGCATGCCGCGCAGGTTCCGGGTGTGGTACAGACTGATCTCCTGAATAACAAGCTTATTCCCGATCCCTTTGATCGCGACAATGAATTCCGTCTGCAATGGATCGGGCTGGCCGATTGGGAATATCAAACCACGTTTCAAGTCGATGCCGCCACGCTCGCGCACGACCATGTGGACTTGGTTTTTGCCGGTCTCGACACCTTCGCCGACGTTTATCTCAATGACCAATCGATTCTCAAAGCGGATAACATGTTCCGCCAGTGGCGGGTGGCGGCGAAGCCGTTGTTGAAAACCGGAGCGAACACGCTACGCATCGTCTTCCACTCGCCGGTCGAGCACATGCTTCCTTACGTCAAGTCGTTGCCCTACGTCTTGCCGTCGATCTCAACTCATAATTACGGCAACGAAGAAAACCTTGCCACCGCTCCCTACACGCGCAAAGCTCCTTACAATTACGGATGGGATTGGGGCCCGCGCTATTTAACCGAAGGAATTTGGCAGCCGGTACGGCTCGAAACCTGGGATGCGTTGCGAATTGAGAACTTCCATATTCATCAGCAGGGCATTACCAGCGATCTTGCCAATGTAACCGCAGAAGTTGAAATCGAAGCCACGAAGCCGGCCACTGCGACTCTCACGATGGCTCACGATGAACTCTCCGGGCCACAAACAACCGACGGAACTCAGACTGTGCAGCTCAATGCAGGCATCAATCATATTTCGATTCCTGTTCGCATCGCCTCGCCGAAGCTTTGGTATCCCGTGGGATATGGAGATCAAAACCGTTATCGCTTTTCTGCCTCGATCAAGATAGGCCACGAAACCGCCGCACACGCGGCGACGAAAACTGGATTGCGTTCCATCGAGCTTCGCCGCGCCCCGGACGAATGGGGCAAGAGTTTTGAATTTGTCGTAAACGGCATTCAGGTTTTCGCCAAGGGCGCCGACGTCATTCCCTTCGACAGTTTTCCCAACCGCGTAACCCCGGAAATTCATCGCAATATTCTGCAAGCCGCGCGCGATGCGCACATGAATATGATCCGCGAATGGGGCGGCGGATATTACGAGTCCGACGACTTATACGACATCTGCGACGAACTCGGAATCATGGTATGGCAGGAGTTCGCCTTCGGCGGCGATATGATTCCAGGCGATGTCGCCTATCAGGAAAATGTCCGTGCCGAGGCAATCGACCAGATCAAGCGGCTGCGCGATCATCCCAGCATTGTGATCTGGTGCGGAAACAACGAAGTTGAAACTGGATGGTGGCACTGGGGCGACCGCCAGGAATTTAAAGCTTCGATCTCCCCCGACACCCGCGACCGCGTCTGGCAGGACTACGTGATCATGTTCGCCGACATCCTCAAGAGTGCAGTCGCACAGTATGCTGATCCCGCGCCGTATTCACCCAGTTCGCCCAGCGCCAACTTCGAAGAAATTCCCGACAACCAGCACAACGGCGACATGCATTACTGGCAGGTCTGGCACGCTCAGGCGCCGGCTTCCGATTACACCAAACAATTTCCCCGCTTCATGTCGGAGTACGGATTTCAATCCTTTCCCGAGATGCGCACCATTCACACCTACGCGCATGATCCCGGCGACTTCGATATCCGTTCCACCGTCATGCAGGCGCACCAGAAAAATAAAGGCGGTAACGAACGCATCCTGACCTACATGCTGCGCGAATACCGCGAGCCCAAAGATTTCGCTTCCTTCGTTTACTTAAGCCAGGTGCAGCAGGCGGAGATTATCAAGATCGGCGCCGAGCATCTGCGCCGGCAGCGGCCGCGCACCATGGGATCTCTCTATTGGCAGTTGAACGATTGCTGGCCGGTCGCGTCCTGGGCCAGTATCGATTATTACGGTCGATGGAAGGCATTGCACTACTACGCTCGCCGCTTCTACGACGACGTTCTCATCTCGCCGTTTTTGCACGACGACAAAGTCGATGTCTACATTGTCTCGGACAAACTCCAGCCCCTTTCCGGAACTATCCGCATGCGCCTGCTCGATTTCTCCGGAAATGTATTGCTGGAACAAAGCAAAGATGTGCAAGTTCCGGCGCAGTCGAATGCGATTTATTTCAGCGTCGATAAAGCCGCATGGACGGCAAAGGGCGATCCGCACCGCAGCTTCCTGGTCTTCGATTTGGAAGTAGGCGGCAAGAAAGTATCTCGAAACCTGATCTTCTTCGATGTGACTCACGATCTCGAACTGCCGCCTTCGCCCAAGATCGAAACAACCTTGAATAAAACCGGCGACGATTACACCGTAACCTTGCAGTCCGCCAAACTCGCCCGCAGTGTGTATGTATCGTTCGGCGACCTCGATGTGCAAAGCTCCGACAACTATTTTGATTTGCTCCCAGGTGAGAATGTAACCCTGCACCTGAAAAGCACCGCCACGCTGGAGCAATTAAAGACTGGCATGAAGGTGATTTCGCTGATGGATGCGTTTAATGCAAATTGAGGCGAATGTTACAAGATAAAAATCTTGTAACCATCTCAAAATAAGTGGGATAGCAATGCTGTACTCAAATTACGTCTATGGTTACTCTTTATGGCCCCGGCCGCGCACTGTGGCGTTTTTACCACAGCCAACTAAATTCACCGGGCTGTAATCTATTCATTCATTAGCAAATACTCAGGCCTTTATTGATCCACGAGCAGACAATCCGCTCGGCTGTGGAATGCAGTGGAGTCGGCCTCCACAGCGGCGCACCCGTCTCCATGCAGATCCTTCCCGCGCCTCCCGGCACGGGCATCGTGTTTCGCCGCGTCGATCTCGATGGCTTTCAAATTGAAGCCAACAGCCGCAATGTAGCCCGCGTCAGCTACGCCACCAGCCTGATGAAAAAGGGTGTGCTGATTTCCACTACCGAACATCTGCTTTCCGCGTTCACCGGCGTCGGCATCGATAATGCGATTGTCGAGCTGGACAACCTGGAGCTCCCGATCCTCGATGGCAGCGCGCTTCCCTTTGTCGAGTTGATTCAAAAGGCTGGCATTCGCAAGCAGCGGCGCCCGCGCCGCTTCATGAAGATTCTGCGTGAAATGGAAATGCGCGAAGGCAACAAATTTATCTCCGTCTATCCCGCCGACAAGTATTCCGTTTCTTACTCCATCAATTTCCCGCATCCTCTCATCGGCAAGGAGACTTTCCAGGTCGAGCTTACCAACGGCAGCTACCTGCGCAACATCGCCGCCGCCCGCACCTTCGGCTCACGTGCCGACGAGAAAGCCATGCGCAATATGGGATTGATTCGCGGCGCTTCGCGTGACAACTGCATCGTGCTAACCCGCGATGGCATCGAAAACGGTCCACTGCGCTTCGCCGATGAGTTCGTTCGCCACAAAATTCTGGATTTAGTCGGCGATCTCGCACTGTTGGGCAAGCCGATCCTGGGCAAAATCGTCGCCGACCGCGCCGGCCACGCCATGCACACCGCGCTGGTCTCCCGTATCCTGCGCGACCGGACTTTGTGGGAAGAAGTCACTCTACCGGAAGAAGCGGCAGCAAGTGCAATGACGTACGCCGCTCAAGCCACAGCCGGATCTTCACCCTACTAACCATAACAACTGCTAATCTTTTGAAGTGGAATCCCTCACAGAAATCGAAGTCCGCGTTCTCGGCTCGCTTATCGAAAAAGACATCACTACGCCCGATTATTACCCGCTGTCGCTGAACGCTCTAGTGAACGCCTGCAATCAGAAAAATAATCGCGACCCGGTAATGTCGCTCGATGAAAACTCCGTAAGCTCCGCGCTTTCCACGCTCCAGGAAAAACGTCTCGCCGGACCCGCCGGCGGCGCCGATAGCCGCGTTACCAAATACGAACATCGGTTGCAGGAAGTATTCAACTTCGACCGCCGCGAAATCGCTATCCTCTGCGTGCTCTTGCTGCGCGGCCCACAGACGCCGGGAGAACTCCGCAGCCGCACCGAACGCATGTACCGCTTCGAAGCCCTCGACGATATCGTTTCCACCCTCGACCGCCTAAGCCAGCGCCAGCCTCCGCTAGCAGCTATGCTCCTGCGCCGGCCCGGCACGAAGGAATCGCGTTACACGCATTTGTTCTCCGGCGATGCGCCAGCCGTGAATATTTCCGCGCCGGAGGTGACGCGAGCGTCGGCGGCGGCGGAAGTTTCCACGGCTAGCCGTTTATCTCAATTGGAAGATGAAGTTCAGCAGCTCAGAAAAGAAGTTGCTGAGATGCAACAGCAACTTGCGACATTCCGCAAGCAGTTCGAATAAGTTACAAATCAAAATCAATAATTAGCCATGAATATGATTCGCAGTCATTTGTTTTACATCGTTTAAGTTATCGAAATATCCGCCCAAAAAATAAGCGGTTGCAGATTTCCTTCCCGTTTTCCTCAGCCTTCCACAAGGAAGGCTGATCCTCCACAGCTTCTGCACAAACGCAATAATTTTTACCGTTGCGGCGCGCAACGTTCTGCGCGAAAGTGGCTTACCGAATACGTGAGACTCTTGCAGCTTGTCGAACGATGATTGCGGTGAGCCGGTGGCAGACTGGCAACTTCTTAGAGAGTGAATTGCCAGAGGAAATTCGGAACGCGCGCGAGTGTGTGCCGGGTTTCAAGGCATTGCGGCCTCCTCCACTTCTCGCTCTTGGAGCGAGTTGGGCCGCTGGCTCCCGCAATGGTTGTGGATTGGTCGATTCTTTGAATCGCCATCTACAACTGGTATCGGTAAATGTGGCGCTCTTTTTGATCTTGGGTCACGCGATCTCGGATCATACGAACGCTGTCGGACCGTTACCGTCGTCCGCCACTTCTGGTGGTGAGAAGACGAGCTGAAAGAGATCACGAAACAATGCGGCTCGGGTGGCTGGCCCGGGCCGCATTTTGCTTTTGCACCAACATAAGGGCGCTGGTACAGTTTGGCTTTTATACAACTCTGTCATCCTGAGCGTAGCCGTTTTTCAGGCGTAGCGAGGATCTCCCGCTTAAGCAGCCTATGGCGTGAGCCAATTGCAGCACCACCGCAACAAATCCTTGCTAATGATCGCTGGAGTATTTGCGAGAAAATATGAATCCACTTTTCTCGTAACTTCCACAAGATAACCTCTGAGTTCACAGCTTCTGCACAATTCATTTTGCGCTTCGCTTTATCTTCGCTTATGCTAAGCGGAAGACTCTAGGAAAATCACGTTCGGAATATGGCCACCACCGATTACACCATCAGCACTCTTCCCGCAAACGTAGAAGCCGAGCGCTCGATTCTGGGCGCAATCCTGCTCGATAACTTCGCCTATAACCAGGCCGCGGAGCACCTCCGCATCGAAGATTTCTCGCTCGACTCGCACCGGCGCATTTATTCGCGCATGGTCGATTTGCAGGAATCTTCGCGCCCCATCGACATGATCACGCTGATCGATGAACTCGACCGGCACAAAGATCTGCAAGCCATCGGCGATGTGGGCTACGTTTCCAGCCTGCTGGATGGCGTGCCGGACCGCCCGAGCATCGAGCACTACGTCAAGATCGTGCGCGACAAGGCTTTGCTGCGTGGATTGATTCATGCGGCCAACACGGCCATCGCGCGCGCGTCCGATCAATCCGACGCGGCCGAGGAAGTTCTAAGCGACGCCGAAGCCGCGATCTTCCAGCTCTCGGAAAAACGCATTGGGCGCGGCTTCATGGGCGTGCAGGAAATCGTCCGCGAGTCGTTCGGATCGGTCGACGCCCTGCTGCAACGCGGCCAGCGCATTACCGGATTAGCCACGCACTACACCGATCTCGATGAGATGACGAGCGGCTTGCAGAAATCGGATCTCGTCATCATTGCCGCCCGGCCCTCGATGGGCAAAACCGCATTTGTCATGAATATCGCCGAGAACGCGGCAGTCGAAGATCAGCAGGTGGTTGGAGTCTTCTCGCTGGAAATGTCGCGCGAGGCATTGCTGATGCGCTTGCTCTGCTCGCAGGCCAGAGTCGATGCCCACAAAATGCGCACCGGTTCGCTGTGGCAGGATGACACGCGCAAAGTCGTTCGCGCCATGGAGCAGCTTGTGCACGCGCCTATTTTCATCGACGATACTCCCGGTATCTCCCTGAGCGAGATGCGCGCCAAGGCGCGGCGGCTAAAGCAATCGCAGGGCAAGCTTGACCTGATTATCGTCGACTATCTCCAGCTCATGTCGGGCGGCAGCAAACGTTACGAAAACCGCACGCAGGAAGTCTCTGCGATTTCGCGCGGCCTGAAGGCATTAGCCAAAGAACTCGGCGTGCCCGTGATCGCGCTTTCGCAGTTGAGCCGCGCTCCCGAGAGCCGCGGCGGCGATCATCGTCCGCAGCTTGCCGACCTGCGTGAGTCAGGATCGATTGAGCAGGATGCCGACCTGGTAATGTTCATCTTCCGCGAAGAGGTTTACAAGCAGGACGATCCCGATTTGCAGGGTCGAGCCGAGATCATTATTGCCAAACAACGCAATGGGCCGATCGGCCGCATCAACTTAGCTTTCCTGAAAAGCTGCACCAGATTTGAGACCTTGGTCGAGGGTGGTTTGGCCCCGGAAGAGTAATTGCCGCGACACAGAATTGATACAGGAATTGCTGTAGTTATACTGCGTAACTACCTTACTCAATTCAACTTGCGTTTAGCGAGATCATCTGTGGAAAAGCTTGTGGAATTGGTAGCCGTAGATAAAATGCTTGCCGGCAAATAGTAGTGGCCGATACCTCAAGACTTCGTAAATCCAGTTCTAAGGCCCTGAATAGTAACCATTTATACAATTCATTTGGTATTAACAGAGCGCCCATCCACGCAATACCAACGGTTTCGCCATTTAGAGATTTGCACATTTTGGGGTTGTAACACTTTCGATTAAAGGCTCACGGGAAGCCATGTTTTCCGGCCGCCGCTACCCTCGAGAGGAGACGCTACTGCTCCTTTATTGTTTGGCTGACGCGATCAAGAGTTTCCAGTTCGCGAAGTCCGTATTTACCAGTGTTCCCAGCGACCCAGCCAGGTATTTCAAACGCACGGTGGCGGCCGTGGGCGTCTGATAGCGGTCGGCCAGGAAATAGGGCGGCATGGTTTGCACGTAAAGCGAAACCGTGGCATTGACGTTTCCGGCATTTGCACCGGGAGGCAATTGCACTTCGTAGCGCACAACCGACTGTCCTTTGCCCGCCTGGTACACCGGATCCTTCAACGCATCGCCCACCGGCCATGTAGCTTCTAGAAAAGGCTCGGGAATCTTTAAATCTGTGGGGCCGTTCTGCGACCATCCAGCGGGAAGCAGGCGGTTGTCCTTGATGGGGAAATCGCGGCGGGTAAAGCTGGTGGTGAACTGGTGGTCGATGTTCTGCACGAGTTCTTCGTAGATTTGCACCTGCGTTGACTTGGAAATTGGATTCGACTGGTTGAAGTGCGGTTGATAGCTGTCGTTAGTGAATGATTCGGTAGGCAGCACATTTCCGTTGAAGTCGACGATCTGGCCCATGTCGTTGGTGCGCCCCGATGCCCAGAAAGGGGTGCCATTCATCGTGGCCTGCAATTCCAGAAATGCGCGGCGGAATCCGACTCCACTGGGGAAGCGGTGTCCGGCCTCATTTGTCACCGTCACTTCGACGATCAGCTGGCCATTGCCTACTTCCCACTTGGTAACGGCGACAGATGCCGTGCCGTGTTGCGCCTGCTGAAACACGTTGTTCGAAGCGTTTTCCAAATCGGTGGTGAAGCCGGTCATGTAATCCTTTAACCGCACCCCGAGGACTTCGTTGTTTCCGTCTTTGTCGACAGGCTGCTCGAACATTTGCAGCAGGAATCCGTTGGTGCCCAGGAATTCATGACGCCGGAAGCCCTGGGTGCGAAAGCGGACATCCAATTGATCGGGATTGGCCATGTGCTCCGTTTCCGGAAGAGTTAAATCTTCGACGATAGCCATTCTCGTCTGGATCACCGGCACGCTAACGTTGTCGCGTGTGTTGGTGTAGCCCGGCGGCATGTGGCAGTCCTGGCATAACTTCGGTGTCGATCCTACCGATCCATATTCATTACGGTACTGGCTGTTGAGCCACTCGGGATAAGTCGCCTGCTCCACTGACGTTTTGGTTGGGTCCGAGTTGTCAAGAACCGGCAGCAGGATCGTGTGGCAACTTCCGCACATTTGCGACGATTGGATGTAGGAATTGTATTTCGGAGTGAATCCGAGCCCTGCATCCATGGGATAAGTGGTAATCACATTGTCCGCGAATGGCCCGTTGAGTTGATCGGGCGGCGTAAGGTCGAAGTTACCGTTGATTTTGTTCTGCAGGAAGTAAGACAAGCTGCCATCTTTCGGCGCGGCCATGCGATGGCAAACCAGACAGCTGATGCCGTCGCGTGCCAGGGCGCCGTATTTGAACCCTTCGGTAGCTGGATCGGTGGCGTAGACGAAATCCACTTTGAAGTTTTCTTTGGGATGCTCAGCGGCAAAAGATTTTTTGCCCATGGCGCCGTGGCAATTCGTGCAGGTGTTGACAACCTTCTGTTGTTCACCGGGCCGGGTGTTCAGATATGCCAATTCGCTATCCAATTGTGAATAGAAAACTGGATCACGTCCCGCAAGTCCCATGGGAGACCAGCGCCACTCCCCATAGGGAGAGACGTTAATGCTGGGCAGAGTACTGGGGGTGGGGCCAATAGGGGTAACATTCACGCTCGGGAGGATGACCATGCTCGGGCCAAGGCCGGTATTCGAAAGTCCACTATGGCATCCCAGGCACTGTGCCGATGTCACAAAATCGGGAGACTTTGCGGGATCTAAAGTTGCAGCGATCTTGCCCGGAGGCGAGACAACATTGTCGAGCGGCTCAGGCGGCATGTTCTGAATCGATGGTGGCGGCAATGCCAGTAGCGCAACATGGCTTACCGTTTCCGCTTCCAGCGCGGCGTTTTGCGCGTGCATGGGGTAAGGCCCGCCTTGCACAATGTCGGCCAATCCGCGCCCCTGACCGCATCGCCCCGGGGCTTCCGCGGGAATGGACATCCAACTGTCATCCACGCGGTATTGTAAAGGCCATCCCGGCGCGCCCTTGATGTTGCTGACAGTCGAAAAGGTAAGTTCCTTTTCGGCTGAGGAGTGACAACGCAGGCAATAGAGTCCATAACCCGCGTTGGGATACTGAAAGGCATTCGTAAAATCCATGGGGAAGGTCGTGCTGTTCCATACTTCTCCCCAGAACCAGCCGTCATGCGACGCGGCTGAATTCTTGATCATGAACGTCCAGTCGTTTGAGCAGCCAAGACTATTAGCGGGAATATCGCGGAAACGCGCCGCCGGAGCTGGAGAGAATTGCTCTTTAATTATGATCGCGCCATCCGCAATGGGACCGACGCGCCCTCCAAGGAGCCATTGGGAAACTTCCGGGGAGTAATAGATATGCACTGGAGGATGCACGATAGCGGATATATCTCTCACGTAAGGTCCGGTATCGCGCACCCACTTATCTTCACACCAGCCGAGCTTGCGGTATTCAAGCGTGCTGAGATACTTGAGCACTTGTTTTTCGAACTGCACGGGTTCGCCCGGAGGCAGTTGCGCCGGAAGACGCAATTGTGGCGGAACCGGCTGGGCGTTTGGACAAGGATTAGGAATGTTCTGCGCTAAGGCGGCAGAGCTCAGAACGATCACTGCACAACAAAAGAATGCACGCATCGCGGAGACACCTTTAGAGTCTTCGAGGGGCCCGTTAGCGACTGCGGGTTAATAAAACGACATGCTGAGTGAATAGTCAAGTACTTATTAAGTACTTACTAGGTCAGGCAGGAACAACCAAGAAAATTTCGGGGGGCGACTAGTTCGCGTCCTCGCCAACCTTCAGTACGGCCAGGAAAGCTTCCTGCGGTATATCTACACGGCCGATTCGTTTCATCCGTTTCTTGCCTTCTTTTTGTTTGTCCAGCAACTTGCGTTTGCGCGAGATGTCGCCGCCATAGCACTTAGCGATAACATTCTTGCGCATGGCCGAAACAGTTTCACGGGCAATGATTTTGGCGCCAATGGAAGCCTGAATCGGCACCTCGAACATTTGCCGCGGAATAAGCTGCCTCATTTTCGATACCAGCGCCTTGCCACGCTCGTAGGCAAAATCGCGATGCACGATGATGGAAAGCGCATCCACAGGTTCGCCCGCAACAAGAATATCGAGCTTCACCATCGGCGACTCCCAATAATCCGCCAGATGATAATCCAGCGAAGCGTAGCCGCGCGAAACTGACTTCAACCGGTCATAAAAATCGAGCACGATCTCATTCAGCGGTAGCTCATAGTGCAGCATCACTCGCGACGAACTGACATACTCGAATGTCTTTTGCTTGCCGCGCTTGTCCTCAACCAATTTCAGAATTCCGCCTACGTACTCTTCATTGGTGAGAATCGTGGCCAGGATCACCGGCTCCTCGATTTTCGCGATTTCGCTGGGATCGGGCCAGCGCGAGGGATTGTCGACTTCAACCATCACGCCGTCAGTCTTGTAGATCTTGTAGCGCACGCCGGGCGCGGTGGTAATCAGCTCCAGCGCAAACTCGCGCTCCAGCCGCTCCTGAATAATCTCCATGTGCAGCAGGCCGAGAAAGCCGCAGCGGAAGCCAAAACCCAAAGCCACAGAACTCTCCGGCTCAAAGAAAAATGAGGAGTCGTTCAACCGCAATTTTTCCAGCGCCTCGCGCAGCCGCGTGTGCTCGTGCGAATCCACAGTGTAAAGACCGGCGAACACCATCGGCTTGATTTCTTCAAAGCCGGGGAGAGCTTCAATCGCGGGATTGGCGTCGTCGGTAATAGTGTCGCCAATTTTCGTGTCGGCAACGTTCTTGATGTTGGCGATCACAAACCCGACTTCGCCCGCCTTCAATTCGTCGATTTCAACTGGCTTGGGTGTAAGCACGCCAAGCGTTTCGGCGTCGAACGTCGTGCCGTTCCACCATAGACGAATCCTCTGACCTTTACGCAACGTTCCCTGAAACACACGGCAGAGCACGATCACGCCGCGATAGGGATCGAACCAGGAATCAAAAACCAAAGCTTGCAGTTTGTTGCCGGGGTTTCCCTTCGGCGGCGGAACGCGCTTCACAATGGCCTCGAGCACATCAGGAACGCCTTGGCCGGTCTTCGCGCTGATGAGCACGGCGTCGGTGGCGTCCAGCCCGACCGCGCCTTCGATCATCTCCTTCGTACGCGGAATGTCGGCGCTCTGCAAATCGATCTTGTTGATGACGGGGATGATTTCCAGCCCGTGATTGATCGCCAGATAGGAGTTCGCGAGAGTTTGCGCTTCCACTCCCTGCGATGCGTCAACCACAAGCAGCGCGCCCTCGCACGAGGCTAGAGACCGCGAAACCTCATAGGAAAAATCCACGTGGCCGGGAGTGTCGATCAGGTTGAGCTGATAGGTTTGCCCGTCCTGCGCCGTATACATCATCCGCACCGCGTGCGCCTTGATGGTGATGCCGCGCTCGCGTTCCAAATCCATGGAGTCAAGCACCTGGGCCTGCATCTCGCGCGCCGTGAGCGAGCCGGTCAGCTCCAGCAGCCGGTCGGCTAACGTGGATTTGCCGTGGTCAATGTGCGCGATGATCGCGAAGTTGCGAATGTTGGAAGCGTCCATGGATACGGATTACGGATGAGCTTTGATTCTAACAGGCATGATTTTTACGCATCGTCCACGCATTCCAATTTGGTTCCTATAGCATGTTGCCATGGCGGTCTTTACTTCGATCGATCACGTGCAGCTTGCCATGTCTCCTGGCAAAGAGGATCAGGCGCGCGCCTTTTACCAAGATTTACTGGGAATGGTAGAGATACCGAAACCACCGGAACTCGCCAAGCGCGGCGGTTGCTGGTTTGAAAGCGGCAGCGTGCAAATTCATCTAGGAGTCGAGACCGATTTTCGTCCGGCGAAAAAAGCTCACCCAGCACTGCGCTGTCGAGATTATCCGACGCTCGTTCAACGATTGCGCGATGCGGGCATCGAGGTGACTGAGCCCAACGATATTCCAGGCGTGAAGCGCTGCCACATCTCCGATCCCTTCGGAAACCGCATCGAGCTCGTGAGTAGTTAAGCTCCGCACTGCAGGTAATCCCTCGATCCGTTACAATCCTCGCGCCGAAACTTTTCCATTGAAAGAGGCGCTCATGCGGAAGTTTCTGTTTTTATTCCTTTGTTCTCTGGTTGTGCCTGGAATAGCTCGGGCCCAAACTCTTTCGCCGCAAGTAAAACCGTTCGTCAAAATAGATTCCCCTGTTGTGGCGCTCACCCATGTTCGCGTGATCGATGGCACCGGTGCGCCCGCGCGCGAAGATCAAACCATCATTCTCGGCCAAGGGAAAATTCACTCTGTTTCTGATGCCCCCACTGCATCCATTCCCAAAGACGCGCAGGTGCTCGATCTGCACGGCTACAGCGTCATCCCCGGCCTCGTTGGAATGCATGATCACATGTTCTATCCCACGGGCAACGGCATTTTCGGCGAGATGGGCTTCAGCTTTCCGCGCTTATATTTGGCCGGCGGCGTAACTACGATACGCACCACGGGAGCGCTCGAACCCTACACCGATCTTGAAATCAAAAAGGAGATTGACGCGGGCGCGATGCCCGGCCCCAAAATTCACGTCACCGGCCCTTACCTCGAAGGCGCAGGCTCGTGGGCATTGCAAATGCACCAGCTCAACGGGCCTGACGACGCTACTAAAACCGTCAACTTCTGGCTCGATCAGGGTGTCGACAATTTTAAAGCTTACATGTTCATCACCCCCGATGAACTTTCTGCAGCCGTGACCGCGGCTCATAAGCGCGGCGCCAAAGTCACCGGGCATCTTTGCTCCATTGGTTTCCGCCAGGCAGCCGATCTCGGCATCGACGATCTTGAGCACGGCCTGTTCGTCGATACAGAATTCTTACCCGGGAAAAAGCCCGGCGTATGTCCCGAGGATCCCGAGAATCCGAAACTCATGGCGCAACTCGATGTGAAGACTGGCCCTCTGCATGACACGATTCTCTATCTGGTGCAGCACCACGTCGCCGTTACTTCCACGCTTCCCGTCTTCGAAATGGGCAGCTTCTGTGGCCGCCCGACTCTTGAAAAGCGCGTGCTAGATGCGCTCTCTCCCGACGCGCGTAGCGCCCTGCTATGGAATCGGCTCCGCTCCAGCGACACGGCCACGCTGAAGCAACGCTATGGATCTGATATTTCTCCCTGGCCTGCCGCATACCAGAAAGAGCTGGAGTTCGAATATGCGTTCTCCAAAGCCGGAGGCCTGCTGCTGGCCGGCCTTGACCCCACAGGCATGGGCGGCGTAATCGCCGGCTTCGGCGACCAGCGCGAAGTCGAACTGCTGGTCGAAGCGGGATTCACGCCATTGGAGGCGATTCATATCGCGACTGCAAACGGTGCACAGTTCCTGGGAGCTCTGGATCGCATTGGTACGATTGCTCCCGGCAAGCAGGCCGATTTGGTCGTGATCAAAGGCGACCCCTCGAAGAAGATTGAGGATATTGAGAATGTGGAAACTGTATTTAAAGATGGGATCGGATACGATTCGGCGAAGTTGATTGAATCGGTGAGAGGTGTGGTGGGAAGCCGGTAAATCCCCTGAGAACTGCCAGCTCTAAATAAAGCTTCCTCGCTACGGAACAATGAAGGCAATTTTTTGTTTGCGACCTAATTTGACTTTAGTTTCTGTCGGGACGCGAACAAAAGCATAGTATCTGCCTTTCATCTGTTCTCCTTTAATCGTAACGGCACCCTCTTTTAGTTTCCGACTGCCTTCTGATATGGACGAAACCAAACGTAGTTCCATAAGAAGCTTCTCAACTCTCGCAACGTGGAAATTTGGATCAGCATTCACAGTTTTTTCGTCAGGTAAGTAGATAATCTTTCTAAGTTCTTCTTCCGCTGCCCACTCCGGTTTCTTAAAATCTTCCGGATTCGCAACTGCGATTGCCCCAATCCGGATTTGCATCTTTTCAATATCCTCAGGAGCTTCATCCTTCTGAAACTGCTTCGCCCAATCCTCGCCTGCTTTTGCAGCTACACCTGCACCGTGAAAATCCTCCACGATCCTTCGCGCCAATTCTTTCTTCGCCTGCATGGGATGCGCCTCATCCTTCATTTTCTCGATGTCGGCGAGCGAAACATCCGTCAGCAGCTCGTAGTATCTCCACATCATCTGGTCGGAGATGCTCATGATTTTGCCGTACATCTCCAGCGGCGGCTCGTGGATGCCGATCGCATTGCCCAGCGACTTCGACATTTTTTGCACGCCGTCGAGGCCTTCCAAAATCGGCGTGGTCAACACCACCTGCGACTCCTGCCCATACGCGCGCTGCAACTCGCGACCGACAAGCAAATTAAATTTCTGATCCGTACCGCCAAGCTCCACATCCGCTTCCAGCGCCACGGAGTCGTATCCCTGCACCAGCGGATAAAGCAGTTCATGCACCGAGATCGGCTTCTCTTCCTGGAATCTCTTGTGGAAGTCTTCCCGTTCGAGCAGCTGCGATACGGTGTACTTTGCCGTCAATCGCACGAAATCATCGGCTGTGAACGCGCCCATCCAGCGGCGATTAAAATCGACAACCGTCTTCTCCGGATCGAGAATCTTAAACACCTGCGCCTTATAGGTTTCGGCGTTCAGTTCGATCTGCTCGCGGGTGAGCGGAGGCCGCGTAGCCGATCGCCCCGTGGGATCGCCGATCATTCCGGTGAAGTCGCCGATCAGAAAAATCGCCGTGTGGCCGAGATCCTGAAAGTGCTTCAGCTTGCGCAGAACAACGGTGTGGCCAAGATGCAAGTCAGGAGCGGTCGGGTCCATGCCGAGCTTCACGCGCAGGGGCTTGCCTGTGGCGCGCGACTTCTCCAGCTTGGCGCGCAGATCGGCCTCGCGGATGATTTCCGCCGCGCCTTTTTTGAGATAAGTGAGTTGTTCGTCGACAGATGCGAAAGTTGCCATGGGAACAAACATTATAAAGAAAGGCAGATGTCAGAATGCAGAAGTTACAATTGCTTCGAGTTCCTGCGTTCCTGAATATGAGCTCCTAAATATCAGTTCGATGACCACCCCAAACATTCATATTCGCAAGGCGACGGAGAAGGATATCCCGCGCTTGCGCGAAATTATTGAAGCCTCGGTGCGCGGCCTGCAGGCAGGGGACTACTCTCCGGCGCAGATTGAAGGCGCATTAAATTCGGTCTATGGAGTGGACAGCCAGTTGATCGTCGACGGATCGTATCTAGTCGCGGAAGTTTCGCAGCACACCGGCGCGGAAGAGATCGTAGCCTGCGGCGGCTGGAGTAAGCGCAAAACACTATACGGCGGGGATCAATTCGCCGCGCGGGAAGACTCGCTGCTTGACCCGGCACGGAATGCAGCTAAAATTCGAGCCTTCTTCGTTCATCCCCAATGGGCGCGGCAAGGAATCGGCAGCTTGATTCTGGAAGCTTGCGAGAACGCGGCCCGCGCGGCGGGCTTCACACGCGCAGAAATGGGAGCCACACTCACGGGTGTGCCCTTCTATAAGGCCAAAGGATATGAGCCCGTAGAAGATCAAGCAGCGCCGCTCAGCAACGGTCAGACTTTGCCGATTGTGAAGATGACCAAGAAAATCGTCTGAAAACTACAAACCTTAAGCCACGATCAACCTGCGCCCCAGAATTTTATAATTCCCACTCAACACAATCTTGATTGCTTCCGAGTACGCCATGTGTTCTTGCTTCAGAATACGTTCGGCAAGCGTGTGCTCATCATCGTTCTCGAGCACAGGAACTGTTTTCTGCACGATGATCGCGCCATGGTCCAATTCCTCGTCGACGAAATGGACCGTGCATCCGGAGACCTTCACTCCATAGGCAAAGGCTTGCTCCTGCGCTTCGAGTCCGGGAAACGCAGGCAACAGCGACGGATGAATATTAAGAATCCGCTGCGGAAACTGCTGCACGAACCAGGGCGAGAGCAGGCGCATGTAGCCGGCGAGGCAAACGAGATCGACCTTGTGCTCTTTTAGCGCGGCAACCATTGCGCGGTCATGCTCTTCACGTGGCTTGCCCTTCGAAGGAATTGCCAAAGCATCCAGTCCACGTTCACGCGCTGTGGCGATGCCCGGTGCATCTTCTTTATTGGAAATGACAACCGCAATGCGCGCATCGGGAATGCGGCCTTCATCGATGCTGTCAGCGATGGCAACGAAATTCGATCCGCGCCCGGAAAGAAGAATGCCGAGGGAGTGCATGAGAAGTTAAATAATAATTCACCACGGAGACACGGAAGACGGAGAATTTGAAGGAAATTCCAAATACATGCTCCGAACCAAGACGCGAAGTCTTAAAAAGGGTTTCTCTGTGTCTCCGTGGTGCAGAGCCACGTTTAGTTGTAAACCACCTTCCGCTCGCCCTTAACAATGCGGCCAACGGTATAAGCTTTTTCTCCCGCACGTTCAAGCACGTTCTGCGCCTTCTTGAACTTTGCCAAAGGAACCACCAACAGCATTCCGACCCCCATATTGAACGTGCGCATCATTTCATCCTGCGGAACATTGCCCAACTGCCGCAAATGCTCGAATAGTGGCGGGATCGGCCATGAACCAAAATCGATCGCAGCTGCCGTGCCGCGCGGCAGAACCCGCGGCAAATTTTCGGTAATCCCGCCCCCGGTAACATGTGCCAGCGCGGAGACGCATTGCGCATCGATCAGCTTTCTCAGTGAGGGCCAGTAGCTCTTGTGGGTTCGCATGAGTTCGTTGCCGACTTTGCCTTTGATCTCATTCACGTAGTCATCTGGAGAGTAGCCACCGATTTCAAATAACAACTTGCGGGCCAGCGAATACCCATTCGTATGCAGGCCATTCGAAGGCAGGCCCAGAACAATGTCGCCAATCTGCACATCTTTGCCCGTGATAATCCGGTCGCGCTCCACCACGCCCACAATAAATCCCGCCAGATCGTATTCGCCATCCGGATAAAAACCCGGCATCTCGGCGGTCTCGCCGCCAATCAACGCGCAGCCGTTATGCTTGCAGGCATCGGCAATACCCTCCACCACTTGCTCGGCAACCGTGGGCTCCAGCCTCCCAATCGCCAGATAATCCATAAAAAAAAGCGGCGCCGCCCCCTGCACGGCGATGTCGTTGACGCAGTGGTTCACCAAATCCGCTCCCACGGTGGAATGCAGGCCCATTTCAAATGCAACCTTGAGCTTGGTTCCTACGCCATCCACGCTCGAAACCAGAACGGGATCGACATACTTCGTCTTATCTACCGCAAAAAGCCCGCCAAAGCCGCCGATTTCGCTGAGCACGCCGCGTGTGAAGGTCTTGTGCGCCAGGTACTTGATGCGCTGCTTGGTGCGGTTGGCGCGATCAATGTTGACGCCGGCGTCGGCATAAGTGACGGGTGCGGCGTCGGACGTAGATTTCTTAGCCACGGGCGGCGTTCTCTTTCTTTATGTCTTGGTGCGCTTATTCTCAGTGATTCTGTGAGGGGAACCGCTGGGTTCCTTGCGAAGCGTCAACTTCCAAGGCTGCCCATTTTAGCATGATCGAATCGGATATCGAGGCAGAGTAATCCTCGAGCTGAAAGCGGGATACTTTAGAAGACACTCCCAATGTATTCCGCGGACGCGCACGCCCGTTCGTCACTACATGCATTCGCTAGTGAGCGATGAAGTCCGAAAAAAAGTACGCTAGAACGCCAAAAAGAGCCAGCCCAGAGATGCCGTAAGCCGTGAGAACCCACGCTCCGCGGCCTTCATGATGTTTGCTGGTTGGTTGCGAACCGGAATTCTGCGAAACCGAAGGAGAGACGACAGGGGCCCGATCTTCCATACCCGAAAACCTCCGAACGGAAAGATCGTGGCGCAATGTACATTATGCGTCACGCCTGCCCGGCGACATGGCCCGGCAGGACTATCTGCGCGGCATTTTACTACGGTTTTGGGTCTTCAGAACTAAGAAATATTAATCGAATTGAAACAAAAGATATAGGTGAGGACAGCCTAAAACCCGATACCTCCCGCCTTGGGATACAAGGTCGGAGGCCTTACTATAACCATATGCGTTTTCCTATCTCCCGCATTCTTTTGGCTGGTTTGCTAGCCCTGCCCTTCACTGCCCAAGCCCAATCGGATCAGGCACCCAGCAATTCTTCCGTTCCCGCAAATGCAAGCAGGGCAACTATACCCGGTGAAACCAAGCCAGGCGAGACTGTTCCAAAAACGGAAAATTCCAAACACGATTTTTCCCAGGAAGCCTTCGTTATCGAGCAATACCACTCGATCTATCGCTTTGAAAACGACGGCACCGGACGCCGCGAAACCATCGCCCGCATTCGCGTAATGAGCGAAGCCGGAGTTCAGCAGTGGGGGCAGCTTCAAATCGGTTACAACTCCGTCAATGAGCGCGTGGAGATTGGCTACGTCCGTGTCATTAAAGGCGATGGCAGTGTCGTCAAAGCCGGAGACGACGCCGTGCAGGACCTAAGCGCTCCGCTGGAACAACAAGCTCCGGTCTACACCGACTATCGCCAGAAGCACATAACCGTGCCCGGCCTGCGCCCCGGCGAGGTTCTCGAATACGACATTGTCACCGTGGTTCACACCGCGCTTGCACCCGGCGAATTCTGGGCTGAGTACCAGTTCGACAAAAACAACATCATGCTCGATGAAGAAGTCGATGTTGACGTTCCAGCAAAACGTCAGCTCACGCTGAAAAACAAGCCCGGCATGGATCCAAAGATCAGCGAAGCCAGCGGCCGCCGCCTTTACCACTGGACTAGCTCTCACCTCATCCGCGAAGACGACAAAGAAAAAGATAAAGACAAGAACAAGAAAAGAGAATCTCCCGAGGACGAAAAACCCGATATCGAACTCACCTCATTCTTAAGCTGGCAACAGATCGGCACCTGGTATGCCGGCTTGGAAAAAGATCGCCGCGCGCCTTCGCCGGAAGTTCGCGCCAAAGCGGAAGAGCTGACCAAAGGCCTTAACACCGATTTGGATAAAGTTCAGGCCCTCTACGATTATGTGGCGAAAAATTTCCGTTATGTCAGCTTGTCGCTGGGAGTCGGGCGCTATCAGCCGCACGCCTCGTCCGACGTCTTGCATAACCAGTACGGCGATTGCAAAGATAAGCACACGCTGCTTGCCTCGTTGCTCGAAGCCGAAGGCCTGCATGCCGATTCTGTTTTGATCAACTCCACGCGCAAGCTTGATCCCGACGTGCCTTCGCCCTCGCAATTCGATCACGTCATCACCCTGCTGCCCATGGGTGGCGAAGAAGTCTGGATGGATACCACCAGCGAAGTCGCTCCCTTCCGCCTGCTCGCCTACACTTTGCGCAAGAAACAAGCGCTTGTCATTCCTCCCGCCGGAACGGGCACACCCCACCTGGAGCAAACTCCCGCCGATACTCCCATGCCCGACAGCGAAATTTCCGAGGTCGATGCCAAAATCAACGACATTGGAAAACTCGAAGCCCACGTCCACTACACCTTCCGCGGCGACGAGGAGCTAATGCTGCGCTCCATCTTCCGCCGCGTTCCCGAAGCGCAGTGGCAGCATGTAATCGAGAGCGTAAACGCTGGAGTCGGTGGCGATATCACAAATTTGAAAATCAGCGACCCCGCCGCCACGCGTGAACCTTTCACCATGTCATACGACGTCGGCAAGCCAAATTATCTCGATTGGTCGAAGAAAAAATCCGACCTGATCCTGCCGCTCTGCCAATTCAATCTGCCCGATCTCGGCGGCGATGACGACAGCGAATCGGATTCCGAATCCCCCAAGCTCGGCCCGAAAGCCGAATACGTTTACAAGATCAAGCTGCAAATCCCTTCCAAATACACGGCGCGCGCTCCGCTGCCTTTTTCTCTAAAGCGCGACTACGCCGACTACCAGGCCAACTACACGCTCGAAGGCACAACTTTCACCGCCGCGCGCACGCTCACCGTAGTCCAGGACGAACTGCCCACGCCGCGCGCCGAGGACTACCACGCCTTTCGCCGCGCCGTACTATCCGATCTCAGCCAATTCCTTTCCCTGGAAAACACCGTTGCCGGGACGCCTTCAGCTCCCGCCGATATGAAAGCTGAAGACCTCGTGGAAAGCGGCCGCGCGGCCATGGGCAATGGCAATTTCTCGATGGCGATCACGCTTCTCAAGCGCGCAACAGAAGTCGACCCCAAGAACAAATTCGCCTGGAACAATCTTGGCCTGGCCTACCTCGCGATACGCAATGACGATGCAGCCATCGCCGCGTTGAAGAAGCAGACGGAAGTAAATCCTTACGACGAATTCGCCTACAACAATATGGGCCGCGCCTACTGGCAGGAGCGCAAATATGATGACGCTGCCGCAGCCTTCCACAAACAACTCGAGATCAATCCTCTCGATAAATTTGCCCACTCCAACCTCGGAGCCATGTATTCCGAGTGGCACAAGTACGACCTGGCTGCGCCTGAGTTGGAAAAGGCCGCATCGCTTACCCCCGACAATCCCGAACTGCAAGTCAGCCTCGGCGATGCCTACCTTAATCTCGGCCAGGACGATAAAGCCCTCGCTACCTTCGATCACGCCGTCGAGCTTTCTGCCACACCGTTGGTGTGGAACAACATCGCCTACCAGCTCTCACTGAAGAAGACGCATCTCGACCGCGCTCAGCAGTACGCCGAGTCGGCAGTTTCGGCTACCACGGCCGCATTGCGCAACTTGTCGCTCGACCGCCTTACCCCGCAGGAGTTGCCTCTGGTTTCCTCTCTGGTTGCCTACTGGGACACGCTTGGCTGGGTCTACTTCAGCGAAGGCAATTTCAGTGAAGCCGAGAAATACGTAGCGGCCGCGTGGGTATTGGGCCAGCACGGCGAAGTCGGCGACCATCTCGGCCAAATCTACGAGAAGCAAGGGAAGAAGGACCGCGCACTGGCAACTTATCAGCTCTCGCTAACTGGACTTCGCCCCAGTCCGGAAACTCAGGACAGAATCAGTGCCCTGGCCAGGAACGATTCCAAACTCACTGGCGCAGTAAAAAACATAAAAGAAAATCTGCAATCGTTGCGCACCATCGATCTCGGAAAAGCAAAAGAAACCGGCAGCGCCGATTTTTTCGTCCTGCTGAGCGGAGGCGCCAGCACGCCCGCGAAAGTAGACGCCGTAAAATTCGTCAGCGGAGACGAAAAGCTGAAAATGTTCACCGAAGCACTCCGCACCGCCGACTATCACCTAACCTTCCCCGACGATACCCCAGTAAAAATCCTCCGCCGCGGAGTGCTTTCCTGCACAGCCCCGGGCAACTGCACGTTCGTGCTAATGCTGCCGGATGATGTCAGTACGGTGGACTAGAAGTAGCAGTCAAATCTCAGAGGGCTGTCATCCTGAGCGGAGCATCCGCATTCCCGAAGCCATTACCCAGGGGAAACTGAGACCGAGGCATTGGCCGTGGCTAGAGACGCTTTGGAGACCGCCCTCGATTTCTACTTCGAAGACAATCGCGCCGTCCCGTTGCCCTCGAAAATCCGGCCTCGACAACCCGTCGTCGAGCTTACTTCTTCTCTTGCGGTCTCCAAAAAAAAGGCGCTCCGCCCGCGCGGACCAACGATAGCGTCAATCTCGCGTAAAAGATCGGTTGGTATCAAAATGTGCACGCAGTGTGCTATTCATATGTGCATATCTATTGTTCCATGAAAAAATGCCCGGATTCAACATGTCTGGGGCATCGGTCTCAACTGTGAGGTGCCGCGTTTCAAGCTGCGGGATATTAATACCATTCTGTAGCTTCTTCGTAGGCATAAGCCAACCGCAGCACCAAATCCTCCCGCCAGTGCGCCCCGGCAATCTGCAACCCGATCGGCAGACCGCTCTTGGTAAAGCCGCAAGGCACCGAAATCGCCGGCAGTCCCCACACATTAAACGGACGAGTATTGCGCAACAGCGTCAGTTCCGCCGGACGCAGCGCCTCGGGATCTTTTTTCAGATCGGCGATTACCGGCGCTGGAATCGGCATGGTCGGCGTCACCAGCAAATCCACATCGGCGAAAATGTCGCTAGCCCGCCGCCGCGCTTCATCCATTTCCCGCCACCGCAAAATATATTCCGCCGCAGAAATCCTTTCGCCTAATCGAATCCGCCGCAAAGTCTCCGCCTGATACAACTCTGGAGTTCGCGCAACGTTTTCGGCGTGATAAGCAAAAGATTCCGCAAGCTGCACAACCCGATCCGTCGGCGCCTCAACTTGCACCTCGCGCACGTCCGCAACCAACGTTCGAATCACACCTAACGCCGTTTGCACAGCCGCACTCACTTCCTCATCCAGGCCGTCGAAAAAATGCGCCCGCGGAATTCCCACCCGCAAACTCTTTGCGCCCTCCCGCAAACCCGAAACATAATCGTCCGCCGCAACATCAGCACTCGAAGCATTCCGTGCATCGTATCCCGCAATCGCCTGCAATACGATCGCGGCATCGCCCACTGCCGCCGCAAGCGGCCCTACATGATCGAGCGACCACGAAAGCGGAATCACGCCTCGCGCCGAAACCCGCCCGTACGTCGGCTTGATTCCCACACACCCGCATAGCGCGGCCGGTTCCCGAATCGAGCCGGCCGTATCGGTTCCAATTGCCGCGTAACAAAGTCCCGCAGCCACGGCCGCAGCGGACCCTCCCGACGACCCTCCGGCAATGTGCGCCGTATTGCGTGGATTGTGAACATCGCCAAAAAAACTAACCAGAGAGCTCCCGCCATAAGCAAACTCGTGCAGGTTGTTTTTGCCCAAAATCACCGCGCCAGCCAGCCGCAAACGCCGCACAACCTCAGCATCTTCACTCGGCACGCGATTTTGATAAAGCGCGCTGGCAGCCGTGGTGCGCACGCCTGCTGTATCGATCAGATCTTTCAACGCAACCGGAATCCCATGCACCGGACCGCGCCATTCTCCCCGCGCAATTTCAGTCTCCGCCAGCCGAGCCTCTTCCAGCGCCGTTTCTGCTGTCACGGTAATAAAAGCGTTCAGCGCGGCATTCAGCTTCTCGATGCGGTCTAGGCAATCGCGTGTCAGCTCAACCGGAGAAATTTCCTTCCGCCGCACTCGCGGAGCAAGCTCAGTAATCGTTCCCAAAGCATTCATAGGAAGGCTTTCATTGTAGTAGCTTCTCTGCGTTCCTCCGCCTTCTCAGCGTTAACGCTTTCGCAGAAAAAGCAACCACCCCTGCCGGGCCTATAATCAAAACCGTCAGTTCACCTCGGAGGCCAACATGGCGGAAATGACAATCGCCCCAATCGCAACTCACGGATTTTTCATCGACGGCCGCTGGATCGAAGACGGCGACGTACTGGAAGTCCGTTCGCCTTTCGACGGCAGCGTCGTTGGACGAATCACCCAAGCCCGTCGCGAACACGCCGACGCCGCCATTGCCGCCTCCGTGAAAGCTTTTGGTACCACGCGCCGCCTGCCCGCCTTTGAAAGACAGCGCGTGCTGCGCCGCGTGGCGCAGCAAATAGCCGAGCGCCGCGACGAATTCGCCCGAACCATCGTGCAGGAAGCAGGCAAGCCGATCAAACTCGCGCGCGTCGAAGTCGATCGTACCGTCTTTATCTTTAATGTTGCGGCCGAAGAAGCCACGCGTATTAACGGCGAATATCTTCCCCTCGACTGGCAGGAGTTCACCGCCGGACGCTGGGGCATTGTCAAGCGTTTCCCGCTGGGCCCGATCGCCGGAATCACTCCCTTCAATTTCCCCCTGCACCTGGTCTCGCACAAAGTGGCCCCAGCCATTGCCGCCGGATGCCCCATCGTCCTCAAGCCTGCGCCGCAAACCCCGATCTCTTCTTTATTACTTGCCGAATGCATTCAACAAGCGGGCTGGCCCGATGGCGGCCTCAATGTTCTCCCGCTATCGAACGAGGACGCCAGCCTACTGGTCACCGACGAGCGCATCAAGCTCATCAGCTTCACCGGCAGCGTTCCTGTGGGCTGGGATATCAAGCGCCGCGCGGGGAAGAAAAAAGTCGCCCTCGAACTGGGTGGCAACGCCGGTGTGGTGGTACATAGCGACGCCGATCTACCTTATGCTGCCGAGCGCTGCATTACCGGAGGCTTCGGCTACGCCGGGCAAACCTGTATCTCGGTGCAGCGCATTCTGGTCGAGCAATCGGTCTACGGCAAATTCACCGATCTTTTAGTGGAAGGTGTGAAAAAGTTAAAGACCGGCGACCCCATGGAAGAATCTACCGACGTTGGCCCGCTCATCCGCGAGAGCGACGCCGTCCGCGTCACCAACTGGATCGATGAAGCGGTTCACTCCGGTGCGCGCCTGCTTTGCGGCGGTGGACGCAAAGGTCCAATCGTGAATCCCACGGTTCTCACCAGCACCAGCCCGCAGATGAAAGTGAACTGTAACGAAATCTTCGGTCCGGTGGTAACTCTGGAACCTTACGATAATTTCGAGGAAGCCCTGCGGCGGATAAACGATTCTTCCTACGGTTTGCAGGCAGGTGTCTTTACCCGCGACGCAAAACGGCTATTCCAGGCGTATGACGAACTGGAAGTGGGCGCGCTGATCGCCGGAGATATCCCATCGTTCCGTATCGACCAGATGCCCTACGGCGGAGTGAAAGACTCAGGCCTGGGCCGCGAAGGCCTTCGCTATGCCATCGAAGAAATGACGGAGCCCAAGCTTTTGGTCATGAATCTGCGTTGACGTTGGTCATGCACGGTTAAGCTTGGACATGAATCTGAATTGAGTGATTCGTGCGAAGCCAAAATACCCTGTCATTCCGACCCCCGAGCGAAAGCGGAGGGGCGGAGGAATCTTGATTCCTGTATCCGCCGCCTTAAGCCTTTAATATCGCCAACGCTGCCAGCCCCAAACTCCATTCCGCAATCGCAACTATTTCCCCCGATCCCAATTCGAAATTAGATTTTATGAATTTCTTTCCCGAAACACGCGACAACTTCGCGTGAACTATTTATAATCGCCAGTTCCTAAAAAGTGGCGTGAAAAAATGTCGGAGTTTTTCACGCCGAAACCAGTAAGCTTCTATAAATAACGGATCTGCCGGTCTTATTCGTTTTTCCTAGAGTTCGTAAGTAAGCATGTCGCAGATTTTCCATCGCAGCGCGAACACTCTGTCCCGGGCCACGATTTTTGGCGCGGTCTTCGTGCTGGCCGCTCTCGGCTGGGTGGCCATGGAAATTCAGCGTTCGCCTTACGTCACCTACGCCGGGGTCCGCAAGCCGCAACCCGTACCCTTCAGCCATCAGCATCACGTCTCCGGCTTGGGCATCGACTGCCGCTATTGCCACACCTCGGTCGAAACTTCGAGCTTCGCCGGCATCCCGCCGACCAAGACGTGCATGAACTGCCACTCGCAAATCTGGACCAATGCGGCGCTGCTCGAGCCAGTCCGCGCCAGCTACCGCTCCGGCCAGTCGCTGCAATGGACCCGCGTCAACCAGCTTCCCGACTTCGTCTTTTTTAATCACAGCATTCACGTCACAAAAGGGGTAGGCTGCAACACCTGTCACGGGCCGGTTGACCAGATGCCGCTGATGTACCAGCAGGCATCGTTACAAATGGAGTGGTGCCTCGACTGCCATCGCGCCCCGCAAAATAACCTGCGCCCGCGCGATCAGGTGTTCAACATGCGCTACCAGCAGCCCACGAGCGTCCATCCTGTAGAAGTGGACGGCCAGAATTTCACGGATCAAATTGATCTGGGCGCGTTTTTGGTGAAGAAATACAACGTTCGCAGCGTGAAAGACATTACCAGTTGTAACACCTGTCATAGATGAAAGATGAAGTTGATTGAACTTATGAGGGCTTGTCATCCTGAGCGGAGCGTTTGTTTCGCGAAGCGAAGCAAATGCGGAGTCGAAGGATCCCTGTACGCCGCGCCGCTTCGTGGCGGATGCAAGGCATTCTCACGGCTCGGGATGGCAGTGCGGGTGGTGATGTGCTACCAGTCATGAAGATCGAAAGACAAAACGGCCCGCGCGAAGATGTTTGCCCCTCGAAAAAAGGGCAGCTCGATCTCGCCTACTTAAGCGCCGAAATGGACAAAGTCTCCGGTCCGGAGTACTGGCGCAGCCTCGAAGAGCTCGCCGGCAACCCCGAATTCCAGGAAGCTTTGCATCGCGAATTCCCCAAGGGCGCATCCGAGTGGGTTGAGTCCGTCTCGCGCCGTGGCTTCCTTAAAGTCATGGGCGCGTCTATGGCGCTGGCTGGCATGACCGGATGCGTGCGCCTGCCGCTCGAGCCCATCGTCCCCTACGTTCGCCAGCCGGAAGAAATTATTCCCGGCCGGCCCCTGTTCTACGCCACCGCCATGACGCTCGGCGGCTACGCCAGCCCGTTGCTGGTGGAAAGCCATTTGGGGCGGCCGACAAAAATCGAAGGCAACGATCGCCATCCCGCCTCGCTCGGTGGCACCGATATTTTTGCGCAGGCACACATTCTCGGCATGTACGATCCCGACCGTTCGCAGAGCGTCATCAATATGGGCGACCAGCGCTCATGGCAAAGTTTTGTTTCCGCCATCCGCGGACCGCTGACCGCGCAAAAAAGCCTGCAGGGCGCGGGCATTCGCATTCTCACGCCCACCATCTCTTCGCCCACGCTCGCCGATCAACTGCGCAGCTTCCTCAAGGTTTATCCGCAGGCCAAGTGGCATGTGTATGAACCGGTGAATCGCGATAACGTACTCGAAGGCGCGAAGTTGGCTTTCGGCCAGCCGGTTGAAACTCGCTACGATTTTTCGAAGGCCGATGTAATCGTCTCGCTCGACGCCGATTTTCTCTACGCTGGATACCCCGGCAATACCCGCTACATTCGCGACTTCGCCAAGCGCCGCGACCCCGACGGTAACATGAATCGGTTGTACGTGATCGAGAGCGTGCCCAGTACGACGGGGGCGAAGGCGGATCATAGGTGGCCGACGCACGCAGCGCATGTGGAAGGGTTTGCGAAATCGCTGGGCTCGGAACTGGGCCTGAAAGCTGGCATACCAAAAGTCGAGCCGGAGTACGCAAAGTTCGCCGCTGCAGTAGCCGAAGAACTGAAGAATCATCGAGGCTCCAGCCTGGTTGTGGCAGGGGATCATCAGTCACCATCCGTCCACAATTTGGCACACTCAATAAACCAAGCTCTAGGCAACGTCGGCAAGACCGTCTTCTACTCCGATCCCGTCGATGCCAACCCGGTGAATCAAGCCGAATCGGTAAAAGATCTCGTTGGCGACATCCATGCCGGTAAAGTAGATCTCCTTGTTGTTCTTGGCGGCAACCCGGCCTACGACGCCCCTGCCGACCTCGACTTCGCAAATGTTCTGAAGAACGGCAAGGTTCCTCTGCGTGTGCATCTCGGCCTTTATCAGAACGAGACCGCCGAGCTGTGTCAGTGGCACGTTAATCAAGCGCACGAACTGGAAGCTTGGGGAGATGCCCGCACCTACGATGGCACGGTTAGCGTCACCCAGCCGCTGATTGCTCCGCTCTACAACGGCAAGAGCGCACTAGAATTCGTTGCTCTGCTATCGGGTCAGGCCGATGCTACAGGTTATGATCTCGTCCGCGCTTACTGGCTAAAGCAGCACTCCGGAGCGGACTTTGAGGCCTTCTGGCGCAAGGCGCTGCATGATGGATGGATCACAGGGACAGGTCTACAGTTTAAGCAAGTCAACGCAAGGGCAGTGAACGAAGAGGACTCGCTTTACACGTTGACTGAAGGTGTTATCGAGCTCAATATCCGCCGCGATCCCACCATCTACGACGGACAATTCTCCAACAACGGCTGGTTGCAGGAACTGCCCAAGCCGATGAGCAAGCTCACTTGGGACAATGCCATCCTCATCGGTCCCAAGATGGCCGATAGGTTGCAAATCAAAGTGGAAGACGTGGTCGAGCTTGAGCTGAACGGCAAAAAAGTTCGCGGCCCGGTCTGGGTGCAGGCTGGACATCCCGACAACTCCGTTACCGTGACACTCGGCTACGGACGCAAGCGCGCCGGTCGCGTTGGTACCGCGCTGGGCTTTGACGCCTATCAATTGCGCACCAGCGCCGCCCCGTGGACTGCCTCGGGCGTGAAGATTACGAAGACCGGAGAAACTTACAAGCTTGCCTCCACGCAGGGCTACCAGTCGATGGACACGCCCAACGGCGACACCCGTCCTCTGGTCCGCGAGACCTCGCTCGAGGAGTACCGCAAGGAACCGAACTTCGCACAGGAAGAACAGCCCGCGCCCGGCCTCACGCTCTACCAGCCGTATCCATATAAAGAAGAAGCCTACGCGTGGGGCATGGCCATCGACCTGAACAAATGCGTCGGCTGCAATAACTGCATGGTGGCCTGCCAGTCGGAAAATAACATCGCCGTCGTGGGCAAAGAGCAGTGCGTCATTGGCCGACACATGCACTGGATTCGCATCGATGCCTACTACCAGGGCGACCGCGAAAATCCTAAGGCTTACTTCCAGCCCGTCCCTTGCATGCAATGTGAGAACGCGCCGTGTGAAGTGGTTTGCCCGGTCGGCGCCACCAACCACTCCAGCGAAGGCCTGAACGATATGGTCTACAACCGCTGCGTGGGCACGCGTTACTGCTCGAACAACTGCCCTTACAAGGTCCGCCGCTTCAACTTCCTGCTCTTTTCCGATTGGGATACGCAGCAGTACAAGATGATGCGCAATCCTGACGTCAGCGTGCGCAGCCGCGGCGTGATGGAAAAGTGCACCTACTGCGTGCAGCGCATCAACGAGCACAAGATCGACGCCGAAACCGCCAGCGTGCGCGAAGGCAGGGAAATCAAAATTCAAGATGGAGAACTGAAGACCGCTTGCCAGCAATCCTGTCCCGCGGAAGCGATCGTCTTCGGCAATATCAACGACCCGAACAGTAAAGTTTCGAAGCTGAAAGCGCAGTCGCGCAATTATTCATTGTTGGGCGAACTCAACACCCGCCCACGCACAACATACTTGGCAGAAGTAAGCAACCCAAACGCGGAGTTGAAGTCGTGAGCCAAGTCGGAAAGTTTTGAAAGGGCGCGGCTTTCAGCCGCGCCGCTGGCAGCCAAATTAAGAAGGGGCTTTACCCCTGAGGTGAAGCTAAGGAAGCATGGACGAGCAATACAAAATGACGGTCGACGAGCAGCGCGCTCCGGTAATCGAGCCTGGCCATACCTTTGGCACGGTCACCGAAAAGATCAGCGCCATCGTGCTCACCCGTCCTGCTTCCAACGGATGGTTCCTGGGCTTCGGCATCGCCTTCATGCTCACCATGATGATGCTCTACGCCATCGGCTATCTGTTCCTCAAAGGCGTGGGCATCTGGGGCGTGACCATCCCCATTGGATGGGGCTTTGCCATCATCAACTTCGTCTGGTGGATCGGCATCGGCCACGCCGGCACGCTCATCTCCGCCATCCTTCTTCTGTTGCGGCAATCGTGGCGCAACTCTATCAACCGCTTCGCCGAAGCCATGACGCTATTCGCCGTGGCCTGCGCCGGAATCTTTCCCGGCATCCACGTCGGCCGTCCCTGGCTCGCCTATTGGCTGTTCCCCTATCCGAGCACCATGGGCGTGTGGCCGCAATTCCGCAGCCCGCTCATGTGGGACGTATTCGCTGTTTCCACCTATGCCACGACATCGGCATTGTTCTGGTTCATCGGCCTGATTCCCGATCTGGCCACGCTGCGCGATCGCGCCACGAACCCTATCGCCCGCTTCGCCTATGGCGCGCTCTCCCTGGGCTGGCGCGGATCGGCGCGCCACTGGCATCGCTACGAAACCGCTTATCTGCTTTTGGCCGGCCTGGCCACGCCGCTGGTACTCTCGGTGCACACTGTAGTCAGCTTCGATTTTGCCATCGGCATCGTCCCCGGCTGGCATACGACCATCTTCCCGCCCTACTTCGTCGCGGGCGCGATTTATTCCGGTTTCGCCATGGTGCTGATGCTGGCCATTCCCATCCGCAAAATTTACGGCCTGGAAGATTTCATCACCGAGAGGCATTTGCAGAATTCCGCCAAAGTCATGCTGGCCACCGGCCTCATCGTGGCCTACGGCTACGGTATTGAAGCCTTTATGAGCTGGTACAGCGGCGACCGCTATGACGCCTTCACCGTCTGGAATCGCCTGCACGGGCCCTATGCCATCCCCTACTGGATGCTGCTGATCTGCAACATTTTCATCCCGCAGTTGCTCTGGATTCGCAAACTGCGCACCAGTCCGGTTGCACTGTTCTTTGTTTCGGGCGTGATCCTGGTCGGCATGTGGCTGGAGCGCTTCGTCATCGTCGTGATGAGTTTGCATCGCGACTTCCTCACCTCATCCTGGGGCATGTACTACCCCACGCGCTGGGATTGGATGACGTACATCGGTACGATCGGCATGTTCCTGATGCTGATGTTCCTGTTTCTGCGGCTGCTGCCCTCGATCTCCATCTTCGAAATGCGCACTCTGTTGCCGGAAGCGGAGGTCAAAGAGTAATGGCAATCGTGACGCCGGCAAAGTATTTTTCGAAAGTCGGCAGACAAGTCGAATTTCGTGAAGGACAGGATTTGGAGCGGGTTTCATAATATGAAACGCGAACCCATCTACGGACTGATGGCGGAGTTCGACTCGGCGCAAGCCTTGGTCGATGCCGCGAAGGCCACGCACCAAGCGGGCTACCAGAAAATCGACGCCTACAGCCCGTTTCCCATCGAAGGCCTTGCCGAAGACATCGGCTTTCACCACGACGAAGTTCCACTCGTGGTTCTAATCGGCGGCATCATTGGCGGACTCAGCGGCTACGGCTTGCAGTATTGGTGTTCGGCGATCGCTTATCCCCTGAACATCGGCGGCAAGCCGTACCATTCCTGGCCGGCGTTCATTGTCATCACCTTCGAAATGACGGTGCTGTTCGCCGTCATCGGCGCTGTTTTTGGCATGTTGGCTCTAAACGGCCTGCCCATGCCGTATCACCCGGTATTCAATGTTCCGCGCTTCGCCATGGCGTCGAAAGACCGCTTCTTTCTGATCGTGTTCTCCTCCGATCCAAAATACGATCTAGCTGGCACGCGCAAATTTCTGGAAGCCTTTTCTCCGCGCTCCATTTCGGAGGTACCAAGCTAAATGCAATACCTCCGCATGTTTCCGATGCCTGAGAAAAAAGCTGGGTACCGCATCTTTGCGCGTGTACTAGGCCTGTTCTCGTCTCAAAAGGGTTTTACGCGCAAAGGTAGGATTCCCCGGCCGCAAGCAGTGCCGGTTTTAGCCTTGCTGGCAATGATTGCGCTCACCTCCGCCTGCCGTCTCGACATGCACGAGCAACCCCGCATCAATCCATTGGCGAAAAGCGACTTCTTCCCCGACCAGCGTGGCGCACGCCCGTTAGTCGAAGGCACAGTCGCCCGCGGCGATCTTCGCGCCGACACATATTTCTACACCGGCAAAGTCGGCCCCAATCCCGGCGACTACATGCCGTTCCCCGTCACCAAAGAAGTTCTTGAGCGCGGCCGCGAGCGCTACAACATCTATTGCGCTCCCTGCCACTCGATCGTCGGCGATGGCAACGGCTTCATTCCCTCTCGCGGGTTTTCGCGCAAGCCGCCGTCGTACCACATCCCGCGCCTCGAAAAAGCGCCGCTGGGATATTTCTACGACGTGATCAGCAACGGCTTCGGCATTATGCCCGACTACGCTTCGCAGATTCCGCCGCGCGACCGCTGGAATATCGTGGCCTATATCCGAGCGCTGCAACTGAGCCAAAACGCCACTCGCGCCGACGTTCCCGCGGGTCAGGCATTCCCGTCGCAGCCGCCGAGGTTTCGCGGCGAGCCGGGTTCGGGAGCGACGCTTCCCGTAATCGCACCGGAAGCCGCGTCTTCCGAGGGCGCGCCAGGACCAATGAAGGAAAAATCGAAATGAGCGCAACCGCAACGCATCTCGACCTGACGCCACCGCCGGTGCTGAAGAAGCTTTCGCAACGGCTGTTGATCGTCGGCGTTGTCTTCGCGCTCATCTCGGCGTGGCTCGCCTTCGCGAATCCCGACCAGTTTTTCCCCGCCTACCTGCTCGGCTTCATGGACTGGCTCGGGGTAGCTCTCGGCTCCATGGCCATCATCATGATCCGCCATCTCACCGGCGGCGGCTGGGGCGTGGTGATTCGCCGGCTGCAGGGCGCGGCCATGCGCACGCTGCCAGGCCTCAGTATTTTGTTTATCCCGATATTGATCGCCGTGGCGCAGGGCAGAATGTATCCCTGGGCCATGCCGCTGGCATCCGTCTCTGACGAGCACATCCGCGAGCACCTCACTAAACACAGCTTCATCACGCAAAGCTATCTGAACTTCCACGGCTTCCTGATTCGCGCCATCATCTACTTTGTCATCTGGAATGTTCTCTCATTCCTGTTGTCGAAGTGGTCGATCGAAGGCGATTCGCCCAAAGCCCGCGACAATTCTGACCGCTTTAAAGCCGTCAGCGGACCGGGGTTGATTCTCTACGGATTCACCATCTCCTTCGCCGCCATCGACTGGATCATGTCGCTCGATCCCACATGGATATCGACCATCTTCGGCCTCATCATCCTGATCGGTGAAGTGCTCTCCGCCATGGCTTTTGCGGTGGTCGTCGAACGCATCCTCTTCGATTGCAAACCCATGTCGGAATTGCTGAAGCCCGACTTCGTTCACGACCACGGCAAGTGGTTGCTCGCCTTCACGATGGTTTGGGCCTACTTCAGCTTTTCGCAATGGCTCATCATCTGGGCCGGCAACCTGCCCAACGAAATCACGTTCTATTTGAAACGTATTCAGGGTGGTTGGGGGACGATCGCCCTCGTCCTGGCTTTTCTCGGTTTTGCCGCGCCGTTCGCCACGCTGCTTTCGCGGCCCTTCAAGCGCGATATTCGCAAACTGGTATGGCTGGCCGTATGGATCCTCTTTATCCGCTGGCTCGATTTATTTTGGATCATCGAGCCGAATTTCTCGAGCACGTTTCGCGTGACCGTTGCCGACATCGTCGTATCGGTCGCGATCGGCTGCCTGTGGATGGCTTATTTCTTCCGCAATTTGGCCTCGCTGCCGCTGTTGCCGATGTATGACGTGCAAGCCAAAGAAGTTTTTGAGCACGGCGCAGGACATTAAGGAACGAGAACTGAAGAAGAACGAGAACGAATTACGACAAATGGCTGACGATACCCAACACGGAAACCCGGAAGGACACGGAGACTTCGAGCGCGAGGATCTGTCGCCGAAAAGCATCCTGTACTTCCTGCTCGTATTGGCGGTGGGAACCGTGGTCTGCGTGGTTATGATCGGCGGGGTTTACGATTTTCTCGATAAGCGCGAGAAAGCTTCGCAGCCTCCGGTCAGCCCGTTGGTCACCAACGTTCCAGAAGATACGCGCCACGTCGCGCCTCACTACCCGCAAACCGCTTTCCCCGATCCTAGGCTGGAAGAAGACGAGCGCAATCAGCTGAACGGAATTCGCAGGGCGGAGCAGGAAAAGCTCTACAGCTACGGCTGGGTCGATCAGCAAGCCGGAACGGTGCGCATCCCAATCGAACGTGCAATGGATTTATTAATAGAACGCGGCCTGCCAGTCCGACCACAGCAGGAAGCCGCGAAAGGCGAGGGAAGTGAAGCGGCGACGACTAGCAGCGAGTAATGAGTAAAAGTCCGTAAGGCGTGGTACTGAGTGCGAGCAAAGCCCCGGAGGGCGACCGATAGTAGCCCAGCGCTTAAGCGCTGGGTCGAAAAGGAAGATTGGAACAAGTCCCGTAGGGACGAAAGAAAATCGAATTGCGCCGTAATCATCTCAATCCGACCCGCATCGCCTGCGCCGTCCTAGCCGCCGCGCTCTTGTCTATCTCCGCCCTTGCCCAAATGAACAATGGTGGAATGAACAACGGAGTCCTGTCCCCGCCCGCGAACACGCGACCGCCGCGTCTGCAAAACGTCGGCATTGAACAACACCTCGATGCGCAAGTTCCCGCCGATCTTGTCTTCCGCGACGAAACCGGAAAGACCGTAAAACTCGGCGACTACTTCGGCCACAAGCCGCTCATCCTGAATCTCGTCTACTACAACTGCACCATGCTCTGCGGTGAAGCGCTCGCCGGACTCTCCAGCGCCATGCGCCTGATTAAATTCGACGTAGGCAATGAATTCGACGTGATCACAGTCAGCTTCGATCCCCGCGAAACGCCTGAGATGGCCGCCGCTAAAAAGATCGATTATGTGAAGCGCTACGGCCGCGCCAGTGCCGCGGCTGGCTGGCACTTCCTCACCGGCCAGCCGGATTCCATCAACGCACTCACCAAGGCAGTCGGCTTTCAATATCAATACGACGAAAAGAGCAACCAGTACGCTCACGCCACGGCCATCATGGTGCTCACGCCCGAAGGCCGCATCTCGCGCTACTTTTATGGCGTGGATTTTCCGCCGAAAGATTTGCGTATGGGCCTGGTGGAAGCTTCGCAGGGCAAAATCGGCAATGCCGTCGACGCCGTATTGCTCTACTGCTATCACTACAACCCCGAGACGGGGAAATACGGTGCCCTGGTCGGAAACATTTTGCGCCTTGCCGCGGGCGCAACCATTCTTCTGCTAGGCGGATTAATTTTCATTTTATGGCGGCTGGATCGCGCGGCCACCAGCAAAGCGGCGTCAAGAAAAACCGCAACGAAGACACGGTATGCTTAATAATTTTCCATTATGGCCGCAGCAAGCCTCCACGATGGCGGGGCACGTGGACGCGCTCTATATTTTCCTGCTCATCGTCACCGGGATGATGGCAGCTCTGGTCTTTGCCTGCATTATTTTTTTCGCGGCCCGCTACCGTTATCGCCCCGGCGTCCCTGCCGAGCAAATCGAAGGCTCCAACGAGCTGGAAATTACCTGGAGCGTGATCCCGTTCCTCGTGTTCATGGTCATCTTCGCGTGGGGCGCTGTCGTCTTCTTCAAAGAGCGTACTCCGCCTACCGACGCCACCGAAGTCTACGTAGTCGCTAAGCAGTGGATGTGGAAGGTGGAACACGCCGAAGGCCAGCGCGAGATCAACGAACTACACGTTCCGGTGGGCCGCGACGTCAAGCTCATCATGACCTCGCAGGATGTGATTCACAGCTTCTACATTCCCGCCTTCCGCATCAAGCAAGACGTACTGCCCGGCCGCTACACGGTGGAATGGTTCCGCGCCACCAAACCCGGCGTCTACCATTTATTCTGCGCCGAATATTGCGGCACGCAGCACTCCGGCATGGTCGGCGACATCGTGGTCCAGGAGCCCGCACAGTACGAAGCCTGGATCAACGGCGGTTCCACCGGACCGCTTTCGGCCTCCGGCGAAAAGATGTTCTCCGAACTCGGTTGCTCCACCTGCCATCGTGCGGACGCGCAAGGCCGCGGTCCAAACCTTCAGGGAGTTTTCGGCAAGCCGGTGCAACTTGAAGATGGCCGCACCGTTACCGCCGACGAAAATTATCTTCGCGAGTGCATTCTCGATCCTGGAGCCAGGCGGGTAAAAGGGTTCCAGCCCATTATGCCGACATTCCAGGGGTTGGTCAGCGAAGAACAAGTCAACGCGCTGGTCGCCTACATAAAATCGATTTCCGATGCTAAAACGGCGAATGGCGCGAGAACCAGCGCCAGCGCGGCGCAGCCGGTGGATAACAACATGCAGGCCCAGGCCATAGAACGGAAGCAAGCTCGATAAGCAAATAAGCAGGTTCAGTAAGTAGGTGCGATTAAGTTATGCCAACCGCGATCCCACAATCCGCTGAACGCGAGAACTACCTGAACAAGGAGTATGGCGTCTGGTCTTGGCTGCTCACCACCGACCACAAGCGCATCGCGCTGCTCTATCTTCTCTCCATCACGTTCTTCTTTTTCATCGGCGGCTTCTTCGCGCTGCTCATTCGCCTCGAACTGCTCACGCCGGCGGGCGATCTGGTTCAGGCCGACACTTACAACAAGCTCTTCACCCAGCACGGCATGATCATGGTGTTCTTCTTCCTGATCCCGTCCATCCCTGCTGTGCTCGGCAACTTCCTCGTCCCCATGATGATTGGGGCCAAAGATCTCGCCTTCCCGCGCATCAACCTGCTGAGTTGGTATCTCTACATCATCGGCGGCATGCTGATGCTGCACTGCATGTTGACCGGCGGCGTCGATACCGGCTGGACCTTCTACGCTCCCTTCAGCACCACATTTACCAACACGAACATTGTCGAAGCCGGACTCGGCATCTTCATTGCCGGTTTCTCCTCGATTCTTACCGGCCTGAATTTCGTGGTCACCATCCACCGCATGAGAGCGCCGGGCATGACCTGGTCGCGTCTGCCGCTATTCATCTGGGCACACTATGCCACCAGCATTATTCAGCTACTTGGCACTCCGGTGATTGCAGTCACCATCGTTCTGGTCGCCGCTGAACGTGCCTTGCACCTTGGCATCTTCGATCCCAAACTCGGCGGCGATCCGCTTCTCTTCCAGCACCTGTTCTGGTTCTACTCCCATCCCGCCGTCTACATCATGATTCTGCCCTCGATGGGCGTCATCACCGAGATCATCGCCTGCTTCTCGCGCAAGCGCATCTTCGGCTACAGCTTCGTGGCTTTCTCGTCGATCGCCATCGCCGTCTTCGGATTCCTCGTCTGGGCGCACCACATGTTCGTCGCCGGAATCTCCGTCTATTCGGCCCTCGTATTTTCGTTTCTGAGTTACGCCGTCGCATTGCCGTCGGCGATCAAAGTCTTCAACTGGACCGCCACTCTCTACAAGGGATCCATCCACTACGACGCCCCGATGCTTTACGCCTTCGGCTTCCTTGGCCTCTTCACCATCGGAGGCCTCACCGGATTGTTTCTCGCCGCGCTCGGCATCGACGTCCACGTCACTGACACCTACTTCGTCGTCGCCCACTTCCACTACATCATGGTCGGAGGCGCAGTCATGGGCTATCTCGGCGGTATGCATTTCTGGTGGCCCAAAATTTCCGGACGCCTCTATCCCGAAGGCTGGGCTCGACTCGCCGCTCTGATCGTTTTCATCGGATTCAATCTAACTTTCTTCCCGCAATTCGTACTCGGCTACATGGGCATGCCACGTCGCTATTACGACTACAGCCACATGCCGGAATTTCAGGTGTTGAACGTTCTCTCCACCGCCGGAGCGACCGTGCTCGGCGTGGGATATCTTCTGCCCATGGTTTATTTTCTCTGGTCGATGCGCTACGGCAAACCCGCATCCGACAATCCCTGGAACGCGGCCGGACTCGAGTGGAAAACTGCCTCGCCTCCGCCCACATTTAATTTTGATGAGGAACCCGTCGTGACCTGGGAGGCCTACAACTACGAGGAGTTGGACGCGCCTCATCACAAGGAGGTGCCGGTTGCACGATAGTTCGCTGACTCCGGTCCATGCCCATCAGGGCGAAGCGCACGCTGCGCACAATCCGGCATTGCTCCATCACTTCGCCACCGAGGAGCAGCAGCGCAACTCCGCCAGCCTCGGCATGTGGGTCTTCCTCGCCACCGAAGTCATGTTCTTCGGCGGCCTGTTCTGCGCCTATCTAATCTACCGCCGCTGGTACTTCGGGGACTTCGCCGCCGCCAGTAAATCCATCGACATGAAGATGGGCGCGATCAACACCGCCGTCCTAATCTGCAGCAGCTTGACGGTCGTCCTGGCAATCTGGGGGGCGCAAACCGCGCGTAAAGGCCTGCTGATCGCGATGCTGATCCTCACTATGATATTCGGCGTCGCCTTCCTCGGCATTAAGAGCGTCGAGTATCACGACAAGTTCGTCGAGCACCACGTTCCCGGCGCATCGTTCAGCTTCGACCATGAGCCCATCCCCGGCCATCCCGGCCAGTATGCCGTGCCGCGCCACGCCGAAATCTTCTTCTCGCTGTACTTTGTCATGACGGGCCTGCACGCCATCCACATGATCATCGGCCTGGGCATTTTCACCTGGCTGCTGATCATGGCATGGAAGGGCCGCTTCACGCCCGAATGGCACACCCCGGTCGAGATCGGCGGCCTGTACTGGCACTTTGTCGATATCGTCTGGATTTACCTGTTCCCGTTGCTTTACCTGATTGACCGTCATCCGTGAGGCCCGAATGTCCGCACACTCATCGACCAAATCGCCGCTGAAAGGCTACTTCGCAGTCTGGATCGCACTGCTGATCGGCACCGGCATTACGGTCTGGGCTGCCACGCTCGACCTCGCGCCCTACAACGCCGCCGTGGCGCTTATCATCGCCACCATCAAAGCCACCCTGGTCACTCTATTCTTCATGCACGTCTACCATGCCAGCGAAAAACTCACCAAGCTGGTAGTAGTCGCTGCAATATTTTTCCTGATGCTACTGCTGGGCCTGACCATGGCCGACTACGCCACCCGCCTGTGGAGTTAAGAAGACCCTAACAGTTTGTCATCCTGAGCGGAGCAAGCCGAGAGCGAAGCGATCGGCTTGCGTAGTCGAAGGATCCCTATAACCACCCGCGCTCCACTTTGGTAGTATGCAGCTTGGTTTTTTATACGACTCTGTCATCCTGAGCGGACCCATTTTTTCAGGCGCAGCGAAGGATCTCCCGCTTAACTGGTCTAATGCGTAAGCCAACTGCACCACTACCTCCACTTTCCCCCCGTTCCGCGCTATACTCCCGCCATCCCCAATTTCCTCAACAACGAGGTAATTCATGGCTTTCTGCAATTCCTGTGGCGCAGCGCTCAACGCCGGAACCCGCTTCTGCAACAAATGCGGCGTTCCCATACTCGCTTCTACACTTCCCGGTGCCGCACCCACCGCCACTCCGCCTGCAGTGGCCGCGCCTCCAGTTCCCGCTCCCGGCAACAACAGCGCGCTGAAAGTGATTTTGGTCATAGCCGGCGTTATCGTCTTTCTGGGAATCCTCGGTGTCGCTTCCGCTGGATTCTTCGCATGGCACATGGCACACCACGCCCACATCCACCAGGACGGCGACAACGTGAAAGTCGATACCCCATTCGGCAGTGTGGAAACCACAAAAGATCCCGCCGAAGCCGCGCGCAACTTGGGAGTCGATCTCTACCCCGGCGCGGAAGTCATGAAAAATGGCTCGGCAACCGCATCCTTCGGCGGAGTTCATACCTCGTCACTGCGATCCGAAACCCCCGACTCGGTCGATAAAGTTTCCAGCTTCTACAAAACAAAATTCCCGAACGCCATGGTGACCACCTCCGAATCCGGCCGCTGCACCATCATCTCCAACGAGCACAACAGCATGGTCACCATCAACATCGAATCCGCAGGCGGCAAAACAAAAATTCAGATCACCAACGTTCGCAAAGCCACATCCGATTCGTCTTCGAACTAGCGCGGGAGGGAATCCCGATTTGTCTTCGAAACTAGCGGGGAATCCCGCGCGGGGTGTTTTGAAAAGAGCAGCTTTGGCTGCTCCGCAAGGCGTATTGCTTTGGGGTGGCGCAGCGCAGCAGCATTGCGATTAACGCTTCGTATCAGGGCGCGCCTTCAGGCGCACAGCTATAAAAAAGGAAAAGCGGCTTTAGCCGCTAGGGTATTTGAACGCCCAATGCCAAACCGACTCATACCACTGGCGCCCGCTTCAAAATCCGCGCAGCTCGACGCCGCATCACTTGAGCGATCCCTCCGCACTAAAATCTCGGGCGATGTCCGCTTCGACAACAGCGCAAAGGCCCTCTACGCCACCGACGGCTCCAACTACCGCCAAGTCCCCATCGGCGTTGTCCTCCCAAAAGACGCTGATGATGTCCAAGCCGCGGTAGCCCTCTGCCGCGAACATGGCGCACCGCTACTCTGCCGCGGCGCAGGAACATCGCTAGCCGGACAATGCTGCAATGTCGCGGTAATCCTCGATTTCTCGAAGTACATGAACAGTATCCTCGAAATCGATCCCGCCCGCCGCATCGCCCGCGTCCAGCCCGGAGTCATCCTCGACCATCTCCGGGCCGCCGCCGAAAAACATCACCTCACTTTCGCTCCCGACCCAGCCACGCACAATCGTTGCACCCTCGGCGGCATGATCGGCAACAACTCCTGCGGCGTCCACTCCGTCATGGCGGGCAAGACCGACGACAACATCGAAGCGTTGGAAGTCATGACCTACGACGGCCTGCACCTGAAAGTAGGCGAAAATTTCATACAAGCTCATGGAGGGGCGGACGCCCTCGTCCGCCCGGACAGCGCAACAGAACCATGTGGGGACAGCCGCCCCCGGCTGTCCACGGACTCGGGTTCATCGAGCTACAGCGCATCAGACCGCACAAATCAAATCCACACATCCCTGAAACAAATCGCCCACCAATATGCCGATCAAGTTCGCGAGCGCTTCCCCAACATTCCCCGCCGCGTCTCCGGCTACAACCTGAACTGGCTTCTTCCCGAAAATAACTTCCACATAGCCCGCGCTCTCGTTGGCTCCGAAGGCACCTGCGTAACCATTCTCGAAGCCACCTGCCGTCTTGTCGAAAGCCCGCCTGAACGAGTGTTGCTAGTCATCGCCTATCCCGACATCTATCAGTGCGCCGACCACGTCCCCGAAATCATGTCTCACAAGCCCATCGGTCTCGAAGGCATTGACGACCTTCTCGTCAACTACACACGCGCCAAAGGCAGGAACACCGAAGGACTCGCTCTCCTGCCCGAAGGCGGCGGATGGCTCATGGTCGAGTTCGGCGCAAACACCGCACTGGAAGCCGAATCTCAAGCCCACGCTTTGATGCAATCGCTCAACCGCAGCGCAAACCCTCCCACCGTGCGTTTGTACACGAATAAGCAGCAAGCACAACGCGTGTGGGATGTCCGCGAATCCGCCCTCGGTGTCACCTCGCACGTTGCCGGAGAGCCCATCAACTGGGAAGGCTGGGAAGACTCCGCCGTCGCACCCGAAAAACTCGGCAGCTATCTCCGCGACCTCCGCAAAATGTTTGCCGCTTTCGGCTACAAAGGTTCGCTCTACGGACACTTCGGCCACGCCTGCGTTCATACCCGCATCAATTTCGATCTGCAATCGAAAGCCGGCATCGCCAAATTCCGCAAATTTATGGAAGAGGCCGCCGATCTCGTGGTCAGCTACGGCGGCTCGATCTCCGGCGAACACGGCGACGGTCAGGCACGAGGCGAACTTCTTCCAAAAATGTTCGGCCCCGAACTAATGCAAGCCTTCCGCGATTTCAAGTCGGCATGGGATCCCGAATGGAAGATGAATCCCGGCAAGCTCATCGATCCCTATAAGCTCGACGAAAATCTACGCCTGGGCGCGGACTACTCCCCGTGGCAACCGGAAACGCATTTCCAATTCGCCGAAGATCACAGCAGCCTGGCCGAAGCCACGCTGCGCTGTGTCGGTGTAGGCAAATGCCGCCGCGAAGAAGGCGGCCTGATGTGCCCCAGCTATCGCGCCACGCGCGAAGAAGAACACTCGACTCGCGGCCGCGCCCACCTGCTCTGGGAAATGACGCAGGGTGAAGTCATCCGTGACGGCTGGCGCAGCGAAGAAGTAAAAAAATCGCTCGACCTCTGCTTAGCCTGCAAAGGCTGCAAAAGCGAGTGCCCCGTAGGCGTCGATCTCGCCACCTACAAAGCTGAATTTCTTTCCCACTACTACGAAGGCCGCCTCCGACCGCGCGGCGCCTACGCCTTCGGCCACATCGACCTCTGGGCCCGCGCCGCCTCGCATGTTCCCGGCCTGGCGAACCTCGTTACGCAAACCCCACTCCTGCGCAGCATCTCAAAACTCATCGCCGGAATCCCGCACCGGCGCTCAATCCCAGCCTTCGCTCCAGAGACCTTCAAAGCATGGTTCCATCGCAGGAGTCGAGCAAAACATGTGGGGACAGCCGCCCCTGGCTGTCCCGCGGAGCGTAGCTCCGCAGCCTGCCAAGACTCCAACATCCCTCCTGAAGATCGGCTAACAGTCCTACTCTGGCCCGACACCTTCAACAACTATTTCCAACCGAACACCGCCAAAGCCGCAGTTGAAGTCTTAGAAGCCGCCAGCTTCCGTGTCAAAATCCCAAAAGCCAATCTCTGCTGCGGCCGCCCGCTCTACGACCACGGCATGATCGACCGTGCCCAATCGCTCCTGCTCCGAATCCTCGACGAACTCTCCACCGATATCGAAGCTGGAATCCCCATCGTCGGCCTCGAACCAAGTTGCGTAGCTGTCTTCCGCGACGAACTCCTCAACCTCTTTCCCAACGACCCTCGCGCCCAAGCCCTGTCGCGCCAGGTTTTCCTGCTAAGCGAATTCCTCCAAGCACGGAACGTCGCGCTACCCACGCTGCACCGCAAAGCCATCCTCCACGGCCACTGCCACCAAAAATCTATTATGAAGATGACCGCCGAAGAATCTCTCCTGCACCGCCTCGGCATCGACTTCCAATCCCCAGCCCCCGGCTGCTGTGGCATGGCCGGCTCCTTCGGCTTCGAACGCGACAAGTACAAAATCTCCCAGGCTATCGGCGAACTCGAACTCCTCCCGGCTGTCCGCCGGGCTCCAGCAGACTGGCTCATCATCGCCAACGGCTTCAGTTGCCGCGAACAAATCTCACAAGGCACCTCACGTCATGCCCTGCACCTGGCAGAAGTTCTCCAGATGGCATTACATAGCTGCAACGTACCGGATTAGGTTTTGGGCAGCATGAGCTGCGGGCAGTAATTTGAGCTTAATTTCATGTAAAACACTGATTCTAAATATTTTACCAAAGACACACCGTAGCTCTCGCCAGATGACCGTTATTCTGGGACAATATAGCTCTCGCCTGTTAGTCCGCGATTTGTTAGGTCTTTTGACTGAATTCTGGTCGCTGAAATATGGATCGTGAAATTACCATCACCGTTCCCACCATCGGCAAAGTCCCTGCCGAAGCCTTGCCCACGCTGGTCGCCGTCAAACCCTCCGACGCGCCCCTCTGCGGCTCGGTCCTGGTCCTGATCCAATTCGATGTCTGCGAAGAAATCCGCCTCGACCAGCTCCGCCAAATCCTCGGAGCCCGCACCGCTGACGCCAGCTTCAAACACTCCGCCCCCGGATACGTCCGCTTCCAACGTCCGCCGGTGGAAGAAGCCCTAGAGCCGCTGGTCCTTGAAAGCGGCGAGCGCCTCCAAGGCGAAATCAAGTACTTCGACTACGGTGTCGTCAGCGTAGTCTTCGAGCTCCCGTTTTCCGGCGATTGGCACAAGCTAGTCCAACTTTCCAGCCGCTGGGTTTCGGACACCAACTTCGAAAGCCTCGCCACCCGCATCGTCAAACAAAAGCTCGAACAGGTGCGTCCGGCGTTGGTCAAGCCCTACGACGTCAACGCAACCGAGTGGCTGAAGGAGGATTACTTCATCTTCCACCTGCGCGAAATCGCCGGCTCCCCCTCCGCCACCGACCTTCTCGCCTCGCAAGCCGACTGCATCTCGCAAGTTGTCCGCGGCGAAAATCAGCGGCTCTCCGACGGCGAGCGCCAGGAAATCCTCCAGTCCCGCATCTCGTACTACCCCAACGATCTGGCCGTAATCGGCTGGAACGCCGCCTTCATCTACGACAGCCCCAGCGGAGCGGAAACCGCCATCCAACTACTGCAATACGCCAATTCGCAGTTGCTCGAGTTCCGCCACTACGACGAACTGCTCACCCGCCAACTGGAAGACGTCTACGACTTCCTCGAGCGGGGTGGCCGCGGCATGTGGTCGCGCTGGCGCACCGCCCGCGCCGCCTCCAAACTCCACACCGTCCTGCTCGACGTAAGCGAGCTCACCGAGCGCGCCGACAACGCCATCAAGTTCCTCAGCGACATGTTCTCCGCCCGTCTCTACAAACTAGCCGCCTCCAAAGTCGGCGTCACCGACTACAAAGATTTAGTCCAGCAAAAACTGCAAACCGCCGAAGAACTCTACCGCTTCATGATCGACGAATTCAACCAGAGCCGCGCCTTCGTCCTCGAATTGATGGTGGTAGTAATCCTGATCATCGAACTAATCTTCTTCTTCCGCGGCCACCCCATCTAGTTTTCCAGTTCCCGCTTGAGTTTTTGATTGACAATTAATCTGTACTTGAGCCATGCTGCTCTCGCAGACAGGTTCTTCCCCCTCAATTTTTGTTGACTCCGCTCCGAAATTTCCGGTGATTGCCTTCTTAGAAGGCGCGCCCTGAGCCTGGTACGTACTCACCCGTTCTGTGGGAGGAAACATGAAAACAAGCCGCTTCGCTTCTCTCCGTGTTTTGCCGCTGCTCCCGCTCTGTCTCTTCTTCGCTTCGGTTTCGTCTGCGCAGCACTACACCATAACCGACATCGGGGCCATGACGGCTACTGGTGTAAATGCTTTCGGTCAGGTTGCAGGAACGGGAGGACCTGGCGCTTCATTGTGGACAAAGCAGGGAGGCATCCAATACCTGGGATCGCTATTCTGCTGTAGTGGGGCGAATGCCATTAACGACCTCGGCCACGTGACCGGTGTCTCCTGGATCGATGAATCCGACAATGCTGCTTTCCTCTGGACACCCGAGGGAGGGATGCAGGAAGCGACTTTTGTGGGCGATGGACAGGGAGGATTCGCCATCAATAACTTCGATGAGATCGGAGGTCAGTTTAGCGTTGAGCCTCCGCAACCCTTTGTGTGGACGCAGAATGGTGGCATAACGAACTTGTACTCGCTCCTGGCGGAAGGCATTGTCTACGGCATCAACGATCACGGGCAAGCGGTCGGGTTCTTTTTTAGGAATGGCGACACCAGTCACGCCTTTCTCATGAATAAAGCGCAGAAAGTTGAGGACCTGGGTCCTGGACAGGCGAATGCCATCAACTTTTTCGGCGACGTCGTTGGCTTCAACGGAGAGAACCACGCATTTCTATGGAACCGGGGGACCGGTATGGAAGACTTGGGAACGCTTCCCGGCGATGCCTCAAGCTACGCTTCCGCGCTCAATGTTTTCGATATTGTAGTTGGCACATCGACGTCGAGCGACCTCGAAGTCAATCGTGCATTTGTCTGGACAAAACGCACTGGCATGATCGATCTCAATACCCTGTTACCGCCTGACTCCGGATGGACACTCACCAACGCAACCGGAATCAACATCTTCGGTCAGATCGTGGGGAACGGTACAATCAATGGCCAGACCAATGCGTTTCTTCTCACTTTGAAATAGGTTTTCAAAGTTGTGTGGTGCCCCTTTGCTCGCATTCTTCGTGAAAAACGGGCAATTAAACCCGACTCGAGCCCTGAAACTCTCCGCTCGACAATGCTGAATCCCGTCCGGCCCCGGCATAAATCGCGCATCCGATCATTAACAGCGCACATCCCAGTACGCATACCCCCGCCCACCCAAACCGCTGCCACACTACCGATCCCGCATACGACCCCAGCGCCCCCGCCGTGAAATAGCAAACCATGTAGACCATATTCAACCGGCTTCGCGCCTCGGGCAGCAGACCATAGATTCGCGTCTGGTTCGACACATGGCCCGACTGCACGCCGATGTCGAGCAAAATCACTCCCGCAATCAGCCCGCTCAAGTGCCGGCCAAAAAAGTACATCACAACAAACGAGAGCAGCACGACCAGCAGAGAAACCAAAACATTCCGCCGCGCCCCATACCGGTCGGCCATGTGTCCAACGAATGGCGCGCAAAACGCGCCCACCGCTCCAACTAGCCCAAACAACCCAGCCACGGCGCTGCCATAATGGTAAGGCGGAGTCTGCAAAAAGAAAACGAGCGTCGTCCAAAACGCATTAAACGAGCAAAACAATATCGCGCCCAAAGCAGCCGACTCCCGCAGCACCGGCTGGCTGCGAATCAATCCAAATGTCGAGCGAATCAAACTCAACCACGAGAGTTGCAACTCTGGCCGGCTCTCCGGAAGCCCGGATCGAATCAGCACAGCCAGCAGCAACATCAATGCCGATCCCACCCAGTAAATGGAACGCCATCCCAGCCACGCGCCCATCAGACCGCTGAAAGTCCGCGCCAGCAAAATCCCAAACAACAAGCCGGACAAAACCGCACCAACAGTAGCCCCACGCCGCGCCGCCGAAGCCAGCTGCGCCGCAAAGGGCACAACCACATGAACCGTCGCCGTAGTAACTCCAATGCCGAATGCAGCCAAAGCCAGCCACACAAAATTCTGCGCCGTAGCCATTAATGCCAAACAAACGCACTCGGCCAAAAGCAGACTAACAATCAGCCGCCGCCGCTCTTTCGTATCTCCCAGCGGAACAAAAATTAACATCCCCAACGCCCCGCCAAGCTGCGTGAGCATAGCCACAGAGCCAACTTTCGGCACTGAAATGCGAAACGTCGCCGCAATCGTTGAAAGCAGTGGCTGAATATAATAGATATTCGCTACCACAGCGCCTACACAAAATGCCATCAGCCACACGTGCGCGGATTTAATGTCTGTCGCTGGCGGGGATGGTTGCAAATCGCTCCGTCCGGCTGGACCGGGTGATGGATGGGCATCTACACTGATCTGCGTCACGAACTTAAGATGCTGTTCACCTCAAATAGAATTCATCAATCGCAACACCCATGTAGGGATAGCCGCCCTCGGCCGTCCATTGAGCGTAGCTTGAACTAGAACTGACAACTGACTATGCGCGGCCTAAAAGATAAACGAGTTCTAATTACCGGAGGCGCAAGCGGCATCGGCGCGGCCACAGCCGTGCGCTTTCTCGAAGAAGGTTCGCGGGTCTGCATCCTCGACCGCGACGCTCAGGCCTGTGCCGCCATCCGCCGGCAGCTTCCCCAAATCTCCGAAGCCATCATCGCCGATGTCACCGACCTCATGCAGGTCGAAGCTGCCTTTGCCAATGCTGTCCACGTGATGGACCGAGTCGACGTCCTCATTAACAATGCCGGCATCAGCATCCGCCATAACTTCCTCGACATCACTCCCGAAGAATGGGACAAAGTCATCGCCGTCAATCTCACTGGCGTCTTCTATGTCGCGCAAACCGCCGCGCGCCACATGATAGGAAATTACACCACTGAGCGCGGCAGTGGAGTGATCCTGCAAACCGCCTCCACCAACGGCATCATGGGCTATCCCTACTATGCCGACTACAACGCGACGAAAGCCGGAGTCATCGAACTCACGCGCTCCATGGCTCTGGAGCTCGCCCCCAAAATTCGCGTCTGCGCCGTCGCTCCGGGATACGTGCTCACACCCATGCAGCGCGCCGAATATACCGACGCCATGCTCGACGAAGTGAACCGCAAAATTCCTCTACGCCGCCACGCCAAGCCGGAGGAGATAGCCGCACTATTCGCCTACCTGGCTTCCGACGACGCAGCCTACGCCACCGGCCACGTCTACACCATGGATGGCGGTGAAACGGCCGGAGGCTTAGCCAGCCGTTGAGGATAATGATGTAAAGCTTTTGGGATGTGGAGCTTTTTGGTGGCGCAACGCTTTCAGCGCTGCGATAAACTTCTGCTGGATTAAGGGCTTCAGCCCCTGCGTACTTTCCGGAAAATTTCCTACTCTCGAACAAACCTTCCAGCCAGCCTGGCAATCCGCACGATGCGATACAAAGGAAAAAACACCTGCGGCAACCGAACCGCTTCCCACTCCCCCGGCCCCGGAGTAAAAGCCAGCCGCATGAAAAATCGCATTCGGTCCATCTTCCGCTCCCGCAGCCCCATCATCAAACGGAAATACGAAATCTTCTGTTCCTCGTACTCAACTCCACCGGCAATAGAAATAGCGATCTGCTGTGCAAATTCCCCCGCAGCAAGATCTGCCTGAATTGCACTTTCTATTTTCCCCGGAACCTTCGCCTCCACCAATCGATTTGCCAATATCAAAGTGACGTGCAAAATTCTCTCAATCCCCAGCTTCTTCGCCTGATCCCGTATCCACTCCCAATCCAACTCCCGTTGCAAAATCTGCGCAATGTCGCAAAGCCAAATCAACCGTGCCCAGACATGTTTCGCCGCATGTAGAGAAAGCACCAGCAACAAATCCTCCGGCGAAGGCGTTTTCATCCGTCGCCCCGCAACCGTTACACCTACAGCGCGCTCAAACAATCTTTCCATATCGAAATCTACGGCATAGAATCTCGGTTGCAGCGCCCATTGGATCTCGAGCAAATTCTTCCCCGCCGCACTATCGAACGTCCACTCGTATCCCGACTTGATGTAGTGAGCTTCCGCATTCTCAGGAATCATCACGCGTTCTGTGTAACCGAGCGCACGAATCGCATCCTTCAGCCGCGCCACATCCCGCACTCGCACCAGCAAATCCATATCACCGGACTGCCGCATCGCGATATCGCCGTAATAAATCTCCGACAACACCACGCACTTGTACGGAATAACCGTGATCCCCAAGCCCTCCGCGCAATCCAAAATCCGCACCAACTCGCGCGTCAGAAAAAGGGATTTATGAATGTTGTGCTCATAACCCTGACTCAACCAAGCCAGTGCAGCTGCCGGAATGGCATCTGCAAGTTTCAGAAATTTTTGATAAAGCAGCGAAGACACGCCATGGCGGTCCGCAAGGCGCAGTAGACTATTCCAGTCCGGCGGCTTGTCGAGCAAGTTCCGCACAGGTTCGCGGTCAGAAGGTACACCCGAAATCGCAGCCAGCAACAACTTCCATTCGGGATTGTCGGAAGCAGATTTTGTCGGGAGATTCACAGATGCCGAGCATCTTAACAGGACCAACGTACCTCGATCCCAGGTTACCTCCGTCACTATGCCACGCAATTTCTTAGCGACGTCCGATGTGCAGCTTCTGTCAAACTAGACGTAAGGACTCGAGAGATCCCGGATGGAAGTTTTCACACCCAAAACAACCCGCCGCAGCACGCGCCTGCGCGTAGAAATTTCATTGCTCCTCACCAGCATGGATCGCAGGCATCCGTTCTCGGCGCAATGTGTCGCTCTGGTCGTAAGCCCGCAAGGCTGCGGACTGCGCGCATCGCAAGCCTTGCCCATTGAAACCCCTGTCCTGCTTGGCAATCTGCCTAACGGTACAACCGCGTCCGGCCGCGTGGCAAACTGTTTGCCTCTCGGCAACGACGGCAAATATTTCCTGATCGGCATCTCGCTCTACAATCATGGCAATGTGTGGGGTATCGCCGATCCGCCCGAAGATTGGAATTGCGCCGCGGATCCTAAGATCCCCGCCGCAAGCGGGTCGAGTCCTGGTACTGCCAAAAAGAGCAGAACCGCGTGGCCATATAACCTCGCCTCCGCCCATCGCTGAACGCCTGCCGGAAGCAGATAAATTCGCGCGCCAGGCTTCAAAGCAGCCAAAAAACTTTACCGTTCCCACTTACGCGAACGGTCTTGCATCTTTCCGTTCTTTCGTAACCTCGTCGAGTAATTCGTCCGGCACCATAATAGAAGAACGATGTCGCAAACTTCAGAACCCTCGGTAGCCCCAGCCCCATCGGGCAAAGCGCCAACTGTTACGCCGCGCCCGTTTCGCGTAAAGCTTCGCGGCTCCATCCTGGCACTGGTCCAATTACCCAATCGCCGCCAGGTCCGAGGTAAATTGCACCAGCTCTCCATTACCGGCGGATTATTGAACGTCGACAAGCCGCTCGATGAAAAACTTAAAGTGGAGATGATTTTCCATCTCGGCGAAACTACCATCCGCGAAAAAGCCGAAATGCTGTTTCCTATGTGGGCTACCCAAGGATGGCTGCAACCCTTTCGCTTCATCGACCTGCCTGAAGCAAATAAGAATATCCTCGAAACAAACCTGCAAGCCTTTATTCGGCAATCCCAAGAAACAACCTAGCGGCACTGAGTGCGCTATAGAGTTTGAGTAGGCGATTTTTAGCGGTTAGATTTTGAATGGTTTTGATTTGAATGGGTTTCTGCTTTTAGGGGTGTTCTGCCTTTGGGTGGCGCAGCGCTTCAGCGCTGCGATAAGCACTTATTTAAGAAATCCGGCTTTAGCCGCTGCGGGAGCCCGCAGCGGCCTCGACCAGCTTCATTTAAAAATGAAATCCCAACTCAGCCGTCAGCGTCCGTGGCGTCACATAATGCGTGCCGCTGAATGTCGAGAGAAAGTTGTAAAGCGCATATTTGTTTGCCAGGTTAATGACGGTCAACTGTGCGCTCCATTTATATTTCTCCCCATGAAAAAGATTATCGTGGCCCACCGAGAGATCGAACAGCTGCCTTGATGCGATCCGAGGCGGATTATGATCGTCATTCTCCGTCCCAATCGCCGGCACTTTAATCAAGCCCGTTCCAAATTGCGATGCCAGACATGGCGAAGGCAGCGGAGCCGTCGGCGTCGCGCGAACCCCGTTGCACGTAAACCCGGCTTCGTACTCCTGATCGGCACTCAGTGGATTGCCAAAAGCATCCTGCAAAAGCACCGCCGGTTGCCCGTTCAGCGTAGCCGATTGCGGACAATCGTTGCTCACGCCTACGCCATAACATGGAGCATTTCCCGCCACCAGCCCGCTGTCATACCGCCAGTTGAATCCCATCCACGGCCCGCGCTTCCATGGCTGATACTGCAGATGCGTAGTCTCATTGAATTTTTCATCGTGGTCAATCCGGAACGGAAGTCCGGCGGAAGTCGCAACGGTCGCACCGGCCCCACCAATCTGCGGCTGGAAGAACCGTGCCGCCACGCTGGAGAAAACCATCAACGCCGAAAATCCATGAATCTCCGGAACGCTCACGCGCCCTGCATATCCCGGAATCTTCGAGTTGTGCCATTCAATCGGAAAAGTGATCGGTGTATTCCCGAGCACACTAAAATCGTATCCATTGTGCGTATATTTCGAAATCCACTCGCCGGAAAACACCAGATATTTCCCGAACGCCTGCTCCAGTCCCGCATGAAACTCGTTGCGGAATCCCGGATTCAGCTGTCCCGTGGCTCCTGGCGTGCACAGTAGCAGCGGCGACAAAACTGCGTTGCTGCATCCTTCGCTGGATAGGATCAGGTTCTCGTTAAATGGGGTTTCCAGCGTGCGCGCGTAGGAAACCCGCAGAATTGTATTCGTCTTCTTAACGTTGTAAGCGATTCCCACGCGCGGCTCGGCCTGCCGCGCAATCGTCAAGCCGTTGTACAAATCCCCGCGCAAACCGAGATTCAACGACCAGTTTCCTTTCGTGATGTTGTCCCGCACGTAAAGCGCAAGCTCCTTCACGTCGGTGTGGCCAACAAAATCATAATAACTTCCGCCGCGCGTCAAATCGTAAGGCAACAAGACCGGATTGAAGTTCGGATAGAGCGCGGAAGCGGGTGCATTAAGATTATTCGCGATGTTCGGCTCGTAGATGCCAGTACACTGCGCGGGATTCGTAACTCCCGCCGCTGGCGCAGCAACGTATCGCTGTTGATCGATGGAAAAAGCGATACAAGGTGCGTTATAAGTTGGATCGACAATCCCCAGCGTGTCGTTCTCATTGAGAAATGTTTGACCGTACGTGACGCCTGCTTTGATGTTGTGAACCCCTTTAACGTGGGAAATATCCGACCGCAGCCCGGCATTGGTAAGCGTCCGATACTGCCCCACCGATTGCCTCTGCAGACTAGGCGGTCCTAAATCGGCAAACGGATCGCTGCTCGGGTAGTAGTTGTAATTGTCGCGCCGCACATACGCGCCCAGCGTAAATACAGAATTGGCGCCCATCAGCCGCGTCCACGAAGGCGCGATGTTGATCGTTCCAATCTTCGATCGCTGATCGGTCGCTCCGACGATCGTCCCATTCGGAGCAACGCCGCCATAATTATTCACATCCGGCGCATCCACTCCGCCCAGCCCGCTCCACGCGGTTGCGTATTGCGCATCCAGCGAATTCGGCGTCTGGAACCAGCTTCGCGTGTAGCCGAAATTCAAATGAATCGAATCCACGCTGGAAAGTTGAAAGTCCACGCGGTCAAATACATTTTCCTGGTTGCCTTTGTCGTGCAATACCGTAAACTCCGGAGGATCGAGAAATCGCCCTGTGTTCAGCCCGCTCGCGGAAATAAAATTTCCCCAATTCTTTCCGCCATACGCCACATCGGCGGCTATGTTTGAAGATCCAAATGACCCGTAAGAAGTCGACACGCTGCCATGCGGCTTCGTCACGCCTTGCCCCGAGCGCGTTGTCGCCACAATCACCACGCTGGTCTTGCCGCCATACTCCGCCGGTGGCGCGCCCGAAATCACTTCCATCGATTGCACCGAATCAAGTGGAATTTGGTTGGAGAATACTTTGCTCTGCTGGTCCGTAATCGGTTGCCCATCCACCGAAAACGAATTTTCCGCGTGATCTCCAAGTCCATGGAACAAGCCGTTGGAATCGGCGGCAATCCCCGGGGTCGAAAGAGTCACTAACGAACTCACAGAAGAAGTAGCGCTCTCCAGTGGAATCTTGTCGAACGAGTTCCTGTCGATGTCGGAATGAAAGGTCGAATCATTCTCTACAAGATCTCCGCCCGCCTCCACCGTCACCGTTGTGGTGGAACTTAAGACTTGTAAATTGATCTTCACCGCAATTGGCACCACCGACCGCACATCCACGTCTTGCGCCGTATTCGCGAATCCCTCCGCACTTACCGTCATGTGGTAAGGATTAAAGGGAATATTTGGAAGGCTGAAGTTCCCCGCAGCATCGGTAGCAGCCGACCGGTCAAAATGGCTCACCGGGTTATGAATTTCCACCGTGGCATTAGGCACCACCGCGCCTGTGGGATCGAGCACCGTGCCGCTCACCGTGCCGGAAGAACCACCCGATTGCGCGAATGCGTATAAGCCTAAAGCTGAAAGAAAAAATACCGTCAGAGCCGCCCGTTGCGACTCCCGATAAAAAACCCGCATGATTCCTCCATAAGATATGGAGCTATCTCATAAACCGCTCGGCAAAGACACGCGGCAAAAACCGGGAGGCACGGCTTCAGCCGTACCGTCTAAAGCCAATAAGTTGCCGGGCTTTAGCCCCTGCGGAATGCCTTTTCGATTCATTGAGAGATGCTCTCGGTCAAAAGATCAAAGAAAACGGTTCCAGAAAATGAACCGGGCCTGTGCTTGAATATGATCTTTAGACGGTTGGAGGCGGGCGAACGTATAAGGCAAAAATAGCGAGGTGTTGTTTCGCGCGGCTGGCCTGCGGTCGGAACGTAACCACTCGGCGAAATACCGGCTTGGGTGCAACCGATGGACTGGCCGGCGACGCCGAGTGCGCCGCAACGCAAACCTGGCAAGTGGTGGATTCATCCTGGCTCGAATGCCGGTGCACAGCAAACGCAAATGCCGACCACAACGTCAGCAGTAGCGACAGCCACGCAACTCGCTTCGAGATCGACCGCATGATAGTTCCTAAGCCCTAGCTCGAATTTACAATGAAAACCCAACCGGCGCAACGAGAGGATTCGAAACCACGAAACTTAGGATGGGACCTTTGAGCCTTGCTTGGGGTGATTTTTTGGCAAAATTTAGGGCAGTTTGAACAAAGAATTCGTATCAGGGCATCGCTTTAGCCACGCCTCCTCTTCCCGGAGTTGAGCGAGGGAAGAGCGATGGCGCTGCACTCTAAAGATTCTTTGGCCAGCCGGATGTGTTCCTCAAGAGCGATACGAAGCTCTTTTATTACGCAATCGAGGTCCTCTTGTGTCTTAGCGGTAATCGCTTCACCGCACAGCCGTTTAATCCGTTCCTCGGTGAAGCGTGGCACAGTCGGAATGGTATCGAACAGGGCATAAAGATTTTGTAAGGATACAGATAAAGAGCTAAGACGCGCCCAATTCTGCAACCTTATTTGTCTATTTTCTTGAACCACGTCGCGTACGCCGAAGTCATAAAAAAATCCTCCAGCGAATGCGCGACCTTATCCACTCCATCCTTATTCGGATGCGTACCATCTTCCTGAAATTCCGAGGCCTTCCAGGTCAATCCATCGGTCCGTGGGACAGTCCCATCGGCCCACAAGTATGGTCCCCACGCAATCCACGGCGCGACACCCTTCTTATAATCGAGATCGCCCGCAATCGGATCCACCTTCCCACTGCGCATCTGCTCAATCTGCGCTTGGATCAACCATTTCACCGAAAAACCATACTCATAAGCATACGGTTCGGGATTCAGCGGTACGCTGGCATATCCTGCATAAATACGGCTGGAAATAAACATGAGCTTCAGATTCGGATATCGTGCCCGCGCCGCCCGCGCCATCTCTCCAATTTGCTTTTCGTACACATATGCCTCCGCATCGGAAGCAGGCAAGGCAACATCTGGCCGGGGATTCGCATTGTTGACCCAAATCACTTCCACCTGATCTTCACTCAGTCCTGCGGGCGTCAGCACCTCATCGCGAATCCGGTCGTATTGATTATGAATGAAGCGCGGCGCGCGGCATCCGCCCAGTATCGGATTTTCCGTGGCGAACCGCCAAAAGCAACCGGTCATCGATCCCTTCGCCCCATTCAACACCACCATCGTCGCATGGTTCACGCGATTTTCGCTGTTCACCAGCGCCTGAAATCCGCGGAACTCAATCACCGTGTTGCTCATACCGATTGCCAGCAAAACAAAATTCCCGCGAATCGGTTTCACCTGTGCAGCCAGCGCAAGCCCGTCAGCCGCATGATCGTGCGGCACCTCATTCGTTCCGTTTTCATACAATCCGCCCTGAAACCCCTTGTACTTGCCAGCGCCAAGATCGGTCAGCGGCACGGCAACAAATTTCTGCGCCCACAGCGTCGATGCCACCAACCCGACAAAAACCGCGCATCGTAAGTATTTCGGAATTCGCATGCAGTAACTCCCACAGGAAACTGACTACTAATCAAAATCGCGGTCTAGCGGGGCTTTTAAGTAATTGTGCCTGTGATTGACCCCTTCTGCTTCCAAACTACAGCTTCCCCCAGAAGGCAAACGCCACAGAGCCGATCAGAAACAGGAACGATACGGCATGATTCCATTTGATAGTTTCACCGAGATACAACCATGCGAAGACGACAAACACGCAGAGAGTGATTACCTCTTGGATGATTTTCAGTTGAAATGCCGTGAATTCACCATAGCCAAGCCGATTCGCAGGAACTTGAAAACAGTATTCAGCAAACGCAATCAGCCAGCTTACGACGATTGCGGCGAGAAGCGGAGCCTTACGGTGCTTCAAGTGGCCGTACCATGCAATCGTCATGAAGATGTTGGAACAAATAAGTAGCAGTATGGTTTTCACAATCCTCGAATCGTATCACTTGGTTGAAGGCCAAAAAACGTGTCTTAACCCATGCTGCCAGAACAGCCACCGGCGGCCAAACCGCTCCACGCGAAGTTTCTGTACCGCGCACTCAGTCCTGTAGAATGATTTACCTGCTTTCAATTTGGGCCCTTAGCTCAGCGGTTAGAGCAGTGGACTCATAATCCATTGGTCCCAGGTTCAAATCCTGGAGGGCCCACCAATCTCAGCAGTAATTTTCTCTTCGTATTTTCGGGCGCAGCGCCCCCGACCACACTGTTACAACAGAACTTAGAGATGCAGGAGTTGCTTGGCGGCTTGCTGGCCCGAGCGGATGCAGTCGGGTATGCCGATGCCTCGGTAGCCGTTGCCAGCCAGGGCCAAGCCCGGGAGTTGCTGGCGCAGGCGCTCGATTCGGCCTAGTCGTTCCACGTGGCCCACTCCGTATTGAGCCATGGCAGACTTCCATTTGTAAACGCGGGCAAAGAGCGGCGTGGCGCGCAGGTTGAGGATTCCCTGTAGCTCGTTGCGGACGAGATGGATGATGGCGTCGTCGGAGAGATGCCAGATGTTTTCCGCATTTGATCCGGCGAAGGCGCAGCGCAGAATTGCGCGGTCATCGCGGGCGCGGCAGGGAAATTTGTTGTGGACGAAAGTTGCGGCCAGCAGTTGCCTGCCTTCGCTGCGTGGGACCAAAAATCCGAAGCCGGGCGGGAGCGAGCGGCGGACCTCGCGATCATAGCCCAAGCCTACGGTGATAGAAGAGCTGTAAGCAATGGCGGCTAGCTCGGCGGAAAGTTCGGAAGTGGAGCTCGAAAGAAGTTTTGCAGTGACATGTGCGGGAGTGGCCAAGATCAGGGCGTCGTATTTATCGGAGGTTGCGGGAGAGGAAACCGTCCAACCATTTGCTTCCGGCTGGATGGATTGCACAGGAGTATTTGTAAGCACTGAAGTTGAGTTGAGCTGGGAAGCTATTGCTTCGACGAGTTGCTGCATTCCGTTCTTCAGCGAAGTGAAGATCGGTTGGTGGTTTGCGCGACTTTTTTTCCGGGCGGCCAACATGGCGTGCCCAAGGCTGCCATAGGTGCGCTCCATTTCGGCGAAGCGCGGAAGGACGGCGCGGACGCTGAGGTTGGTGGCTTCTCCGCCGTAGATGCCGGAGAGCAGCGGGTCGGCGAGGCGGTCGACCATTTCCGGCCCGTAGTGGCGATTGACTAATGCGGCTACGCTTTCATCGGAGTCAGCGACGAGTGGAGGATGAAAAAATTCCTGCGCCATGCGAAGTTTTGTGCTCCAGGAAAAAAGAGGCGAGAAGGCGGTGGGCAGGATTTTTGTTGGGACCAGGAACATGAGGCCGTCGGGGATCGGGATTAGGCATCCGTTGACGAGGATGTAGGTTTTGCGGTCGGCGTCGTTTGAGGTGATGAGTTGATCGCCGAGACCGAGGGTGCGGCAGAAATCTGTCGCCCACGTTTTTTCGGTGAGGAAGGAATCGGGGCCGGCTTCGATTACGCAGCCGTCGATGTGCTCCGTGCGCAGCACGCCGCCTACATGCGGGGAAGATTCGTAAAGAGTGTAGTCGTTTGGGATTTCGCTCCGGAGTTGTTCCAGCGTGAATGCGGCGGAGAGCCCGGAGATGCCACCCCCGATGATTGCGATGCGGATCATGGGAGCCGGTTTCCCGGTTCCGGCTTCCGGGAGCCGGACGCCGGGAAGGAGTATTCCTGCACGAAGCGCGCGAGATTTTTTACGTTCTCTACTGGAGTCTCGGGCAGGAAGCCGTGGCCCAGATTGAAGATGTGGCCGGGGCGTCCGGCGGCTTGACGCAAGATACTTTCAGCTCGCGACTTCAATTCTTTCCAATCGGCGAATAGCAGCGCGGGATCCAAATTGCCTTGTACAGCGCAACCATGGTTGAGCGTGCTCCAGCCCTGGTCGAGTGGGATGCGCCAGTCCAGGCCGATTACATTGGCTCCAGTTTCATTCATCGCGGGCAGGAGCGTGGCGCTGTCCGTGCCAAAATAAATAATGGGCGCGCCAGTTTTTTGCAGGCGCTTCACCATTGTCGTAACGTGCGGAAGAACATAGCGGCGGTAATCGTCTACGCTCAGGCAGCCAACCCAGCTATCGAAGATTTGGATAACGTCGGCTCCGGCCTGAACTTGCGCGGCGGAATATTCGGTGGTGACTTCGACCAGCTTGCGCATCAACTCGTCCCAGGCGGTAGGAGAGTTGTACATCATTTTTTTGGCGTGGAGATAATGGCGTGAGCCGCCGCCTTCGATCATGTAACTCGCCAGGGTGAAGGGAGCTCCACAGAATCCGATTACCGGGATTGTTTCGGCGAAGTGTTTTGCCACCAGGCCTACGGCCTCGGATACGTAGCCTAATTCCGCTGCGCGGTCGGTACGGAGGCGGGCGATATCTTCGGCGTTGCGAATCGGCTTTTCGATGACCGGGCCTTCCCCGGCCGAGAAATGAAAGGGCAGGCCCATGACTTCCAGCGGAAGCAGAAGATCGGCGAAGATGATGGCGGCATCAACCTGGAGAATTTCTGCGGCGGTAATGGTGACTTCGGCAGCCAGCGCGGGCTTTTTACAAATTTCGAGCAACGAATATTGTTTGCGCACGGCGCGGTATTCGGGCATGTAACGCCCTGCCTGGCGCATGAACCAGACTGGGGTGCGCTCGACTGCCTGTGATTTACAGGCGCGCACGAACTTGGAATCGGGTGCGGACATGGAGCGATTACTGTAGCATTTTTGGATGGCGCTTCGGCAATGGCTGGGGAAGCTTCACCACGGAGGACACCGAGGAATACAGGGTTATTCTTTGGGAATTGGATCGTCCCCGGGTGCGTTTAGAAATATCGATATTGCTTGCCAAGTCGTTAAGACCGCCCTTGCGCTTGGTTTGATGGTTATATTTTGCTCCGCGTTGATGCTATTGCCAGAGGATCGAAAAGCTGAAAGCGCCACTCCCACCTTTTACAAGGATGTCCTTCCCATTTTGCAGAATCATTGCCAGAGTTGCCATAGGAGCGGAGAACCTGCGCCAATGGCTTTGGTGACTTACGAGCAGGCGCGGAAATGGTCGGGAAAGATTGCGGCTGCGGTGGAATTGAAGGCGATGCCGCCTTGGTTTGCCGATCCGCGGTATGGAAAGTTTGCCAATAATCCCTCGTTAACGGCTGAGGAGATTGCGAGGATTTCGGCGTGGGATAAAGCTGGCGCTCCCGCGGGGAATATTAGCGATGCGCCTGCACCACGTCAGTGGACCGAGGGATGGAATATTCCGCTGCCGGATGTGGTTGTGAAGATGCCGAAGCCGGTGCCCATTCCGGCGCATGGTGAGGTCGAGTATACATACGAGATTGTGCCTACGCAATTTGCCGGGGACCGTTGGGTGCAGATGGTTGAGGTGCGGCCTTCGTCGCCGGAGCATGTGCATCATGCGGTGGTATATATTCGGCCTCCGGGTGCAGATTGGCTGCGACATGCTCCCGTAGGCGAAGCGTTTACCGCATCAGATTTGAGTGATCCCACAGAGCGACGGCAGGCGCATGAGACCACCAGCGATTTGCTTCTGGTGTATGCGCCGGGAAGTGCTGCGGATAAATTCGCGGATGGAATGGCGAAGTTTGTACCAGCCGGATCGGATCTGGTTTTTCAGATGCACTACACAACCAACGGCGAAGCGGCGCACGATGAGAGTAGCGTGGGGATGGTATTTGCGAAGATGCCGCCAAAGCAGCGCGTGATAACTTTGCAATTAAATCAACATGCGCTGATGATTCCGCCGAGGGCGGAAGATTTTCGCGTGGAGGTGCAGGGAACGCTGCCAAACGATTGCACGCTGCTGAGTTTGTTTCCGCATATGCATTTGCGTGGAAAACGCTTTGAATATGACATTGTGCATGACGATGGAAAGTTGGAAACTCTGCTTCGGGTGAATTATCACTTTCACTGGCAGTTGAGTTATAAGCTGGCGGAGCCGCGCCTGTTAAAGGCAGGCACGAAGTTGCGTGCGGTCGCATGGTATGACAATTCGAAGAAGAATCCGCATAATCCTGATCCGGAGAAATGGGTGACGTGGGGCGATCAGACGTCGGAAGAGATGATGGTGGGATTTTTTGATGTAGTCGTTCCGGCGGGAATGGATAAGTGGAAGTTTTTTGTGAGGCAGTGAGTATGTGCTTCTTGCCTGCTAACAGTGGGTTTCTCCCTCGCTTCGCTCGCTATCGGAATGACAAAGCACCGAAACAATTTGCTACACTTTCGAGATTCCACATGAGGCTGGATAAATGATGAGGAGAAACCGGGTATTAATGTCCGGAGCGGCGATGGTTTTAGTTGTTTCTACATTCGTGATCGATCATGCCAGGGCGCAGGCCGGCGCGGCTCAAACTGGCACTTCCGGTCCGAAGACTGCGGCCGAGCAGTTTAAAAATATTCAGGTTCTCAAAGATATTCCAGCCGATGACTTGATTCCGGCAATGCAGTTCATTACTGCATCCTTGGGCAAAGAGTGCGAGTTCTGCCATGTACAGGGAGCATTCGAAAAAGACGACAAGAAGCCCAAGCAAACGGCGCGCAAGATGATGGAGATGATGTTTGCCATTAATAAAGACAATTTTGAAGGGCATCGTGAGGTGACTTGTTACACGTGCCATCAGGGAAATGCTCATCCGGTGGGCATACCCGTGGTGATGGCGGCGGAGATGCCAGAAATGCATCCTGCCGATGAGGAGGAACACCACGCGGCTGGGCCGCCCGCGCAAGAGTTGTTTGATAAATATTTGAAGGCGGTTGGTGGCGCGGCTGCGGTAGAGAAGATTAACAGCCGGGTAATGAAGGGGACGATTACGTTCGGCGACCGGAATGTGCCAATTGATATTTATTCGAAAGATCCGGACAAACGGGTTTCGATTACGCATACTCCGGATGGGGACAGCGTTACGGGATTTAACGGGCATGAAGGATGGTTAGGCTCACCCAAAGGTCCGATGCATGGCATGCATGGTCCGGATATTGACGGGGCCTCGATCGATGCGGATTTACACTTTGCGGCGCACTTGAAAGACTTGTTCAGCAAAGCGGAAGTTCGCGGGACGGAGAAGATCGGGGATAGCGACGCTTATTTTGTAGTGGGACAGCGCGAGGGCAAGACTCCGCTGCGGCTTTATTTTGATGAGAAATCCGGATTGTTGGTAAGACTGGTGCGGTTTGGCGAGACCCCGCTGGGGCGGATGCCGACGCAGATCGATTATGCGGATTATCGCGACGCGGGCGGAGTAAGGATTCCGTTTCGCTGGACGCTGGCGCGGGCGGGCGGAAGATTCACGATTCAAGTAAGCGATGTGAAGGAGAATTTGCCGGTGGATGATTCAAGGTTTGAGAAGCCGGCACAGGAGCCGAAGCCGGTGAAATAAAGTGAGATTTGAGTTTGGGACGCCGAAGGCGGCCGTCCCCACAGGAATTCTTGTTATGCGAGTTTTTATTTCATTGATGCTGTTCGTTGCTGTCGCATCTTCAATCGCTTTGCAGGCGCAAGCGCAGAGTGGCCGTAGTGAGGCGGAGTTGAAGCTGCTGGAGTCAGTGAACCGAGCAAGGGAAAAACAGGGTCTGCCCGGCTTGCGGTGGAGCAATGAACTGGCCATTGCGGCACGGAAACATGCGCGGGTGATGGCCGAGCACGGCGACGCACAGCACGGATTTCCGGGCGAGCCGGGCATGGCGGCGCGTGCAACGCAGGCGGGAGCGAAGTTCAGTTCGCTTTCCGAAAATGTGTGCTTGGGAGCAAGGGTGGAAGCGATTGCGGCGGAGTTTTTGAATTCTCCGATGCATCGAGCGAATATTTTGGATTCGGACACGGATTCGATTGGCGTCGGGGTCGTGGAGCGTGACGGGCAGCTGTTCGCTGTGGAAGATTTCTCAAAAGCGAAATAGCTCGAGAGCCGAAGAGCGGCAAAAATGAAAGCGAGCGGCAGCGCTACTCCGCAAGGGACCACCGTGAAAGAGCCGCGCTTAAGCGCCGCGCAATGCGAGCAAAAAACGAGCTGGGCTTTAGCCCCATATTTTTTCCGCAGGCCATCGGCATTGAACTAAACTAAGTCGCCGTCGAAGCAGCCTAAAATAAATTCCAGGTCCACCATGACCAAACAATCCGACTTATCGTTGTTGCTTCTGTCTACGATTCTTCTCTCCTCCTACGGCCTATCTCAAACTCCCGCACAAAACCCTGCACATCCAATTGTTCTCCACGCCGCCCGAATGCTCGACATAAAAAATGGCCGGATCGTGAAGCCTGCCGAAGTTCTGGTGCAAGGCGAGAAGATCGCGGAAATCGGTACGTCGGTGGAACATCCCAACGGAGTGGAGGTAATCGATCTCGGCGATCGTACGCTCATGCCCGGCTTGATCGATGCCCACGTGCATTTGTTTTTGCATCCCGGGGCTGAGGATTTACAGACGGTGGAAGAATCGGTGCCGCAGCGCACGATTCAGGCTCTGTTCGCGGCCCGCGATGATTTGATGGCCGGGTTTACGGCTGAGCGGGACATGGGAACTGAAGGCGCAGGATCGGCGGATACAGCAGTGCGCAATGCAATTGATGACGGTTTGTCGCCGGGACCGCGCATGAGGATGAGCGGGAACGCGATCAACATTTTGGGCGGCCATGAAGATGCGATCAAGTTCAATCCGGCACAACACGTTTTGCCCAATGCCGATTATGCGAACAATAAAGATGAATTAACCGCGGTGATGCGCGAACAATATAAGGAAGGCGCGGATTTCACCAAGATTTACGAGACTGGTCCGGATGTGGTGAAGGACGGAAAGTTTTCCACGATTTATCAGTACACGGAAGTGGAATTGAGTGCGGCTGTACAGGAGGCGGCGCGGTTGGGCAAGCGCGTCGCGGTTCATGCTACGGGTGAGCCGGGAACTTTGTTTGCGGCGCAGGCCGGTGTGGCGTCGATCGATCATGCGAATCAACTGAGCGATGAAACGATGCGGCTAATGCGAGAGCAGCAGATTTTTGCCGTGCCTACTTTTACCATTTTTGAATATTTTGCCAACCATGCCGAGTCGCAGGCACAAGCTGCGCATGAGCGGGAAATGCTGGATGTGAAGGTGCAGGAATTTCGCAAGCAGGTTGCTGCAGGCGTGCCGATGGCTGTGGGATCGGATGTGGGCCCGTTTCCGCATGGAACACAGGCGCGCGAATTTGTATTGATGGTGAAGTATGGGATGACTCCGCTCGCGGTGTTGCAGGCCGATTTGTTGCATGGGGCAAAACTGCTGGGATGGGATGGGCAGATAGGAGCTTTGGAGCCGGGATATTTTGCCGATGTGGTCGCTGTACCGGGAGATCCGTTACAGGATGTTTCGGTTTTAGCCAATGTTTCGTTTGTGATGAAGGGTGGGGTGGTTTATAAAAAGTAACGCGATCGGCATAGATTTTGGCACGACCAACAGTTCCATTGCCCTCGCGGACAAAGCGGGGAACGTGCAGCTTGCCAGCTTCCCCTACATGGAAAGTTTCACCGACTCTTATCGATCGTTGCTCTATCTTGAGCAACTGAAAGAGCACGGTGCAAGAAAGTTGAAATCGTGGACGGGCCCAGAGGGAATTGAGCATTATCTCGCTGCCGACACGAAGGGCAGGCTCATCCAATCGCTGAAGTCATTTCTTACCAGCCGAAGTCTACACAGCACCGATGTTTTCGGACGGCACCAAACTCTTGAGGATCTGGTGGCGCGGATTCTTAGAGACCTACGCGAAAAAGCCGAGAAACAATTCGGGGTGAGCATAAAGTCGGCCGTGGCGGGGCGTCCGGTGCACTTTGCGGGAGCTGACAAGAACGAAGATGACAGCTACGCGGAAGAGCGGCTGAAGCTGGCGTTTAAGTCTGCGGGTTTCGAGTCAGTGCAGTTCGAGATGGAGCCGGTTGCCGCCGCTTACTATTACGAATCGACCCTCGATCACGATGAACTCATCCTGATTGGAGATTTTGGCGGCGGTACCAGCGATTTTTCGCTGATTCGAGTGGGGCCAACATTTCGCGGAAAAAGCAGAACAGCCGGCAGTGGCATCATCGGCAACGCCGGTGTTGGCATCGCTGGAGACGCTTTCGATGCGAAGATCATCCGGCATGTAATCTCGCCGGAGCTAGGCATGGGATCGCAGTTGCGGTCGCTGGGAAAGATTCTGACCGTTCCGAACTGGGTTTATATACGCCTGGAACGCTGGCATCATCTTTCGCTGTTGCGATCGAAAGAAGTGTTGGACATGCTGAAGAGTGTGCATGCGCAATCGCTCGAGCCGGAAAAGATTGCGGCGCTCCTTTACTTTATAAAACAGGACTTGGGATTTTATCTGCACCGCGCGGTGCAAAAGGTCAAGTGTGATTTGTCGAACGACACGGCTGCGGAATTTCGTTTTGACGATGGATCTGTCGATCTGAAGACCACAGTGCGGCGGGATCGGTTCGAGGAATGGATTGCCGAAGAACTCGAACAGATTGCCCAGTGCGTCGATTCCCTGCTGAGCAGCTCGGGCGCAAATCGCAAGGATGTAGACATGGTGTTTCTGACTGGCGGCTCTTCGTTTGTGCCGGCGGTGCGCCGTATTTTCGAGGATCGTTTTGGAAGCGGGCGCATTCGCGGCGGGAATGAGTTTACATCGGTGGCTCGTGGGCTGGCGCTGAAGTCGAAAGAGCTGCAACACGGCAGTCCTGCTTAGTAAGATTACCAGTCGGGGGAGTTGTCGGAGTCTTCGCGCGTCTGGTTGCGTTTGCGGTAGCAGACTACGATTGCCCCGAGGGTCATTAGTGTTGGAGGCGCGATCAGGACGAGGATTCCGCTTTTAAGGGCTTGAATCATCCGCGTACCGGAAGATGCGGCTTGGGTATAGCAGAGGGCGCAGTTTTGGGCAGACGCTGATGGCGTGAGCAGCAGGATGGCTCCAGCTGCGATGGTTAGAATCGTGATCCACTTCCAGTTCATTCGCTTATCGCAGCGCTAAAGCGCTGCGCCACCACCCAAAATCCACCTTGCGGTGCAATGAGCATTTTTACTTGGCCCACGGTACGCCATCAATCAGGCGGTAGCTATCGGTCCATCCATATTGTAGGCCCAGTAGAATGGCTACGGTAAAGATCACCACAAACCACATCAAGCCACGATTCTCCGAGAGGTGCATGAAGAAAAGCAGCGCCAATCCGCCTTCAACTATGGCAACGGACAGCATACGCACGAACATTTGAGACGCGGTAATGTCCTGGCGGGCAATTACGAATTGGACGGCTGCGAGGGCTAACAGGCAGATGTAGATGGCTACGTCTTTTCCTATTCCACCGCTTTGGTGCGCTTCGGCTGCCATTTCTTTCTCCTTAGTTCCTGCTCTTACAAAGTCCTTCGAGGTTAGTGGGCCAGATTCATCAAATACACCAACGGCACTACGAACATCCAGACCAGATCGACGAAGTGCCAGTAGAGCCCGGTGACTTCGAGGTCATCAGCCTTGTAGCGGCCGCCCAGATAACGAACGCCCACCACGATCAGGGCGATTACGCCTCCGGTAACGTGCAGCAGGTGGAGGCCGGTGATGCTGAAAAAAGCGCTGCCGAACAGCGGCGTGCCCCACGGATTGTGAAAGAGCGTTGCGCCTTCGGCGAACATGCCGAACCATTCACGAATGTGAAGGACGGCGAAAAGAATTCCGAGGCCGGCCGTAATCATCATCCAGCGGAAGGCGCCGGATTTGTTGTTTTGCTGGGCCGCGCGCACGCCGATCAGCATAGTCAGGCTGCTGGTGAGCAGGATGAACGTCATGAGGGCTACGTTGGTGATGCTGTGAAAAGGACGCGGCCAGTCAGGCGTTGCGTTGCGGATGAAGCCATAGGCTACAAGGCAACCGGCGAAGGTAGCCGTGTCGGCGATGATGAACAGCCACATCGCCATCTTTTTTGCTGGGACAGAAAATGTCGGCTCGGCCATGGCCGGGGAGTGCGCTGCGGAATGCCCCATGGTTAAGTCAGCTTGGCTCACGTTGCCTCCTGCGATTTCTTTAGAGCTTCATCCACAGCAACAAAAGCAAATACAGCCAAAGCGCGCCCATGAAGTGCCAGTAGAGCGCTGTGGCGTTTAGAGTGCTGCGTTTTAATGTCGAGTTACCCAGCTTGCTTATTACTCGGACGAGGCCGCCGAGGCCGCCAAGCAGGTGGATCGCGTGGGCCACGGTTAGAACATAGAAGAAGGAGTAGCTCACGTTAGTGGCGAGACCGAGGCCCTGCGATTTCAGTTGCAGCCAGGCGAAGGTTTGTCCGGCTACGAAGAGAAGTCCGAGGAAAAGAGTTGCGTACAGCCAGCCCGCGGGTGCGCGTTGCTGAGTTTTCGCAGTCGTCATGAACGCAGCAATCTGGCGGCGTGCGATTTCCAGCGCAACACTGCTGGCGATAATGACTAACGAATTCAGATAGAGAATTGGCGGAAGCGTGAAATGCTGCCAATCGGACGCGCCGCCCTGGCGAACAATGAGAGCGCTGGTAAAGGCGGCAAACGTCATGGTGATCCCCGCCAGGCCGACCCAGATGCCGGTGCTCGCCGGGGCCGGGGATGGATCTTTCACGCGCCGCAGGTCGCCGCCGGCAGGGACGAGATTACGCCATCCACCATTGCCGGAGTCGTGGCTCGGGATACGTTCGATTTTTGGCGGTTCGTGAACTATGGTTGCCATACTGCGGACCCCGGGGGGGCTAAAGCCCCTTCTTATTTGCTCCTTGACGCGGCGCTAAAGCACGCTCTTCCACGATCTCCTTGTCATTTCTCCTCGTCTGGACTATGCGCTTTCTCCGTCGACGTTTGCATAATGTAGTCGGCGCTTGCCCCTTCCACGCCGTATTGATAAGGGTCGTGATAAACGACTGGCATGTGATCGCCAAAATTGTTGTGCGGCGGAGGCGTCGCGGTACTCCACTCGAGTGAAGTGCCTTCCCATGGATTATCCGAAGCCGGCGCGCCTTTGAAGCGGCTATAGATCAGGTTGTAGACAAAGATGATCTGCGCCAGGCCGGTGAGCAGCGCAGCTATCGTAATGAACTTGTGAACCGGAATCAGCGGGATCAGATAATCGTCCGTGAAAGCCTGATAGCGGCGGACGTTCCCGGCCATCCCCAGATAGTGGAAGGGCATGAAGATGCAGTAGGCCCCGACGAAGCTCAACCAGAAGTGGAGTTTGCCAAGCGGCTCACTCATCATGCGGCCGGTCATCTTCGGGAACCAGAAGTAAGTTCCGGCGAAGATGCCGAACATGGCGGCAACCGCCATCACCAGATGGAAATGGCCGACTACGAAATAAGTCGCGTGCAGCAGGATGTCGAGGGAGGGCTGCGCGAGGAAAAATCCGCTGATGCCGCCACTTATGAACATGGAGATGAAACCGAGGGAGAACAGCGATGCGGAATTGATTCGCAATTTCGAGCCGTACAAGCTGCCGAGCCAAATCAGAACGACGATAGTGGAGGGGATCGTAATAATTAGCGTAGGGAATGAAAACGCCAGCGAGGAGACGGGATTCATTCCGCTGACGAACATGTGATGCCCATAGACCATATAACTAAGCACCGCCAGCGCACCCATGGAATAAATGAGAACGCGATGGCTCAACATGGGCCGGCGCATGTTGGTGATAAGAACATGCGAGACGATGCCCAAGCCGGGGACGATGGCGATGTAGACCTCTGGGTGTCCGAAGAACCAGAAGAGGTGCTGCCAGAGTAACGTCGATCCTCCTTGGTGCGGCAAGACCTGATCATTGAACACGAGATTGGATGCGACGAAGAAGCTCGTACCGGCGACGTGGTCGAGAATGGCGAGAATGCAGGCAGGCATCAGAACCGCGAAGGCCGTAAGGCCCATGACCGAGGTGATGAACCACGCCCACGCGGTGAGCGGAAGACGCATGAGAGACATGCCTTTGCAACGCATGTCGAGCGTGGTCGTGATGAAATTCAGCGAGCCGAGTAGCTGTCCAATACAGAAGATGGCAATCGAGGCCATCCAGAGAACCACGCCCATGCCCTGGCCTGGACCAGCGACCGTACCTACCGAATTGAGCGGGGCATATTGTGTCCAGCCACCGAGACTGGGGCCGTCTCCAACGAAGAATGCCGAGACCATCACTAAGAACGCTACGAAAGTGACCCAGAACGACATCATGTTGAAGTGCGGGAAAGGCATGTCTTCCGCACCGGTTTGGATGGGAAGAAAGAAATTTCCAAACGCTGCAAACGGGGCCGTAGTCAGGACGAAGAAGACCATGATTGTGCCGTGCATCGTCATGAGTTGCAGATAGTACTCGGGCGTCATCACATCGCCGGGAGCGCCGGTTTTGGAAAGGAAATGCAGCCCCGGGATTGCGAAACTGCCCCATCCCAAATGAATACGCATGAGCCACGAGAGAACCATGCCGACTACGGCTGCGACCAGTGCCAGCGCGTAGTATTGCTTGCCGATGACTTTGTGGTCGAGGCTGAAGATATGCTTGCGGATGAAGCTGGTAGGAGCTCCGTGGTGTACCGCGTGAGCAGACATATCGTGCATGGTAGTTTCTCCGGGCAGTCCTTCAGGGCTATAACGCCCCTCATTTTACAGCTATTGCAGCGCCGCCTGCTGTTTGAGCCAGGCGTCGTAATCTTCCTGCGACTTCACTTCCAGATAAGCTTTCATGTTGTAGTGGCCAAGGCCGCAGAGTTGCGTGCAGACGATTTCGTACTTGCCAATTTTCGTTGCGGTGAAATGGATCGAGACGTCGAGGCCGGGGACGAAATCCTGCTGTACCCGCAATTCGGGGACGTAGAAAGAATGTCCGAGATCTTTCGAATGCATCAGCAGGTGGATTTCGTGGTTCACCGGAATCGCCATTTCGGCGGTGACGATGTCGTCTTTGGAATCTTGATCATGCGTGGTATCGAGGCCGAAGAAATTGGCATTAGCTTCGCTGATTTGATCGGGGTGCAGCGGGCCGAATGTACCATCGGGACCGGGATAGCGGAAGTAGAAAGCGAATTGCCCGGCCTGCACCTGAATGGGAAGTGCGCCGGCTCCCGGCGGAGTGAGATAGACGCCCGCCCAGGCCTTAGCGCCGAATGCCCCCAGCGCCAACACTTCAGTGCCTACCAATAAGAAAGCCGCGATGACGAGTCCCGTCGCGCCGCCGGGGAAGCTTTTAATTTTTCCGCCGGGATTGGGATTGGAGAATTTCCAGATGAAGAAAGCGAGGAGAAATTGCGAGGCGAGGAAAGAGATTCCGGCTTCGACCATGGTGTCGGCAAACTGCTCGTCGATGATGTGGCCGTGCGTCGAAATGTCCTGCGGCAGGGGCCACATGTGCATCACAATCGGAATTGCCGAAGCAATTGCAATCACTACGATGGTTACCGCGAGGATTTTTGCCATATCGCCTCGTCCTGGGGCGGATTCGCCTTAATTGTGAATCGCCGCAGCATGGACTGCGGCGATTCATGGATGGATCAAGCTATAACGCAAACTTCTATTTGGCCTTGAACGTGAAGTTGGCCGTGCCTGCACCGCCGGATGCCACGGTCACTTTCTGCGTTTGTTTGCCATATTCTTCCTGCCACGCAGTCACGGTGTAACTGCCGGGGGGAACATTCTCGATAGTGTAATTGCCGCTGCCATCCGTGGTCGCATACGGACCTTTCACTACGACAAACCAGCCATGCATCCAGGGATGAATGTTGCACTGCACCGGAATCACTTCCTCTGACTTCCAGCTCTTCTCCACGGGTGCGGCTCCTGGCGGTTGCGACTGATTCCATGGAATGTTGCCCGTCATGGGATTGGGAAGAGGATGAATGTTGTGCGTGGTTTGATCGCTGGTCTTTACATCGAACTTCTGGCCCACGTCCATCGCCAGCACGTGCGGCGTGTACATGCAGTTTTTCTGGTCGAAGACGGGAACGGTTGTCGATGCAGTGGCGGGGCCACTATAGCCGTCCGAGATGTAGAGAACAACATTCTCCAATCCGTTACCTGAGCCGACTACCACGGTTTCCAGGTGAGCCGGATCGCTGGCATGGGCCTTGGAGCAGTAGGGATCTTTCGACATGTCGATGCCCTTCATGTGCGGCGCCGCGCCATCGAGTTTGACCGAACCGGTGATTTTGCCTTCCCCTGCGGCGCTGACGTTTTGGCTAAGAATGAGCGCGCCACAAGATATCAAGACTACCGCCGATAGTATTACTGCGAGTTTGGGTGCATTTCTCATAAAATCACTCTCCTTGGTTACTCCCACCTGCCTGAATGATCGGCTTGCGATGCCATTGCGATTACTATTGTTGGCCCGCAGGCGCATTTGGATCCACTGGTTTCAGCCCGAGGCTTTTCGCCATGTCTTTTTCCTTGCTGTGCTGAGACATGAAAGTGCGGAGATAGAAGACCAGATCCCAAGCCTCATCGGGCTTGATGTTGTCGGCATAGGATGGCATCGGAGTGCCATCGAGGCCGGTCATAAAGATGCGATAAATGTCCTTATCAGTGTCGCCGCATTTAGGCCGGGCGCCTTCAGTGAAATTGAAGGGCAGAATCGGCCGGCCGAGATCGTCTGTAAGCGTGGACGCCGAGGGCCCATTGGCCATGCCTTGCACACCGTGACATTTCCAGCATTGCACTCTGGCGAAGACATCCCGGCCCGCTTTAATGCGCTCGGGCGTTACTTCCGGCTCCGCTGGAATGACGATTGGAGTTCCCGGTTTTTCGTTTGTCCAGCGCGGAGAGAAATGTTTCACGTAGGCGACAAGATCGGCTCGCTCCTGTTTCGTAAGCTGGCTCCATTGCGGCATGTTCGAGCGATCCATACCCCGCGCGATGGTGTCGAAGAGATCTTCGTCGGTGGGCAGTGTTCCGGTCGGAGTAGAGCGGCACTTGAATACGCCCATCTGAAAGTCACGGGGTTTGGGATCGACCCAGGGAAAATTCTCGCCGTTTCCATCGCCCAGGGTGCCATGGCAGCCGACACAGAAGCGACGATAGCTGCTCTTGGCATCCTTGACATGGCCGGTGATATTGCCGACGTGGGATTCAATGCCATTGCGAACGTTAATATCCTGGTTGGTAAGTTGCGCCGACGAAGTAAGCGGTAAAGCCACAGCCACGCCTAATAGTAGCGACCACTTCCGCAAATTTGTCCGCATGTCTTTTCCTCGTCAAATCCCTTTTGGAATTCCTTTTTGAATCAACCCTTTTGAATCAACGCTAGAAGTCGAAGTCAAATCCCAGCAGCAATTCGCTGGTGTTCAGGTTGGCGCTCGTCAGCCCAAGCGACGGGCCTATTCCATCCTGGTGCAGCCAGTTGTATTCGTTGTGCCACGCGAAGCCGGCCCGGCTGGTCATAAACGGATTGTAGCGATAGCCGATGGTGTAGGTGGATAGATTGCCTAAATTCGAAGGCGATGGACCAATGATTCCGGTAGGTCCAACCCCCGTATATCCCGCTCCATTGGCCTGCTGCGACATCCGCAAGGTTTCGTAGCGTCCGATGAAAATCAATTGCGGGCTGTAGACGTAGTGAGGCTCGAACAGAACACCGTTCCACGTAGGATTTTGCGCTCCGACGGGGAGCGTAGAGCCAGTCGTGTTGTTGGCGGTAGCGATGCCATCGATGAAGTCGCCATAGCCTTGGCCGAACCAGGCATTGTCCTCGCCGTGTTGGGTGATAACCGTGAGATCGACATGTTGGCCGAAGTAGAACTGTCCAACAAAACCCTCGCGGCTGAATGGTTTATTGCCAATTCCGGAACCGGGAATAATGGTCGATCCGCTCGGTCCAGTCTGCGTGAGCCACGTGGTTGGAGCCTCGCCGACCATGGCATAGAAGCCAATGCGCTGCACGCCAGCTCTGCCGGTATCGAACGCCTGGCTTGCGGTAAAGAAGCCGGTGTACGCGTTGCCGTAGGGCAACTGAGTAGTTCCATCGTTGGAACTAAGGATCGCGGCGGAGTAGCGAGTGCGATCGTTGTAGGAGTGCCCCAACACTTCCACGCCGAGCTGGTTGTCTCCCATCTGGCCGAAGATGTTGCCGTCGCCCGTGGGAATGAAATGGTAAAGCTGATAGATGCCGCCGTTGGCGGTCAGCGTGAGAATGCGTTTTTCGGAAAGCAGGTTGTCGAGTTCGAACTTGCCGAGCTTCACGTTCAGCCATGGGCTGCCGAATAAATTATCCAGGCGGGCCATGACGGTTTCAAAGTGGAAGGCGCCGGTGGGATCCGACGATGGAAGCAGGTAAAACGAAAAATTCTTTTCCAGTGTGCCGCCAGTGTGGAAGTCAAGGCCGCTAAGGTCAAACCCGGAGGTGGTGAGCCGTTGCACCGCCGAGCCTGTCGGGGTCGTGCTGCCGGCAGAGTAGGTATCGACCAGCTCCTTACCCACGCTATAGCGATGCCAGATGGGTGTCATGCGGAAGGTGACCGGCCAGTAGCCGGGATTCTGCCAGATCGGTGCGTCGCGGTCGTTCATCAGCTGATAGCCGTTGTCTTTGAACTTTTGTCCAAAGTAATTCAGCATCGGCCACGACTCGTGACAGGCGGAGCAGCGCAAACCATACTTACGCGCGAAGGCAGGTATGGCGTTGGCCTGCTGGCTGCACGTGAGAACGATGGTTGCAAGAAACAACGCGACAGCAGAAAGTGACGTAGCAAACTGGGAGAGGGTGCGAATCTGCAAACGCCTCGTAACGCGCATGGCCGGGCTCCTCGGCACCAAATCAGAATGATTGAACCACACTCAAAAAACGATAGGCGAAGATATTGCCAAAAACGCTGATATTTCCGCGGCAGAACCGTACGGACGCAAGATCGTTCCACCGTACAGCGGACGGATACTACTATGACCAGCAGTAGAAGTTCAAGGAATAATTTTACAAATTTTTGACAACTTGGGTTCCGGCTTGTGCGAAGGCCTCTTCGAAAGAATCTTTACGTTGTTTTACACTTGCTCTCTCGCTTCGGCCAGTGACACGTTCACATCTATCTTTTTCTTGTTGCGGTAGATTGTCACCTTCACCATATCTCCGGCGCGATGGTTATTCATCATCTCCGCCAGCGTGTCTTCGTCTTCCACTTTTTCGCCGTCGATGGCCACAATCAAATCTCCGCCCAGCATAATAAGGGTGCTGCCGAGATAGGCGCGTTCCGTGCCGCCATGCAGGCCAGCCCGGTCTGCGGAGCCGCCGGGAATAACTTGCACGATCAACAGACCATAATCGACCGGCAATCCCATTTCATCGGCAAGCTCTGAATTGATCGGAATTGTGCGTACGCCCAGCGCTGGACGCCGCACCCGGCCCAGCGTCATCAGATCGTTGAGCACGGCCTTCGCAGTGTTAATTGGAATGGCGAAGCCTACGCCGGAGTTCTGACCGACGCTCGAGAGAATCATGGTGTTGATGCCGATCACTTCGCCGTGCCAGTTCATCAGGGGGCCGCCGGAGTTGCCGGGGTTAATGGCAGCGTCGGTTTGAATGGCTTCGTCGATGGTTGCGCCATTGGGTTCACGTACGGGACGAATGGAGCTGACGATACCGCGCGTCATTGTTCCGGCCAGACCAAAGGGATTGCCGATGGCATACACTTTTTGCCCAACCTGCAAATTACGCGAGTCGCCGAGCACGGCGGGAATCAGCTCGGGTGCCTTAATCTGAATCACAGCCAGGTCGTGCCCTGGGTCGGTACCGATAACCGTTGCCTTATATTTTTTGCGATTGTGCAGGGTGACTTCCACCTGGCGCGCGTCGGCGACGACGTGGTAGTTGGTGAGGATGTGACCATCCTTATCGATAACGAAGCCCGATCCCTGGCCCTCCTGCGGCACCAGCCCGTTGAAAAAATCGAAGGCCATGGCGCGCGAAGTCACGTTTACTACCGAGGGAATATTCTTGCGATAAACAAGAATATTGTTCTGCTCTTCGCTGTCGAGCCCTTCATTGCCGGCGGCCTCCGTAATTTCCACGTTTGCCGGATGACTCAGCCAGTCCCCGGAGTGAAGAATATTCGACGAATTCGAGCGCCAGGTGGTGAAGTAGAAAAAACCGCCGGCGATTACCAGAGCCAGAAGTGCAGGTCGTATGATTCGCATAAAAAATATCCAGGATCAATTCTAGCGAATGTTCAGGGAGCAAGCATCGATTTCGCCCATTCGATCACGCTGGGCAGACGATTTCATGTGTTTCGAGCGAGTTACACTCCGGCGCGAAGAGCTTTCCATATTTGTTCCACCTGCTCTCGTGTGTGATCAAGCGGGCCGGAATTGTCGATCACGTAATCGGCAGCTTTGATTTTTTCCGCATCCGGCAGTTGCGCGGCCATGCGGCGCTTGACTTCTTCACGCGCGGCGGCGAGCGGCAGTTTTTGGCGGGCGGCAAAGCGGGCTACGCGTTGCTCATCACTGCAAGTGACCACAATAAGACGATGGAATTGTTTGGCCGCCCCCGCCTCGAGAATCAGCGCGGCTTCCACCATGACGACAGCATGGGGATCTTGCCGGCCCATTTCCTCCATCCACTCTTCCTGGGCGCGCAACACCGCCGGGTGAACGATGCGGTTCAATTCTCCAATACGCGAAGGGCGTAATGCGGACGAATCAGTTCCGGAAGTTGCGACTGGAGACGGCTTGGCCGATCCAAAGGCAGCTTCGGCAAGTTTGACGCGGTTCACGCTCAAGTCGGGATTGAGGATGCCGCCGCCGAAGTGACGCACCACTTCGTTGTAAACCGGCTGGCCCGGATGCATGAGTTCGTGGGCGATGCGGTCCGCCTGGACCAGGTGAGCACCAAGAGCAACAAACATCTCGCCGACAGCGGATTTGCCCGAGGCGATGCCGCCGGTTAGGCCGACTTTGAGCAATGTGCCCCCGGGCAGAAAAACCTTACCTCGGAGGCATAGAGACACGGAGAAAAGTATGAAATAGGTATTCTCCGTGGCTCCGTGGCTCCGTGGTAAATGGTTTTCATTTCGCAGCTAGTAGTTGGCCACTGCCTCTGCGCATTTTCGCCGCTTTCACCGTGTTGTACATCAGCATTGCGATGGTCAGCGGTCCTACGCCGCCCGGCACCGGCGTTAGCGCTCCCGCCACTTCAGCAACTTCGGGATGGACATCGCCCACCAACGTCGAGCCTTTCGTGCGAAAAGTTTCCTCGCGCTTAGCGTTGCCGGCAAACAGGCGTTGGAATTCTGCGCGATCGGTCACCTTATTCATGCCGACATCGATTACGGTTGCGCCCGGCTTTACAAAGTCGCGAGTGATCATACCGGCTCGTCCGATGGCGGCGACCAGAATATCGGCGCGGCGGCAAACGGAAGGCAGATCGTGCGTCTTCGAATGGCAGACGGTCACCGTGGCATTGGCGTTGAGCAACAGCATTGCTACGGGCTTGCCGACGATGTCGCTGCGGCCAACGACTACCACTTCCTGGCCCACTATCGGAATTTGGCTTCGCGTCAGGATTTCGATCACTCCTGCGGGCGTACAGGGAACCAGGCCGGGACGCTGCGTGGAGAGAAAACCGACGTTGACTGGATGAAACCCATCCACATCCTTCGCGGGATCGACGGCCATCAGCACGCGCTTCGAGTCAACTTGCGAAGGCAGCGGCAATTGCACCAGAATGCCGTCGATTTCGTCGCGCTGGTTGAGGTCTTCGATCAGCGCGAGAAGTCGGGCGGTAGTCGAAGTCTCAGGCGGCGTATGCTGCTCGCTGTAGATGCCGACCTCTTCGCTGGCCTTCACCTTGCCGCGTACATAAATTTCCGACGCGGGATTGTGCCCGACCAGAACAACGGCAAGGCCGGGACGAACTCCCGCGGCAGACATGGTCTCAACCTCCGCCGCGACTTCCGTGCGGATGCTGTTCGCGATCTTTGTGCCGTCAAGAATTCGGGCGCGCATTTCGGTCTCCGGAAAGAAAATCTTACACTGCCCAAGGCGGTGAATGCGCCCACCATGGAAATTTCAACAGGACGCCGTGCATGCCACGACAATCCACAGCCAGATATTTTCTCCGCGCCTCAGCATCTCCGCGCAAGAGATTCTCGCGTACAATGCCCTCATGCTTTCCAAGGAATTACTGGAAATTCTGGTCTGCCCGGCATGCAAGCAAGCGCTCGAATACCGGCAAAATCCCGAGAGCCTGAAGTGCACGCAGTGTCACCGTGTGTACGCGGTGAAAGATGATATTCCCATCATGCTGATCGATGAAGCGACCATAGAAGCCTCCTGACTACCCAGGCCAGGCAAGAACTCCAGCCTGAGCCGGTGCGTTACGAACGATCTTACTTATTTCACCTCACATCCTCGCGACAACCCGGTAACATTTTTCATTACCCCACATGTTTGTCGATTCCCGAACCAGAATGACACTCCGTGTCAGTTTTGAGACCGGAAAAGGTACCAAAGGCATCTGAAGAAAACTTCGGGGCTGCAGCCGGTTCGCTGCAACTTCCGATATTCAGAGGGGTTTATGAATCTAAAGCGGCCGGCTTTCCGTACTAGAAAGTAGCGGCCGGATACGGCAGCAGAATTGCATGCAACTTGTATGACTGCTGGTGAGTCTAATAGGCAATTGTAGGGTCGGAGTCGGAGGTGATGACGGCCATGTTTGAAGAAACCAGGTTCGAAAACGCGGTGACTACCAGAATTAACAACGATAAAGACAGATTTACGGTGACTGAACTGGCTGCGTTGCGCAGCGATCTGCTGCAAGGCGGCATGATCGATTCCTACGAGGCCGCTGAACTTCTGCAGGTATTTCTGATGGGCCGCGGCTACGGCGTCTCACCCAAAGCGGCTTTGGATGCCGCTGGCCGCGTGGAAATGGCCGGGTGCGCCTTGCCCGTCCTGCAATACGAATTGGAAAACCTTGCGATGGTGATGTAAGCGCGCGTCGGATTTGGACATTCTGGATCGGTCTGTCGAAACAAGAATGACCGAGCCAGGTCCACGCAAAGATAAGCCGGGCCAACCAGCCCGGCTTTGTGGCGTTTAGAGACGGTTCGACTCGAATCTCAATCTTGAGACTTCCAGCGCTTTGCCCTGTTTCCTGGTGGATCTGCTAACCCAACCAGTTTTGGGCGTAAAACCCCATCACGGCTGGGTTACTTTTTCTTCATGGCCGCTGCGGCTCTCGCCCTCTCTTGCAGCGCCAGCATTACCACCTGCAGCATATCGTCCTGGGGCGCGGGCTTGCCGGTCCAGATTTCGAATTGGCGCGCGGCCTGATGCACAAACATTTCTATGCCGGGAATGATCTGCGCTCCCCGTTGTTTCGCCAGTTGCAGCAGGCGCGTTTCGAACGGGTCGTAAATCATGTCGAAAACGTAGCGCGCGTTGATTTCTTTTTCCTGCAACGGAGTCTCGCGCGTGTTGCCCATCCCCACCGGCGTGGCATTGATGATTACGTCGAAGGCGTGCTTCTTTAAGTCGGCGCGTTTTATCGAGTGCGCATGAGCGCGCCGGGCAAGCTTCTTTGCCGGTTCGATGCTGCGGTTCAAGATGAACACTTCCGCGCCGCGCTCCGCCAATCCAAAAACGGCAGCGCGCGCCGCTCCTCCCGCGCCCAGGACGAGAATTTTCGCATCTTGCAACGTGCTCAGACGGCGTTCCAGAGGCCGGACCACGCCCGAAGTATCGGTGTTAAAGCCGTAGAGTTTGCCATCCTGCGCGCGCACGACCGTATTGCATGCGCCAATCTTGGTAGTGTGCGTATCTGTGTTGTCGAGGAAGGGAAGGATCGCTTCCTTATACGGCATCGTAATGCTTAGGCCATGGATGGGAATTTCGCGCACGCAGGCCAGCAAATCCTTCAAAGTTTTGGCATGAAGCGCGAGATAGACCGCATTCACATTCTCGCGCCGGAAGGCCGCATTCATGATCGCGGGCGAGAGCGAGTGCGCTACCGGATCTCCAGCCACACCGTAAACACGCGTCGCGGCATCGACCTGCTCGATGCGATAAACGCTGCGTAGATCCTGTGCGCTGACTTGCCCGGGGGCGGTTTCCTCGCCGGGACTGACAGCGGCAAAGGTAAAGACGCTACCCGCGCGAACACCCAGTACGCGGCTGATGATACCCTGCTCACCCATGCACACGCCGACAATCGAATGCTTATCTCCCTCGCGCCCCAGGAATTGGATCATGGAAACGTTGTCGGAGAGCGTCGCGGCCGTGCTCACCACCTTATAAAAATCGGCAGGGTAAGTGCGCATCTTTTCCAGAGTTTCGTCGAGCTTCTTGGTGCCCCGAAAGTCATGGAACGAAAGGATCAGAGCGGCACTCTTGCGCAGCTTTTGCAGCTGATCCGGCTTGCACTTCAGCGCCGTCTGGAATTCCACATCCACCAGCTGGCAGCCAATGGCTGACGCCTTGGCCAGCAGATCGAGCTGCGAAGCGATGGAGCCTCGAAACTTGCCTCCGCTTGCCACTCGGCGGCAGGTAGCGATCACGGTTATACCGGGGTGAGTTTCGAGAAAATGTTTGATCTTGGGCAGGCCCAGAGCGGGCTTCGTTAAATGATCTAACCTGAACTCGATAAAGGAGTTATCCCGAACCAGACCTTCCGCTTTTTCGGCCAGTGCAGCGGGGTCTGAAGCGGCGACCGCGACGCAAACCCGCGGCAACCGCAAGGGCACCAGCCGGGGCGAATAGCTCTTAGGAGCAGAAATCATCTTGAATCAATAGGTTCGAATTAAAACAATGGGTTCGGCGCGAATCTTACAAGGGTCGAATTATAGATGCAACCCCGGATTCACGATTCGGTCGAAAAAAACTGTTTTCACGCTCCGCCTGACACCCTCGTAACCTTGACCCCCTCTTACCCGCTTGTTACTTTCCCTCAGCAGTATTGCGTTTAGGCATTCGACTAGGGGAAGGGTGCGCCTTGCGCCCCACCTCGGAGGTAACATGAAGAAAATAGCATACTTATTGTTGTTGGCCGCGACCGCAACCTGGGCGCAATCGGACGATATAATTGCCGCAGGCAAAGGCGCTACGCCCGAGGGCACGATTGCCACGACGGCGAGTTTCCCGATTCAGCGGGTGCAGATGCCCACCTACGCGGATGTTTACTGCGCTGGTTTCATTAATAAGCAGACATTGCCCGATGCCAACTTCGTGGCCGGCGGCCTCGAGACCCCAACCACCACCAAGTTTGTGCGCGATGACATTATTTATCTCTATGGAACCGGCTACACGACTGGCGCGGAGTATGAAATCATCCGCGCTCTGCGCGACATTAACGAGTACGAGATGTTTCCCGGCCAGCGCAAACTGCTCAAAGAAACGGGACAGCCCTATGAAGAAGTAGGCCGCGTGCGCATCATCGACACTCGCAACAAAACCGCGATCGGGCATATTGAATATGCCTGCGATCCTATTAATCCCGGCGACACGGCGATTCCGTTCGCCGAAAAATCCATGGTCGCGTTCCATCCGCCGCTTCGCTTCGACCGCTTTCTGCCTACGGTCAGCAAAGTGTCGGGCCGCATCGTGATGTCGAGAGACTTCGATTCCGAGTTGGGCACGGGGCAGAAGGTTTACATGAATGTGGGAGCGAACCAGGGAGTAAAGGTCGGCGATTATTTCCGCGCGGTGCGCAGCTACGAAGCCGACTTGGACGATCCGGTGGATTCGCTGTCGTTTAAGGCTGCCATCAGCGAGGACACGCAGTTAAAGCAGCCCTCGTTCGATCCTAATATGTTCACCAAGTCCAATGGTCCGGTGATTCACGTCCGCGATCTGCCACGGCGCGCGGTCGGAGAAATCGTCGTGATCGGAACCACGCCTACTACCGCAACCGGAATGATTGTCTTCGCCATGGAAGACATTCACACCGGGGACCGCATTGAGCTGGATGATCAAAACCAAGCTCAATAACTTTCGCAGACACCACAAAAGCAAGCCAAACACCGGGGACGCGCAAGCGTCCCCGATGTTCTTACAAAGTACTCGTGGTCATGTACCCAGCCCTCATCGCAATCACCCGATTGAGAATTGCCAGCACAGCGACCCGCTTCGCAGGATGTCATCCCGACGAGAGCGGTAGCTCTCGTAGGGACCTTACGATCGATGGGAACAGCAATGCTGCAAACGGGGTTTTACTATTGGCCCGTGGCCCCGGCCATTAATCTCTCTGGCATCACTGAAATGGGATGGACGGGGAGCCCATCCTGGCCGCGTTCTTTGCGTCTAGGGGGAGTTTGACTTCCCGAACCAGGCCTGAAACCAACGCCAACATATTGTCATTTCGACGCGCGAGCGCAGCGACACAGGAGAAACCTGATTCCCACGCTCATGGCCGAATGTCTCATGCCCGCGTCATCCACACCCAGCTTCCTCTACGGCACCGCCTGGAAAGAAGACCGCACCCAATCGCTTGTAGAACTCGCTCTCCGCGCCGGATTCCGCGCCATCGACACCGCCAACCAGCGCCGCCACTACTTTGAAGCCGGAGTCGGCGAAGCTCTGGCCGCTGCTTATCGCGCAGGCATAGTCACCCGCGCCGAACTTTTTCTGCAGACAAAATTCACCTATCGTCCCGGCCAGGACCATCGCCTGCCCTACGACCCCAACGCGAGCTTCTCGCAGCAGGTCGCGCAATCCATGACTAGTTCCCTCGAACATCTCAATACCGGCTACGTCGATAGCTACATTCTCCACGGCCCAGCCTCCAACTACGGCTGGAGCGAAGCCGACGCCGAAGTCTGGGAAGCCATGAAGAAAGAGCGCGACGCCGGCCATACGCGCCTGCTCGGAGTAAGCAACGTCTCTCTGCATCATCTCGAGCGGATGGTCGCCTTCCACCACGAAGCTCCCGCGTTCGTGCAAAACCGCTGCTACGCCCGCTTAGGCTGGGATCGCGACGTGCGCGAATTTTGCCGCGAGCACAACATCATCTATCAGGGATTTTCGCTGCTCACCGCAAACCAGGAAGTCCTGCACCATCCGGCAATCGCGCGTCTCGCGCAGCGCGGAAGCGCCACTCCCGCCCAAATCATCTTCGCCTTTGCGCGATCCGTAGGCATGTTGCCGTTGACTGGCACGTCGAATCCCGAACACATGCAGCAGGACCTCGCCAGCTCATCGTTATCTCTTTCGCCCGACGCGGTGCAAGCAATCGAAGCGCTTGCAGGATAATGGAATTTCTAGTCTGGCTTTTTATACGACTTTGTCATCCTGAGCGGAGCCGTTCTTCAGGCGGAGCGAAGGGCCTGCTCTGAGCCGCACGGCGAAGGGATCTCCCGCTCAACCGGCCTCGCGCGTGAGCCGAACTACACCACCACCGAGACTACCCTATCTCAGCCCCGTCACCACATACGCCTCTGAAATCACGCGCACATAATCGTAGGCGTAGGCGATTCCGTCCCTGGAAAAATGTGGGTCTCGGGTATCAACCACGCCTGCGGATTCTTCCCCAAAGGTCTTCCAAAACGTCATTTTCCCGGTGCCAAGGTCGAGCTGATAAATTTTCGAAGTCCTGTCATCCGCCCGGTCAGAGACTACATAGATCGATTTCCCATCTGGCGCCCACCGCACCACGTTGAAGCTGGAATCATTCCCCGGAATCGTACGCATTCCGCTTCCGTCCAACGGCCAGATTCCCCACTTTCCATCCGCCGCCCGGACGAGCGCACTTTTGCCATCGGGAGAAATCATGGTTCCAGCGATTCCCTCCGGCGTGATCGGTTTGGCGTCGCCGGAATCGAGGTCAATCACGTAATCCCGCACGCCGTGCCCCGCTTCAATTCCAGCGGCCAGCAAATGCTTGCCATCCGGGAGCCACCGCGCAGAGTTATAAGCCACCGCATCGTGCGTAAGCTTTTTCGTTTCGCCCGCGCCAGTCGGCACCAAACTCAACACGCTGCCCTGCGCCGGCCTTGTGACCACCCATTTCCCGTCCGGCGATATGGCCATAGCATCGCCATCGCTGATGCGCGAAGGCGGCGAACCATCCGTGTCGCGGATGAAGACGGTATAGTTCGGTCCTCCGCCATCTCCCGCTTCGGAAAAAACAATCTTGCGCCCATCCTGGCTGATATCGCGCAAAATAGACCAGCCGAACCAGCCCAGTTCACGTTCGGTTTTTGCCCCGGGGGCCAGGCCGCGAATGTCGACCCGTTGCTGATGCGTGATGGCCAGGACGGTCCCATTGTGCATATCTTGCAACCACATTCCACCGGGAACTCGCGTAATCGTTCGCTGTTTACCTGAAAGCGTCACAGCATAAGGATTGTCGCCGCTGCCGCCGTTCGTGGCCGTGAACCACACTTCGCTGCCGTCCGGCGACCAAACCACCCCCTCGATCGACTCCCAGCCGGAAGAAATTTTTTTCTCTCCGCCCTTTCCATCCAAACCGATGACAGCAATCGAACCTTCATCGTCGCCAAGATTATTCTCGTGGTCGGCAAAGGCGACCCATTTCCCGTCGGGAGAAATTTTCGGGTGGCTGATCCACTGGATGCTGTCGAGTAAAACTTTGCCAATGGGATATTCGAGACGCCAATGGCCATTTTCCGTAACGTGGCGCACGATCGCCATCGTCTCGCCATCCCCCGACCAATCCGCATCCTGCACATTATCCAGCACCTCGCGTGGAGTTCCCCCGCTTAACGGCACGCGCGCCAGTGTTCCACTCCTGGCATACCCGGCAAGATAAGTGGTCTTGAGGCGCACCGCCATCTCACCGTTTTTTGAAATCGCCAGCAACTCCGAGTTTTTTAGTCCGAGTTCGCGCGACCCCGGATTGTCCATGCGAGCGATATACATTTGATTGTCGCCGCCATCCCAGGCCGCGCTGTAAACCACGCTGCCGTCGGGCGCAAAGCGCGCGTTGCCGATCGATCCTGTGCGGAAAGTGATCTGCTTGTACTCGGCGAGTGGCGCGGCATTACCGTTCCTTCCCAGCCACCATCCCACCCCAAGCATTACCAGAGCAATTCCCACGCATGAAGCGATGAGCGCAAGCAGTCCCACCTTCGGCCGCGCAGCTGGAACCGTACTCACCCGGGCGCTTGGGCCGGAAGTCCCGGAGAGATGCTCCAGATCAAACGCAATATCGCTGGCCGAATGAAACCGTTGCTCGGGATTTTTTTCCAGGCAGTGGTGAACGATGCGCTCCAGCGCCGGAGATACATTGCGATTCGTCTCGCTCAGCTCCCCCGGCTCTTCTTTCAGAATCGCGCTCATCGTATCGGCAGGCGTTTCACCATGAAACGCGCGTTTGCCGGAAATCATTTCGTAAAGAATAGTTCCGAAGCTGAAGATGTCGGAGCGCGCATCCACCGCAACGCCCCTCACCTGCTCCGGCGACATGTAACCTGCAGTTCCCATCACCGTGCCGGCTTCGGTGACGTGCGTCATGGTGGGCAAAGAAGTGTGCGAGGCGGGATCGGCCTGCGTAAGCTTCGCCAAACCAAAATCCAGAATCTTGACCCGTCCATCCTTGGTGAGAAAAAGATTTTCCGGCTTCAGGTCGCGATGAACGATTCCTTTTTCATGAGCCGCAGCCAGTCCATGCGCCATCTGTAGCGCATAATCCAAACTCTTGCGCAGCGGGATGGCTCCGCTGCGCAGCCGCTCCCGTAAGGTTTCGCCCTCCAGCAATTCGGAGACGACATAAGGTGCGCCATCGTGGCTGCCAATATCGAACACAGCAAGAATATTGGGATGATTCAGCGCCGCAGTAGCCAGCGCTTCCTGCTCAAAGCGCCGCAAACGGTCCGGGTCGAGTGAGAGCGCTTTAGGCAACACTTTAATCGCGACTTCGCGTTTCAATCGCGCGTCGCGGGCTCGATATACCTCGCCCATCCCGCCCGCACCGAGCAGGCTGACAATTTCATAAGGGCCGAGCTTTGTGCCAGAGGTTAGGTTCATCCGTGCGCGGATTATAACGCGGAGGGTGCGTGAGCCGCGCCGAGCAAGGCCAGCGCCTGATCGGTGGAAAGAAATCTCGATCCCAGGGTGCACAATTCATCCAGAGTTCGATTGCCGTCTTCCGCTTTCAGGGTCTCGATCGCATCATGCACTACCGACACGCGGCGTCCGCGATCGAGCAATCCCTTGGCGGCGAAGCGAACACAATATTCCGTCACTACCCCAAAAACGACAAATTCGACATCGTCCTCGAATCGCGACAGCAATTCTTCTGCGTGGCGGCTTTCAAAAATATCGAGCGTCTGTTTTTCCAGAAGAATTTGCTGATAAGGCGAAAGATCGCGTGGAATCTCAGCCGCTGGCTCGTTCGCAATCGTGAGAACCTTGTCGGCGAGCGCCTCGGGAACAAATGCAGAACCGGGAGTTCCTTTGACGCAATGGGGCGGAAAAATCTCAAACTCATGATCGTTTGGCGTGTGGTAGCAACCGTGCGAGACGAGAAAAACTCGGCCCTGACGCGCAGCATCCGTGAGTTTGTGGAAGTTGGGAAGCAATCGCTCCGCCCCCGGAACATACAGGTTCCCGCCCGGAAGCATGAAATCGGCTTGTGGATCGACTTCCCAGAAAACTGTTCCGCGCGAAACCACGATTCCTTCTTTCGAATCATCTCTTGCTGAAGATGCTGAAAATCCCAAATCTATTTTCTGCGGACAGATTGTAAACGAGGATCCGCCCCACTCAACGTTAGCTCACAAAGTCCTTCGACAAACTCCGGAGTCAGATTTCCATGCCGAATTAGAAACCGCATATAAATCGGCCCGTAAAGAGAATCGAGGATCAAATCCATATCCACATTTTTTCGCAACTCGCCACGCAGAATGCCGCGCCGAAGGGTAGCGTAAGCCTCCTGGCGCCGCGGCATGAGAAAGCGCTCACGAAAAGCGGCGATCAAACTACTGTCGCTCTGTCCAGCGCCAAGCATGGCGGAGACGATGCGCCCCCGGCGGCTGCTAAAAACCTTAATTAACTGGCGCATCTGCTGGCTCATGTCCGTACGAACGGAGCCTGTGTCGGGAAAATGAAGATTGCGCGTGGCGCTGTTTGCGAATGCATCCGCGATGAGAGCCGCTTTATCCGGCCACCAGCGGTACACCGTGGCTTTGCCCACGCCGGCATGTGCCGCCACGGCCTCAATTGTCAGCTCGGGAAACCCTTTTTGACCAAGAAGTTTTAAGGTGCTGCGGAGAATGGAAAGGCGTGCCGATTCGCTGCGAGGGCGCCCCGGAGCGCGCTTGGCGCTGCTTTTGCCGCTATTCTCATGTGCCGAATGTTTCTGGCGCATGGCCCTACAGTAACATATAATCAACATTAGGCATTTAGAATCCAATACGGGCAGTATCGAATCTAAACCCGAATCGACAGAATCCTTGCAATGGAACGGAATCTGTCTTTGTTGCGTGGAACATCTTCCTTTTTGAAGTCCGAATGGTGCTTACTCGATGTGGATAGTTGCGTTAGCTCTCAGACGTCCTTACACCTTTGTGGTGATGGCGCTCGTCATCATCATCATGTTCTTCGTCACCGTCGCCCGCACGCCCGTCGACATCTTCCCCAACATCGATATCCCAGTGGTATCCGTCGTTTGGTACTACAGTGGCATGTCGCCGCAAGACATGGCCGACCGCATCGTCGCCAACTCCGAACGCGGCATCACCACCACCGTCAATGACATCGAGCACATGGAGTCCCAGTCCGTCTATGGCATGGGCGTCATCAAAGTTTTCTTTCGCCCCGGGACCAACGTGCAAGGCGCCATCGCGCAAATCACCGCCATCGCACAGACCACGGTTCGCAGCCTTCCTCCCGGCACCACTCCGCCGCTAATTATTTCCTACAGCGCGTCCACCACGCCCATCATCCAACTCGGCCTCAGCAGCAAAACTTTGCCCGAGCAGCAGCTTTTCGACCTTGGCCAAAACTTCCTCCGCAACTATCTCGCCACCGTTCCCGGCGCGGCCACGCCATATCCGTACGGCGGAAAAGTTCGCCAGATTCAGGTCGATCTCGATCTCGCCAAGCTGCAGCAATATGGCTTGCAGCCAAATGACATCGTTAACGCGGTCAACGCGCAAAACATCATTCTCCCCTCCGGCACCATCAAGATGGGCCAGCTCGAATACAACGTCGAGATGAACGGCACTCCGCAAACCATCCCGGAGTTGAATGACCTGCCGGTATCTACCGTTAACGGCTCCACGCTCTACATGCGCGATGTCGCTCATATCCGCGATGGCTTTTCGCCGCAAACCAACATTGTGCGCCAGGATGGAAATCGCGGCGCGCTTATGTCGATTTATAAAATCGGCGGCGCATCTACCCTCGATATCGTCAAGGGAATTAAAAACATCGTCGTGCAGGCGCAACAGGCGCTGCCGCCGGAACTCAAAGTCACCGCGCTCTTCGATCAGTCTCTTTTCGTCCGCGCCTCCATCTACGGCGTGATTCGCGAAGGCGCTATCGCCGCCCTCCTCACCGCCATCATGATCCTCATCTTTCTTGGCGACTGGCGGCCAACTATCGTCATCCTGATTTCTATCCCGCTCTCGGTCTTCGTCTCCATCATTGTGCTCGGCGCGATCGGCGAAACCATCAACATCATGACCCTCGGCGGCCTCGCGCTCGCCGTCGGCATCCTGGTCGATGACGCAACCGTTGAAATCGAAAACATCGAGCGCAACCTCGCCCTGGGAAAGGAAATGCGCCAGGCCATTCTCGATGGTGCGCAGCAGATCGCCGTTCCCGCCTTCGTCTCCACGCTCAGCATCTGCATCGTCTTCGTACCCATGTTCTTTCTTTCGGGCGTGGCTAAATTCCTGTTCGTTCCTCTGGCTGAAGCCGTCAGCTTCGCCATGCTCGCCAGCTATTTCCTTTCACGAACGCTCATCCCCACGCTCGTCATGTACATCATGCGTGGCCACGAGCATCGCGCGGAGACAGGGAAGTCATTCCTCGGTCGCTTTCAGCGCGGCTTCGAACGCAAGTTCGAGGATTTCCGCCGCGGCTACGAGGGGGTGCTCGAAACCACGATTGCCAATCGCAACATCTTCGCCATCGGTTTCCTGGTTTTTTGCGTTCTTTCGCTCGGCCTCTTTTTCTTCCTCGGCCAGGATTTCTTTCCGCAAGTGGACGCCGGACTGATCCGCTTGCACGTGCGCGGCCGCGCCGGACTGCGCGTGGAAGAAACCGCGCGCTTATGCGATGAAGTGGAAGATGTCGTGCGCCGCGAAGTTCCGCAAGGCCAGTTGCAGACGGTTCTCGACAATATCGGCCTTCCCAACTCCGGCATCAACCTCTCTTACGCTTCGAATGGCACCATGGGTACCAGCGACTCCGAAATCCTGATCGCCCTCGACCCCGAGCACCATCCGCCCACCGCGGATCTCACTCGCCATCTGCGTGAAGTCCTGCCCCGCGAATTTCCCGGCGTGGAGTTTTTCTTCCAACCCGCTGATATCGTCACGCAAATCCTCAACTTCGGCCTTCCCGCGCCCATCGACGTGCAGATTATTGGCGCGGACATGAATAGCAATTATGACATCGCCCATCAAATTGCGAATAAGATGCGGCACATTCCGGGCACGGCCGACGTCCACGTACAGCAGTTGCTCTCCCTCCCCACCCTGCACATGGATATCGAACGCACCCGCGTCACGCAGGTCGGCCTCACCGCGCGCGACGTTGCCACCAGTGCGCTGGTTTCCCTGAGCGGCAGCTTCCAGACATCGCCCAACTTCTGGCTCAATCCTAAGAACGAAGTCACCTACCAGATGGCCGTGCAGTCGCCGCAATACCGCATGACGAATATGCAGGACCTGCTGAATATTCCCGTGACTTCCCGCCAAGGTCCGCAACTGATGGGCAACCTCGTGCAGTTGACCCCGACCACCCGCGCCGCCTCGGTCAACCACTACAACATTCAATCCGTCATCGATGTTTACGCCAGCACGCAGGATCGGGACCTCGGCGCAGTCGCCGTCGAGACGGATAAAATCGTCAACCAATTTAGAAAAGGCCCCCTCCCACGCGGTACGCAAATCGTCGTTCGCGGCCAAGTCACCACCATGCGCTCATCCTTCATCGGATTAGGCGTTGGCCTTGTCGGTGCGATCGTGCTGGTCTACCTGCTCATCGTGGTGAACTTTCAGTCGTGGCTTGATCCCTTCATCATCATCATGGCCCTGCCCGGCGCGCTCGCCGGCATCTGCTGGTTCCTGCTGCTAACGCACACCACGCTCAGCGTGCCATCGCTTACTGGTGCTGTCATGTGCATGGGCGTCGCCACGGCGAACTCCATCCTGATGGTCAGCTTTGCCCGCGAGCAAATGGATGAAGGTGTGGAAGTAGTGAGAGCTGCTGTCACGGCGGGGTACACGCGTGTGCGCCCCGTTCTGATGACCGCGCTCGCCATGATCATCGGCATGGTTCCCATGGCGCTGGGCTTCGGCGAAGGCGGCGAACAAAATGCCCCGCTCGGCCGCGCCGTGATCGGAGGCTTGCTATTCGCCACCGTGGCGACTTTATTCTTTGTGCCCAGCGTCTTTGCCATCGTGCACGGCCGCCGCGAAAAGAAACGGGCCAATGCATCCGCATAGAAAGCGGTCAGCATTAAAAAATTGATCTAATAGTGGAATTTAATAATCAGGACAGAGTTAGTCGAAATAATAGGAATAGCGGAAGCGAGTGGAGCGAAGCATGACTGAAGAAACGAAATCAAGAACAACGCTTGAGGCGCAGAGATCGAACGACGGCTCAGACGATAACCGTTCGAATCATGTTAGGTCGGATGGCAATCATCAGCAATCGGAGGAGCCTGAGCAGCGCCATGGTCTCAGCGAGCAAGCTAAGCGCGACGAAGAAATCGAGGAGATTCAAAAGCGCTCCAAGCACCAGCCCGTCACGGTGCAGAGCGCGCCCGAGCAACCACCCGCTTCTCCCCGCAAAGCCTTGATGGTCGTCGCCATTCTGCTCGTGATTCTATTGTTGGCCGGTGGCATCACCATGCTGACACGCCTGAATCACGACCGCGTTCTCGCCAAAGAAACCGAGCGCGAAACCGTTCCCACCGTCGCTGTCGTGAAACCGCTCGCGGAAAAACCCGACGAAGATCTCATCCTGCCCGGCTCATTGCTCGCTTACGAAGAGTCACCTATCTATGCCCGCACCAGCGGTTACCTCGTGAAGTGGTACAAGGACATCGGAAGCCGCGTAACGCAAGGTGAGTTGCTGGCGAAGATCGACACGCCGGAAGTGGATCAGGAATTAAATCAAGCGCGAGCCACGCGCCAGCAGGTTGTCGCGCAACTGGATCTGGCCAAAATCAGCGCCGACCGCTGGGAGGCCTTGCGCAAAACGGATTCTGTTTCGGCGCAGGAAGCCGATCAGGAAACCAGCGGATACAAACAAGCGCAGGCAAATCTCGCCGCAGCCGATGCCAACGTACGTCGCCTGGAGCAGCTCGAAGGATTTAAGGAAGTGTATGCGCCATTTAATGGCGTGCTCACTCGCCGAAACGTCGATCCCGGCGCGCTGATCAACGCTGGAGCCGGCGCTGCCGGCCGCGAGCTGTTCGACCTTGCCCGCGTCAATCCTCTGCGCGTTTACACCAGCGTGCCGCAGGCCTACGCACCCTATATCAAAGTGGGCGCAAAGACCACAGTCACGTTACAGGAATTTCCCGGCGAGAAATTCGTCGCCATGGTGGCACGCACCGCGGAATCAATCGATACCAACACGCGCACGTTGCTCACGGAGGTCGACGTTCCCAACAAGAATGGCCGTTTACTGCCCGGCTCGTTCGGGGAAGTGCACTTCGCCGTCGGCAACAATGTGAACAAAGTCACCGTTCCGGTGAACACGATGTTGTTCCGCGCTCAAGGACCGCAGGTTGCTGTAGTGGGCTCTGACAACAAGATTCAACTGCGCGCTATCAACATTGGCCGGGATTACGGCACCACGCTGGAAATTCTTGGAGGCGTCTCTCCCACCGATCAGATTGTCGTCAATCCTCCCGATTCGCTTGAAGACGGCCAGCCGGTGAATGTAGCGCAGGCTCCGCCGAACCAGCCTCAACCAGCCCCCTCGTCGCAGGTCCAGCCACAAGGGCAAAACAATCAGCAGAAAGGCAGCGCACAGTGAAGCGGACTGTCATCCTGCCCGTCCTGGCCCTTCTCGCTTTAGCTTCGGGATGCACCGTCGGTCCGCGCTATAGCCGGCCCGCGGCGCCCGCTCCGGCGCCGGACGCTTGGAAGACGCAGCCTCCGTGGCAGCAAGCCGACCCCCGGGATGCAATTCCAAAAGGCTCATGGTGGCAGGTGTTTCACGATCCCGCTCTGGATGCATACGAACAACAATTACTCCAGGCGAATCAGTCTCTGATCGCGGCGCGAGACCGGCTCGAACAGGCCCGCTCGTTGGCGCGCGTGGCCACGGCCGATTTTTTCCCGCAACTGACTACCGATCCCAGCGCAATACGCGAGCGCGGCGCGGGCAACCGTCCGTTGAACGGCCAACAGCCAACCATCATCAATGGCATTCCGCAACGTGTTCCTCCTTACACGCAAAACGTCTTCACCGTTCCTTTTAACATCAGCTACGAGGTCGATCTTTTCGGCCGGGTGCGCCACAATCTGGAAGCGGCGAATGCGTCTCTGCAATCGAACGCAGCCGATCTGCAAAATGTGCAGTTAGTTCTTACTGCTGAACTTGCGGCAGATTATTTCTCGTTGCGCGAACTCGATGCCGAATTCAACGTGGTGCAGGAATCCGTCGGCTACCAGCGCAAGGGATTGAATCTTGTCGAAGACCGCCACAAAGGCGGCATTGCCAGCGGACTCGAAGTCGCGCAACAGGCTGCGCTGCTCGATGCGACTTTGTCCCAGCTCTCTCTGGTGCAGGAATCGCGCGCGCAATATGAACACGCTATCGCAGTGCTGCTAGGCCAGGCGGCGTCTAACTTCAGCATTCCGGTGACGCCATTGCAAGCCGCGCCGCCGCCGGTCCCACTGGGCGTGCCTTCCGATATATTGGAGCGCCGTCCCGATATCGCGACGGCCGAGCGCACCATGGCTTACGAAAATGCGCAGGTGGGAATCGCGCGCACCGCTTTCTATCCGCATATCTCGATCAGTAACACGGGCGGCGGTTGGCAGAGCACATCCATTTCAAATCTGGTAAACGCGCCCAGCCTGTTTTGGTCGATCGGCGCCGATGCCTTGCAGCCCATCTTCGAAGGTGGACGCAATCGTGCCAATCTCGCCGCCGCGCGCGCCGCCTACGACCAATCGGTAGCGAACTATCGGCAATCAGTGCTCACCGCGTTTCAGCAGGTCGAAGACGGCATCAGCAATCTGAGCACGCTCTCGCAAGCCCTGGCCACGCAAGGCGCGGCCGTCGAAGACGCCCGCCGCGCACTCGATATCGCCAACAACCGTTATGTCGGCGGAATCGCAAATTATCTGGATGTCATTACCGCGCAAACCACTCTGCTCACCAGCCAACGCCTACAGACGCAGTTACTCGGCCAGCAAATGGTCAGCTCCGTGTATCTGGTAAAAGCCCTCGGTGGCGGCTGGGATGCAAGCGAAATCCAGAACGAGCAAGTGCATCCGCAAGCCGGGCAGATTGTTCAGCCGTGAAGAATGCAGCAGCGAGGGCAATCTAAGCTTTTTGATTTGAAGTCATCTAAGATTTTGGCTTGGGGTGGTGCAGCGCTTCAGCGCTGCGATATAGGCATCTGCTGGGATGTGGAGGAGCGGCTTTAGCGCCGCGTAAGACCAAAACGATAATGCGGCTTTAGCCGCTGAGGCCGCGCTACTTCACTCTATGCCCGCCGCTCGCTGTTCGGCTTCGATCCGCTCAAAGCAAAAAACAAAATATAGAGATAGCATAACGCTGCGACAATCAATGCATAATGCAGGCCTTGACCCCAAATTGCTCCACCATATGACTTCGCATTAATCGTGTCGCCAATTTTACCCACGATATATGGGATGGCGGCCCCACCGACAATTGCCATAATCATGACTCCTGAACCGTCGCCGGTAAGAGGCCCCAGTTCAGCGACTCCTAGCGTGAAGATACTCGGGAACATGATTGAGTTAAAGAGGCCTACCAGCAGGATGGACCACATCGCGATAGAACCAAAACTTGCCACCGAAACAACTACAAGCAGAGCAGCTATGACTGCACAAAACGCTAGGAGCGATCTAGTCTTCAGCTTCTGTAGGATTGCCGACCCGATGAATCGGCCTATCATTGCGCCACCCCAATATAGAGAAATATATTTTGCGGCAGCGCGCAGTGATTCCTGATAACGCTGCGCTGTATCGGGCACCGTAGCGGCAGAAACCAGGTGCCCGATATTGTCCAATGCGAGATAGTTGGCAATGGAACTTCCAATTGCAACCTCGGCTCCGACATAAACGAAAATGGCAATCGCTCCGAAAATCAAATTCGGATGTCGCCAAATCGAATCGCTGATTTTTTCTCCGATCTGGTGCTGGGCAGATTGAATCTTTGGCAGTTTAAAACTGCCAATCAGCGCTGCTAGCAAAATAAGAGCAAAACCGAGAAATACGTAAGGTTTGATGACCGAAGCGGCTTGTAGCACGGGATCCTGGGCGGCCTCAGATGCTGCACTGAGAATGAAAAAACCGCCGATCCAGGGAGCAATCGTGGTCCCAAGCGAATTAAATGCTTGAGTCAAGTTCAGTCTGCTTGAAGCAGTCTTTGGCGGGCCTAGCACGGTCACATAAGGATTTGCAGCTACCTGTAGGAGAGTGATACCAGCCGCAAGCACAATTAATGCGGCCAAAAACAGAGCAAAAGACGGCACCTTCGCGGCAGGGACGAACAGAAAAGCCCCGGCCCCCATTGTCACAAGACCGACCACCATAGCCTTTTGATATCCCAACCAGTCGATAATTTTTGCCGAGGGAAGTGAAAATACGAAATAAGAAGAAAAGAATGCGGTTTGAACGAGCATGCTGACTGACAACCCCAAGCTAAAGACATGTTGAAAATGGGGGATCAGTACGTCATTCAGAGAAGTTAATGCGCCCCACATGAAAAACAGCGTGGTCACGACTGCAAGCGGGCCGCCGTAGTTCGATTGATCCTGTGATCCTGTTGTTGGATGAGGGCTGCTCGGGGCTCCGATCGGCATAATAGCTGGCACACTCCGTGCGCAGATTAAGTTCCGCTTGCACCGGAATCATAGCACCCGACGAGAATCGCCGGACACTATCGGTCACTCAGCTTTTGAAACGGGATCGCATTATGTCATCCCGAACGCGCGCAAAACGCGGGTGAGGAATCTGCTGCAAGTTTTCCCGATAAACGGAAGACGCCTATCCCGTGACCTGCAGCTTTACGAGCCAGTTCGCCGGCTCCGGTAGGATTGCGAAGGTGGGCAGCTTTCCCCGCACCATCGCAACTTCATCGCAACGATGATATCGCGGGCAAACATGGCAATCCTTGTGAATCTTGTCAGGCAGATCCTCGCGCTGCGCCATCTGAAATCCCTGCCGCGCGAAAAACTCGGGCGCACGCGTGAACAGGCATATGCAATCCACGCGATGCCGCTTGGCTTCGGCCATCAAAGCCTTCATCAATAAACTGCCGCCGCCCTTCCCCTGCACGCGCGGGCCTACGGTGATCGAGCGAATTTCAGCGAGATGCGTTCCGTACAGATGCAGCGCGCCGCAACCAATGATGCGGCCTTCGTCTTCGAGCACCACAAAGTCGCGGACATTCTCGCAAATCTCGGGCAGCGTACGTGGCAGCAATGTGCCGTCACCGGAGTACGCCGAGATAAGAGCATGAATGTGCTCCGCATCCGGCAAAATAGCTTTACGCGTGCGCATGAACCTTGACCTCCTCGCGCAGGGATTCAATTTTCTTTTTTGCCGCCGCAATTCCCTGCCGCACGCGGCTGGGCGCAGTCCCCCCGACTACATCATGAATCGCCAGCACCGCTGCGGGTTTCAGGCATTCATGAAAGCCTTCATCGAACGCAGGATTCATGGCGCGCAGTTCATCAAGCGAAAGATCATTCAGCTCGCAATTTTTTTCCAGACAAAGTTTCACGGCTTTCCCAACCTGCTCGTGCGCCAGGCGCGAGGGCACGCGGCGATTTACCAGATATGTGGCCGCCGCCCATGCATTTATAAATCCCGATTGCGCAGCAGCGCTCATGCGTTCGTGGTCGAACTCAACCGCCTTCATCCATCCCGCCACCAACGGCAATATCGAGAGCATCGTTTCCGCCGAATCGAACAGCGGCTGCTGCGTCTCCTGCAAATCCTTGTTGTAAGCCAGCGGCAAACCCTTAAGCGTGATCATGAGAGCCGTCGAGTTTCCGATTACGCGGCCCGTTTTACCGCGAACCAGTTCCAGAAGGTCGGGGTTTTTTTTCTGTGGCATGGCGCTGCTGCCGGTCGAATAAGTCTCCGGCAAATGCACGAAGCCGAACTCCTGCGAGGAGAAAATAGTCATCTCCTCGGCCCACCGGCTCAAATGCAGGCTCAGCAGCGAAAGCACGTTAGCGAACTCGATTGCAAAATCGCGGTCGCTGGTGGCGTCGATGCTGTTCGCGGTTGGAGCATCGAACTCAAGTTCATTCGCCATGAATGCTCGATCAAGCGGCAGTGTAGCTCCTGCGACGGCTCCCGATCCGAGCGGGCATACATTTAGACGCTTCCTGCAATCGGCCAATCGATCCGCATCCCGTAAAAACATTTCAACGTATGCCACCAGCCAATGCCCCACCAAAACAGGTTCCGCATGTTGTAAATGTGTGTAAGCCGGCATCGCAGCATTCCCTACCTGTTCGGCACGATCAACGAAAGCCGCGCATACCCCAGCGAGATCGCAACGAAGCTGATCAATGGCCGCGCGCACGTAAAGACGCAAGTCCGTCGCGATCTGTTCGTTGCGGCTGCGCCCGCTATGCAGCTTGTATCCCACCTCACCAATGCGTGCTACCAGCTGCTTTTCGACGAAATGATGCACGTCTTCTGCCTCATCGTCTTCGATTAATTCCGTGGAGGTGGGGTGCCCCACGTCTCGCTTCTTTTGCGAGACGTGGGCCATCTCGCCAATCTTCTGAAGTCCTTCCAGAATGCTGATGAGCTCATCCGCGGAAATCACGCCGGCATTTTTCAGCGCACGCGCATGAGCGCCGCTCGCCGCCAATTCATAGCGCAACAGCCTCCGGTCGAACTCAAACGACCGTTGCCAGCATTCGAATTGCGGATCCAGCGGCTGCCGGAAGCGCCCCGACCACATCTTCATGGCTCAACCTCAATGCGAGTACGGGCACGGGTGCGCGAAGGCAGGCCAAGAATGCGGATGAATCCTGCCGCATCTTTTTGGTCGTACTCCTCGCCCATCGTGAACGAGGAAAGATCGGTGCGATAAAGCGAATAATCCGACTTGCGGCTTACGACCGAAACGTTGCCCTTATACAAGGAGAGCGTCACGCTGCCGGTCATTTCTTTTTGCGTGCTGTCGACAAAAACATCCAGCGCTTCTCGCAACGGAGTAAACCACAGCCCGAAATAAACCAGTTCGGCATACTTCAAGCCCACATGCTGCTTGTAGTGTGCAACCTCGCGCTCCAGGCACAGAGCTTCCAGTTCCCGATGCGCTGCGACCAGCAAAGTTCCGCCCGGCGTCTCATAGCAGCCGCGGGACTTGATTCCCACAAAGCGGTTCTCCACCAGATCGACGCGCCCGATTGCGTTGCGAGCGCCGATTTCATTCAGCAACTCGACCAGCGATACCGGATCAGACTTCATCCCGCCGACAGAAACTGGAGTGCCTTTCTCAAAGCCAATCGTTACCTGCTCTTCCTTATCCGGCGCTTCCTGCGGCGAGCGCGTAATCTGCCATGTCGTTGGAAGCGGAGCATTGGCGGCATCTTCCAGTTCTCCGCCTTCGTGGCTGATGTGCCACAAGTTTCGATCACGGCTGTGAATCTTTTCGCGGCTGGCTGCAACCGCAATGCCGTGCTTCTCGGCGTAATCGATGCAATCTTCGCGCGACTTCAGCGTCCACTCGCGCCATGGCGCAATCACTTTCAACTCCGGCGCCAGCGCCTGATAGGTCAACTCAAAGCGAACCTGATCGTTTCCTTTGCCAGTGCAGCCGTGCGCCACAGCGGTCGCGCCTTCGCGCAACGCAACTTCCACCTGATGCTTCGCAATCACGGGCCGCGCCAGCGATGTGCCGAGCAGATATTTGTGCTCATATACCGCGCCCGCGCGCAGCGCCGGAAAAACATACCCCGTCAGGAATTCTTCGCGCAGGTCTTCGACGACTACCTTGCTCGCGCCCGTGGCATAAGCTTTTTCGACGACAGCATCGATGTCATCGCCCTGGCCCACGTCGCCAACCATTGCAATGACGTTGCAGGAATAATTTTCCTTGAGCCACGGAATAATGATGGAGGTATCGAGGCCTCCCGAATAAGCGAGCACAATTTTTTCAGGCATGAGCACTCCTCGCGGGCAGGCGATCTCCGCCGCCCAGCAATAAATAAAGTATGGCCTTCTGTACATGCAGGCGATTCTCCGCCTGCTCAAAGATCACGGACTGCTCTGAATCCATCACTTCGTCGGTCACTTCCAGGCCGCGATGCGCCGGCAGGCAGTGCATAAACACCGCGTGGGGCGCGGCTTCCGCCATTAGCTTAGCATTCACCTGATAGGGCGGGAAGATCTTTGCGCGCTTCGCTTCTTCACGCTCCTGACCCATACTGGTCCACGCGTCGGTGTAAACCGCATCGGCCTGCGCTACTGCTTCGTGCGGATCGGTGAGCAACTCAATCTGCGCGCCCGTCTCCTCGGCAATCTCCCGCGCATCGGCCACAATCTGCGGATCAGGCTCGTAGCCGCGTGGCGTCGCGATTCGAATCGACGATCCCAGGCACGCCGCCGTCAGAAGCAGCGAGTGCGCGACGTTGTTTCCATCGCCGACGTAAGCCAGGCAGCGGTCTTTCAAATTTCCGAAACGTTCGGTCAAAGTGAGGTAATCGGCCAAGGCCTGGCACGGATGCTCGATATCGCTCAACGCGTTGATTATCGGTACGCGGGCGTGCTGCGCCATTCCTTCAATCGTTAGCTGCGAAAAGGTGCGCAGTACAATCACGTCCACCCAACGCTCCAAATTATGCGCCACATCGCTCAGCTTCTCTCTCGCATCCAGCCGTTCGTGCGTCTGGTCGATGAACATCGCCGTTCCGCCGAGAGCCGCCATGCCGGCCTCGAACGTCAATCGCGTGCGCAATGAAGGCTTCTCGAAAAACATCACCATCTGCTTGCCGCTGAGGGCGCGCCGAAAATCGGCCGCACGCGCCTTCATCACTTCCGCGAGATTCAATACGGCCTGAACACCGCTCGGCCCAAGATCGCGCGTCGAGATCAAATCGGAACATGTAAAACCGGAAACTGTGGGTGCCCCACGTCTCGCATCTTTTGCGAGACGTGGCACCGCTCCAACTACGCTAGCCGAACTCATGAATACGTAACCTCCGTTCCACACGACAGCTTGGTCAAATAAAATTGCGGTAAAATTTCCGCCTCACTTGCCGGAAGAATTCTTACCCGCCCCACGCCCTGCTTCAACGCCAACCCGCAGGCATGCAGCTTGGGCAACATGCCGCCGCTGATAATTGCATTGGCCGCGAGTTCGGCCGCTTGCTTGGTACTTAACCAAGGCATCACGGCGCCGGCGGCGTCTTTCACGCCGGGCACATCGGTAAGAAAAATCAACGCGTCGGCGTGGCAGGCTGCCGCGCACGCCGCCGCCATTTCATCGGCATTCACGTTGTAGTACTCCCCGTCAGCTCCCAGCGCGATGGAAGCTATGACTGGAATCCCTCCACGCTCCCAAAGCGCTTCAATCCAACACGGCTCCGCGAAACAGATTTCGCCCACGAACCCCAAATCGCGTCCGTGGACATATTTCTTCCGCGCGCGGAAGCTCATGCCATCGCCGCCGCCGAAACCAATCGCCGGCATGCCCGCGCCTTGAATCGCGGCGACCAGCTTCTTGTTCACCAGACCGCCCAACACCATCAGCGCGGCGTCGCGCGTTTCGGCGTCGGTCACGCGCAGGCCGTCGACAAACTCACTCTTCTTGCCGAGCTTTTGCAACATGCTCGTCAGCGCGCTACCGCCGCCGTGAACGACCACCACGCGATGCCCATCGCGCGCGAGCTCCGCAACCGACTGCGCACACTTGCGCAACGTCGCCGGATCCTCGATTGCTCTTCCGCCGATCTTCACCACAATGATCACTGCAACCCCTCCCGCTCATCCCATCCGTACATCAGATTCATGTTCTGCACCGCCTGCCCGGCTGCGCCTTTCATCAAGTTGTCGACGCAGGAAACGAGCACCAATCGGCGGCCATCGCCCGCCAGACAAAATCCCAGATCGCAATAATTCATGTGCAAAGAAAACTGCAACTCCGGCAGTTTTGGCGTGGCAAATATCCGCACCCAATGTTTGCCCGCATAAAAATCGCGCAAACAACTTTCCACTTCTGCCGTTGTCATTGCCCGATTCAACTGCACATAGATGGTGGACAAAATCCCGCGCGGAATGGGCAGCAGATGCGGCGTGAAGGTCAACTCCGAGTCATTGAGACTTAATTGCTCCACCATCTCTCCCAGGTGCCGATGATTGAACACCGAATACGCTGAGAGATTGTCCGCCACGGAAACAAAATGAGTCCGCGCCGTCGGCGACTTGCCTGCTCCTGAAACTCCCGACTTCGAATCGGAAATAATTCCGCGTTCGCGATCGATCAGACCGGCAGTCAACAACGGAGCCAGCGCCAGAATCACGGAGGTCGCATAGCAGCCGGGATTGGCCACCAACTGCGCAGGCTTGATCCGATCGCTATTCAGTTCGGGCAACCCGTACACTGCTTTCTCAGTCAACTCCGCAGCGGTCACTGCGTCCGAATCCTGAAACGAATAAATCGCCCGATGCTGCGCCTGCTTCAAGCGCCACGCGCCGCTGAGATCGATCACGCGCAAGCCTTGCGCAATGGCTTCCGGAACCAGAGAACGCGAAGCTTCATGCGGCGTCGCCAGAAACAACAACTCCACGCCTTGCCGCTTCAACTCCGGCCAGGAGAGTGTTCGCAGCGGATAACCACCATTGCCCGAAAGCTCGGGAAAAACTTCGGCTAAATCGGCCGCCCCGTCCGCTCCCTCGCGGCGCAACAACAGAGGCTTCTCAAGCTGTGGATGGCGCGCGAGAAGCCGCGTCAATTCCAATCCGGAATATCCGCTTGCTCCCAGCACCGCAGTTTTCAGCTTCGCCGCCACTAGCCCAGCATCTCCTCAATTCGCTTCGCGACCGTCTTCGCCTTCTCGCGGTCGGGGCAAACGATCAAAATTGTGTCGTCGCCCGCGATCGTACCCACGGTTTCTTCCCACCCCTGCTCGTCCAGCGCCGCCGCTACCGGCTGCGCACTGCCTACGATCGTTTTCAGCACCAGCAGGTTCTGCGCCGGCCGCACGTCGAGCACAAACTCCCGAACCAGCCGCTGTACCGGCGGCAAAGCCAGTCCGGCGGCGCCTTCGCCCTGCGGCAGCGCATATCCGCTGGCCGTCTTGCTCAGGTTCAGGTCGTGAATGTCGCGCGACAGCGTTGCCTGACCTACCTTGAATCCCCGCTTGCGCAAGGCCCGCTGCAAATCGTCCTGATTGCTTATTGGCCCCTGCCGTAACACATCCAGCACCGCTCGTTGCCGCAGGGCTTTATTCATGATGAATAATTATTCATAGATATGAATAATTATTCTCTTATCATACAGACTGCTTCCCTCCTGTCAATCCTTAATTGCCCGCTGCTGACAATTTTTGTTACCGTTGGGGCGCAGTTTTCCGGTGCGAAAATTCACGAAATAAAACAGCTCTCCAAATCTTGCTAGACTACTTGCGGTCCAACGCGCCCGAGTACTGAAGGAGAACGCCGTATGAGCCGGAAGCCCACGCTGCTCGCCGAATTGATCGCCGAGTTTCTTGGAACATTCGTACTAATTCTCTTCGGCGCTGGCGTGGTAGCCATGGTCGTTTTATTTCCTGCCAGCGATTCGGCTGCCACCGTTCACGGCGGCTATACAAACATCACTCTGGGATGGGGGCTCGCGGTAACCATGGGCATCTACATCGCGGGCAAAATTTCAGGAGGCCATCTCAACCCTGCGGTCACGCTCGCTCTTGCAGTGTTTCGCGGCTTTTCGTGGAAGAAGGTCGTGCCCTACTCGATCGCGCAAACCATGGGCGCGTTTCTAGCCGCGGCACTGATATACAAAAATTATCTTCCGGCATTTCACCAGTTCGACCCTCAGTTGGAAAAAACCGCCGGCATCTTCACGACTTTCCCTGCATTTCCCGCACAACCGCAAGCCGGATTCCTCGACCAGGTCATCGGCACGGCTTTGCTGCTGCTCATGGTGCTGGCGATCACCGATGAGCTGAATGTGCCGCCAGGAGCGAACCTCGCGCCGCTGATGATTGGCCTGGTGGTAGTAGCGATCGGCATGAGCTTCGGCGGCATGCACGGATATGCCATCAATCCCGCGCGCGATTTTGGTCCCAGACTTTTCACTGCCGTCGCCCGATTTCGAAACAACGGACTTACGGATGGTCCGCGCGTGTGGTGGGTGCCGGTGTTCGCTCCTTTAATAGGAGGACTCGCCGGCGCAGCAATTTACGATTTTGGCATTCGCCGATTCCTGCGCAGGATGTAGTCTGCCGCAACAAAAGTTAGTGAAAAATTTAAGGAGGCGTGTTGCGCTATATCCTCTCTCTCGATCAGGGCACAACCAGTTCACGCGCTCTCTTATTCGATCGCGCAGGCGCAGTCCGCTCCGTAGCTCAGCGCGAGTTCGGTCAAATTTTCTCCCAGCCGGGTTGGGTTGAACATGATCCCGAAGAGATTGCGTCTTCACAAATTGCAGTCGCGCTCGAAGCGCTGACCAAAGCACATGCGCAATCCGCCGATATCGCCGCCATCGGCATCACCAACCAGCGCGAAACGGCCGTCGTCTGGGACCGCTCCACCGGCAGACCCGTCTACAACGCCATCGTCTGGCAGGATCGCCGCACCGCCGCTTTCTGCGAGCAGCTAAAAGTCGAAGGCAAAGTGGGTCTGATTCAGCAACGCACCGGCCTGCTGATCGACGCTTACTTCTCGGCCAGCAAAATTCGCTGGATTCTGGACAACGTGGTAAATGCCCGCCAGTTGGCTGAAGCCGGCCGTCTGGCCTTCGGCACCGTCGACACGTGGCTGATATGGAAGCTTACCGGCGGGCGCCTGCATATCACCGATGCCAGCAACGCTTCCCGCACCATGCTGTTCAATATTCATACCAAACGATGGGACGAGGATCTGCTCGATTTATTCGGCGTTCCGGCCTCAATGTTGCCCACGGTTCGCGCCTCGAGTGAAGTCTATGCTCAAGTAAGTTCCGTGCCAGAACTCCAAGGCATCCCCATAGCCGGTATAGCAGGCGATCAGCAAGCGGCGCTATTCGGCCAACGATGCACAGCTCCCGGTCTCACTAAAAACACTTATGGCACCGGCTGCTTCATGTTGCAAAGCACGGGCACCCGCGCCGTCGCCTCCAGTCATCGCCTGCTCACCACTATCGCATGGACAATCGGCGACACAACCAACTACGCGCTCGAAGGTGGTGTATTCGTTGGCGGAGCTGTAGTGCAGTGGCTGCGCGACGCATTAGGCATTATTAGAACTTCTTCCGAAGTGGAGGCCCTGGCAAAGTCTGTCTCCGATAATGGCGGAGTCTACTTTGTGCCCGCCTTCGTCGGATTAGGCGCTCCGCATTGGGATTCCTACGCCCGCGGGTCCATCTTCGGTCTTACGCGCGGCAGTAGCGCAGCACACATCGCGCGAGCCGCGGTAGAGAGCATCGCGTACCAAGTCGCCGATTTAATGGATGCAGTACAAACCGACACCGCGACTCCTCTGCCGGAGTTGCGCGTGGATGGCGGTGCATCGGCCAACGATGCTCTCATGCAATTTCAAGCGGACATGCTGGGAGTGCCCGTGGTTCGTCCGGCGATGACGGAGACGACCGCGCTGGGCGCGGCTTTGCTGGCAGGCCTGGCTGTGGGCTTCTGGAAGCCGCAAGGAGAAATCCTAGAATTGGCCCTGCATGAGAGCCGATTCGAGCCACAAATGCCGCGCTCGAAAGCGAATGCTCTGCGCGAACGCTGGAAAGAAGCGGTGGAGCGTACTAAAAACTGGCAACGCACGGAATAAATTCGGACGGCTAAAACGAGCCGAGCATCAAATAGAATTAACGAACCACCGCCGCTTCCGCCACTCCCACGTTCGCATCCGCGCCGCCGTAGTAAAACAAGTAGCGCTCGCGTTGCTGCACCATCCCCTCCACAAACACCACATTCGGAACCTGCCCAACTTTCTCCCATGGCTTCTCCGGCGCAAAAATGGGGACATCGGTTCGCGAAATCAGTTTTCGCGGATCGTTCCGGTCGAACATAGCTACTCCCGTCCTATAAACAAGTTTGTCGTCGGCGCCGTTGTAGATCAAAACAATTCCCTTCGAGGTGAGAATTGGCGCAGGTCCGGGCTCGGCCACGCGGGAATCGAACATCCCAGCCCGCACGGGTAACACGGGCTCATTCGTCTCTTCGGTCCAATGCAACAAATCCGTTGATGAGGCTATTCCAACCTGATCGTTGTTGTCCTTGGCCGTGCCCAGAAAATACATCCAATATTTCCCGCCGATCTTCTCCGGCACAATCGCTCCCGACTTCGTCCAGCGAACGTTCCACTTTCCTTGGTAAGCGGGAAGAATCACGCCTTTTCGGTTCCAGTGAATCAAATCTTTCGAAGTCGCTAAACACAGCTGGGCATCTTTTTTGTTGTAGCCGGTATAGGTTAGATAGTACGTATCGCCAAACTGCACTAAGCGCGGGTCTTCCACTCCGCCATCTTTTTCGTAACCCGTTTCCGGCGCAAATACCGGTTCGCTTCGCCGCGTGAAATGAATTCCATCCACACTCTCGGCGTAACCCAGCCGCGAAGTTCCACCCTTGTCTTGCGCACGATACAGCATCACGATTTTGCCGTCGTGTGCAACGACAGAGGGATTAAACGTTCCTGCCGCCTCCCAGCCGTCTCCCCGAGGCGCGATCACTGGAGTTTCGGAAACTCGCCGCCATGCCGCAAACGGCGAACTTGCGCTATCCTGTGAAACCAGCGATGCCGTTAGGGCCAGCAGGATTAGCCAGCGTCTGTTTCGAATCGCATGAACCATTATCTATACCCTCGGCATTGCATGATCTCTTGCTGACACTGATCTTAATCCGATGTCCAGCTATGTGCCTTGATCCTCGGCAATTTCGTTGGCCGGTGCGGCGCTTTGTTCTTTCTGGAAGGCATTCATGCTAAGCACCAAACGCACCGTCGTCGGCCTAGGCGAGTTACTCTGGGATTTATTCCCTGCCGGCAAGCAGCTTGGTGGAGCGCCGGCCAATTTCGCCTACATTTCATCTCTGCTCGGCAATAAAGGTATTCCCGCCAGCCGCCTGGGAAATGATGCGCTTGGCAATGAAGCCTTGCAGCGCCTGGGCAAACTGGGCCTCTCCACGGAATTCATTCAGCAGGATGCCGATCACCCCACGGGAACAGTAAAAGTGGAGATAGACGGCGCGGGGCAGCCGCGGTTTGAAATTTCAGAATTTGTCGCCTGGGATTTTCTTGCGTGGACGCACCGCTGGCAGGAGTTGGCCGACCGGACCGACGCCGTATGCTTCAGCACGCTGGCGCAACGCTCGGAACACAGCCGCAGCACTATGCGCAGCTTCCTGCTCGCCACACGTCCCGATACCGTGCGCGTTTGCGATATCAATCTGCGCCAGCATTTCTTTACGGGGCCGGTGGTCGCGGAATCGATGAAGCTGGCCGACGTGGTAAAACTCAATCACGAAGAGTTACCCAGAGTGATGCGCCTGTTCGATAAGGAACATCGCGGTGAGCAGGACTCCGCAAGGCAGTTGCTGCTTACATACGATTTGAAACTGATTTGCGTCACGCGAGGCGACAACGGCAGCCTGTTGATGTCCTGCGATCAAGTTACCGAGCATCCCGGCTTCAAGGTGAAAGTCGCCGATACGGTCGGGGCCGGAGACGCTTTCACTGCCGCTCTCGTTCACGGCTATCTCGAGGGCCGCGAGCTCGCCGAAATCAATGAAACCGCCAATCGCGTCGGGGCGTGGGTTTCAAGCCAGCGCGGCGGAACGCCCGCTCCGGCAGGCAGCATGGAAGAAGTGTTGGCGGCGATCGCGTGACCCACATTTCTCGGTGAGCTTCTGCGAGTGGTGCAGTTTGGTTTTTTATACGACTCTGTCATCCTGAGCGCAGCCGTTTTTCAGGCGTGGCGCAGGATCTCCCGCACCACAACCGCCAGCCGGAACGAATCAAGCGTCGATCTCTTTTTAGTTTATCCTGTGAAGTTTGGTATCGAGCTTTCAGGGGGCCATGTGACTGCATCCCGCATCTTTCGTTTATTTGCCTTGTTCGCAATCTTTTTCTCCATCCAATCCCTCACCGCGCAGCAAGTTCCCGAGAACACCTATCAGGATCTCCACTGGCGCATGATCGGCCCCTTTCGCGGAGGCCGCACCCGCGCCGCCACCGGTGTGCCCAGCCAACCCAATGTTTTCTATATCGGCCAAGTCAATGGCGGAGTCTGGAAGTCCGACGATTACGGCCGCACCTGGAATCCGATTTTCGATCACGAACCCACGCAATCCATCGGCGCCATCGCGGTAGCCGCTTCCAATCCCAACATTATCTATGTAGCCAGCGGCGAAGGTCTGCACCGTCCGGATCTCTCGGTAGGAAACGGAATCTACAAATCCACCGACGCCGGAAAAACCTGGACCCACCTGGGCCTGCGCGACGGCTTTCAAATTCCAGCCCTAGCCATCGACCCCCGCGATTCCAATCGTGTTTACGCCGCTGTGCTCGGCCATCCTTACGGACCGAACGAAGAGCGCGGGCTGTATCGGTCAACCGATGGCGGGCAGACGTGGCAAAAAATAATCTACAAAGATGAAAATACCGGCGCATCCGATGTCGAAATCGACCCTTCGAATCCCGATGTGATTTACGCCTCGATGTGGGAAGTGCGCGAAGGACCATGGGAAGACGGCAACGAGGTCAACGGCACCGGCGGCGGATTATTCAAATCGACCGATGGCGGGAATTCCTGGCATCCCCTGACAAATGGGCTTCCGAAAGATCTCTCGCAAATCTACGCGGCCATGGCGCCAACGAACTCAAGCCGCCTCTACGCCACTGTGGGCAGCGCTTCGGGCGCTCTCGGCGTCTATCGCTCCGATGATGCCGGTGAAAACTGGTCAAAGATTACCGATGATCCCCGCCCCTCAGGACGCATCGGCGGCGGCGATCTTTCCATTCCCCGCGTCGACTCGAAAAACGCTGACATTGTTTACTGCGTGAGCACCGTTACCATGCGCTCGACGGACGGCGGCAAAACCTGGGCCGGGTTTCGCGGAGCGCCCGGCGGCGACGACTACCAAAATTTGTGGATCAACCCCAACGATCCCAGCATTCTTCTTCTGGTCAGCGATCAGGGCGCACTGGTCACGGTGAATGGCGGAGCCAGTTGGAGTTCCTGGTATAACCAGCCCACTGCGCAGATTTATCACGTTTCCGTTATGCCAACCTTTCCCTACAAAGTTTGCGGAGGTCAGCAGGAAAGCGGCTCGGTTTGCATCTCCACTCGCGGCAATGACGGTGCGATTACCTTCCGCGAGTGGCATCCCGTCGGCGTAATCGAATACGGTTACGTCGCGCCCGATCCGCTTGATCCCGACATTATTTATGGCGGTGGGCGAAGCGAAGTCTCAAAGTTTCACTGGTCCACCGGCCAGGTGCAGAATGTAACGCCGATTCCGGTTCGCAATGCCAAATACCGTACCAACCGCACCGAGCCTACGATGTTTTCGCCGGTCGATCCGCATACCCTCTACTATGCCAGCAATGTTCTCTTCAAAACCACGGACGGCGGAAATTCCTGGCAGATTATCAGCGACGATCTCACGCGCAAAAATCCCGGAATCCCCGAGAGCACCGGTAAACTCGTTCCCAAAGGTGCGGATAAAAAACGTGGCGTAATCTACGCGCTCGCGCCTTCATTTAAAACCATCAACACCCTCTGGGCTGGAACTGATGACGGCCTCATCTGGCTGACTCTCGACGGCGGCAAAAAGTGGAGCGACATCACTCCCAAAGAACTCACGCCGTGGAGCAAGGTCACCCAAATCAGCGCTTCGCATTTCGATGAGGAAACGGCTTACGCATCGGTCAGCCGCTTTCGCCTTAATGATGAGCATCCTTATATCTTCCGCACGCACGACGGCGGAAAAACCTGGAAGCCGATTATCGCCGGCCTTCCCGACATCGGACCCGTGGACGCGATCCGCGAAGACCCTCAGCGCAAAGGCCTGCTCTATGCCGGCACGGAAAATTCAGTCTGGGTTTCATTCGACGATGGCGATCACTGGCAATCGCTGCAATTGAATCTGCCTCACACCTCGATGCGGGACCTCTGGATTCAAGAAAATGATCTGATCGTCGCTACCCACGGCCGCGGCTTCTGGATTCTCGACGACATCGCTCCGTTGCGCGAAGTATCGGCAACCTCCGGAAGCGTAGCTCATCTATTCACGCCCGCGCCCGCCTATCGCATACAACGCGACACCTACACCGACACTCCGCTTCCTCCCGACGAACCCGCGGCCGCCAATCCGCCGGATGGCGCGGTGATCGACTACTATCTCCCGCAAGCCGCTTCTACTCCAGTAACGCTTCAAATTCTCGATTCGCATGGGCAGCTGGTTCACAAATTTTCCAGCACCGATAAACCCGATGCGAGTGAGGAAGAGTTGAAAAAGCAACTCATTCCTCTTTATTGGTTGCGCCCATTCAGCGCTTTGTCCACAGATACCGGCATGCATCGCTGGGTTTGGCATCTGCACTATCCCGCGCCCGAAGCCACGCGCCACGAATATCCCATCGCCGCCATTGCGGGAGACACTCCGCGCTACCCGCTCGGCCCCACCGCGTTGCCCGGCCACTACACCATCCGTCTCACCGTGGATGGCAAGAGTTATACGGCCGCATTCACTCTAAAAATGGACCCGCGCGTGAAAACCTCCATGGCCGGACTGGAAAAGAAATTCCAGTCAGAAATGAAGTTGGCGATGCAGTTGGATCAAACCTCAAAGGCCGTGTTGCAAGCGCAAGCTCTGGACGGTTCAATTAAAAAACTTGGCCCGCAAACCAGCAGCGCAGTTCACGATGCGGTTCAGGCATTCCAACATAAACTTGATGAGCTCTTGGAGTCGCGGCCCGATGCAGCATCAGGAGCCGAAGTGACTCTAACCAGCGCAAACGGTTCGGTAGAAACCCTCTACGTCCAGGTGTCGCAGGTGGATGCCGAACCAACGGCCGCGCAATTGGAAGCCACGACCGCTGCCGAACGAGATGTAACGGATGTAATGAAACGCTGGCAGTCGCTGGAGGCGAATGATCTGCCTGCACTGAATCGTGCCCTCACTGGAGCAAACCTGCCGGAACTCAAAATCGAAGTCAAGCCGCACGCGGAAGAATCGGGCATGAACATTGACGAAGAATAGCGCCGTTAATGCAGCTCTGCAGATGGCCGACGCTCACAGAGCTTCTACGGAGCTCTGCAACTCGCGCGCAATCTTCTCGGGATCGCTGCCATCAGCAAACGTCATGGGCGCCCCGATTCGCACGACGATTTTTCCCGGCGGGGCGAACTTCTTTCCTGCGTTCTTGATTTCGAACAATCCCGCAATCTTCATCGGCAGAACTGGAATGCCCAGATTGCTGGCCAGCAGTCCGATCCCGGCACGAAATGGATTCATCTTTCCATCTTTAGTGTGCCGGCCTTCAGGAAATACCAGCACGCTGTACCCGCCATCGACCGCGCGGCCTGCGTAAGCAAAGCTCTGCCGGAAGCCGGCTTCGCGCGGCAAGGGAAACAGGTTCAACAGGGAAACTCCGAGCGCCCATTGCACGCGATCGTAGAATTTTCCAATGAACCTTCTATGTGGTGCGGGTGAACGCAGTTTTTCCAATGCTTCTCCGCCAGTAGCCGTTGCCAGTCGAAAGCGCAATCGCGCAGGCAGCGCTGTCTGCACAAATCCAACATCCACATCGCCGATGTGATTGCAAACTACGAGCAGCGGCCCGCTCACGGCTCGCAGGTTCTCGCGGCCTTCGATTCGCGGCCAGCCCAACAGCAACATTGCCGGCCTCATCATCAGGTAATGTGCCAGCCAGCGGAGCCACGTTACCGGCCATCGCAAAACCCACTCCGGATAGTGATACTCCACTCGCTCCCGCGCCTCGCCGCGCAGCATTTGTTCTATGTCGCCCACCGTGCGCGCCGAGCTGAAGCGGGTTTCGCTCAAATCCACCTGATATCGATCTTCCAGCGCGCTGATCAATTCCACGCGATCCAGTGAACTCAACCCAAGATCGGAATCCAGCTTCGCCCCGGCATCCGCCACAACTTTTTTGCCGGTGATGCGGCTTATTAACTCCGCAACCGGACTCTCATTCACAACCCGCTTATCGCTCGCGGACAAAATCTCCCGCGCTGCAAATTGCGCAATCGCATTTCTCCTTGGCTTCTGCGTGCTCGTTCGCGGATAATCTTCATCCGGCCACGTAACCCACATCCGCATGCGCTGAAATTCCGCCAGCAAACTGTTCGCCCGTTCCACCACTTCCTGTGCGTTCGCCTTGCCTCGCAAAATCAGCACAGCGCACGGCTCGGCATTGCCTCCCCGCTCAATGCCCACAACCACGCAATCTTTCACCTCTGGCTGGCGCCGCAACGCCTCCTCCAAATCCTCGGGATAAATATTCAGTCCCGCCGGCGTCACAATCACTTCTTTTTTGCGTCCCTTGAAATAAAGATTGCCCGTGTCATCAAGAGCGCCTACATCCCCCGTGCGATACCATCCTTGTTCGTCGACCACTTTCTGCGTTCCGCCCCAATAGCCTGCGGCAACTCCGCCGCCGCGAATCAAAATCTCGCCATCTTCCGCCAGTTTCACCTCGCGTCCCGGCAGCACTTTCCCAATCGACTTCTTCCCCAACTTAAACGGATGATTCACGCTGATCAGCGAAGTAGTCTCCGTGAGCCCATATCCCTGAATCACCGCATAGCCGAGCCGTCCCCAGAATTCTTCTGTCTCCGCATCAAGCGCCGCACCGCCTGAAATGAACGCCCAGAATTTCCAACCGAACTGGCGATGGATGTCACGGAAAATCCACCACCGGCGCGAGAAATGCTTTCCTTCCGAACCCCGCAGGCGCCGCTGAAACTCATCTGACTTCCCGCCATCCTCGAAATCACGCTCAATTTTTTGCTTTAACGATTGCAACACTCGCGGCACACTCACCAGCACCGACACACGCTCCCGCCGAATCGTGTTCACAATTTCCGACGGCTTCAACTCCTCCTGAAAAATCACCGTCCCGCCCAGCAGCGGAGGCAAGAACATTCCTAAAAACTGCCCGAACACATGGCTCAGCGGCAGCAGATTCAAAAACCGCACCGGATGCACCCAGCGCTCATATTTCAAATACCGCTGCATCTCCCGCTCCAGTGGAGCGATGTTGGCCAGCACATTGCCGTGGTTGATAACGACGCCTTTGGGTTCTGCCGTAGTGCCTGAAGTAAACACAATTTGCAGAATGTCATCACGATCGATAACTACATCCGGAATAGTGGTGAGGGTGCCCCATCCAAGCTCGGCTTGGGCGGGGGTTTTGATCTCCTCAAGCATCATTGAGGGAACTGCCCGGGCAATACTCTTCTCCGCGTGCCGCCGCGAACAAACCCAAAGCTTAGCCTCGACCTGTCTCGCGACCCGCGCCGCAAAATCCTCGGATGCCGCATCATCCATAGGCACGACAACCACGCCGCGCAACGCACAGCCAAAAAATACCGCAACCCACTCGGCACAGTTCTCGCCCCATAGCATCACCCGTTCGCCCTTGTCGATCCCGCGCCGTTCCAACTCATGCGCAAACTGAAGCGCCATCCCCAGCACTTGGCCGTAGGTGAACCACTCCATGCGGTAGCCTCGCCGCTGGCCGTAGGCAGGCCCGTCGCGATGCGCTTGAAAGTTCGTCAGGAAAAACTGTGCTAAAGATTCAGCCATGTGTGGGGTTGACCCAATATCATAGTGCTCCAGTTCGTCTCTATGTCGCGAAGCAACATCCTCTCTCTACTTAAAGGTGGCGACCGTCGCACAATTGGCCGCGCGAATAAAGTGGCCGCCCTGTGTCCCAAAGTAGTAGATATTCTTCGCACAGCGGCGCGCATGGGAACGCCTGCGATGAAAGCCCGCGGCCGTAAATTGTTGGCTCGGTTGGAGCGGTTAATGTGACAATGCCTCAGGGGCTAACCTCCATTTATTTTCTGGGTCTTTACGCACGGCTGAAGCGGTACCCCCACCCAAATGCCGCGACTTTGGCTCAAACTTACCTGCCCATTTCCTCTGATTCCCTTGGTAACACCGTCGTACACTCCCTTTTGGTAACCCTTGGTAACCATGCGATTCCTCTCGTCCAGCCGTACAATTGCCCTTGTCCAATCGGCCATTCTCTAAAAAGGAGATTGGCCATGCAACGTTCCCCGGGCCAGCGTTTTTAGGGGATGTCAGAAGTTTATAAGTACAAAAAGTTTTCGGCTGTACGTTTCGTTTAGTCATAACAGGCTCTGGAGTTTGGTACTCATATGGCGTTCGGTTTCGGCTTCAACAAACAGAAGACTCTCAGCGCTGCGGAGAAGTATGTCCAGCAGGGCAAGATACAGAACGCTATCTCAGAGTACGAAAAGGTCACCAAAGCCGATCCCAAAGATCTTACCGTCACCAATACCATCGGCGACCTTTACTCGCGCCTCGGCGAAGCCGACAAAGCCACCGAATGTTTCAAGACTGTAGGCGATGCCTATGCCACGCAAGGTTTCACGGTCAAGGCCATCGCCATGTACAAAAAAATCAGCAAGCTCAAGCCTTCGCTCGAGTGTGTGCTGAAGTTGGCCGAACTCTACACCCAGCAGGGACTCTTCAATGACGCCCGCGCGCAATATCTGCAAGTCGCCGAAGAATTCTTGAAGGCCAACGAACTCGACAACGCCGTCCGCATCTTCCAGAAAATTCTGGAAATGGATCCGGAAAACACGAACATGCGCGTGAAGCTGGCGGAAGTTTACGTCCGCCTCGGCAAAAAGACCGAAGCATGGCAAATTTTTTCGGCGGTTGCCGAAACTTTGCGTTCGAAAGGATCGCTCAGCGGCGCGGAAGAAGTATTGCAGCGCATGCTCACACTCGATCCCGGCAGCAGCTACGCGCTGCTGATGCAAGGCCGCAATCTGCTCGAAGCGGGCGATGCCGATGCTGCCATCGAATGCCTGCAAAAGGTTCACGATCTCGATTCGAACCCCGACGGCCTGCGCGATCTTCTCAAAGCTTATTTAAAAAGTGGCCGTCTCTCCGATGCTGGAACGCTCGCCAGCAAGTTGCTCACGGTTCACAACGACCTGGCTTCCATCTCTACGTTCGCCGACGCTCTCATGCAAGCCGGCCAGTACGAGAACGCGTTACAGGTCTATGATCAACACGCCGACCGCCTGCTCGCCGAAGATTCAGACAAGGTCTTAAAGAATCTTCATACCATCATCGGCCACGTTCGCGACAATCCCGCTTCTCTGCAAAAGCTTCTCGATCTTTTCCAGAAAGCTGGAGAATCCACGCACCTCACCGAAGTCATCGAGCTGTTGGCGCATGCGTCGGTGCAAACCGGCGATTTACCCCGCGCCCGCGACCTTTATCAGAAGCTTGCTTCCATGGAGCCTAGCAACACCCTGCACATGAACAATTATCAGCAGGTGGTCAGCCAGCTCGGAGGACCCTCCGCGGAACGATTGATTTCGGCGGAAGAGGCTGCCGTCATCGTCGACGAACTGGAAGCGACTTCTCCTTCGATTCATCAACATTATTCCGACGCAATCGCGCTCGCCGTTCGCAGCGCACTTACCGACGCCGAACTTTTCATCTCCTACAACATGCCCGCTAAGGCGCTGGGGCCGCTCACGGCAGCTCTGCCGCAGGCGCCCAACGATCTTCGTCTGAACCAGCGGCTGGCCGCGCTGCATACGCGCGCCGCACGCTTCGCCGAAGCCGGTATTTGCTGCCGCACTTTGCAGAACGTTTACTCGGAAGCCGGATATCCCGAAGAAGCTACCCGCTACGGCGAACTCGCCGATCGCTATGAACAGCGCGCATCCGTTGCGGCGGTAGAAACTGTCGATCACTCTGCCGCAGTCGAAGGGACCGCGGAAGAAACATCAGCAGCGGTGGCAGCGCCATGGCCTGCTGCACCGAGCGTAGCCGTACCAGACGAAACTGAATTTTCGGTGGTCGCAGAGACGCCGAGCGCAGATCAGGAGTTCAGCGTTCAGGCTGATGAGCCAGCCAGTGTAGCCGCACCAGAGCCCGAAGCATCTCCAGGGGAGATCGATCTTTCTTCTGAGTGGGATGATGCCATCACCATCGAGGCCCCGGCCGCGGACGCCGAAGAAATCCCGGTTGGTGCGCATGAACTTCCCAGCGCCAAGCCTGCCTCACCGAGCCATACGCAAGAAGCCGATCCGGAAAAAACGGCCGAAGCTGTCGAAGAAATACGCTTTTATCTCGAGCACGGCATGCCCGAGCAGGCCTCCGCCGCATTTGACAAGCTTCAGTCTCTAACCAGCGATGAAGCCACCTTGAATGCACTCCGCGCCGAAATCGAGGCGGGATCACAGCCTGCACCCGCCATAGAAGAAGAAATTACTCCGGTCGAGGACATCACTGCATTCGCCATTGAGGAACCCTCTGCTGAATTGACGATTGAGGAAGCTCCCGCAGCACACATCGAAGCTCCTGCGGTCGTCGAAGAAGCCGCTCCCGAGCCAGACATCGCCACAGCCGAAATCGAAGCAACTCCGGAAGTTTACGCCGAAGCCCCCGTAGCTGAAGTCCCGGTGATTGCGCCCGCGATTGAGCTAACCCCAGAACCAGAGATTACGGCGACCATCGAACCAGTGGCCGAACCAGAGCCAGCGCCTGAGCCTGCTCCAGCACCCGGCGTACTACAGGAATTCGTAACCGACCTCGAATCCTCACTGGGCACGGATTTTCTGCCCGGAACCGTTTCGCACGAAGTCGAACACGCTTCCGCGGAGGCGCACGCGCATGAATCTGTCGCTCAGCCTGAATTGGAGCCGATCGGCGAAAGCGCTCCTACAAGTTTCGGGGTAAAAGAGCCAGAAGTCATGGGCGAATTCGTGGCCGATCTCGAAGAGTCCCTCGGCCCCGACTTCCTCAAAGGCGCTCCCGTTGCTGAGCCTGCGCCTGCGCCACAGCCTGTCGAGCAAGTTCAACCGCCGGCAATTGCGGCAGTCTCCAAGCCTGCGCCTGCGCCGGTTCAGGCGAAAGCCGCGCCTGCCGCAGCCAGCGCAGCCGCAGCATCCGCGGGCGCTTCCGCGATTTCATCTCAAATCTCTACACCAGCGCCACAACAATCGGCCGCGCCGGTTACGCCGAAGCCGCCAGCTCCGCCGATCGCTCCAAGCCCGCTCATTCCCGGCGCGCCGGCGGCAGCCAAGTCGTCTCCATTCACGCAGGACGCCGGCATCGATTTGGCCGAAATGTTTGGCGAGCTCAAACAAGATCTCGAATCCGGCGCCGCCACTACTGAAGAAGATCCCGAAACGCACTACAACCTCGGCATCGCCTTCCGCGAAATGGGCCTGCTCGATGAAGCCATCGGCGAGTTGCAAAAAACCTGCCAGGCCGTCGACCGCGGACATCCGTTCCCGCAGGTCATGCAAACCTATACCTGGCTGGCGCAATGCTTTCTCGACAAGGGCGTTCCCGAGGCCGCGATTCGCTGGTATCAAAAGGCTCTCGTAGCTCCGGCTATCGACGAAGAAACCCGTACCGCGCTCCACTACGAACTCGCCTCGGCTTACGAAATGGCTGGCGACAAACCCTCCGCCTTAAAGCACTTCATGGAAGTTTATGGGCGCAATATCGACTATCGCGACGTCGCCGAGCGCATTAAGGCCCTAAAGTCGTAAAATAACCCGATGGGTTTTGTGTCTTATTCCTTCTGTGCGGCAAAGGATAAATTCTTCCGCGCAAAATCGTCTTTGGGCCGGCGGAGCGTCCGTTGACCACCGATCCCAAATTGCCGGTCGTAACCAAAGCACCCTCTCTTTCAGCTCAGCCCGCGCCAACGGACGCGCGCACCGCATTTCTCGAATCGCCCTCTGTTAACCCGGAATCCCCCCATCAAGGCCTGCAACTCTGGCTGCACCGCACTTCCGTTTTCCTCTTCGTTCTGATCAGCGCGATTGCCGGGGTTCTGCTCGTTATCCTTCCTTGGACGCCCGAGTGGACCGACAACTACATCCTGCTCCAGTTCCCCTGGCTGCGCGATCCCATGTCCAGCGGCTTTTTCCGCGGATTTTGCAGCGGCCTCGGCTTGCTCGATATCTGGATCGGTTTTTGGGAAGCGCTTCACTATCACGACCGGCAATAACCTTAAGGACCTGAAATTGGTAGTCGCTATGGAAGAAGTTCATATCAGGGCATCGCTTAACAGGTTGCGGAAAAACCACACTTGCGCGAGATCGGGAAGGGCACGAGTTCCACTCGTGCCGTTAAGTCGTCCAAATTCAATGCGGCTTCAGCCGCCGTCTGCATGTCAAAAGGGCCGTTGCCATCCTTCAGTTGAGGCTTCCGCTGGCCGCGTGGTAGCATCCTAAGGTTTTGGCGGGTAATGTTGGGCTGGCCTGTCTTTTGCACTCATTTTCTTCCGGGCCTTCTCGTTTCCACGCCTGCGAAGGAGCCTATTCGTGAAAATCTATTCTGGAGAGAACATTCGTAATGTTGCGATTGTAGGGCACGGGCATGCCGGCAAGACCACGCTCGTCTCGGCGATGCTCTACACCTCGGGGGCAACGCCCCGGCTGGGCCGCGTGGACGACGGTTCCACGACTACCGACTATGACGAAGAAGAAATCGCCCGCAAGATGTCAATTGCGGCGACGGCGGCATATGTGGAGTGGGGCAAGACAAAGATCAACATTATCGACACGCCTGGGTTCAACATGTTCGTGCACGAGGCCAAGATGGTGTTGCCCGTGGTGGACGCAGCGATTGTGGTCGTGGATGGCGTTGCCGGCGTGGAAGTAGTCACGCAGCGGGTGTGGAACGATTGCGAAGAATACAAGACGCCGCGGCTGATCGTGGTGAACCGCATGGATCGCGACCGGGCGAATGCGGAGCGTGTGCTCGAATCTCTGACCTCGGCGTTTGGCCGCGATGTAATTCCCATCGAATTGCCGATTGGCAGTGAGAAGAATTTATCCGGCGTAGTCGACCTGGTTCGTATGAAAGCCTATACCTACGAACTGGGTGGAAACGGTAAGGGGAAAGAAACCGAGATTCCCGCTCATATGCGCGCTCAGGTGCAGGAAGCACACGAGCAGCTCGTCGAGCTGGTAGCTGAGGGCGACGACAAGCTGATGGAGGAATTCTTCGAGAAAGGAACCATCCCCGAAGAAGACTTGATCCCCGCGCTGCACAATGCGATTCGCGCAGACAAGCTTTTCCCGGTCATCTTCAGCTCCGGTCTGGGCAATGTGGGCGCGGACCGCGTGATGGACTTCATCGTCGATTACACTCCCGCACCCTCGGAGCACGAGTGGGTGCAAGGTGAAGCGAGTGCATCGGGCAATGGAGACGCGCCCAAGCGGCATGAAACCGATGCGGAGCCGGTTTCTCTTTACGTTTTCAAAACGGTTTCTGATGCCTTTGCCGGGCGCATTTCGTACTTCAAAGTTTTTTCTGGCGTGCTAAAGAACGAAGCGACGATGCAGAATTTTTCGCGCGGCTCGGCGGAAAAGCTATCGCATATTTCGATCATGCAGGGAAAGACGGCAGTCCCCGTCACGGAGTTACATGCCGGCGATATCGGTGCGGTTGCAAAATTGAAAGACACGTTGACTGGCGACACGCTCGGAGACAAATCCGCGCCAATTCAATATCCGCGCGTGAAGCTGCCAGAACCTGCGATCACCTTCGCCATCGAACCCAAGAGCCGCGCCGATGAAGACAAGCTGGGCCCCGGCATCCACAAGCTGATGGAAGAAGACGCCATGCTGCGTTTCTTCCGCGATCCGCAGACGCAGGAATTCTTGATCGCGGGGACTGGACAGCAGCACATTGAAGTTATTGTGGCGAAACTGAAGAAGCGCTATCACACGGAAGTAGTTTTGAAAGCGCCGAAGGTTCCCTATCGCGAAACGATCCGCGGCAAAGCCGATGTCCAGGGCCGCCACAAAAAACAAACCGGCGGCCACGGCCAATACGGCGATTGCAAAATCAAAATGGAGCCGATGCCGCGCGGCGGACAATTTGAATTCGTCAACGATATTTTCGGCGGCGCGATTCCCAAGAACTATATTCCGGCCATCGAAAAAGGAATTAAAGATGCTGCCGCGCGCGGGTATCTGGCGGGATTCCCGGTCGTCGACTTTCGCGTGATTCTCTATGACGGGTCCTACCACGATGTGGATTCCAACGACATGTCGTTTCAGATGGCGGGCCGCATCGCCTTCAGAAAAGCAATGGAGCAGGCGAAGCCCACGATCCTGGAGCCGGTGATGCATGTGGAAATCACCGTGCCGGACGATTTTGCCGGATCGATCATGGGCGACCTGAACAGTCGGCGCGGCCGCATCCAGGGCATGGACAACAAGGGCGGCAACACCATCGTGAAAGCTGAAGTGCCCATGGCTGAAATGCTGACGTATGGCGTGGATTTAACCTCAATGACCCAGGGACGCGGCAGCTTCAACATGGAGATGCACCACTACGACACTGTGCCCGGAGCGTTGCAGGAAAAGATTGTTGAAAAAGCCAAGGCGGCACGCGGAGATGTGAAGGACGAAGAAGAGTAGCCTTCGTGATTTGCCACATCTCTCGGGCGTGCTCGAACCGCTTTACTTTTATCAAGCGTGAGCGTGGGTTAGTCCGTGAGCGAAATCATGGGCGGTGGAAATTTCTGGAACGCTCCACGGTGGAAGTGGGTCGTGTTCTTGGCGCTCGTTGGGCTCTCAGCCTTCTTGTTTTGGCGAAGGCCAGAACCGCAGCCCATCAAAGTCGAGCTCCTGCCTTTCACGGATTCGCCCCCGGCGTGGGACGGTTCTTATCCCTATCTGGTAATTTCTCAGGTCGACGGGTCAAATCCTGCCAGGTTCAATACAACCATCTCCCTGATTAAGCCAATCGTTCGTCACCAATCGCCTGTAAACGAATTCGCTGTCGACCTGCATACGGGAAGATTCATCTTGCGTCAGACCGATTTGTTCGTTCCCGATGTCATGCCTTTGTCTCTCACGCGAACATACATCGCGTGGGATTCTCACAGCCGCGCTTTTGGAATCGGGGCAAATCATCCTTACGATATCTGCCCAACCGGCACGAGGCTCCCGTACACCTACATGGATTTGAACCTTGAAGATTTCTATCAAGTGCACATGCCTCGCATATCGAAAGGCACCGGCTATGCCGATGCCGTTTTCCGCCACGGCGAAACGGCGTCTGAGTTTTACGGTGCCCAGGTTGCGTGGAACGGAGACGGATGGACGCTTAGTTTTCTTGACGGTCGCAAGTTCTATTTTCCAGAGGCTTACAACGCGCAGAGCTACGCTCAGGGAGCGGCAACCGCGATGGTGGATGCACAGGGCAACCACATTCAACTTAAGCGAAGCAAGGTGCGCAATCTTGAGGAGTTGATTTCTTCCTCAGGGCGGAAAATCGCATTTTCCTACGACGGCCTGAATCGGATTACGCAGGCGCATGATGATGCCGGAAACATCCGGAAATATTTTTATGACTCCAGCGGACACCTTGAAGCCGTCGCGGATGCCAATGTCATTCTGTACCGCTTCGAATATGAACCCTAATGAGCGATGCAGGTTTTGATCGGTGGCTTCTGACCGCAGTGCTCGACGGTGAGGGTAACCCAATCGTGCGAAATAAGTATCTGTGGGGAAGAGTTTCTGAGCAGCACCTAGGAGACGGCACGGTCCTCCGTTACGAATACAAACTCGCAGGACGCGATGTAATACAGTGCCTTGTCACGCTGCCCACCGGTAAGCAAAAGCGATTCACGTTCCGCAACGGGATGCTGATGGAAGAGAAGTCAGAGCAAGTGGCTCCATAGGCATAATCCAGCCGTGCGGTGCGCGGCGGACTGCCGACGGCGGTTGTCCCCAATTTTGCTGGGCATACCTCTCATTCTTTTTTTCAGCTTACGGATTTGCTTTCAAATCTGCGCAGGCCGATGAAGAGCAATAGCAGGTCGAAGAATGCCAGAGCGGTTATTACAACAGTGCTCGCAAGATGCGGAAACCTCGGGACCAATACTCCGCGCAGGCCTTCGCTGGCATAGACAAGCGGATTGATCAGCACAATTTTCTGCAGGATGGGAAAGCTGTTCAACGCACTCCACGGATAATAGGTGCATCCGAAGAAGATCATCGGAGTCAGCACCATGCTGAACATCAGTCCGATGTGTTGCTGGTTCACGCTGCAACCCAGCGCCAAGCCTCCACTCGCGGAAAATAACGCAACCAGAAGCGTAATCACAGCAAAGCCCAACGGATCGATGTTGAGTTCCACGGGCCGGAGCAACAGCCATGCCAGCGGAATCACCACCAGCCCTGCGATCAGTGCCTGCACCATGCCGGCGAATACTTTTTCCACGGCGAGCCAGTAGTTCTCAATCGGAGCGAGCAGGCGGTCTTCGATTTCGCGGGTGAATTGAAATTCGGCGATTACCGGCATGGCTACGGCCCACACTCCGGTAAAGACCATGCTGATCGCCATGATTCCGGGCAGCAGCAGGCTCTTGTATTGCTGCGGCATGTAGCCGCTCTGCACCATGACCCGGCCGAAGATAAATACGAACATCAATGGCTGCAGGAAAGTTTGCAACAGCAATTGCATTGCGTTGCGCCGGGCCACGTGGGCATCGCGGGCCAGCAGAGCGCCAAAAGTTTTCCAGTTCAATCGCGCAGGCTCCTTCCGGTGTGGTGCAGGAACAGGTTTTCGAGGCTGGGCTCGGAGATATGCACATCGCAGAGTTCAGCGCCCGAAAAGGCCGCCAGGCTGGCGATCTCGGGGATCAGTGAGCCACCGCGATCGGCATAAACGTCGGTTCCGGTCTCATCGGCAGAACGCACTTCGCGCACGCCGCCGAGAGATTGCAGGCGTGCCAGCAGATCGGAAGTTTGCTTTCCAAAGCGAAGCCGCAGCAAGTAGCCGCCGGGAATCGACGCCTTCAACTCCTGCGGCGTGCCCGACGCGATGACTCGGCCATGATCGACAATAGCCAGCCGCTGGCACAGCGCGTCGGCTTCCTCCATGTTGTGCGTGGTCAGCAGAATCGTTTTTCCGGCTTGGTTGTATTCGCGAATGATTTCCCAGAGAAGGATTCTCGTCTGCGGATCAAGTCCGGCGCTGGGTTCGTCAAGAAACAGTACCTGCGGATCATGCATCATGGCGCGCGCGATCGAGAGCCGCTGCATCATGCCGCCCGAGAATCCCCGCACCATTTGATTGGCACGGTCGGTGAGCTTGAATTTCTCAAGCATCGCGGTGGCGCGCTCATTTCTTTCTTTTGAGCTGAGTCCAAAGTAAGCGCCGTGAAAAGCCAGAATTTCGTGCGCGGTCAACGCGAAATCCAGATTGGGGCGCTGTGGTACCACTCCAATCAGCCGCTTCACCGCGACCTGCTGCTTCCATACGTCAAAGTCGCCGATCCACGCTTGCCCGCTGGTAGGCCGTACCCGTGTCGTGAGAACGCCTACAGTCGTCGATTTGCCGGCGCCGTTTGGACCGAGCAGGCAGAAGATTTCTCCCGGCGCAACTTCCAGGGCCAGTCCGTCGAGGGCAGCCACTTGAGTTTTGGGCTGCTTCGCTCCTTTGGCGCTCCCGCGCGGACCGAATCCCGTGGCCGCCATCGGCGGCGGCGAGTTATAAACCTTGCGGAGTTCAAGAGTACGAATACCTACAGCCATAAATTGTCACGTTCAACGAACCGCGCTCTTACCGCGATCAGGTGGAAAAGTATAACCTACAGGCTTGAGTCAGCGGATCAGCTTTCGGTTACAAAACGAACGAATACATTCCCCTGTATAGATATCCGTTGAGCAAGCGAATAAGTTACGCATAAAATTTCGGTTGACTTCAAAGCAAGCCGCATAGTTTATTCTTGGCAATACACGAACTACCCAGAGGTTACGAATGAAGCTAAAACCCGTTCTATTTTCTTTTCTGATTGCGACGCTGCTCACGGCCTTTGCCGCTGCCCAAACTCAGACCTTCCCGACCTCGGCAGGCCCGGTCAAAATCACCCCGATTTATCACGCCAGCACGCTGATTGAAGCGGGCGGCAAGACCATCTATCTCGATCCCGCCAAGCCCGCGAAGCTTTCCGGTCTGCCCAAGGCCGACCTCATCCTGGTCACCGACATTCACGGCGATCACATGGATCCCGATTCAATCAAAGAAATCATCAAACCGGAAACGGAAATTCTGGCTCCGCCAGCCGTGGTCGCGACGGTTACCGCCGCTAAGCCGCTTGCCAATGGAGAAACGAAAAGCTGGCAGGGATGGACGATTGAGGCGATCCCGGCGTACAACCTGAAGCGCGGCCCTGCTCCCGGCAAGTTTTTTCACGACAAGGGACGCGGCAACGGCTACGTCATCACTTACGGCGGCAAGCGTTTTTATTTCTCCGGCGATACCGAAGGCATTCCGGAGATGCGCGCGCTTAAAAATATCGATGTGGCGTTCGTATGCATGAACCTGCCCTACACCATGCCGCCGGAAGAGGCTGCCGACGCCGTGAAGGCGTTTCATCCCAAAATCGTCATTCCCTATCACTATCGCGGATCGGATCTCACCGTGTTTCAAAAAGCATTGGAGGGAACCGGGATTGAAGTGCGCGTGCTGGAGTGGTATCCGAAGTAGTCAGGCGATTTCCGATGAGGGCGTGAACGGCACGCCTTTTCGCTCTCTCCCGACGCGCAGCAGATCGCTACCAGCCGGGCGAGCTGCCCGCCCGCGTCTACCGCCCCGATTTGAAAACTGGGCAACGCGTGTTATGGAAAGAGCTCATGCCCTCCGACCCCCGCCGGAGCGGAAAATATCGGCCCCATCTACATGACGCCCGATGCGTAAACCTGCGTGTTTGGCTACCACCGCATGTTGGCGGATTTATATTTGGTGGAAGGGCTGAGGTAAGAACGTTTTATCTCCTACCCATTGTCATTCCGAACATGCGCGAAGCGCGGGGGAGAAACCTGATGCAACCCGCCCCAAATAAGGCCGCGAACCCTGTCATGCAGAGCGAGGATTGAGCGAAGCGAAACCGCAGTCGAAGCATCCCTACCGCTCCATCTACCGAGTTAAGGCAACTTTGTACAGAACGCTGCCATGGGCCGCGACGCGTACATGAATTCCATCTTGGGCGCCAAGAGACTTCCGCAACCACAAATCCCGCACCTCTGCGGTCCCTGCCGAAAGTCCCAGCGTGCTCCACGGCAATTCGCCGTTTTCCGCCGTGTCTCCCAGATTGAATACAGCTAAATACTTTTCGCCAGACTTCGCGCCATCCGCCACCCACACCCTTATGTTGTTGCTGCCTTCCAACACCTCGTGACCGCTGCTGCTGTGCTGATTCACTTCCAGAACTTCTTCGTTCGTGATAAGCGCAGTTGTGGCCGCGTCATTACTTGGCAAGTCTCCGCCAAAGATCAGCGGCGAGCGAAAAATACACCACAGCGTCATCATCGTCTGCTGCTCATCCGGCGTGAACCGGGTCGTGGTTCCTCCGCCTTCTTTATCGGTTACTCGCAGTTTCCCCAGCGGGAGCATGTCTGCATCCGGCCACGTCCCGTTCTTTCCCGCATACTCAGCCCAGTCGCGCGCAAGGTCGAATTGCTGCCGCAGAAGTTTCCAGTCGTCCCAGAAGTCGTCGGAGATGCGCCACATCTGCGCGTACTTCTCGAAGAACTTCGCTTCCGAAATCGGCGCCGGGCCCGGCGAAATACTCAACACCATCGGCCGTCCCGTCTTCCGCATCGCCAGGCTCAGTGCTTTGATCTCCGCCGGCTGATATAAATGGCTACCCATGTCGTCGGCCTTAATAAAGTCGACTCCCCATGCCGCGTACAATTCCGCAATCGAATCGTAATAAGCCTGCGCTCCCGGCCTCGTCGTATCCACTCCCCACATGTCGGGATTCCACCGGCACGCGTTCTCCTTGTCGGCTATATCGGCGGCGTGATATGCGGCCCCTTTGATTGGAAGATTTTTCTCCACCGCCTGCCGTGGAATCCCACGCATGATGTGAATCCCAAACTTCAACCCTTTGCTATGAACATAATCGGCGAGCGGCTTGAACCCGGCGGCGTTGGCTGCCGAAGGAAACCGATTGACCGCGGGCATCAGCCGTCCATATTCATCCATTGTCAGCGGAGCGCCCGGCTTGTAGTCGTGTCCCTGCGCCTTGGGCTCGTACCACTGGATGTCCACAACAATGTACTTCCAGCCAAACTTCGCCAAATGCTCGGCCATCCAATCCGCATTCGCCTTGACCTGTTCCTCGCGGACAGTCGTTCCATACGAATCCCAACTGTTCCATCCCATGGGCGGAGTCGGGGCGGAGGAAGAATCGGCAGCCGGCACCGTGTCGCAGTGAGCTACAGCCAGAACTGCGAGGAGGATGGCTCGCGCTAGAGATTGCGATCGAAGCATGATGCGCACATTGTAAGCTGGCGGCTAGCAGGAGTCGGTTGCACAAGAAAACGGACGGCCCAAAAGGCCGTCCGGGCATTCCGTAGTTGTATTATCCGAGCAATCCGGGGCGAAGAATTTCAGATATCCAGATTCTTCACATCCAACGCATTCTCTTCAATAAACTTCCGCCGCGCTTCCACGTCTTCGCCCATCAGCGTGGTGAAGATGGTCTCGCATTCGGCGATGTCTTCCAGCTTTACCGAGAGCAGAGTGCGGCGCTCCGGGTCCATGGTTGTCTCCCACAATTGCGGAGCGGTCATTTCGCCCAGGCCTTTGTAACGCTGCACGTCGTAGCCGCGGCTGCCTTCTTTTTTCACGTACTCGAAGAGCTCGCGCGCGGTCGCCTTCTCCACCGGCTCAATTACGGCACGAGCCTTGGGCGCAGCCTTCGCCGTTTTCTTGCCTGATTTATCGCCGTCGCTCGCAGCTTCGTCGTCCGCAACATCTTCGTCACCATTGCTCGCCGCGCCCGCTTTCGTCACGGCTTCCACCACGAATGGCGGCTCGAGATATGGCTCGATCTGCTTGAACTTCGTAAGCAATTGACGGAACTCCGCGCTGGAAGCCAGTTCCCAGTTGATGACGTGCTCCGACCCCTGCGAGTTCACATATTTCACTTCCCACAGGTTGTGCTCTTCGTCGAAAACGGCTTCTACGCTCTTGAATTTGCGGTCCTTCTGCAAGCGCTTCAGTTCTTTTTCCAGCTTCTCGATTTTCTTCGGCGGAGCTTTCTTGTCGCCCTCAAAGTCCGCGTGCTTCGAGAGATCGAGTCTGGGCAGAAGCTCAGCAACGCTTTCGTCCCGCAGCCGCTTGTTCACTTTGTCGAAGAAGTTGAGATACTCCTTGAGCACGCTCATGAAGCGAGTGAGGTTGGCGCCTTCGAGCTTGGCTGCACCCTCGCCATAGCGCACGATCAGTCCATCGGCGGCACGTTTCAGCATCACTTTGTCGAAAGCGTCGTCGTCTTTGATGTACTGCATCGACTTGCCTTTTTTGATGGAGTACAGCGGCGGTTGCGCGATGTAAACATTGTTCCGCTTGATCAGCTCTTGCATGTGTCGAAAGAAGAACGTGAGCAGCAGCGTTCGAATGTGCGAGCCGTCCACGTCAGCGTCGGTCATCAGAATGATTTTGCCGTAGCGGACTTTCGTGGGATCGAAATCGTCTTTGGCAATGCCGGTACCGAGCGCGGTGATCATGGCGCGAATTTCTTCGTGCGCCAGCATCTTGTCGTAGCGCGCTTTCTCCACGTTGAGGATTTTTCCCTTAAGCGGCAGGATCGCCTGGAAGCGGCGGTCACGGCCCTGTTTGGCGGTTCCACCTGCGGACTCGCCCTCGACCAAAAACAATTCGCAACGATTCGGATCTCGCTCGGAGCAATCCGCAAGTTTTCCCGGCAGTCCGCCGGAATCGAGCGCACCTTTGCGGCGCGTGAGATCGCGGGCCTTGCGCGCAGCCTCGCGGGCGCGGGCGGCATCGATGGCCTTGTTGATGATTTTGCGGGCAACTGTTCCGTTCTGTTCGAAGAATGCTCCCAAGCGTTCGTTGACGAAAGCCTGCACCACTCCGGCGATATCAGAATTCAGTTTGCCTTTGGTCTGACCTTCAAACTGCGGCTGCGATAGCTTCACGCTAATTACTGCAACAAGGCCTTCGCGCACGTCATCGCCGGTGAGATTTTCTTTTACGTCTTTGAACAACCCCATCTGCTGCCCGGCATAGTTGATGGTGCGGGTGAGCGCCATGCGGAAGCCGGAGAGATGCGAGCCTCCATCGACGGTGTTGATGTTGTTGGCGAAGCTGAAGACGGTCTCGGAATAGGCATCGTTGTATTGCATGCCGATTTCCATGACCACGCCGCTGCGCTCTGCTTCCATGTAGATGGGCTTGTCGTGCAGTACCTGCTTGCCGCGATTCAGGTGCTTGATGAATTCCGCGATGCCGCCGTTGTATTTGAACTCGGCGTGCTTGGCCTCGCCCGATTTCGGATCGGTGGAGCGCTCATCCGTGAGCGTGATGACGAGGCCCTTATTCAAAAATGCCAGTTCGCGCAGTCGCTGCGCCAGCGTGTCGTAGTTGTATTCGGTCGCGGTGAAAATGCTCTTATCGGGCAGGAAGTGAACTTTCGTTCCGCGTTTCTTGGCCGCGCCAGCCTTCTTCATCTTGCTGGTGGGCTCACCTTTGGAGTAAGTCTGCTCCCAGGTGGCTCCATCACGCCAGATTTCGAGATCCAACTCCTCGCTCAACGCGTTTACGCAGGAAACACCGACGCCGTGCAATCCGCCGGAAACTTTGTAGGTGGAGGAATCGAATTTTCCGCCGGCGTGCAGCGTGGTCATCACAACTTGTGCGGCCGAAACTTTTTCTCCGTCGATCACCATGTCGTCCACGGGAATGCCGCGCCCATCGTCGACCACAGTAATGCTGTTGTCGAGGTGAATCGCGACCTCGATCTTGGTAGCGAAACCAGCGAGCGCTTCGTCGACGGAGTTGTCCACTACTTCATACACGAGGTGGTGCAGACCCAGCTCGCCAGTCGAGCCGATGTACATGGCTGGACGCTTGCGCACGGCCTCCATGCCGCCAAGCACTTTAATGGAATCGGCGGTATAGTCATTATTGCCTCCGCCATTATTCCCGGCGATCGCGCTTCCGGTGATCGGGGTCACGCTTCCGTTTTTGGTCTTGGTTTCCGCGATGGGGGTATTGATCTCTTTTGTGGCCATTCATCTCCGTGGAGAATGTCCGAATTTTTTGTTACACATTCGATCCGTTCACGCCTCGAAAAGGCAGCGCAAGAGCCATGTCTTGCCGGCTGCGAGGAAGCATCTTCAATGAGACCTCAAGTTATTGAAATACCTAAACTTAGGACCGATTCCTGACTACAAGGATTATATCACGAACAGATGCGTTTTACCGAGGAGTTGGACGGCCAGAATCGTCGCAGTTAGCATCATTTTGGGATGGGAACATTTTGCAAATTGAGCTATTGCCCCTTCGCCCATTTGCTGATTTTGCACGTGCTACAGACTTCGATTTTTTGCAACAGTTGGATCCGGCGGAGCGAGTTCTGTTCTATCGCGTCTGAGGTTCGAACCGGCGCCTGCAACTAAACCTTGTCATTCCGGCGCGCGAGCGGAAGCGAGACAGGAGGAATCTGCTGTCTGCAGGGAACCACCACAAAATCGTGCGCACGCTACGCTACGTTTCGCCGGGCTGATAAAATAAAGCGATGCCAGTACCCATCTCCCAAATGTGGACCGTTTCCACCTACGTGCTTCAACAGAAGCTCGCGGGGCGCAAGCAGTATCCCCTGGTGCTGATGCTCGAGCCGCTGTTCCGCTGCAATCTGGCTTGCGCGGGATGTGGCAAGATTCAGTATCCGGCCCACATCCTGAAAAAAGACCTCTCGCCGGAAGAATGTTTCCGCGCCGTCGACGAATGCGGCGCGCCCATGGTTTCCATCCCCGGCGGCGAGCCGCTGATGCACCCGCAGATCGGCGAGATTATCGAAGGCCTGGTCGCACGTAAAAAATATATCTATCTCTGCACCAACGCTTTGCTGCTGAAAGAGAAAATTCATCTCTTCAAGCCGAGCAAATATCTCACGTTCAGCGTTCACCTCGACGGCCAGCGCGACGAGCACGACCTAGCCGTTTGCCGCGAAGGCGGTTACGACATTGCAGTGGACGCGATCAAAGAGGCTCTCGCCCGCGGTTTCCGCGTGACGACCAACACAACGCTCTTCGATGGTGCAGATCCAAAATCTGTTCGCGCCTTCTTCGACGACATGATGGAGCTGGGCCTCGAAGGCATGATGCTTTCGCCCGGATATTCGTACGACAAAGCTCCCGACCAGAAACATTTCCTCGGCCGCGCCCGCACGCGCCGCATGTTCCGCGCGATCCTGTCGAACCGCAAGAAGAACTGGCGCTTCAATCTGTCGCCGCTCTTTCTGGAGTTCCTGATGGGCAAGCGCACGTACCCATGTACGCCGTGGGGCATGCCGACCTACAACATTTTCGGATGGCAAAAGCCGTGTTACCTGCTGCAAGACGGCTACGCTGAAACCTTCACCGAGCTTCTGGAGACCACAAACTGGAGCAACTACGGAACCGAGTCCGGCAATCCAGCCTGCGCGAATTGCATGGTGCACAGCGGCTACGAAGCCTCGGCGGTGAATGCGACCTTCAGTTCACTCGACGGATTTCTGGCAACGGTAAAAGCGACGCTATTCACGAGCTATCGCGATAAAGAAGCTTTGCGTTTGCTGGATGAACCTCATGCGCCGCTGCACCCGCTGGTGCAGATCGCCCCGCCCAGCGAATCCATGCAGGGAACCCGCGCTTAGGTAAACGCAACCCCGGGCCGATGTCATCCCGAAGCTGGCGGAGCCAGCGAGGGACCTTACGTCGGAGTCAAGTATTGGTGCTGCGGGCGGGGATATTTACACTGCGCGCGGCATATCAAGTTTTGGATATATTTCAAAATCGTATGACAGGCAAAGAATCCGGACACATCGATCACGAAGCCGCACAGGCCGTGCCGCACATCAACCCCGACGCCCTCGAAGTAGCTCCCGGCACAGCCCACGAGCAACTCGAAGGCTGGATTCCACAACTCGCCAGCGAAGAAGAAATTCGTATCGCGCTTGAGAAAGCTTTCGACTACCGCGGCGACATCACCATCACCCGCAAAGACGGATCGAAAATAGAAGGCTATCTCTTCGACCGCCGCAGCAGCGCCACGCTGAAAGAATCTCTCGTTCGTATCTATCCCAGGAACTCGAACGAAAAAATCTCCGTCTCCTATGCTGACATCGCAGCCCTCGCCTTTACCGGACGTGATACTGCCGCCGGCAAAAGCTGGGAAGCCTGGATGAAAAAATACGCCGTGAAGAAAGCGGCAGGCGAAAAAAACATCGCGTTAGAACCAGAGCCGCTGGAATAACGTGGAGCGGCGGACGTATTCGTTCGCCGAGGCAGCGCAATAACTCCAGGAAGAAAAATTTGTGCCCTATACCCCAGGACGAATGCGCCCGGGACTCCATAATCATCGCTCCCACGGCAACGGAACTTTCACCGAAGCCATGCCAGCCGCGGTAGCCGCCTGAATCCCCATCTCTGTGTCTTCAAAAACCAAGCAAGCCTCCGGCGCGACTCCCAGCTTTCGCGCCGCCAGCAAAAACGCCTCCGGATCGGGCTTGCTCTTCTCGTAATCCCCCGCGCAAACCATGGCATCGAAGCGATTGAGCAGCTTTAAAGACTCAAGCGACGCCGTCACGGACTCTCGCGAGCTCCCCGAAACCACGGCGAACGGAATCCGCCCATATGATTCTTCCACGTGCTCAAGTACCTCGGGAACCGCTTTCAGTTCCGGCAGAAGTTCATAGTAGAGACTTTCCTTTCGCCGCGACACAGCCTCCACCGGCATGTTCAACCCATGCTGCCGATTGAGCGTAGCGATGATCTCGGCCACCGGCATGCCGCCCCAGGAGTAAAAGAGCTTTTCGTCAAACTCGCAATTCCATTCGCCCAGCGCTTTTTTCCAGGCGCGGTAGTGCAGCGGCATCGAGTCGGCGAGTGTGCCGTCACAGTCGAACAAATATGCTTTAAAAGATCCCAGCGGCAATTCGAGCTTCATGCGTAGTAAAAAATTCTCCCCGTAAATAACTAATTAACCTTGTCGTCCTGAGCGAAGCGAAGTACCTGCACTTAGCCAGCACCGTGAAACTACGTGTCTAGCGCGGCTTCCCACCCACAAAACTCAACCCTGCAATCAACTCCTCAACCTCATCCTGCGTCCCACCAATAAACGTAAACGATACCGCATACCCATGCGCCAAGATCACCAACGTCGACTGCCGCATCGCGCGCGAACCAACATTCTTTTCAAAATCGCCACGCACCAAAGTCTTCGCTCCCACAGCAAAATCGTAAGGCTCTTCATCCACCGTGAATCCCTGAGCCTTCGCCACTTCCGTCACCGGACCAAAATATTGCGCCGCCTCTTTCAGCCCCGGATAAGACGAAGCGCTCTCCGCGGCAATCAGGATCGACGAATTAACGTCTTCGCCCCGAGCCTGCGGCGGCCGGGCAAATGCCGCAAGCAGCACGCTTCCCGCGCTGCCCGAATCTTTCACAGACTTGCCTGCGTCGCTTTCCGATTCATCTTCGTCGCGCGCGTTCAACTCGTCAGTTCGCAAAACCCATCCCGCAGGAATTTTGCAGCTAAAACCAAAGCTTGGATTGCGGTACAGGCCTTTGCTTACCGAACCCGCATCCAGCCGTGAGTCCGCGCTGACCACTGGTTTGTGGGCATGTTGAACAGAAGAGGAGCTACCGGAAGAGCTTGATGGTTGCTGGGTTTGACCCGTGGAAAACAAAAGCGACGAAGCAAGGGCGGCGAGAATGAATCCATGAAAATCCATCCTCTTCATGTTACAAGAGCGCAGGCTGGTTCATGGGCAAGTCAATTGCGCCGTTCCCAGCACGGAGTTGCAGGGATTGTCCCAGGGGCCGATCACATCGCAGACTGCACCCTTGGTGGGTATGACATTCCAGGCGCCGATGGAGTAAACACCTGTAGCTCCAGCAGCGCATTGCGCTACGCCGCCGCTGGTAATCGTAACCCCGGTGGTAGGAGCGTTATTCTGCACAGCCCCCCAGCTTGCTTGCAGCGGAGTTACAGTCATCGGCGCTGTATTGTAGGTGCCGGTTGCGGTAAATTGCACTTGGCCATTGGGATAATTTTGCGCATCGGCCGTAGAAGGGCTGACGCTTATGTTCTGGAGTGTGCGTTGCGTCGAATCGCCGCAGGCAAGAATAACGAGGGAGAGAGTTCCAAGGAAGAAGACGGTGACAACATGGACGAAGCGCATGGGAACCTCCTGCTTCAAAGCAACCCAGGCATACGAAATAAGTTTCGCGCTACGCGTAGTTTTAGGGTAACGTGCGCCGTGCCGGTTTTGCCGCAGGCTTGTAATCTGCGGGATAAAGCACCACGCAGCGGTCGCGGCCTTCGCCATCGCTCTCGGTGCGCAAGTCAGCTTCATCGCGCAAAGCCAGGTGAACCATGCGCCGCTCGCGCGATGACATAGGCGCAAAGTGGAACGGCGTACCAGTTTGCCGGACTTTTTGCGCGGCCACGCCCGCAGACATGCGCAATTCCTGCAAGCGCATCGTGCGCTGGTTCTTGCAGTCGAAGGAAACCTTTTCGTGCTCGCCCGAAGGCAATCGCAGAATTTCAAAAGCCAGCAGTTCCAGGGCACGCAAAAGTTCGCCGCCACGGTCCAGCAATAACGCAGAATCCGGCCCGGAAAAATCAACGAAGACCTCCGGCTTTTCCCACTCGCTGAGCGCTGGCGGGTCGACGACAATGCGGTACTTAAGGTGAAGGCCGCCGTGCGTGACGACGGCTTGCAGGAATTCGTTGATCTTGTTTGCGGCGGCCACTTTATCCATAAGTCAGCTCTTGGCTTTCAGCCCTCAGCTTTCAGCCTGCCCCTTTCGGAGAGCTGAGAGCCGACAGCTGAGAGCTATTTGTCTTTCTTCCTCGCGCGTTTCTCCATAATCTCGCGCATCTCCTGCCCCAGCTTGGTGCGGTTCATGATGGCCTGCTGCGCCATCGAAATCAAATTCGTCTCCGCATAGTACAGATTCAAACCGGCGGCGAAGTTGAAAAAGAGGAAGCCCATCATGAGCGGCATCATCCAGTTCATCATCTTCTGCTGCGCCGGATCCATGCCGGCCTGCGGCGTCATGCGCTGCATGGCAAACATGCTGATGACCATCAGGACGGGCAGCACAAAATAGGGATCGCGTGCCGAGAGATCGCTGATCCAAAGCCAGTGCGCATGGCGGAGATCCAAAGCGATGCCCAACATGCGGTAATAGGCAATCAAAAACGGAAACTGAATCAACAGCGGCAGGCAGCCACCGGCCGGATTCACGCCTTCCTTCTTATAGAGTGCGGCGACCTCTTCGTTCATCGCCGCCTTGCGCGGATCACGCATGCTGTACTTCTTATATTTCTCCTGGATCGACTTAATCTGCGGCGCGATGCGCTGCATCTTCAGCATCGACTTCATCTGCGTGATGCGCAGCGGCAGCAGCGCAATCGTGATGATCAAGGTCTGAATCACAATCGCCCATCCCCAGTTGGGATAGACGTGTTTATACGTCCACTTCAACCACAGGAAGAGCGGACGCGAGATCAGACCCCACCATCCGAAATCCACTGTGCCGCGCAGGTCGGGATCGCCATTTGTGATCGCCGGCACCTTCACCGCTTCCAGCGCAGCCAGTTCTTTTGGACCAACATACACTCGTTCGGCCGTCGCTCCACGGAAATCGCCTACGGCTGCGCCAATCACATCCACGTTTACTTTTTCCGGATCGTTCAGTTTTTGCGGATCACGCGCTACCTGCACCTGATTGCGCAGCGTAATCAGGGCTGCGGAGTTTGGATCGTCAGGGATAAAGAGCGCGGTGAAATATTGATCGCCCGGGCCGGCCCACTCAAAGGGCCCGCGAATCGTTTTGCCGCCGCTGATGCCTTTTACGGCGACCCGCGAAATGAAGCTGGGAAAGACAAGAGCCGTGCGGTCAGTCGAGGCATCATTATGGTAATCGATGCGCGCGCCCGCGTAGGACGCCGCCGTAAGCTGGTCGCCAAATCCCGCGGGCCACGCCGGCGCAGCAAAAATTTCCGCGCCCTTATAGACCACCGAACTTTCCACGCCCAGAACATAAGTCCGATCGAAATGGAATGTTTTGTGGACGACAACTTCCTGATCGGCATATTCAAACGTGATGGAGGAAGGCGCAGTCACTTGCCCTTCATTCGATGCCACGTACAACGCGGAACTCAGTTTGCCATTCAGCGCCTGATCGTAGCTGAGTAGTGAAAGCGGGAAACCATACTTTTGCGCAGCAGCGGCATTGACGAGATCAAGCGGGCCATTCTGCGCATCATTGTCGAACTTTTTCAGAATCCACGATTTCACCTGCGCGCCGCGATTGGTGAACGTGATCTTGTAGAGATCGTTCTCGACCACCGTCTCGGCTTCAGCTGAGGCCTGCTTGCTCGCCGGTACGTCGGCAGGATTTGCGGAGTGCACGGGCGCGGCAACAGAGGTGGCCGTTGAAACTTGCTCCGGCGCGGTTTGCTTCGGCGGCGGCGGCGCCGGCGCTTGCGGCAGGTACTTCTTCAACAGCGGCTGGAAAATAATAAGAACAACGAAGGTGAGAAGAAAGACGAGAAGCAATCGCCGCTCGGCGCCGGGTTCTTGCTGAGGATTTTGAAAATCGGGCAAAGTTTGTTTACCGTCTCAAATTCTGGGCGCGCACTCGGCGCGCGAATGCAAAACCTCTTCTGCCGCTGATCGCATCACCGGGTCATATCCTGAACCCGCAAACGGATGGCAGCGCAACACGCGGCCTAAAGCCATCCATCCGCCCCGCAGTGCGCCGTAGCGCTCCACTGCTTCCATGGCATACTCCGAGCACGTCGGCACGTAGCGGCAAGCCGTCGGCAGCATGGGAGAGATGGCCCACTTGTATCCTCGCAGCAGTTGCAGCACAACGAATTTTGCGAATTGCTTCACGGTCAGCCTCCCGCTTCCGGCTTCCGGTGTTCATCTAAAACAGCGCCGGCATTCGCAGGTGATTTTTGCGATAGCTTCTGCTCGATCACACTAAAGGCGCGGCTCACTTCGTTCACCACGTCGGCGAAGTCGGCGGCCAGCAATGACTTCTTCGGGTTGATGACAATATCCGCCGCCACTCCGTTTACCGGTCGCGTCATGCGGACCGCTTCGCGCAGACGTCTCTTCATGCGATTGCGCTGCACCGCTCCGCCCAGTGCGCGGCCAACGGTAAACCCTACCCGCAGGCCCTGCGGCGCGGGCGCACCCGCGCGCGTTACAGTGCCCGGCTGCGCGTTGCCTTCCGTGCGCGGCCAATAAAAAACCGTCATACTCGCGGAAAAATGCCGCCGTCCCTGTTTGTACACGCGCTCGAAATCCGCGTGGCGTAACAGCCGCGCCGTGCGCGGAAAGCGTGCTGCCTGGTTTCCTGGCATCAAACGCGGCCGGCCTCCCAGCGCGGAATTCGCCATCATGCCCTCGTGTTGCAGCATGAAACTGGGTGTCTCGACTCTGAAAGTGAGCGGCACCGGAAAAAACTACTCGCGGAAGCCGGGCTTTACGGATACCCGCTTCCGTCCCTTGGCGCGGCGGCGGGAAAGTACCTTCTGGCCGCCCTGGGTCTTCATGCGCGTGCGAAAGCCATGCTTTTTGACTCGCTTGCGCCGGTTAGGTTGGAATGTACGCTTGGGCATGAAAGATAACTGCTCCTAGTTCCGTCAACGATGAAAAGGCAAACGATGAGTATAAATGAGCAAGTGCCATAAGGGCAAAGGGACCATCGGGAGCGGTACAGTTTGAGCGAAGAACTCGTATCAGGGCATGCCTTCAGGCATACCGCTGCAATGTGAAACTCGGAACCGGCTTCAGCCGCCAAACTCATAAAGGCCTCGCCTCGGCGGCTAACTTGCTTGGCCACTGGCGGCATCGCTGAACAGGTTGAAGGAAAACCCACATTTGAGCGAGATCGGGAAGGGCACGAGTTCCACTCGCGCCGTTAAGTCGTCCAAATTCAATGCCGCTCCAGCCACTGAGGTTGGCCTTCTCTAGCCCGAACGAGTTCTTCCGCAGCCCGTGACGCGATGCCCCTGATACCAATTCTTTGTTTGTTCAAACTGCACCACTACCAGGCACCCCGATCTTTTAACCGCCCCAGATTGAATTCTTTCCGGTTTATGTAAAAAAACAAGCGCTCTCGCCGCGATTTCCCAAAATCGACATACACTCGTTCACCTCGCTTGCTCAGGCAAGCTGCTCACCCCTCCCAAGAGGTTGAGGTCCGCAAAACTCAATTCAGGAGAACTCTCCCATGAAACTCCCCCGAATACGCGCAATCGCGCCGGCGTTGTTGATGCTTCTCATTTTCTCCGCATTCGCCCCTGCACAAACTTGGACGGCGCTGACAAATACACCACCCGCCCCGCTCGGAACCGCTTTGCTGCTCACGGATGGCACAGTCATGGCGCAAGGAGTCGAAACCTCCGGCTACGCTACGGGAAACTGGTATCGACTCACTCCCAGCGCCACCGGCAGCTATGCCGCCGGAACCTGGACAACCCTTGCCTCCATGCCATCTGGCTATTCGCCTCTCTACTACGCTTCCGCAGTGCTCCCTGATGGCCGTGTAGTGGTTATCGGTGGAGAGTATAACGCCGGCGAAGACGAAGAAACCAACCTCGGCGCGATTTATAACCCTGCCACTAATTCGTGGACTTCAGTGAGCCCACCCTCAGGATGGACGCACATTGGAGATGCCGTGAGTGTAGTGCTGGCCAACGGAACCTTCATGATTGGCAACTGTGGTGTCGCAGGCACCGAGTGCACCAATCAGACCTATCAGGCGCAGCTCAACGCCACGACTCTAACCTGGACGATCATTGGCTCCGGCAATGGCAAGGCCGATCAGAATTCGGAAGAAGGATGGGAATTATTGCCCAACGGCGACGTCCTGGTCGCAGATGTTTGGGACGGCACGAACTCCGAAGTCTTCAATCCCAGCACGAGCAAATGGACAACCGCCGGAAGCACGGTCGTATCGCTGGTGAACACTTCGTGTGAGGAGATTGGTCCCGCAGTGCTGCGGCCGGAAGGCTCAGTGTTCGCAGTGGGAGGAACGAGTAACACGGCGGTCTATACCCTCTCTACGGGCAAATGGGCAGCCGGACCAACGATCCCAAGTTCTGACGGCGTGGAGGACGGTCCTGCGGCGATCTTGCCCGACGGCAATGTATTGATCGACGTTGGCGCGCAATCTCCTTGCTACGTTGCTCCCAGCAAGTTTTATGAATTCAACGGCACCAGTTTAATTTCAGTCTCCGCACCCTCCCGCGCTTCCGAAGATCCCACCTATGTCGGACGCATGTTGGTGCTCCCTACCGGGCAGGTCTTGTTTACCGACGGGTCGTCGACGGCGGAAGTTTATACCGCCAGCGGCACCTACGAGAGCGCGTGGCAACCCACGATCACTTCAGTAGCCAGTACTCTCACTGCGGGAAGCACTAGCAACGTCATCGAGGGAACACAGTTCAATGGACTCTCACAAGGAGCAATGTACGGTGACGACGCACAGATGGCAACGAACTATCCGCTGGTGCGCATTACGAATACTGCCAGCGGCGATGTAGTCTATTGCAAGACGCACAACCACAGCACCATGGGAGTTGCGACTGGAACTGCTACGGTTTCGACGGAGTTCGATGTTCCCTCGATCATCCAAACCGGCGCCAGCGAGTTAGTCGTAGTCGCCAATGGCATTCCCTCCGCACCAATCGCTGTGACCCTGGAGCCGCCTGCGCTCTCCTGCACGCCGACGCTTAGCTGCCAGGTGAGCGGTGAGTCGCCGGGCCAGGTGGTCAATGGCAGTGTCTCGTTACAGTGCAACCAGGCCACGATACTTTCGGCTTCGGCCATGATCTGCGGGAATTCGTGCGTGACCGATACGGTGGCGCCACCAGAACCAGTGACCAGCGTGGGTGCGGGCGATGCCACTCCCGGTAGTGGTGGCTCGTGTTCATTCACCTGGACGTGGGGTGGAAACGAATATAGCCAGACTCTCGACGTAAATTGAAGACGCAAATTAAATTTGCGAATGGGGTATGAACTTTAGATCTCAAATCTTTACTCGTAATGCATTGCAGGATTGCTAAACAATTTTGGGCGCGCGGAAACCCGCACCGAACAATCGCGCGCCCTATTTTCTGGTTTCCCATTCATCGACAAGAGTGCATCATTCATGTTGCAGTTACAACCTCGACGCTTGACGCGCACCGTGCTTCGAGTTCCGAATAAGTAGTCGCATAAATTTTTTGATTGCAGATTTTCGTGCGGCCAAAAAAATTTGTGCTACTATTCGGCACTGTTCGGGTTTTAATTTCTCGTTCACCATGACAATCGCGCGCCGTACAAATCGCGCATTCTGCAGTAAACTATCGGTTCCATCAGAACGTAAGTAAAACGGAATTATTAACAGGCGCCCTCAGCCAGCCGCCGGGACGCCGCGGCGGGTATTTCATAAATATGTCAGCTACAGGCACAACGCTCTCCCCCAATCCGTGGATGCGCATTTTGGATGCGCTGGAAAAAAAGATCAACCGGCACTCATACGACACCTGGTTGAAGCCCACACGCTACAGCCATGCCAGCGGCGGAATTCTTTTCGTCCGCGTTCCTACAGTCGAGTTTCGCCACGCCGGCGACAAGTATGCCGACCTGATTCAGGAAGCCATCGATAACCTCGGCCTTGAGTTCAACGACGTGAAGTTCGTCACGCCCGAGGACGATCCCGCTGCGACCACCGTGCGGCACAACGGCGGCCTTTCCGCACCGCCAACGGCAAACGCTCCGGCACAAGCCCGCTTCGATTGGGATGGCGCGGCGCAATTGAATCCGCGCTATACCTTCGACGCCTTCGTGATCGGCTCCGGCAATCAGTTTGCCCATGCCGCATGCCAGGCCGTCGCTGAACGTCCATCCAAAGCCTACAACCCGCTCTTCCTCTATGGCGGCGTCGGCATGGGCAAGACGCACCTGATGCAGGCTATCGGCCACGAGGTGAAACGCCGCCAGCCGCAGGCGGCCATCTGCTATGTATCCAGCGAGAAGTTCACCAATGACATGATCAACTCGCTGCGCTACGACAAGATGACCAGCTTCCGCGACAAGTTCCGCGGCGTCGACGTTCTCCTCATCGACGACATTCAATTTCTCGCCGGCAAGGAGCGCACGCAGGAAGAGTTCTTCCACACCTTCAACGCCCTGCACGACACGATGAAGCAGATCGTGATCGCCAGCGACCGTTCACCCAAGGAACTCGCCGAGATCGAAGACCGCCTGCGCAGCCGCTTCGAGTGGGGGTTGATCGCCGACATTCAACCGCCCGATCTCGAAACCAAAGTCGCCATCCTGCAAAAGAAAGCTGAGCAGGAGAAAGTGACTTTACCCAGCGACGTGGCGATGTACGTAGCGCAGAACATCCGCTCGAATGTGCGCGAACTGGAGGGTGCTTTGATCCGGCTGGTAGCGCATTCGTCGCTGATCGGCGCGGAGATCACGCTGCCCTACGCGCAACAGGTGCTGAAGAACTTCATCGATTCGCAAGCGCGCAAGATCACCATCGAGTCAATCCAGAAAATGGTGGCCGAGCAATTCGGCCTGCGCCTGGTGGAGATCAAGGCCAAAGATAATTCGCGCGCCATCGTCTATCCGCGGCAGATCGCGATGTATCTGGCCAAGCACATGACGGAAGCGTCATTGCCGGAAATCGGACGGCAGTTCGGCGGAAAGCATCACACCACTGTTCTGCACTCGGTCGAGAAAATTGAAGAGGTCCGCAAGAACGACAAAGATTTAAACAGGCTGCTCAATAAATTGACCGAGCAATTGGGCGGATAAACAGGGTATATTTCGAGTTTTGCACGGATCGGCACGGTCTTCCTTTTTTAATTGTGTGAATGAGATGTGGAAGCTGTGCAAGGTGCAGGCGAAAAGAGATTGGCCGGAATTTCTTAGTAGCGTCTCCGCCGAGTTCGGGAGCGATTTCTCACACGAAGGGATATGCTCCAAAGTGGTGAGCAGTAGCCGGTTGGCAGAGTTTTCCACTTCTCCGATGTGCCTACTGTTACTGCTGGTTTTATAGGTTTTGTATTTGATATAAGGGAAGTACTAAAAGTAGCACGCGGCAGGGGGAGATTACGTCTATGCCGGTGGAAGCGGCAGTTGCGGTAGGAACCATGGAGATCACGGTCAGCAAAACCGAATTGCTGCGTGAGTTAACCGCCACGCAAGGTGTGGTCGAGCGCAAGACCACGATCCCCATTCTCTCGAATTATTTATTCGAGGCGGCGGAAGGCAAGCTGTCGATCACGGCAACCGATCTTGACCTCAGCCTGCGCACTTCATGCAACGCCAAAGTGAAAAAAGAAGGCTCGTGCACCATCCCCGCGCGCAAGCTGCACGACTACGTGAAGCTTCTCCCCGACGCCGACATCACCATTAAGCTGCTCGATAACCATTGGGTCAGCATCCGCTGCGGCCGCTCCAATACAAAAATGGTGGGCATGGCGAAATCGAATTTTCCCAGCCTGCCTGTGTTCCCCACCGCCGGCGTAGTGAAGATTCCCGGTCAAATTTTGCGTGGCCTGATTGCGCGGACAGGATTTGCGATTTCAAGCGAAGAGTCGCGCTACACGCTGAATGGCGCGCTAATGCTGCTGAAGCCGGAATCGATCACCATGGTCGCCACCGATGGCCATCGCCTGGCGCATTGCGAGCGCAGCGGGGAAAAATTCGAAGGCATCTCCGGCGAGATGAAAACTCTGGTTCCGAAAAAGGCCATGGACGAACTGAAGTCGCTGCTCGATTCCACCGACGCCGACGTGGTGGAATTCGCCAAAGACGATTCCACGCTTTTCTTCCGCATCGGCTCGCGCCTGCTGACCTCGCGCCAGCTCACGGGACAGTTCCCCAACTTCGAAGCCGTTCTGCCCAAAGACAACAGCAAGAGCATCGTGTTGAACAGCGCTGACCTGAATGCGGCCATCCTGCGCGTGGCGCAGTTTGCCGACGAACGCTCGCGCGCCGTGCGCCTGAAACTGGAAAAAGGCGAAGTAAAGTTGTCTGCGTCATCGACAGAAGCGGGCGAGTCCGAGGATTCGATCGAAGCTCCTTATGAGGGCGAAACTCTCACCATCGGCTTCAACGCCGCCTATCTGGTCGAGTTCCTAAAAGCCGCCGGGACAGATGAAGTGCGCCTGGAGCTGAAGGATTCGCAATCTGCCGGTCAGCTCCGGCCTGCCGAAGGCGACGACTACAAGTACAGATATATCGTGATGCCGATGCGCATCTGAACCCAGTCCCTTGTTTCGGTGGTGAGTCTTTCTCCCAGCTTTCGGGCAACGAGGTATACCCAACATGCCTAGACTGTCCGTCGAGGACCGTATTCGCGAAGCCTACGTCGAAATGGCAAGGCAAGCCAACTATCGCCCCGAGGCGGCAGAAGGGTCCGGTGCGGGGAGCGACGTGCGAGAGGAAGCCGCTTGTTACGCAAGACGGTTTGTCGCTGAGGAACAGACCACCGACTTCCATATAGGAGTGAGCGACTACACAACGAACCGTGCGCTTGTATATACGATTGAGGCGGCCAGACTCCTGTGTTGTGGACTTCTTGGAGTCGATCACGCGCTCAAGCTACTCGAGATGGCAGTCACAGAAGTGCGGACGCAGCGCGTCAATTATCCCGCTCTACCAGGGCAACCGCAGCCCTAGGCTAAGTTAAATCTGCAAATCTTGGCAGCCCCTCGGAATCTCCCTACTTTTCCCTCCGTACCCACAGCTTTTCTCTCTTTTACACAGCATTTCGAAAACACTCTCTACAGATTGACGTTCATTAAAATTACCAATGTCCTATCATCAACTCACCTTGTATTCGAACTAGCCGCTACGCGAATGAGCACAACAGAACTGAACTGGTTGCCAATCCCGCTGGATTTTTGGGTTCCCGCGGGACTAAAGGACTTTCAGCAGGGCTGGTTTATCAATCTTTTGCGGGCTTCTCTACAATCGGAACATATTGGCTACCTCATCCTCTGCGAAGAGGGGTGCAGTGGTTGTCCGGCCTGTTTGTGGCGGGTTGCTAATGCGCATCACCCCGAACACTTCAAGAAACATGGTTCGTTGGTGCTGGCATGTTTCAACCGTGCACAGATCGCTGGCCGCCGGGTACTCTATTTCCAAAAGTTAGTAGAGAAGGTCAATAAGCAGCTTCCAAAAATTAGAAAATACCGCTCTCGAAAAGATATGTTATCCGAAACTTCCACAAGGGTTCACAATGGGGACAGATTTTATTCTCCCTCTGATTCTCTTTCTTTTGACTTTGATTTAGATTCTAAAAACAAAGAAATAAAACAAAACGTTCTTTTTGAGGTACCGACAATTGCGATGAGAGAAGAACATCATTTTTCTAGCTCGGACATAGAAGAGGGCGCTCGACGCGTTCTGGCAATACTGGGACTGCCTGCATCTTCGTTGCGCGCCGGAGTTGCTGCGGTCGAAACAGAAGTTAAGCGGACCAGATTGTCCATGGACGGAATTGTGCAGCACCTGACCACCGAAGCCAACCGTTGGGAGCGCTTCGAAAAAACGCCACCAGAAGAATTCCTCGATAATTTCTTAGCGCAAAACTCTGCGCGACTAGTTTTGGAAATAGTCAATCTTCCAATCAATAAAAGCTACGCATCACGGATCGCCGCCGTGCTGAAGGCGGAATCAAAAGACACCGGCCTCGATCTCCAAGAGACAGCGAACCGCATTACACGATTCGCAACCGAGGGCCGGCAGAAAGGCGAAAAGATCGACATTTTCTATTTCGAAGACATGAGATGGAGGTCAAATGTCAAGCTCAACAGGGCTGAACAACGTAAACTCGATAACCTTGAAGTCAATGCAAGGGTCAAACAAAAGATCCGCGAACGGCTTGGAGCATCTTGATTGGATCAACGACCAACTGACTATCATGGCCGAGGCTTTCGGTGAGAAGTTGACCGAGGAACGTCAAGAAATCTACTGTGCTGGCCTCGCGGAGCTTCCGCAAAATCGACTAGATGTGGCATTTCGCCGTGCCCGTTATGAATTGAAGTGGTTTCCAAAACTAGCGGAGTTGCGCGAACTCGCTGGCATCGTGTCGGATCCATCGAATGACGGTCGTCCCGGTCCCGAAGAAGCGTGGGCCAGGATGCCGAAAGGGGAACGTCTGGAGGAAGACAGCATAGTGTGGTGCGAGGAAGAACGCATCGCCTATGGAGCCTGCCGAGGCTTACTGCTGAATAGAGATCAGATAGCGGCACGAATGGCCTTCAAGGAATGCTACGAAAGGGAACTAGCATCAGCGCGTTCGCAGGGAACACCAGTTCAGTGGACCATTAGCGCGGGATATGATGTGGGACATAGGCTGGGTGTGCTTGCGAAGGCGGTAGAAGAAAAAAAGTTGAGTTTAGAAGGAGCTTTGAATTTTGTACCTGATAAACAGCGCGGCGAATTCGCACAGATGCTGCCGGTAGCGCAAACAAAAGGGCTTTTGAGCGGCAAGGCTGAATCCTTGCCTGCCATCCCCGGACTGCTTGGACTACTTGCAAAATTGCGCATGGAAGATATCCTTCCAGAAGAATTGAAACCAGCTTCACAACCTCAGGGTGTTGAGAAGCTTCCGCTCAGTGGTGAGGATACCCTCAAGCGCCGCGAAGAACTGAGAGCACAAGCCGAATTCGTTAAGCGTTCCCGAAACGGACCAAAATCTTGAGACGGTTGCCGGTTAGGCGTTGACTTTGACCGGCAAATATCAGATTTATGGATATTCATGGGAACCCGCTGGATGAATCGTATTCCCTAGTGGAGAGGCAGAGAATGGAAAAAGAAACGAAACGTGCGCTCCAGAACCTGTTAGAAATTGTCCGGGAACAACAAAACGCAATTCGCATTTTGCAGAATAATGCTACTCAGTCAAGTCGAAAATACGGCGACGATTTGGTCGAAAGAATCGAGCGAATTGCCAAAGAAGTCGGGGAGCGTGACTCCTTTGAAATAGATTGGCGGCGACTGTGCGACCGGCACTACGCTGTGAAGAGCTGAGGTCCAAGGGTATTAGCGCAAAAGATTTCAACGACTTGACCTCAGTCCTATCCTGCCTTACATTGACCCCCAGCCTATTTTGAAGGAGTTTCCTTATGCTAGACGGCTTTAAAAAATTCATCCTGCGCGGCAATGTTGTGGATATGGCCGTCGGCGTCGTCATCGGCGCGGCGTTTGCCGGCGTGGTCGGCGGCCTGACCTCAGCCTTTCTGAATCCGCTGATCAAGCTGGCTACGGGTGGCGGAGAAAAGTTCTCCACTCTGCAGTTCACCGTGCACGGCGTCCCGTTCCCGCTCGACAATTTCATCAACGCAGTCATTTCGTTCATTCTGATCGCCGCTGCCGTTTACTTTTTCGTGGTCCTGCCGGTCAATGCCCTGATCGCGCGCATGCACCGCGGCGAAAAACCGCCCGATCCCACAACAAAGAAGTGCCCCGAGTGCCTGAGCGAGATACCCATCGATGCTCGCCGCTGCTCCCACTGCACCCAGCCGGTGTTGGGGCGAGCCGCCTAGCAATCTTGGGGTTTTCGCGGCGAAGGGGTCAGAGGAAGCCATATCGTCCCACTTTGGCCTTGCTAGCAGGCTCGGTTGGTCTTGTGCCTCCACAGTATATCCACAGATTAGATTTGAAGTTCCACTTTTACCAAACCGCTTCGCTATCAGATTTGAGATGCATTCGTGCGCGGAAATGCCACTTTGACCCAATCTATACCCTCATTCAAACCTCGTCGGATCAACAACCGTAGCTGTGTCCCACCCATTAACCCTTCAGATTCTTACCAAGCAAGATGCGCCATTGGCTCCCTGTGGAGAAAAATGCGGCAGAAAAACGATGGAAAAAATGAATAAGCGGCCGTTTGCAGGCCGCTCATTCGAACCAAACCTAAAAATTTAAGAAGTAGTCTATCGTCCCGCTCCAGCCGCAGCTGCCGCACTCGTGATTCCAGCAATCTGCATGCTCTCGATTCGCGCCAGCACATTTTCCAGGCTCGCGCCGGTATCGGTGCAAGCATCCACGTAAGGATGCCGGCTGCCATCGGCATGCATAACCAAAACGGGCGTTTGCGCCTGCGCCTTCTTTACCATGTAAGGCAAATGATGCCGGTCATTCCGGGTTAAAGTCGGCCCCAGCACTACCAGTTCAAAGGGACCCTTTTTGAGCGCCTCGGTCACGCCTTTTCGCCCCACAGCTTTCTCCACCGTGTGCCCAGCCTTTTCGAAAGCCGCCGCCGATGTTGCCTGCGCTTCCGCATCGCCTTCGCCATAGAGAATTCTAAGCTTCCCTGCTTTTGCCATTGTCCCGTCCTTGCTCAGTACTTAGGTGCTTGATACTGGCAATGCCACGGTAGCAACGGCCTGGGGGTCAGAGAACGTCACCGAAGACCAGCGACGAACGGCTCTCGCAGTAAACATTGGGGTTACAATCCTTTACGTTTACCCCGGTTGGGAAAGATCAAAAAACAAACTCGAAACTACTTCCCATCCACGCCATTCGGCGCTAAACTTTTGCCCCGGAGGGGTCTGCCCATGTTCCGCGCGCATTTCGTCATAGCTATTCTTTTTCCGCTCTCTGTCCTCGGCTTGGCACAGTCCGAGCCTTCATCTACCGCAAGCTGTTATCTCGACGACGGCCGCCAGGTCTACATCCGCTACAACGCAGTTACCAACAAAGACAAAATTTCCAACGGCAAACCGTGGACGCCCGGCGGCGCTCCCATGACCCTGTTCACCGAAGCACCACTGATTTTTGGCGGATCATCGATTCCGATCGGCGCCTACACGGTGTATCCCATCCCGGCCCGGGACAAGTGGAGCCTTGCCGTCAATAAAAACGTGGCTCCCGGCGCTGCCTACGATGAAAAGCAGGACGTGGCACATGCGACCATGGAGACCGACCAGGTGAGCCAGGCGGCCGACACGCTCGAAGTGGCCTTCGCGCACGTAGGCGATAAATGCACGCTACGCATTTATTTTGGGAAGAGTGCGTCGTTCGCGCCATTTACGGCGAAGTAGCTGCCGTTCGCAAATCTGCATAAAAATCTGTTCTCTATAGGTTAAGAAAGCATTGTCATCCTGAGCGAAGCGAAGGACCTATGCAACTTGCCGGGCTAAAAATAGCCGGTGATAAACTTCCGCGAAATTAGTAACACCTATGCGTAGCCTTTTTTTCTTTTTTCTCGCAGTCAGCACGGCTGGAGCTCAGCTCGCCCGGCAGACGCAAACTTCCAACACCACCGAAAATCTTCGCGGTGTAAGCGCCGTCTCCACGCAGATTGTCTGGGCTTCCGGCGCGCACGGCACCTACGTACGCACCGTCGACGGCGGCCGCACCTGGATTCGCGCGCAAGTCCCCGATGCCGCCACGCTCGATTTTCGCGGCGTGGTCGCATTCTCTGCCGACGAAGCCTTCCTCATGTCCGCCGGACCCGGCGACCAATCCCGCATTTACCACACTTCCGACGCCGGCCAGCACTGGCAGTTGCAATTCTCCAACACCAATCCCAAAGGCTTTTTCGATTCGATCGCCTTTTGGGATTCCACCCACGGCATTGTCCTCGGCGATCCCATCCCCGACGAATCGGGCCAACTGAAATTTGAGCTTCTTATAACCGAAGACGGAAAATCGTGGACGCCCATCCCTGCCGCCCAACTGCCACCGGCACTGCAAGGCGAAGGCGCTTTCGCCGCCAGCAACACCTGCCTCGCGATTCTTCCCTCACCCGACCACAACATCTGGTTCGCCACCGGAGGCAGCGCCGCGCGCGTCTTCCACTTTTCCGATAGCGGCAAAACCTGGCAGGTCTTCGATACTCCCATAGCTCGCGGTCCCGACTCGGCTGGAATCTTCTCCATCGCTTTTCGCGATCCGCTGCATGGCGTGATTGCTGGCGGTGACTACAAGCGGCCCGATGACGACGGGCCCAATCTCGCCTTCACCAAAGACGGCGGCAAAACCTGGTCGCTCTCAAAAATCTTTCCGCAATCCTATTACTCGGCCGTGGCCTACGATCGAAAATACAAAAGCCCCAAGGCGGCCAGTCTGGACGAAGATCGAGCGCACACGCGCCTGTTTATCGCCGCGCCAAAATTCTTCTTTGACTTTCGCCCGCCAAGAAATCCCACTCGCATCAGCCCGCCGAAAAAGGCCGGAATTCAATTCAACGCGGTCAGCGCTTATCCTACTGGCGGAGCCGTCTTCGTTGGCCCCAAAGGCTCTATCGCCACCATTCCCTAATCTCCAAATCAACCCAAAGCCCCTGCTCCAAAGTTCCCCAATCTGACCTCACATTTCCCACGGATTTGGAGTACACTCCTAAGAACGTTTTACTCTGTATGTTCGTCTCGCACCCAAACCTGGCCGATGACGTAAATCGCGCCATCATTCGGTCCGAAATCGAAGGCGGAGTCTTTCTTCACGATCTCCCACCCTCTACCGTGCTGGAAATCGAAACCATGCACCACGTCTACACTGCTGTTCTCCTCGGCGGCAGCGACGCTCTCATCTCAGGCCACCCCGAATTCTGCCCGCAGCCGGTGCAAGTCGCCATCGCCGGCTCTACCTGGGGCGGCTCCATGCTCAAGCTGCAATACGTTGGCCGCGGCATGCACCTCGAGTTCCGCCACCCCGAATACGACACCCCCATCATCACCTCGCCCATTCAAGAAATCCGCGACAATACAACGGCATAATCGCCGCACCTCAAGAGAATTTCATTTGCGCTGACTCATTCCAGTAGTGATGGGTGCAGTGAGGAAGATTCGTATCAGGGTGCGCCTTTAGGCGCGCCGGAAAAGCCGTGAAAAAGTATCGTGGCTTTAGCCGCTGGCCTTCGTCACCCGCCGCATACAGCATCGCGAAAACGATGCCCTTCAACCATATACACTACCAAGTTCATTCCCATTGACTTAACAAGTGCACCCTTCTACCATTCGCCAAGTCGGGAAGCCATCTCATGACAATCACCATCCGCGAAGTGAATCACGTCACCATCGTCGATATTCACGGCCGCATCACTCTGGGCGAGGAGACGGGAAAACTTCGCGACACCGTGCGTCAGCTTATTTCGGAGGGCAAGAAGAAAATCGTTCTCAATCTGGGGCAGGTCGATTACATCGATTCATCCGGAGTCGGCGAGCTGGTGAGTAGTTTTACGGCAGTCCGCAACGCAGAGGGTGAGCTTAAACTTTACGGTCTTACCAAAAAGGTCCAGGACGTACTGAATGTGACCAAGCTCTACACCGTCTTCGATATCAAAGACGACGAATTCACGGCAGTAAAATCCTTCGATTACTTCTTTGCCAAGTAAAACGTTCAAGCCGGACAAAAAGCGAAACGGTTCCCACTTTCCCAGTTGAAATCAGTTTTTTATTTGCATCCGTAACCTTTAGAACGTAGGCTATGCCCACCGATTACTCTCTTGATTCCTGGTTATTTCTTCCCTTCAGCATTTCCACCACGCGTTCATAATCATCTACGCTGGCGTATTCGATCACAATCCGCCCTTTTCCATTTCGATCTTTAATTCTCACCCGCATTCCCAGCGTCCGTTCCATGTCGGTCTGGGCCGCGCGCACATTCGGATCCATCCATCGAGCGCCGCGCGCCTTTTTCTCTTCGCCTCCCGGTATTCCAAGCCCGTTCAGCTCGCGCACCCGCTCTTCCACCTCGTGCCACTTCAAATGCTTCTTGACGATCTCGTCCGCCACCAGCCGGATGTGCTCTTCTTTCTCCAGCGACAAAATCTCTCTCGCGTCGCTAAAGCTCAGGAGGCCGTCGAGCATGTACTTCATCACGTCCTGGGGCAGACGCAGCAGGCGCATGTAGTTGGCAACCGTCTCGCGTGAAACCCCAATGCGCTCGGCAATCTGCGCCTGCGTCAACTGAAATTCCTTGCTCAGAACGCGAAACGCCTCGGCCTGCTCCAGCGGATTCAAATCCTCCCGCTGCACGTTCTCGAGCACGGTCATCTCGGCCGCCTGCTGCGGCGAAAGCCGCCGAACGATCGCCGGGATCGCGTCCTTCCCTGCCATCTTCGAGGCGCGCAATCGCCGCTCGCCGAGGACCAACAAGTAGCGGCCATCCTGCTCCCCCGGACGCACCACAATCGGCTGCACCACGCCGTTTTCCCTGATCGAATCCGCCAGTTCACGCAGCATCTCTTCGTCAAAGACAGCCCGCGTCTGGTACGGATTCTTGTCAATCGACTCGATAGAAAGATTCGTTACCACATGTTGCGCACTGGCCTGTCCTTGAATTGGAACGTCGGATGTTTCGTGTGGCGCGGGCGCCCCCGCCCGCGTTGCCGTCATCCCCGGTGCAATGGCAGGCGCTGCCGGCGTGGCCGAAACGCCGCTTGCTTCCCCGCTTGGAACCACTCGAGGTCCCGGCAACAACGATGCCAGTCCACGCCCCAACGCCTTCCGCTTCTCGTCCTTCTTCTCCACCACCACAGCTGAATTAGCCATACGCTCTTTCCTTAGTCCTTAGTGCGCCTAAGTGTTCTTAGTGGTTATAACCCGCATCGTTTGACGTATATCGACATACGTCAATCTAACATATTGATATCCATCAATATATATGCTAAGCGCTCTTAGCCTCGGCCGGATTGGCTGCCGCCATGTGCCTGCCCAACAATTCCTTGGCCAGGCGAATATAACTCTCCGCCCCTTTTGAACGCGGATCATACATCAGCGCCGGCTTGCCATGGCTGGGAGCCTCAGCCAGCCGAATGTTCCGCGGGATGGTTGCGGCGCACACCTTGTCGCCAAAGAAATTCCTCAACTCAGCCATCACCTGTTGCGCCAGATTGGTGCGCTCGTCCAGCATGGTAAGCACTACGCCTTCTATCTCCAAACCCGGATTCAAAGCAGCGCGAATGCGTTCCACCGTATCTAGCAGTTCGCTGATGCCCTCAAGGGCGAAATACTCCGCCTGCATGGGAATCAGGACCGAATCGGCCGCAACCAGCGCGTTCAGGGTCAGCAAGTCGAGCGCCGGAGGGCAATCGAGAACGATGTAGTGAAAGCGGTCGCGCAATGGCGCGATGGAATCTTTCAACCGAAACTCACGCCGATCCGCCTCTACCAGCTCAAGGTTCGCGCCAATCAGGTTCTTGTGCGAAGGAATGATCCAGAGTTGATCGAGCTGCGTGACCGCCAAACCCTCCTCGCCTGAGGCCGCGCCCATCAGTAAATGGTAGGTCGATACGCGCTCCGGATCTTTTACCAGCCCAAGTCCGCTGGAGGCATTCGACTGAGGATCGCAGTCGATGAGTAGGGTATTTACTTCCGCGGCTGCGAAAGATGCCGCAAGGTTTATGGCGGTCGTAGTCTTACCCACGCCGCCCTTCTGATTGGCAACAGCGATAACGCGTCCCATAGATTGTCGAGGAGCCAGAGCCAAAGGCAGCATAATGCGGCACGCGCGATCAATGCAAGATTCGAATCTGTGGGTAATGCCGGATGCTTGTGCAAAACCCAGCGAATGTTCCGGTGGGAACATCGGAAGACATTAGCATCGAGTCAGGGATAGATAGTGGGGTCGCTAAATGTTCCAGTCGGAACATTTATTTTTTGGGGATAGCTACATCGTGATTACAGAACGGGCTAAGATCAACCACCGGGAATTATTAGTAGCCTTTTGCAGTTTTGAAATTTGATAATCTCATCCTTTTGCCGTCATCCCGAAGTTTCCGCGTTTTCACCAGCCGGGGGCGAGGGATCTCCATATAGACGTTTGAAATCAAGCTGCATCTTTTCAGATTTCGTAAGAACTGCTTCCCAATGTTCCGGTAGGAACATTGATGGTTTCACCTTCTTGGGGCGATGATCCGAAATCAACTAATCACAAGAATGCCTTAAAAGCTATAACATTTTACCACTTTCAAATAAAAATTACGGGTGTACGATAGAATACTATGCCTTAACAGAAAGATAATCCCACTTATTGGTAAATCAGATACACTTAGCCACAAGCAGCACTCGGATCTCAGATTCCGGCACAGGGATCGGCTCCTCCCAACTAAGCTCCGCCAAGACCGTATAAGCCTGCTCGACCTGAGCACGAGAGATCAACAAAACCAGACGACCCGAAGACGCCACTAGTCTGGCAGCAACCGGCAGGATATCCGCGAAGCGCTCGACAGCGCGAAATGTGACTACATCGAAAGTCCGGTCAAGATTTTCTGCGCGCACGTTTTGTATATCGATATTCGTCAATGTAAGTGCGCGGCCAACCTCCCGCAAAAATGCAGCTTTCTTGTGATTCGACTCGATCAGCGTAAGCGCGATGCCGGGAGCCCAAAGTTTGATGGGAATCCCAGGAAAACCTGCGCCCGAGCCAACATCGGCCACGGAAGTTCGCGCGTCTCTACGACTGGCATCAGGAAATAACTGACGCGCAGCGAATAGCGACTCGCCGAAGTGCCGCGTTACGATTTCTTCTTCGTTGCGAATCGCGGTCAGGTTGATGCGCGCATTCCAGCGCAACAGTAGATCGATATACGTCGATATAAGATTAAGATCACACGCAGTGAGCGCTGTGCTCGCAGCCTCCGAAGCATCCTCGGCAGGCGCGAGAAACGGAGCAAGAAGTTCAGCGATGCGAGCAAGCTGCACGATAGCTTACGGAAACTCCAGCATTACGAATTTCGCAGACGTCGATCTTGCATTCGTCAACGTATGTTTTCCGGAGAACCATATCGAGTCGCCCGATCTCAAGTGCTCGGCTTTCGCATCATCTCTGCGAAGATCAAAATCATTCACGGCAACCAGCAAACCAGCTCGCGACTCGGGAAAAACCCCGCCAGGTTGGAGTTCGACCTCGGAGACGCGAATAGCGTCTTTCACGAAAAGAATCTGTTGCGTGCCGCCTTGCAGAATATTGAGTCCGCGGTCTCCATTTTGTTTTGCGTCCCACGGCGATGCAGCAGCGCGAAGGGAATCGTCCTCAAGAATCTCGATGGTGACATTGCGGAAAGGCTGATTCATGGGATTACGCACGATGTGAGCGAACGTAGCCGGCGAAAAACGAGTTTCGCCGTCCTGTAGTTTCACTGTCACGGGAGCCTTGTCCTTCACGATGTTGACGATTTCCGTATCGCCCAGCGTTACGTAAACGTAATCATGCCGGTGCCAGTGCATCTGCGTTTCGGCGGCGGGATCGACTTCGACGTTAAAAACGCGCACCGACTTATTTTCCAGTACGAGATGATGATGCGGCTCCGCCGTGATTTCAACCTCCGGAGCGCCAACTTGCGCCGCCAGCAGCGCCGCAGCCAGCAGAAGAGCAAAGCGTTTCATGCGGCAAATTGTAGCACTGGCAGGAAACTATCTACGGAAACGGCTAAGCACATACATCACGAGAGACAGCACGACACTCAGAATCAGCGAAGTGGCCAGGGGGAAATATACGGTCGTGTTTTTGCCGCGATAGAGAAAATCTCCGGGCAGCCGGCCAATAGGCAAGTGCGCGCGCCCCAGCAGAATCAGAATTATTCCCGCCGCGACCAGCACAACTCCAAAAACCACCAGTAATTTTCCGAATTCGGCCATTGTTCTTTCGCGCGTCGACTTGCAGCATTCCGCATACATTCCGCGTGCCTTTATAAGCAGCGCGGCACGTCCTTAAGTGCTTACCCTCATGCACTAACGATTACTGGAAAAGAAGGCGATCTCTGCCATAATCGCGTCAATCGGGATCAGCCATGCCAGCTTGGGAAAAATTTTACATCTTCTTACTCCGCTCGCACCCAATTCCGCAACTAACCCCACAAGCTTCACCAGCATTCGCGCCGCTCCTGTCGACATAAAGCCCCAGCATTTCAAGGAGGTTCGTTGTGACATCCCCCAAAGTTTCGGTCCTTCGCCTCATCTCCGCCGCGGTTTTTGCGGTCAGCCTTCTCGCTGCCGGATCGTATTGCGCCTTCGCGCAGAACGTCCTCACCTACCACAACAACAACGCGCGCACCGGGCTGAATGCGGCGGAGACCACGCTAAACCTCAGCAACGTCAACGTCAGTACATTCGGAAAGCTGTTCACGCTTACCGTAGACGGCCTAGTCGATGCCGAACCTCTTTATCTCTCCGCCGAGCCGATTCAGGGTAGCGGCACGCACAATCTTTTAATCGTCGCCACCGAAAACGATTCGGTCTACGCCTTCGACGCCGATACCGGTTCGCCGATCTGGCAGATCACGACGCTGAAGTCCGGCGAGACCCCCTCCGACGACCGCGGTTGCAGCCAAGTCACGCCTGAAATCGGAATTACCTCCACGCCGGTGATCAGCCGCCCTGCTGGCTCGAATGGAGTTATCTATGTAGTCGCCATGTCGAAGGATTCTTCCGGCAACTACCATCAGCGCCTGCATGCGCTCAGTGCGACCACAGGGGCTGAAATGTATAGCGGCCCGGTCGATATCGCGGCGCAATATCCTGGCACTGGCGACAATAGCTCCGGCGGCTTCGTGATCTTCGATCCAGCCCAGTATAAGGAGCGCTCCGGTCTGCTCCTCGTTGGCAACATGATCTACCTCACGTGGGCTTCGCACTGCGATATCCGCCCCTACACCGGCTGGGTGATGGGCTACAACGCAACTACCCTGGCCCAGAAAACCGTTATCAACGTAACGCCAAACGGCAACGAAGGCGCGATTTGGGGCGCAGGCGCTGGCTTGACCTCCGACAACGAAGGCAACATTCTGTTCCTCGACGCCAACGGCATCTTCGACACAACCTTGACCTCCGGAGGTTTTCCCAGCAGCGGAGACTACGGTAATGCCTTCCTCCGCCTAACCGCCAAGGGTGGCCTCGCAGTGGCGGATTATTTTGAAATGGATAACGGACCGCAGGAAAGTGACGGTGATGTCGATCTCGGCTCCGGCGGAGCCATCTTGCTGCCCGCCATGAAAGATGATTCCGGCAACACGTGGAATCTTGCCGCCGGCGCGGGGAAAGACACGAATCTCTACATCGTAAACCGCGGCAACATGGGAAAGTTCAATCCCAATAGCAATAGCGCCATTTATCAGGAGCTGTCCGGAGCGCTGCCGGGAGGAATCTGGTCGATGCCCGCGTTCTCAAACGGGCGGCTTTATTTTGGGCCCGTCGGGCAGCCAATTCTCGAATTTGAATTCAAGGCTGCAAGGTTGCAAGCCAATCCGGTCGCGAAAACCGCAACCACCTTCGGATATCCCGGCGCCACTCCCAGCATTTCCTCGAACAAAGGCGGAAACGCCATCGTGTGGGCTACGGAAAATACGAACCCGGCCGTTTTGCACGCCTACAACGCCACCACCCTGGTGGAGTTGTACAACACCAGCCAAGCCTCCGGTGGCCGCGACCAGTTCGGAGCCGGGAACAAATTCATTACTCCCATGATCGTGAACGGCAAAGTGTATGTAGGGACAACGACAGGGGTGGGTGTGTTTGGCCTGTTGTCAGACAAAGGAGAAACGAAAAAGTGAAGTGAAATAACTGAGGATGCCCCACCCGCCGCGCTTTTCGGCGGGTGGGCTATGGTGCAGTCTGCGTTACCACCTGCGTTCACGAAAATGTTCACTCGTCACAGCCCCCCGCCTTTCCCCCGCGGACTGCTAGACTCCTCTTATCCATGTCTTTCGCCGACCAACTCGGCCTCCGCTTCCAACCCCCCGAGCGCCGTGTCTGGACCGTCCGCGCCCTGGTTGCCGCCGTGCGCACGCACGTGGAGCGCGAATACACCGACGCCTGGGTAGAAGGCGAAATCTCGAACTATCGCGCGCCCGATTCCGGCCATCTCTACTTCACGCTCAAAGACGGCAATGCTCAAATTCGAATCGTAATGTTCAGCTCCAAAGCCCGCCTGCTCCGCTTTCGCCCGTCAGACGGAATGCAGGTCATAGTCCGCGGCCGCGTCACCATCTACGAAGACCGAGGCGAACTGCAAATCGCCGCCGAACACCTCGAACCAAAGGGCGCCGGCGGACTGCTCATAGCCTTTGAGCAACTGAAGGCGAAACTTGAAGCGGAAGGCTTGTTCGCGGCAGAGCGCAAGAAACCAATCCCAGCCCTGCCTGCGCGCATCGGCATCGTAACCTCTCCCCAAGCCGCCGCTCTACGCGACATTCTCAATGTTTTGCAGCGGCGGCATCACTCGGTAAACGTGGTGATCTATCCCGCGCAGGTGCAAGGCGATGCCGCTGCCTCGGAAGTGGCTGGCGGAGTCCGTTACTTCAACCAAAAATGCTGCGTGGAAGTCATCATAGTAGGCCGCGGCGGAGGGTCTGCGGAAGACCTGGCCGCATTCAACGATGAAGGCCTGGCGCGGACTGTCGCAGCGTCGGAGATTCCCGTAATATCCGCAGTGGGTCACGAAACCGATTTCACGATTCTGGATTTCGTTGCCGATCTCCGTGCCCCCACACCCTCGGCTGCCGCAGAGTTGGTGATCCGATCGCGGCTGGAAATTGAAAATCAATCCGAAGCTATACGCGAACGCCTGGTACGGGCGATGGAGCGGCGTTTACTGGAGGCTCGTCATGCGCTGGTAGAGCGGGCGCAACACGGCGCGTTCGCCCGCATGATGGATTTGATCCGCCAGCGCCAGCAAAAGCTCGACGACTTGACCTACCGTCTGGAGCGAAACGAGCGCCAGCGATTGGAACAGATGCGTCGCCGTTGGGAGTTGTTAGCGGCAGCGGTCCGCCATTACGATGTTCGCCGGGTGCTCGCCGGAATGCGTGGAGAGATGGAGAATGCGGTCGCTGCCATGAGTGCCGCAATGCGCAACCAGTTGCTGCTGAAAAAACTGCGGCTTGAGCGCATGGGACGCGCGCTGGAAACCCTCTCGCCCTTGGCGATTCTGGATCGCGGTTATGCTCTGGTGTTCAACAGCACCGGGCAATTGGTGAAAGATGCTGCTCAAGTGAACCTTGGCGAAGAAATTTCCGCGCGCCTGGCTCGCGGAGAAATTCGCGCCACAGTGCAAAACCGGGTTAGCGCAACGAATCTGATAAATCCTAGAACCCACAGAAGTAGATAGTGTCCGAATTTCGATTGCGCTTTTCTCCGCGACCTCTGCGAGTTCTTCGCGTCCTTTGCGGTCGAGTGTAGCCGTTTTTCAGGCGTAGCGCAGGATCGCCCGCTTAACCGGCCTATTGCGTAAGCCGAACTGCACCACTACCGGGACACAGCCTATAAGTCCTAGCGCGCGCCGCTGCATTAGAATGTAATGTTCTAGCCTTGGGAATTCAGCGATTAAGGAAAATGCAGTGACGCAACTTACGGCGCCATGGTCGAGAGTGTCGTTTACGGTGCTCGACATTCTGCTTGTGGCCATCATCATTTATCAGGTGCTGGTGATGATCCGCGGTACCCGCGCGGCTCCCATGCTCGCGGGACTGGCGGCGGTAGCGGTTGCGTTCTATCTGGCGCGCATCGGCGAATTGGTCACGTTGAACTGGCTGGTGAGCCATCTGCTCCCTTACGTGGTTTTCGCGCTGATCGTAGTTTTTCAATCGGAGATTCGGCACGTGCTCTCCGATCTTGGCCGTCGGGTAAGCTTTCTGCGCGGCACCGCCGCGGAAGGCGATTCATATGACGACATCGTGCTCGCGGCGAATCTATTTTCCCAGCATCAAACTGGCGCGTTGATGGTGATTGAGCGCGAAATCGGATTGCGCACCTACATCGAGAGCGGTGTCGCCATGGACGCGAAACTCTCTTACGATCTGCTGGCTACGATTTTCCGTCCCAGCGCGCCTCTGCATGACGGCGCGGTGATCATTCAGAAAGACCGCCTCGCAGCCGCTGCGTGCTTTTTGCCGCTCTCCATGAATCCGATCCTTTCCACGCAAATGGGTACGCGCCATCGCGCAGCGATTGGGATTACGGAAGAGACTGATGCAATTGCCGTGATTGTGTCAGAAGAATCCGGCGCGATCAGCATGGCCGTGGGCGGCAAGATTGAACGCGATCTCACGGTGGAACAGTTACGCGAGCGCTTAAGCAGTGAATTGCGGCGGTATGTCTCTCCCGTGGCCTTGCCGACGGTGGTAGCGCAGAACGAAGAATCGGATGCAGCGCAGGAATCGCCGCTGCGCGCCGGGGCGCAGATGGGCGCCGCTGACGGAGATACAGATTCGGAATTGGAGCGTCCACTGTGACGAAATTCCTGCGACGCTGGGTGCTGCATAATTTCTGGCTGAAGTTGTTATCGCTTCTGATCGCCACCGGCCTGTGGCTGGCGATCTCGCCGGACCAGGAACCGGCAGAAGTTGCGGTACGAGTTCCGATTGAGTTTCAGCACGTGCCTCCACATCTGGAAATTAGTTCGGTGACCATTCCCGAAGCGCAGATTCGGGTGCGCGGGCCGGAGCGGTTAATTCGCGATTTACGTTCCACGGACATTCACGCCGACCTCGACCTGGCCGACGCCACGCCGGGCGAACGAACTTTCGATTTAACCGCTCAGCAGATTCGCCATCAGCGCGATTTGCACGTAGTGCAGGTCGTTCCCGGACAAGTGCATCTCAGCTTCGATACCAGGCTTACGCGCGACGTGGAAATTCGTCCGCGCGTTACCGGCAACTTTGTGGAAGGCGAGCAGATCGCCAAGGTTCTTGTCGACCCTGAGCGGATCACCATCACCGGGCCCAAGCATCACGTGGAAATGCTCGATGCGGCGACGACCGATCCCGTGGACGCTTCAGGAACTACAACGCAGGCGTCGTTTGTAACCAATGTTTATGTCGCCGATGCGCTGGTACAGGTCGTGCAGCCCACGCCGGTGCGAGTGACAGTAATCATGGAAAAAAGTCCGCCGGCAGGGAACAGTCATTGAGCCGCTCACGGCAGTTGGCAGTTTCTATCAACTCCTAATCTTTATGTATGAACTCGCACGTATGAACCAGCCAAAACCTATGAGCGCGCAAGGCAGACAATTATTCGGCACTGACGGCATACGCGGCGTGGCGGGCGAATTTCCGCTGACGGCGGAGAGCACTTATCTGATTGGGCGCGCCCTGGGTCACGATCTGATACGAAGCGCACCCAAGCCAAAGGCTGTAATGGGCCAGGATACCCGCGAATCGAGCGCCTGGATTGCCGACCGCGTCGCTGCGGGAATGGCGGCCGTCGGAGTCGAGGTGCACAGCGCCGGCGTAATTACGACCCCCGGAGTGGCGTATCTGGCGCGGGCGCGAGGATTCGCAGCCGGAGTAGTGATTTCGGCTTCGCACAATCCCTGGACGGACAACGGAATAAAAGTTTTCTCCGGCGACGGATTCAAGCTGACCGATACGCGCGAGCTGGCCATCGAGAAAGAAATTTTCGCGTTGTTGGAAAAGCCGGGCGCGGTCGATGACACCGCCCTGAAAATCGCCGGCCCCTCGCTACCCGGAGAAGCCGCGCTGCGCAAGGCCTACATCGAATCCTTGGCGGAGAGTGTTTCGTCCGATCTCAGCAAGTTGCGCGTGCTGGTGGATTGCGCTAACGGTGCGGCCGCGGCGGAAGCGCCGGAGTTGTTTGCCAGTTTGCGCAGCCCGGCAACATTCACGCACGTCACGCCAGATGGAAGAAATATTAATGAAGGTTGTGGGGCCCTGCATCCGGAGACGCTGGGTAAAGCCGTAGCAGATTCGGGCGGCAAGTTTGACTTGGGCGTAACGTTCGACGGCGATGCCGACCGCGCATTGTTTTGTGACGGTGCGGGACACGTAGTCAATGGCGACGGCGTCTTGCTATTAGCCGCTCGCGACCTGAAAGCATATGGCAAACTGGCCGGCGACACGGTAGTAGCCACGACCATGTCGAACATGGGAGTAGAAATCGCACTGAAGAAGTCAGGTATTCGCATGTTGCGCGCAAACGTAGGCGACAAATACGTGCTCGAAGAGATGTTAAAGACAGGCGCAACCCTGGGCGGGGAGCAGTCGGGACATATTATTTTTCGCGATGGCGGCGCAACCACCGGCGACGGCCTTCTGACCGCGCTGCGGGTAATGGACGTGATCGTGCGCAGCGGGAAGTCGCTGGCAGAGTTGGTCAGCGATCTTAAAGTGTTTCCACAGAAAATTCAGAACGTCCGCGTGCGCGAGAAGATTCCCTTCGCGCAGGTCCCTGAAGTGCAGAAAGCAATTGACTCTGCCGAGCGCGAATTAGACGGCAACGGCCGAGTGGTCGTGCGCTACTCCGGTACTGAGGCATTGGCGCGCGTGATGGTGGAAGCAGAGTCGGAAGAGAAGATGAAGGCGATCACGGCGGGAATCGCAGGCGAAATACAGAAGGCGCTGGGTGTGTGAAAGCGCTGGACGCTCTCCTTCTCGCGCAGACATAAGACACTTGACTGATTCACCTGTAAAAGATCGGGTTTCGCTATCTGAGTTGGCGCGCGTTTTTTTGAAGCTGGGCACGATCGCGTTCGGTGGACCCCCCGCGCACATCGCTATGATGGAGGATGAATTCGTCCGCAAGCGCGGCTGGATTATCGAAGAAGACTTTCTCGATCGCCTGGCTGCGGCCAACCTAATTCCTGGGCCAAGCTCAACCGAACTGGCCATTTTTATCGGCCGCTCGCTGCGTGGATGGGCTGGCTTGATTGTTGCAGGCGCTTGTTTCATTATTCCCGCTGCAATTTTGGTGACGTTGCTCGCTGCCGCCTACGTTCGCTTTGGGTCAATGCCGCAGGCAGAAGGAATATTGCACGCGATCAAACCCGTAGTTATTGCAATCATTATTCAAGCGCTATGGAAGCTGGCGAACACGGCGGCGAAAACACGGGAGTTGGGCCTGATTGGCGCGGTGTCCGCTGTTTTGAGTTTTGTCGGCGTGGGCCCGTTGTTTGTGTTGGTGTTCGCCGGCGCCAGTTCCGGTGCAGTATGGTGGCTGCGGAAAGGCAGGCGCAATCCGGTCGCGCTCTGCGGCATTGCCTTAACGAAGATGTCATCACGTGCTGTTCTGGTAACGGTGGCACTTTCTATGGCGGCGCCAATCAGCCTTGGACGTTTGTTTCTCTCGTTCGTGAAGATCGGCTCCGTTGTTTTCGGAAGTGGTTATGTGCTGCTGGCATTTCTACGAACTGAATTTGTTGATCATCTGCACTGGTTGACGGAAAAGCAACTCATCGACTCGGTGGCTGTTGGTCAATTCACGCCCGGACCCGTGTTCACGACGGCAACATTTATCGGCTACCTGGTAGGCGGCTTGTCGGGAGCCATTGTCGCGACCCTGGGAATTTTCGTGCCCGGCTTCGTGTTCGTAGCCATAAGCGAACCTCTGATCCCGAAGATCCGCCGATCGCCTGTGGCAGGTGCCGTGTTGGACGGTGTAGTAGTGGGATCACTGGCATTGATCGCGGTGGTTGGCTGGCAACTGGGAAAAGCTTCGATAGTGGATTGGTCTACTATTTTAATTCTGGCCGTTAGCGTGATTGCAATATTCCTCTTTAAGATAAATTCTGCATGGTTGATTGTGGGAGCGGGGATTATCGGCTGGATTATGAGAGGCTAAGTTCAGCAAGGTTGTAGCACTGGCGTGGGTTCTAGGGGGACGCGAATCGGAAGAAAAGATCCAGGCGCTGATTGCGGGGGAGATTCAGAAGGCGTTGGGAGTGTAAGGGGTGAGCGGCGCTTTTGCTTCATCCCGAAGTTCCCGCGTTTTCATCAGCGGGACGAGGGATCTCCTCCAGCAATCAGCCGCCGGAGCTGTTCACTCAAATATCACTGCAACCCGAGCCAGCACCTCACCCATAATCGCATCCGGAACACTCTCCAGCTTCTTGCCACCGCGCGCGGCAAGGTCAAGAGCGCGAGGCTGATCGCATCGAACGATTCCAGTTGTTTTTGTTCCCGCTCCAGCCAAAGGCACTGCAAAGCCAGCCATACGCGCAAAATTTCCGCCGCTCGTAATCGGCAGAACAACGGGGACTTTGGTGATCCAGTTAAAAGCTTCGGGCGATACGATCAGTACTGGTCGCCGCCCCTTTTGCTCGTGTCCCGATGTAGGATCAAGACCAACAAGCCAAATTTCGCCGCGCTTCATCAAATTAGCTCACGACCGGCGGGCCTGCTATCGAGCCATTCTCGTTCTTGCTTCGAGCGCCCCTTCGAGATGTGTTTCGAGCTTCGTATAGAACGACGCGCTTTTGGACTACATTGGGCCAGCAATTCGTCGAGCGTATACCGTCGCCGCGGCCGCGGCTCCACGACCAGACGTCCACTTTCGATCGCGATGCCGACCTTGGCGTCAGGCTGCAATTGGAGGATTTCGAGCAGCGCAGGTGGTACGGCCAACATGACCGACCCTCCTACCTTGCGCAGGTTGGTTGTGTGCATAGCGGTCCCTAGTTATATTTAAGTATAACATGGAACGGCAGTGATAAAGAGAAAATGATACGGCCCCGACTGGGCGGACCAGGACGGCAGGGGAGTATCATTCCCTAATGATCACTCTCGGCGTTGATCTCGGTGCTCAACCGAAGCTTACTGGTACCTAAGAGCGGAAGCCTCAACAGCTTCTCAACCCCGAATCTGCTTAATCCAAATCCCTCCAGTTTGCTCCCACGCCAATTTCCACTAGCAGCGGCACCGCCAGCGCGTGTGCTTTTTCCATCTGCTCGCGCACCAGCGATTGCATCGTTTCCACTTCTTCCTCCGGCACCTCAAACACCAATTCATCATGAACCTGCAACGTCATTCGCGACTTCATCTCCCGCTCGCGCAGCGCGGCATCGATCCGAATCATGGCAATCTTGATCAAGTCCGCCGCCGTACCCTGCAGCGGCGTGTTCACAGCCGTGCGCTCGGCGAAGCCGCGTTGCGTGAAGTTCTTGCTATTAATGTCAGGAATCGGACGCACCCGCCCATGCAGCGTCTTTACGTTCAAATCGCGCCGCGCTTCTTCCAAAGTTTTATCGATAAACGTGCGCACGCCCGCATACTTCTCAAAATAATTCGTGATGAACTGTTTGGCTTCCGATGGCTCGATGCCAAGATTCTGCGATAACCCAAACGCCGAAAGCCCATACACGATGCCGAAGTTCACCACCTTCGCCTGCCGCCGGTGATCCGCCGTCACCATTAACGGAGGCACGCCGAAAACCTGCGAAGCCGTCAGCGTATGAATGTCGTCCCCGCGCCGGAAAGCTTCCACCAGCAGAGGATCGTGCGAGAAGTGCGCCAGCAGCCGCAACTCGATCTGCGAATAATCAGCGGTGAGCAGCACATGGCCTGGTTCAGCGATAAAAGCAGCGCGAATCCCCCGCCCAAGCTCGGTGCGAATCGGAATATTTTGCAGATTCGGATTCGCCGACGAAAGCCGCCCCGTAGCAGTCCCGGTCTGTCCAAACGTAGTGTGCACGCGTCCGGTCGACGAATTGATAAGCGCGGGCAGCGTATCGACGTAAGTCGATTTCAACTTGGTAAGCTGCCGGTAATCGAGCACCATGCGCGCGATGGGATGATCTTCGGCCAGCGTTTCCAGCACATCGACAGCAGTCGATATAGTGCGCCCCTTGCCGTATTTCACCGGCTTCGGCAGATTCATCCGGTTGAACAAAATGTCGCCAAGCTGGCGAGGAGAGCCGACGTTGAATTCAGTTCCGGCGATCTGATAAATCTCCTTCGCCTTCACGTCAATTTCGCGCTCAAGTTCCGTGGACATCTTCGCAAGCGCGGCAGTATCGATCTTTACTCCAGCCTGCTCCATACGCGCGAGCACGGGCACGAGCGGCAGATCGATTTCTTGGTAAAGCTTCGTAAGTCCCGCACGTTCGACATCGTCGCGCAAAGCTGCGGTCAGTCGGCCGGTGATGTCCGCAGCCTCGGCAAGATCGCCGCTGAGCTTGAGATTGAAGCGGCGCAGAGCAACATCTGCGAAACGATGCGACGAATAGGTTGGATCAAGCAGATACGAATACAGCATGGGATCGTGCGCGATGCCTTCCAGGCCAATCTCCATCTTGCCCAGCGCGTGAATCGCCGCCTTGTAATCGTGAACTGATTTGGGAGTGGAAGCAGCGGCGAGAATCGTACGCAGCTGTGCGCTGGCGCTCGCAGAATCCAGTTTGACGATGGCGGCTGATCCCGCGCTGCTGGAAATGGCAATGCGGCAGGCGGCAGGTTCGGGCACTGCCGGCGATCCATCCGTCAATGGAAGCATCATCGCCTGCTGTGGTTCTTCTTCAACAATTTCTTCCTCGCCGTCAGTGGTTGAATCAGATAGCCCCGACTCGACGGCGATGGCCAGCGCCGCTCCCGGCGCGAGAAAATGCAAAACTTTTTCTATATCCTCCTCGGACTCGGCCTCGCTGTAATGCGTTTCCGAAACCTGCACATCAGGGAGAAGTTCTTTCAATAGCGAAGTAAACTCAAGCTCGGTAAACAACGAACGCAACAACTCGACATCCGGTTCACCCGCCTGCATGGCTTCCACATTAAGTTCCACTGGCACGTTGACGTCGATCGTAGCCATGCTCTTGCTGAACATAATGATGTCGCGATTATTCAGCAAGGACTCACGATAAGTTTTTTTCTCAACTTCGGCAGCGCGATCGAGAGCCTGTTCGACGCTGCCAAAACGCCTGATGATTTCCACCGAGCCTTTGTCTCCAATGCCCGGTGCCCCAGGAATATTGTCGATGCTATCGCCGCGCAGCGCCATGATATCGACGACGCGCTCCGGCGGAACGCCGAGAATCTCTTCCACCTTGGCCGCATTACAAATCAAATTGTCCTTCGGCGGATTGAGAATGCAAACCATATCGTTGACCAACTGCATCATGTCCTTGTCGCTGGAAACAACGTAGACAGGATGCGATGCAGCCGCGGCTTTGCGGGCGAGGGTGCCGATCACATCGTCTGCCTCGAAACCGGCGAGCTCGAGAATGGGGATGCGATACGCCTCAAGTGCGCGGCGGATATAGGGAATCTGCTGCGCGAGATCCTCGGGCATGGCGGAACGGTTGGCTTTGTAACCTTTGTATTCGACTTCGGTAAAAGTCTGCGTTTTGATGTCGAACTTGCGGACCTTCGTAATGGCTTCCGCCTGCGTGTCACGAAAAGTCTTCGCAGCCACGTCGAAGACCGCAGCTAAATAAACCGGCGAAAAATCGTCGCGCAGTTTGCGCAGCATATTAACGAAGACATAGATTGCCGCTGTGGGAAGACCAGTCTTAGTAGACATCGAGCGCTGCCGCGCCATGGCGTGGTAGGCGCGGAAAATGAAACTCATCGTATCGATAAGGAAGATTCGATTTTCGTCGCGAAGCGGCGGTTGCGCGGCCTTGGGCGCCTGGGTTTCCACTGCGGCCGTGGCTGATGGAGCTGTCGCAGATCTTTTGCGAGGAGGCAAGTCTCTAGTTTATCAGCAGAGTCGGCGGGAAATTTGAGGCTTAATCGGGCTGTACTCGATGCCCTTAACGCCAATTTTTACGGATGAACTATTTCGCTTTTCCGTATTCCGTGGTGTAATGCAGCTCAATTTCGCCGCATGTGCCTTTTTCGGCAGAATACACAACGCAGGTGTCGAAGGGACGAGAATATACATGCACACTGACAGCGCGCTCATTGAACTCCCGCGGATTGAACACTCGATGCACCGGCTCAAGCGGATCGACGGCGCAAGGCTGCGAGATGTTCATCTCAACCGTATCGGTAGGCTTAATGCTGCACTTTCCGCCTGCAATATCCTCCTGCTCAACCCGAAAATTCTCCACCAGCAAACGGCCAAGAGGAACAGCCATCCAGCAATTCTGGTCGCGATGGTTGTGAATCGAACTGGCCTGGCCCACCTCCCAGCAGATGGCGATTAATTCGTAAAGAGGAGTTTTATCGATCAGGTTGCGCGTGTAGTGCTGGCGGTCCCAGGTGAGATAAGGCGCGAGAGAATCGGCGTTGAGCGGTGTCGCCTGCAAAAACTTGCGCAGCAGTTCGGTTCCATCGAATGCAGGTTCGGGGAATTTGCGGAGTTCGGTGACGAAATCGTGAATCGGAATATTTTTTATTGCCATAGGCATGGACTGCTCCCGCAAGAGTATAACGCAATCCGCGACCGGGTTCGAAGGACTGGAAATATCCAAACCAGGCGATTCAAGCTCATTCGATAAACATGCAGTCGCCATAGGAATAGAAGCGGTAGCGCTCTTTCACCGCGTGCTCATACGCGCGCAATATATTTTCCCTTCCAGCAAACGCGCTTACCAGCATAAGCAAAGAAGACTGCGGAAGATGGAAATTCGTGAGCATGGCTCTGACCACTCGAAATTCGAACCCTGGATAAATGAAGATGTCGGCTGAGGATGGGCCTTCGGCAATGGTTCCTCTGCCAAGGCGAATCGCATGTTCTAGTGTGCGAACCGTGGTCGTCCCAACCGCGATAATGCGGCGCGATGCACCCAGCGCGCGATTGATCGCCGCCGCAGCTTCCGTAGAGACGAAGTAAGCCTCGGAATGGATTTTGTGATCCTCCACGCGTTCCACCCGGACCGGCTGAAATGTTCCCAAGCCAACATGCAAAGTGATTTCGGCAGTTTCTATACCGCGCTGCCGGATGTGTCCGAGAATTTCCGGAGTGAAATGAAGGCCGGCAGTAGGCGCAGCGACCGAGCCCTGTTGTTTTGCATAGACCGTTTGATAGCGCTCCCGGTCGCTCAAAGAATCGGCGCGGCCAATATACGGCGGCAGCGGAATATGACCGATGCGCTCCAGCGCCGCGAAAAAATCACCCCGCAATCCATTCCCCGGCAGAAAGCGGATTCGCCGCTCGCCAAATTCCGCCCGCGCTATTACCTCAGCAACCAACTCGTCCTGCTCGCCGAAAAAAAGCCGCTCGCCAATGCCGATCTTGCGTCCGGGACGAACCAGGCACTCCCAATCATTCGGTTCGCTGGAAATTTGGCGAGTGAGCAAGACTTCAATGCGGCCACGAAGAAAATCGCGCGCTGCGGGATTGAAAGAGCTGACGGGTTGAGCCCGAGCGCCTTCGCGGCGGCCATAAAGCCGGGCGGGGAAAACGCGGGTATTGTTAAAAACTAGCAAATCGCCGGGCTGCAATAACTCTGGGAATTCACGAAAGCGGCAATCAGACCATTGGCCGCCGTGGCGCTCTATGCGCAACATGCGGGAGGCGTCGCGGCCGGCAAGAGGCTCCTGCGCGATAAGCTCTTCGGGAAGATAAAAATTGAAGTCGGAAACCAGCACGCACTACGATTATAAGAAGAATCCACAAAAGTGCTTCGAACGGGGCCCGAGAGGTAATGGACCGGTTTGATCTCCACCACTAGTGCGGGCGAGCTATGTAGGTAAATCCCACGGCGAGTATCCACAGTCCGGCAATCATGAGTAACACCCAAAATGCGATCAGATTGAAAGGGAAACCCCGCACTATACCGTGACGGTTGATGGCAAGCGCAATTGTGGAGTGGAAGCACAATCTGAATAGCAGGGCCGTTCCAAGCAGAAGCCCTATTCCGACAATGTCCTGCATTTCAATTCTCCTATCTGGCCTGTTCTACAAGCGCCAAAGGATAGGCCTCTTGTCAATTCGCGTGCCGGCAGAGGATTGCGCTGGAACCGTGGCGCACAAACTGACCCCACTACCTCGCGGCCCAGATATTTTATGTTCCTTACTGTAAATTTGTTGGCTGTTTCCACAAAGGTGAGGTAACATTCGAGGTCTGTAGCAGGAAGCCGCTTCGTCACTCCCCCTAAGAGAGTATTTTCATGTCCGGTGAACGCAAAAATAGGGAAGAAATCGTCCGCTACGGGCGAATGCTGCACCAAAGGGGATTCGTGGCGGCCATGGATGGAAATCTGTCTGTGCGCCTGGACGGTGATCGCATATTGGTTACCCCAACCTGCCTGAGCAAAGGAGCCATGCGCTCCGGCGACATGGTGATCGTAGATCTCAACGGCAAGCGCCTTGCTGGGCGGCGAAACGTGACCAGCGAACTGGGGATGCACCTGCTGATCTACCGCATGCGCCCAGATATTCAGGCAATCGTGCACGCCCATCCGCCCACTGCCACGGGATTCGCAGCGGCAGGCATGGCGCTGACCGAGCCTTTGGTTTGCGAAGTCGTGATGGGTCTGGGATGCATTCCGCTGGCGCGCTACGGCACGCCCGGCACGTCGGAACTGGCAAAAACACTTGAACCCTACGTGCCGCACTACGACGCCATTCTAATGTCGAATCATGGGGTCGTAACCTACGGAGACACCATCGAGCACGCCTACATGAAGATGGAAACCGTGGAGCATTTTGCCCAGATTGCGCTGGTTACGCACCTCTTGGGCCGTCAACAGCCGCTAACGGGGGTCGATATTGAAAAGCTATTGCTTGCGCGCACCAAATATTTTGGCGGAAAGGTGGCCGCATCGATGATGCCCATGGCGATGATGAGGCCTCCCGAAAAGGCGAGTTAATAAAGTTTTCAGCGCGAATACATAGGGACACGACTTAATTCGTGCCCCATTTTTATTCGGCGCTCCAGAGTGCGGAAATAGCGGAAATAAATGAGGCTGCACGCTAGCGGCGTACAGCCTCATCCAACGAAGCGGCCAAAGCGGACTAAGGCTTCGGCAGCACAATAAGATTCATCGCGCCGGTGATCGCATAGGGTGATCCCGGGGCTTGGCCATGATTGGTGGGAGTAACCGTAAAGACAAAAAGTTCACCCGACGTTTGACTGATTGCATAAAGGTGATTGTCGTTGTCCCAGAAAATCTGGCTTATCACGTCGTTCGTCAAAAGCCCGGTGTAACGGGTAATGGGGTCCGCACCATTAAAGTGGAAGACCTGCAATCCGTACTGCCCTACGACGGCGAGTAGCTTACCTGACGGCGAAACCGACATGGCATAGACGCTGCCCACGGCGACTTTGGGCATATTCTCGTACGTGCTGCTGGTTGTGAGATTGCCGGAACTGTCCGCGCTATAGACCCCTAGTTGGGTCGGACCGATAACCGTTAAATCATTCGTCGGCGTGAGAGAAATCGCCACATTATTGCCTGCATCGGCAGTGGCCCAGTACGGGCAATAAGCCCCGCTCTTCGCGGCTGGAATCGGCGGATTGAAATTCATTTCGGTCAACACGCCGGTACCACTTCGCGCGAATCCGTAAATGTCCTGGAACCCGTGATAGCAAGCGGCTCCAAAAGCATATTGATTATTTCCGACGAAGCTGAGCGGCGTCTCGAAGTTCGGAGTCGCCGTGCTGGTGGCACCCAGATAAGTCAGCGCCCCGCTTTCCCGATTCACGTCGAAAAATTGATAGGTATTGTTCGCGCCTTCATTGCCGTAAACATCTTCGTCATACAAGCTTGTGCCGGTGTGGTCGAGAAACAAATTGACCGGGCCTCCATCGGTGTAACCGTTGTACCCCTGCGCATTGATGGAAGATACCTGCGTGAGCGCGCCATTGGACGCAATCGAAAACGAATAGATATTGATGGTATCCGTGGAAAAAAGCCACTTTCCGCCCACGGCCATGTAAGCGCCATTTTCCGCAAACGGAGATCCCGCAACTGGGGTCAATTTACCGTCGGCAGCGGCAAGGTAAGCGTTGATCTGGACGTGATCCGTGCTGGAGGAAACATATACATAAGCGGCAGGCGTGGTAATTGGAGAAATTGTGTTTGATGGTGTGGGTTCCTGCGCGAAAGCCGCGATGCCTATCGTGGCCATGACAAGGGAGGCAAATTTTACGGAAGTCTTCATTTTTCACTCCAGCGTGTTGCCGTCGAACGTGCGTTATGTGGATGGGGACTTTGGCGATGCGACATGGATCGACAGCCTTACTGCGATGGGACTCGGGAAGCGAATGGCAAATGCTGAGTAACCGGATCGCGACAATCAGATGCCGCGTGGTGGAATGCAGGTTGGTTTGCGGTGGACTTAAAATACGGAGTATCTCTACAGTTCTTACCTGATGGCAAAATCGCAGGTGGACACACTATGAGCGAAACTCTAAGCCACAGGGAACTCTTCGGTGCCGACCTTCTCGACATTCGCTTCGGCGAACTCGCGCACGCGATCAAGCGAATCCTGCAACTGCTGCTGGTAGCGCTCGAGTTCTCCGTCGGTTGCATTCCCGGGAACGGCGATGCGTTTGCCGAAGCGCATCAGCGCTCGCGAAAACGGCTTGGGAATGATCAGCCGGTCCCAGCTATTCAGAACCCAGGCGCGGTCCACCGCCATGTGGAACATCGTCATGGGAACGCCGGAAGATCGCGCCAGTGCAACCGGCCCCGGTTTCACTTTGTAGCGCGGGCCGCGCGGACCATCGATGGTGAAAGCTACCGACCACCCTTCCTGTAGCGCGCGGCGCAGTCCCAGCAGTGCCCGCACCGCATTGCGGCTGCTCGACCCTTTCACCGCGACGAATCCAAACTTGCGGATGATCTTGCCCATGTATTCGCCGTCGTAGCTGTTGCTGCTCATTACGCGCACGCCAAGATCGCGGCACATGTAAGTGGCGGGAATAATGCAGGCGTGCCAGAACGAGCCGATCAGTGGCCGTTCACCGATCGTTTCCTGCGCGCCCTCCTCGCGCGAAACGCATACGCGCAGGGTAGGGCCAATCAGGCGGATAAACCAGTATCCCGCGGTAATGATGATGCGGAGAACGATGCGCTGGCGCAGAGTAAAACGGCGTGGGGCTGAAGCGGCAGCAGCGGCTTCGTGGGTGGTTGCTTCCGGCACAAAAGTATTGTAACGGGAAGCTTTGCAAGCGATGAGCCTGTTAAATGGAATGCGGAGACTTAGCTTTCCAGATATCCGTCAATCCATTCCTTCACCTTGCGGCGGCGTTCGTCGGCGGAATCGAAGCGGACCCCAAAAGATTTGCTCTTGCGCCAGGTGACCGCCCCGCGGATGGTTACGCGCGGCAGCGTGAGCAGCGAAAAAGAGATCTCGACGTTAGCTCCAGCCGGTATTTCTTCCGAGCTTTTCAGCGATATGCCGCCCGAGCTGATATCGACGCTGGAAACGGTCAGGCGAAGGTTGTCGGGGCCGGAAACCGTCACCTCGGTCATGATCGGCACGCGTGCGTAGCGGCGGAACTCATGCAGCACGAGCATGTGCGTGGCGCGCACCAGCTTGAGAACCGGCGGTCGCTCTAAAGGTTCCTGGAACATCGCATTAATGCCATATTTGGAAAAACGCATGGCTTCCGATGCGCTCCCGCCCACACCGTAAAGTACAAGCCGGCTATTGGAGGGCGAGGTACGGGCCGCATCCATAATCGCCTCGGCTCCGGAAGCAAGATTCAGCACGCAGGCTTCGAATTTTTCCTGCCGCAAGCGCCCCGCGGTGCCCGCGGAAAGCATTACCGTTTCAATGCCGAACTGACGAAAGCACTCCGTCAGCAGTGTGCGGGATGATTGTTTCAGGTCAACCAGGGCCGCGCGGGCCGTCCCTTTTTTCGTGGACGGAAGTGGTGCCAGAGCAGTGCCAAAGGCTTTTTCCATGGGTTCGGGGCAGATGCAAGTACGAGAGTTATTGTGGCGTGGCGGGCAAAAACTGGGAAGACCCCGAAGGGGCTCAGGCTACGTGTCCAAAAGTATTACGATCCGAAGTGCACTGGGGTGCGAAAAGATTTGGTTCCTGGAATCGGGGGTTGGGACACACGAATGTAGCAAAGATAACTTTCTGAATAAAAAGCGCTTATAAGCGTGCAGCCGAACCTCGCCGTAAAATCTTACTGTAGAAACGCCTCGTGGCCGACCATCCGATTATGGTTACAGCTGTCAGAATAAATGCCCATCCCGACCCTCCATCGGGCACTTTGACCGCAGCAGTAGTATTCAAAGGCTGATAAAACCGCGGATCGGCTTTGATGATGATGTGTTGATTCGTCTCTGGTGTTAAAACAACTACCCCATACTGCATAAATGACTCCTAATGTGCCCTCAAAACTTAGCCCAAATAAGCTGGTTGGCGGATATTTTTCCGGTCCAACCACGGTAGCGGAAAATGAGAACCCGCCAAGATTCATGCTATGCCCACGCCGCTTTTCACGGAATGGCCCGAAAGCGTCGAAGCGTGGCACAGAGGTAATAGTTACTAGGCTGCAGCTCGATGAGGTTTCAAGAAGAAGCTCACTGATATTCTTTTAACTTATGGATTGTTCAAATTAGGTAGGCACAAAATGACAGAAGAAGAAACTTTTTACTCACTCCACCGCTTGAACAGCAATGCCCCGTTCGTCCCGCCGAAGCCAAACGAATTCGACATGGCATATTCCAGCTTCGCTTTGCGCGAATGGTTGGGCACAAAATCCATGCCTGCCGTTTCGGGATCCTGATTTTCCAGATTGATGGTTGGTGGCAGGATTTGATCTCGCAACGCCAGCACCGTGATGCCGGCTTCCAATCCGCCGGCTCCGCCCAGCAGGTGGCCGGTCATCGATTTCGTGGAGCTGACGGCGATCTTGCGCTCCCCGAAGAAATTGCGGATGGCATGGGCCTCGAGCGTGTCGCCAATCGGCGTTGAGGTCCCATGAGCATTGACGTAATCAATTTTGTCCGCGACGACTCTGGCATCGCGTACCGCATTGCGCATCACGCGAAAGCCGCCTTCATGCTCGGGCGCAGGCTGAGTCATGTGATACGCGTCGCCCGACATGCCATAGCCCGCAACTTCGGCCAGAATAGTCGCGCCACGGTTCTTCGCGTGTTCGAGTTCTTCGAGCACCAAAATCCCCGCGCCCTCGCCCATTACAAAACCGTCGCGATCGCGATCCCACGGCCGGCTGGCTTTTTCGGGATTGTCATTGCGCGTGGAAAGCGCGCGCATGGCCGCAAATCCTCCTACGCCCATCGGCGTGATCGCAGCTTCGGAGCCGCCCGCGATCATCACATCGGCATCGTTGTGCTGAATGATGCGAAAGGAATCGCCCACGGAATGCGCGCTGGTGGTGCACGCCGTCGCCGTAGCCTCGTTCGGGCCCTTGGCGCCGAAGCGCATGGAAACATGTCCGGCCGCCAGATTAACAATGGCCGCTGGAATGAAGAACGGCGAAATCTTGCGCGGACCGCCTTCTATAAGAGCCAGATGTTCGCGCTCGATAATATCGAATCCCCCGATGCCCGATCCAATATGCACGCCCACGCGCTCATCGTTCTCCGGCGTAATTTTCAGCGCCGCCATCTTCCACGCTTCATCCGCGGCCGCTATCGCCAAATGGATGAAGCGTCCCATCTTCTTGACTTCTTTTTTCTCGATAAAGTGCAGCGGATCGAAGTTCTTGACTTCGGCGGCAATCTGGCAGGCGAAGTTGCTGGAATCGAACTGAGTGATGCGGCCCACACCGCTCCTGCCTGCGAGCAGAGCCTGCCACACCTCCTCGGTTGTGTTCCCCACACCGCAGATCAGGCCGATGCCGGTAACTACGACCCTGCGTCCCAAACTACTTGCCGCCTTTCGCGTGCTTGCCGATGTAATCGATGGCGTCCTGCACGGTGCGGATCTTCTCCGCATCTTCGTCAGGAATCTCGATGTCGAAGCCTTCTTCGAACGCCATTACCAGTTCCACGGTGTCCAGCGAATCCGCGCCCAGGTCGTCTACAAACGATGCGCTGGAAGTGACTTCGCCCTCATCCACGCCAAGTTGCTCTACGATGATCTGCTTTACCTTTTCGTCAACGGCTGCCATGTTTCTCCTCGCTTAATTCGATTTGATTTGAAATTCGATGTCCGGATGCACGATCGCGGTTTCTCGGGTTGTATCAGCGCGTGCGCGCCCCTCCGACTCTTCCTTCAGATGCTACCGCTACGGAAAAAGGCGAACGTGTAGTGTAACGGTCCCGGTGAATGGCTGTAAAGGAAGCGATGGCCTTGTGAGGCCATCGCTGTGATATACCTTCAGCATCCTAAACGTGGCCGCTCGCGGCGGTCAAACCACATGCGTGCCGTCGTGCAGCGGGTAAGCCGCGCTCAAATCTCGATAGATGGCGAAATCACCGGCCAGATCGGCCTGGGCTTGCTTGTTTTGCTGGCTGTTGGCCGCGATGATACAGAAGCGGACGCAATATATCTCGCGGGAAAAATTACTGGCTTGCGAGTTTTTGAAGATGCCCAGGGAAAAATGAACCGCAGCCTGCAGGACGCCGGCGGAATAGTGCTCGCGGTTTCGCAGTTTACCTTGTACGGCGACGTGCGCCGCGGCAAGCGGCCATCCTTCGCCGCCGCAGCCTTACCGGAAAAAGCCCGCCAGCTTTACGAATTCTTTGTAGAACAAATTCGCGCCGCCGGCCTGCGCTGCGAAACCGGCCGTTTTCAAGCCACGATGAAAGTGGAACTAATAAACGAAGGACCGGTGACGATACTTCTGGATTCGGCAAAAATCTTCTAGCCGTGGTTCCGGTAACTAAACCATTCGCAGCAATCGCGCTAATCGGACGTGAGCGGGATCATTGCGGTAACAGTCGTTCCCGTAGGGCTGGAGTCGATTTTGAGGGTGCCGCCGAACTGGCGAACCCTTTCCTCCATGCCGCGCACTCCGACTCCAACCTGAGCCGCAGCCATCTCCTGCCGTCCATTCGAAGAAATTCCTTTGCCCCGGTCGATGATCTCCACCCGCACGGCCTTAGCGGTGCGGATCAAACTAATTTTCGCCGATGCGCTGCCGGAGTGGCGATGAATGTTCGTCAAACTCTCCTGCACCACGCGAAACACAGCTAATTCGAGTGCTCTCGGAATCCGGCTGGAATCTTCAGGTAGTTCCAGTTCGACCGTAATTCCACTCCGTTTGGAGAACCCTTCCACATACCATTGCAGGGCCGACTTCAGTCCGGCTTCGTCGAGAAGCGGCGGATGCAGAAGATACGACAGGGTACGGATCTCTTTTGACAGGTCATCGGAAAGTTGTCGGCTCTGCGCCACCAAACTGATGATCGCGGGATCCTGACTCTTGGCGACTTCCAGCAGTGCCGCAAAGTTTAGCTCCAGAGCTACAAGCGTTTGTCCCGCATGGTCGTGTAACTCGCGGCCCATGTGCCGCCGTTCTTCGTCCTGTGTGCGCAGCAAACGGCCGGTAAGTTCGCGCAGGCTGATCTCCGCTCGCTTCCGGTCCAAAATCTCAGATTCCAGCTCCGCGGTGCGTTCCGCAACCTTTTTTTCCAGTTCTTCATTTGCGGTTCGCAGCGCTTCCTGCGCAACTTTCAGTGGAGTGAGATCCGTCACGAACGCTGCGATTTCTGGATCGTCGGCTGCCGGATCAATGGTTGCAGCGCCAATGAGGATGGGAACGTAGCGTCCATCTTTCGCAATGTAGGCTTTCTCGTAAACGTCGCAGCGTCCCAGCGCGCGAAGTTGTTCCACCGCGCGAGCATCAGCCTCAGCGTACTCCGGCGGTGTGAGAATATCCCACCGCACTCTCCCCTGCCTTACATCAGGTTCTGAATAACCCAGGGTTCTCAGAAACTCTGGGTTCACATAATTGAGCTTTCCGCGGAGGTCGCCAATGACTGTGCCAAAAGGATTAGCTTCAGCCAAACGGCTGAATCGCTGGGCAGCCGAGGCAATTTCCAGCCGGTGAACTTCGCTTTGCAGAAAGCTTGTGATGCGGGCGCGTAGCAATTGAAAAAAAGTCTGATAGTTCTTGTCGAAGGGCAAGCGTGGACTGATTCCGAAAACCAGAACAGCCTGGAACTCCGATCCCGGCATAATCACCGGCAGAACATATGCGCCTGTCACAGGCTCCGGCCAGGGGTGAAAAATTAGCTCTCCAAAACGTTGTTGCAGGTTTTCCACCAGTACCGGGCTGTGAGAATTTAGCGCCTCTGCTAATGGCCAGTGGGCGCCATTCGATAGGATGCTGGCTGCGGTCGTGCTTCCGGCGTGCAAAATCTCGCCTTGCGTCGATAGATACATTGCCGCAAATGGCAAATCGGCCGGGTCGACTTCGAGCTTCCTCACTATCCCCTGCGCGAACTGGAGCAAGGACTGAGATTCGGTACGGTGCTCATTCGAAGTGATTGCCAGCAGCGCACGCAAACGCCGTTCGCTCAAGACCTGTTCCGTAGTCTCACTACACACAACTAACGTGCCCTGTACGGTTCCGCTTTTGTCCCGCACCGGGCTGTAGCTGTAGGTCCAGAAAACTTCTTCCAGTTTTCCATTTCGGTTGATGGGGACCAGTTGGTTCGTGTTCCAGGTAGATTGCCCCTGGCTCATAACGCTTTCGATCTGCGGTCCAATAATGGGCCATATCTCGGGCCAGCACTCCATGCCGCACTGTCCAAGGGCCGAAGGATGTTTGTCTGCCCGGATACTGGGCCGATAGCCGTCGTTATAGAACTGAATCAGCTCCTCGCCCCACCATAGAAACATGGGGTGCCTCGAAGCAAGCAACAGATTGACCGTGGTGACGAGAGTGTCAGACCAAGCGCTAATGGGACCAACCGGGGTCCTGCTCCAATCAAATTTCCGCACCAACTCCGCCATTTCGCCTTGGCCGATAATCGGGGAAGGATCGCCAGGATTGATCGGCGACTTGCGAACTTTTCGAAGGGGGATTCGGGATGCAGATGACATGGTTGAACCGGAGCGCCGCACTTTTCGACTAAGAAAATAAGCCGCCGGCTTCGATACGCCGCAGATTACAGCTGAAAGAGTTAAATCGCTACGAAAATAATCCTGATATCCCAGCCAACCGCTCTTCAGCAGTCAAGCCAAGTATAGCAATCACCGCTCAATCCGGGCTTGAAACCATGAAATGAGGCAGTGATGCAGTTTGAAGAAAGATCCGTATCAGGGCATGCCTTCACAGCCTGCGGAAAACCCACATTTGAGTGAGATCGGGAAGGGCACGAGTTCCACTCGTGCCGTTAAGTCGCCCAAATTCAATACGGCTTCAGCCGCTGAGGTTAGCCTTCTCCAGCGCCTGATCGAGTTTTTCCGCAGCCTGAAGCCATTCGGAATGGTGGCCTTTGCGGCATCGCTGAAAAGATGCCCTGATACGGATCTTTCTTCAAACTGCCCCACTACCTGAACTGCTGGAAGTGGAATCGCAATTAACGAGTGAGGAATCAGTGACGCTGAATTGAGCGAAGTCTTTATGGAAAATTATTGGCGGAAAGGATTTTTACGCCCGGCTCGTTTCCAGCAGCGGATCAGCTTCTTCCCGCGCCAGATCGGCCAGCTCCAATTGCAGATTGCCGGGGTTGGTGGCGTATGCGAGTCCTGTATCCATGTCGATGATGCCTTCGCGAATCATGCGGTCGATTTCGCCGTCGAAGTGCTGCATGCCCTCCTGGCCGCCCACCCGCATGGCATCCAGCAGGGTCTTGCCCTCGCCTTCGCCTTTTTCCACGTAATCCCGGGTGCGCAGCGTGGACTTCAAAACTTCAATGGCTGCCACGCGTCCAGTGCCATCCTTGCGGGGAATAAGCCGTTGCGAAACGATATAACGGAAACTCTTTGCCAGGCGGTTGCGTAAAGTGTGCTGTTCCGCCAACGGAAAAACTCCCACAATTCTCTCCACCGTCTTCGCCGCGTCGATGGTGTGCAGCGTGGACATGACAAGGTGACCGGTTTCGGCCGCCTCCATCGCAATCTCGATGGTTTCGCGGTCGCGCATCTCACCCACCAGAATCACCTTCGGAGCCTGCCGCAGCGCCGCCCTTAAGGCAAGCGCAAAGTTCGGAGTATCCGCGTGCAACTCTCGTTGATGAACCAGGCAATTCTTATGAGGATGCAGGAATTCGATGGGATCCTCGATGGTGAGCACGTGATAACACTGCTCTTTATTGATTTTGTCGATGATCGCAGCCAGGGTCGACGACTTGCCGGAGCCGGTCGGGCCGGTCACCAGCACGATTCCATTGCGCAGCTCCACGATCTTTTTCAACTCAGCGGGCAAATTCAGCGATTCAAAGTCGGGAACTTTGCCGGGGATGACCCGCATCACGATCGCGCAGGTGCCGCGCTGCATAAAAACATTGACTCGGAACCGGTTCGATCCCGGCAAACTGTAAGAGACATCGCATGAGCCGAGTTCCTTCAAATTTCCCGTCGCATGTTGATTATTCCCGATCAGATCAGCCGCAATACGCCGGGTGTCCTCGGTCGAAAGCGGGCGCGACGATCCCGCAGGTACCAGCTTGCCATTAATTTCCACCAACGGTGGTTTGCCGGGCGAAAAAAACAGATCGCTGATCTTCGCCGAAGTTTTTAGCATCGCCGCCAAAAGTTCTGGAGTTGAAATCGGCGCAGGAGCAGGCGCACCGGCAGGAGCGGGCGCAGCCGCAACTGCGGGTCGCGCAACCGGAGCAACTGCAGGCGCCACGGCAGTAGCAGTAGCAGTTCTGGCAACAGGCACAGAAGCAGGCGCGCCGGCAGAAGCGGGTCGAACAGCAGGTGCGGCAGTAGTTGGAGGAGCTGTTGGAGCAACACTAGGCGGACGATTAGCTGGGTTCGTAGGGGAAGACATAAGAGGGCGTTCTCTTGCTTCACGAATGCTACAACACGTTTCGCAAGATCAACGCCGGATACAGCCCGGGTCGGTTACGTAGGTCACGCGGCAAATGTCACTGTGGTAAGTGCGCTTAGAAAATTAGAAAAGTTTTGCCGACAGATTCTGCTGAATATATTTCTTGCTGTCGAATTTTTTACCGGTGCTCGCACCCGACATATAGCGAATCTGGCCGAAAATAGGCCGCTCGAACCAGGGCCTATCAAACTTGCCTACAATCGACCATGCGATACCCGCATAACCATTGGGATCGCGTCCGTCCAGTTCGTACGTATCGTTAAGCTCTACCGCAATGCGGTGCGCCTTCGCTGGAGAAGGCGTCCACTCCAGAATTTTCTTCGCCCAATACATCCGCAAATAGTTGTGCATCCAGCCCGTGTTGACCATCTGCATCTGAGCCGCGTTCCACAACTGGTCATGAGTCTCCGCATTTTCCAGTTGCGCCGCGCTGTAGGTTACAGGACGCTTATCTTTTGCATGACCGGCCAGCGTGCGATGCGCCCACTGTTCGCCGCATTCAAAGTTGTCATAGTCAGGATTGAAGTGCACCAGGTTGATCGAGAGTTCGCGCCAGATAACAATCTGATTCAGGAACGCCTCTTTGTCAGCCTTGGACGCCTCCGATTTCTGCACCGCCAGCGCGATGGTGACGGGACTGATATGTCCAAAATGCAAATATGGCGACAAACGGCTGGTGTAATCGGCCTCCGGCTTATTCCGGCCCATGTCATAGCGGGACAGTTTGTTTTTCAAGAAATCATGAAGCAGCCGCAACGCCTCTTTGTTTCCGCCGCGCCACTGCGAAACCGGCGCAACCGAGCGATCAAGGTGCCAGCCCTGTGTGATGTCGAAATCCGCCGCAAGTGAAGTAAGCCCCTTCGGTTTCTTCCACGAAACCTTAGCGCTCAGATTTTTCGGCGCAAGCAGAAACTTAGGCAATTGTGCCTGCAATCGCGGCCGAATAATATGCGCCGCATACTGCGCCTTCTCCAGCAACTTTGACGGAACAATTACATCCGCATCCACGGTCCAAAGCGGCACGCGTAATTCCTTCGCGGCCTTTTTCCGCCACGATTCCGGTTCGCGCATCGGGTTTTCATCCCCGATCACCAAAGCTGCTTTAACTTCATCGCAAAATCGAAGCAAGCTGTGCTCCGGATAGCGCCGCAGCACAAATCCAATATTTCTCCGCTCCAGCGACTCGGCAATATCAGGAATTCCTTCTGCAAGAAAACGGTAATGGCGAAGATTGGCGTTCGGATAAAAGGGAACCGGCGCAAGAAACACAACCACGGGTTTGCCAAGTTCATTCGCCATGGCAACAGCCGCATCCAGCGCGGGATTATCCGTGCCTCGTTGCGCCCGCTGCATCCAATAGACAACGCACTTGCCTTCGGGATCAGGCGCGCCCGCGCGGCGAACCGTAACCCGCGGATGCCCCGCGATTTTTTCCAGTACGGTCATTCTCTTCAATAGGAAGATGAGAAGTACGCCTAATGTGCAGCGAGAATCACATCCGTCACCCGCGCGGCTTCCACCGCAGCCCTAACGTCGTGCGTACGCACGATGTGCACGCCTTTGAGAATCAATGCCGTGTGTGCTGCAAGATTTCCATAGAGCCGGTCGGCGGGCGCCGCATCTTTTCCTTCCTTTGCCAGCATGCGGCCGATAAAGGATTTTCTCGATGTTCCCGCCAGCAGCGGAAAGCCCAGTTGTTGTAGCTCCTGAAAGCGGCTGAGCAATGGATAATTCTGCTCAAAGTTTTTTCCAAAGCCAAATCCCGGATCAAGCACGATTCTTTCGCGCCGCACTCCCGCCTGCACCGCCGTTTCCGCCCAGTCCCTTAACTCGCGCTTAACCAGCAGAACAATATCGCCGGCAGGCGGCAAGCTGCGCCACTCTTCGGGACGCCCGCGCACATGCATCAGAACCGCCCCGCACTTCAACTCGGCAACGGTGCGCGCCATCTGCGGATCCCAGCGCAGCCCGCTAATATCGTTCACGATTTCAGCGCCGCCATTAATTGCCGCGCGCGCCACGCTGGCTTTATAAGTGTCGACCGAAATCACCGCGCCCGGTCGCAGCTTCTTAATTTCTGTAATTACTGGCAACACGCGACGCAATTCTTCTTCAGCGCTGGGAGCGACTTTAGCGCCCGGCCGCGTTGATTCCCCGCCCACATCAATGATGTCGGCCCCTTCATCGAGCAATCGCAGCGCGTGCGCGATCGCTTTTTCAGAATCGAGATACAAGCCGCCGTCAAAAAAAGAGTCGGGCGTCACGTTGACGATCCCCATGATCAACGTGCGCTTCCCCAGTTCAAGCGTGCGCGTGCCCAGATTCCACTGAAAGACAGTTCTCATGCGGCAGACTCTAAAATAGCAAAGATAGCCTTATCGATTGCCGCAACCGGTGCGGCTTTGCTCTATCATGGATGTTTATTGTCAAGAGTTGAGAGCGGAAGCGCACAAATATTCATGGAATTGCGAAACGGCCAGTCGGTAAATCAAGCATCGGTAAATCGAGCACTGCGAAGAATAATCCCACTTCTCTTCACATGCGCCGCGCTTATTTCACTAGCCGCATGCGACATCGAGCGCCGCAAATCCGACGCTGAACTCGGGCTCAATCCGCAGCAATCCGCCGGACGCAAAATTTACGACAACTATTGCGACCGCTGCCATCATCCCTATTCAACCAAAGGAAAAAAAGGCCCGGGATTGAAAGGCATATTTCAGCATCAGTATCTCCCGCAGACAGGCTTGCCCGCGAATGACGACCGTGTCAGCGACATCGTCCACAGCGGCCGTCCCGATATGCCGGGCTACAGTCAGGTGCTGAACGCGCAAGATATGCAGGACCTGCTGGCCTATCTGCATACGTTATGAGCACCTGAAGTGCATAGCCCGTGGGATAATTCCCCAGTGAAGAAAGCAGCAACGCCGGAGCTTTTTCGCAAAATTCCGTCGGTTGACGATGTCATGCGTACTCCCGCCATCGCCCGCCTGTTGGAAAACAATAGCCACGAGTCCGTCGTAGATGCGGCCCGCGCCGTGCTGGCCCGCCTGCGGCAGGAAATCGCGTCAGGCCTGCTCGACGAAAATGCATTCGATCTCGCGCTGACAGGCCTCGCAGACGCTGTCGAGAACCAGCTCCGCCATGCGCTGCGTTTTTCTCTCCGGCCTGTAATCAATGCCACCGGCGTAATCCTGCACACCAATCTGGGCCGCGCGCCGTTGAACGAAGCAGCAATGGATCACATTCGCGAAACCGCGGCGAACTATTCCAATCTCGAATTCGATCTCGACACCGGAGAGCGCGGCAAGCGCGATGTCCACGTCCAGCGGCTCTTTCAACGATTGCTGCATGAAGAAATAAATGGCGATCGCACACCAATCTCGGCCATCGTCGTGAATAATAACGCCGCCGCGGTTCTGCTGGCGCTGAACACGCTCGCCGACGGCGGAGAAGTCATCGTCTCCCGCGGCGAACTGGTCGAGATCGGCGGATCGTTTCGCATCCCTGACGTGATGGCAAAATCAGGGGCAATCCTGCGCGAAGTCGGTACCACAAATCGCACTCGCATCGCCGATTATGAGCAAGCCATCAATGAGAGAACGCGCCTTCTGCTGCGAGTCCATCGATCAAATTTCGAAATAACTGGGTTCACCGAGCAAACGCCGGTTACCGAACTCGTCGCGCTCGCGCGTCAGCACAATCTGACGCTGATGGAAGACCTCGGCAGCGGCTCTCTATTCGATCTGCGCTCGCTTGGAATCAGCGGCGAACCGGGCGTGCTCGACAGCTTGCGCAATGGCGTCGACGTCATTACTTACAGCGGCGATAAGTTGCTCGGCGGTCCGCAATCGGGCCTAATCAGCGGCGCTTCTAAGCTCGTTTCACGCATGAGATCGAACTCTCTTTTCCGCGCGTTACGCGTGGATAAGCTCACCTACGCCGCTCTGGAAGCGACTCTTCTCGCGTACGTCCGTCACGATCACGATGCAATTCCCGCCCTGCGCATGATGCGGCTCACGAAAGAAGAAATCGGCCAGCGCGCAGAAGCGCTGGTGAAACAAATTGCGTCGACAAAATTAAAGGTTGAGATTATCGATGGAGAATCGATCTTGGGCGGAGGCGCTGCGCCATCCTCTGTTCTCCAAACGCGCGTGCTGGCGCTGGCTTGCGAAGGTTTAAGCGCCGACGAACTTGCCAAACGGTTGCGCGCCAGCGACCCTCCCATTATTGTCCGCGTGGAAGATGGGCAGGTATTGCTCGACCTGCGGACGGTATTTCCCGAACAAGACGCCTCTGTCATCGCCGCGCTCGCTCGCATCGCCGCCTGATGTGTTCGCATCCAAATAGTCTTGGCGCACCTCTACACCATCGGACACTCGACCCGCACGCTTCAGGATCTGATCGAAACGCTGCAGGCCCATTCCATTCAAACGCTCGTCGATATTCGCGCCTTTCCCATGTCGCGCCGCCTTCCGCAATTCAATCGCGAATCGCTGGAGAAAAGCCTGCCTGTGGCCGGAATCGCATACGTATGGATGAAAGCTCTCGGCGGCTATCGCAAGAAAACTCGCGACGATTCACCTCACATAGCTATGCGCAATGACAGCTTTCGCAACTACGCTGACTACATGCTCACCCCTCAGTTCGAGAAGGCGATGGCCGATCTGATCGCGCTTGCCGAGCGCTCCCCCACTGCCTACATGTGCGCCGAGCGCGTGTACTTCCACTGCCATCGCATGTTAGTTTCAGACTGGCTGGTCACGCACGGACACGAGGTTGTGCACATCGACGACACGAAACTGCCGAAGCCGCACCGCCTGACTGCGGAAGCGCGCATGATCGACGGCCAACTGGTTTATCGCGGCGACAGGCTGCTCTGACCTCTGTTTGAAGTATTCAAGAGAAGTATCGAAGATATGATTGTTGGCACTGGCATCGATATCGCCGAAGTTCCCCGCATCCGGCAGTCAATCGAGCGTTTTGGAGATCGCTTCCTGCAACGCATTTACACCCCCGGCGAGATTCGCTATTGCGATTCGAAAGCCAATCGCGTGGAACGCTACGCAGCCCGTTTTGCCGCCAAAGAAGCGGCGATGAAAGCTTTGGGCACTGGCTGGAGCCGCGGTGTGCGCTGGCGCGACTGCGAAGTGATTCGCATGACCGGCGGACGACCAACCATCGCCTTTCACGGCAAAGCCGCTGAGCACGCCGCCACGCTGGGAGTAAAGAACGCAGCTCTGTCCATCTCGCACACAGCAGAACAGGCGATCGCGCAATTGATTCTGGAGGCGTGAGAGAGATAGGGGTCAGGGATTAGTGGGGCTGCTGACTCTTGATCCTGGTCCCTGCTCCCATTCTGCTAGACTGTCGCATTCCATCAACATGTCTGCCACGATGCAAGCAGCCAAGCCGGTTTCTTCGTCTTCTGAAATTCCCGAGCGCACGCTTCTTTTAGGTTTGGGGCTTACCAGCTTTGCCGCGCTGCTGCTGGAACTAGCACTCACGCGGTTGTTCTCCGTCGTCCTCTTCTATCACTTCGCTTTTCTCGCCATCTCCATTGCGCTGCTCGGGCTCGGAGCTGGAGGTGTAGTTGCCTACCTAAGCAAACAACGCCTGGTTCAGCTTTCCACGAGAACTCTTGCCGCGCGTTTGTGCCTGTTGAATTGTGTGATTGTCGCCCTCGTTCTCGAAGTCGTGTTGCACGTGCCGGTGGCTCTCGCCGTCACAGGCAAAAATTTTCTGCGGTTAAGCACCCTCTATCTTGTAGCTGCGATTCCTTTCTTTCTTACGGGATTATTGTTCTCCATCGTTTTTGCACGTGAAACCTGGCGCGTGCCGCGACTCTACGGAGCCGATCTTAGCGGTGGAGCGCTGGCCTGCCTCGCGCTGGTCCCTCTGCTCAACTGGATCGGAGGCCCAAACACAATCCTCGCATCTGCCGCTGCAATGGCGGTAGCTGCCGTAGTGTGGGCCGAATCTTCAACCGCCCGCCAAGCCGGCAGCGCCTTCGCGATCGCTTTCGTCGCGCTCATTGCGGCAAATCATTCGAACCGTTTGATCGATGTCGTCTACGCTAAAGGCATGTTCCGCGATCCAACCTGGGTCGAGTTTGCCCGCTGGAATGGACTTTCGCGCGTGGAAGTGGACCGTCAGGGTCCGGCCAAAGCCATCGTCATCGATGCCGACGCCTCCACTTACATCATGAATTGCGATCTCGCTCACTGGCGCGGATCAGAGTGGGAACACAATTTAATGACTGCCCCGCCTGCGCTGGCCAATATTCTTCGCCCGCGCGGACATTTCGCAATTATAGGTCCCGGCGGCGGGGTCGACGTTCTTCGCGCCGTCGCCAACGGCAGCCGTAGCGTGACCGCTATTGAAATCAATCCGATCATCGCCAATACGATAATGCGCAACCGCTACGCCGATTACTCACTTCATCTCTACGACCGCCCCGAAGTCCACATTCACGTAACCGACGGCCGCTCCTACCTGCGCTCCACGCCAGAAAACTTCGACGTCGTCCAAATGACGTTAGTCGACACATGGGCCTCAACAGCCGCCGGTGCCTTCGCACTCAGCGAGAACAATCTCTACACCGTCGAAGCCTTCCGCGAATATTTCGAACACCTCAATCCCGATGGCATGATCGCCATCACCCGCTGGGAGTTTCAGCAACCGCGCGAGGCGTTGCGCGTGGTTTCGGTCGCCATGCAGGCCTTGCATAGCCTCGGTGTCGCCGATCCCGCGCACAACTTTATCGTGGCATCCGAGGGAGCACTTGATGAAGACGGGATCCCCGTCGTTGTGCTAGCCAAAAAAACTCCCTTTACTGCCGAAGAAGAATCCGCCGTAGATTCCTACATCGACGGGCACGACGAACTCAGCTCTCTTTATTTACCCTCGCAGCCGCCACAAAATCAACGCAACCCATTTACCGACCTTATCGCCAGCAACGATCCTTATCGCTTCGCGCAAAACTATGCCTACAACGTGGCTCCGGTCACCGACAACGCCCCATTTTTCTTTTTCACGCTGAAAGCCGGGCAAATCCTGGGAAAAGAAGGGCTCCAAAAAGGGATCGACTGGAAGGTGAATCTGGGCGTGCTCGTTTTACTTTTGGTTTTGGCTATTTCGCTAGTTGCAGTATTGGCGTTTTTAATCCTGCCCCTCGCGCTCAAAGGCGGAGGCCAATCCCCGCTCCCGCTCTTTTATTTCGTCGCCGTAGGCCTGGGCTACATCCTGGTGGAGATCGCCTTCATCCAGCGCCTGGTACTTTTTCTGGGACATCCAACCTATGCACTCACCGTAGTCATCTTTCTGCTGATGCTCTCCAGCGGCGTGGGCAGCCTGTTTTCGCGGCATTGGCTTCCACGCACAGAACTAGCCTGGATGCCTCTTGCGCTGGTGATTGCCGCGTTGACTGCGAACGTATTTTTTCTGCCTCACGTACTCGCGTCGTGGGTAGGACTCGCCTTCAGCCATCGTTTAATCGTCAGCGCATTCCTTCTTATTCCGCTCGGCTTTTTAATGGGAATGCCATTCCCCACAGGGTTGCGCGCCATCGCTGCCTCAGCTCCAATTGCCCCTAACGCTCCAGATCAGGAAAGCAATGCCGTGGAATGGGCCTGGGCGCTGAACGCGGCCGCCAGCGTGTTAGGTTCTGTGCTGGCTATTGTCATCGCCATTCAGTTTGGGCTGAACACCACCCTGGCATGTGGCGCATTGTCCTATTTTTTTGCGTTATTGCTGTTGCCTGCAATTTGCCGCAGGCGCGTTTAGCTGCTCCGTTTGTTATCATCCTGCAGTACACTACGGAAATCTCGTGGCCGCTCCACTCAGGCGGCGCTGTGAGGGAATCCTTTGCCGAGTCAGAAGCAGCTGAAGTGGTCGCAACTACGCGTTGGACTCACCGTAATTTTCGCCAGCCTTACTCTGGCCCTGCTTTTGTTTCTGATGTCGGGGACCGGCGGCTACTTCTCGCACCGTATCACGCTGCTCTCATTCTTCGATAATGCCAGCGGCTTGCGCGTCGGCGCTCCCGTGCGCCTCAGCGGCGTGGATATCGGCAACGTTGTCGGCATCAGGATCGTCAAAGCCAAAGACAGGCAGCTAACGCCCGTAGAAGTGGTCATGAAGGTGACCACAAAGTACGCGTTCGATCTGCGCAAGGACTCCGTCACCTCGCTCGATACCGCCGGAGTGCTGGGCGAAACCTACCTCGATATCGATAGCTCGCAAGCCATCGGCCCCACTGTGGGTGACGGCGATACGCTCCCTACGCAAGTTCATCCTGACTTTAATGAGGTCGTGCGCTCCAGCCAGAGCACGCTGCAAAATATGGATGCGCTGCTGAAGCGCGCCGACCGCATCCTGGCCTTTGCGGAAAGCGGCAAGGGTTCGATCGGCAAGTTGATCTACGATCCCACGCTCTATAACCGCTTTTCCGACACCGTCGCCGATTTTCAGGGAATCGTGAATCAGATCGCCAAAGGCCAGGGCAGCCTCGGCCAGTTGATCAACAGCAACGATGCCTACAATAAATTCGTCGCCACGCTCGACAAGATCAATGCGGTCGCAGACGACATGCAGGCGGGCAAGGGCACTGCCGGAAAGTTCCTGAAAGATCCGGAGCTCTATAACAATGCCAACGACACGATAGCGAATTTGAAAAAACTGAGCGCAGACCTCAACGCTGGCAAGGGCTCGGCTGGAAAGCTGCTCAAGGATGAAGAGCTAGCCAACAAGATCGACATTACAATGACCAAGCTGGCAGCGCTAACCAGCGATTTAGAAGCCGGGAAGGGAACAGCCGGCAAATTGTTCAAGGACGAAACGCTATACAACAACCTGGATCAGACCCTGACCAGCATGCAAGACTTGCTGAAAGCCTTCCGCGAAAATCCGAAGAAGTATCTGAGCATCAAGGTGCACGTTTTCTAATCGGGCGATTGAGCTATCGGGTGATTGCGCGATTTCCAATGCAATATCGAAATTGTTATCTCTGCGATCTTCGCTGTATTTCTCTGCGTCCTTAAAATCACTCAATGACTAAATCGCCCAATCGCTCAATTTCTTCAGTGTTCCCCGATCCCAAACAACGCTCCCAACAACAGAATCGCCAGCACGCCAAACGAAATCGCACTGTACTTCCAATCTTTTTTGCGTAGAAATAAAACTCCTGTAACTGCCACGCGAACCACCGGCGTAGCCAGCATCAGCAACACCCCGGCGCGCTCAATATCCGGCGGAATACGCCCATGTACGAAGATTCCAGCCAGCAACCCCGCCAGCATGACGAAGAAACCTCCAAAGGCGCCCACGCGCAGCACCAGCGCAACCACGCGATCGAAAGCCGGTTCGCGCATCTGGCTCATGCCGCGCCTCCTCTAAGGAGATGAACAATCAAATGTCCCGCCAGATAAAGCATAATTCCGACCAATAGATAGACAACGTATTTCGTCCGGACCCACGGCGCCAAGCGCGCGCCTAGCAGGGAGCCAACGAATACTCCCACCGCAAGCGGTGCCGCAATCTCAACCAGAATATCTCCGCGACGGTAATAAACGATGGCGCTTGCCGCGGCCGTAACCCCGATCATGAAATTCGAGGTAGCCGTCGCCACCATCAGCGGCACGTTCATAAAAATAAACATCACCGGAACTTTAATCGGGCCGCCGCCGATGCCAAGCAGCCCCGAAAGTCCGCCTGCAACTAACGATGCACCCAGCCCCAGTGGATATCGCTGCGGTTCGTAAGCAGGAATCGCAATTTCGCCTTTTCCCGCCGGGGGCTCATCCTGCGTTTTTACCTTGCCGCGGCGAGCCAGAATCATGATGGAGCTGTATAGCAGAAACGCCGCAAACAATCCTTCCAGCGCATTGCGGTTGAAGTAGCCGACCATGTACGCCATAACGGCCGCGCCCAGAGAAGTCGCCAGCTCCAGGGTCATGCCCAAACGAATGTCAGTTGTATGGCGCTGCAGATGAACCGAAGAACTTGCGGCGGAAGTGGTAATGACGGCGACCAGGCTGGTTCCGATGGCCTCCCGGATGGGAATACCAAAATGCAACGCGAGAATGGGCGTGAGCAAAACGCCGCCGCCGATACCGGTGAGCGCTCCCAGCAATCCCGCGAAGAAGCCAAGCACTACGAGGATCGCGGTCAGCATCAGCGGTTAAGATACCACGCGCGGCGCGGAGGTCGACTCTGCCTGCTCGTGCGCGTGATAACTCGAACGCACCATGGGACCGGATTCGACATGGCGGAAACCGAAGCGCAGTGCCTCATCCCGCAGCTCGTTAAATTCCTCTGGTGTGTAGAAACGCGCAATGGGCAAATGATCGCGCGAAGGCCGCAAATACTGGCCGACGGTAAGAATATCCACGCCGCGCGAGCCGAGATCGCGAAAAACCTCGATCAGCTCGTCCGTCGATTCGCCCAGACCGACCATCACGCCGCTCTTAGTCACCATACCGGGAGAAAATTTCTTGGCATTCTCCAGTAGCGTGAGCGTGCGCTCATACCGTGCCCCGGAGCGTACCGCGCGATAAAGTCGAGGCACCGTCTCGGTATTGTGGTTCAAAACATCCGGCCGCGCATCCAGCACAATCTTCAACGGCCCTTCCAACCCCTGAAAATCGGGGATGAGAACTTCAATCCGGCAATTGGAAATCAACTCGCGAATCTCGCGAATGGTCTCAGCGAAAACCTTCGCGCCACCAGCGTTGTCGTCGTCGCGGTTCACACTGGTAATAACGGCGTGCTTAAGTCCCAAAGTAGCGACCGCCTCGGCCACGCGCCGCGGCTCGTCCCAGTCAATCGGCTCCGGTCGTCCTTTGGGCACGGCGCAAAACCCGCAACGCCGCGTACAGATATCGCCCAGCAGCATGAAGGTCGCAGTCTTGTGATTCCAGCACTCGCCAATATTGGGGCACTGCGCCGACTCACAAACCGTGTGCAGTCCAAGCCCGCGTGCCAGCTTCTTCAAGTTATGAAAATTATCCCCAACCGGCGCTTTAGCCCGCAGCCACTCCGGCTTAGGCACGCGCAGCGGCGGCGAGACCTCAATCTGGACCAATTGGGCGTTTCCGGCCATTCTTTGATTTTACCAGCTAGAGACTTAACCTACTTGCTGCGGTGGGAACCCGAGGAGGTACAAGAGGGTAGGGATGCTTCGACTCCAGAGCGAGGACTTTGTCATTAGCCGGGACGACCGCAGGAAGTCCCGGCGCAGTCGAAGCATCCCTGCAAGCTCTACTTCTACCATCACAGCCGCCGTACATCGCGATAGAAAATGCAGTTGGTCTCTAAATACCAGGAAACCAGGAACAATAAGAGCATGGCGCTTGAGGCCCAGAAAAAGATTTTCAGTGGAAGCGTGGCGGCAAGCGAAACACGGCCAGAGCCTGCTTGTTGCATTGCTCCACGAAAAATCCAGGCTGAGACCAGACTGATTCCAGCGGCAACTGCTAGCCAGGCGAGCGAACTATAAATTCTCCGGTCGAAATCGAGCGAGAAATCGAGGAATGCCGCATAAAAAGCTGCATATAGGGACAGGATGCAGAAAACCAGTGTGATTGGCTTGGCGACCTCGGTAAACATCCCGCAACTCCATCTTTAAGTTTACAGCCATTCCAGATCGTCGGGTGAGCGCAGTTACCCCACCTCCACCAGTCCATAAGTATGCTGCCATCGCATCCGCAGCGCGACCAGCGCCCGGCTGATTTCCACTTCCGTGATTTCATCATTCGGACCGGCCATCACCGCGGCTGCTTCGCGCTTGGCCAGTTCTAACAACTGGCGGTCGCGAATCAAATTGGCCACCTGAAAATTCGGTATTCCGGCCTGCCGCGTGCCAAAAAATTCTCCCGGGCCGCGCACTTCAAGATCGAGTTCTGCAATCTGAAAACCGTCATTGGTTCGAACCATGGCATCCAGCCGCCGCTCGCCCTCTTCCGTGACTTTGCCGCCGGTCATCAAGATGCAGTACGACTTTGCTGCCCCACGCCCAATGCGCCCGCGCAGCTGATGCAACTGCGCCAGGCCGAAGCGCTCCGCGTGCTCGATCACCATCACGGTTGCATTAGGCACATCCACGCCGACTTCGATCACCGTGGTCGCTACCAGAATCTGCAACTCGCCACTCTGAAATCTCCGCATCACCTGATCTTTCAACTCGGCATCCAGACGCCCGTGCAGAAGACCAACTTTAAGATCGGAAAATATTTCCCCGCTCAACTCGCGGTACATCTTGATCGCCGCCTTCAACTCGCTCTCTTCGCTTTCGGCGATGATCGGGTAAACCACATACACCTGATGCCCCTTCGCCACTTGCTTGCGCACGAAATCCCAAACCTCCGGCGAGCGTTCGTCGCTGACCTTTCTTGTAACAATCGGCGTGCGCCCGGGAGGAAGTTCATCCAGCACGCTAAGATCAAGGTCGCCATATAAAGTAAGCGCGAGCGTCCGCGGAATAGGCGTAGCAGTCATGACCAGAACGTCAGGCTCAGCGAAAGGCGAAGCACTCATGGGGGAAGATTCCAAGTGGGGAGGTTGCAAGTGGGAAGGTTCTATGTGGGGACGGGCGCCCTCGCCCGTCCGGTCGAGCGAAGCTCGACTGGTTTTCCCAATTTCCCCGGACTTCCTCATCAACTTCAGCCGCTGCAAAACCCCGAACCGGTGCTGCTCATCCACAATCACCAGCCCAGGCTTAGCGAACTCAACTTTTTCCTCCAGCAGCGCGTGCGTTCCAATGACCAGCTGAGCATTCCCCTGTGCGATGTGGCGCCGAATTTCGCGTTTGCGGTCGTTCTCCAACGACCCCGTCAGCAAAACGATGCGATAGCCCGCATTTTCCAAAATCCTTCGCGCGGAAAAATAATGCTGCTGCGCCAAAATCTCCGTGGGCGCCATCAGCGCGACCTGATATCCGTTCTCAATGGCAATAATCGCCGCCTGAAAACTGACGATGGTCTTCCCCGATCCAACATCTCCTTGCAGCAAACGCCGCATGGGGGAAGGCTTCTGCATATCGTCGGCAATTTCCTTCAAAACCTTTTTCTGCGCCGTCGTGGGATGGAAGGGCAGAATTTTTTTGATTGCCTCACGCACGCCATCATCGAGCTGAAAAGAAATTCCCGTCTCCGCCTTGAGCTGGCGCTTCTTCATCTCAAGCCCCAACTCGGTAAAAAACAATTCTTCGAAAATCAAGCGAATGTGCGCCGCTGTCCTTGCCGATTGCAGAGCCTCAAAACTCTCGCCCGCTTCCGGCCAATGCACCTTCCACAGAGCTTGGCGCAGCGAAACCAGCGCCAGGCGCCCGCGTACCGCGGCCGGAATCGTTTCCGCAATATCGGGAGTCAGGTCTTCCAGCGCCGTTCGAATCACACGCCGAAACCAGCGCGCAGTCACACGCCCCTGGCCCGCCGATTCATAAATCGGCACAATGCGCCCCACTTCCAAAGAAGTAGACGCTTTGTCATCTGCACCATCGCCCGAAGCGTCGCCCAGCACTTCAAACTGCGGCTGAATGATCTGCAACCCTCCCCCGCGATCCTGCTCGACTTTGCCGTAAAGAGAGATCAACTGCCCCGGCTTGAACTTATCCTGCAAATAGGTTGCGTTAAAGAAGAGGCACTTCAACCGCGTCCGACCCTGCCCCACGGTAAGCTGAAAAATCGGCATGCGCCGTGTGCGAAACAGTCCCGAATTGCGCACTTCGGCGATCACGGATGCCATTTCGCCGGCCCTTAATTCGCCAATCCCGCGTGGATTTAGCCTGTCCTCGTAGCGAAAGGGCAGGTAGTGCAGCAGTTCGCCCACCGTGGCAATGCCCTTGGTAGCAAGAATCTCCGCCAGCTTGGGCCCGACTCCCTTCACGTATTGCACCGGCGTAGTGAGTTCCAACATGGGGAATGTTCCGAGGAAATGTTAGCAGGCCGGCCCCCAGGAAAACTGCGCGAGCAGATTTGGTGTCTAAATCTTCCGTGCTGCTCAATTTCATCCAGGCCTTCGCCGCCGTAGTCCTCGGCAATGTGGCGTACTTTTTCCTCGCTCCTTCGCTCCCACTCCCGCGCCATCGGCCCTTCCAAATGGATGTCGGCCTTGTCATCGACTTCTGGTTCTGTCTCGTCGCCTATGGCCTGATCCGCACCGCGCGAAAGTGGAAGTAGCTCCCAAATAGCTTCCTTGTAAGTCGTCCCGCAAACCAGCCCGGCAAGTTACTTTCGGAACCTGTGGAACCGTCCCGGCTTCGTTACCATATCCCCAAGCCGTATGAATAAGATTGCCGTTCTGTATGACGCCGGCCAGGTGGTGCTCTCCACCTTCGACCTCGACGAGGTGTTGCAGCGCATTCTGACGATTGCGCACGACTATTTTCATCTGCGCAACGTGGCGATCTTGCTGGTGGATCAGCAGTCCCGGCAGTTGCACGTCCGCTCGCAAATTGGCTGGGATCAGGGCCAGGATAAGGTTTCGCTTTCGCTGGGCCAGGGAATTACCGGCGCGGCGGCCCTAAAAAAACAGCCTGTTTACGCGCCCGATGTCACAAAAGACTCCCGCTATTTCTGCTCCGCGAAATCCACACGCTCCGAGCTTGCCATACCGTTGATGGTTCGCGATGAAGTCGTCGGAGTACTCGATTGCCAAAGCGATCACGCGGACCATTTCGATGCCGAAACCATCGATCTGCTCACGCTATTTTCCACACAGGCATCGATCGCTCTCCAAAATGCAAGGCTGTACTCGCTGGAGCAGCAGCGCGCGCGGCAACTGCAGGCGATCAACGCAATCGCCCAGCAAACCACCGCCGTTCTCGAGCTGGAAGATCTTTTAACCAAAGTCTGCCATTTGATCCACGAAGCTTTCCGCGTGTCTCACGTTTCCCTATTTCTTAGAGAAGATCACGATCTCGTACTGCGTGCGCATCACGGCTCGCTCACACCCTGCATCCCCGAAGGCGGCCGCTTTCCCGCCACCACGCAACCGTGGGCCGGCATTCTCGCAGACAGCTGTACCGCAATCGAAAGGGATCTCTGCAGTGCCCCCGCCAGCCGATTCTTTAGAGAGTCAGCCTCGCGCCTCTGCATTCCACTGATTTCTTTCGGGCAAACGCTGGGCATACTTGCGCTCGACAGCGTCGAGGCGAATGCCTTCAGCGACGGAGATCAGCAGTCATTGGAATCCGTGGCCGATATTTGCGCCACCGCCATCCAGAACGCGCACTATGTGGACCGCGTAAAACAACTGGCCTATCTCGATGGTCTGACCGGCATCTTTAACCGCCGCTTTTTCGAGATGCGCATCATGGAAGAAATCGAGCGCGCCCGCCGCTACAAGAGCGGCATGGCGGTCATCATGGCCGACATTGACGAATTCAAGCGGCTCAATGACGAATTTGGACACGTTTTGGGCGACGAAGTTCTTCGCCAGGTCTGTTCTATCTTCCACCAGCAACTGCGCAAGGTTGACGTGGTATGCCGTTACGGCGGCGAGGAGTTCGGTATTCTGCTGGCGCAAGTCAATGCCGATCAGGCTTTGGCCGTGGCGGAAAAACTACGCAAGATGGTGGAATGCTGGCAATTCCCCGGCGTGCCCCGTACCGTAACCGTCAGCGCCGGGGCAGCCACTTTTCCCGAACACGGCACCAGCCGGGATGCGCTGGTGAAGGCCGCCGATTCCGCTCTCTACAACGCCAAACAATCGGGGCGAAACCGGGTTTGCCTTGCCTCTTTGGTTCATCGTCAGGCAACCAACTAAATTACATCGCACGAATCGTCGATATTTACGGATTAAATATCGAGCCAATCCCCGCGCATTTGCCGCCGCAAGCGCTCCATCTGCCGCTCTAATTGCTGGCGGCTTTTCTCCATCTCTCGCTGAATCTGAGGATTGATCTGCTGCTTAAGCTTCTCCGCCTGCTCTTTCATCTTTTTTTGCTGATCGCAAAACGATTGGCTTAGCTCCTTGGATGCCCTGCGGCTTTCTTCTCTTGCCAATTCCAACTGCGGCTGCAGCTTCGCAATCTCGTCCTGCACTTTGCTTAACTCGGTTTCTGCCTCGGCATTCAACTCAGGAGCTTCCAGACTCTGCTCCAGGAACTCGCCGGATTCCTTGCGCTCAGGCAAGGTCAGAGTCAGGGTTTGTTCCTTCTTGTCGCGGATCACCCCAACGTTCACCGATCCTCCGCTGCTGTGGGAGTGCATGGCTTGCGTAAAGTCGCTGGTATCGTGCACTGGCTGATCGCCCACCCGCGTAATCACATCGCCGGCGCGCAAGCCGGCTTTCTCGGCGCGGCTGCCTTTCTCTACCGAGCGCACCAAAACGCCACTGCCATTCTTCGCTCCAAAAAACTCTCCCAGTTGCGGCGAAAGATTCTCCACCATCAGGCCGCTTCTCATCATCGAGTGCAAATAAACCACTCCGATGTTTGGAGCTTCGAAGTCAGGCATGTTAGGAATCGGAGGTACGTTCGGAATGGGAGCAACTTCAAAATGAAAGTCTTTACCCATGCGAGCGAATTCTTTGCTGCGGTCGGCGAGTTGCACTTTGATGGTCAACGGTTGCCCGTCGCGGCTCAATCCCAGAGCAACTACGCGTCCCGCCGGAGTTTCGTGGATCATCCGTTGCAATTGCGTCTTGCTCTCCACCGCCGACCCGTTCATGCTGAGAATTACATCGTGTTCCTTGATGCCCGCTTTACCCGCGGGAGCGTCCTGGTCCACCATGGTCACTTCCACGCCTTTTTCTTCCTTCAGCTTCAATGCGCCTAGCCGGTCGGAAGTGATGTCCATGATGTCCACGCCGAGGTAGGAACTCGATCCCGATTCCTCGCTGGGAATGCCGTAAGGCTGCCAGGATTCAACCTCCCAGCGTTGCGCAGCCTGCGACAGATTGAGCAGCAAAGGCAGCACGGCAATCGTAGTCAGAATTTGTTTCCGCATGGTTCACCTCCCCGATTTTGTCATCCTGAGTAAGCGTTTCTTTGCGCAACGAAGGGTCTGGGCGAGCTACGCGAAGCGTCGCGTTTTTTGCGACGCAATAATCGCGCGTTTGGCTCGCTTCCTTAATTCCCGCGCCTGAAGCAGATATCCCCGGTAGTCGTCCGAACCTTCAACATCGGACCACCACCATTCAGCTTCCCTTCAGCACTCAGCGTCCGCGGGCCCCACTGGTCGCCTTCACTCGCAATGTGAATATCCGGAAAATCCGAGTTGATATGATGCCCGTTGCCTAAATCCACACTGGCGCGAACCGAAAGCGCGACATCCGCCGCAATATAAACCGTTACATCACCGGCGGCTGTTTCCAGCAGAGAATCCGTGCGCTCTCCGCCCGTATTAATCAGCTTCACCGTAATGCCGCCCGCGCCCGTTTCCACCTTCGCCGAAGGAACGCCATAAAGCTCAATGCTGCCCGCGCCCGTGTTCGCGCCCACGCGCCCTTTGGCGGATGTCAGGCGAATGCTTCCACCGCCAGTGCTAATATCCGCCGGACCGCCTATATCCCCCAGCGTTATACTCCCGCCGCCCGTGGTTGCCTTCACCCGGCCGGAACAATGTTTGATCTCGACATTGCCGCCGCCGGCTTCCACCGTGGCGCCCTGATCGGCCGAAATCACGGAAATATTGCCACCACCAGTCTCCGCATGAATCATGCCCTTGACCGACCGCACGGAGATATTGCCGCCTCCGGTTTGCAGCTTCAGATCTCCGCCGACCGTGCCAATATCAATCGTGTCGCCGCCAGTTTCCACGCTCACCGAACTGCCGATATCGTCTACGCGGACTTTTCCGCCGCCGCTCTCAATATCCACACGCCCGGTCACGCCCTTCGCTTCCACGCCGCCACCGCCGGTTTCAATCTTTACCCATGCCGTGTCATGTGGAATGTTCACCACGAACTCGCCGGAGAATCTCCGAGGATGCCCGCCCTGCCACTCTCCGATGATCCACGCCGTATCGCCTTTTACGTAAGAACTGATCCTCAGGGATCCAGACTCGTGGCGTGAATCGCGATCGGAAGAATTGGCGTGAATGGAATAATCGATGCCCTGCCGGTCTCCACCGAGCAAAACCACCGAGCCCATATCCAGCTTGATTCTGACATTCCGTGCCGCGGCCAGCGTACCCGATGTATCCTGGCTCCAGGCACCGTTTCCCTGTGCCCATGCCGAAGGCAGCAGCACCGTCAAAATCAACATCCCGACGAATTGTGGCGAACGCTTCAAAATAAATCCCTCACTTACCTGGATATTCCCTAACCACTGTCATCCTCAGTCGAAGGAATCCCTACCCTCGAGTTGCTCCTAATCAATCTCCGGCAACTGCGCCAGCATAGTCCTGGCCTGCGACTTGATGTACTGGCTGGAATCCTTCGCCGCCAGCGCCATCAACACGCCGCGCACGCTGCCATCCGCCTTCGCTGGCTCAATCATCCGCAGTGCCTCAGTGCGCACGCCCGGATTCGCATCGTTCACCAGTGCGGCCAGCACGGCATCGCGCACATGCACATCGTCTTTCACGAAATTTCCCAAACCATCCAGCGCCTTCAATCGCACACCCGGATTCGTGTCATACTGCAGCGCATAGATCAAAGCGTCGCGTACCTGCGAAATATCGGGCTTCTGCGTAAGCAGATCGACCGAATCCATGCGCACGCCGGAATTGTAGTTGTTGCGGGCAGCAAACAGAAGCAATTGCTGAATGCGCTGATCGTTCATCGAGCCCTGTGTTTCAAGGGTCGATACGGTGTTGTACTTGATGGCAATCTGATTCGTTCCCGGCTGCTGCGTGATGGATTGAATACCGGTAATGGAAGCTTCGGCGGGAGAAGAAGGGGCAGCGGTTGTGGTTGTACTGGCGATCGGCGACGAATGGTCGAATACTTTGTAGGCTGTTCCCAGTCCGCCGGCAAAGCCGGCAATCAAAATCACTGAGGCCAATGCCGGAGAGAATTTCAGTTGCCGCAGCCAGTTCGCCGGATCAAACGCCAGCCGCTGCCAGAATCCGCCCTGCTCGGCCGTCTCCAGCGCTTCCTGCAGCTTCATGCGCGAAGCCGTCAGCAGATTCGGCGTAGGCTCCGCCGCCCGTTCCTGCGACAGCAGCGCATGGAACTCCTGCTCGGCCTTCAGTTCCGCCGCGCAGTCCGCGCAGCGCGCCACGTGCTGCTCCAGTTCATAACGAGCATCATCCGCCAGCTCGCCATAAACATGCAGCGTGATATTTTCTCGAACCCATTCACACTTCATATTCGTTTTCCTTTTTTCAGCACCACAGTGGACTTCGCTGGGTGCCCCACGTTTCGCTTCTTTTGCGAGACGTGGGTCCGTCCTCACCGCATATCCGCCAACTGCCCCCGCAACTTCTGCGTAGCCCGAAACAAAGTATTCTTCGCCGTCTCTTCCGTGGTATGCAAAATCTCTCCCACGGTCCGCAGCTTCAATCCGTGATAGTGCTTCAACTCAAACACCATGCGCTCCCGCGGAGTCAATTTCTCCAGCGCTCCCGAAATCCGCGCCCCCAACTGACGCCGCATCAAATCTCGCTCCGGATTCGCACCCGCCCGGCCATCCGCCACCTGATCGAGCAGATCATATTCGCCGCCGTTCCCGTCCTTGGCCACCGGCGCGTCTTCCTTGCGCACCGTTTTCTTGCGTAGATGATCGAGGCAAAGATTGGTTACGATGCGGTAAATCCACGTATAAAACGAGCACTCGAAGCGGAAGCTCCCGATGTTCTTATAAGCCTTGAGGAAGGCGTCCTGATAAACATCCTGCGCGTCGTGCTCGGTGCCGGTAAGGTGCAGCGCCAGCCGCAATACCGCCTGATCGTAGTGGCGCACCAGTTCCTCGAAGGCGCCGCGGTTGCCGCGTTGCGCCTCGCGGATGAGAATCGTATCGTCAATGCGGCGTTCTTGCCCAGTCATGCGGCCCCGCGCGGGGTCCTGGCTCTCAGGGAGTATGTTCTCACTGACTACGCAATCGCTGATTCTCCCCACTCCCTCGCGCTCTGTTCTAGGGTGGGACCGTGTACCAACCGCAAGTGTTATCGCTAAAACATCGGCCGGCATGTTGTCGTCATTTCCTCTACCCGCTCGGTGTCAATGCCGTACCCGGGCTTGCATAGGAATAGACGCGAAGTCAGCGGAATCGTAAGCAGGAATTATAGGGCCGCCGGGCGGATTTTATGCGGCCTAGGTGATTCTTTTGTAATGGGTTAGCGGGAGACAGAACAGTTCCACACGGTGAGGAACGCCGTCTGGGAAGGAGAATGCCCGGCTCGTCGCGCCCGCAGGCATACCGATCTTCTGGTGTGCACCGCTTCATTTGCATTAGAAGCCAGCGGCCGTTTCCGATGGTATCAGCATACGTTCGCTGACTTGATCGCCTTCTTTTACCAGTTCCGTCAGAGATCGGCGAATCGGCTCAAGTGTTCCGTCCGGCCAGTAGACCGCACCTCCACCCATGGGAATACCAACTCCTCGAACCCCGGATTGAGAAAGGTTCACCAGAGCGCGCAGGTTCCACCATTCGCCGTTCTCTTCGTGCGCACCAACATAAAATGGCGCGAATCCGAACAGATCGAGTTTCTTCGGCTGCGGCGCATCTGTAAGCGCTCCAAGTCCCAACTGAACCGCCCCCGCTGAAACTCCCACGAGGACGCAGCCCTCGTGACGCTTCCTCAGAATCACCTCTTTCAGCCCGTTTCGTTCGAACGCCCGCCAGCCGTGCTCGACATCGCCCCCGGCTAGCAGGACCAGGTCAGCCTCCTTGAAAAAGTTTCTGTCTTGATCCGCAAGCTGGCTCGGCGCCATGCGGCAATTGGATACTCCCATCAACTTCATGGCGGCAACGAACAAATCGTAAAACTCCGCGCGATCATTATTGGATGCGCCGATGTACGCTGCCTTGGGATCGCTGGAAGGCAAGCTCGCCCTAATTCTGCCAGCCAAACTATTTTCGCCGGCTTGAAAAAGCAACTGGCTGTCCGCCAAAAGATAGAGTGGCGTGATCAAGAGCGTTCTCACTTATGCAATTCATCGGCACGGTGAACTCGCTAGGTCTTCAGCGGGTGGTTGCGCTGGATCTGGCGCCGACTCAGGCCGCTTCCACCGTGTACAGAAATTGTTGAACCGCGAGTATATACTCGCAAGCGGTCGCATTGAATCAGCCGCCGGGGAGAAAACATGGGAGTCCGATTCCTACGGAACAATTGGGCATATTTCTTGATCGCACTAGTAACTCTTCTCTGTCAGCCTGGGCAACTCGCGGCACAGGCCGCTTCGGCACGCACGGCAGAAACAGGCATCCCCTGGACCAACCCGCTCTCTGAAACCCAGATTCGCGACAAAGCCACAAACCTGCTCCGGCAGATGACCCTCGAAGAAAAGGCCGCGCAGTTGTCCCAGCTTCCTGGTATGCCCGCTCCTGAATTCCTGGAAACTGCCGGCAAGCCGATGGAAGAACTTCTCAAGCAATTCGGAGCCGGCTCCATCCTCTGGGTATCCGATCCCAGGGAAATTAATCGCCTTCAGCATGTAGCCGTCGAACAGACGCGCCTTCACATCCCCGTGCTCTTCGGCCTCGACGTCATCCACGGCTACCACACCATCTTCCCCGCCCCCATCGCCATGGCGTCCTCATGGGATAAGAAGATGGTGGAAGAGGCACAGTCCGTGGCCGCGCAGGAAGCGCGAGCTGCCGGAATTCAGTGGACCTTCGCGCCCATGGTCGATATCGCCCGCGATGCCCGTTGGGGACGCATGGTCGAAGGTGCGGGCGAAGATCCCTATCTCGGAGCCGCCATGGCCCGCGCCCAGGTGTTGGGGTTTCAGGGCAGGCAGCCCGGCGCTCCAGATCGCGTTCTGGCCTGCGCCAAGCACTTCGCCGGATACGGCGCAGCCGACGGCGGACGCGACTACGACTCCTCTTACATTCCGGAAGAAGAAATGTGGAACATCTACCTGCCTCCCTTCAAGGCCGCCGTGGATGCGGGCGCCGGCAGCTTGATGAGCGCCTACATGGATCTGAACGATGTGCCCGCCAGCGGCAACCGCTGGCTTCTGTATGATGTGTTGCGCGATTCCTGGAACTTCCAGGGCTTCGTAGTGAGCGATGCCTTCGCAGTCCGCAGCCTGAGAATCCACGGCTATGCCCGCGATCCGCAGGACGCCGCCCACAAGGCGTTCACCGCCGGATTAAACATGGATATGGCCAGCGGCACTTATCTAAAATATCTGCCTGTCGAAGTACAACAAAAACATATCTCGATGAAGCAGATCGACGATGCCGTACTCCCCATTCTCGAAACCAAAATTCGCATGGGATTGTTCGAACATCCTTACATCGACGAATCGCGCATCGATCCCACGCTCAACGATCCCGCGCATCAGCAAGTGGCGCGCCATGCTGTTCAACGTTCGGTGGTGTTGCTTCGCAATCAAGACGGCCTGTTGCCTCTGGATAAGGCTGGAAAAACCATTCATTCCATAGCTGTGATCGGCCCGATGGCCGATGCGCAAATCGATCTCCTCTCGCTGTGGGGTGCGATGACGAAGCCAGAACCGACGGTAAGCATTTTGGCCGGAATCAAAGAAAAAGTTGGTTCGGCTGTACAGGTGTCGTTCGCGCACGGTCCAAATATCGGGCGCAATCTTCCTTCGCCGTTCGAGAATATTCCAATGCTCGCTGTTCTGAAGGAACAACCTGCGCAAACGCCGCAGGAAGCGCAACAATCCATCCAGGACGCCGTGGCTCTGGCTCGGCAATGCGACATTGCGATTATCGTGGTTGGCGAACTCGATTTGATGAGCGGCGAATACGCTTCGCGATCCTCACTGAAGCTTTCCAATGGCCAGGAAGAGCTGTTGGAAGCGGTTTCCGCCACAGGCAAGCCCGTCGTTCTGGTGCTCGTCAACGGACGCCCGCTCGATATTTCCTGGGCCAGCGAACACATCCCGGCTATTCTCGAAGCCTGGTATCCCGGCAGCCAGGGCGGCAACGGAATCGCCGACGTACTGTTCGGCGACGCCAATCCCTCGGGCCACCTTCCCGTAAGCTGGCCGCGCAGCACCGGGCAGCTTCCTCTCTATTACAACCACAACCTCACGCAAAACCCGGAGACCAATCCTGATTTCAAATCGCGCTATTGGGATATTTCCAGCCTGCCGCTCTACCCTTTTGGTTATGGCCTGAGCTATACGACATTCTCATTCGACAATTTGAAAGTGACGCCAACCGCGCAAACCGGGAAAACAATCGAAGTCTCAACCGACGTGACCAATAACGGCAGCCGCGCCGGCGATGCGGTAGTCCAGCTTTATATCCATCAGCGCGCCGGAAGCGCCTCGCGCCCCATACGGCAGTTGAAGGGATTCGAACGCGTCGCACTGGAACCGGGCGCAAAGCAGACCATCCATTTCACGCTCGGAAAAGACGAACTTCAATTTTGGAGTCCCGCCGAAAAGAAATGGGTAGTAGAACCAGAACACTTCGACCTCTGGGTAGGCCAAGACTCAACCGCCACGCTACACGGAGAATTTCAACTAACCAATTAGCCAAGGAAATCACGTTAGGAACGAAATCATGTGGGGACAGCCGCCTCGGCTGTCCGTCGAGCGAAGCGAGACGCACGTCCCGTGTCCTGCCTATAGTCGAGCAATCAAAACCCGTCCCGAAGGGACGCCCGAAAATAGCCCGCCAGTTCACTGGCAGGTGAGGAACACCAAAAAGAAAAACCGTGCCGTAGGCACGGTTGAGAGATGCGTCGGCGGAAGCTCCTACTCCGCGACCGCTTCCTTCTCGATCACGACTTTCAAGTGCGCAGTCACGTCCTTGTGCAACTTCACCGGCACGGTGAACTCGCCCAGGGTTTTCAACGGATCGTGCAACTGAATCTGCCGGCGATCCATATTGATCCCTTTCTTTGCGACCGCCTCGGCAATGTCTCCCGAAGTGACCGAGCCGAACAACTGATCGTGCTCGCCCGATCGCCGCGTGAACGAAACCGACAATCCCTCAAACTGTTTCGCCAGCTCCTCAGCCTGCGACTTCTCCTTGGCCGAGCGCCGCACCGACGCCGCCTTCATCTGCACGATGACGGCCTTGTTTCCCTCGTTGGCAACAATGGCCAGCTTGCGCGGCAAAAGATAATTGCGTCCGTAACCCTCGGCGACCTTCACCACGTCGCCGCGCGAACCCAGCTTGTTTACGTCTTCTTTAAGAATGACTTCCATGAAATGACTCCAATTTTGAGCTTCTTCCTAAACTGTACTGTTCGTCATCGCGCACCCGAACTCCTTGTCATCCCGAGCGTAGCGAGGGATCTTGGTTCTCCTCGCCGCCAGCAAAAACCCAGATTCCTCGCTGCGCGAGGAATGACAACGTCGAGTTACGATGCCCGTCCTGCGAACGGCAGCAGTGCGATATTGCGCGCCTGCTTGATGGCCACAGCCAGCCGGTGCTGATGCGGCGAACATACGCCCGTCAAGCGCCGCGGCACAATCTTGCCGCTCTCGGCCACGAACTGCCCGAGCAGCCGGTAATCCTTGTAATTAATGTCGGCAATCTTCTCCGTGCAAAACTTGCAAACCTTCTTGCGCCGGAAAAACTTGCGTCCACCTTCGCGCGGCGGACCGCCTGGCCCGGAACGCCCACCCGGCCCGCCGCCAAAGCGCGGACGATCTCCGCCGGGCCGCGGTCCATCCCCAGCTGGCCGCGACGGCCGCTCGGATGCTACTGCAACTTTGCTCTCTTCAGTCATAACGCTCCTCTAAATTCAGTGGCCAGTGATGAGTGATCAGCGGCCAGCCAACTAATTCTCTATGCCGTCGCCGGAGTTTCCGCCGCTGGTGCTTCCGCTGCCGCCGGCGCTTCTTCAACGCTGGCCGCTGCTGGCTGCGCGCTCACTTTCTTGCGCGCCTCACGCAGCGCCTTGATCTTCTCCAGCCGCTTATGCTCTTCGTCTACCCGCACGGTCAGGAACTTGATCACCTGCTCGGTCACGCGCAACCGGCGCTCGAGTTCGTGAATCACCGTTCCCGTTCCCTCGATCGTCATCAGAATGTAGACGCCGTCGCGGAACTTGCGCACCGTGTAGGCAAGACGACGCTTGCCCATGCGATCCACGCTTTTCACCGTGCCGGAAGCTGAAGTCACCGTCGACTCCAGGTTCGAAATCAGTTTTTCCAAATCTTCGTCCGCCATATCCGGCCGGACGATAAACATCAACTCATAAGTACGATTCATTTTCCGTCTCCAAATCTCGCATCCCAAATCCTCTTGTCAGTCTGCAGCGAACTGTCATCCTGAGCGAAGCGAAAGGACCCACCCTACGACAGAATCCACGCGCGCCGACCCCGCGGGGAGTCCTAATCACTCTCCCCCAACTTCTTTCCGGTTAAACCGGTTCATCGCCGCCGCCGGTCCATCCTGCAAAATCATCTTCACCGCATCTGCCCCAATGTTGAGCATCTCATCCACCGCCGTCATCTGCGCCTTGCGAAAGGGCGAAAGCAAATAGTCTTTTCCGTCTTCAACCTTATGTTCCGGCGCGACTCCCATCCGGATTCTCAAAAAATCGTTCGTACCCAGCGCGCCGATGATCGACTCGATCCCGTTGTGCCCCGCCGAACTTCGCCGCGTATGAATTCGCAGCGTGCCCAGCGGAAAATCCAGTTCGTCCTGAATCACAATCAAATCCGATTCCGGCGCCACTTCGTATTCCGCGATCAACTCCCGCACCGACATGCCGCTCAAGTTCATGTAGGTTTCGGGTTTGGCCAGCAAAACTGTCTCGCCGCCTATCACCGCCCGCGCCGTAAGCGCCCGGCACTGCCGGTTTCGAATCTCCGCGCCCAGGTCGCTGGCGATACGATCCACCGCCAGAAACCCGATGTTATGCGGCGTGAACTGATACTCGATGCCGGGATTTCCAAGACCGACGATCAGTTTCACGCCACCATCCCCGACCATGTTGGGACAGCCGCCTCGGCTGTCCAGACGAGCAAAGCGAGGCGCATCAAGACCACGGAGCTACTTCTTCTCCTTCTTCTCCGCTTTCTTCTCGCCCTTATCGCCGGCAGCCTCGCCCTCTTCCTCAGTCTCAGCTTTGCCCTTCTTGATAACCTCAGGCTCCGCCGGACCCGCCGCAGCGTCCGCAGCCGCCGCATCAGGCGCAGCCACCACTTCTTCCTTCACGCTGGTCACGTGCGCCACGGGCTGGTTGGCTTCCGTCAGGAACTTCAGCTTTTCGTTGTGCGGCAGATCCTCCACGCGCAACACCTTGCCAAAGGTGAGTTCCGTCACGTCGACGTCGATGTGACTTGGAATATCCGCGGGCAAGCATTCGATCTCGACCTCGCGCAGCATCTGTTCCAGAATGCCGCCCTCGGTCTTCACGCCCGCGGGCACGCCCTGCAACACGATCGGCACGTTGACGCGCAGAGCCTTATCCATGGCAATGCGCTTTAAGTCGATGTGCAGCAAATGGCCCTTGATGGGCTCATACTGCCAGTCGACAATCATGGCTTTGGTCTGATTGCCATTCATCGCCAGATCGAAAATCGTATTGTGGCCGCTGTCCGAGCGGAGAATCCGCAAAACATGCCGTGGATCGACCGTCACCGGCATGGCATCCTTGCCCGCGCCATAAACCACTGCAGGAATTTTGCCTTCACGGCGCACCCGCCGGGCATGGTTCTTGGTTCCCGCCTCGCGCGGCTGCGCTTCCAAAACATTCTGTTCAATCGTAGTAGCCATAATTATTCCCTACCTCAAATCTTTGTCATTCCGAACACGCGCGTAGCGCGGGTGAGGAACCTGATATTTGATGGCGCTGAATGCGCAGTTTGTTAAGTAAACAACTTACTAACCGATGTCTCCTCGTGATTCGCCTGAATCGCCCGCCCAATCAAACCCGCAATCGAAAGCACGCGAATCTTCGGCTCCCGTTTAGCTTCGTCGTTCAGCGGGATCGTATTCGTCACCACCACTTCCCGAATCACCGATTTCGCAATGTTCTCCACCGCCGGCCCCGACAATACGGCATGTGAAGAGCAGGCATAAACTTCCGTCGCGCCATTCTCAATCAGCGCCGCCGCGGTCTTTACCAAAGTCCCGGCCGTGTCGATCAGATCGTCAATGATCAGGCACGTCCGCCCATGCACATCGCCGATCACGTGCATGATTTCCGCCACATTCATCTCGACGCGCCGCTTGTCGACGATGGCCAGCGCCGCATCCACTTTCTTCGCGAAAAACCGCGCGCGCTCCACGCCGCCCGCATCCGGCGAAACCACCGTCAGATTCGGCAGATTCAACTTGCGGAAGTGATCCACCAGCACCGGCGAAGCGAACAAGTGATCCACCGGAATGTTAAAAAATCCCTGCAACTGCGGCGTATGCAAATCCACAATCAGCGCCCGATGAATGCCCGCAGTGGTCAACAGATCGGCCATCAGCTTCGATGAAATCGGGCTGCGCGGCTTATCTTTCCGATCCTGCCTCGCATATCCGAAATACGGCATCACCGCCGTAATCCGCCGCGCTGAAGCGCGCTTCAGCGCATCCACGATCAGCAGCAACTCAATCAGATTCTCGTCAACGCTCGTGTGCCTGTTGCCATGCACCGAGCGGCAGGTCGGCTGCATCACGAAAACATCCGCCCCGCGCACATTTTCCTGGATCTGCACATACGCCTCGCCGTCGGCAAAGCGCGTTACCTGCGCCAGCCCGCGCTGCATTCCAAGAAAGTGGCAAACTTCGTCGGCCAGTTGCTCGTTGGCCGTCCCGCTGAAAATCTTGAACTTCTCATCCACCCGTGCGCGCGGTTTGCGATCCGCTTTTTCCTCGGGCACCGGTGGAACGTGTTTTTCGGCTTTCTCCGTCTTTTCCGCGGGCGTGACTAAAGTAGCCATAGTTAGCTCTCAGCCGTCAGCCTTTAGCTATCAGCTGATTTGCTCCCGGTTTTGCTGAGAGCTGATAGCTGAAAGCTAGTCTGGCTGGGCCGCTAGGATTCGAACCTAGACAAAGTGCTCCAAAGGCACTTGACCTACCATTAGTCGACGGCCCAGTAAGCCATGGTTGATTTGGATTGTTGAGTATCGATTGTGCGCCAATCGAACGCCTTCATTGTCAATCAACAATCAAAAATCAACAATCAAAATCTCGCCGGACCCATGTAGCAACGACTGCCACATATACATGTGGAGACGGGCGCCTTCGCCCGTCCAAGCGATGGCGAAGCCAAGCGCCCCGGGGCAAAACTCTCACCCAACAAAAACCCGCCCCCAATAATCCCGCCGAGGCAAAGTCACCGTACTCTGCGCCGCCCACCCCTGCCGCCGCAGCCTCTCGGCCGCAATCTGCGCCGCCGTCCGCGACCCATACAACCCAAACAACGTCGACCCGGAACCCGACAATGACGCATACTTCGCGCCCGCGCGTTCCAGCGCCTTCTTACCTTCACTCAACTCGGGATACTCAGGAAAGACGACTTGTTCAAAGTCGTTCTGGATCCCGGTCCGGACAAGCGCGAGAAGTAGATTCCCGGCCCGGCCCCTCTGTTCACGACCACTACGATGAGGAGCACCGGAGTAACTCTCGCTCAGCCAGGCAGAAAACTCACGGCCAAGCACATTCATTCTATCGGACGAACCAACAGCCGTCAATTTATGGGAAGAAACTGAAAACTGATTGGGGGAAACTGAAAATGCTTGTGTGGGGACGGGCGCCCTCGCCCGTCCAGCCGGGCGAAGCCCGGCAGCTTTCCCGAGGCCGGCGCCGGAGTCAGCCGCAGCATCAACCGCAGATGCCCCTGGGGTGAATGCGTCCGCAGTGGATGCCCCCGTGGAAGAGCGGCGCTTTAGCGCCGCGTCAGAATCAATTTTGAAATGGGGCTTTAGCCCCTGCTCGAGCAATCGATCCCACTCCGCAAAAGCCTTCGGCGTAGAAACCCCTACCTCCGGAGTCACCACTACGCACGCCATCGCAGGCAAATCCTCCAACGGATAAACCTGCTCCCCCCGCCCGACGCCCAACACCGTCCCGCCCACAAAAAACAACGGCAAATCCGACCCAACCTCCGCCGCAATTCGTAACCGCTGCTCGGCCGGTAAAAATTTCTTCAACCCCCGCTCCAGCCCCAGTAAAGCCGCCACTGCATTCGACGAAGCCCCGCCCATTCCGCCCTGCACCGGCAAACGCTTCTCAATCTCAACCAACACCCGCCCCTTCGCCTTCAGAGCCCGCATCGCTTTTTCCACGATGCGGTAACAAGTATTCGATTCATCCTTCGGAACTCTCGGGTCTTCCGAGCGAATCTCAATCCCGCTTCCACGCCCGATGCTCACTCGAATCACATCGTGCAGCGCCAGCGTTTGATACACCGTAAGCAATTCATGAAAACCATCCTGCCGCGTCGCGCCAATGCGCAGCCCAAGATTAATCTTCGCGAACGATCGAACCTGTACCGTCATGGAAGCAAGATTGTAAGCTATCCGAACAAGCGGGCACTCGCTTGGCCCATCGTCGTTCATCCAATTTCAAGGACTTTACCGGTAGTTCCACCACCTCGGTAATCTCGACACATCTTTCACATGAGAGCACCTTAATTTTGTGATCCGAATCACGAATTCTGTGATTTCTTCACGCGAACCCGCCCCCACGGTCTCCCGGTTGGGGCAGGAACATCGAAACTCATGTGCTGCCCCATGCAAGCGGACGGGAACCCTGTGCGGCACAGAACCCAGCAGTTGGGTGCAAGACGTTGCCTGCGGAACAAGCAACGATAGTCCGAATTTCAGCCCACGGTCCACGGCGGCCATTTTGGTCGTAAGGATGGCCCGGGAGCGATCAGGGGTTTGTATATGTTGAGGGCAACTGCTTTCTGCTGTCTTTTGCTGTCTTCACTGTTTGCGCTCGCGACTTTTGCCGCCGCGCAGGACGCTTATAAAGTTATCTCCGTCGCCGACGGCGGAACTATTTCCGGCACGGTGAAATGGTCCGGCCCGGTGCCGCATCAGTTGGATTTTCCCGTCACTAAAGATCCGCAAATCTGCGATCCCGACGGCAAAAAGAACGTCAGCCTCGAGCGCCTGATCGTCGGCCCGGAGGCCGGTGTCGCCAATACCATCGTCTACCTCAAAAACATCTCAGCCGGAAAAGCGATGGATTTGCCCGAGCAGGTGCGTCACCTCGACCAGAAGCACTGCCGCTACATTCCGCATATCCTTCTGGTCCCGGCGCATTCTGATCTTCAGATGAAAAGCTCCGACGCGACTCTGCACACCATCCACATGGATGGCGCGGCCAGCTACAACCTGCCGTTTCCTTTCCCCAATCAGGTGAACTCGAGAACCATGGCCACGCCCGGGCTGGTAAACCTGCGCTGCAACGGCGGCCATGTGTGGATGAACGCCGAGATGATGGTGGTTCAGCATCCTTACTATGCAGTCACCGACGAAAGCGGACGCTTTGAATTCACCGGCGTTCCGCCAGGCGCCTATCAGATAGTCGCTTGGCATGAAGGCTGGGGACTGGCCGGCAAAGAGCAGGCTTACGATGTGCTGACCGAACGCACCGTGCAGCGCCCGGTATTCTCCGAACCGAAAACCTGGGAAAAGTCGGTAACGGTAAGCACCAACGGCTCGAGCACAGTCAATTTTGTAATTGGGAATAAATAGTAGAAAGAAATGTGGAGGCGGGCGCCTCGCCCGCCACGAAAGCAGAATTTGGAGTGATTTGTATCAGGGCATCGCTTCACGGTTGCGGAAAAAAACCACATTTGAGCGTGATCGGGAAGGGCACGAGTTCCACTCGTGCCGTTAAGTCGTCCAAATTCAATGCGGCTTCAGCCGCGCCGCACTTTGATTTTGAGAGAAGATTTTGGGTGGCGCAGCGCTTGCAGCGCTACGATAAAGGCCTTTCTTTCCGCTTAGGGCCTCAGCCCCTGAGGACGCAAACGAGTTTCTCGGCGCTGTTCAGCCGCCGAGGGTCCCTAACTCCGCCGCTTATACAACACCGCAAACTCAAACCCCGGATTCGCAGGAAACAACTCCGCCACTTTTCGCAAGCGCTCCGCCAGCGCCGAAGGCGCAAGCAACGGATAATCCCGCTCCCGCAAATCGTAATAATCCACGTCTAAATACAAAGACAAAAGATAAATCGAAATCGTATCGGCAAAGGTAGCTTCGAAGTATTCGTTCTTAAACCGCTCTGCCTCCAGACCGCCCGCCGTAGCCAGCTTCCGCGCTTCCCACGCATCCAGCGAAGTCTCACCGCGCGTCCCTGCCGCTACCTGCTTCCAGGCCAGTTCGCTGAATTCATTCGACACCCCAGCTGCTTCCACCAGCGCATGTCCCACATTGATGTAGAACTCGAACGCCACAGAAAACTTGTCGTCCATCAGCCGCGTGGAGATGAATACGCACTGCGAATCGCCTAAATTCAGATTGCGATGGCACACCGCGTTGTCGCTGAGCGCCACATCATAGCGGTCCGCAATCACCACTTCTTCGCCCTGGCTCACCGTAAGCGGCACAAAATAATAAGCCTTGCGCTTGAGCGCCGCCGCTGCCTTCGCCGGAACGGCAGCAATCATCCGCTCCAAATCGATCGCCCCTATCGAGTTCTCTCCCGCTGTGGCGTAGCAAACCCCATTCGCCGCCTGTGAAACCGGCGTCATCCGTACTACATCTGCGGGGCTCCGTGTAATTGCTGGCGCTGCCTGCGACATTCTTTATCTTTATCTTTTATACACTACCGCCGCGCCCGCTTAGCTTCGTACCGCGCCGATTTCGCTCGTTCCCGCTTGTGTCTAACCTCCATTTAATTAGGTAGTGGGTCGGTATCTTCATTACTAACCCACTACCCTTAATTAATGCAGCTTGCCTAAATACCGGAAACTAGAAAAGCGGCTTAAGCGCTCCGAACACATGGCTCACGCCGGTCGTATTGCTGTTGTGGCAGGTAAAGCAATTCGTACCTCCATGCGCCAGTGTCGTGTCAGTGCCTTGTTGGTATGTCTCCATCGTTGTATTAGACAACGCACTGGTGCCGACTTGGTTGCCGCCGCTGGGAGATGCCCCACCAATGGTCCAGGTTGCGCCAGTCATCACGTAGTTGTTGCGGATATCGCCGCTTGCGATCATCCCGCTGATGCTGTTGTTGATCGAAATGATCTCAGTATTCGAGGCGGCGGTGGAGCCGTCGATCGGATTCGGAGAAACATCGGAAGCTGCCCCGAACGCCTTCCATCGAATCGTATCGCTCGGAGAAATCGTGAATCCCGGCTGCGATACGATGTTCGGCGAACTGAACGACATATGCTCCTGGTTGAAAGGCCCGGAAGAATTCGTTTGCGAGAAGACCCAGGAAGCGTTTGTATTCTGATTTACAGTCACAGTGGAGCCGCCCGTATTGATGTACGAATAGGTGGCCTTGGGTGTGTTCGCAAAATGCTCAAACGTAGCCCAGATCATCTCGGGATGTCCGGCTGTACTTCCCACAACATGCATCCCCACCAGGGCCAGTTGTACGGTTTTCTGCGCTGGTGAGCCCGGAGTCCACGTGTTCGGATTCGACTCGTTATATGCTGGTACGGTGGCAGTCATGGTGAGGTAGCTGCTCAGATTGGGAAGTCCAGCCGCTTCTACCCACGCCGATTTCACTTCCACGGTCAGGGCATTGGGATCTGGGAACGTCTTCCCGTGGGCTGAAGCAAATGTAGTGATCGCGCTTAGATCGGCCGCCGTTGTCGGGAATTGGGTCGCGCTGATTGCATGGTCGTCCACTCCGGTGGTGAAGTACGCGTAGACGTCATTCACAATCGTTGCGTAATACACCAGCGATCCTCCAGGCAGCGCTTCGAGAACCCCGTTGCCTCCAGCCTGACCCTGTTCCACGTCGATAACTGCCAGAGATGGATCCACAAAAATCGGAATTCCGTCGATAATGAATTTTTGCGCGATGGGCATCTGCGTGATCTGCTCACGCTCGGTTACCTTTTCGGCCTGCGGAAGCAGCGCTTGAATCTCTCTGTTGTTCGTGTCCAGCAAAATAGTTTTTTTATCTCTTCCCAATTTTGCGTGCACGATCTGTACTGTTTGGCCCGAGGCCTCGCGAACTAAGAGCTTCGCACCCGGTGCTGCGGGTTTGAATTGGAAGAGCTTCCCTGAACTGTCAAAAATTAGCTGCAAGCCCTGTGGCCCCACCTGCGCCGCGCGCAGGCCGAAGTTCCGCAGCAGACCCGGAGTGTGCGGAAGGAACGTCCGGCTTCCGTCTGCCGCAGGGGGCGAAACGTCATAGAACGTCGGGGAATCCAGGATAAGTCCACCCCCACCGCCATAAGTGGCCGGGGCCGGGGAAGTCAGCCACAGAAACATCTGCTTCGACCATTGATAGAAACTGCAATTGGGTACGTTGGGGAAGGTAACGCTGTTTGCGGGATTGACTACCCCATTCAAGGTTACGCTTCCCGACTGGAACCAGGTCGCAAACACCGGCGCCGTGACCACGCATGTGGCTTGTGCGTCAGACGGCAACGATTGCGGGTTCAGCGGAGGTGGAGGAGGCGGGCAGCCTCCAAATCCCATCATCACGATCCCTACAGTTGCGATCAATAACAGTCTGACTGCTCTATTCAGCGTAGACATTTGATTATCCTCCCCACGCGACTTGACTTGAGAGGATAGTGATCGGTTGGTCGAAATCGTTACAAATCGTTATGTTGAAATTGTGCAAGCTAATCGGTGCAGTCAAGCCAATGGAACAACCCTTGACCCGTCCCTCCTTTCGCCCTAGACTTTCAAGGCCAAAGGATTGCCGCCATGACCCTAACCCTAAAGAGCTCCCTAGCCGCGCTGCTATTAGCCTTTACCTTCGCCCCAGCCCTCCACGCCTCCAACGCCCGCCTGCTCGCCTATTACCAGTACAGCGACCAGTTCAGCGTCCCTCCTTACAATTCGTCGACCATTCCCTACAATCAGGTCACGCACATCGTTCATTCGAATATTGCACCGTCGGGCAGTCTCGATGGCTCGCTTTTCATTCCCCAAGGATTTCTCGAACCCAGCCTGATCTCCAGCGCTCACGCAGCCGGAGTCAAAGTCGAACTCTGCGTAAGCGGCTCCGCCGGCATATTCGTTTACCTCGACGCCGATCCCGCGCTGCGCGCCGCGTTCGCCAAGAACATCGCGAACTTTGCCATCGCCAACGGCTATGACGGCGTTGACTTCGACTACGAAGTCCCCAACACGAACGAACAGGCGATCACCTTCACCGCGCTAGTGCAGGATCTCCGCAACCTCATGCCCACCGGTCAATACATAATCTCCGCCGCAGTTTCTTCCAGCCCCGGCTCCTACGGCGTCTACGATTTCACCGGCCTCACGCCGCTCCTCGATTTCTACAACGTGATGACCTACGACTTCCACGGACCCTGGACCAATCACACCGGCCACAACTCGCCGCTCTATCTCAGCCCGCTCGATCCCGGCCAGGAAGGCAGCCTCGATACCTCGGCCACACTATTCGTTTCAACCCTCAACATTCCCGCGGAGAAGATCAATCTCGGCACGGCGTTTTACGGCTACGCTTTCATTCCCGACGGACTCTGGACATTCTGCGACCATGGCGCGCTATGCGGCGAAGGCGGCCCCGGAACTCTTACAGTGAGCTATACGCAAGTCGAAGACCTCCTCCACTCAGGCGAATGGACTGAGAATTACGACGATATCGCCCATGCGCCTTATCTGCTTAACGCGGCTGGCGAGTCATTCGGCTTCATCACCTACGACAATCCCTCATCAACCACGCAAAAAGTCAATTACGCTTTAAGCACGAAGCATCTCGGCGGCGTCTTCATGTGGGAAATTTCGCAGGACTACAACGGCCACACCCAACCGCTGCTAAGCGCCATGCACAACGCATTGGTGCACTCTGCGGCTGAAACGGGCGGCGTGCCGTCACACTAATTCCGGCGAAAAACTTAATGCCATGTCATCCTGAACGGAGAGATTGCTTAAGCGCTGCGATTATCGATTCGTATCACGGCGCGCCGTAGAAGCAGTTGAAAGAGATCGCGGCTTTAGCCGCTGAAGTCAGCCAGCAGGCGCCTTAACCCCACACCTTTCCGAACTACACGAAATACCCGGTTACCATCGTGCCTCACTCGTCGGGGCCATTCCGCGCCAGCCCGTTTTGCCGCACACTGTTTCTGGACAGCCAATGCTATCTGCCAAAGAAAAACCGAGCCGGCGCAGCCAGGATAGAACTCGAGCCGTTCTCCCTGTGCGCATACGCGGAAAAAACGCCTCTGGCGTATTGTTTGAGGCCCTGGCGCATACGCTTGATCTCACGCCAACCGGGGCGCGCCTGGGCGCAATTCACCACGAACTGACCGCGCTCGACACATTAGTAGTTCTTTTTCGCAAGCGCCGCATTGAGTTCAAAGTGATGTGGACGAGGTTGCTCGATAAGCATGGAGAATATCAAGTCGGCCTGCAAATGATCGCTCAGGAAAGCGATCCGTGGGGCTTGAGTGTGCCGCATTCCGGTTCGCGGTTCATCACGACAGCAGCGGCAGTATGACGAAGGGGAATAAAGCCATCATGAAAAATCTCATAACCAAACTCTGGGCAGAACAACAAGGGCAGGACGTAGCCGAGTATTCCATCATGCTCGCGGTCATCCTCGTGATCGTAGTAGGCACAATCCGCCTGATCGGCTCCAACTCCGGCAACGTGTTCTCCAACGTCGGCAGCTCGATCCAATAACAAATCCGCCATCACTTAATCCAGCTTTGAAAAGCCGCGCCGCAAACCAGCTTTAGGTGGTACCGCCTTTGGTGGCACAGCGCTTTAGCGCCGCGTAAGAGCGACAATGATAATGGGCTTTAGCTGGGAAATAAGCTCTAAGCCGTCATCTGCCCCTGCCGCTGCTTGCGCATCCGCAAAAAAATCTCCCGATGCCGCGTAGCCTTCTCCAAATCCCCGCCCGGATGCGTGTACAGCGCGGCCAGCCAGCGATGCGCCGCAATCAACCCGGGCAACATGCTGAGCGAAGTTTCAAAGGCCAGCGCGGATCGCTCGCGATGTCCAAGCCGCGCCAGCGCGACTCCCAGATAAAAATGCCCGAGCGGCAGAAAATGCTGTAGCCCAACCGCCAGCAAAGCCTGCTCGGCAGCTTCTTCATTGCGCCGCTGCCGCAACCGCACCACAGCCAATCCTAAATGCGCCTCCGGGCTGTCGCCATCAATCTCCAGCGCGCGCTGAAACGCGCGATCGGCATCGTCGGTACGCTTCTGCCGCAGATAAGTTTCCCCAATGCGTAAATGCAAATCGGGCAAACGCGGATCGGCGCCCTCCGCTTTTAGCAAACAAGCCAGTGCGGCATCCATATCTCCTTCTTCAAACTGAATGATGCCCATCAGCAAATCCGCCCACGGACGCGGTTTTGGTTCGCCTGTTTCTTCGGCTTCCGGGCTCCCGGCGTCCGGTGTTGTCCTGTCCCCTATTACTGCGGCGTCATCCCGAAGCCCCGTATTCTCACCAACGTGGCGAGGGATCTCCGCCTCCACAGCTGCCGGTACTGCCGCCTCAACTTCCCCCGCCACAATCCCATGCTCCGCCGGCTGTTCTCCGTCTCTCTGAGGCGCCGGGGGCACCTTCGGTTTCAACACCATCAACTTCTGCAGCAAATCCTTTGCATCCGCGCGCCGCCCCATCGCCAAATAGCACTGCGCCAAATGCTGCATGAAGCGCGCTTCATCCGGCCACTTCTGCATCAGCTCTTCAAAAATCGGCAACGCCTCCGTATACCGCCGCGAGTCCATATAAGAGCGCGACAGGTTGTACTGCTGCTCGCGCACCGCCGTAGCCACGGCCTTTTCCTGATCTTCGCTCAGCGGCTGTATGTAACCCAGCGCCACAAATTGTTGCAGCACCGCCTGCGCCGCCGCCGGATCCATTCTCAAATCCGCGGGATGCATGCCGCACTCGCCCGCCTCGTTCTCCCAGCTCGGAATGCGCGCAATCTTCGGAGTCTCTTCAAACGCCTGCACCAGCACGCGCCCGTCCATGTCTTCGCCCACGGGCAATCCAAACAAAGTCAAAATCGTCGGCGTAACATCCAGCAGCGTCGCGCCATAAATTCTTTCGTCCTGCTTGATGTGCTCGCCCTTCATGCACACAATGCCAAACGGCCGGTGTTGCACCGCCGGCCCCGCCGGCTCCATGGGAATGCCTCGCGGTCGCAGATGATCGGAGTGAAACCCATGATCGGAAACAATAATCACCGTCGTCTCCGGCCCGGCCAGATCGAGCAGTGTTTGCAGCATCATGTCGTGGAAGCGATACGCGCCGTTGACCACGTCTTTGTAAATCTCAAACCGCGCTTCATCGATGCCCTCCATGCGCGGCGGATGGAAGTGCATAAAGCCGTGGCAAAAATGGTCGATGCCGTTGTAGTACACCGCGAGAAAATCCCACGGCTCGTTCTGCAAAATCCAGGTGGCCGCATTATGAATCGAGCAATTTTCCGAAAGGATTTTTGCGAACGATTGCAGCCCTTTATCTTTTTCCTGATCGATCTCGGCAGCGCGCGGAATCCACGGCAGAATTGCCGCCTCGCCCACCTCCGCCGGATGCATGCGCAATTTGGCAAACTCATCGCGCAGCTTCTCCGGATAAACCGCTCCCGGCGGCAACGGCCACGGCTTGTCCAGCGGCGCAACCGCATAGGGAAAAAGATCGGACACCGAAATCCCGTTGATCGGCTCCGCCGGATGCCCCGCAAACCAGCCCAGCACGTGCGTCTTATATCCGCGCTGCGTCAGGATGTTCCAGATCGCCTTCACCTTACGCGAAGTACTGGTTACGGGCCGCACGCCGCCGGTCTGCGGATCAGGCTCCATGAAGCCCAGAATTCCATGTTTATCCGGACGCTTGCCGGTGGCGATCGAATTCCAGAGCATAGGCGAAAGGATTGGCCGCAGCGTGGCGAGATTGCCGATTACGCCGTGATTGATGAAATCGTCGAGTGTGGGCATCAATCCCTGATCGAGAAGCGGATTGATGATCTTCCAATCGGCCGCATCCCAGCCGATCAGCAGAACTTTCTTGGCGAGTGCACTCATGGGAGGTCCAGTGTGAAGTCAGTGCGGGATGGCTATCCCCGGGGGGAAGTCAGTCTACTACAGGTTCGCTTGGGAGGCACCAGTAATGTTGCCGGTTTAGCTGGAAATGGAGAAAGCGTTCCCCGCGCATTAAGCGCCCAGTCCCCCTCCACTTTTTTTTGCCCGACCGATCCGTTTCACTAATCGGAATCGTCTTCATTGTGTAAGGACAGAGAACAACACTTTTAGAGGAGAACATCATGAACACGACAATAGCGGTGACCGAACAAGTCACGACCCTTATCAACGTCTTGACCGTTGAGCCTGAGAACCAGCAAAAGCTTATCGAGCTTCTCCGCGGCAATACTGAAAACGTCGTCAGCAGGCTCGATGGCTGGATTTCGACCAGCTTCGTCGCTGCGACGGATCGGCGCCATGTAGTCATCTACTCGCAGTGGCGCGACCTTGCATCGGTAGAAGCGATGCGGACCAACCCGGATATGGTCGCATACTTCCCGAGGATCGCAGCGCTTGCCGCGTTCGACAGCCTTGCCGGCAACGTCGTCTACAACCACCACGCCTGATGCCCGGACATCGTGCCGTTCGACGTAACGTATGATCCGAAGAGAACTTGTTCCTAGGACGCGATAGTCAATGACAGATGATCCGACTGCTGTTGCGCGTGATCGGTTCGAGCAGTTGGTGGGTGAGCTTCGTCCAAAGCTCCATCGATACTGCGCCCGCATGACCGGCTCGGCTGTCGATGGCGAGGATATTGTTCAGGACGCGCTGATCAAAGCCTTTGCCGCCCTGCCGAACGTCGGCGTCATCGACAACCCTGAAGGCTGGCTGTTCCGCATCGCCCACAACACCGCGCTTGATTTTCTCCGTCGCCGCGCGCGTGGTCCGATGATCCAGAATGACGAGGTCTTTGACATGATTGCCGCTCCGGATTCTTCGGATCACGACCACGAGGCCGCGACGATGAGTCTGCGCATTTTCATGCGGCTTCCGTCGCTCCAGCGGAGCGCGGTCATCCTAAAGGACGTTCTTGACCACTCCCTGGAGGAGGTTGCGTCGATTACCGGTGCGAGCGAAGCTGCCGCGAAATCCGCGCTCCAGCGGGGGCGTGTCCGTTTGCGCGAGTTTGCCAAAGAACCCGACGTCGCGCTGCCAATGCTGTCCGATGGAATGCGCGCCCGACTAACCACGTATGTAGAGGGGTTCAAGACCGGAGACTTCGACACCGTGCGCGCGATGCTGGCTGACGACGTCAAACTCGACCTCGTCGCGAAGATGCGCAAGCAGGGAAAGAGCGAGGTCGGGGGATACTACGCGGCCTATGCAGCCGCCAAACGGTGGGCCTACGCGGCGGGCATTGTCGATGGCCGAGCCGCGATGCTCGTATACGACCGCGAGGTCTCTCTCGATACGCCAGCCTATTTTGTTGCCCTGGATTTCGATGGCGATCGTGTGATCTCGATCCACGACTTCCTGTATGCCCGTTATGCGATGGACGGCATCGACTTGTCCCCACTCGATCCCGCACCGCCGGCACTAACATGACGAGGTTGCGGCGTGAGGATGTTCCAGATCATTTTCACCTTGCACCAAGTGCTGATCACCGCCAAGCGCGCAATCCCACCGACCCCATTGCCAGTAAGCCAACCGTAGCTGGCCCACGCTCAGGAAGAGCAAAGCTCGCGTCCGGGGATGCCACTGCTGGGTTTGCGCTTTCCTCAGAACCGCTGGTCTGCCCGGCAAGAATAGGTCGGTTCGCCACCGTCTCATAAGCGTAGCCAGTGAGCTGGGCTCGGATTTTCCCCTCGCCATTTGCCAGCACGCTGAGGCGCGCCCAGCCATAGTGAATGGTGTTGCCAATAGAAAATTGCAGGCCTAAATAACGATCGTTGGCGTCCATCCACTGGCCGCCGGAGCCATATTCCGTACCTGACACCGCCAGCAGCTTGCCGGAGAAAACCGCCGACGGACCAATTTTCGCGCCCCGGCTGAGCGCGGAGGCAAACTTCAAAATAAAAACGCTCCGCATGCCCTCAACCTTGTCGCGGTCTCGAGTTGGTTTCGTCAGCAAAGTGCGCCCGCAAATGTCGGTGGTGCAGAAAGCATGGTTCGAGATGATGAAGTCCGCAATGCCGTCGTGGTTCAGGTCCAGCGAAAAGGTCTGATTTGTGAGGATCACCTCGTGCGCAGGCGTGTAGACGATTTCCGCGTCAGCAGCCTGCGCGCCACCCAGCATGGCAAATCCCGTGGCGCCGGCCGCGAGCGCATACAGATTCAATTGTTGGCGAACGTTCGCCGCGAGCTGCGAAGGTTCTTTTAGAGCGCTGGGAGAGCGTTTCATGATCGAATCCTTTCTTCCGGGCGGAAGAGCAATACTTAGGGATGGGCCCCGGTCAAATCCAGCGAAGTATGGTTCAGTCCGATGAATTCGTCAATGACTAAATTTTTTCGTTTTTGAATTTTGGAGAGACGGTAAGAAGTCTGCCGTTACTAGGGCTTTACCGAATTTCCCATCATCAAGGCAAACAGCAGAGGAAGATAAATCACCGTAGCCTGCAGCACATGCCGGGCAAACATCTTGGATCGTGCACTGTTCGCGGGCATTTTGAGGAATGCCAAACGCGCCCCAAAGTAAAACAGCGCCAGACTCAACACCACGGCCCCGACCAGATAAATCTTTCCAGCCATGCCAAAAAAGCTGGGCAAAGCGCTCAACGGAATCAGAATCAGCGAATAAGCCAGAATCCGCCGCGCCGTAGACCGTCCATCTTCTTCCACCACCGGCAACATGCGAATCCCGCCCGCCGCGTAGTCTTCGCGATATAGCCACGCGATCGAGAAGAAGTGTGGGAACTGCCACACGAAAAGAATCGCAAACAGAATCAGCGTACCCAATTCCAAATGTCCGCGCACGGCAGTCCAGCCAAGAACTCCCGGCATCGCTCCAGGGAAAGCGCCCACAAAAGTGCAGATCGGCGAAATACGCTTCAGCGGCGTGTAAGCCGCAAGATAAACCACGGAAGTAAGAAAAGTCAGCAGGCCCGTAAGAGGGTTTGTAAAGACCGCCAGATAAATCGAACCACCCAGCGTCGCTACTACCCCGGCAACCGTGGCATGGAGCAGACTCATGCGGCCGGTCGGCAACGGACGTTGCGCGGTGCGGCGCATATTCCCATCCACCTTGTACTCCATCACTTCATTCAGCGCCGCCGTTCCGCTGGAGACGAGCCCGATTCCGAACAAAGCATGAAAAAGCCCTGCGGACAACCACGAAACTCCCGCCTTCTGCGCGCCAAAATAATAACCGCACCATGCCGTCATCACGATGAGCGTGGTAACGCGGGCCTTCATCAACTCGGCATAGTCGCGCCCAAGAGAAACCGCCTGACTGCGAATCGAACTGAAGTTCAGTGATTGGGTCATCGCGCTCACGAGCAGTTTGCTGGGTCGTCGTACGTTTTAATTACGCAGTTGAGATGCGGAATCCCATCTCAAACATTGAAAATCAACCGGGCAGCATCAGACAGCTCAGATACAGCCTACATCAAACTTCGAAACAATATGGTGGCAAACTCCCACACATTCCGAGCCTTGCATAGGTACTCTCTATTGCTACCCAAAGTCAAGGGAAAACTCAAGCGGATAGTAGTGCAGTTTGCGTTTTATACAACTCTGTCATCCTGAGCGTAGCCGTTTTTTCAGGCGTAGCGAAGGTTCTTCCGTTTAACCGGCCTAATGCGTGAGCCAAATTCAAGCGTACACGATCCGCCAAACTCCGCCGATTATAAAAATCAAATCTATTGGCTCGCCGAAACGCCCGAACCAACCAATATCTCCGGCGGATCGAAATAACACTGGTGCCACAAAGCCGCGTCCGACAAAGTTCCCGCCTTCCATTGCTGAAGCGTCGGGAAAGTAGCTGCGATCATGCCTCCGTCGGCCGCGTCAAAAATCAGCACAATTCCTGCCAGCTCCTGCGTCTTTCGTGCCAACTCCGCATAATCGCTTTCGAGCACCGATTTCGCAAACGCCAAACGCAGCTGCGGGCTGGCATCTTTCGCGTTCTCTTCCGTTTGTTCCACGGAAACAATCTTCACGCTCTTTCCCCGTAACGGCTCCCAATCGCCGGGAAAAGGCGCAACCTCCTCCCGCGATACATGGTAAAGCTGCGCCGCATTCTGCCCTGCCGCCACGCTGGGAGTAGTATCCGCATCGGGCACGCTCTCCGGCATTTCCAGATTGTTGCGCCAGATCCATCCCCGCGACAAACCGGAAATCCGCACGTGCACCCAATCCCGGTTGTAGTCCAGCATCTCGAACTCATCGTGCGTGCTCGCCAGGAACAACGTCTTCGCAGTTAGGCTGGCCGAGGCGACCACCGGCGTTCCCGATTTTTTCACTGCCACCAAATTCTTGGGATGCGCCTGATTCTTAAGAACCTCCTCCAGGCTCTCGACCTCGGTTTCCACCGGACCACCGGTATCCTTGGCCTCAACTTTCTTCGATCCCGGTTGCGCAGTCGCGCTCTGCGATATCGACGAGGAAAGCCCGCCGCTTACTTCCGGAAGCCGTGGCATCGGCGCTGAGATCGTCGGCTCTGTAGCCGGCGCAGGAGCAGCCTTGGCCAACTGTTTAGGCGCAGGCGAGGTTGTAGGCCCAGGCACTGGAGCATTTTTGGCGACAATTTGCCCCGGCAATTGCCCCGCAAGCTGTTCCGCCAGTTGATCCAGCATGTCGCCCTCAAGCCGGCCATTCGAAGGCAGCAACTGATATCCCGACTTGGCACCGCTCGGATCGGCATACCAAGCGGTAATTTCCACGCTCACCCGTACAACCGATCCTCCGGAGGGCGCGGCGCTCACCTGAAATTTTGATTGATAATAGCCCCGCTGGTAGCGTTCCATCGAACGATCCGCCACCGGCGAATTCGCAAAACCTTCGAGCACAGGCAAACGTCCCGCCGTCGCCGATTGCATTTCGTGCAGAATTTTTTCCACCGTGGCTTTCGATTGCGGAAAGCTGCGTTCATATCCGCTTTGAGCGTAGCCGATCGCGGCGCAGCATAAAACGGCAAAGCCAAGCACGCCCACCCGCATTTGACAAGCCTGCGCGCGCTTCACGGAGCCTCCACTTGATCGCGCATTACCCATCCATGCTGTCCCTCATGTGTTTCCACGCCATACCAGTAAGGCGTCGAGATGACGATGAGAACCTCAGTCCCGGTGCTCAATAATTGCAGCGTGCTCGCAGTATGAAACGGCGCGGACTTCAGCGGAGCTCCCGGAGATTTCACTAGTCGCTCCACTTGCTTGCGCAGGCTCTCAAGTCGTTGCTCGGGGGTTTGATCGATCGGCGGTGAACTGATTGACGATGAACTCACTGCGGTTTGTTCCTGGGCAGCCACCGGCACTTCCACTCGCATGGAAGACTCTGAACCCGCGTGGTTCTCCGCCGGCGGTGGAACCGGCTGCTCCATTGCAGTGGATGAAGATGAATCACCCTTCGAAGAACTGCTCTGCGCCGCCACACCCAGCTTTTTATTCAGCCGCTCCTGTCGCTCCGCCTGCGCTTCGGCGTCCTGCCGTTTCATCAGCTCAATCGTGTCGAGGTGCTCCCGAATGTCTTTATATTCGCTGCTCTCCACCGATCCATTCGATGGATGTACCGTGCGCCTGAAGTCTTCTTCGAAAAGCGCATCGATCCTCAAGATCGTATTCTTCTCGCCTTGTGGCTTGATCACATAGCGGACGGCAAGAGTTCCCACATCCCCGCCATCTTTGAAGTTGCGCGGGTCAATGGCTTGCGCGCGCACCTTATAGATGATCTTGCCGCCCTCAGTCCACTCCGGAAACACAGAGGAGGTATCGGCGATTTTTGCGCCCGCAACAAATTCATCTTTGTTGTATTCCTTGGTCCCGCGGATCACGCCATTGGCCGCCACATCTTCCACCACCTGCTCCACTTCAGCTTCCGGCAGGGCAATATTGACGATCAAACCTTCGCCATAAGAAATTTTGTCTTTACTGCGAGCCGCAAAGGAAACACACGCGGACAAAACGAACAGAAAAAGAACGAGAGAACCCAGCCCGCGACCCCGAAAGCCTATCCAGCGAAACACTCTGGCCTCCATTCTTCGATGAGTTTCTACGCTCGGCTCAAGCCTGTCAACCACTTAACTCGAATCGCATACGGCTTCAAAGGTGTCCGGTCGTGAAGCAGTATGCTATGTCATCCCGAGCGGAGCCGTTTTTCAGGCGTAGCGAAAAGCCTGCCCTGAGCCGCATGGCGAAGGGATCTCCCGCTTAACCGGCGCAACGCGTAAGCCAAACACCGCCAGTCGCCACGCCTGGAAAGCATTGCGCCGCTTCGCCGAACGCGCTATTCTTCACTCCTGCCTATGACTGCCGTTCTATAACTCAGCCAGCGTGATAGCGAGCGAATCTGCGCTGAAGTGTGCGCGCTTCGTTCCCACCTAATTATTTTCAACGTTGTTCTTCATCGGAAAGGATTCCCATGCAATTCGTGGATAAGGCATTAGCGCGTCGTTTTGAAGCAGTCGAGGAAATGCCGCAGGTTTTATATGCGCGGGCATTTCAAAAAATGCGCCCGGAGATTGGAGCCGCGGAAGAAGAGATTTGCGGCGGCCACATGATATTCGCAGGGCTGGGATCGCCCATTGGGCGGGCCACCGGAGCGGGTTTGGATCGCTCGTTCGAGGTCGATGATCTGGATCGCGTGGAACAGTTTTATCGTTCGCACCACGCGCCCGCGCAAGTGGATCTGTGCCCACTGCACGACCCGGCCGTATTTGAAATGTGCAAGCAGCGTGGGTACAACATCGCCGAACTGAATAACGTGCTGTACCGCCGGCTGGACGCACACGAAAGTTTCCCTGACCCTCCAGCCAGTTGCACGATTCGGCGCGGCCTTCCGGAAGAGGCGCGGGAGCTGGGCGCAATCGTAGAACGCGCATTCTTTCCCGAGGGCGCTCCCGAGGCGTTTCAGGATTTGCTGACGCCGCTTTATCAAATGGAAGGCGCGGTCACGTTCGCGGCCAGTTGGGAGGGCAAGGTAGTCGCCTGCGGCGCAGGGCTCGTGATTCCGGAGCATCAAGTATTCGCAGTATGCGGAGCGGGAACCGCGGCAGAATATCGCAACCGAGGCCTGCAAACAGCACTACTACGTGCGCGATTGAAAGCCGCGGCAGAAGCCGGATGCGAGTATGCAGCCATCGTCACCCAAGGCGGAACCGCCTCGCAACGCAACTGCGAACGCCTGGGATTTCGTGTAGCCTACAGCAAAGTAACGGTGATTAAAGAATTAAGCAGTTGACACTGAATCGGCCTATGGAATCCCCGACGCCCCCGTCCGGGAAGCCTCCATGTCAAATTGTCATTCCGGCGCGTCGAGCAAAGCGAGACAGGAGGAATCCCTACACTCAGCACAGTCTCGATTTACGCTACAAAAATGAACCCGCCGACACAATCCGCAAATTTTGCCTTGAATTCCCCCAGGCCACCGAGAACCTGCAATGGGACGATGAACTCTGCTTCAAAATCGGCGGCAAAATCTTTGTCATGCTGGGACTCGATAACCCGCATCTTTGCTTTAAGTGCACCCCAGAAGTTTTTGCTGAGCTGATCGAACGCGAGGACATTCGCCCCGCGCCCTACGTCGGACGCTACAAATGGGCACTGTTGCACCGGCTCGACGCCGTGCCGTGGAATGAATTGCGCGAGTTGATCCAACAATCTTACGAAATGGTCTCTGCAAAAGCGCCAAAATCAAAAAAGAAAAAAGCCAGGAAAACGCCGAAGAAAACCGCTACTCATCATCGAGTCAAGACCAGGGGAAAAAGCTAAAGAATTTTGGAGCGGCGGGTGCCCTCGCCCACCGAACTCTAGCCACTACCTGGCCACGAGCACATTTGACTCCGCTCAACGCCCTCGGCTAGCCTCAAGGGTCTGCTCATTCTGAACGTCCTCGATCTCATGCGATTCCGGCACAAGTCCATATTTTTACTGCTGATGACGGCTGCAATGATCTGTGAGGTGGTTTCAGTTTCCGCCTCCCCCCAGCCGGTCCATGCGCAGCACGCCATAGTCGTCAGCGTTCACGAACTAGCCTCGCGCGCTGGAGTCGAGATCATGCAGGCCGGCGGAAATGCCGTGGATGCCGCGGTGGCTACGGGATTTGCGCTGGCGGTGGTTCATCCACCGGCGGGAAACATTGGCGGCGGCGGTTTCATGCTGATCCGCATGGCTGATGGGAAAACGCATTTTCTCGATTACCGCGAAAAAGCTCCGGCGGCTGCCACGCGCGATATGTATCTCGACGCGCACGGCAATGTGATCGAAGGCGCAAGCGAATACGGATACAAAGCCATCGGCGTGCCCGGCTCGGTTGCGGGCATGGTTTACGCCGAGCAGAAATATGGCAAGCTTACCTTGAAGCAGGTGATGGCCCCGGCCATCCGCCTGGCGCATGAAGGATATCCACTGACCTGGAGCGAGGCCCGCGATTTGCATGACAGGCATTTGACCGAGTTCCCCGAGTCGCGGCGCATCTTTCAGCGCGATGGAAATTACTATCAGCCGGGAGAAATCTTCCGTCAGCCTGAGTTGGCAAAAACGCTGGAGCGGATCGCGGCGACGCCGGATGATTTTTATCATGGCACGTTGGCGCGAGAGCTGGCCGCCGCCATGCAAAAAGGCGGAGGCCTGATTACCGCCGACGATCTGGCGCATTATGAGGTGAAGGAGCGCGAGCCGGTTCGCGGAAGCTATCGCGGCTATGAAATCATCAGCGCGCCGCCGCCCTCTTCGGGGGGCACGGTTTTGATCGAGTCCCTGAATATTTTGGAAGGCTATGATCTCGCCAAAATGGGCGACCGGTCGTCGGAGTCGATCCACTTTACGACCGAGGCTTTCCGGCGCGCCTTCTTCGACCGGGCGGAGTTTCTCGGCGATCCCGATTTTTCGAAAATTCCCGTAGCGCAGCTGATTGACCGTAAATACGCGGCCGCGTGGCGGAACTCGATTGACGCCACGAAAGCCACGCCCAGCATGGATTTGAAACGCCCGGCAATTTTTAACGAACTGGAACAATATGCGGCAGTGCACCCGCAGCCGCTGGCAATGCGCGAAGGGCAGCACACTACCCATTACTCTGTCGTCGATGCCGACGGCAACGCAGTTGCGGTAACGACCACGATCAACGACTGGTTCGGATCGCGAGTAACGGCGAACGGCCTTGGATTTTTGCTGAACGACGAGATGGATGATTTCTCGGCCAAGCCCGGCGTTCCGAATGCCGACGGATTAATTCAAGGCGAGGCCAATGCCATCGGCCCGGACAAGCGGCCGCTTTCGTCGATGACTCCAACCATTGTGGTGAAAGATGGCAAACCATTTCTGGTGCTGGGTTCGCCGGGAAGTTCGAAGATCATCACCACCGTAGCCAATGTGTTGATGGGCGTGATCGATTACGGCATGAACATACAGGAGGCGGTAAACGCTCCGCGCTTTCATCATCAGTGGCTGCCCGATGAATTGAACGTGGAGCAATGGTTCTCGCCGGATACGGTAGGCGCATTGCGCAAGGCGGGATATAACGTGCACTTCGGGTTAGGCGATGGCGCTGACTTTTCCCCTTATTGGAGCGACGCCGAGTGCATTGCCACTGACCCAAAGACCGGAGAACGGCTGGGTGCCAGCGATTACCGGAATGGCGGCAAGGCTGTGGGATACTAGAAGGTCGTCGATTGTGGATTGCCGATTTTTCAATAGAAAATCACGGTCGAGCTTTGAAGCAATAATGTGCGGCAACTCGCAAGTGAAGGACTGGGCATGGTAAAAGCGGTCTCAACCTATCTATATGTAAAAGAGCGGCTGCATCCGGGCATTCTGGATGGCCTGACTCGCAGCGGCGTGCAGGCTATCGAAATTTTTGCCGCGCGGCAGCACTTGGACTACGCCAACCGCAAGGCGCACGTGAAAGAAATTTCCGAATGGTTTCGCGGCAGCGGCGTGCCGCTGCATTCGGTGCACTCGCCGCTCTACGCCGACTACGAATGGGGACGCGCCGGATCGCCTCCCATCAACCTGGCATCGACCGACCGTGCGGGCCTGGTGGAAGCCATGGACGAAGTTAAGCGGGCGCTGGAAATCGCGGAACAGATTCCATTTCGTTTTCTGATTCAGCATTTGGGATTGCCCAACGAAAGTTTCAGCGAAAAGAAATTCGAATCAGCAATGACCTCGATCGAACACCTGCGCGCCTTCGCCAAGCCGCTCGGCGTTCGCATTCTGCTGGAAAACATTCCCAACGAACTTTCCACGCCCGACAAACTGATGGAGATGATCCACACCGCCCACTTCGACGACGTAGGCATCTGCTTCGACTTCGGCCACGCCCACATGATGGGATCAGTGCGCGAGGCCTTCGAAATTGTCCGCGCGCAAATTTGTTCCACCCACGTCCACGATAACGACAAAGTCCGCGATTCGCACCTGTGGCCCGGAGAAGGAACCATCGACTGGAAAGAGGCGATGGAATTACTGCGCTCTGCGCCAAAGAAGCCGCCAGTGCTGCTCGAGTTGGAAGAAAACGAAAAAGTGAACCCACTCGATAAATTAGAGCCGACGTTCGAGAAACTGGAGGGAATTTAGTAATTGGGCAATTACCCAATTACAAAATCTCATGTCTCCTGTCACCACTATCGCGGAAATAGGCCAGCACGAAGGCCAGACGGTCACGCTGCGCGGCTGGCTTTATAACTTGCGAGAGAGCGGGAAGCTTCTATTTCCGCAGTTTCGCGACGGCTCGGGCGTAATTCAGGGAGTTGTCCCCAAAAATGCGGTCACGCCGGAAGTGTTTGATGCGATCAAAACGCTGACGCAGGAATCGAGCGTGATCGTCGAGGGCAAAGTCCGCGCCGATAAGCGCGCCCCCGGCGGCTACGAACTCGATATAGCCAACGTGCAGGTCGTGCAGCGCGTCTCCGAATCCGATCCTTACCCGATCACCCCGAAAGAGCACGGCACCGAATTCCTGATGGAGCACCGCCATCTTTGGGTGCGCTCACAGCGCCAGGCGTCGATTCTGCGGGTGCGCGCCGAGATCATTAAAGCGGTCCGCGACTTCTTCGACGAGCGCGGGTTCACGCTGACCGATCCTCCCATACTCACCCCAGCAGCGTGCGAGGGCACGAGCACGCTTTTTCCCGTCGATTATTTCGACGAGCAGGCGTACCTCACGCAATCCGGGCAGCTTTACATTGAAGCGACGGCAATGGCTCTGGGCAAGGTGTATTCGTTCGGCCCCACGTTTCGCGCCGAGAAATCGAAAACCCGCCGTCACCTCACCGAATTTTGGATGGTCGAGCCGGAAATCGCTTATGGCGAACTCGACGATCTGATGGACTTGGCGGAAAATCTGATCGGCTTCATCGTCAAGCGCTGCCTCGATCATCGGCGCGCTGACCTGCAAGCCATCGGTCGCGATATTTCGAAATTGGAAAAAATAGTGCCGCCGTTTCCGCGCATCAGTTACGACGATGCCGTCAAGAATTTGCAGGAGGGGCATGCCAAAGGCGCTCTGGAAGCCAAATTCGAGTGGGGCGGCGATCTGGGATCTCCCGACGAAACTTATCTTTCCGCGCAATTCGATAAGCCGGTGATGGTGCATCGTTATCCGGCAAAAGTAAAAGCGTTCTACATGGAGCCTGATCCACAGCGTCCCGAGTTGGCCCTGTGCGTGGACGTGCTGGCACCGGAGGGTTACGGCGAAATCATCGGCGGCTCGCAGCGCATGGCGTCGCATGAATTGTTGTTGCAGCGCATTCATGAGCACAACTTGCCGGAAGAAGCGTTCAAGTGGTATCTCGATCTGCGCAAATACGGCAGCGTGCCGCACGGCGGCTTCGGCATGGGCATCGAGCGCGCGGTAGCATGGATCTGCGGCCTCGAGCACGTGCGCGAGACGATTCCGTTCGCCCGGATGCTGAACCGCTTGTACCCTTAAAGAATTGAGTCATCGGGTGATTGAGTCATTGGGCGATTGAAGCCCCGACGTTTTCGAAGTTTTTGCAATCGCAAAATCACCCGATCGCCAAATCGCCAAATCTTATGACTGCGACCATTAGCACCACCAACATCGCTCCCAAAAAAATCCGCGTAATCGGCGTGCCCCTTGATCTCGGTCAATCCCGCCGCGGCGTCGATATGGGTCCTTCAGCCGTGCGCGTGGCCGGGCTGGAGGCGCGGCTGGAAGCTTTGGGGCACGAAGTAGAAGACGGCGGCAATGTCGCCGTAGCTATTCCCGAGCAGAAAAAAGAAGGCGACACGCATGCAAAATATTTGAAGGAGATCACCGCCACCTGCACCAAGCACGCCGAGTTAATCGTTAAAACGCTGGAGGCGGGGAAGATTCCTTTATCGCTGGGCGGCGATCACTCGATGGCTGCTGGCACGGTTGCGGGCGTGGCTGAATTTTACCGCCGGCATAATCAGCGGGTCGGACTCATCTGGATCGACGCCCACACCGACATCAACACTCCCGAAACCTCGCCGAGCGGCAACGTGCATGGCATGCCGCTGGCGGCAATCATGGGTTTCGGCCCCGCCGAACTGCAAAACATCTTCGATTTTTCTCCCAAGGTCCATCCCGAAAACTGCGTGCTGGTGGGCGTGCGCGACATCGACGCCATTGAAAAAGAAAATGTCCGCCGCGCCGGCATCGGCGTCTTCACCATGCGCGACATCGACGAACGCGGTATGCGTACTGTAATGGAAGAAGCCCTGCGCATGGCCGGCCGTGGTACCGCCGGCTATCACATCTCGCTCGACATGGACTGGATCGATCCCGAAGACGCCCCCGGCGTAGGCACACCGGTCCGCGGTGGCGCAACCTATCGCGAAGCCCACTTAGCCATGGAAATTATCGCCGACCATGGCCGTATGTTAAGCATGGAAATCGTCGAAGTGAACCCCGTGATCGACGAGCACAACCAGACTGCCGACCTGGCGGTGGAATTGGCGCTCTCGGCTTTTGGCAAAAAGATACTCTAGGAATCCATCCCCTTGACTTTAAAATCACGGCCATTCCCATGGGGAAATGGATGGATCGACACCAGACGGCATGGCCGTCTTATGGCAGATGTGCTGGTTATAAAACTAGGCCGCCCGACATTCACCTGGGGTTCTACTAATCTTATTCAACCGGGCGAAGCGCGCGCCAAATATCTGGAAGCGCTCCGAGCGGCTGACGACGGCGACCTTACTCCAATACTCGCATTCGCAGGGGCTTAACCTTAGGCACCATGCCCGCAATTGACGCCACAGGCCTCGCACATTCACACTGAATGGTCATGAAAAAAGTTCGCGTAGGAATTCTCTTTGGCGGGCGCAGCGGCGAGCACGAAGTCTCCCTGCTCTCCGCCGCTTCCGTTCTGCAAGCCATCGATAAAGACAAGTACGAAGTCGTCCCCATCGGCATCACCAAAGCCGGCCACTGGCTGACCGCCGCTGACGCCGAAAACCTGCTGCAAGGCAAGCTGGTGATCGAGCCTCGCCACTTGCGCGCAGGCGATCCAGATACGACGCAAGCTGCTGCCGTGCTGGCTCAGGGCGAAGCCGTCGTTGTTCCGCCGGAGCCAACGCACCGGCAAAGCGGCTTGGTGCCGTTCCAGACCGAAGCCTCACAGATGAGGCGCGCCAGCGACCGGGCCATAAATGTCGACGTAATTTTCCCCGTACTGCACGGCACATTCGGTGAAGATGGCACCATTCAGGGCTTGCTCGAACTCGCCGACATCGCCTACGTAGGCGCCGGCGTGCTCGGCTCCGCAGCCGGCATGGATAAAGACATCATGAAATCTTTATTCATGGCCGCCGGAATTCCCATTGTGAAACACGTCACCATCCTGCGTAGCCAGTGGGAAAAAGAATCGAAGAAAGTTCAGAAGTTTGTCGAGAGCAAGCTGAGGTTTCCGGTATTTGTAAAACCCGCGAATCTGGGATCGTCAGTAGGCATCAGCAAGGCGCACAATCGCAAAGAGCTTGGCCCTGCAATCGAAGAAGCTGCTAAATTCGACCGCAAGATTGTCATCGAGCAGGGCGTCGGGGGAAAGAAAAATAAGGCGCGCGAGATCGAATGCTCGGTGCTGGGCAACGACGACCCGTCCGCGTCCATTCCCGGCGAGATCGTTCCAGTGAAAGAGTTCTACGATTACAACGCGAAATATCTCGATGAAGGCTCGGAACTCATTATTCCCGCGAAACTCAGCAAAGCGGAAACGAAGAAGGTGCAAGAGCTGGCGGTGCAGGCATTTCAAGCCGTGGATTGCTCCGGCTTGGCTCGTGTCGATTTCCTGATGGATCCGGCCACGCGCAAAATCTATCTTAACGAGATCAATACCATGCCAGGATTCACGGCAATCAGCATGTATCCCAAGCTTTGGGCCGCTTCAGGATTGGAGTACCCGGACTTGATCGACCGTCTGATTCAACTGGGGATTGAGCGGCACGCGGATAAGAAGAAAAATCAGTACAGCCGTTAGGGAAAATATGTCCCCCGAAATTTTGGGAAGCTAATCTCGCTATATTTTTTTACAATGTAGTTAACCATGGCCGGAAATCGCTTAAAGTATTTGACCCCCGACGACTGGGTGCTGATTAAATCAAAATCAGAACGGCGTGTTTTCAAGCTCGGCGATGAGATCATCCGGCAGGGTGCATTGTCCGACAGCATTTTCATCTTCCGCCGCGGAGAAGCCTCGGTGGAGGTGGCCGCCACCAATTCCAGAGCCGTGGTTGCCACGCTGGGCCGCGATGACATCTGCGGCGACATGGCCTTTCTGGAAAAGAGCCGGGCCACCGCTGCCGTGATAGCCCGGGAGGAAGAAGTGGAGGTCGATGAGATCAAAGCCCAGGATCTTCGGGAAATCTTTGAAGCTTTCCCCCGGCTGGCTTCCCGCTTCTACCATTCGCTGGCGCTGATCCTGGTGCGGCGCCTGCGCGATACCTCGAAGGAATTGGCACGCGAGATGGCTCAGCACGACCGCCGGTAGGGACTTTTCCTGAGCAAGAGTTGGTCTTTCGCTTGACTAGATACAAAAAAACACTCTTCCCAGCCTTGAATCGCAACCCCGCTTTCTGCTACAACCATCTAACTGACTTCTCTAAGAAGAATGTGCGGGGATGTAACGGCACAATTTTCTATTGAGAAAGGTTTTATAAACTGATTTATCTCCGCTTTGCTTGGGTAAGTGAATTGCTGCCTGTCCGGCGCCCCGAGATCTGTTACTAAACGGCTCTCGCCGGCGTAAAACCTTGAACCTCCTGGTAACGAGTGGTAGGAGTTTCTGGTGGCTTTACTTAGCAAGTCTTGCAGTCTCCAGTCAGGCCTAGCCATACTTCTGCGCCCCACGACTGTCTCAAAAGCTTTTACCGCTTCATCGCGGGTATTGCTCCCACTTCCCGCGTCATTCCTGGAAAAACCCCAAAACATCGCGTACGCCGGAGGAAGATAATGGCGACTACTCTCGTAAAAATCGACAACGAACAGGAAATTAAACAGCGCCTGGAAGCCGAACGCGCCCGCCTGCGCAAAATCGCTGGCCTCGACCAGCCCGACCATTTTCATCGACCGGTGGAGCGGGCATTTACCGCCGAGCAGCGGGATCACACCACCATTCTGTTTGGCGGCTTCACGTGGAAGCACGAAGACCTGATTCGAGCCGTGTTCCAGGGAACCGGCTATCGATGCGAGAAACTGCCCGTGCCTAACGTGGCAGCCTTCCAGACCGGCAAAGAGTTTGGCAACAACGGCCAGTGCAATCCGACGTATTTCACGGTCGGCAACCTGGTGCAATATCTCCAGTTCCTCGAGAAGGAAGGCATTTCGCGCGAGGATATTCTCAACAATTATGTTTTCTTCACTGCCGGCTCCTGTGGGCCCTGCCGCTTCGGCATGTATGAAGCTGAGTATCGCTTCGCGCTGAAGAATGCCGGCTTCGACGGCTTCCGCGTACTGCTCTTTAAAGACAGCGACGGCATCAAGGCCGCCTCGGGCGAGCCGGGGCTCAAGTTCACCATCGACTTTGGCTTCGGCATGTTGAACGCCATGCACCTTGGCGACGTGATCAACGACATGATTTACCAGATTCGTCCTTTCGAAATAAACAAGGGCGAGACCGATCGCGTCTTCCGCGAGATGGTCGATGGCCTTTGCGAAGATCTTCGCACCCGCGATTCGTTCGAGATCGAGCAGAGCGGTCCCAATTGGCTCAAGCCGAAGGTGAAGAACAATAAAGTTCTGCGCAACACATTGAACGTGCTGGGCAAGATGCACGAGAACCTGTGGGGTAAGGATTATCTGGACGCCCTGCACACGGCGCGCGAGCGTGTGAACAAGATCGAAGTTGACCGCACCAAGGTGAAGCCGGTGGTGAAGATCACGGGCGAATTCTGGGCGCAGATCACCGAGGGTGACGGCAACTTCCACATGTTCAACTTCCTGGAACGCGAAGGCGCGCAGGTAATCGTGGAGCCGATCGCAACCTGGGTTGCTTACCTTATGTATCAGGCCAAGGCGCACGCGATTGCCAAGTGGCCGGTCAATCGTCCGCACCGCAACCCCGAGTGGTATGAGTTCAAAAAGAATTTCGCCAACTGGATTGGGCTGCGCAAAAAGCTTTGGGGCATCGGCTTCGGCGAGAAGGCGTGGCAGTTCTTCTATCACCGGACCATTAAGAACATGGGCGACCTTACGCACCATCTTGTCCCCCAAAAGGAGCTGGCCGACCTGGCGAACCCGTACTACAACCAGTTCGCGCGCGGCGGCGAGGGCCACCTCGAAGTCGGCAAGAACGTTTATTACACCATCCACAAACTCTGCCACATGGTGCTGGCGCTGAAGCCGTTCGGCTGCATGCCGTCGTCGCAATCCGACGGAGTGCAATCGGCAGTGGTCAACAAGTTCAAGGACATGATCTTCCTGCCGATCGAAACCTCCGGCGAAGGCGAAGTCAACGCTCACAGCCGCGTGCAGATGGCGCTGGGCGAGGCCAAAGTAAAAGCGAAAGCCGAGTTCGAGCAATGCCTGAAGTCAACCGGCAAGAGCATGGACCAGATTCGCGAATACATCGCCGAGCATCCTGAGCTCAAGCAGCCGTTCTACCACGTGCCGCACCGCGAAGGCGTGGCCGGCACGGCGGCGCAGTTCATTCTCCATGTGAGCGATCGCATGGATAAGAGCACGCGCTCGTGGAAGCGGTCGCGAGTTCCGGCAATGCAGGTTCCGGCAGCGGTTAGCGGCGATTAGTTAAATTTACCTGTCATTCCGACGCGCGAGCGCAGCGAGACAGGAGGAATCTCTGCAGCCACCGAGATTCCTCCAGCCGGACCCATCCGGTGCCACAGAATTTAAAGATTCCGACGGAGACAGAATGCACGACCATCACGGAGAGCCGAAAAAAACGAACCTCCTGACCATTGCTCCTGCACCGATTCTAAGGGCGCACGACCACCACACCGAATTTCTGGTGGGGCTCGACGTGGGCTCGACCACGGTGAAGGCAACCGTCGTGAATGCCGCGACCGATAAGGTCATTTGGCAGGACTACCAGCGCCACGAAACCAAGCAGCCCGAGAAATCGCTGGAATTCCTCAAGCGCATGGAGACGGAAGTCGGCATCAATGCGCACAACACCCGCATGTTCATGACCGGCTCCGGCGGCGGCGCGATTGCCGACCAGATCGGCGCGAAGTTCGTGCAGGAAGTGACCGCGGTTTCGCTGGCCGTGGAGAAGATGCATCCCGAGGTGTACTCGGTTATCGAACTCGGCGGGCAGGACGCCAAGATCATCGTCTTCAAAGACGACGAGGAAACCGGTCATAAGAAAAAGATTCCATCGATGAACGACAAGTGTGCCGGAGGCACGGGCGCAGTCATCGACAAGATCAATGCCAAGTTGAAGATTCCGGTAGCCGAGTTGGCGATGCAGGGCTATCACGGGATCAAGCTGCATAAGGTCGCAGGTAAATGCGGCGTCTTCGCGGAAACCGACATCAACGGCCTGCAAAAAGTTGGAACGCCTTCCGATGAGCTGATGGCGTCATTGTTCGAAGCCATCGTTTTGCAAAACCTCAGCGTACTTACGCGCGGGCATACATTGCGGCCGCATGTTCTGCTGCTGGGTGGCCCTAATAGCTTCATCAAGGGCATGCGTGAAGCGTGGCAGGCGAACATTCCGCGCATGTGGCAAGAGCGCAAGGTCGAAATCCCCGCAGGCGCGAAGCCTGAAGATCTGATCAAAGTTCCGGAAAATGCCCAATACTTCGCGGCTCTCGGCGCAATCGAATTCGGCAAGAGCGAAGACGACAGCGTGGGCTGCTATCACGGTTACGAAAAGCTGGTTCATTACATCGAGTTCGGACGCCAGGAAGAAAAGGCCAAGTCCGGCGCGAAGGGCTTGACTGAGAACGACGCCGAACTCGACGAGTTCAAAGATATCTACAAGAAGAAAAAGTTTACTCCTGCAGTCTTCCACACCAATCAGGTGGTGGGCGGGTTCATCGGGATCGACGGCGGTTCGACTTCCACCAAAGCCGTCCTGCTCGACGAAAACGGCGACATTCTTTGCAAGGCCTATCAACTCTCGAACGGCAATCCGATCCAGGACACGATCGAAATGTTCGAGAACCTGCGCGGGCAGGTGGAAGCGCAAAAAGCCAAGCTGGAAGTTCTCGGCGTCGCCACCACCGGCTACGCGAAGGATATTTTGAAAGACGTATTGCACGCGGATGTCGCGCTGGTGGAAACCGTGGCGCACACCGAATCGGCGCTTAAGTTCTACGACGACCCGCATGTGATCGTCGATGTAGGCGGTCAGGATATCAAGATCATCATCCTGCACAACGGCCGCGTCAAAGATTTCAAGCTCAACACGCAATGCTCGGCCGGCAACGGATACTTCCTGCAATCGACTGCCGAAGGCTTCGGCCTCGATGTAACGCAATACGCCGACCTCGCTTTCTCCGCGAAATCGATGCCGCTGTTCGGTTATGGCTGCGCGGTGTTCATGCAATCGGACATCGTCAACTTCCAGCGGCAAGGCTGGCGCGCGGAAGAAATTCTGGCCGGTCTGGCGACTGTGCTCCCCAAGAACGTATTCCTTTATGTGGCGAGCATTCCGAACCTCGCGGCGCTCGGAACGCGTTTCGTTCTGCAAGGCGGCACGCAGAACAACATGGCTGTCGTGAAGGCGGAAGTGGACTTCATCAACAACAGCTTCCGCGCATCCGGCAAGAAACCGGAAATTATCATCCATGAATTCTGCGGCGAGTCCGGCGCAATCGGCGCAGCGGTCGAATCGCTTCGCCTTTGGAAGAACGGACTGCAAAGCACGTTCATCGGTCTCGACGCTGTCCGCAAAATCGAATACCGCACGACGCGCAACGAGGAAACGCGCTGCCACTTCTGCAAGAACGATTGCCTGCGCACATTCATCGACATCCGCACCGGGCCGAAAGACGACAAGTCGTTCATCCCGATCCAAAAGGTCACCAAGGTTCCGCTGATGCACGGCGAGCAGCGGCTGATTATCGCCACTTGCGAAAAAGGTTTGGTCGAAGATGTCAACGACATGAAGGGCATCAAGGCCGGAATCGATGAGATCAAGGGCAAGTATCCGAACTTTGTCGATTTTGCCGCGCACGAAGTCTTCCGCCCGGTGAATGCGAAGAGCGTCGCCGATCCGCTGCCCAAAACTACGTTCTGGAACAAGGCCGGCAAAGAGCGCATTCCCCTCATGGAGAAGCGGAAGAAGCTACGCGTCGGTATTCCGCGCGTGCTCAACATCTACACCTACGCGCCGCTCTTCAACGGATATCTCGAAAGCCTGGGCGTGCAGCCGGAGAACATCATCTACTCCGACTACACCAGCTCCGATCTGTATCGCGCGGGTGCAAGCCGCGGTGCCATCGATCCTTGTTTCCCGGCGAAGATCGGCATCTCGCACGTCTACAACCTGATTCAGGAAAAGCACAAGAAGAAGCCGCTCGACGTAATCTTCTTCCCCATGTACGACGTGCTGACTTCGCCGCTGGTGAAGATCGTCGGCACGAATGCATGCCCGACAGTTACGGCTACGCCGGAAACGGTGAAGGCTGCGTTCACCAAAGAGAACGATGTCTTTGCGGAAAACAACCTGAAGTACATCGATCCTGTGCTCAACTTCGCCGACCGCAAGCTGTTCGCGCACCAGATGCTGCAGGCATTCCAGCCGGTTATGGGCCTGTCGCAGGAAGAAAACGATCGCGCGGTTGAAGTCGGATTCAAGGCGCTGGAAGACTACGAAGCGAGCATTCGCCGGCGCGCGAGGAACGTGCTCGACGAACTGGAGCGCGAAGATCGCATCGGCATCGTGATGCTGGGCCGCCCGTATCACCACGATCCCGGCCTCAACCACGAGATCATGGAAGAGTTCCAGAAGCTGGGCTATCCCATCTTCTCGCAGAACACGCTGCCTCTCGACGAAGACATGCTGGAGCGCCTGTTCGGCGATGAAGTTCGCGCCGGAGTAATCACTCATCCGCTCGATATCACCGACGCGTGGAAGAATTCCTACTCGTGCAGCACCAACCACAAGGTTTGGGCCGCAAAGTTCACCGCGCGGCATCCGAACCTGGTCGCACTGGAAATCTCCAGCTTCAAGTGCGGCCACGACGCGCCAATTTATGGCGTAGTCGAGGGCATCATCGAGCAGTCGGGTACCCCATACTTCTGCTTCAAAGATCTCGACGAGAACAAGCCCACCGGGTCGATCAGGATTCGCGTCGAGACCATCGATTACTTCCTGCGGCGGTATCGCGAGGAAGTCATTCGCAAGCGCAAAGTAAGCCAGGATATCGAAGCGCAATTGGCGGCGATGGAAGCTCAGTTGCGAGGAGAGATAGCCGATTCAGCAACGGCAAGCTCGTCGGAACTTGAACCCGAAACACAAGGCATGGCCGCCGACTAAGAACTTGCGGATTGCTGAAAAACATTTTCGCTTTAAAGGGCGCGGCTTCCAGCCGCGCCGTAAGTCGCTCTGAAATTTGATTTTGGGTGGGGCAGCGCTTTAAGCGCTGCAATAAAGCTTTTCTTTTCAGTGAGGGCTTCAGCCCCTGAGGACGCAAAGGCGAGTTTTCCAGCTAACTGTTAGCCTCCAAAGTCAATTTGTCAGGCAGACCGCTTTTTCAGCAACCTGTTAAGGCTTCACTTCAAACGACCCTTTCGCCCTAATATCACGCGACGAAGACCCGACCCACACATCGAACTGCCCGGGCTCGACGATCCAATCTTTCTTCGCCGTGCTGTAAAAAGCCATTGCATCCCGGTTAAGCACAAAACGAACCAGCTGGCTTTCTCCCGGCGCTAGGTTAACGCGGCGAAAACCTTTAAGCTCCTGCAACGGACGATCCACGCTGGCGTGGCCATCGTGAACATAGAGTTCCACCACCTCCGCGCCCGCGCGCACGCCACTGTTGCGCACCCGCAAGCTAACCTCAACTGGCTTACTCGATGAAGCATTCGCCGGAGAAATACTCAGATCGCTGTAATCGAATTTCGTATAAGAAAGCCCGTAACCAAACGGAAACAGCGGCTCGACCTTCTTCGTATCAAAATATCTGTAGCCCACATAAATGCCTTCCGCGTAATCGACCTGTAGATTCTCGCCGGGATAATGCCCATACGCCGGAGAATCTTTCCACTCTTTCACAAACGAAACCGGCAACTTTCCAGAAGGATTCGCCTTACCAAAAAGAACATCGGCAATCGCATTGCCGCCCTCCTGTCCGCCGTACCACATATCGACGATGGCCGGAACTTGCCCGATCCACTTCGACATAATCACCGGCCCGCCGGCGTTGATCACCACAACTGTATTTTTATTTGCCTTCGCGACCGCGCTGATCAGCTCATCCTGCCCGGACGGCAGATCAAGTGATTTGATGTCGAAGTCCTCCGACTCGAGTTCCGGGGAGCGGCCGACGACAACGACGGCAATATCCGCCTTCGCTGCAACACTCACTGCTTCATCCCTGAGCTTTTTCTGCGCATCGGCCGTATCTTTAGCCGGAACTTCCCCCTCCATGGAAACGCCGAGCGCATAGCTCACTTGCACGCTGCCGGCGCGATTTTTTATTCCGTCCAACGGAGCCACGGAATATTTCGGAGCGACCCGGGAGCTGCCTCCACCTCCAGTTCGCGCCGTGGCGGCATTCGGACCGATGACAGCAATCGAGTGAATCTTCGTGGCGTCGAGCGGAAGCACATCGCCGGAATTTTTCAGCAGAACGATGCTCTCTATAGCCGCCTTGCGAACCATAGCTTTTTGCTCCGGCGTGTCGATTTCTCCAGTCGCCTTGTGCGGATGATCAAACTGCCCGCTGACGAACAGGATGCGCAAAATGCGGCCCACATTGTCATCAATCGTCGCCTCGGATATTTTCCCTGCCGAAACTTCCGGCAACACTTTGTCCGGCGCCAGCCAGCCGCCGCCGTTGCCGGCTGCTTTTGACTTTGGTGTGTCGATCCAGGTTTTCATCGGAGTTCCGCCTGGCATCTCCAGATCCATGCCCGCGTTCACCGTGTTCACCGTGCTGTAAGTGCTGCCCCAATCGGAGACCACGAAACCTTTGAAGTCCCATCCTTTCTGCAAAACATCTTTCAGCAGCCAGGAATCCTCTGCGCAGTAAGTGCCATTGAGTTTGTTATAAGCCGACATTACCGACCACACGCCAGCTTCCTGCACAGCCGCCTTGAACGCCGGGAAATAAATTTCCTGCAATGCGCGCTCGTCCACGATTGCATTCACGCGGTGCCGCTCAAATTCCTGATTGTTGGCGGCAAAATGTTTTACCGTCGCAATAACATTCTGGCTCTGCACTCCTTCAATGTAAGCGACACCCATGCGCGAGGTGAGATAGGGGTCTTCGCCAAATCCTTCAAAATTTCTTCCCCACAGCGGCGTGCGATTGATGTTCACCGTGGGACCTAAAATCATGCCCCTTCCCAGAGCTTTCACTTCTTGTCCAATCGCCTCGCCATCGCTTCGCGCCAGCTCCGTATCCCAAGTTGCGCCCAGCGCGATTCCAGAGGGAAAAGCTGTTGTGTAAATCAGCGTTTTAGAATGCAAGGTTTCCGCTGAAGGCCCCGCCCACGAGCGCACACCCAGCGGGCCATCCGCCATTTTTATCGAGGGAATGCCCAGCCGCTCGTTAGGCACGCTTTCCATCCAATTGGCTCCGCTCAACATGGCAACTTTTTCCTGAAGCGTCATCCGGTTCAAAAGATCCTGAACGCGCTGGTTGACCGGCAGATCTGGATTTTTATACGGCGGATTATCGGGGCTCGGCTGGTTTTGAGCAAAGCCCAACGTCGCCGTCAGAGCAACGAACAGACAAAGAAAACGCTTCATCACTTCCTCCAAAACTCGGAATCGTACTCTTCTCGTAAGCAAAACTACAAGGGATCAATCACAGCGGTAGTGGCGCCGTTTGACTGTCATCCTGACCGAGCGCTTTTGCGAAGAGGCGGATCTGGGCGAGCTACGCGATAGGCCTGCCCCTGAGCCTGTCGAAAGGGTCGCGCATTTTGCAACGCAATAACGCGCGTTAGCTCGCTTCCTTATCAAACTCCACCACTACCATCACAGCAACGTCAAAGCTGACTTGTTCTCCCGCTCTACTTGCGTGAATGTGCAATCTTCAGGAGCTTTTTCCGGGCGCCATCGCAGAAATTTTGTGCCGTGCCGAAAGCGCCCGCCGGTGAAATGATCGAACTGCACCTCGACCACCAGCTTTGGCGCAAGCGGCTGCCATTCCGCGGAACGTTTTGTGCTCCAGCGGCTGAGTCCGCCCGGCGCTTTTCCGGTAAAGCCCGGAGGCTCAATGATTTTCTTAAGCTTGCGGGTCAGCGCAATCCGGTCTTGCGCGCGGATCGATGAAGTAAATCCCACATGATCGAGTTGGCCTTGTTGGTCATACAAGCCCAACAGCAACGAGCCTACAAGCGGTTCCTTGTCGAGATAACGGAAGCCTCCCACAACGCAATCGGCAGTGCGCTGCTTCTTGATTTTCACCATGCCGGTGCGGGTACCCGATTGATAAGCCAGATCGCGGCGCTTGGCAATCACTCCATCCAGCGCCACTCCCATATGGAACCACTTGCGCGCGACCGGTAAATCCTGCGTTGCCGGCGACAGCCGAATCGTAAGATTTTTCTTTAGATACCGTTTCGCAAACTGCTCAAGCCGCTCACGCCGGACTTGGAGCGGACTCTTCTCCAGCGATTTGCCTTCTTCATCTACGAGTAGGTCGAAAACGATGAATGTACATGGGATCGACTCGCTCAATTTTCGTACACGGCTGGCCGCAGGATGGATTCGCATCAACAGATCGTTGAACGAGAGCGTTCCGTTGACCGCGATCACGATTTCCCCATCCATAACGAAACGTTTGGCGGAAAGGCCGGAAAGCGCCTCGACCAGCTCGGGGAAATAGTGAGTCAAAGGCTTATTCGACTTCGATATCAATTCGATGCGCCGCTGATCCCGGAATGCAAGGCAGCGAAAGCCATCCCACTTGGGTTCATATTGCCACTCGGGGCCCGATGGCAGCTCGGTCGCCGGCAGCGCTTCCATCGGCTTGTAGCTGGTTTTAAGGGGCAGCGCCATGATTGTGTGCAACCGGGGAACTTCGCGCAGAGCAAAAAGATCTGTGTGAAATTCCGGCCTGTACGAACGGCAGAGAGCGGAGTAAAGGAGTCTGCCACTGTGTTTCTAGGAATCTACTTTTGCGTCGGCGGCACGTATTCTTTCGGTAGCGTCGAACCTTCCCCGAAGAAAAATTGATCCAACTGCTTTACGATCACTTCCTGATCCTCACGCCGCGCCGGATTCAGCCGGTACTCATTTAGCAGCATCTTGCAATGCTCCGTCCACATGCCCCACGCTTGCTGCGAGACATTGTCATAAACCTTGCGGCCCAGCTCGTTGTCAAAAGGAGGCTCCTCTAGTCCCGGCAGTTCTTTCTTCAACTTCACGCAATTCACAATGTGCGCCATACGCTTCCTTTTTGCTCGGTAAATAGATTGCTTTTTCATTATAAGGGAGGTCGGCGGTAGACTTCGCCATCGCTATCCGCGATAGCTCTGCTTTTCTTCGCGTCCTTTGCGGTTAAAGGCTTTGCTTCCGAAATTAGGTCACTACCCGCTTGTCGGACTGGTTGGCAACGAAACTAGAAAAGGCGGATGATAACCAACATCCAGAATTGTCAGGCTAGGAGGAGGAATGGAATTTACCCGGCGCACGCTGCTCCTGGGTTTAGGTGTGACAGGATTTGAAACACTGCTGTCGCCGCTGTCCAGGCAAGCCCGCGCATCATCGTCATTCGAACTCGCGGCAGCCGATGAATCCCAATGCCCATTCCGGCTGGCCGTAATCAACGACGAGATCACGCAGGATTTCGAGAAGGCATGCCAGATCGCTGCCGCAGATTTCGGGCTTGGCTGGATCGAGTTGCGCTCAATGTGGAACAAGAACGTAACCGAACTCAACCCGAAAGAATTGGAAGACGCCAAAAAGCTTCTGGCCAAATATAAACTGCAGGTTACGGATATCGCGAGTCCGCTATTCAAAACAGACTGGCCCGGCGCCCCGCTTTCACCGCAAAGCGAAAAGCGCGATCAGTTTCATGCCGGTTTCGATGCGGGCGCGCAAGACAAACTGCTCGATCACTGCATTGACCTGGCTAAAACTTTCGCTACAGGCCGAATTCGCTGCTTTGATTACTGGCGTCTCGACGATCAAAAGCCCTACCGCGCCGCGATAAACGCCAAACTGCAACAGGCCACCGAGCGTTGCGCCAAGAATGGACTTGTTCTTCTGCTGGAAAACGAGATGTCGTGCAACACCGCAACCGGCGAAGAAGCAGCTGCGATATTAAAGGCGATTCCTAACAAAAATTTTATGTTCAACTGGGATCCCGGCAATGCCGCCGCGATCGGCAGTACGCCGTATCCCAACGGCTATCAACTTCTGCCCAAGGATCGCGTCGGTCATTGCCATTGCAAAGATGTAGTTCGCAAGCCGGATGGCAAGTACGATTGGGCGCCGGTCGGCAGCGGTATCGTGGATTGGGTTGGGCAACTGCAAGCTTTGCGGCGCGACGGCTTTCACTATGGGGTGAGCCTCGAAACGCACTGGCGCGGCGCAGGCACACCCGAAGCATCCACGCGCATTAGTATGGATGGCCTGAAGAAAACGCTCGCGAAGTCTGGAATCTCCTGCTAGTCGCAACACAGATTTTTACAGCAAAAAACAAAGCGGAGCTGTTCGCAGCTCCGCTTAAAAATCCGCAACCATTTTGTGCCGTAGTTATTTCTTGTCCGGCTCCGCCGCTTTTTCTTTGCTCTTATCCTGAATCGACATTAATTCGACTTCAAAGATCAAAGTCTCGCCCGGTCCAATATCGGCGCCTGCACCGCGATCGCCATAGGCAAGATCAGCGGGCACGAACAGCTGCCACTTCGATCCCACCGGCATAAGCTGAAGCGCTTCGGTCCATCCTTTAATTACTCCGCCTACGGGGAAGTCGGCCGGCTGTCCACGCTTGTACGAGCTATCGAACTCCTTGCCGTTAATCAGCGTGCCGCGGTAGTTGCACTCCACGGTGTCGTTCGCCGTCGGCTTCGGCCCGGTGCCTGCCTTCAAAATTTTGTATTGCAGACCGCTGGGCAGCGTGACCACGCCTTCTTTACTTTTATTCGCCGCCAGAAAGGCATCGCCTTCCTTCTTGTTCGCCGCGCCTTCTTCCTGCATTTTGGCCTGTTGTTTGTCGTGCATTTCTTTCTGCATCTGCCCAAGGACGGCCTGGGCTTCCTCATCGGTGAGCAGAGTCTTGCCTCCGGCCAGCGCGTCTCTCATGCCGCGCGCAAAGATCGCGGGATCGACCGGAACCGACTGCCGGTGCAGGTTCTCTCCCATCTTCATGCCCAGCGAATAGCTGAATTTATCTTTCTGCGTTTTAAGCGTAAGCGGAGCGGCGGTTTTCGCGCCTGTGGCTGGCTTCTTCGCCGTGGATGTTTGCGGTTTGCTGGAAGTCGTGGTCGATGGTGAAGTGCTCTGCGCCGGCGTAGCACTCTGTTGCGCGAGAATAGTTCCCGACGCGAGTATTCCAGACACAAGTATAGTCATCGTTGCGGTGAGAGATTTGTGCATATAGACATTGTCACATTGGACGCATTTCTCCGCAAACGGAGGCTGCGTTCAACGGTGCTTGCCGCTAATGCATAACCTCATAAACTGTTCCCTGGCCGAACACACCGCCCGCTTCGGTTGTGCCATAAAGATTGCCAGAGCTGTCTAACGAAATACCGGAGCCCGGGCTGGTTCCATCAGCGCCGTTGGGATTGAAGCTGTGAAGAATCGTTTCCTTCCATCCGCCTTGCGATGTCGGCGACAGCTCGAACACCGTTCCCTGGCTATACACGCCACCGCTACCGGTTGCGCCGTATAGATTGCCGACGCCGTCCTGCACCAGCGTGCCCGAGGGATTATTTCCGTCTACGCCGTTGGAATTGAAAGTGTGAAGAATCGTTTCTTTCCATCCGCTGGCTGATGGGCCCAACTTGAATACCACGCCGTAGTTGTACGCGCCGCCCTGCGTCGTCATGCCGTAGAGATTTCCCGTCGAATCCACCAACAAGCCGCCAAAAGGATTGGCCCCGTTATTGTTGTTGAAGTTGTGCAGGATCTTGTAAGTCCACTCCCCTCCGGTCTGCGGACTCAATTCAAATACCGTGCCGCAGCCGCCGAAACATGTAGTGGATTCGCCGCCGTAACCGGTTGTGCCGTATAGATTGCCCGATCCGTCGATAGCCAGTTCGCCAAACGGCTCGGAGCCATCGCCGCTCGAGTTGAAGCTATGCAGCAGCTTCTCACTCCATCCATATCCATCTGACGACACCTCGTAAACTGCGCCCCAGGTGAAGAGGCCGCCACCGGGAGCGTTTCCATAAAAATTGCCGGAGCTGTCGCGAACCAGGCCTGTGCTCGGATTGATGGCATCCTTATCGAGGTGATTGAAAGAGTGCAGTTCTCGAAATGTCCAGCTCCCGCCATCCGGGCTCAATTCGAAAACGCCGCCATAGCCGAGAAAACCGCCGAACCACGTCGTGCTGTAGATATTTCCTTCCGCATCGAATGTCAGTTTGCCCTTGGGCCAGAATCCGTCGCCGCCGTTAAAGTTCCAGAGCAAAGTTTCCGACCATCCGGCCGTGCCCGGCGTTAACTTGTAGATCGTCCCGTAACCCAGCGTTCCACCCGCAAAAGTCGTCCCATATAAATTTCCAGCATCATCGAACGCCACGCCGCCAAAGGGCTGGCTGCCATCGTTCAGATTGTTTCCGTTGAAGCTGTGTAAAACGATTTCTTGCGCAAATGTAATCTCTGTCTCAGCGTGGATGACAAAAAGAAGCGCCAGAATCACCGCAATAGAAAAGAGTCTGCCTCGCATCACCGAATCCTCCGCGGCCTTTAGCCGGAACTTCAGTTTGCACTGCGAAAGCGGAGGGATTGTAGCACGAATGCTGCGCTCAAGTTTGTTCGAGATCCTCCAAAAGCCGCCTCAGGCAAGGTTTCTCAACGATGCTTAATGCAGCAAAGTTTTGGGTGGCACAGCGCTTAAGCGCTGCGATAAGCGCTGTGAAGCGAAGCGGCTTTAGCCGCTGAGGTAGGGCCACAAACTATGCCGAAATTTCTTTCTTACCCAACAGTTCCTCCCTCCGCACCCTCCCCACCACCAACTTAATCTCGTCATAACTAATCTCCGGCGGCAAACTATCCTTCAGCGCTTTTAAGCTCTGCATCCCAACCTTCCTGCAAGCCGCCTCAATCACCGACTGCCGCTCTTTGCTCACCCACTCATCCTGAAACTCCGCCTGCCCAGCCTCCACCAACAAAGCCACCGTGCTCACAATTGTCGACACCTGCCGTCCTCGAATCTGCGCAATCTCTTCCAGGCTTTTTCCGTCATTCAACAAACGCAAAGTCTCATCCCCCGGCTTCGACTGCTTCTGCGTCCAGCCCGCCCGCTCTCCCTGCCGAAATCTTTCCAGCGCTGCCAAAATCTCCCGCCCATACGTCTCCGCTTTTTTCTCCCCAATCCCCGGAATCTCTAAAAGCTGTTCCACCGATTTCGGTTTTCTCCGGCAAATTTCGTCCAGCGAAGAATCGTGCATCACAACAAAAGCTGCCAGCTTCATTTCTTTCGCAATCGACCGCCGCCACTCCCGCAAATATTCCTTCAAATCCTCATCCACGCCTGCGCCCGCAGCAACCAAAACCTTCCGCACTGGAACGCTCTTCTTCGCACTCTCAACCGGCGCCGTCATCCACTCCGCCGCGCTCCCGCAAACATCGCAAGCCTCGCACTTCTCCCACTTCGGAGTCTCCCCAAAATGCTCGCAAATCTGCCGGTGCCGGCATTTTCTCGACTCCACAAACTCGCGGATAATCCGGTACCGCTCCCACGCCCGGTTACGCTCCTCCGCATCCAGAATCTGATTGGCAAAAAATCCCAGCAGCCCCGCATCTTTTTTCTGCCACAGCAAAATACAATCCGCGCTCAAGCCATCCCGTCCGGCGCGCCCAGCCTCCTGGTAATACTGCTCAATCGACTTCGGCAGCGACAAATGAATCACCGCCCGCACCGCCGCCTTATTAATCCCCAACCCAAACGCAATCGTCCCCACCAGCACCCGCACCTCGTCCGACATCCACCGTTCCTGATTCTTTTTCCGCTCCTCCGCGCCCATCTTCCCGTGATATCCCACCGCCGCAATCTCCCGATCGCCCAAAAAATCCACCGTCTCCTCCACCCGGCTGATCGTAGGCGAATAAATAATCACATTGCTGCCCGTATAACTGCGCAGCGCCTTCACCAGCAGTTCCATCTGCTCCAGCCCTTCGCACTCGCGGACCAGATAGCGCAAATTCGGCCGGTGAAAACTCGCAATATATTTATCGGGATTGCGCAACTGCAACTGCGCCAGAATGTCATGCCGCACGTGCCGCGTGGCACTCGCTGTGAACGCGGCAATCGGATGCTCGGGAAATTTCGCCCGCAACCGGTTCAACTGCCGGTACTCCGGACGAAATTCATGCCCCCATTCGGAGATGCAATGCGCCTCATCAATCGCAAAAAAAGAAATCGGCACGCGCTGCAACCACCCCATCGTATCCCCGCGCGCCACCCGCTCCGGCGACACATAAAGAAGTCGGTAAGCCCCTTCGCGCGCGCCAGTCATCACGGCCGTCTGCTCGGCATCGCTCAAAGTGCTGTTGAGCACCGCCGCCGGAATCCCCATCTGCGCCAGTTGCGCCGCCTGATCCTGCATCAACGCAATCAAAGGCGAAATCACCACCGCAGTTTTTCCCGATATCACCGCTGGCAACTGGTAGCACAGCGACTTCCCGCCGCCGGTAGGCATCACCACGCAAGTATCGTGCCCTGCCAGCAGGCTGCGCACAATCCGCTCCTGCAACGGACGAAACGTGCTGTACCCCCAGTACCTGCGCAGCGGGACCAGCAGATCAATTTCGGGGTTCACAAAGCGAGTATAGCCGCGAGGCGAATATTAGGAGAAATGGATAGCAGATTTTCTACAGGTCGATTTCCAAACAAGGAAACCAAAAGAAAAATTGCTCAACCAAGATGCTCATTGCTCAAGACCAGGATGCACATTGCTCAGGACCAAAATGCTCATGTGGGGACAGCCGCCTCGGCTGTCCAGCGAGCGAAGCGAGCCAACTACTTAACTCCAAACTTCACATCTCGATAAACTCTCGTAAAAGCCACCCACGTGATCGCAATAATCACAAAGCACAACACACTACCCTCCGGCCCAACAATCCCGCCAGTCAACCATCGCGGCCCGTGAAACGACGACTTCAGCAGATGCCCCGGGAAAAGCGTCCCGCTATCCGGTACCGAATAAAAAAATGTCTCCCCCCAATCCCACGCCATGTGGAATCCCACTGCGAACCACAAATTCCCCGTCCGCCGCAGGGTCAGGCAAAAGAAAAATCCAATCGCCGCCGCCGCCAGCAATCCCGGCCACTGCTCTCCGCCATTCTGCAAATGAATTAATCCGAATACACAAGAGAGCAAAACCGCCGCTGGCCAAAATCCCATCACGCGCGTCAAAGTAAACTGCGTATACCCCCGCAGCAAAAACTCTTCAAAAAATCCCACCAGCAAAAAAAACGCTGCCCAGAAAATCGCAAACTTAAAAATCCGCGCCCCATGCAAAGCCAGATGCCCTAAATCAAAAACCCGCACCCCATACATCACGGCCAACAACAGCGTGATGCTCGCAAATCCCCACCCCGCGCCTATCCAAAACAATTTCCCAAACGGCCGCCGCTCCGGCAGACCATACGTTCCCCAAGCTCGCCGCTCCACTCTTCCCAACACCACCGCCGGAACCACCGCCGCCACCAGCAGCGCGAACTCCGCCGCCATCATCGACCACAAACCATCCCCACCCAGCTCCAGCGACCCCGCCCACCGCGTCCCGACAAATTGCAGCGGATAAAACATCAGCACATAAAACGCAAATCCCCACCCCGCCCGCAGCCCATCAGGCCCCAGAAACACCGTTCGCACATAAGAAGGCTGCACCGCAAAATCGGGCGCGGATGCACTCGTCGCCGAATCCGCCGGCAAAATTTCCTCCTGCCGCTCACTATTCGAAGGCGAAATTTCCTGATGCATTCTTATCTCCGCGAAACCTTGCGTTTCATGCTTTTTAAACGGTAGTCGTGCTGTTTGGCTTTTTTCGACTTTGTCATCCTGAGCGTAGCCGTTTTTCAGGCGTAGCGAAGGATCTCCCGCTTAACCGGCTTATTGCATAAGCCAAACTGAGCCGCTACCGTTTAAACCTCTCATTTCCGAAAATCGCCCACTCATGGTAAAACACTCGGCTCAGCCTTATGACCAAATTCTTCACCCGCGAACGCTTCGGCCGTCCCCAATTTCTCGCGGGAACTCTGCTTCTGATTTTTCTCGCGCAATCTCTCTGGCTGGTTTACGTCGAACTTCACGCCTCCACCGAGCAAGGATTGAACGGCCTCGGCCCCTCCGAACTGGTCAACATCACCGCCGGGTGGCGCCAACTCCACGGCGGACCAATCGCCGGCGCGCCCTATCCCGACCCTCCCGGCACACTTCCCCTGGAAGTATCCACCGACGCCGCCAACTTCGACACCGAGCATTCACCTCTACTCGCGCTGGTCACCGCGGCACCCTTGCTGACTCTACCCAAACAGACTCTCTCCTCCGATTCTTCCACTTGGTGGCGCTGGCTCCCGCGTATCCCGTTCCTCGCGTTCGGAGTTTTCCTCGGAGCATCTCTCTGGTACGTGGCCCGCCGCCTCTGCGGCAACACCGGAGGCTTGCTCGCCCTCACCCTCTACTGTTTTTCTCCTGCCATGCTGCAAGCCGCTGCCGTCTGGCACACCGACCCCGAAATTCTCTCCGCATGGGGATCGTTCGGCGCCATCTTCACCGCCATCGCCGTAGCCCACACCCTCTACGCTCCGCGCGAGGTAGTTCTATGGAACTGGCGTCGCATAGTCCTGCTCGGAATCTCTCTCGCCATCTCAATCGGATCGCAATTCTCCATGGTCATCGTAGTCCCCATCGCTCTCGCCTTCATGCTCTATCTGGCGCCCATCCGCCGCGCCGCAGCGGTCATCATCTGGGCAGCCGCCTGTATAGTCGCGATCATTATTCTCTTCGCCACATACTTCTTCCATGCCCATGCCTTCCTCGAAAGTCTGCGCCATGCATCATTCTGGGGAGCGACCTGGCGCAGCTTCATCATTCCCGCCGTCTATCGCCAGGTAGGAGCACAAATGCTGCGCGCCTGTCCTGCTCTCGTCTTTTTCCTGCCCGCTGCCATCATTACTTATATTGGTTGGCCGCGCACCCGCTACTTCGGCAACACCGCCCCGCTTTTAATCGCTCTGCTCTTCACCGCTTTAGGCATCGCCCACCCCCACCTCGCCGGGGCCGGGTTTCTCCTCGCCTCCATCCCATTTCTCTTCATCTTCGTCTGCGGCGTCATGGCCGACCTCATGGAAACCCGCTACCGCCCGCTAGTCACAGCCGCAGTCTGGGCCTTCACCGCCGCCTACATAATCCGCAGCCTCTTAGCCCTGATCCAAATCCCGCTAGGATAATTTGCTGCATCTAGCTGCGATGCGGCAAAAGAATACAGCCCACAGCGCAAACTGTAGGTATGATTAAGGAAAGAAGAGCCAGCCCCGTAGGGGCGAAAGATCGCTGCTAAACGCGCTTCACCGCTCCGGCCTTTACCCGGTTACCTTAGTTCCAACCCTCGAAAATCGGTAACAAATCTCTACATTTCCCGCTGCATCCCGCCCCACCTACCATGATCTAATAATGTTAGGAAACTCCCCCACGGAGGCACGCCATGTCGTCTCAGTTGGAGTATCATAACGTTGTGAATCGTTACTCGATTCCGGCTTCCCTGGCGCTTTTCGGGATGTTCCTGTTTTTCTCAGCCCCTAACAGCTCCGCCCAATTCAATTCATCTTCCGGCGGAGGACACTCCGGAAGTTCCGCCCCGCCAACCTCTTTCTCTACAGCGCCGCACACCGGTTCAGTGGCACCACCTACCGGCATCACTCATAACGGTATGGCGCCATCAGCGAGCAGCACGCGCAATCCGAATTTCCCGCATTCGCACAACGGCGATCCCAACCATCATCCGCCACGCAATGCCAACGGCACGGCATATTACGCCTATCCGTATTATTACGGAGTTCCCGTGTCCAATGGCTCTGACGCAACCGATGCCAATGCCACTGACGACGCCGATTGCCAGGGTGGCCCAACTATTTTCGATCGCTGTGGCTCCGGCCCCGGTTCCTACGTTCCGCCAACCTACGACGGACCGGCACACCCGCCAACTGCGCAAGCCGCCTTTGCAGATCCCGCGCCCGATTCCGCTCCCGAGTCATCAACCCCGACCACGCTGGTTTTCAAAGACGGTCACGAAATCGAAGTGGCCAACTATGCCATCGTCGGCCAATCGCTGTACGATCTGACGCCCGGCCATCACCATAAAATCGCCCTGGCCGATCTCGACATTCCCTCCACGCAAAAGCAAAACGACGACAACGGCGCAGTCTTCCAACTTCCACCCGCGCAGGCCAATTGAAAATGCCAACCCCACCCATCTTCGCTGTGTCACTGAAGCGAAGTTCAGTGTGGGCAGATTCAGAATGGAAAAAACCAGTGTGGTCGCGGGCGCCCCGCCCGCGAACGGCCGACAGCAAAACAACTCTCCCGGGAAACTCAAACCCCGCAAGCATCCTCGCAATCTGCGCAGCGCTCCTGCTCCTGACCACCATCTCCCAAGCCCAGCGCTCCGCCGCAATCCCCGCGCACTCCGCGCCTCCGCGTTTCCATGCTTCAACAAACTCTCTAGTCACCCACGCCCACGCCAACTTCCGCCGCTCCCCATATGGACCGGGCTACGCCTCACTCCCCTTCCCATTCTTCGGCGACAGCTTCGATCCCGATGACATCTACTCCACCGGATACCCCGTATCCTCGCCACCTCCGCCATTTCTGATGCAAGCCCTGCAAGGCCTGATCAACCCCGCCGCCAATTCGATGTCAGCAATGGGACCGCTCAACGCGCGTGAGCCTTCTTCCTCCGAGCCGCTGATGATCGAACTCCAGAACGGCCGCTATGTTCACGTCAAGAGCACTCCAATCGACGGCGAAGCCCAGCCGCTCAAATTCGCAAATAATTCTTCGCCAGAAAATTCGCGCTCATCCAAAGAAATGAAAGCAGTCGGAATGAAAGCAGTAGTAACGAAATCAATCCAGCCAACGTCCGCGCCGCAAATGATCGCCGCCGCGCCTCTGCCTCCGGCAGTTCTGGTCTTCCGTGACGGCCACAGCGAAGAAGTCCGCGACTACACCATCGCTGATGGCATGCTCTACGCCCGCGGCGACTACTACACCGACGGCTACTGGAGCAAAAAAATCGATCTTGCAAATCTCAACGTAGCCGAAACCCTGCAAGCCAACAACGAACGCAGCGTGAAATTCGTTCTCCCGTCAGCGCCCAACGAAGTAATCACGCGCCCGTAAAAAACCTCGAAGCTTATTTCCGAACCAACAAAAAGCCGCCCGAAGGCGGCTTCGCATTCTAATTTTTAGTTATTCGCTTACACAAACGGGCCCAGCCCCACCGACAAATCGAAAATTGTCCCGCAGCCAACTCCACCGCGGCAGTCGATATCCCCGCCTCCGTGCGTAGTGCCGTAGAAGCGTCCGTTGATGCCTTGCACCAATGTTTCCTCTGGCTGCTCGCCATTTGTACAGTTCGAGTCAGAGCAAAAGTTATAGAGTGTCGTCAGCTCGCCCGCAGGGGTAAGTCTAAAAAGCGTGCCACAGCCGGACTCGCAAAACCTTGAGGTTCCACCCAGCGACGTTGACCCGTACAAGCCCCCGTCGGAGCCTTGCATGAGTCCGTTGGGAGACGAGCCGTCAGAGCAGTTTCTCTGACTGCAGAATGTGTGTAGCGTGGTCAGTTTGCCCTCAGCGGTAATCTCAAAAGCCGTGCCGCCGATAACAAATCCAGCGTTGCTCGTTGTCCCGTAAAACTTTCCATTGCTGGCCTGCACCAGCCCGGCGGTGGGCTGGTATCCATCCGTGCATTCTGCCTGCGAGCAGAAGCTGTACAGCGTAGCCAGCTTGCCCGCGGGCGTGATTTCGAAAACCGTGCCACAGTCAAAACCAGGGCAGTTGGCCCCGGCTCCGCCGAACGTTGTAGTTCCGTAGAAGTTTCCGTTGGCAGCCAGCACCAACCCTGAAGTAGAGGACATCCCGTCAACACACCCTCCGCTGCCATTGACCTGCGAGCAAAAGCTATAGAGCGTGGTCAGCTTTCCCGTGGGCGTAATCTCGAACACCGTGCCACAGCCCTTGCCGTCGAGCCCCTCAAAACAGTTGGCTCCGCCAACTTTGGTTGTCCCGTAAAGATTGCCGTTCGTACCCAGCACCAGCGACCCGTTTGGGAGCCCGCCATCGGCACAGTTGTTCTGAGCGCAGAAGTTGTACAGCGTTTTCAGTCGGCCACCGGACGTGATCTCGAAAATAACCCCACATCCGTAGGTGCAGGAACTATAAGTAGAGGTCCCGCCAAACGCGGCTGCACCGTAGAAGCTTCCATTCGTACCTTGCACCAGCGCGCCATTGGGCAAATCGCCGTCGGCGCACTGGGCTTCGCGGCAAAAGCTGTAGACAGTGGTCACCTGCCCGTCCGCTGTGGCCTTGAAGATCGTGCCACAGCCGTCGCTGAACGGGCAGTACTTGCTGGAGGTCCCGCCATTCTCCGCTGTCCCGTAGAAATTTCCGTCTGTGCCCTGAATGAGAGATCCAGAAGGGGTCCGACCCTTGGTCTCGTTGAAACTGAACAGCGTGCTGAAGGTTTGTGCGAACGAAACAATAGTTGCTGCCAGGCAAAATACAAAAATCACCATACTCGCTTTTACTTTTTTATTCATAGGCATCCTGCTTCCCTTTTTCGGCCCATTTTGCCGACGTGAGCCTGCGCTACGCGCGGTGATGATTCGTACGAGTCCCTTCGCTGCGAAGGCCGCGCTAAGGAGTGAACAGCAACATACCCAGGGTGAACCGCTGAAAGATTAACGACTTAAGAACCGGCTGTAAGACGGAGGAAAAGACAACTAGGTCGAATGCCCAACATTATTGGCAAGGCCGGATAACTTGTCAATATGAGTACCGTAGAAAACTAAGACAAACCTGAATGGTGGTTTTGCGCTAAGACAAGCTGGCATGCATGTCAAGGTTTTCAGCAACGGCGCGCAGCCGCTTGTCGAGAGTCCAAAGAAGAGTAGATGAATCGATAAAAACGGAAGCAATCAAATGAGCGTCGATTAAACCAATACCCAGCCCATGCCAACGCCGGGACTCGATCGCCAGCCGCACCTCGCTCATCTGCGCCACTTTCACCTGCGGTAACCGGTCCAGCAACGCAAGTGTTTTGGCGCGATCCTTAAGCGAGCCTAGCGCAAGCTCCGCAATGATGAACGGATGGATGGCAATCTCGCCCCGGTTCAAACGCTCGCGCATTTCCGTATTACCGGAGCGAAGATGGTCAATCCAGATCGAAGTATCCGCGAGGATCACTTTGTTCGCCGGCGGCGTGGAACATCTTTCAACCCCGCCATCGTTCCACCCAGAGCGGCCAGCCTGCGCGCACTCTCCCGCTCGATCAGCGCCTTCAACGCCTCCCGGATCAACGCCGTCTTTTCCGCGACCCCAGTGAACTCCTGGGCGGTGCGAATAAGGTCATCATCGAGTGCAACGGTAGTTCTCATGGCGTCAATTATAGCATCGAATGATGTTATAATTTGTGCCTTAGCTAAGGGCTGAAGTTTCTAAAGATTTGATAGTGGTGCAGTTTGGCTTTCATACGACCTGTCATCCTGAGCGGAGCCGTTTTTCAGCCGTAGCGAAGAGCCTGCCCTGAGCCGCATGGCGAAAGGGATCTCCCGCTTATCTGGCCTGATGCGTAAAGCCAAAGGGTGACTACCAAGGTTGCATGTATTCATTTAGAGTCGAAAAATCTCTTGATCCCATCCCAATATTTCCGCACAACCCACTCCGTACTCAAATGCCCGCCGCGCCTCACCGACTTCAACCTCACTCCAGTCTCCTCCGCAAACCGCACGCTGCCCGCATAAGGCACATGCGGATCATCCATGGCATGAAAAAGCAAAACCTTCCCCGCCTCAATCTCTGCCCGCCGCGCCCAGGGATTATAAAAATTCCCGCTCCGTAACTTCTCCCAATCAGTATCCGACAGCCGGTAAGCATTGCCAAACGCCTCGCGAATATAAGCGGCGTAATTCGGGTTTGAAGTTTCCATCTCGTCGGCCCGATCGAGAATTCCCCAGTCCGTCACCGGACAATTCGCCACCACCTTATTCACCCGCGCATCCAGCGAAGCCAAAATCGCCGCTGCCCCGCCAAAACTTCCCCCAATCACAAAAATCTCATCCGGCATAAGCGCAAACCGCCGCCCAAACGCAATCTCCGTCAATCCCTTCGGCAACTCGCCAACCACATCAAGAATGTCCAAATGCGGCGACCGCCGCAAAAATTCCCCATCACTCTCCCAGGCACCGCAATACCGCGGATACACCACCCAAAATCCCTTCGCCGCCAAAAACTCGCAAACCCCCTGCTTGCGCGGAATCGAAGGCATTCCATCGCACAAAATAATCACGCGCGCCTTCCTCCGCGCCCGCGCCGGCGGCAAAAATTCCGCAACAATCTCATTCTTAAATCGAGTTCGAAACATGATTTCGTATCTTTGGTGGCGCAGCGCTTCAGTGCTGCGATTGAAATCCTAATCAAAGGGCAATTTAAGCTTTGGCCTTCAAGGTGTTAACCCAACACCTGTCATGCTGAGCGCAGCCGCGAGGACGAAGTCCCGCGGCGGAGTCGAAGCATCCCTGCCTCACCACGAAATCCTGCGGCACCCGGCAATGCTACGCAAAACGCAACACCAAACAAAAAATCTACCGCACCGGCGGAACCCGGATCGTAGTCGCCCGGCAATCCCGCAAAGCTTGGCAAGCCGTAGGCGCAAGCTCTTTCGTCATGCACACCGATACCGCTGTCAAATAGTTGTTCCCGCAACTCACGGTCAAATCCTCTCTGCGCAATTGAGAATTCGACTGCAAGAAAGAATCTTTCACCTCCGCTGGGCTCACCGAAAAATTCTGCGCGGGAGCAGAAAATTTCCCCGGCACGTGAACCGAAGTGAACGCCTGTCGTATCAGCTTGAAATAGCTATCCGCATCCAGTCCGCTACAGGTTCCGTGCGTCGTCCACTCATGCGCAATCAGCTTGGGGTCGGGCATAATGTCGATCATGCTCGAGGGGTCCGCCAAGCCCGGCGCATTCGAACAATTTTCCGGATAGCCATTCGTCGCAAATTGCGGCCACAGCCCATGAACCACAAATCCATAATGCCCACTCTGGCATTCAGGGCTGTCGCCGTGAGAATGGCAAAACTCTGGCGCCCACGAAAGCGTCAGAACGTAGTAATCGAATTGTCCCGGCGTACCGCTCTGCGTTTGCCTCTTGTGCCGGCTACCCTGCGCCACCGCAACCAATGCGAACAAACCAACCAGCATTATTGTGATCGTATATTGTCGTTTCGCCTTCATGGTTCTAACTCCTCGCGCCCAAAAAATCGAAAACGTGCTCTATTGCGAGGTCATTCTAGTCCACATACAACCGACTCAATAGCACAATCAGATACCGGCTGATCATGTCGCCGTAAATTAAGGACCACCCCCTACCAACCCCTAACCCGTGCTACAATATTCATTGTCCATTAACAACTAACTGCCTGTAAAAGCAACCGCTTAGCGCGTTTTCCGCGCTTGGCAGCTCGAATCAAATTATGGCTGACGATCAAAATCCTGAACTCCCCCTGACCCCGCCGCCCGGAGGCGACGGTGGCCCCACCGGTCCCGGCGCACTGCACATTCAACCCGTCAACATTGAAGACGAGATGCGCAAGTCGTATCTCGATTATTCCATGTCGGTCATCATCGGCCGCGCCCTGCCCGACGTCCGCGACGGCCTAAAGCCCGTCCATCGCCGCATTTTATTCACAATGCAGCAGATGGGCTTGCAGCCCAATCGCGCCACGCGCAAGTGCGCCCGCATCGTCGGCGAAGTGATGGGCAAATACCATCCCCATGGAAATCTCGCGGTGTATGACGCGTTAGTCCGCCTCGCGCAAACTTGGTCCCTGCGCTACCCGCTGATTTTCGGACAGGGAAATTTCGGCTCCGTCGATGGCGACCCTCCCGCAGCCGACCGTTACACCGAAGCCAAACTAGCGCAAGTCGCAACCGCGCTGCTCGAAGATCTCGACAAAGAAACCGTCGACTTTCGGCCCAACTACGACGGCAGCGAAGTCGAACCCGACGTTCTCCCTACGCGCATTCCCAATCTTCTGGTCAACGGCTCCGACGGAATCGCCGTCGGCATGGCCACGAAAATTCCGCCGCACAATCTAACCGAAATCGTCGACGCCGCCATTACGCTCATTAACAATCCCAGCGCGCAGCTCGCCGAAATTCTAAAATTTGTTCAGGGACCCGACTTCCCCACCGCTGGCATCATCCACGGACGCGCCGGAATTTTCGAAGCCTACCGCACCGGCCGCGGACGCTTCACCATGCGCGCCAAAGCCGCCATTGAAAACGTCGCCAAAGACCGGCAAGCCATCATCGTCACCGAAATTCCTTATCAGGTAAATAAGTCCGTCCTCATCAAGCGCATCGCGCAACTGGTCAACGACAAAGAAATCGAAGACATCTCCGACGTGCGCGATGAAAGCGATCGCGACGGCATGCGCATCGTCATCGACCTCAAACGCGGCGCAGAACCGCAAATCGTTTTGAACCAGCTCTACAAGAACACCTCCATGCAGGAAGGTTTTTCCATGATCCTGCTCGCGGTGGTCAACGGCCAGCCGCGCGAACTCGGATTGATTGAAGCCATCAAGCTCTTCATCAATCACCGCGTCGAAGTTGTCCGCCGTCGCACTGCATTCCTGCTCCAGAAGGCCAAAGACCGCGAGCACATCCTCGAAGGCTACATCACCGCGCTCGATCATCTCGACAACGTAATCGCCATCATTCGCGGCAGCGCCAACCGCGCCGACGCCCGTGAAAACTTGGTCGCCTACTTCGGCGGCAAAAAAATCGATATCAACACCACCGGCCGCGCGCCCAAGCTCGATCCCGAAAAGCCATTCACTGCGCGCCAGGCCGATGCGATCCTCGAACTGCAACTGCATCGCCTGACTCGTCTCTCCATCGACGAAATTTCCAACGAGCTGAAAGAAGTTCGCGAGCGCATCGAAGACTACGAATCCATCCTCGCCTCCGAAAGCAAGCTCCGCAAAGTCATCATCAAAGAGCTCGAAGAAGTGAAAGAAGCCTACGGTGACGAGCGCCGTACCCGCATTGAAGACGAAGCCGCCGAAATCGTCCTCGAAGATTTAATTGCCGACGAGCAGGTCGCCGTTACCTTCAGCCACTCCGGCTACATGAAGCGCACGCCGATCTCCACCTACCGCATGCAGCGCCGCGGAGGTACGGGCCGTACCGGCATGAAGACGCGCGAAGAAGATTTTGTCGAGCATCTCTTCCTCGCATCGACTCACGCTTACATTTTGATTTTCACGAATAAAGGCCGCGTCTACTGGCTCAAGGTCTACGAAATTCCCGACGTAAGCGCCGCCGGACGCGGCAAGCACATCGGCAACCTCATCGGACTGCAACCCGGCGAAACCGTCCGCACCATGCTGGCCGTCCGCAATCTGGAAGAAGAAAACAAATACATCTTTTTCGCGACCCGCAACGGCCTGGTAAAAAAATCCGAGCTGCGCGAGTTCATGCACGTCCGCTCCAACGGCATCAACGCCATCAACATCGAAGATGGAGACGAACTGGTCTCCGCCCGCATCACCAACGGCAATCAAATCGTCTTCTTAGCCTCGCACGAAGGCATGGCCGTACGCTTCGACGAAAATCACGTAAGGCCGATGGGCCGCGCCGCTTACGGAGTCTGGGGCATCGATCTCGACAAAGACGATTACGTAGTAGGCATGGCCACCACGCTGAAACCAGGCACGGAACATGTGGGGCCTGCCGCCTCCACTGTCCTGGGCGCGAAAGCGCCCGCCGAGGGCGAGGCAGAGGTAGTCGACGTGACGGTCAAAGGCGACCTGATCCTCTCCGTAACCGAAAACGGCTTCGGCAAGCGTACCGCCGCCGACGAATACCGCCTAACCAACCGCGGCGGCAAAGGCGTAATCAATCTCAAAACCACCGAGCGCGTCGGAAAAGTAGTCGGCATCGCCCAGGTCGACGAAACCTCCGAAGTCATGCTCATCAGCCACTACGGCAAAATCATCCGCATGGATTCAACCACCATCCGCGAATCCGGCCGCAACGCCCAAGGCGTCCGCCTCCTGCACCTGGAGCCAGGCGACCGCGTAGCCGCAGCCGTAGTAATCGCCCCAGACGAAGAACCGCCCGTCACCAACGGAGGTCTGCTTCAATAGCTGATTGTCGTAAGAAGTTACGTCAATCAGATGAATCTCTGTCATCCTGAACGAAGTGAGATCGCCGTCAGGCGATCTCAGGCAGTCGAAGGATCCCTGCCTTCCGGTACTCTCTTTGAAAGGAACGCGGCGTAAGACGCGCCGAAGCCGTGGTGACGCTTCGTACTCAGGGCACGACTTCAGTCGTGCCGATAGTGCAGATATAAAAAGCCGGGCTTCAGCCCCGAGCGGTCACGGCAAAACTGGTCTCCGCGCAGAACGAAAATCAGAACGAGCTTGAACTAGTCCGGTGTCATTCCCAACATGTCCTCGTGACCCTCAAAAATTTTGGCCAAATTTGTGAGCCGAAACAGTTCCTTCGGGCGCTGATTCAGATTGATCAGCTTAAGCTCGCATTCTTGTCTTCTGGCGGATAGATAAATACCCACGATAGCGCCGAGGCCAGAACTATCCATGTAACTCACATCAGTTAGGTCCAGGGCGACGCGCTTGGTTTGCGGAATAATATTCTGGACAGTGGTCTGGAGGTTCGCTGAGGTAACGGCAGTGATCCTGCCGGAGCAGCGGACAAGAATTTGCTCCGGAGACTTCAGGCCTCGATCTGCAATTCTGAAACAGGAATCGAATTTGCGGCCATGTGGCCTCCTTGTGAAAGGAACTGACGTGATTAAATCCAGACTGCATTGCCCTGAGCAACCGTTGGAACGGAGCCCAACGAACCCGGTTACAATACTCCAGCTTGAGAAAGGTTGCTGAAAAAACATTCCTTTACTGTGCCGCCGTCGCAATATACGCTTTGCACTATCCCTTCGCCGCGATAATATATCCGCCGATCCGTCCGCTGTCATTGAAGCTAAACGCATCCGCATCGGGGGCATTCGGCAGGTTGAAGGCAATATAGGTTCCCTTGTAAGTGAATTCATGGCAGCTTCAACTCGACAGTCTCGAAACTTGAAATCGTTTGTGGATCGCCAACGTTCCAAAAACCGGAAATCTCAGACTTCCGATCTTGTTCTATACCGTGCAGGAGTATAATCTTCCGCCGACAGCCCTCTTGGTGTGAATCCAATGCTTGAGGGCTTCTATCCAGTGAGGCGTTAACGATTTCCTGGCGCCAGTTGCGTTGTCTTGTTTTGTTGCTGGCCAGCTCTGCGGCCTGTCTGAGCACAACTGCGCAACCGAATCAGGGTTCCCCGTTGCCTTCCACTTCTCCCACTTCTTCCTCCCAATCTGCTGGTTCGCAGCCATCCCCAGCTTCGCCCTCTGGCCCACTGCTGCGCAACAGCATGCTGTGCGCGATTGCTCTCACCCTTCTGATTGCTCTCATCGAAATTCCCGCCAAATCCAAGGTAAGCGCTAAGGCCTCCTACTGGAATGGGCCGTTCCCCCTTTATGTGGCCATCCTCGCGCTCGGCAATAGCGTGGCGGCCTTGCTCGCTTCGCTCGTCCCGCTCCCCACTCCATTGCTCGCCTTCGCTGCCTTCCTCAACGGATTCTTCGGAGTCTTTGCCTTTCAGGGAATCATGAGCAATACCAACATCACTTTTCTCGACAAGGGCGTTCTCACTATCGAAGATTGGATCGCAAAAGCGCGCGACTATGCCGTCGCTGCGGCTATTTTGAAGCAGGCTAGAGACGAAGATCGGGAAAAGAACAAGATCGCACTCGAGCTGCAGCAGTTAGATGAAGGCAAACTCGAAACCTACATTGACAATAAGCTTGGGAATGCCGCCTTCGTGGAAATTCAGGCTCTAGCCAAAGCGCATGGAGAGAACGCCGTCCTGTACAAGGCCTTGGCGTTTACAGATAGGAATTTAGCCGCCGCTACTGCCGTTGCCAACGCTTGGAAGCAAGGCAACTAATAAATCGCGGAACCGTTACCTTACCAACGAACTAAGCAGGTTCGGATCGAGCCTCCGCATCTGCCGTTCCGCAGTTAAACCATCGGCGGTCACATAGTAAGTGGAAAAATCTTCCAGGCTGGAAGGGACTTCTCCAATAAGTCCGGCCTTACTCAACTGTCTCACGCTTTCGGAAATTGCTTCTTTTGACGGGCCCAAATCCCACAGATCTTTCAGAGAAATTTTGCGTGAGTCCGCCACTTTGTGAAACACCTGATAATTAACCGGACTAAGAATGGTTAACGCATATTTAGGATCGAGATCGAGTCCCATCAGAACCTCCTTCAAATCGACCGAGAACAATTGCTTCCAGTTTTTCATTGGCCAAAGGGCTTGGCTTTGACTGGCCATTTTCCCAACGTACCACGGTTCGTACTGACACCCCCAGCATCCGCGCCAAGCCTTCTTGCGACAGCGATTGCCCTTCGCGAATCTTCTTCAATTGCTCCACGGTTGCATCCATACCTGTGATACTACCGCGTGTCGTGACACATGTCAAGACACCGAACAAATCCCTACTGCCCCACCCCCTGCTTCCGGTTAATCTCCACCGCAAACTCCGTAATAAAATTCAGCAGCGCTCCATACCCGGCCTGCCCCACCACCGCCCACCCTCCATTCACCCAGGCATTCTTCGGACTAGGTTTCCATGCCGTGGCCACTACCCCGCCGCCAAATGCCCCGCCGAACAAAGCCCACTGTGGACGCAGCGTCTCCTCGCTCCGGTCGTAAGTCAAAAAATTTCTGATAATCGCATGCCGTGCCCGGTGCCAGGTTCCCTCGCATTTGCAGCGGTCATAACGAACTTCGTATCCCAGCTTCGCATTCCCCAAAGCAGCCAGCGAATTCGCCGTAATAAACTGCCCCTCCCGCGACGCCCACCGCTCACCATACCCGCCAATCCCACCTTGCCACGCTGGCACTCCGCGTGCTTGATCGATCAGCGCTGCAAACATCCGCTTTCCATAAGCTTCGGGCGTAGTCAGTGTCTGGTGTAAATAAATGTCCTCCCGCTGCTTCGTAGTCAGCGTAACCAGCTTCCGATTCTTGCCCACATAAATGCCCGCAATCCGAGACGATTCCCAATCCCGCGCTTTCAGTATTCCCGCCGTCGCCGTGTCCTTGGTCATCACCACTACTTGCTTCGTCTTATCCTCCACCTGTTGCACCGGATTTCCATTCTCATCTTTCTTGCTGGCATCCGGCGCATCCGGAAGTTCTTTCCCCGGCGCTTGTCCCGAGTTCTGCGCAGGGGGGGTCGGCGCCGGCTCATTGCCCTGCGCCCACACGAGGTTCCGGGCCATCACGACCAGCAAACACAACATCACAAAAGACAAGCAACCACGCCCCCAACCGCCAGCTATCTTAAGCAGCATTCCGCCCCATATCTCCGCGAACCCCGCGGCCTTTCTCAGCGCCCTCAGCGACGAAAGCTTTTGACTTCCGCGCGAGAGCCGATAAACTCCGGTTGGATGCCCTCACTCTACAACCGTGTTGCCGGACAGAGCGTCGATCGCATTGCTGCCCTCAGTGACGGCATCTTCGCCGTCGCCATGACGCTCCTGGTTCTCGACCTCCACGTTCCCGCCGCCGAAGCCGTTCACTCCGAGCACGACCTGTGCCACATGCTCATCCTACTCTCGCCGCGCCTGCTCATCTTCTTTATGAGCGTCATGACCAACGGAATTTTCTGGGTCGGCCAGCAAACTCAACTCAACTACTTCGCCCGCTCCGACCGCAACCTCGCCTGGATTCACATCGCCTTCCTCTGCGCCATCTGTCTCACCCCATTTTCCACCGCGTTACTGGCGGAATTCATCCACTACCGTACCGCGCTTCTTCTCTATTGGAGTAACATCCTCGCACTCGGTGCGATCCTGTACTGGAGCTGGAGCTACGCCACCCGCGCCCAACTCCTGGCCGACGATCTCCCCCAAGAAATCCATCCAGCGGTAATCCAACGTATAGTAGTAGCCCAATCCCTCTACGCCGCCGGCGCCGCCCTATGCTTCATCAATACCTATTACGCCATCACCGCCATCATCCTGGTCCAGTTAAACTACGCCATAGCGCCAAGATTCTGCTGGGGACTGTTCTCAAGAAGTAATTCGGAAGGACGATCAGCAAGCTGATCGAGAAAGCAGCAATTTAAAAAAAGATTTTATCCGTGGAAATCCGCGTGAATCCGTCGCAATAGAAGTTCCGTTTTACCCCCTCTCAAACGCGTGCTTCTTCTCCAACTCCTCCATAGCCGTCCGCATAGCTGTTTCAAATCTCTCCGCCTGCCCCATCAGCCTCGAAGTAGCCTCCGCAAACTCGCCTTCGACCCGCACCAAACCATCCTCCGCCACCAACCGCCCAGCAACTTCAATCAAATGCGCCGGAGTAGTCTCCAAATACTGCGCCTCAGTAGGATCCCCAATCCAAACTTTCTTATCGGAATGAGCGGACTTCTCACTATTGTCATTCCGAACGGAGTGAGGAACCTGATGTCCGCCGCCCTCAGCACCGCCGCCAACCGGCGCACCTCCGCCCCCAGTACCCTCACCACCAGGTACTAGGTACTGGGCACCAGCGACCGTCTCCCAATAAACCTTCCTCTCAATAAAAGTAGCAATCACCTCATCAGAAGCCTTGCCAAACACCCACTTCTGCCGCTTGAAGTCATAATGCCGGCTCGAAAACGCCAGCGGCACAAGCTTCCCCGACTTCACAAACTCAATCTGCCGCCGGTCCACTTCCTTGCGCAGCGCATTGATCACCGGCGCTTCCGCATCATTCGGCTCCAGCGACGGCAAGACCTCCCGTACCGTAGCCGACAAATTTACCGCCACCGGCGCATGCAATCCATCCGACCCCACAATCCGGATATCCCCATGCAGCACCCAAAAATCCGCCCCCGAAGTCGACCGGTGAAACGGCCACTCCAGCTCAATCGTCAGCGGCAACCCCGTCAAAGTCATCCAAATCTTTTTAGCCGCACCCAACTCCACCATTTCCATATCCTTTTGTGAAGATGTCATAAATAAAATGCCACAATAAAAACCTTGTCATGCAGAGCGAAGCGAGATCGTCCGTAGGACGAATCTCGCGTAGTCGAAGCATCCCTACCCACTCAACGAACCCAGAAACGAGTAACTAGGTACTAGCTACTTCTTCCCCCGAACCCGAGCCCCCATCCGCAGTAACTTCCTAACCGTCCCCGTAGGCAGACGCTTCATCTCATCATGCAGCTCCGTCACCGCATCAAAAAATCCCGCCATCGCCGCAATCCGCTCCCGCGTAAACTCCGCCCCCGCTTCCTTCGGGTCCAGCTCCTCCAAACTTCTCCGCAACATCTCCCGAGTCGGATCGATCTCTCTCCGCTTCCTCTGCTCCACCACCAGCCGGAACATCTCCCAGACGTCTTTCATCGACTCATAATGTTCCCGCCGGTCGCCCAGCACATGTACCGCCCGCACAATCCCCCAACCCTCCAGCTCCCGGATCGACGTGCTCACATTCGACCGCGCCACGCTCAGCGTTTCCGCAATCTCCTCCGCCGGCAGCGCCCGCGGCGACAAATACAGCAGCGCATGAATCTGCGCCACCGTGCGGTTAATTCCCCACCGCGTTCCCATCTCGCCCCAGTGCAGGATGTATTGCTTCTGCACCCCAGTCAAAGTAGCCATATCAGTACTTTCAGTTCAAACAGAATCTACAGAACACAATGCCGCCAAGTCAACTGCTTGTGTGCGAGAGAAGCTGGCTTTGCAATTCAAATTCTGTCACCGCCCTTGCAATGAAACGAGGCCCATGGAATACCGTGGAAGAGCGGCACTTCAGCGCCGCGGACCTCACTGCAGCTTCGCGTATTCAACTTTCGCTTGCTTAAGGATGGGGATGTCGGGATCGGCATCCTTCCAGAGCGTGAAAAACTCCTGATAAGCGGCCTTGGCTTTGACGGTGTCGCCGGACATCGCATAAGCCCTGCCCAGTCCCAAATGCGCGAGCGCGCCCGTCGGGAAGTTGACCACAAGCCCAGGATGATCGAGTATCCGCTGGAATTGTGCCCCCGCGGCGGCTCCGTTGTGAGCGGCCAGATACGCCAGGCCACGCACGTACACCGGGTACATGGTTCCCAATTGAAACTGCTGAGGCTGTCCTAGCTCGTAGGGAGCGGCCGCTTCCAGGGATTCGAGCGCCCTCGTCGAATCGTTGGCAACGAGGTCCAATGCAGCGTGTACCGTCGGTAACCAATAGACCTTCAGAACGGTTTCTGAGGGATAGTTCTTCTCCAGGTCATCCGCCAAAGCTTTTGCCTGCGCGGTTTCACCGGTTCGAGCCAGCGCCAAAGCCGAGAGCAGCTTCACATCGCGGCCGGGAGCCAGCTTCAACGCTGCCGCGACATCTTGCCGGGCGAGGGTCGCATTTCCGAACTCTGCTTCGCGCAAGGCTTCATTCACCTGCCAGATTGCGGCCGACTCTTTAGCGTCGGAGCGTACGGCGGCATCGACGGCACGGCGCGAGTAGTCCCGCGCCTGCGTCAGGTGCCCCGAGTAAGCCTCGGTATCCGACTGGAACGAAAGCAAAGCATCCTCAACTCCCGGCTTTCCGGAAGCCCAGGCCACTTCCCGATCCATTGCAGCACGATCTCCTTTGACGAAATCGATCTGATAAATGAACAAATGCAGGAAATCGCCTACAAAGTTGCCCTTCTCTGCATCCCCGACCGCTGCCTCGGCCTCGTCCATCTGGCCGGTAGCTAGATAAAGCGAAACCTGGTCGGCATAGCCAATCGCCGTTGGCTCCAGGCGTTGGGCCTCCTGTAATTCCAGGAGAGCCTTGTCATACTGCCCGAGAATTCCATAAATCGCACCCAGATTGCCCCGTGGAACGGTATCCAGCGGATAGCTTCTGGCCCACATTTCAAATACCTGCGTTGCCTGCTCAATCTCACCCGTATCCGTCAGGTAGTACGCGGCGGTGATCCGGTATTTTTCCCGTTCACTAACACGATCGCGAAGATCGTAAGCCTTCTTTAAATTTTCCGCGGCGAGACTCGCCTGCCCAAGGTTGTTGTAGACAACTCCCAGGGCGGCATAGGCGGCGGCAAAATTGGGATCGAGTTCGATCGCCCGTTTATAAAACGGAATGGCCTCGGCATTGCCTTTGGCGCGGAAGGTGCTAATGCCCAGGCTAAAAGCTTTCAGCGCTTCTAGCGAGGGCGTCGTCGCTTCTACTGGAACATCGAACTTCTGAACTGAGGCCAGCGATTCGCCCAGTTGAGTCCTCAGTTTTGCGGCAGCCGCGTTCAACGCCTTCAATATGTCTTGCTTGTTGGCGGCTTGCTCCTGCTCCTTGGCCAGCGTATCCCCGGAGCTGCAACCGACCGCGTCGATGCCGATCACATACTGTCCGCCGAGGTTGGAAATCGTCCCCAAAATAAACGCCTTGCTGCCGGTGCGCAGACACAACTCGGTCGCCACTTCGCGGGTGATGCGGTCGGTCGCGGGGCGTCCCATCAGCTTCAGGGTTCCCACGACTTTGCGGTCCGAAAGAATATTCAGAAAAGGCGATTGCCCCAGTTCAACGGCGAGAGCCTGCTTGAGCGCACCGTCGAACACTGCGTCGCCGGTGCTGTTATCGAAGTCGGCGAGCACGACCGTGTCCTTCTCGGTGAGCGGTGTGCTGCTCGCAGTGGAAGATGAAGAACGCGAGCGCAGATATAGGCCGACCACAACCAGCGCGATGAGCACTGCGGCTGCCGGAACGAGTATTTTCCAAAGCGGCGTCTTGCCGGCTGCCGACAGGGCTGCTTCTTGTACTGCATGCGAAGCCGAGGAGCCTGATGCCGCCACGGGAACGGCAGACGATGCCGGACTCGAAACCTGAGGATCAGAGACCCGGGCCTCCGGCGTTGCTGATTGCACAGGAATCGCCGGCGCAGCCGGAACTGTGCCCGAACTCGCCGCCCGCACCCGTCCCGTCTCCAAGTCCCGCTTCAGCCGTTGTAACTCCGCTCGCATTTCCGAAGCGTGCTGATAGCGGAGTTCGCGATCCTTTTCGAGCGCACGATTGATAATGTCTTCCAGCCGGGCAGGAATGTTGCGGTTGAAACGAATCGCCTGCGGAGGGTCGGCGTGCAAGATGGCATCGAAGATGACCGCCGAAGTTTCACCATGGAATGGCACCCTCCCCGTCGCCATCTCGTACAGCACCGCCCCGAACGAGAACAAGTCAGTGCGGGTATCCAGATCCTTGCCCCTCGCCTGCTCCGGCGACATGTAGGCAATCGTCCCCAGCGTAGAGCCGGGGCTGGTCAGGTGTTGTTCCTCCACGGTCTGTGTATTCGCAGAGGCGATCTGGCTGGAAGAAGATGCCGCAGACGTAACCTTCGCTAATCCGAAGTCGAGAATCTTCGCGTGTCCGCGCTCGGTGACGAAAATATTGGCCGGCTTGATGTCGCGATGAACGATACCTTTCGCGTGAGCCGCATCGAGCGCGTCAGCAATCTCGATCGCGAGCGATAAGATTGCATCCGCTTCCATCGGATTGTTTCCTATCCGATGCTTCAGCGTCACGCCATCCAGAAACTCCATGGCGATGAAGGACTGCACACCGTGCTTGCCGATCTCATAGATCGTGCAGATGTTCGGGTGATTTAGCGCCGAGGAGGCCTTGGCTTCGCGTTGGAAGCGGGCCAGAGCCTGCGCATCTTGCGCGACATCGTCCGGCAGGAATTTGAGAGCGACAAAGCGGTCAAGGTCCGTGTCCTCAGCTTTGTAAACGACCCCCATACCTCCGCCGCCGAGTTTCTCGACGACACGGTAGTGAGAGACAGTCTGATCAATCATCTTTCGTGGCTTTTCTGACGACACATCTTACGGGGAGGACGCTATTGTGTCCAGTTGGCCCTAAGCTACGGCAGCAACGGGCGCAGAAATCGCAACCCGAACCAACTTTATAAACTACCCCTTGACACCCACCCCCATTCATCTGCTATAAACAATCCACCGAGAGCAGATGTGTGGCTGAGCCGGATTTTGTTGCAACTCTCGTGCGTGCCCGGCATCAAAGTTTCCAGAGAGCAAATTAAGTTCTCAATCGTCCCGGCCACGGGACTTCATTCGGAAAGCAAGACACTTCCGAAGGGTACCTTCAAAGCAAGGACCTCCAAGTAATAAGGATCTTTTCTCAATTTTTTGTCTTCCGTCCGGGCTGTCGCAAAATGCGTTGCGCCGAAAGTGGCATCCAGTTCCGAGCGGAAGACCATACTGTTGCGCGCTGTAATGAGCGCCCACCAAAAGCATTGTCATTCCGAATCGGGCTGCAAGCCCGGTGAGGAACCTGCTGGTCGATGGCAGCTCTCCCCGTCCTCGCGAATTCCCGATGTGGAAATCATCTGGAAATTCTGTGGGAAGTGATGATTGACGGGATATAAGCCGCACTGTATGGTTGTAAAGTTTCGAGGACAGTCGGAATGCTCTAGTAGCGTTTCGCCTGGACTGAATTCGTGCCGCCTCGGCGGATCGCGATTCGGTCTTTGACAACTAGGTTGAACGTGCCAGTCGTGAGAAATCATTCGGGCATAAGTCTGAACGATCTCACAAGATAGACCACCACGGTCTTCAATTTCCCCTCGGGGAAGGCGAAGCTGAGTGGTGGCGCCATCCCGGGCTTTTCGAGCCTCGGCGATGGCAGTCTGCCAACTACCCGTCGGCAGACATCAGGTTTCAAACGAGAGTTTGATCCTGGCTCAGAATCAACGCTGGCGGCGTGCCTAACACATGCAAGTCGTACGAGAAAGTGGAGCAATCCATGAGTAAAGTGGCGACCGGGTGAGTAACACGTGACTAACCTACCTTCGAGTGTGGAATAACTCCGGGAAACCGGGGCTAATACCGCATAACATCGCAAGATCAAAGCAGCAATGCGCTTGAAGAGGGGGTCGCGGCTGATTAGCTAGTTGGCGGGGTAATGGCCCACCAAGGCGAAGATCGGTATCCGGCCTGAGAGGGCGCACGGACACACTGGAACTGAAACACGGTCCAGACTCCTACGGGAGGCAGCAGTGGGGAATTTTGCGCAATGGGGGAAACCCTGACGCAGCAACGCCGCGTGGAGGATGAAGTCCCTTGGGACGTAAACTCCTTTCGACCAAGACGATAATGACGGTACTGGTGGAAGAAGCACCGGCTAACTCTGTGCCAGCAGCCGCGGTAATACAGAGGGTGCAAGCGTTGTTCGGAATTATTGGGCGTAAAGGGC